>Ga0316217_10000039_pt1 | contig 192662 bp, 159 predicted proteins | sample 1anoAmetaG_FD_203633 | JGI IMG/M metagenome (GOLD analysis project Ga0316217, IMG submission 203633) | Freshwater microbial communities from Trout Bog Lake, Wisconsin, USA - 1anoA | ecosystem: Environmental > Aquatic > Freshwater > Lake > Hypolimnion/Profundal zone | place: USA: Wisconsin... | reverse complement strand
GCCAAGGCTACCTTGGCCTTAAATTCGGCGCTGTGGCGGGTGCGATGTTGTGGCATGAACCTTCTCCTCTTGAATTAGATCGGTTCATTGCTTATCACCCTGTCTCAAAAACCGCAACCACTTCAGTAAGGACCCTTGCATTCCAAATAGCCACACGTGAGCCGGAGTTCAGAAAATATCTTCTTTCCTCGGTTAACAAACTTATTACCGAGAAGCCTCTCAATGAGTATTCCGCATCGGATCTCTTCAAAGAATTCATTCTTAAATCTTCAGGTAATTGCATTGACGGGAATAAGGACCGCTACCTTGTAATCATTGATGGTCTTGACGAAATTGAGGGGAAACGAGGCGAGGAGTTTGCCCGATTTCTCGCCTTTCAAAAAGATGCCTTTCCCCGGTGGCTCAAATTGATAGTAACCAGTCGCCCCAGTGAACCCCACATCATGCCACATCTGCAGGCATTTTCCCCGTATGTGCTTAACGCCGATGACGCGAGAAACAAGGACGACATCCGCAATTACATCAGAAATTGGCTGGTCTATGAAAGGAAAATTAATAAATCACAATTGATACAGTGTGTTGAACCCCTGACGAGCGCCTCTGAAGGAAATTTTTTGTACATCACGCTATTCCGGGACATGATCGACCAAAGCGGCTCCTGCGGCAATGATTTATTGATGAACAGTCGTGCGTATCCACAGGGACTTTCGAGTTTTTATCGCGAAGGGTTCCTGAGAAAGTTTGATGACTTCGATGATTACCTTAGGTATCAGGCGCCATTGCTTCGCCTTATGGTCGTGGTTCGTTCACCGTTGCCACTGGATATCATTTGCGATGTGCTTGGTATAGATGAGGAGGCTTTGGCAAAGAAAGTTATGCTCCCATTTGGCAGCTTCCTCGTACGGAGAAAGGACTGCAGTGGCGATACGGTTGATTTCTTTCACCGAAGCGTAAAAGAGTGGTTAATAGATGAGGAAAAAGCTGGATCTTATTTCGTAAGCAAACAGATGGGGAAACGCAGGCTAGGCGAATTTTTATGGGACCAGTTACGGACTATGCATGGTTTGGAACAACTTAATGCTTACTATGTCAGCGAACTGCCGTTGTTAATGATGGAACTTGATGATAAGGACCTTATACAAATATCACACGATTTTTCAAATGCTTCATTTTTTGATATTGTAAAATCGATATCAACCAGCTTGATCCAAGTGTCCAATCTCAAACAGTCAGAGGCTTGGTCAAAACTGGGTTTAACATTAAATATATTGCACTATGGCCCAGAAAGTCTCAAAACAGCAGAAAGCTATTTTGACCTAGGGGTACTTTACGATTTGCGAGCTGAATATGACTCTGCATTGTCCGAATTTGAAAAATGTTTGAATATTCGCAACAAACATTTGGGACAGGGTCATACCCTTACGATAGCAGCCGTTAACGCAATAGCTCATATCTATTTAAAACTTCAATATTTTGATATGGCGCTCACGTATATCGAATTAATTTTGGAATTTACAAGCAAACCTCAAGACGAAAGCATAACACTGGCAAATTCATACTGTATACTGGCATTATTTAGAAGAGATATAGATGATTATGACTCTTCTACTGACTATTTTAAAAAGTCAATTATTATTCTCAGGAAGTATTGTAGTGGAGGCATGTTCGATCTCGCAAATGTTTTGGTTGATTTTGCTCAGACATTACGATTCCAAGGAAAATACGAGTTGGCCCTAGAATCCACGAAAGAAGCAAAGTCATTGCTTCGTGCTCACTTTTCTGTTTCTTTTTCCAGCGGAGATACTTATTCTCTCGCTAAAATCGACCTAATGATTGTCGATTTGTATAGATGCATGCATAAATACGTTGACGCGCTCACCATGGCGCTTCGCGTCCTCAAGGATTTAGAGGCGAATCAAATTTTTGATTCAAATACCGTGCTTTACTTGCGTGTTATATCTCTAATTTACTTTCAACTTGATGATTACCTCACCTCGCTGGAGTTTATGGAGAGAGCTTTGAACGGTAGCCGCTTAGTTAACGGTTCTGACCACATTTGCACCGCCCTATGTGAAGCACATATGGCAACATTTTCCATGTGTCTCGGAGAATATAAAAAAGCTGATAAGTACTTTACCAGTGCTCTTATTAATTTAGATAACAATATACCATCTGACTACTTGATAGCACATGAATGTTGCGAAATGCTTATTTCATATTGCGACATTACCCCTATCAAGGCAGGACTTGATAATGATCCTGATATCTATTTTGTTTCTAGGGATCTGTTTTATGAGATTGTGTTAGGCCATCCGTGCACAGTTCCTAAAAAACTTCTCGAAAGCGGGCCACGTTATCAGAGAACAGTCAACCGTAGGCGCCTTTTTAAGACTTTGGACCGCCTTTCGAATAGAATATACAACATTGGACACAAACTATCTTATTCCGGGTTTTTCCACTTAGCACACAGGATAATAGAAAGTGAACTTGGTATAGATGACGCAGGTTATATTGGTTATGAGATGAATAACAAGATGAAAACTATTCATTTCTTCGATGGTGCATCTAAAGTCGGGAACATAATTATTAACCAAAAGGACCACATGGCTGAATTTAAAGAGCATATGGAGAAACTGCAAGAGTCCTTTTCTAGGATGGAAGTAAAGGTCAACCTGAGGTAGCCAGAAGACAATTAACACTCCAACTTGTTATACTACGGAGAGGGAGGGCCTATGAATGTAGCGATGAGGATAATGAGACGTGACCGGACTGCCCATTTACATTTATAGGAATACTCGTCATGGTTCCTGACAGCATTCGAAAACCATGGTTCATCGTCCCACTTTGCATCTGCTCGCTCACGCTGGGGCTATTACTGCTTTTTTTCCTGATTTTCCCCGATTACTACGGTGAGGTGCATGAGCGCATCATGCGGCGGAATTTTTTTGTGGTTGTGGCAACCCTCGGAACCCTCTGTGTCTCTCTGCCGATTATTCTTCTCTTCCTAGCCACAAGAGAGGAACACGAGCCGTGACCTATTCAAAGCTACTTGGCGCTCCGCAGCACGACAGTCGAGCTTTCATCGGCGTTTGATGACAGCTGGCTGTCCTCTACGGACGACTAGGGGCACTGCCATTCAGTTAACGAGGGGACTTTAGTCCTATCCCCCCTGCGAAGTAGGGGGGAAGGCTCGCGCAGCGAGACAGGGGGGTCTTTCTGCCGGCGGAAATACCCCCCTGATTCACTTCGTTCAGCTTCCCCCCTATTTCATAGGGGGGACTGAACCCAAGGTAGGGCGGGCTCCCCGTGCCCACGCGAACCTAGATTGCCGAGCGGTGGGCTCACTGCAAAGAGCCGCGGAGCGCGCGCCAACCGGAAAAATAGTAAACAATTATCGCGATGTTGCTGTAGTATAGGACCGGTTAATCAAACGGAGGGTATCATGGAACAAATTCTGGCCGCACACCCGCTGCTCCTCGTCACCCTGGGGCTTTGCGCCGCAGCAATCGTCATCCTCTCTTACAACTCGGTCGTCATCGTCTCCGGCAACGCCATCGCCGTCCTGGAGCGGCGCTGGATCGGCAGGAAGATGCCCCAGGGGCGCGTGGTCGCCATGGGGGGCGAGGTCGGCATCCAGGCGCGCACCTTCGGCCCGGGCATGCACTTCCTGATCCCCTTCCTGTACAACGCCGCCAAGTACGACTTCATGGAAATCAGCAACGGCGAGATCGGGTCGGTCGAGTCGATCGACGGCAAGCCGATCCCGCCCGGGCGCATCTTCGCGAGCGTCGTGGAGGGGCACAACGCCTTCCAGGACGGCGAGGCCTTCCTGGTGAACGGCGGCCAGAAGGGGCCCCAGATCCAGATCCTCCCCCCGGGCAAATACCGCATCAACCCCTACCTGTTCCACGTCGAGAAGTATCCGGCGGTCAGCATCGACAAGGGGAAGGTCGGGGTGGTGACCTCCGCCGACGGGACCCAGATCCCGCCGGGACGGCTCCTGGCGCAGAGCGTCCCGGGACACTCCAACTTCGAGGACGGCCAGTCCTTCCTGGAGAAGGGGGGGCAGAAGGGGCCCCAGATCGATATACTTCGGCCCGGCACCTACCGCATCAACCTGAACCTGTTCAAGGTGGAGATCCACGACGCGACGGTGGTCCCCGCCGGCAAGATCGGCCTGGTGACGGCGCTGGACGGCAGTCCGCTCCCCGAGGACGAGTTCATCGCCAAGTCGGTGGACGTGCACGACGACTACCAGGACGGCCCCAAGTTCCTGGCCGGCGACGGCCAGCGCGGCCCCCAGCTCGACGTGCTGCGCCCGGGCACCTACTACATCAACCCGCTCATGTTCAAGGTGGAACTGGACGACGTCGCGGTCGTGGAGCGCGGCCAGGTGGCGGTCGTCATCTCCAACGTCGGCGAGGAGCCGACCGACGAGATGAAGCGGCGCCTCACCTCGTCCCAGACCGACGGCGAGCCGGCCGTCGAGGAGGAGGCCCGCGAGCGCTACGTGGTCCCCAAGGGGTTCCGCGGCATCCAGGAGGAGGTCGCCGGCCCCGGGCGCTACTACCTGAACAAGCGCGCCTTCATCCCCTACATCATCGACACCACCAACATCACCATCGACTGGGACAGCTCGGACGACACCCGCTTCGACCAGCTGCAGGTCATCTCCAAGGACGGCTTCCCGATCGACGTCTCGGTGAAGGTCGTGGTCCGCGTGCGCCCCGACCAGGCCCCCTACCTGGTGGCGAAGATCGGCTCCATCGAGAACCTGATCCAGCACGTGATCCACCCGATGATCGACTCCTCCTTCCGCAACCAGGCCTCCTCTACCTCGGCCATGAACTTCATGCAGAACCGCCAGAACGAGCAGACCAACGCCGAGGAACGGGCCCGGCACGGACTGGAGAAGTACCACGTGGAGTGCGTCTCCGTGCTGATCTGCCAGATAAAGCTCCCCCAGGAGCTGATGGAGACCCAGACCAGAAGGATCATCGCCGAGCAGCAAAAGGAGATGTTCGCCATGCAGCAGGAGGCGGAAGCGGCCCGCATCTCGACGGAGAAGACCCGCGCCACCGCGAACCAGCAGGGGGAGCTGGTGACCGCCGAGATCGGGGTGAAGGTCGCCGAGCAGCAGAAGCAGAAGACCATCGTGCTCGCCCAGGGGGACGCCGAGGGGGTGAGGCTTCGGGGCGAGGGGGAGGCCGCGAAGATCGAGGCGATCGGCCAGGCGACCGCCGCCGCCTACCGCAAGCAGAACGAGGCGCTCGGGCAGGAGGCGGTCACGGCGATCGAGCTGATCAAGAAGATCGCGGAGGGTGGCGTCCGCATCACCCCGGACATCCTGGTGGCGGGGGAGAAGGGGGGGATGCTGGACATCCTGCTGGCGCAGCTCGTGAAGAAGGGGGCTTCTGCTCCGGGGCAGGCCGCCGCGGGCCCTTCCGGAAGCTCCGCGGCCGCCGCGGCCCCGCTGAAGGCGGCCCCGGAAGAACAGGGCGCCTAGCCGGCAGACCGGCCCCGGGCTGCCACCACCTTTTCATCTGTCAGAACAGCGGCTGCACCTCCCCGGAGCGGCCGCTGTTCTGCGTCCGCACCCTGCGCCACCCTGCGCCCCAGGCATTCGCCCGGCCGAAAACCTGCTCCAACGCACTATGCCGCTGCCAGTGCTCTCCTTGTGCCGTCCGTGGACACCATATACTGTCATACGTTATGTGTTAGCTGTTAATAATATTAGTTTTATGCAATTACTGGAGCTGGTTTGAGATTACGACAGTAATAGGTGTCAGTATTTGTAAGCTTAGTCGACGGCGTTGTAAAAAAATTCACTGTGAAAATTTTTACAACTTCTTGATAACTAGCTAATACGACAGTGCTGTCGTCCTGTTGTGACAGTTCAACTGTAAAAATATGGACAGTTCCCCGGTCTCCCGCTGAATTCCCGATTGCCGCAAACTGCCGCCCTGGCGTGCATTGCGGTTTCGTGCCAGTTTGGCACCTTTTTTGATAGTCCGATGCTGAGCTCGGACAGCCTTGCTTGAGCGCCGGTGGCTGAGGGTTCGGAGGAGGGGATTCCATGGTGGAGCAGTTGAAGGTCCTGGTCGTTGCTCAGGGTGATCGGGCTCCGGGGTCGTTCAAAGCCGATCTCGAGCGGGCCGGCTACCATGCTCTCGAGGCTTTCGGCTGCCGGGAGGGGCTCGAGGTGCTCAACCGCGAACTCCCTGACGTCGCGCTGGCCGATCTGAGGGGGGCGGGAGCTGACGGTCTGGAACTCCTGCACCTGCTGCGCCTTCAGCGTCCCGACCTCCCCGTCGTGGTCGTGCCGGGGCCGGAGGCGCTGCAGGAAACCATGGACGGAGTGCTCCTCGGGGCATGGGACTATCTGATGCTGCCGCTGCGCGACCCGCGGGAACTGGATGCGGCGCTCAGGCGCGCAGCCGAACGCGCGCGCCTGACGCTGGAAAACCGCGGCAGCCGGACCAGCCTGGACGCGCTCGCCCACCGGATAACGGAACGCAAACAGGCCAGCGAGGCCGCCGTCAGGTTCAGCGAGGACCTGGAGCGGCGGGTGCAGGAACGGACCGCCCAGCTCGAATCGGCCAATGAGGAAATCACCACCCTCAACGACGACCTGGTGCGGCGCAGCCGGGAGCTGGAAAAGGCGAACCGGCAACTGGAGTCGTTCTCCTACTCGATTTCCCATGACCTGAGGACGCCGCTTAGGCATGTCCACGCCCTGAGCCGGATGCTGCAGGAGGACTATCAGGACATGCTCGACGACAAAGGGAGGCAGTGCCTGGGTTTCGTCGAGGCCGGCTGCCAGCGCATGGAATCCCTCGTCAACGACCTGATGAACTTCAGCAAGCTGAGCCTGCAGCCCTTGGTCAAGACGGCGGTCCGGACCTCAGACATCGTAACGGAGGTGCTGCAGGAACTGGTCGGCGCGGACCCCTCCAGCCGCATCGATCTGGTCCTCGGCGCGCTTCCCCCCTGCCAGGCGGACATCCCGATGCTGCGGCAGGTCTTCACCAATCTGATCGGCAACGCGCTGAAATACAGCAGGAAACGGGAACTTGCCCGCATCGAGGTGGGGGCGTTCTCCGACAGGGGCGCGACGGTATACTTCGTGAGGGACAACGGCACCGGATTCGACATGAAGTTCGCCGGGAAACTTTTCGGCGTCTTTCAACGGCTCCAGCACGAGTACGAGGGGACCGGGGTGGGGCTCGCCATTGCCAGCAACATCGTGCAGCGCCACGGCGGGGAGATCTGGGCCGAGGCGGCCGAGGACAGGGGGGCGACCTTCTTCTTCACCCTCTCCGCATTTACCCTCCCCGCCGAGCGCGGCTGAACCGGCGCCGGGAACTGTCAAGTCTGCCCTGACGCGGAACGGGATTCAGTCATGTCGAGGCGCTGTGAGAGTGCGGCAGCCGGAGTGTGGCAGTCGGGGTGTGGCGGTTGGGGTATGGCAGTAAGTGAGCGGCAGTAAGAGCGCGGCAGGTCGTCCGGCACAGATGAACCTTTCCCGCTCAGTGTCGGGATCAAGAGCCCAATGCGTTTTCGCCCGATGGTGCTATACTGTATGAGTCCATATTAATTGCGTGGGAGCCGTAATGAGAGAGGGAAGCACCAAGCCCGCAGCCAGTGAGCAACTTCGGCGCCGCACCGACCGGTTCCCGTATCCGGCCGTGCCACACCAGACGGCAGGGTCCGACCTGGAGCGTCTGCGCCACGAGTTGCAGGTTTACGAGATAGAGCTGGAACTGCGCACGGAGGAGCTGCAGTGCACCCTGGAGGAACTGGAGGCCGCGAAGGCCCGGTACCTCGACCTCTACGAGCACACCCCGGTCGGCTATCTCACCCTGGACGAGCAGGGGGTGATCAGGGAGGCCAACCCCTGCGCCGCAGGGATGCTCGGCGTGGCGCTGGAATCCCTCCCGGGTCAGACGCTGTCCCGCTTCATCTCCCCGGGCGACCGGGAGGGATGGCAGCACCAGCTGAGGCGCCGCCACAAGGCCGGCGGCAGCCAGGAGAGCGATCTGCGCCTGCTGCATGCCGACGGCTCGCTCATCGGGGTGCAGGCGCGCAGCGCGCCGGCACCGGACAGCCGGGGTCCCTTCCTGCTGCTCACCCTGACCGGCGCCGACCGGGGCACGCAGCCCGGGACGGAGGTCCGCAGGGACGGGACCCTGCTGCGTTGCCTGATAGACTCGGTCGACGACCTGATCCAGGTAAAGGACATGGACGGTGTGTACCGGGCCTGCAACCGGGCTTACGGCTCCTTTGTCGGCCTGCCGGAGGGCGAACTGATAGGCCGGACCGACTTCGACCTGCTCCCCCGGGACCGGGCGCAGACCAACTGGGAGTCCGACCGGCAGACACTCGTGTCCGGCGAGGCGAGCCGCAGGGAAGAGTGGGTGCAGTATCCCGACGGCGGCTGGGGGCTGCTCGACTCCTTGAGGGCCCCCTTTCGCGGACCCGACGGGGCGCAACGCGGGGTGGTGGGGATCTCCCGCGACGTCACCGAGCGCGCGCGGATCGAAAAGGCCCTTGCCGCGAGCGAGGAGCAGTTCCGCACCCTTTGCGACGCCGCCCCCATCGGCATCCTGCGCTACGACGCCGCGGGAGGCAACGTCTACTGCAACCCGCGCTGGCGCGAGATCACCGGCATCCCCGCCTCGGAGGAGATGGTGAAGGGGTGGTTCGGGAAGATTCACCCGGACGACGTCGAGGAGTTCAGGGCGCTCTGGCTTGATGCCATGGCCAAAGGGCGGAGCGCCTCCCACGAACACCGCCAGCTGACCCCGCAGGGTAACGTGATCTGGGTGCGCGTCCTGTTGAGCTCGATCACCAGCGGGGAGGGGGCGGTCGTGTCCCACGTGGTCACCCTGGAGGACGTCACCGCGCTCCAGCTGGCCCGGGAGGGGCTGGCGAAAAAGGAAAAGCTCGAGTCGCTCGGCCTTTTGGCCGGCGGGATAGCCCACGACTTCAACAACATCCTGCTGGCCATCTTCGGCAACATCTCCCTGGCGCGTTTCCACCCGGACGACCCGGAGGTCGTCGCCAAGAGGCTGGGGGATGCGGAGAGCGCCATAGACCGCGCCACCCGCCTCACCAAGCAGCTGCTGACCTTCGCGCGGGGGGGCGAGCCGGTGAAGGAGAGCGTCGACCTCGGCGAATTGCTGCAGGACGCGGCCCGGGAGCTGCTGCAGGAGTCCCCGGTCGACTGCCGGTTCAGCCTGGAGGGGAACCTCTGGCCGGTCGAGGCGGACCCGGGGCAGCTGGCCCAGGTGATCCGCCACCTGGTCCAGAACGCGCTGCAGGCCATGCCGGAGGGGGGGAGCCTCAGCGTAGCCGCGGAGAATGCCAGCTCCCGCCCCGGCGGCGGCAGGTTCGTGAAGGTCACCGTTTCGGACACCGGAACGGGGATCGCGCAGGGGAACCTGGCGCGGATCTTCGACCCGTACTTCACCACCAAGCCGCAGGCCAGCGGGCTCGGGCTCGCCACCTGCTACTCCGTCATAACCAAGCACGGCGGCAAGATACGGGCGGCCTCCACGGAGGGGAGTGGGAGCAGCTTCAGCTTCTCGCTGCCGGCCTCGGCGCCCCGGGACAACCCTGTCCCGCCTCCCCCCGCCGCCATGCTGCGCGGCAGCGGACGGGTGCTGGTGATGGACGACGACGAACATATCAGGGAGGTGGCCCAGGGAATCCTGGAGCTCTTGGGGTACACGGCGGAAGTGACCGGAAACGGGGCCGAGGCGGTGGAGCTTTACCGGACGCGCCGGGAGCAGGGGACCCCCTTCTGTGCGGCGATCCTGGACCTGACGGTCCCTGGCGGCATGGGCGGCAAGGAGACCGTCGACAGGCTGCTGGAAATCGACCCCGGCGTCAAGGCGGTGGTTTCCAGCGGCTATTCCGACGACCCGGTCATGGCCAATTACCGCGAGCACGGTTTCGGCGCGGTGCTGAGCAAGCCCTACCGCCCCCAGGAGATCAGCAGGGTCCTGGGGGAACTGATCCTGCGGTCGCCGGCGGGGGGCTAGGCTCCCAGCAAGGCCGCCACCCTTCTGGCGAACTCGTTGATGGCGAACGGCTTCTGGATGAAGTTCTCCCCCTCGTCCACCAGGGCATGCCGCCCTATGACTTGATCGGTGTAGCCGGACATGTACAGCACCTTCAACTCCGGCCGGTGCTCCGAGAGCTTGCGGTACAGCTCCAGGCCGGTCATGTAGGGCATGACGACATCCGTGATCAGCAGGTCGAAGCCGCTGTCCGCGCTCAGCCTCAGGGCCTGCCGCGGGTCCCGGGCGACCAGCACCTTGAATCCCTGCCGCGTCAGCAGCTCAGCCACGAAGCCGCGCACCATCGCGTTGTCCTCCACCAGCAGCACCGTGCGCCGCCCCCCCTCCAGCCGCACCCCGTCGGGCGCAAGCGCCGGCTCGGACTCCGGCACCTGGTCCACCAGGGGAAAGAAGCACTTGAACGTCGTGCCCACCCCCGGTTCGCTGTAGACCCAGAGGTTCCCTCCATGCTGGCGCACGATCCCGTAGACGGTCGCGAGCCCCAGTCCGGTCCCCTTCCCGACCCCCTTGGTGGTGAAGAACGGCTCGAATATGCGCTGCCGCGTCGTCTGGTCCATGCCGGCGCCGTCGTCGGTCACCGCCAGCATCAGGTAGCTGCCCGGGGTCACCTCGGTGTGCTGGCGCGCGTACTCGTCGTCGAGCAGCACCGGGGCCGTCTCGATGGTGATGACTCCGCAGTCGGCGATGGCGTCCTGGGCGTTGATGGCCAGGTTCATGATGACCTGCTCGATCTTGTTGCGGTCCGCCCTGATGCCGTAGCGCTCTTCGGGAAGCCGGAGCCGGATTTCGATGCTCTCCCGGATGGTGCGCCGCAGGATGCCCTGGAAGCCGGAGACGACCTGGCCGAGGTCGACCGTCTTCATGTCCAGGGGCTGCTTGCGGCTGAAGGTCAGCAGCTGCTGCACCAGCTCCTTGGCCTTCTCGGCGGCCTTCAGTATGTGCCCGGTCTTGGCGAGCGCCGCCTGGTTGCCGCCCAGGTCGAGCTTCAGGAGCTCCGAGTAGCCGAAGATCGGCGTCAGCAGGTTGTTGAAGTCGTGGGCCACCCCCCCCGCCAGCTGCCCGATCGATTCCATCTTCTGCGCCTGAATCAGCTGGTCGGCGAGCAGGTCGTGCTCGGCCTGGGCCGCCTTGCGCTCCCTGAGGTCCCGGGAGACGTTGGCGTAGGCCATCGGCCTGCCTGCCTCGTCGCAGATGGTGAAGAGCGTCATCTCGACGATGATCGGCTCGCCGGTCCTGAAGTTGCGCAGGGCGGCCTCGCCGTCCCAGCACCCCTGCGCCGCGAGCCCGGGAAGGATGCTGTCGCGGGCCAGCTGCGCCGACTCCTCGTGGAAGAAGTCGCCGATGGTCCTGGAGCACGCCTCCCGGGGGCTTTCCAGCTCCACCAGGTCCAGGCCGGCCCGGTTGAGGTAGATGATCTCCCCCCCAAGCTCCGCCATGCCGATGAAGTCGCGGCTCATCTCGACCAGGCAGGCAAGCTTGCGCTGCGCCTCGGCGGCCGCCCTCAGCTCGGTGATGTCCTGCACCGAGCCGAGGGTGCGCACCGGCTCGCCGTCCTGGAATTCGGTCTCGCCCCGCTCCTGGACGATCTTCATGCGGCCGTCCGGCATCAGCAGGCGGTGCTCCATCTGGTAGGGGGTGTCGTCCTGCACCGATTCCTGGCAGGTCCGCTGCACCCGTTCGCGGTCCTCGGGATGGACGGCATCGAGGAAGGCCCGGTAGGTCCCCCCGAAGTCCCCGGGGGCGATCTCGAAGATGCGGAATATCTCGTCGGACCAGATGAAGCGGCCGCTGGCGAGATTCAGCTCCCAGCTCCCCACCCGCGCCAGCTTCTGGGTCTCGTCGAGCAGGTTCCGCCTGCGCTCCAGTTCCCGTTCGACCTTCTTCCGCTCGCGGATGTCGCGCATGATGGTGGAGATGTGGCTCAGCTCCCCCCGGGCGTCCCGGTGGCTCAGGATGACCTGGGAGACCGGGACCTCCCGGGAGTCGGCGGAGAGCAGGGCGGTCTCCCCTTCCCAGACTCCCTCCCGGATGGCCGCCGGGATCGCCTCCCGGAAGATGAGCTCGCGTGCCCACTCCGGGTGCAGCTGCCCGAGGCGCAGCTCCGAGGCCGGCCGGTCGCCGAGGCCGGTCAAAAGCCGCCCCGCCCGGTTCAGGTAGAGGAGCTCCCCCTGCGGACTCGAGAGGCCGACCACGTCGGTGGTGGTCTCCATGATCGATATCAGGCGGTCGCGATCCTCCTGGGCCAGCTGGGACTCCGCTTCGCGCCTGGCGAGTTCCTCGGCCATGGAGTCGAAGCGCTTCCCGAGGCTCCCCAGCTCGCCCCCCGCCACCAGGTCGGAGACCCTGACCCCCAGGTCCCCGGCGGCCAGGCGCAGCGAGGCGTCCTCCAGAAGCTTGAAGCGGTCCACGATGGCGCGCTTGCCGATCAGCACCGCCCCGGCGCAGGCCAGCAGCAGAAACGAGGTCAGGAGCGCCACGGAATTCAGCAGGGCCGAGTTGGCCTCACGGGCGGCCCCCGCGACCGGGATCCCGGCCGTCACGTACATGTAGGGGGTCTGCTCCCCGGCCAGGCGCAGCTTGCGGTAGGAGCTGATCCGCTGCTCCCCGTCGACCCACGCCCTGGTGCTGGTACCCGAACCGGGCCCCTGCTGGATCCTTTTGAATTCGTCGGCGGGGTACGGCGTGCCGACGGCGGAGCCCGGTGTGAGGGCCCGGAACAGGACGACGCCGCGGTGGTCGATGAGGACGAGGTTGCTTCCGGGCGGCCATTCCGTGGGCTCCAGCATCTCGCGGTACTGCCCGATATTGATGCCGACGCTGATGACGCCGATGGCTGCGCCCCGGTCGTTTTTCAGCGGGTAGGCGAGGTTGAAGCCCGGCTTGGCCGTGGTCCTGCTGAGGATGTACTCGCCGGAGGAGAGCCGCCCCTTCTCCAGGGCATTTTTGAAAAAGCGGCGGTCGGCGACGACGACGGGCGACTTGGTCGGCACCGCGGAGGCCCAGACGACTCCCTTCAGGTCCGCGACCAGGATGTTCGCGTACATCGGGTTGAGCTTGCGCAGCTCCCGCAGGATCGGCTCGACCTTGGCGGCGTCGCGGCCCTTCACTTCGGGAAGCTGGGCCAGGGCGGTCATCAACTGCTCGGCTCCGGAGCAGAGGTTCTGCTGCTCGCTGGCGATCCTGTCGATCAGCTTCAAGGTCCCGTTGCGGGCATCCTCCAGCATCTCTTCGCGGAACTGGAGACCGGTGTAGAGGATGATACCCGCTGCAGGCAGTGCCACAACGCTGGTGATCAGCAGGATAAGGGAACGGATGGAGAGCGTCGTCAGGCGTGACATTGGTCTGATCCTCATAAGCCGAAATGTGCTCTCTGAGTTGTCAGGATATCAGGACACGCTTCAAGGTCAAGGCACGGAACAGTGTTGGGACCGCCATGAACTCTCAAAACTTTGGGTACTTATGCGTGAGACGGCTGGATTCTCTGCCGATCCACCTCATTGCCGGCGAAAAGAAACGCCTGTGACAGAGGCGCTGCGGCTGCACCAGATGCCGGTGCAGGCGCCGCAGATCGCGGAGCCTTCCGGCACGACCGCAGGCAGTGCTCCGGGCGCCCCGGCTTGGGCGCGGTTCTTCTCCATGTACCGGGTTCCTGCGATGCGCCGGCATCGGCAGGGGGGGCGGGCGGGTCGGGACGCCGGGGGTGAGGTGGGGAGCTTTCCCGCGGGGTGCTCTCTAATGCAGGTCGACGCTCAGGCACAGGAACCAGGCAAGGCAGGCCAGGAGGTTCACCCACAGGTGCTGCGCTGTGAACCAGCGGGGCCGGGCAGGTTGAGTGAAATTCCTGAAACCGTCCTGCGGGGCGCCGCCCGCGAGTTCATGCTGCACCCCCTTCTCCAAAGGACGCAGCATCTGGTCCACCGCTTTCCAGTCTACGTGCGGTTTTCCCCCCTTGGAACGCGGCCTGCTCAAAGGGCACCCCAGCGCGGAGTCATCGATATAGAGGTGTGCGAACGGCTTGGCGCTGTTGGTCCAGCCATCCTGCCCCGGGCAACTGTTCACCCCGAACAGCGGGATGTTCCGCTCCCGGAACCACTGCTCCGCCTCTTCCAGTTCCTTGCCACTGCGCATGGTCCAGAGGACGAGGCGATGGTCTGCTGCGACCAGTCTCTTAAGTACGGGAGCCGCACCGATGTCGCGACCAATGCGCGGGTAGTCATGTGTGGTGCAGGTGCCGTCAAAATCCACCGCGATTATCATCGTAAGCCACCTTCCTTCCGGTTCCTGTTTCTCTCGCGAGGACGCAGGCCACATTGCATCGTGCGCATTGTCAAAATTCGGCGGGGCTGGGCGGGCTCGGCAACCAGCCCGGCAGCCCCCGATAGAGTTTCATGCTCGGGGTGTGTCAGTCCTTTCGGGTTTCAGCGCTGCCATGAGATCTTTCAGCAGCCGCTCCTGCCATCTGATGAGTTCCCGGATGTTTTGTTCGTCGTCAGGGGAAAAACCCGGCATATTCCTGTTAGATTGAAGGTTCTTCTTGTTGGACTCAACGGCGTGCACGAGTCTCATGAATTCTTCGTGCGTGGCTTCCAGCGTATAGGCTCCCATGGCTTGATCTCCCCTGCTGGAGTGCGGAGTCGGAGATGGGGCTCGCCACTGGATTTGTGTTTCCCGCGGAGCACCATTCGCACAGATATGGCGTTAGTGCTTACCATACTACTACTTGGAAAGCGAATGTCAATATCAAAATAGCCTTGAGACGCAGAAGGAAAAGGGATCATTGGCAAAGGCCGCTACTCTTGAGTCTGCCCTAGTCTGAAGGAGTGGCCTGAAAGAGAAATCGGGGGTCAGATGGTGCCAGGAGAGTATCCGGGCCGGGCCCAAAGGCGGCTCTGCCATGCCTGAAGGCCCGACGCCGGACGATATGCTTTAGCTCAGGTTGTCGTCATCGCCGCTTATGTGGGGGAACACCTCGTGGTGCACCTCGTGATTGAGGCCCGCGATGCTGCCGCAGGTGGCGCACAGGTACTGGTCGCCCTCGGTCGCGTATTCCCTGCGCTCGCACGCCCCGCTCCAGACCCTGATGTCGCAACTCGCTTCGGACCCCTTCACCAACTCGCGGTTTCTCTTGTCCCTTGTCATATCCAGATCCTCCCGTAGTGCTGCTTCCGTCATTATAGCATGCGGGGTGTCCGGATTGGTGCGGGTTAATTTGCTTGCGGCGCCGGGCGCTCTAGCTCCCGGCCAGGTACTCGATCAAAAGCCGCACGCCTACCCCGGTGGCCCCCTTGGGACAGTAGGGGCGGGCCTTGTCGCACCAGGCGGTGCCGGCGATGTCCAGGTGGGCCCAGTGGGTGGCGCCCACGAACTGCTTCAGGAACCAGCCGGCCTTCAGGGCGCCGCCGTCCCTGTTGCCGGCGTTCTTCAGGTCGGCGATGTCGCTCTTCATGTCCTCGCCGTACTCGTCCCAAAGCGGCAGCTGCCAGATGCGCTCGCCGCACCGGTCCGCGGCGCGCTTCAGGGCGTCCGCCAGGCGCTGGTCGTTGACCATCAGGCCGCTCGCCTCGTGCCCCAGCGCCACGACGCAGGCCCCGGTCAGGGTGGCCAGGTCGATCAGCGCGGCCGGCTTGTACTGCAGGGCGAAATGCAGCGCGTCGCACAGGATCAGGCGCCCCTCGGCGTCGGTGTTGGTGATCTCGATGGTGGAGCCGGAAAGCGAGGTGAGCACGTCCCCCGGCTTAAAGGCCTTGCCGTCGGGGAGGTTTTCCGCCGTGGGGACGATCCCCACCAGGTTGAGCGGCAGCTTCAGCCCGGCCGCGGCGGCCAGGGTGCCGAGCACCGCCGCGCTTCCCGCCATGTCGGTCTTCATCTCCTCCATCCCGGCGCCGGGCTTCAGGGAGATGCCGCCCGAGTCGAAGGTGATCCCCTTGCCGACCAGCACGGTCGGGCGCCCCTTGGCGCCGGCGCCCCGGTACTCCAGCACGATGAGGCGCGGCGGCTCCGCCGAGCCCTTGCCCACCGCCACCAGGGCGCCCATCCCCATGGCGATCAGCTCGTCCATCTCGTAGACCCGGCAGCTCAGGGCGTGGCAGGCGGCCAGCTCGCGGGCGGTATCGGCCAGGTATCCGGGGGTGACCACGTTGCCGGGCTGCGAGACCAGGTCGCGGGCGAGCCGGACCCCCCCGGCGACGGCCACGCAGCGCTCGACCCTGGCCCGGGCCGCCTCGGCGTCGGACTCACCGGGCAAAAGCAGGGTCATGGTCTCGAACCCCTCGAAGCGCTCCCCCTTGTCCTTGGTTTTGTACCACTCGAAGGCATAGGCACCCAGAAGCGACCCGGTCGCCACCGCTTCCAGCGCGTCGGGGAGGGGGGCTTGGCACAGGGCGGAGCTGAAACGCGCCACCCGGGCGCCGCGCAGCGCCTGCATGGCGCTGCCGGCCGCCTGGCGCAGCCGCTCGCCGCTCAGCTCGGCGCGTTTGCCGAGCCCGACCAGCAGCACCCTCTCGGCGGGGAGCTTGCCCAGGGTGTAGACTAGCCGCGAGCTGTTGGCCTTGCCGGTGAACTCCCGGCTGGCGGCCAGGCGAGCCAGGCAGCCGTCCAGCGCACCGTCCAGGGCGGCGTAGAGCTCGTCCTGCGCGTCTTCGAAGCAGCCGACCACCAGGGCGGCGCTGGCGTGTTGCAGTGGGGTTTCGCTACGAATCTCGATTTTCATGGTCAGCCTCGCGAGGTGATAGTAACAGTACGTCGAGCACCGAGGCTCGACAAGAGTTGGCACAGTTTCAGCTCCGGCATGTTCCGGCGTGTCACAGGCCAAAGCGCAAGCGCCGCATGACTGCCAGGCGCTCTGTCCGATGCAGTCTTTCGTTTATTTCAGGCTGCTTTCCTGCCGGGATCTCTCCGCAGAGGGACTTGGAGTAATTGTACTAGCTCCGGTACCGGGGACAAGTTATTTGTGCAAGGTAGCCCCGCCTGTGGGGGGCCGGCTCCGACCGGCAGCGTCCGTGGTGCCTGGCCGCGGCGCTCTCTCTGCCGGCAGGGGTCGCTGCCGGTCGCCCCGCCGCTCACACTGCACCCCGGCCGCCCGCGACGGAAGCCCTTGTTTCTTGGCGAGTAAATGGTAGAGTTGGTGTGAAAACGCTAATAGTGACTGCGCGGCCCTGCTCGCCAAGCGCCTGACCGCCCGAACGCCTGTTTTTTTCTCCGTCGCAAGCCGGCCGCGCCCTTTGCCCGGGAGACCCTGGCAGGTCGCCGAGCTAACCAGCAGGGACCAGGACATGCGCTTCTTGGATCATTCGACCCCCTCGAGTATCCGGTTCCACCTCCTCAGGCTGGCGGTCGCCTCCGTATTGCCCGTCTGGCTCCTGGCCTGCGCCCTGGCATTCAACGCCTACCTCACCAAGCGCGACCTGGTCAACAAGAACATGCTCGAGGCGGCACGCTCGCTCACCAAGGTCGTCGACCGGGAGTTGACCGGCGTCCAGGCGGCGCTCCTGGCACTCTCCACCTCGCCAAGCTTTGCCGCCGGCGACCTGGCCGCGGTGCATCGCCAAGCCCTGCAGGTCCTGAAAAGCTATCCGGGCGCCAACATCGTGCTGGCCGATGCCACCGGGCAGCAGCTGGTCAACGCCTCCCGGCCCTTCGGCACCCGGCTCCCCAAGCGCAACGCTCCCGAGACGGTGCGCCGCATTTTCGAAACCGGCCGGCCCTTTGTCAGCCGCCTGTACACCGGCGCCGTCAGCAAGGAGCACCAGGTCAGCATCGATGTCCCCGTGTTCAGCGACGGCAAGGTCGTCTACGACCTGGGGCTGACCATCCTTTGCGACCCCATGGCGAGCATCCTGCTGCAGGCGGACCTGACCCCGGAATGGTACGGCTTGATCCTGGACAGCAAACAGATCCTGGTGGCCAGGACCCTCAATTCGGACCGCAGCGTCGGAAGCAGGATGCCCGACGTGCTGCGCCACGAGATGTCGCATACCCCGGAGGGGACCGTGGAGTCCAGCGGCCTGGAGGGACAGCCCGTCTTGATGACCTTCTGCCGCTCCGCCCGGTCCAACTGGGGCGTCGTGATAGAGGTGCCGAAGTCGAGCGTCATGGCGTCGCTTTACTCGTGGGTCGGGTTGGCGCTGGTCGGCAGCACCGCGGTGTCGCTGATCGGGATCGCCCTGGCCCTGGGGTATGCGGGGAGGATCGCAAAGGCGATCCAGTCGCTGGTCGAGCCGGCCCTCTCCCTTGGGCGAGCCGAAATGGTCACTCCCCGCGGCAGTTACGACATCAAGGAGACCGAGGAGCTCTCCGCGGCCCTGGTGCAGGCGTTCGACCTGCTCAAGGCCCGCGCCGCGGAGCGCGAGCAGGCGGAGACGGAGTTGCTGCAGACCGTCGAGGACCTGGAGAAGCAGACCAGGGAGCGGCTGAACGCGCTGGAAAAACTCGGGGAAAAGGACCAGCTGCTGCTGCAGCAGGGGCGCCAGGCGGCCATGGGAGAGATGATCGGCAACATCGCCCACCAGTGGCGCCAGCCGATGAGCGCCCTCGGGCTCCTGATCCAGCAGGCGTCGCTCAATTTCGCCAGGGGGCAGCTGGACAAGAAATATATGGACGACCACGTGAGAAAGGCGATGGGGCTCATCCAGCAGATGTCCGGCACCATCGATGATTTCAGGAACTTTTTCAAGACGGACAAGAAGAAGGTCAAGTTCAGAGTCAGTGCCGAGGTGAAGAGGTCATTGCTGCTTTTGGAAGAATGCTTCACCAGGGATCGGATCAACGTCGAAACGACGGTGACCGATGATCCCTATATCTACGGTTATCCGAATGAATTCTCGCAGGTCCTGATCAATATCCTCACCAACGCGAAGGATGAGTTCACCAAGAAATCCATCGCCGATCCCAGGGTGATGATAACCATGAGCGGCGGGCACGAGAGGGCGGTGGTGACCATCGCCGACAACGCCGGCGGCATACCCGAAGAGATCATGGGGAAGATCTTCGACCCCTATTTCACCACCAAGGAGCCCCAGTCAGGCACCGGAGTCGGGCTGTTCATGTCCAAGATCATCATAGAGAAAAACATGGGCGGTTCGCTTTCGGTGCGAAACAACGGCGCCGGCGCCGAGTTCTCCATGGAGTTCTGAAGGCTTGCACGAGAGAACCCCCTCGCCCCGCCTCCAGCCCCCCCCCGTCACAAGTTCCGTGCGGGCGGGTCTGGCTTAACAGCCAGGGCTCGCCCCAACTCCACCCTCATCCCCCCGTCATACGCGCCTCCACGTTGTGACCCGCCGGGTTGTGTGAGATAATCACCTTCGTGAAGTGCAAGCAGGCGGCGGTTTGTCAAAGAACCTTCGCCCTTGTGAGAGAGGCGCACGGCGCTTGCAATAGCGTTGAGAGTGCACGGGAAAAGGAGAGGGCAATGGCGGACGTCAGCTACACCAAGCAGGGGAGCGCCCTGCTGTTAGTCGATCCCTACAACGATTTCCTGTCGGAGGGGGGCAAACTCTGGAGGCCGGTCGAGGCGGTCGCCAGGGAAGTCGGACTGCTCGACAACCTGCGCGCGGTCACGGCCGCGGCCCGCAAGAAGGGGATCCGGATCTTCTTCGTGCCGCATCACCGCTGGGAACCGGGCGACTACGAGCGCTGGGCCCATCCGAGCCCGGACCAGCTCGCCTCGGGCAAGAGGCAGGTATTCGCCAAGGGGACCTGGGGGGGCGAATGGCACGTCGATTTCCTGCCGCAGCCCGACGACGTCGTCATCAAGGAACACTGGGCCCAAAACGGTTTCGCCAACACCGACCTCGACTTCCAGCTCAAGCAGCACGGGGTCGACCGGGTCATCCTGATCGGCATGCTCGCCAACACCTGCATCGAGGCCACCGGCCGGTTTGCCATGGAACTCGGCTACCAGGTGACCCTGGTGAAGGACGCGACAGCCGCCTTCTCCAGGGACCGGATGCACGCGGCGCACGAGTTGAACGGCCCGAACTACGCGCACGCCATCCTGACGACCTGCGAGCTCCTCGCCGCGCTGGCGGAGGTCGCCTAGGTTTTGCCGTCCTGCGGGCCCTGCCCTAGAGCAGGCTCAGCGGTATGCGCCCCTCGCAGGGAACCTTGGTCTGGCAAAGGCCGCAGCCGGTCGCGGTGACGCCGAACTCCCCGGCCACCGCCTCCACGACGGTGCCGTAGACGTAGCGGCTGCAGACCGTCTTGTCGTGTCCGGCGTGGGAGAGCGCGCCGACCGGGCAGCGGTCGATGCAGCTGCCGCAGCTCCCTTCCCGGTGGAACAGGCAGTTGTGGCGGTGGTCCGGATAGGGGCGCGGCGTCGGGGTGAGGGCCAGGTCCGTGACGATGCTGCCGCAGCGGTGGGCGATCCCTTTGGGGGTGATCAGGGCGTCGGTCAGGCTGAAGGTGCCGAGCCCCGCGGCGTAGGCGGCGTGGCGCTCGGACCAGGTGGAGGCGATGCCGACCGGCGTCTCGCTCAGCTCCTTCCAGCTGGCGGCGAGCTGCGGCGCCACGGCGAGCTGCCCCTGCTCCTGAAGCCAGCCCACCAGGTGGCGGCGCAGGGCGGCGTTGCACTGCTCGCCGAAGTTCCTGGTGCGGGCCCACTCCCTCGAGGGGTAGACGGCCTCGCGGCGGTTGGACTCCCGCGTTTTCCGGGTGATCGGCAGGATCCAGCTGACCACCGTGGCGGCCCGGCTCCCGGCCCCGCAGGCGCTCGCCAGCAGCTCGTCCGGCGTCTGGTGGAACGCGCCGATGATCCTCTTGTAGTCGGTGAAAAGGGGGTCGTCCGCGGCGGCGAAACCGATCAGCGGCTCGTCGAAGTAAGGCTCCCCGCTTTCGGGGAAACGGCCGGTCGGGCTCTCGGATACGAAACGGCGGATCTCGTTGCAGATCTGGTCTTCCACGTCCACCTCCGGTGCTGGGTCAAGCCAGCAGTTGCCGCGCCGTCTCTTCGGCCAGGCGCAGGGTAGCCTCGGGAGCCTGGTCAAGGGTGGAGGGTCCGATGCCGCAGGCCCTGATCAGCCGGGCCTCGACAAACCCTTCCCACTTGAGGAACATCGCGTAGCGGGGAAACACGTCGGCGAAGAGCGCCTCGTCCGGATTCCCCTGGGTTTGGATGAAGACCAGTCTTTTCGGGGTAAGGCGGCTCGGCTTGGGGTTGGTGAGGTAATCGGGGACCAGGTAGGAGAAGGTGCGGTCCATGAACCCCTTGAGCTGGCTGGTGGCCTCCCCGTAGTAGACCGGCGTGGCCAGCACCACGAGGTCCGCCTCGCCCACCGCGGCCAGCACCTCGGTCAGGCCGTCCTGCAGCACGCACCGCTCCAGCGTCGTCTTGCAGGCGTAGCACCCCTGGCAGCCCCGGTAGCTGAGGCGGTTCAGCTCGAAGGAGCGGGTCTCGGCCCCAAGCCCCCGGGCGGTTTCCAGGAACCGGTTGGCGATGGTCGAGCTGTTTCCGGTGCTTCTGGGGCTCCCCAGCAGGCAGACTATTTTCATGTGGTTCCCTCCGCTGCTCTTTCGTTGGCCTATTCACGTCAGTACGACGACCTCTGTCAGGGATCCAGGGGGGTCGTCAGCGTCACCGTCAGTTCGGTGCAGTCCTTTATATACCATTTCTGCACGTAGAGACTACCCAAAACCTCCGCTTCGCCGGCCTTGGTCACCTCCTTGAACCTGACGCTGTTCTTGACCTCCTTCTCCAGGACGAATTTTATGGTTTTCGACACGGGTCACTCCTTGTATGGTTTTGGTACCTGCCGCTTCATAGCCGCCGAGACTTGACCGCGCCTGTGCAACGGCCGCCGGTCGCCTCCCCCGGATGCGTCGGGACGAGCGTTGAAACCTGCTACAGGTGCGGGTGCAGCAGCTCGGCGAGCTCGAAGGCGAGCTCCACCCCCTGCTCGGCGTTGAGGCGGGGGTCGCAGTTGGTCTGGTAGTTGAGGTGCAGGTGCTTGTCGAGCAGCTGCCGGCTCCCGCCGGTGCACTCGGTCACGTTGTCGCCGGTAAGCTCCAGGTGGACCCCGCCCGGAACGGTCCCCTCCGCCCGGTGGATCTGGTAGAAGTAGCGGATCTCCTGGAGGATGACCTCGAAGTTGCGGGATTTCTGCCCGAACTCGTTCTGGTAGGTGTTGCCGTGCATCGGGTCGCAGCTCCAGACGACCTTGCACCCCTCCCTGGTGATCTCCCGGACCAGCTGCGGCAGGTAGCCGGCGATCCTGTCCGCCCCGAAGCGGGTGATCAGGGTGAGGCGGCCCGCCTCGTTGTCCGGGTTGAGCCGGCCGATGATCCGCTTGATGTCGTCGATGTCGTAGTTCGGCCCGATCTTCATGCCGAGGGGGTTCTGCACCCCGCGCAGGAACTCCACGTGGGCGCCGTCCAACTGGCGGGTGCGGTCGCCGATCCAGAGCATGTGGCCGCTGGTGTCGTACCACCCCCCGGAGATGGAATCCATCCGGGTGAGCGCCTGCTCGTAGTGTAGCAGCAGGGCCTCGTGGGAGGTGTAGAGGGTGACCTGGTTCAGCTGGGGGACGTGCTGAGGGTCGAGGCCGATGGCGGACATGAAGTTGATGGTCTTCCAGATCTGCCGGACCAGTTCCTCGTACTTCTGGCCGGCGGGAAGCGCGTCCAGGGAGGCGCGGTGCCAGGCCTGGACCCGCTCCAGCGCCGCGTAGCCGCCCAGGGTGAAGGAGCGCACCAGGTTCAGGGTGGCGGCCGCCCGGAAGTACCCCTCCAGCATCCTGCGCGGGTCGGGGGTGCGCGCCTGCAGCGTCGGCTCGGGGCTGTTCACCATGTCCCCCCGGTAGCTCGGCATCTCCACGCCGCCGACCGTTTCGGTGTCTGAGGAGCGGGGCTTGGCGTACTGCCCGGCGATCCTGCCGATCTTGATGACCCGCTTCTCTCCCGCGAAGGCGAGCACCACCGACATCTGCAGGATGACCTTCAAGAGCTCGCGGATGTCCGGGCCGGTGCAGCGCGAGAAATCCTCCGCGCAGTCGCCGCACTGCAGCACGAAGGCCTTCCCCTCCACCGCCTCCGCCAGCTGTTCCTTCAGGGTCTGGCATTCTCCCGCGAAGACCAGGGGCGGGAGCTGGGAGAGCGTCTTGAGCGGCTCGTCGCGCTCCGGGCCGTCCGGCCAGTTGGGTTGCTGCAGGGCGGGGAAGGAGTGCCAGCTCGATTTATTCCAGGGTGCGGTGGGCATGTTCTAGCCTCTCAAATCGTTATTTACTGGACCAGTCCGAGGCAGGAGCTGCCCGCTTGCGGACGGATTCCTGACCTGCACAGGCGTTGGTCGGGGCGATGCTGACAAGCCTAGGCGCAGTCGGCACTGCAACGTGCCATTTTGTGGCAGCTCTCAGCATGGTAACAGGATTGTCCCGATTGAAAAAGCTAAATGCTGGCAGCTGCACGTTATAGGGTTGAATGAACTCCCCCGCGCCCTCCGGGAGAGGCAGGGATGAGGGGTCTTTAAGCCTCTGGCAAAGGTCATGGTTGTGTGAGGCTTCGGGGCAAGGTAGCAACGTCCCAATTCTAATGCAGGGACGAACATGATGCTTTTAACAGAAAAGTCCAAAAATATCAACAAAGTCAGGCCAGGAGGATGGATAGTTACTCCCCAAACAGGCAACGGCGTGGTATGATCCCCTCATCATGGACATGGAACGACCCAACCCGACAGCTCCCGACCCCCCCGGCGGGCAGCACCCCGCGCCCCACGCGCAGTCCGCAGGGGCCGCGACGGAAGCGGCCCGGTCCGCGGGGGATGCCGCGCAGGGTCCCGGCACCGGCCGGGACGCCTACGTGCGCCGACTGCTGCGCAACCTGTGGGGCGGGGTGCGCCTGGCGCTCTTCTTCAGGGTGGCGCCGGATCAGTTCTGCGCCACGCCGCTTGCCCTGGCGCTGCTCGCCCTGTGCGACTTTCTGCTCAACCTCGCCGTCTCCTTTTTCCTGGTGGGACGTGGCGGGTCCTTTGCCTATTCCGCGGTGCCCGGCTTCTTCTTTCATCTGCCTCTGCTGCTTTTCTGCGGTTACCTGGCGGGGCGCCTTCTTGGCCGCCCGTCTCTGGTCTGCGACCTCCCGGTGGCGCTGGTTTCCCTCAGTATCCCCATCGAGCTGAGCCACGCCGTGCTGGAGCGGCTGGCGCAGCTTCGGCAACTGGAATGGCTGGACCGTTACCTGGAGGCGCCGCACTACTACCGGTTCTTCGGCTGGTGGGCGCTGGCCGGGCTCCTTTTCCTGCTGCGGCGCGCCTGGCCGTCGCTTGGGCGCTGCTGCGCGCTACTGCTCCTCTTCGCCGCGCTGGTCGCCCCGCTTTGGATCTATCCCCGCCCCGACCTCTGGGTGAGCGCCGCCGAAAGCGGCGGCGAGAGCGGCGAGCTCCAGGTCACCGAGAAGGTCCTCTCGGTCCAGGCGCGGCTCCTCGACGGGCAGCTCGCAGGACTGCTACCGGGGGTGCGGGGGGAACCTTACTTCTATTTCGTCGGCTTCGCCGGGGACGCCACCCAGGATGTCTTCCTGAAGGAGCTGCTCTCCGCCGAGAAGCTTTTTGCCAGGCGCTTCGGAACCGCCGGGCGGAGCATCCTGCTCGCCAACAACCCCCAGACCGCCGTCACGCTCCCCTTCGCCAGCGCGACCAATCTGTACCAGACCCTGGCGCGGCTGGGCCAGGTGATGAACCGGGACAGCGACGTGCTGGTGCTGTTTCTCACCTCCCACGGTTCGCGGGAGCACGAGCTTTCGGTCAACAACACGCCGCTGGAGCTGGAGCAGCTGACCCCGGAGATGGTGCGCAGCATGCTGAAGAAGTCCGGCATAACCTGGAAGGTGGTGATCGTCTCGGCCTGCTACGCGGGGGGCTTCATCGATCCCTTGAAGGACGACCGGACCCTGGTGATAACAGCGGCGGACGCGAAGAGCGAGTCGTTTGGCTGCGGGGCGGGCGAGAATTACACCTGGTTTGGCGAGGCCTTCCTGGACCAGGCGCTGCGCAGCACCTTTTCCTTTACTGAGGCCTTCGAGAGGGCCTGCGAGACCATCGGCAAGTGGGAGGACGAGCAGGGGGAGACCCCCTCGAACCCGCAGATCTGGGTGGGGAAGGAGATCGGGAGGAAGCTGGCGGTCCTGGAGCAGGGGCTGGCTACGGCACACGGAACGAAGCGATAGCGGACGGATAAAGGCGGAAAAAAACAAAACGGGGCATAGAACGCGGATGACGCGGATTGAGCGGATTCACGCGGATTAAAAACAAAGGAGGGTCACCAGAAAATTTTTTTGTCTCTCGATGTTACTCGTGCCACTTCGCGCGATCCGCACGCTGCAGGTTGATTCTTGTTTTACCCCAAGTTTCCGGTTTGCCTTGGTTTTATCCGCGTTAATCCGTCCAATCCGCGTCATCCGCGTTCCATGGTTTTGACCCGGGTTCATCCGTCTTTATCCCCGTGTACTTCCCCCGATGGTCAACCCGGAGATGAGCAGCGTCGGCTGGGCGTCCGCGACCGGCACCCCCTGGCCGTCCTTGCCGCAGGTGCCGATCCCGAAACCGAGATCGCTCCCCACCATGGTGATCTTCTGCAGCACCTCCGGCCCGTTCCCCACCAGGGTCGCCCCGCGGACCGGCTCAGCGACCTCGCCGTTTTCGATCAGATACCCCTCGGTTACCTCGAAGACGAAGTCCCCGTTCACCGTGTTCACCTGCCCGCCCCCCATGCGCCGCACGAAGAGACCGTTGGCGACGCTGGCGACGATGCGCCCAGGATCGCTCGACCCGGGGGCGATCAGGGTGTTGCTCATCCTGACGATGGGGCGCACCCGGTAGGACTCGCGCCGGCCGTTGCCGGTGGAGAGGCAGCCGTCCTTCATGGCGCTGAGCCGGTCGTACAGGTACCCCTTGAGCACCCCGTTTTCCACCAGCACGGTATTTTGCGCCGGCGTCCCCTCCCCGTCGAAGCAGAAGGAGCCCCGGGCGTTGGGGATGGTCGCGTCGTCCAGCACCGTCACCAGCTTCGAGGCGACGCTCTCGCCGATCCTCCCCCGGTACATGGAGCTCCCCGCCTGCACCAGGTCCGCCTCCAGCCCGTGCCCGATCGCCTCGTGCACCATGGTCCCCCCCGCCTCCGAGGAGAGCACCACCGGCAGCACCCCGCCGGGCGACTTCCTCGCCCCCAGCATCAGCACCCCGCGCGCGGCCGCCTTGAGCGCCAGTTCCTCCGGCGAGGAGTGCTCGAAGATCTCGAAGCCGTGCTGGGCTCCCAGCGGCTCGTACCCGGTCTGGGTGACGTCCCCTTCCCGCGCCACCGCCTGGACCACGAAGAGCGTCGAGGTCGCCGTCTCCTCGTGGAACTCCCCCAGCGAGTTGACCGTCTGGGTCGTCACCCGGGAGTCGCGGTAGGCCGCCATCACCTGCCGGATCCTGCTGTCGAAGCCGCGCGCCGCCCGGTCCGCCCGGTTCACCAGGGCGACCTTGTCGGCCAGCGCGATCTGGTCCGGCGGGACCGCGATCGGGAAACCGGCGCCCCTGACCCGACCGCGAAGCTTGATCTCCCCGGCTAAGGCGCCGCCGCGCACCCCCCGGCTCACCGTGTCGGCCAAGAGCAGCAGCGACTCCTCGCTCAACTGGTTGGTGTAGGCGTAGGCCGTGCAGAACTGCGAGATGACCCTGATGCCGATGCCGCGGTCCACCGCGGCGAGCACCCGCTCCACCTTGCCGTCCTCGCAGGAAACCGAGGTGAACGCGGTGTCCTCGTAATAGATGTCGGCAAAGTCGCCCCCGTGCGAGAGCGCCCGACGCAGGATGGCGGCGCTGTCTACCGTCCCGAGCACGGCTCACCCCCTTCGGTCACCTCCGTCAGGGCGATTTCGGTGCCCAGCGCGTCCATCAGCTGCGCCACGTCGCCGGCGAAGGGGCGCGGGTAGTTGACCCTGACGATCCCTTTTTTGGCGTCGACGGTGCTCATGGTGGAGAGTCCCTCGTACGCCTCGAGTATGAACTTCAGGTAGACCAGGTCGCGACTGGCAAGCTGGAAGTATCGGCTGTCGGTTTCCATGGGGTTTCCTTCTGCGGGCGCCGGTGACGGCACCTCGATATTGCGCCGGTCCAAGGAACGGGCGGGCGCCCGATGACAGCGACTCTGTCGGGGAGTTGCAGGGACCTTGGGCATTGACTCCAAAGCCCCGCTCTGAGACTGCCGGGGCCCGCGGATCGGGGCGGTCGGACCCGGCGAATCCATCCTCGATAGGTGAGTGATACCACTCTGGCCGGCAAAAGACAAATTTTCTTTGGCGCCTTGCCTCTCCCCCAGCATCTGATATGTTTTCTGATATGAAATTAAACAAAACTAATGCAATTTTGCGCGGCTGGAGCCGACGTGCACCCCTTTTGGGAGCCGCCTGTTGCCTGCTCCTGAGCCTGCCCCTGGGGACGGCCTCGGCCCACGCCGGCTACCAGCCGGACCTCCTGGTGAAGCTCGCCTCGGAGGGGGACGCCGCCTACCTGGGCGCCGGACTCTTCGAGACGACGGCGCTGGCCCAGTCCAAAACAGGGGCGGCCTTTCCCGGAACCCCCGCCTCCTACCGGGTGCTTTTGAGAAACGCCGGCGACCAGCCGGACAGTTTTCAGCTCCGGGGGAGCGGGGCCTTGACCGGCGTGGCGCTGCGGGTGCTGGATCCCTCCGGCGTGGACCGGGCCGCCGCGCTCACCTCGGGCTTCGCCACGGCTACCCTGGCGCCCGGGGAGTCGCTTTCCTTCCTGGTGCAGGTGACACCGCTCGCCTTCCTGCTTGGCGCGAGCTTCCGGGTCGGCATGGAGGCCGCCTCCGTCTCGGACCCGGGCAAAACCGACCAGGTAAAGACGGAGACGGTCGCCTGCGGCAGTTCCGCGGCGCTGATCCTGTCGACCCCTCCCGACGGCTCCGGACCTCCCGGGAGCGTCGTCAACTACCCGTACACGGCCACCAACGTGGGGAATACCGGCAACAGCTTCACCCTCGCGGTCGCGGGCCCCACCGGCTGGTCCAGCGCCCTCTACGCCGACGACGGCGCGGGCGGGGGGATCGCAGGGGACGGCGTGCGCCAGCCCGGCGAAAACAGCGCGAGCGCCTCCACCGGGCCGCTTGCCCCGGGGGCCTCGTACCGCTTCTTCCTCGCCGTGCAGATCCCCGCGGGGAGCGCCGACGGCGCGCGCGCCGACGTCCTGGTCAGCGCGACCGGCCAGGGTGCCAGCGGCTCCGACCAGGTGGCGACCAGTGCCACTTCCGCAGCCATCTCCCTGGGGGAGAGCGTCCGGAACCTGACCCAGGGAGGGGCCTTCGCCTCCGGCGCCAACGCGCTTCCCGGGGATATCCTGGAGTACCGCATGTCGGTCACCAACAGCGGCTCGGCGCCCGCCAGCGCGGTCGGCCTCACGAGCGCCGTCCCCGCGAGCAGCAGCACCGTGCCGGGGAGCCTCTGGGTGAGCTCCTCCCCGGCGGGAGAGGGGAGCCCGTGCGCCGCGCCGGCCTGCGGCTCGGTACGCGAGACGGCGGGGAGCATCGTCGCGCACCTGGGACGGGGAGCGAGCGACGCCGCGGGGGGGAGTCTCGCGCCGGGGAGCACGCTCTACGTATTTTTCCGGGTGCAGGTAGAGTGACCCGCGGGTCGGGGATCGGGCTATGGCCTTTGAGAACGCCAGGGGGGGGAGGGTCGCGGCGCGCTGGTGCGCGCTCTTGCTGCTTCTCGTTCCGGAGACCGCCGCGTCGCTGACACCCGCCGGGACCGTCATCAGGCACAGTTTCCAGGCGAGCTCGGGCGCGCCTGCCGTCGCGGTGAGCTCCAACCAGACCCAGGTCACGGTCAAGGACCTGGCCGACCCGACCATCGTCCCGGCGCGCACGGCCAGCACGGGCCCGGGGCGGGGGTTCGATTTCCTGCACACCGTCAGCAACCGGGGGAACTCCCCGGACAGTTTCTCGCTCAAGGCGAGCACCCTCCAGGGGATCATCCCCGACAGCGGCGCCCCATCAAGCATGCAGTTCTACGCCGGCGACGGCAGGACCTCCCTTCCCGGCGACGGGGGGGGCGGCCAGCTGCTCGGCCCGATCGCTCCGGGCGCTTCTCTCGACCTGGTGCTGCGGGTCACGCCGCCACCGGGAAGCGCCGGGCGCGTCAGCGGCATCACGGTGACGGCCAGCTCGACGCTCGCGCCGGCACGTAGCGCCAGCCTGGTCGATCAGCTGGTGGTCCTGGCGCCGGGGACGGGGGCGCTACGGGTCGCCAAGCTCGCCGGGAGCGCGGCCGTCGAGGCGGGGGAGACCGTGTCCTACAGCGTGCAGCTGCAAAACACCGGGAGTGCGGCGCTGTCCCACGCGACGATCAGCGATTCCCTGCCGCGCGGCTTTCGCTACCTGAAGGGGTCGACCCTGCTGGACGGCGCCCCCTTCGCCGACCCGGCCGGCGCGGGGCAGCAGCTGAGCTGGGACCTGGGGAGCCTGGAGGCGGGCCGGCTCAGGACGCTGGGCTACCGGTGCGCCGTCTCCGCCGACGCCCCGGTCGGGACGGGAGTCAACTGGGCAGCCGGGTCCGGGGTCACCCCGGCCGGCGCCGCGAGCGCCGCTTCCCCCGCCTCCGCCTCCGTGCAGGTGCGCCCCTCCCTCCTCGGGGACCGCGCGGTCATCCTCGGCAGGATCTTCGAGGACCGCAACGCCAACGGGGTACCCGACCCCGGCGAGCCGGGGGTGCCCGGGGTCCGGGTCTACCTGGAGGACGGCTCCTTCACGGTGAGCGACCCGGAGGGGCAGTACTCCTTCACCGGGGTCTCCGCCGGCAGTCACGTGGTGAAGATCGACCGCTCCACCCTGACGCGCCGCCTGAAGCCCTTCGCCTACAACACCGCCTTCGCCGGGGTGGGCTGGTCCCAGTTCGTCACGGTCCCCTTCGGAGGGCCGGCGCGCGGCGACTTCGCCCTGGTCGACTCGGGGCTCCCCGAGGCGCAGGCGGGGCCCGAGCCGCCGGCCCCGGCCCCGTCCTCGCCCGAGGGGGCGGCGGGCGGCGTCGTGGCCAGGCTGCGGGTCACCCCGGAGCGGGTCGACCTGCCGGCCGACGGGGCGAGCGTCCTGCCGGTGACCGTCGAGCTTTTGAACGCCGGGGGGCGGCGGGTCGCCGGGGAGCGGACCGTTACGGTGGCACTTTCCCGCGGGACGCTCGTCGAGGCGGACCAGGACCCGGCCCTCCCCGGTCACCAGGTCCGGGTCAGGGACGGCATCGGGGTGTTCCGGGTGCGCTCCCCGCTCGCCAGCGGTCCGGACCCGGTCCGGGTGAGCGGCGAGAACGGCACCTCCGGCACGGTCGACCTCTACTATAGCTCCGGGCTGCGCGACTGGATCATCGTCGGCCTGGGCAACCTGACCGTGGGGCATCGGGAGGTGAGCGGGCATCTGGAAAAGATCGACAAGGAGGACCGCTTCGACGAGGGAATCTTCCACGAGGAGCGGCTCGCCTTCTTCACGCGGGGCAAGATCCTCGGCAAGTACCTGCTGACCGCCGCCTACGACTCGGACAAGGAGCGGCGTGACGGGGTGTTCCAGACCATCGACCCGGAGAAGTACTACCCGGTGTACGGCGACGCCTCGGACTTGGGCTACGAGGCGCAGTCCCGGGGCAAGATCTACCTGAAACTGGAGGCGGGGCGCTCCTACCTGCTGGCGGGCGACTACCGAACCGACCTCTCCGAGAACGAGTTCTCCCGCTACGACCGGGCACTGAACGGGGTGAAGCTCGAGCTGAACGGCGAGCGGCTGAGCGCCAAGGGGTTCGGTAGCCGGACCGAGGAGACGCTGGTCAAGGACGAGATCCCGGGCAACGGCAGCTCCGGCTTCTACTTCCTGAGCCGCGCGCCGGTCTTCGAGAACTCCGAGCGAGTGCGCCTCGAGACCCGGGACCGCTACCACTCCGAGCGGGTGCTCTCCGTGCTGCAGAAGGTCCGCTATGCGGACTACTCCATCGATTACCGCGCCGGCAGCATCCTCTTCAAGGAGCCGGTCCCCTCGCTCGACGCGAACCTGAACCCGGTCACGGTCGTGGTCAACTACCAAAGCCAGGCGGGCGGCGCACAGCACTACCTGTACGGCGGCCGGGTCCTGGCCAAGGGGGAGGGGGGCTCCTACCTGGGCGGCACCGCGGTCGTGGAGCAGACGCCGGGCAAGGACGGCACCCTGTTCGGGCTGGACGCCGGGGCGAAGCTCGGCGAGCGGGTCACCCTCTCCGGGGAGGGGGCGGTGAGCGACACCCTGGAGAAGGGGAGGGGGAGCGCCTGGAAGGGAGAGCTGAGCGCGACCCCGCTCGACGCGCTCAAGCTGGGCGGCTACTACCGCAAGGTCGGTGCCGACTTCTTCAACCCTTCCATGACCGGGGCCGAGACCGGGACCGAGAAGTTCGGCGGGCGCCTGGACTACCGGGGGGTCGCCGACACGCTCCTCTTCGCCGAGAGCTTCGTGCAGAAGGAGACCCTGCAGGGGAGCACCCTGTCCGGAAACGGGGCCGGGGTCCTGCGCAAGTTCTCCCTCTGGGAGGGGGAGGGGGGCTTCAAGCGGGTGGAGCAGGACAAGGGGGGGGTAAACGGCAGCTCGGATCTGCTCTACGCGGGGCTCAAGGGGGCCTTGACCCCGAGGCTGGAGGCGACCCTGCGGCGCGACCAGCTGCTGAGCCCCTCGAGCGTCGCCGATTACCAGACCAGGAGCTTCCTGAAGCTGGACTACCGGATCACGGACGCCACGCGCGCCTTCCTCACCGAGGAGTACCAGGAGGGGGCGCCGACCCTGCGGCAGGCGACCCGGTTCGGGCTGGAGAGCAAGCTCTCGGAGCGCATGCGCCTCTCCACGGGGTACCAGATGTCCGGCGGCGCTGCGGGCGCCTCCGACGCCGCCAGCGTCGACCTCAACACGAAGCTGGTCGAGCGGGAGGGACTCACCCTGAACTCGCGCAGCGGCTACCAGCTGGAAAACTCCCTCTCCGGGGAGCGCGGCCAGGCGATCCTCGGCCTGAACGGCCGCTTCGAGGCGGCCCGCGGGGTCTGGCTCAACTCGAGCCTGGAGCGGGTGGAGACGGTCCAGGGCGCGGCCGGCACCCGCACAGCCTTCACCCTGGCCGGCGAGTACCTGCGCCAGAAGGACCTGAAGCTCACCGGACGCTACGAGATCCGGACCGGACCGGGCGAGACCGCCGCGCTCTACGGCGCGGGGCTCGCCTACAAGGTGAACGCCTTCCTCACCCTGCTCGGCAAGGCGAGCCTTTGGGACCGCGACGCGGACGCGGGGCACGACCTGACCCTGGACGGCTACCTCGGGAGTTCGCTGCGCCCCCTGGCGGGAAGCCCGCTGCAGCTCCTGGCCCTGGCACGCTACAAGGAGGAGCGCAAGGGGAGCGTTCCCGGCTCCGACGCCACCCGCAGCCTGATCCTCTCGGCGGAGCCGACCTACCGGCTGGTGCGCAACTGGAGCGCCCAGGGGAAGTACGCCGGCAAAATGAGCTGGGTGGAGGACCCGGCGGGGAGGAACTACCGGTCCTACACGGACCTGGTCCTGGCGGGGCTGAGCTGGGACCTCGCCGAGCGCTGGGAGCTCTCCGGCTACCTGAAGCTCGTGAACCAGTACGACACGAGCCAGCACAGCCTCGGCAGCGTGGCGAGCGCCGGCTACCGGGTCTACCGCAACGCCGTGCTCTCCGCCGGCTACAACTACGCCCGGCTGGACGATCGGGACTTGAGCGGCGAGAGCTTCCAGGGGCAGGGCCCCTTCGTCGGGATCAAGGTGAAGTTCGACGAGGAGATGTTCGAGGGGACCGGGCGCGCCTACGCGGCGCTCCCCGAGCCGCCGCCCCGCCCGCAGCCGGCGCCGGCCCAGGCGCCGCCCCCGCCCCCCCCGGCGCCGCCCCCACCGGCCGCGGCGCCGGCGCTCCGGGTCGCGGCGGAGCTCCTGGCCGAGCCGCTGCTCCTCTCCGGAAGCGTGGAGCTCTTCACCCTGCTGGTCAACGGCGAGCGGGCGCAGCTCCCCTCGACCGCGGTGTCGGTCGGCCGGCAGCGGCTCCCCGGCATGCTCGAGCTCAAGGGGCGCGGGCTGAGCCGACCCCTGGAGTTCCTGACCTCCGTCGAGCGGCCGGAGCTGGTCGGCTCCTGGAACCTGAAGATCCTGAACGAGGCGGGGAACCTGGTCGCGGCCCTGCAGGGGAGCGGGGCGCCCAGGCCGCGCATCGGCTGGAACGGGGAGGGGACGGGTGCCCGGCTCGCTCCGGGCGGCGTGTACCAGTACCGTCTCGAGGTCGCCTACCGGGACGGCTCCCGGTTCTCGACCGCCCCGGAGCTCTTCGGGGTGGGGCGCAAGGAGGTCGTGCTGCTCTCCCTCTCGGGCGGCGCCTTCATCTTCGACTCGGCGCGGCTCACCGCGGAGGCCAAGCGCCTGCTGCGGGCCGCCGCGGAGGCGCTGCGCACCCATCCCCAGGACAAGGTCGTGGTGGAGGGGCATACCGACGGGGTCGGCACGGTGAGCTACAACATGGAGCTCTCCAGGAGAAGGTGCGCCGCGGCCGCCGACTTCCTGGTGCGCGAGGAGTCCATCGCCCCGGACCGGCTGGTGCGGCGCTGGTACGGCAAGTCGCGACCGGTCGCGGACAACCGGAGCGCGGCGGGCCGGGAGCGCAACCGTCGCGTGGAACTGAAGGCCGACTTCCTGAACAAGGTTGCGGCCGGCTCCGGGGAGGGGTTCCGCGGCGCCCCCTTCCTGGTGGTCAACGACACCCCGGTGCCGGTCGACCCGCTGGGGCGCTTCGAGGCCCGCGTCCCCTACCGGGCCGGCAGCCTCAGGGTCGCCATGGGGGACACGGCCGGCCGGACCCTCGCCACGGAGATCCCCCTGCCGGCGCTCTCCCTGGTCGAGCCCGCCGGGGTGCAGCTGGTGCGCTACGGCTCCCGGGCCGGCGGGGTGCGGGTGGAGCCGGGCGGCGCCGCCTTTTGCAGGGTAACCGGGCAGAGCGCTCCGGGGAACACCCTGGAGCTGGACGGCAGCCGGGTGCCGCTGGACGCGGGCGGCCGGTTCTCGCTGGAGCTGCCGCTTGCCGGCGGCGAGCGGATCCTGGGGATGGCGCTGCGGGGCGAGCGCGCCCTGAGGCTCCTGAACCTGCGGCTCGGCACGACAGGGGTGCCGCAGCCGGGAGAGCCGCGATGAGGGGGGGGGCGCGCATCAAGAGCTGGCGCGGGCTCGCCCTGGAGGCGGGGGGGACTTTGGTGCTGGTGCTGGCCCTCTTCTGGCTCTTCATCCTGCTGCTCTACGCCCTGTTCCCCTCCGGGACACCGCTCAAGGAACTGATCCAGGGCTCTCTGGAGCCGGACGCCCCCCCGGAGAAGCATGCCGAGGCGACCCTCGCCGACCTGACGCACGACGTCCGGCTCAGGCGCGGCACCTCCATCGCCTGGGGGGGGGCGAGCGCCGGGATGCCGCTCTTCAGCCAGGACGCGGTGCAGACCTTCGACCGCTCCGGCGCCACCATCTCCTTCGGCGCCCGCGACCAGCTCTCGCTCGGCAGCAACTCCCTGGTCGTGGTGACCCGGATGGACGCGCGGGACGAGGCGGGTCCCCGCTCCTACCGGGTGCAGGTGGAGGGGGAGCTGAGCGGGGAACTCTCCGCCGCCCGGAAGCTGAGGCTGGAGTTCGCCGCGGCGGGCCACCTGGCCCGGCTCAAACCGGGTGCCGCCCGCTTCCGGGTCGCGCCCAACGACGACAACTCCGCGAGCGTCGCGGTCTACTCCGGCGAGCTGCAGGTCGGGGGGGTCCGGGTGCCGGCGGACTACGGTCTGACGCTCCGGCAGGGGGTACCGGTGGGGGCCGCGGTCCCCCTCCCGCCGGCGCCGCAGCTCTCCGGGCCGCAGCCGGCGCTCTACCGGTACCGGAAACTGCCGCCCCTGGTCCGCCTCGCCTGGAGCGGGGAGGCGGGCCGCTACCATCTGCAGCTCTCCAGGACCCCCCGCTTTCAGCGGCTCCTGGTGGACGAGAAGCTCGCCACCCCGGAGTTCGTCACCGGGAAGCTGACGGGCGGAGACTACTTCTGGCGGGTGAGCCGGGTCGAGGGTGGTGCCGAGGGGACCTTCAGCGCCACCGGACGCTGCCGGCTGGAGCAGCTGCTGCGCCCGCCGGGGCTGACCGTGGAGTTCCCCCCCGGCCGTGCCGCGACCGGTCCCTACGTCCTGACCGGCCGGGCCGAGGCGGGGTCCCGGGTCTTCGTGGACGGCGCCGAGGTGGCGGCCGGCAGCTCCGGCGCCTTCACGCACCAGGTGAGGCTCCAGCCGGGGGTGAACCTGATCAGGGTCGAGGCGGTCGACCCGGCCGGCAACGCGAGCTACGCCTCGCGCGTCGTGTACGGCAGCCCCTGACCGGCGGGGAGCCCGGGACGCCACCGGCGCAGGCACCGAAAGGGATGGAACCGAAAGGAGGAAGCCCCGTATGAAAAATAAGCTGAAGTTCCCTCTCAGGTTCAAGATCCTGCTGGCCCAGCTCCTCGGGGTTACCGTCGTGCTCAGCCTGATCACCTTCACCATGGCGAACCTCTTTCACGTCGACAAGACGGCCTACATCCACGACCTCACCTCGACCGTCGTGCTGCACACGGCGGAGGAGGCCAATGCCCTGCTGGTCGGGTACCGCGAGAGGCTGAAGCTCTTCTCGAGGATCATGGCGCAGGACGGGCTGGAGGGGCGCCAGCAGGTGCTGAACGGGCTCTTCGAGGAGTTCGGCGAGTTCCTGATGGTGACCCGCAGCGGCGCCGGGGGGGAGGAGACCGTCTACGACGCGGCGGCGCTTGCGGCGGGCGGCCTGACCAGGCAGGACCTGCTCGGCTTCCGGTCCGCCCACCCTCTGCCGGCGCGGCTCGCGGGGGGAGAGCCTTTCCTGGAGAATTCGACGGTGTCGGCGAAGCTCCCCACCCTCACCCTCACCATCTCGGAAGCCGGCCCGGGCGGCGGGGACGCGGTCACCACCTCCGGGGTGATCCGGCTCGACAAGCTGCTGCGGCTGGCGCGCCGCTCGCGGGTCTTCGAGACCTTCCTGCTCGATGCCGAGGGGCGCTTCCTGGCCCATTCGGAACGCTCCCGGATCGCCAGCGCGGCGCCGCGCGACTGGTGGGGCAGGGTGAGCCGCATCCGCAGCGCCGGCATGACCATGGAGTACCAGGAAGGGGGGCGGGGGATGGTGGGCGGCTTCTCGCGGGTCGCCTGCGGGGGGCTCACCGCCGGGGTGCAGATCCCGAAGAGCGCGGCCTACCTCACCTCCCGCGAGCTCCTGGGGGACCTGCTGGCGCTCTCCCTGTCGCTTCTGGGCGCCGCGGCGCTGCTGAGCATCTTCTGGTCGCGCCGGCTCACCCGCCCCATCGAGGAACTCTCCGCGGCAACCCGCATGGTGGGCCAGGGGCGCTTCGAGATCAAGGTGAAGGCGGACTCGGGGGACGAGATCGGCGCGCTGGCCGGCTCCTTCAACCGCATGGCCGACGAGCTTTACAGCCGCGAGCGGGCACTCAAGGACCTCTACGGCCAGCTGGTCCAGTCGGAGAAGATGGCGGCCTTCGGCTCCCTCGGCGCGGGGATCGCGCACGAGGTGAAGAACCCCCTGGCCGGCATCCTCGGCATCACCCAGCTCTCCCTGAGGGGGGTGGACGGCGGGCACCCGCTGCAGAAGAACCTGCTGATCATCGAGAAGGAGACCAAGCGCTGCAAGACCATCATCGAGAACCTGCTGAAGTTCGCCCGCCAGGAGCAGGTGGAGTTCGACGCGGTGGATATCCCGCAGGTGGTGGCCGACGCGGTCGCCATCGTGGACCACCAGCTCGGCATCCACAGCATCCGGGTGGAGCAGGAGCTGGAGCCGGGGCTTCCGGGGTGCCGGGGCAACGCGAACCAGCTGCAGCAGGTGCTGATGAACCTGATGATCAACGCCCAGCAGGCGATGGCGGGCTCCTCCGGCACGCTGCGGCTCTCGGCGCGCAGGGAGGAGGGGGGGGGGGTCGAGCTGCGGGTGAGCGACACCGGCCCGGGGATCGCCAAGGAGATCCAGGGGAGGATCTTCGACCCGTTTTTCACCACCAAGCCGGCGGGGCAGGGGACCGGTCTCGGCCTCTCGGTCAGCTACGGCATCGTGAAGGAGCATGGCGGCGAGATCCGCCTGGAAAGCAGGGAGGGGGAAGGGACCAGCTTCATCATCACTCTTCCCGCGGCTGCGGCGGCGTGAGGAAAGACCAAAGGTCGGGAGGATGTATGCATCTTTTGGTGGTTGACGACGAGGAAACCCTGAGAAGTGTCGTTTCGCAGGTGCTGGAGGCCGACGGGTTCCTGGTGGCGGAGGCGGCCAGCGGCGAGGAGGCCCTGGCGGCCTTCCGGGACACGCTGCACCCGCTGGTCATCACGGACATCCGGATGGGGGGCATGAGCGGCATAGAGCTTTTGACCGAGATCAAGCGGCACAACCCGGACACCCAGGTGGTGATCATGACCAGCCACGCCTCGCTGGACAGCGCGCTGAGCGCGATGCGGGCCGGGGCCTACGACTATCTCATCAAGCCGTTCGAGAGCCTGGACCTGATCTCCGCGGTCGCCGGGCGGGCCGCCGAGAAGGCGCGGCTGGTGGCGCAGAACCGCGAGCTCTTGGACCAGCTGCAGCGTGCCAACGGGGAGCTGCAGGAGGTGAACCGCGCCCTGAAGGAGATGGCGGTCCGGGACGGGCTCACCTCCCTGTACAACCACCGCCACTTCCAGGAGGCCCTGGCCCAGGAGCTCGCCAGGTCCCGGAGGTCCGCCAAGTCCTGCTCGGTGGTCTTCATGGACGTGGACAACTTCAAGGCCTACAACGATACCCACGGGCACCCGGACGGGGACCGGCTGCTGAGGGCCCTCTCCGAGATACTGATGGCGCACCTGAGATGTTCCGACCTGGCGGCCCGCTACGGGGGGGAGGAGTTCGTGCTGCTGCTGCCCGAGACCCCCAAGGCGGCGGCGCTGAGGATCGCGGAGGGGGTGCGGGCCAAGGTGGAGCAGGAGCGTTTCCCCGGCCGGGAGAAGCAGCCCCTCGGGCGGGTGACCATCAGCATCGGGGTCGCCAGCTTCCCGGAGGACGGCAGCGACGCCCAGGCGGTCATGACCTGCGCCGACCAGCGGCTCTACAGGGCGAAGCACGGCGGCAGGAACATGGTGATCGGCTAGCCCTGGATGGCCACCAGTCCGGCCCTGCCGGGAAGCTCCCCCATGGCGAGGGGGGCATCGGGAGCGCTGTCGCGGCAGGCGGCGGCCGCCTCGCCCAGGGTCAGGAAGCGGACCCCGGCCGCCTGCAGCCGTTCCAGGAGCGCGATGAAGGACTCCGACATCACCCCTCCCTCCATCTCGGCATGGATGGTGTGGACGTTCAGGCCGTCCCTGAGCTGTGACAGGTAGAAATCGTTGATGGTCCGGGCGTCGATCCCGTTGCTGCCGAGGATCTCGTCCATGGTGGGCCAGGTGCTCGGCATCTGGAGGGTGGCATAGCGCCGCCCCTGGAAAACGGGGAAGAAGGGGGCGTAGCCCCGGCCGTCGCTGCAGTAGGTGAGCCCCATGGAGTCCTGCAGTTCCAGGGATGCCGCCGAGACGGTCCAGCCGGGAGCCGCCGTGGTGGTCAGGTCCTGCCTCATGATGCGCTGGAAGAGCCCCGCGGCTCGGGCGAGTTGCGCCGCCACCTCCCCCATGGTCATGCGGGGGAGATAGTCGTGCCAAAGGACATGGTCCCAGCAGTGCACTCCGGTCTCGTGGCCGCGGGCGGCAGTCTGCCTCAGGACCTCCTGGCACGAGCCGGCGATCTGCGGAGCCGGCAGCAGGGTGCCGTAGAGCATGGTCTTGATGCCGTAAGCCCCGGGCGCGCCGGTCCGGAGCATCTTCTGCAGGAACCCCTTGCGGGTGAAGATGCGGCGGATCGCCTTGCCGGAGTTGTCGGGCCCCATGGAAAAGTAGAACGTCGCCTTGACGCCGGCGCGCTCCATGATGTCGAGCAGGCGCGGCACCCCGTCCCTGGTCCCGACGAAGGTGTCCACATCGACCTTCAGGGCGACGACCGGACCTGCGCCGAGCGGCGACCGAGGCTTGGCCGGAGACGCAGGGGGGGCGGGAGCCGGGCCGCTCTGGGAGTCGGGGAGCTTGCCGGTTTTCGGAGGTGCGTCCTGGATCACGATGTTCTTCCCGGTTTAGGAAAAGGGGACTGGCTCCGCAGGTGCCTGTCCCCTTTTGCATGTGTCAGTGAAGCGGTTGAGTCGTTGAGTCGTTGAGTCGTTGAGTCGTCAGTTGTTGATGGTCAACGGTCCATTTCCTCCTGTCAAGCGTTCCTTACAGCAGATGCTCGATCTTCTCGCGCTGCTCGATGAGGTAGAAGTCGAGTGTGTGCTTGAGTGCCTCGTCGATGCCGGTCTTGGGCTCCCAGCCGAGCTTCTTCTTGGCGTTTTGCACCGAGGGGACCCGGGTCAGCATGTCCTGGTACCCCTTGCCGTAGAAGACGTCGGACGTGGTCTCGGCTATGACGCATTTCTCCGCCTTTTCGGCGTAGTCCGGGTACTGCTTCACCATGTCGCGCAGCTTCATGGCGAGCTCCTTGACCGAGAGGTCGTTCACCGGATTGCCAATGTTGAAGATGCCGCTGTCGGCGCAGCCGTCCCGGTTCTCGATGATCTTCATCAGGCAGTCGATGCCGTCCTCGATGAAGGTGAAGGAGCGGCGCTGGTTGCCGCCATCCACCAGCGAGATCTGCTCGCCGGCCAGGATGTTGTAGAGGAACTGGGTCAGGACGCGCGAGCTCCCCTCTTTGGCAGTGGAGATGGAGTCGAGCTTGGGGCCGATCCAGTTGAAGGGGCGGAACAGGGTGTAGCGCAGCCCCTCGTGCTCGCCGTAGGCGTAGATGACGCGGTCCAGCATCTGCTTGGCGCAGGAGTAGATCCAGCGCTCCTTGTTGATCGGGCCGAGCATGAGCGGCGAGGTCTCCTCGTCGAATTCCTGGTCCGGGCTCATGCCGTACACCTCGGAGGTGGAGGGGAAGATGACCCGCTTCTTGTACTTGGCGCACTGGCGGATGATTTTCAGGTTTTCCTCGAAGTCGAGCTCGAAGACGCGCAGCGGGTCCTTGACGTAGGTGACCGGCGTCGCGATGGCGACCAGCGGCAGGACGACGTCGCACTTCTTTATGTTGTACTCGATCCATTCCTTGTTGATGGTGATGTCGCCCTCGAGGAAGTTGAAGCGGGGGTGCCCCATGGAATGCTCGAGCTTGTCGGAGCTCATGTCGAGGCCGTAGACTTCCCAATCGGTCGTGTCGAGAATCCTTTTGGTGAGTGCGTTGCCGATGAAGCCGTTGACGCCGAGAATCAGAACTTTCATGTCATCTCCATTGTGTAATTGTCATGTCAATTGAGTCGTTGAGTATGGTCAAGCCGGCCCACAGCGGGGTTTGGCTTCGAGGCGGTTCCAGCGCAGCCGTTGGAACCGGGGCGTGCGTGCCTAGGGAGGCGGGGCGGCAAAGCTGCTTCCGGTGAGGTCGCACTGCAGCGCGTAGGTCTGGGCCTCCTGTTCGGCGTTCTCTTCCTCCTGCAGGCTCCGGATCTCCAGCAGTCCCGACCCGGTCCCCACCAGGAGCGGGGCGAGGCTCACGATGGTGCCCGGCTCCCCTTCCCCCTCCCTGGGAACCGCGCTCCAGATGACGATCTTCTTCCCTTTCAGGGTCGTGAAGGCTCCGGGGTAGGGGTGGGTCACGCCGCGGATCAGGTTGTAGATTTCCAGCGCGCTCCGGTGCCAGTCGATCAGGCCGTCCGCGGGGCGCCTGCCGCCGAAGTAGCTGCCGCGGGAGAGGTCCATCGGCACGCGCTGGGCGCGTCCCTCGATCAGGGGGGCGAAGGAGCGGGAGAGCACCGTCACCGCCGCCTGGGTCACCTTGTTGAAGACGTCCAGTGCGGTATCGGTGAAGCCGATGGCGACCTTCTCCTGGTCCACGATGTCCCCGGCGTCGGGCTTTTGCACCATGTAGTGCAAGGTGGCGCCGGTCTCGCTCTCGCCGTTGATCACCGCCCAGTTCACCGGCACCCGCCCGCGGTACTTGGGGAGGTAGGAGCCGTGCAGGTTGAGCGCGCCGAGCCTGGGGATCTCCAGCACCTCCTCCCGGATCATGGTGCGGTAGTAAAAGGAGAGCAGCAGGTCGGGGGCGAGCTCCTTCAGGAGCTCCACGTTTTCCCGCAGGTTGATGTCCGAGGTCATGACCGGAATCCCCTGCCGCTCGGCGAGCTCGCGGACCGAGGCGAACCAGATTTCCTCGCTCGGGGAGTCGTCGTGGGTGAAGACGAGCGCGATGTCGGCGTCCTGGCGGATCAATTCCTCCAGGCAGCGGTAGCCGACGTTGTGGTAGGCGCAGACCACGATGCTCTTTTTCTTGTTCAAGGGGTCACCTCGTGTTTGTTCTCTCCCCGCAGGGGGAAGCTGGACGCAGTGAAGCAGGGGGGCTTTCGCTGGGAGAAGGACCCCCCTGTCTCGCTGCGCGAGCCTTCCCCCCTGCTGCGCAGGGGGGAAACTGCCGAATGCAATCCCGGTTGGTTAACCCTCGAAGCCGTGCACCCTGCGCACCACGTAGCGCGGCCGTTTGCGCACCTCCTGGTAGATCCTGCCGACGTACTCGCCGACCAGCCCTATCCCGAAGATGACGATGCCGATGAAGAAAAAGAGGATGGCGAACAGGGTGAAGACCCCTTCCACCTCCGCCCCGATGATGAAGCGCCGGATCATCAGGAACAGGGCGAACCCTACCGAGGCGAGCGAGGTGAAGATCCCCATCAGGGCGAAGAGCTGCAGCGGCACGACGGAGAAGCCGGTCATCAGGTCGAAGTTCAGGCGGATCAACCGGTAAAGGGAATACTTGCTCTCCCCCTCGCTGCGCTCGGCGTGGGCCACCTCGATCTCGGTCGGGTTGGCGGCGAAGGTCTGGGCCAGGGCCGGGATGAAGGTCGTGGTCTCCTGGCAGTGGTTGATGTTGTCGATGACATCGCGGTGGTAGGCGCGCAGCATGCAGCCGTAGTCGCTCATCCGCATCCCGGTCATCTTGTTGGTTGTGATGTTGACGATCCGGGAGGCCGCCTTGCGGAAGAAGGTGTCCCGCCTCTTGAGGCGGATGGTCCCCACCACGTCGAACCCCTTCTCGACCTCGGCCACCAGGCGCGGGATCTCCTCCGGCGGGTTCTGCAGGTCCGCATCCAGGGTGATGACGATCTCGCCGGCGCTCCTCTCGAAGGCGGCGAGGATCGCCATGTGCTGGCCGAAGTTGCCGTTGAACTCGATCAGTCGCAGTTCCGGAACGCTGGCCAGCATCCCCTTCAGGATGGGGAGGGTGCGGTCGCGGGAACCGTCGTCGGTGAAGATGATCTCGAACGGCTTGCCGAGCCCGCGCATGACGGGGAGCAGCCTCTCCATGAGGGGGGGGAGGTTGCCTTCCTCGTTGTAGGCCGGGACGACGATCGTAACGTAGGGCTTTTCAATTGCGTGTGCCAAGATATCCAGATCCTCCGGCGGCCGGGTTTGCTGCGCTGCGCCTGTCGGGCCAAGGGCGCCTGCCGCAGTTGGTCGGCGCCTGTAGCTGTCGGCGCTCCTGTTGCTGTCGGGTGCCTGTAGCTGTTGGGTGCCTGTAGCTGTTCAGCGCCTGTTGCGGGCGATGACGTTCTTCACCGCCTCCACCACGTCCCGCGCGTCCTCCAGCGTCATCAGCGGGAACAGCGGCAGCGACAGGATCCGCTCGGAGGCGTAGTCCGCGTTGGGAAGCTCTCCCGGCGCGATCCCCAGCGTGTCCCGGTAATAGGGGTGGTGGTGGATCGCCTTGAAGTGGAGGCCGGTGCCGATGTTCTCGAGCTTCAGCTGGGCCATGAATTCGTCCCGGTTTATGCTGAGCTCCTCGATCTTGATCAGGGGGGTGTAGAGGTGCCAGGCGTGGCGGTGCTGGTAGGGTACCGGCTCCGGGCTCAGCAGTTCGGGGACGTCATAAAACGCCTCGTTGTAGAATTGTGCCAAAAGGGTCCGCATCTCGATGAAGCTCTCCAGCTTGTCGAGCTGGTGCAGCCCGAGGGCCGCCTGCAGATCCATCATGTTGTACTTGAACCCCGGCATGACGATGTCGTAGTTGGGGGTGCCGCTCGCCTCGTAGCGCTTCCAGGCTTCCCGGTTCATGCCGTGGAACTTCATCAGCGAGATTTCCTCGGCGATCCGCTCGTCGCGGGTGGCGACCATGCCCCCCTCGCCGGTGGTGATGTTCTTGATCGGGTGAAAGGAGAAGACCGAGACGCTGTCCAGCGACCCGATGCGCGCCCCCTTGTACTCGGTGCCGATGGCGTGCGCCGCGTCCTCGATGACGGCGAGGTTGAACTCGCGGGCCAGCTCGAAGATCGGGTCCATGTCGCAGGGCTGTCCGGCGAAGTGAACGGGGAGGAGCGCGCGGGTGCGCGGGGTAATCTTCTTGCGCATCTGCCGCACGTCGATGTTGAGGGTTCCGGGCTCGATGTCGGCGAGCACCGGCGTGCCGCCTCCCTGCACGATCATGCTGACCGTCGCGGCGAAGGTCAGCGGCGTGGTGATCACCTCGTCGCCGGGCTTGAGCTGGAGCGCCAGCATGGCGAGGTGCAGGCCGGCGGTCGCCGAGGAGAGCGGCACCGCGAAGGGGGCTCCCACGTACCCTTTGAAGGATTCCTCGAACCGTTTCACCTTGGGGCCGGTGGTGATCCAGCCGCTCCTGAGGGAGTCGACGACTTCGTCGATCTCTTCCTCGCCAATGGTGGGTATGGAAAACGGGAGAAACGTCGCTCGCATGGTTACCTCCTGTTCATTGGATATTCAACCTGCTAATATTGCATGAACCGCCGGCCCGGTCAAACAATTTCGGAAGGAAGACCGGCAGATTCGCCCGCGTCGGGGGGTCCCCTTTTTGCCATCACCCTGGCACCTTTGGGCTTTTACGGCTTTAGCGGGGCCAGCGGCCGGTTGCTGACCAGTGCCCGGTTCCCGACGCTGGAGACCAGTTGGACGGGGGTCTTGACCGCCGCCTCAAGCTGAGGCAGGTCGCGCAGCTTGATGATGGTGAAAAGCGGGGTGGGAGAATCCCAGAGCCTGTCGAAGGCGGCCTTGTCCAGGAACCAGGCCGCTTGCCCGCCCTGGTCCCTGCCGAACTCCAGTTCGTCCGGGTCGCCGACCACGATGACCCTGCGGTGCGTGTAGAAGGCAATCCCCTGCTCGTAGCCGCTGTAACAGGCGATCCTGGCCTCCCTGGCGGCCCGCTCGTTGATGATGCGGGCGAACTCCTTGGATGACTTGTCGACCGCCACCCGCGCGTAGACGACCGGCGGGGCTCCCGCCGCGAAGAGGTAGGCGGCCGCGGCGAGGGCGGCGAAGAGCCGCACCGGGTCCCCGGAGCGCCCGGCTGCGAGCGCGGCGCATCCCTGGCAGAGCAGGAGCCCTCCCACCAGCACCCCGTCCGCGACGCCGAGCTCGGCCCTGGGAAAACAAAGCGGGTAACCGATGACCGCCCCCCCCAGCAGCACCAAAAGCGTCCCGGTCCCGGCAGCGTGCCGGCGCAGCGACCTGCCGTAGCCACCCCGGGCGAACCAGTTGCCGATCAAGAGGGCGAGCGGCGGGAACACCGGGAGGATGTAGGGGACCAGCTTGGAGCTCGATTTGGAGAAGAAGGCGAAGATCACCCCGGCCCAAAGCAGCAGGAACAGGGTCTGGCCGCCGGAGCCCCTCTCCCGCCAACCCTTGGCGAGGGCGGCCGGGAGGAAGGGGGACCAGGGGAGCAGGGTCCCCAAGAGCACCGGTACGAAGAACCAGACCGGCTGGTAGCGGTGGTGCACCTTGGTCAGGAAGCGCTGGAAATGCTCGTGGATGAAGAAGAAATGGGCGAACTCCGGGTTCCTCAGGGAGACCAGCAGGAACCAGGGGGCGCACACCAGCAGGAACAGCGCTCCCCCGGTCAAAAGCCGCATCTCCCTCAGGATGCCCCACCTCTTGGTGCCCAGCAGGTAGAGGAAGATCACCGCCCCCGGCAGCACGATCCCGATCAGCCCCTTGGCGAGGACCGCGAGCGCCATGCAGAGGTAGCAGAGGTAGTAGTAGCGCCCCTTGCGGCTCTCCCCTTCCCGTGCCGCCAGGGCGAAGCAGGCGAAGGCGGCGGTCAGGAAAAAGGTGAGGGTCATGTCGGTGAAGTTAATGCGCGCCTGGACCAGGAAGCCGCCGGCCGTGCCGAGCAGGATCGCCCCGTAGAGCCCGGTGCGCCGGCCCAGGAGCGCGCGCCCGAGGTGGTAGGTGACCAGGATCGTCAACAGGCCGCAGAGGGTCCCGGCGAAGCGGGCGGCGAACTCGTTCTCGCCGAAGAGGGTCAGCGAGAGCGCGTTCAGCCAGTAGTGCAGCGGGGGCTTCTCGAAATATTTCACGTAGTTGAGCATCGGCGTGACGAAATCGCCCCGCTCCAGCATCTCCCGCGGGATTTCGACGTAGCGCCCCTCGTCCGGGTCGATGAGCGGCAGGCGGCCCAGGAACTGGAAGAAAAGGGCCCCGAAGGCGACCAGCAGAGCGCCGAGGTCCCGCCAGGGACTCCCCTCCTCGTCCCTGAAAAAACGCATGACGCCGGCTCCCAGGCGGCTCATGAAGCGACCGCCTGCGCCAGCTTCTCCCGCCTGATCAGGTCGAAGCGTCCGGCGCCGGGGAGCCCGGTCAGGACGACCCGCTGGTTCGGGTGGGCCACCCGGAGCGGCACGCCGTATTCATCCTGCATGCCGGTCAGGGTGAAGCCCGAGAAGCTGGCTCCCTGGCCGATCAATTCCAGCCGGTCCCCGAGCTGCAGGCGGTTGCGCACCCCCACCAGGGTCCCGCCGCCGCCGGCGTCCCCCTCGACCAGGGCCACGAACTCGTAGCTCCTGACGTAGCTCGACCAGTATTCGTGATCCACGTCCTGGGGCTTGCCGAGCAGAAAGCCGGTCGTGTAGCCGCGGTGGCTCACCTTGCTGAGCTCCTCCAGCCACTCGGGCTTGAGGCGGTAGCCCTGCGGGTCCTCCCAGTAGCTGTCCAGCGCCGCCCGGTAGACCCGGATCACGCTGGCCGCGTAGTAGATCCCCTTCATCCTCCCCTCGATCTTCAGGGAGGCTACCCCGCTTTGCACCAGCTCCGGGAGCTGCTCGATCAGGCAGAGGTCCTTGGAGTTGAAGATGTAGCTCCCCCCGTCGTCCTCCTGGACCGGGAAGTACTCGCCGGGGCGGCTCTCCTCGACGATGGCGTAGTTCCAGCGGCAGGGCTGGGTGCACTCACCCTTGTTGGCGTCGCGGCCGGTCAGGGCGCTGGAGATCAGGCAGCGCCCGGAGTAGGAGATGCACATGGCGCCGTGCACGAACGCCTCGAGCTCCAGGTCGCAGCGCTGCGCGGTCTCGCGGATTTCGGTCAGCGGCATCTCGCGGGCCAGGTTCACCCTTGTCACCCCCTGCGACTGCCAGAACCGGGCGCTCCTCCAGTTGGTCGTGTTGGCCTGGGTGGAGAGGTGGATCTCGCGCCCGGGGGAGAGCTCCCGGATCAGGTCGATGACTCCGGGGTCGGCGGCGATGTAGGCGTCCAGGTCGATGGGGGCGATCTCCCGGAGGTAGCGCTCCAGCTGGGAGATGCCGTCGTTGCCGGGAAAGGCGTTCAGGGTCAGGTAGACCTTGACCCCGTGCCGGTGGGCGTAGTCGACCGCCTCGCCCAGTTCCTCCAGGGTGAAGTTGCCGGCCAGGTTGCGCAGGCCAAACGCCTTGCCCCCCAGGTAGACGGCGTCCGCGCCGTAGCGTATGGCGACCTTCAGCTTCTCCATGTTCCCGGCGGGAGCCAGGAGTTCGGGTTTCTTCACGTGGTTTGCGACCTCACGGGCCCTTGGCGGGGCCCTGGTAATGGCGTTCTCTCTGCTGCCTGGTGCGGATCCCTCCAGAAGCTGCCCCGGCGCTAGGGGGCCGGCATCTGGTCAGGAGCGGGATGGTAGCACAGAACAGCGGCGGAATGAACCCCCAAATGGGCGCTTTCCCCTTGACATTAGCAGCCAAAAAGCTTTAATTGTGTTAAATTTTTGTCAAGCAGGGGGCGCGCGGCCTCGGTTTTGGCCCATTCCGGGGGCTTTCCCGGCGGCTTGTGCCGGCCGCCGCTTTCCCGGCGGGGGGATTGCCGGGTTGCCGTTTCATGAGCCCGGCTGGGCAAATCCGCTGCCCGGTGCCCCGGACAGCAGGCACCTGGAGCACCCCCCGCCAGGTCGCCGCCGGCGAGGGGAGAGCCGGGGCGCAGCGCAGCCCCAAGAGGAGCGTATGAAAAAGCCCGTCTGTTATGCACTGCTTCTGTTCTGTCTGACCGGCGCCGCATCCCGGGCGGCTGCTGCCGGGAGCGAAGAGCCCACCGTTTACACCATCGTTCGGGGCGACACCCTCTGGGGGCTTTCCAAGCGCTTCCTGAACGACCCCAATTACTGGCCCAACCTCTGGGCCGCCAACGGGACCATCGGCAACCCCCACTTCATCTATCCGGGACAGCGGGTCCGGGTCTACAGCAACCGGATCGAGATCGAAGAAGCGCCGCCCGTCCAGGGCGCGCCCAGGCCCGCGGCCGGGGTGCCGGAAGCTTCGGGGGAGCAGCCCCAGGCGCCCGCGCGGGCCGCCGAGGAGAGCGCCCCCCCCCGGGAGTTCAGCCTGACCGGCGGGGAGGGGTTCCTCATGGAGAAGGATATCCGGCCGGCGGGGATGATCGTCTCCACGCACCAAAACCGGGTGCTGGTCGGCCCGGACGATATCGTCTATGCCGACATCGGCCGGGCGAACGGCGCGAACGTCGGGGACCGCTTCACGATCTACAAGAAGATGGGGGCCGTGAGCCACCCGATCACCAACGTGATCCTCGGGGAGCGGGTCATACCGCTCGGGGAGCTGCAGCTTTCCGAGGTCGAGGAGAAGGTGTCCAAGGCGATCATCACCAAGTCCTATCAGGAGATCGGCGCCGGCTCGTTCCTGCTCCCCTATCATGAAAGGAGGGTCAGCGTCCCGCTGAAGGCGGCCGACCGCGACCTGGTCGGCTACATCGTCGAGTCCCAGACCGGCAACTCCGCGCTCGCCGTGGGGGATGCGGTCTACCTCGACCTCGGCGCGGCGCACGGGCTCAAGACCGGGAACCTGCTCTACATCGTGCGGGACGTGAAACCGGACCAGCGCTACGCCCTGGCCAAGATAGAGAAGCTCCCCGTCGAGGTGCTGGGCGCGCTCGTGGTGGTCGAGACCGGCCTGAACAGCTCGACCGCCATCATCGTAAAGAGCGTCGACACGGTGTACCGCGGGGACCGCGTGGAGCTGAAGAAGAGCAGGTAGGCTATCCCGGGGGTGACCCCCATGGAACACTATTACTGGTTCGCCCTGAAGTCCGTGCCGCTGGTCGGCAACGTCACCTTCCTGCGCCTGATCTCCCACTTCGGGAGCCCGCAGCGGGCGCTCGCCGCCTCGGCGCGGGAACTCTCGCAGGTGCGGGGCGTCAGCGCGCAGGCGGCGGCGTCGCTTCTGAGCCACGACTATCACCCCTGCGCCCGGGCCGAGTGCGAGCGGCTGGCCGCTTCCGGGGCGAGCGTCGTGGATATCCTCTCCGAGCGCTACCCGAAGCTCCTGATGGAGATTCCGGACCCTCCGCCTTTCCTGTACCTGGCGGGCGAGCTTAGGGGGAGCGAGCCGGCCGTAGCGATTGTGGGCTCGCGGCGGGCCACCCAGTACGGCCTGTGCACCGCCACCCGCCTGGCGCGCGACCTGGCGGCTTGCGGGGTGACGGTGGTCTCGGGGATGGCCCGCGGCATCGACACCGCGGCGCACTGGGGCGCCGTGAAGGCGGGGGGGCGCAGCATCGCCGTGCTCGGCTGCGGCATAGACGTGGTCTATCCCCCCGAAAACGGCGCGCTCTGCCAGGCCGTCGCGGCCAGCGGCGCGCTGGTCTCGGAATTCCCCCTCGGCAGCGCCCCGCTGGCGGAGAACTTCCCCCGGCGCAACCGGATCATCAGCGCCCTGTCCCGCGGGGTCGTGGTGGTGGAGGCAGGGGAGCACAGCGGCTCGCTCATCACCGCGCGCTACGCGCTGGAGCAGGGGCGCGAGGTGTTCGCCGTGCCGGGCAACGTGACGAGCGACGGCAGCCGCGGCGGCAACGGCCTGATCAAGGAGGGCGCCAAGCTCGTCGAGCGGGTGGAGGACATCCTGGAGGAACTCTCCCTGGGGTCCCCGGCCTCCGGCGACCAGGCGGCCCCCCCGGCCTGCGCGCTCACGCCGCCGGAGGCAGAACTCTACGTCCTGCTCAGCCGGGGGCCGCTGCAGATCGACGACATCATCGTGCAGAGCGCGTTGAGCGCGGGCGAGGTCTCCGCCACCCTGCTCGGCCTGGAGCTGAAGGGGGCCGTCATCCGGCTTCCCGGGGGGCATTTTTCCATAACCTGAAAACCTTTTTGCGTTTTCTCCCGATCGCCTCTACACTAAGGAAAATCGGGCCAGGCGTGCAGCGGCCGAGTGGCCGAGCGGCAACGGTTGGCTCTCACGCAACGACTCGACGAGGTAACCACTCAACGGCTCAACGGTGCTTTCCCGATCCAAATACAAAAACCAGGTGGTCCCATGTCTCAGCATCTCGTCATAGTAGAGTCTCCCGCCAAGGCGAAGACGATAGAAAAGTTTCTCGGCCCGGGCTACAAGGTCCTGGCGTCCTTCGGGCACGTCCGCGCGCTTCCCAGCAAGCAGGGGTCGGTGGACCTGGCGCACGATTTCGAGCCCAAGTACGCGGTGCTCCCGGAAAGCAAGAAGCATATCGACGCCATCAAGAAGGAGATGAAGGGGATCTCCTCGCTGCTGCTCGCGACCGACCCCGACCGCGAGGGGGAGGCGATCTCCTGGCACCTGCTGGCGGCGCTCGGGCTGGACGGCAAGAAAAAGGCGGCCTTCGACATCAAAAGGGTGGTGTTCCACGAGATCACCAAGGACGCCATCGTCCACGCGGTGGAAAACCCGCGCGACATAGCGCTCGACCTGGTGAACGCCCAGCAGGCGCGCTCCGTGCTCGACTACCTGGTCGGCTTCACCCTCTCCCCCTTCCTCTGGAAGAAGATCCGCTACGGCCTGTCGGCGGGGCGGGTGCAGTCGGTGGCGCTCAGGCTCATCTGCGAGCGCGAGAAGGAGATCCTGGCCTTCCAGAACCAGGAGTACTGGACCATTGCCGCCAAGCTGGAGACCCTGAAAAAGCAGGGATTCACGGCGGCCCTGGTGGAGGCCGAAGGGAAGAAGCTTACCAAGTTCGACATACCGAATCAGGAGACGGCGTTCCGCCTCTTCGGGCTGCTGGGGGGGGTAAAGTTCCAGCCCAAGTCCGTCGCTGCGGCGGATGCCGGCGCCGGTGCGGAGGGGACCCCGGCCCCCGAGACCGCAGGGACCGCGCTGGTCGTGACGGATCCGGTGAAGCCGGTCTACCGGGTCGAGAAGGTCACCAAGAGCGAACGCAAGCGCCAGCCTTCACCCCCCTTCACCACCTCGACCCTGCAGCAGGAGGCGGCCAGAAAGCTCGGCTTCTCCGCCAGGAAGACCATGTCGACCGCCCAGAAACTCTACGAGGGGATCGACGTCGGCGAAGGCGCGGTCGGCCTGATCACCTACATGCGTACCGACTCCGTCGTGCTGTCGACCCTCGCCCTCGACGAGGCGAAGGCGACCATCACCATGCTCTACGGCAAGGAGTACGCCCTGGAGAAGCCGCGCTTCTTCAAGAACAAGTCCAAGAACGCCCAGGAGGCGCACGAGGCGGTGCGCCCAACCTACATAGCGAAGACCCCGGTCGAGGTGAAGAAGTTCCTCACCTCGGACCAGTTCAAGCTCTACGACCTGATCTGGAAGCGGACCGTCGCCTGCCAGATGGCCGAGGCTCTCCTGGACCAGACTTCCGTCGACATCTCCGCCGGCGCGGGCTTCCGGTTCCGGGTCGCCGGGACCGTGATCCGCTTCGCCGGCTTCATGAAGCTCTACATCGAAGGGGTGGACGACGAGGCCGAGGACAAGGAGAAGGAAGGGCTGCTCCCGCCGCTTGCCGAGGGGGACCTGCTGGAAATGAAGGACCTGCTCCCCGAGCAGCACTTCACCCAGCCGCCGCCGCGCTACACGGAGGCGACCCTGGTGAAGACCCTCGAGGAGTTCGGCATCGGCCGCCCCTCCACCTACGCCTCCATCATGAACACCCTGACGGAAAGGAAGTACGCCCGCCTGGACAAGAAGCGCTTCTTTCCGGAGGACGTCGGGATGGTGGTCTCCGACCTTTTGACCAACCACTTCACCCAGTACGTGGACTACAACTTCACCGCCAACCTGGAGGAGGAGCTGGACATGGTCTCCCGCGGGGAGAAGCAGTGGCGTCCGTTGCTCCACGAGTTCTGGGGACCCTTCATCGAGCTTTTGAAGCTCAAGGAGGGGGAGGTGAACAAGTCCGACCTGACCACCGAGGCGACCGACGAGATCTGCCCCGAGTGCAGCAAGCCGCTGGTGGTGAAGCTCGGCAAGTTCGGCAAGTTCTACGCCTGTACCGGGTACCCGGAATGCCGCTACATCCGCCCCCTGGACAAGGAGGCGGGCGAGGTGGTCGAGCCGGTGCTCTCCGACGAGCTCTGCGAGAAGTGCGGCAGCCAGATGCTGATCAAGGACGGACGCTTCGGCAAGTACCTGGCCTGCTCCGCCTACCCCAACTGCAAGAACATCCAGCCTTTGGTGAAGCCGAAGGGGACCGGGATCACCTGCGTCGAGTGCGGCAAGGGGGAGCTGATCGAGAAGAAGTCGCGTTTTGGCAAGATGTTCTACTCCTGCAACCGCTACCCCGAGTGCAAGTTCGCGCTCTGGGATCTGCCGGTGCAGCAGCCCTGCCCCAAGTGCGGTTTCCCGCTGCTGATAAAGAAAGTGTACAAGCGCGAAGGCGAATTCCTCAAGTGTCCCAAGGAAGGGTGCGATTACAAGAGCAACGCGAAGGAGTAAGGCCCAGCCTCGCCGGGATATACTGAGATGCAGTGCAAGCGGGGTCCCGGGACCCCGCTTTTGTTTGGTGCGATCGAACGCCGGTCGGACCCCGTCCCCACCACGGCCCTCCCATTGAAGAGGGGGGGAGAGCTTGGAGGAGGGTGAGGAAGAGAAGGATCTGCCGCCTTTGGTGGCAGGACATATTTAGCCGATTCCTTGCCCAACGTCCCCTCCCCTTCAAGGGGAGGGAGAGGGCGGGGATGGGGCACAGCAGCAGGGAAAGGTAAGGAGCATCAATGACGCAGATGGTAACGGTGATCGGGGGCGGGCTGGCAGGATGCGAGGCCGCCTGGCAGGTGGCAAACCGCGGTGTAAGGGTACGACTTCTCGAGATGAAACCTGCGGTTTTCAGCGCAGCCCACCACCTCCCCGGGTTGAGCGAGCTGGTCTGCTCGAACTCGCTGCGCGGGGACTCCCTGGAAAACGCCGTGGGACTCCTGAAGGAGGAACTGCGCAGGCTTGGTTCGCTCTTCATGGAAGCAGCCGAGGCGACCAAGGTCCCTGCTGGCGGCGCGCTCGCCGTCGACCGCGGGCTCTTCTCGGACTACGTGACCGCCAAGATCGAGAGCCACCCCCTGATCGAAGTAATCCGAGGGGAGGTGGCCGAGATCCCCGCCGAGGGGGTCGTGGTGCTCGCCTCGGGCCCACTCACCTCCGGCCCGCTCGCCGAGGCAATCGGTCGACTGGTCGGCGAGTACCTTTACTTTTACGACGCCATCGCCCCCATCGTCGCAGCCGACTCGATCGACCTCTCCAAGGCCTTCGCCGCCTCGCGCTACGGCAAGGGGGAGGGGGCCGACTACCTGAACTGCCCCCTGGACGAAGAGCAGTACCGCGCCTTCGTGAACGAGCTGCTGGCAGCCGAAAAGGTGGAACCGAAGAGCTTCGAGAAGGTGGTACACTTCGAGGGGTGCATGCCGATCGAGGAGATGGCGAGCCGCGGGGTGGAGACGCTGCGCTTCGGACCGATGAAGCCGGTGGGACTGGTCGACCCCAGGGTCGGGGTGGAGGCCCACGCGGTGATCCAGCTGCGCCAGGAAAACCGCGAGGCGACCATGTACAACCTGGTCGGCTTTCAGACCAAGCTCACCTGGCCGGAACAGAAAAGGATCTTCCGGACCATTCCCGGGCTGGAGCAGGCCGAGTTCGTGCGGCTGGGGTCCATGCACCGCAATACCTTCATTAATGCGCCGCGGCTGCTGCAGGCGACCTGCCAGTTGAAGAGTGACCCGAGGGTGCTCTTCGCCGGGCAGATCACCGGCGTCGAGGGGTACGTGGAAAGCGCCTCCAGCGGTTTCCTGGCGGGGGTCAACGCCGCCCGACTCGTCAAGGGCGAGGCTCTGACCGTGCCGCCTCCCGAAACCGCGATCGGAGCCTTGGCAGTCCATATCACCAATACGGAGGCTGCGCATTTCCAGCCGATGAACGTGAACTACGGCCTCTTTCCGGCTCTTCCCGGCCGCGTCAAAAAGAAGGAAAAACGCGGGCTGCTGGCGCAGCGCGGCCTGCTCGCCCTGGAACGCTGGCTCGCCGAACTCTCATGAAATGCCTTTAGAGTGGTGTTCATGAGACGAACGGATGGTGCGTGAAAGGTGCCCGGCATCCGATGTTCATTAGGTGAACCGGCGCATGCTCAACGCACCAAGTCAGGAGAGTAATTCAGCCTCAGCCTCACCTGTTTTTGCTTGACCTCAAGCTGACTGCAGCCTGTTTATTAGGGAGGGTGGCATGCGAGGAAAAAAGGAACACCAGGAGATCTGCGTTGTGGGGCGCTTGTTTTCGCTGGAAGCCTTGGTCTTTTTGATGGGGGTTGTTTCTCTCGTCTACGGTCTGGCCACGGCACGACGGGCAAACATCGTTATCGGCGCGCTGATCCTCGTCGTCGCGGCCCTGCTGGCCCGGGTATGGCGCCGGGCTCAGCTAAAATGAGCGCCTAGAAGGAGCACTGCACATGAACAGTTTACCGATCGTACTCGCCTCCGCCTCTCCCAGGCGTAGCGAGCTGCTGGAATCTGCCGGCATCAGTTTCCGGGTGACACCCGCCGACATCTGCGAGGACCCTTTTCCCGATGAGGAGCCGGTGGCTCACGTGCTGCGGTTGGCCGAGGAGAAGGCGCGCGCCGCGGCCGCCGTCACGGAGGGGCGATTTTTTCTGGGCGCCGACACCATCGTCCTTTGCGACGGCGAAATCATGGGGAAACCCAAGGATCGCGCCGATGCCGAACGTATGCTGAAGAAGCTCTCCGGAGTGCCTCATGAGGTGGTGACCGGCTTCGCCGTCTTCGACCGGGAGCGCAAGGGGGCCGTCTGCGAGGCGGTGCGTACCAAGGTTTACTTCAAGCAGCTGCGCGCCGAGGAGATATCCGACTACATCGCGACCGGCTGCCCCTTCGACAAGGCGGGCGGCTACGCCATCCAGGGAGGGGCCGCGCACATGGTGCAAAAGATCGAGGGGTCCTACACCAACGTGGTCGGCCTTCCCTTGTGCGAGGTGGTGGAAGCGCTCAGGAAGCTGGGGGCAATCGCCTGAGGAAAAGGGGGCTTAGGTGTCGATAGCCGAGAATTTCAGGTCGATTCGGGAGCGTATCGCCGAGGCCGCGCTCATGGCCGGGCGCGATCCCGCGACCGTGCGCCTGGTGGCAGTTTCCAAGACCAAACCGGCGGCTGCCATCGCCCAGGCGAGGGAGTGCGGGCAGGGCATCTTCGGCGAGAATTACGTCCAGGAACTGGTCGCCAAGGCGGCCGAGCTCCCCGGGGTCTCCTGGCACTTCATCGGGAACCTGCAGAGCAACAAGGTGCGCCAGATCGCGGGGCTGGTTGACCTGATCCACTCCGTGGACCGGATCTCGCTCGCCCGGGAGATCGACCGCCAGTGGGGCGAACTCGGCAGCTGCTGCGACGTCCTGATCCAGGTGAACATCTCCCGCGAGGCGACCAAGGGGGGCACCAGCTGCGCCGAGCTGCTCGACCTGGTGAGAGAGGTCGCGGGGCTTCCCCATCTGCGCATCAAGGGGCTCATGACCATGCCTCCCTTCTTCGACGATCCCGAGGCTGCCCGCCCCTACTTCAAGGCGCTCGCCGGACTGGCCCGGGAGGTCGAGGCCGCCGGCATTGCCGGGGTGGAGATGGGCGAACTTTCCATGGGGATGTCGGGTGACTTCGAGGCGGCCATCGCCGAAGGCGCCACCCTGGTCCGGGTCGGGTCGGCTCTTTTCGGCGAGCGGGACTATCGCTGATTGCAAAAACGTGCTGTGTCAGGGGATCTGGGGAAGGGGTGCGCCCTATCGCACCTAGGGCCTGTTCAGAGGAAGCATATGGATCCGCAGCAAAAAACGATGTCGAGACTCAGGCGCCCGTTCGTTCGCGCGGGAGCCGCGGCCGGCGTGGCCCTGTCAGTCTGGTATCTCTACGACAATTTCGGCAGGGCGACGCTGGTGCCCGATCCGGTCTGGACCCGGTTCGTCAACATCGCCCTGATCATGTTTTCCTCGATCTACCTCGCCAACCTGCTGCGGCACCTGGTGGAATTCATCCTGCGCAGATTCACCTCCGATCCCCCACCCTGACCTGGACGCTGGCAAGTATGCCGTCCCTTTTCTGCGACAGCAACCCCTCCAGGATGACCAGGAGCAGCGCACTCGCGGCGTAGCTCGCAGAAACCGCAACCAGCGGGGCGGGGAGCTCTGATCCCGGACAGGCTTTCGATATCCAGACCAGGAAGAGGGCGACGAGGCCGCACCTCTGGTGCCGCAGCACCCAATCCCGCTGCATCAGCAGTCTCTGCATCCTCTCCCGCTCCAGGCACACCTCTCCGGGCCTGACGACGGACCAATATATCCTCGGTACCATGGCGACGGTCATGAGCAGGGTCAACGGCAGCATTGTGGCTATCATCGTCATTGCGGGCCTCCCCGTATCGTAGCCTTCACGCCTCCTCCAGCATAATTTGAGCCCAAGGCTCGAAAATTCTGGCGAAAATGAAAAACAGTTAAAGTACGGCAATGTTCCCGGTGCGTTAATCGATGGACATCGTGCCGGAATTCGTTGGCCGGGCCTGTTGCAGTGCCGCTAGTGCTGTGCGTCTTTCGAACAGTCTGGCCGTCTCCTGCTCACCCCCGGGAGCGCTGCAGGGTCGTCGCCCGTTGGGCTTCCGGGGATACCGAGTCGCAGGGGGCCCCTGAAGGGCGCTGGGGTAGAGCGGTGGCGAGGGGCGGAAGCCGGACCGGACAGCCGCCAAGCCGCACGACCCTGTGCAAAAATTAAGTTGTAAGGCGCACCTGCTTCATGCTAACGCTGATTAGTTACGATTTCAGCCTAACGGAGACGCTCCATGATACATCTGTCCAATATCACCAAGCAGCACGGCTCGCAGGTACTCTTCCGCGAGGCGAGCTTTCAGATACTTCCCGGCACCCGGTCCGGCCTGGTAGGCCCCAACGGAGCGGGAAAAACCTCGCTCTTCCGGATCATCACCGGCGAGGAGGAGGTCGACGCCGGAGAGATCACCGTCGCCAAGAAGACCACCATCGGCTACTTCTCCCAGGACGTCGGGGACATGTCGGGCCGGTCCGCGCTGGACGAGGTGATGGCGGTGTCGAGCGAGACGGTGCGGCTGGCCGGGGAGCTCAAGCAGATGGAGGAGCAGATGGGGCTGCCGATGTCGGACTCCGACATGGAGGGGCTGCTGTCGCGTTACGGCACCGCCATGGAGGAATTCGAGCACCGGGGCGGCTACGACCTCGACTCGCGCGCCCAGGAGGTGTTGACCGGGCTCGGCATCGGCCCGGACCGGTTCAATAACCCGGTGGAGTCCTTTTCCGGCGGCTGGCGCATGCGCGTGGCGCTGGCGGGCATCCTCACCCTGCAGCCCGACGTGCTGCTGCTGGACGAGCCGACCAACCACCTGGATGTGGAGTCCATCGTCTGGCTCGAGGAATGGATCGCCACCGAGTTCAAGGGAGCGCTCCTGATGACGAGCCACGACCGCGATTTCATGAACCGCGTGGTGACCCGGATCATCGAGGTGGCGAACAAGACGGTCACCACCTACGGCGGCGACTACGACTTCTACGAGCGCGAGCGCGACATCCGCCGCGACCAGCTGCTGGCGAGCCACAAGCGCCAGCAGGAGATGCTCGCCAAGGAGGAGGATTTCATCGCCCGCTTCGCCGCCCGAGCCTCCCATGCCGCCCAGGTGCAGTCCCGGGTCAAGAAGATCGAGAAGATCGAGCGCATCGAGATCCCGCCGGAGGAGAGGGCGGTGCGCTTCACCTTCAACGACCCGCCCAGAAGCGGCGACGACGTGGTGGCGATGGCGGACCTGGGCAAGAGCTGGGAGAACCCGGACGGCAGCGTCCAGCCGGTTTTTTCGGGGGTCTCGGGGGTCATCAAGAGGCTCAGCAAGATCGCGGTCGTCGGCGTGAACGGCGCGGGGAAGTCGACCTTTCTGAAGGTCATCGCGGGAGAGGCCGCCCCCTCGACCGGCTCCGTCGTGCTGGGCGCCAATGTGGAGCTCGGCTATTTCAGCCAGCATGCCATGGAAATACTCGACCCGAAGAAGACGATCTTCGAGACCATCCAGGACGTCATACCGCTGGCGACCATCGGCGTGATCAGGAACCTGCTCGGCTCCTTCCTGTTCCAGGGAGACGACGTGGAAAAGCGGGTCGAAAACCTCTCCGGCGGCGAGAAGAGCAGGGTGGTGCTGGCCACCTTGCTGGCGCGCCCGGTGAATTTCCTGGTGCTGGACGAGCCGACCAACCACCTGGACATCAGGAGCCGCGAGATCCTGCTCAATGCGCTGGCGAACTTTGCCGGGACGGTCATCCTGGTGAGCCATGACCGCCACTTCCTGCGCCTTTTGGTGGACCGCGTCATCGAAGTCGATCACGGCGAGATGCGGCTCTATGACGGGAACTACGACTATTACCTCTCCAAGACGCACCACTTCGGCCACTAGGAGTGCTGCAACCTGGAGAGAGTAAGGCTCAGTTCAATTGTCCATTCCTTGTTTGCCTTGGGGCAAACTCCATGCTATAAATCCTGAGGCGCAAGTTTCGGTGCTACTACCATTGAAAAAAGGAGAGCAAAACATGTCCAACAAGAAACCTGAAATGACCTTCAAATACATCTTCACCTACGACTACAGCCCGGTCTATGTCAACGGTGCGCACGGCGGCATCTCGCCCCGCGGCGAGCTGGTGATGAACTTCTACCTGGAGCGCCAGCCGCTCCCCAACGCCATCTCGCATGAGATAACGCCGGCCGGCGCCATCGGCCCCGAGACGGAGGTCGAGCCTTCGGACCTGGGCCGCAGCCTGGTGCGCCACGTCACCAATGGCGTCGTGCTGAACTATCAGACCGCGCGCGAACTCCACTACTGGCTGGGCGAGAAGGTGAAGGAGATGGAGGCGGTGGAGCAGGCCAAAAACGCCATGGCTGCCGATCAGGCAGCGGCCAAGTCGCAGGTCACCCACTAGGCTCGGGCCTTCCCCAGCCTCACCACCCTTACATCATAGGGGCGGGGCTCGCTGCACCGACCGGGCTTCGGTTGGCGGCGGGCTTTCCGCCCCTGTCTGTTTGCAGAGGATTTTTTATGCCGGGAGCATGGATCGTTGGAGCTGAATCTGTCCGGATGCTGGAGCTCGGGCACCCCTGGGTCATCGCCGATGCCTACACCAAGAAGTGGCCCGCCGCGGAGGCGGGCGACCTGGTGGAATTGAGCGACGCCTCCGGGCGCTTCCTGGCCACGGCACTGCTCGACCCCAAGGACCGCATCGTCGCCCGGGTGCTCTCGCGAAAACCGATGCGCCTGGACCGGGGCTGGATCAAGGGGCGGCTGGAACGGGCGATCGCGCTGAGACGGGACCATGCCGACCTCGGCGACTCCAACGCCTACCGCCTGGTGAACGGCGAAGGGGACGGCTTGCCCGGGCTGACGGTGGATTGCTACGGCGACTACCTCATGGTGCAGCTCTATTGCAGCGGCTGGCGCAGGCACCTGAAGCTGGTGACCCAGGCGCTGGAGGAACTCCTCTCTCCCGCGGGGATCTACGAAAAGGCCCGGCCCCAGAAGACGCGCGAGCTGGAGTCGGAGGGTGACGCCAAGAAGTACGGTCGCCTGCTGGCCGGCGCGCCCGCACCCGAGCCCACGCTGGTTCTGGAAAACGGGCTCAGCTTCCAGGTCAGCCTGGAGCGCGGGCTCAACACGGGGCTGTTCCTGGACCAGCGCGGCAACCGTCGCGACCTGATGGGCCGGGTCCAGGGTAAGCGGGTGCTGAATCTCTTCTGCTACACGGGCGCCTTTTCCGTCGCGGCCGCGGCGGCAGGCGCCAGCCTGGTGGCCAGCGTCGACGCCTCACCCGGCTACCTGGAGATCGCCCGCGCCAACTTCGGAGCCAACCGCCTCAACCCGAAGCGGCACGAGTTCGTGGTCGGCGACTGCCTCGCGGTGCTGGACGACATGTCCCGCCAGGGGGCGGTCTTCGACGTCATCGTCATGGATCCCCCCTCCTTTTCCACCACCTCCAAGAGCCGGTTCACCACGCGCGGCGGCACCTCGGACCTGGTCGCCTCCGCGCTCAGGCTGCTTCGGGACGGAGGGCTCTTGATCGCCTCCTCCAATCACCAGAAGGTCGACCTGGCCGATTACCTGAAGGAGTTGCGCCGCGGCGCACTCCAGGCGGGAAGCTCGCTGCAGGTGATCCAGCTCAACGGCCAGCCGGAGGATTTCCCCTATCCGGTGAGCTTTCCCGAGGGGCGTTACCTCAAGTACGCAATCTGCGTGAAGGGCGATGTGTCATAGCCTCGCGCCACCGGGCCGCGGCTCGGACCGCAAACAGGAAACCTCGGCAATGACATCTGTCGGGGCCCTGCGAGCCGCTGGTTTTTCATCCATCACAGGTCAAAGGTTCCCCAATGACGTTCTCGGCCGAGGTGGGCGCGACAGAGATTGCCTGCCAGCAGGTACTGCTGCAGGACGGTTCGGTGTACTCAGTACAGTGGCTGGATCTGCCGGAGCGCTTTGCCCACCGAATAACTGCCGGCTTTTTGTTGGCCCGCTACCTGAAGCTGGTGCGAGGTTTCACCCTGTCCCTGGTGCGTCCCGTGGTGCATTCCGACGGCATCGAGTTCCGGCTGCTCGCCTCCTCGCTCGTCTTCTTGCGCTTCGCCCCTCCGGAGTACTTGAGCGGGAAAAATGGCGAAGCCGTACAGCTTCGGACCATCGGCGGTCTGCTGGTGCGGCCGGGAGAGCCCGGCCCGGGGAGGTTGTCCTTTTCGACCGCGGGCGGGAATGGTAGCGTGCGGGTGACGCTGCAGCTTTTCTACAGCCGTCCCCTGCTGCTTGGCCAGGCAGAGCCCTCCTCCCTGCGCAGGCTCCTCTTTCGGTGCACCCAGGGGCTGATCCACCGAAAGCTCACCGTGCGCTTTCTCTCGGAACTGTACCGGGAATTGACCGGTGGCCAGGCCGGGATACCTGTGAAGCGGGTGCGGGTGAAGGAGGGGAAGGATATCTGAACCGCCCTGCTCCGCTCCCGCCCGTCCCGGGCCTGGACCGGCAGGAGGGCCCCCGTGGCAGCGGCGTTCCCGCCGCGAAATGCGCATCCTGGAGGTCGCTCCTGCGGATTATCTCCGAGCATCCCAGCGCGCCCCAATCCACCGCAGCAAAAAAGAAGAGACGCCAGCAACGCGTCTCTTCTTTTTTCGACCCTGGCTCTCCGCCGGTTCCGGCCGCGCGCCAAAAAGCGCGCGGTTTCCTTACTTGTCGCCTTGGTCGGCGTTCAGCCTCTCGTAGAGCGCTATCTGTTCCGCGCTGGAAAGTTTCCTGACGCACCCCTTCTCGCCCCGGCAGATCCTACAACGGTCGTCCGAGCACCACTGGCAGAAGGTGCAGTCGGGGCAGGGGTGCTTCTTGGCTGCCACCTCGTTCCTTGCCATTATCAATCTCCCGCCTGCTCTGTGGTGAGCTGATGTTTCCGAGGCTTCCTAATAGGCGATGTTCCTCTTGGGAGCTGTCCCCTCCAGGATGCGGGCGAAGTTTTTCCCCTGGTCCGCGTTGATCAGCAGGTAGCGCGGCAGCTTCATGACCGAATCCCTGGGCGAGGCATGGTGCGCCTCGATGGTGAAGGTCGCCTTGTATCCGAGTTCCCCGGCCCGCTTCAGCAGGTAATCGTCGTAAATGCCGAAGGGCCAGGCCAGCATGTCGACGGTTCCGCCCACTTCCTTCTCCAACCGCTCCCTGGATTTCTTGAGCTGCGTGGTGACGGACTTCTCGTACTCGGCAGGGGTCATTTTCTTCTTGTCATGCTTGAAATTGGGGTGCCAGAAGGTGTGGCACTGAATGTCGAAGCCGTTCTTCTTGAGCGTCCTCAACTGGTCGTAGGTCATGGCGTATTTCGCGTTGGAGATCGCCGAGGGATAGATGAAGACGGTGACCGGGATGTTGTACTTCTTGGCGAGCGGCAGCATGTCGCTGTACACCGTCTTGTGCCCGTCGTCCGCACAAATCACCACGGACTTCGCCGCGGGCGCGGGGCCCTTTTTCAGGTAATAGTCGACCAGCGCCCGCATGGGGATCACGTGGTAGCCGTTTGCCTTCAGGTACTTCAACTGCTCCTCGAAAACGGAGGTCTTGATGGTCATGCCGTCGACGACGGCAGGTCCGAAGCGGTGGTACAACAGTATCGGCACGCTGAGTTCCTGACTTGCAACGGGCGGTTTTGCCTTGGCTTCGCTCGGCGCGGCCTGGGCGCCGGGCGCCGCCATCAGGAGAGCGGCCAGCATAAGGAACAGGATACGGCATTTCATTTGGTGAAGACCTCCGGTTAACGTTGTGATGCTCACCCCGCAGGGGCGAAGCAATTCCCTACCATATCAGAAACGGGAAAAATGTGAAACGCCAAACACGCGTGGCAAAGTTTGCGGCTAAACGAGGTACAATAGCAGCGTCAGGTCGTCATCGAAGCGAGACGGGAGGCCACATGTCAACCTATCTGGTGCACTGCAGGTCCTGCGGCACCTCGAACCGGATTCCCGCCGAAAAGGAAGGAGTCCCGGGGCACTGCGGCAACTGCCACGCGACGCTGCCGGCGCTCTACCTGCATCCGCAACGGCTCACCGATCAGAATTTCCAGGAATTCATCGCCCGCTACGACGGACCGGTCCTGGCGGAGTTCTGGGCGCCCTGGTGACCGCACTGCACCTCATTCGCACCGGCGGTGCGAAAGGCTGCGGAACTTTTGGCGGGGCGTGCGGCGGTCGTCCAGATCAATACTGAGGAGAACCCGGGCCTCGCGGCGCGCTTTGCCGTGCGCGGCATCCCGGTGCTGCACCTGCTCCGCAAGGGAGCCTCGCTGGACCAGCTTCCCGGCGCCCAGTCCGCCGAGGGGATCGTGGCCTGGTTTGGGCGCAAGGAGTGGGGGTAGCGCGCCGGGAAAAACGGCAGCCCGCGCCGGGAGGGGGCGCCACGATTCTCCCGGCGCGGAGACGGTCAAAAAAAATATTCCAGGGGGATCAAGCATGACCAGGGACCAGCTTCAGATTCTGGAGAACCAGCTCGTGGCAAACTGCCAGTATCAAGGCATCCAGCCCACCTTGCACAAACTGCTGGAGAGCCTTTTCGAAGGCAAGAACCTCGACGCCATACTCAGGGAAATGCTGGAGTGAGCCCGGCGCCCTCCCTCCGCACGACAAAAAAAGAGGGCCCGCGTCGCTGACGCGGGCCCTCTATGGTCTGGTGCCCTAGGGCATGGGCTCGGGCCCGCGCAGGATCTTCTTGCCGCTCACCTCAGCGAAACCCCGCAACATGCCGTCGAAGATGAAATTGTGAAAAGGGGTGACCGTGTACCAGTACAGCAGTCCCAGGAAACCGCGGGGGAGAAAACAGGCCACCTGGGTCAGGAGGGTCTGCCCCGGGGCCACCTCCTCCAGCCGGAAATCGAGGGTCGCCTCCCCGGGAAGCTTCATCTCGGCCACCAGCAGCAGCCTCTCGTGCTTGGAGACCTTGACCACGCGCCAGAAATCGAGCGCCTCGCCCGGGGAGATGTCCTGCTGGGTGCGGCGCCCGCGGTGCAGCCCCACCCCGCCCGCGATATGGTCCATGAAGCCGCGCAGCTTCCAGAGCCAGTCCGCGTAATACCAGCCCGCCTCCCCGCCGATGCTGACCACGGCCCTCCAGACCTCCTCGGGCTTCCCCGCCACCAGGATCTGGCGCGAGTCGTTGTAGATGGTCCCCCCGGTCCAGTCCGGGTCGCCGGGGGTGCTCCACTCGGCGGGCGGAATGGCGCCGGCGTCGATCCAGGAGCTTTCCACCTGGTGCTCCCTGACCCGCTCCTGGGCCAGGCGGATGGCGAGGCGGCAGTCGAAGAGCTCCTGCGGGATCAGCTCGCGGATGCTGGACTCGCGGCACACCACCTCGTTGCGCAGCCCTTCCGCGAGGGGCCTGGCCAGGACCGCGGGGACCGGCGTCAACAGGTTGATCCAAAGCGAGCTCACCCGCGGCGTCAAGAGCGGCAAGGCGATGATGAGGCGCTTGGGCAGGCCCGCCTCCTCGGCGAACACCTCCATGAGCTGGCGGTAGGTGACCACCTGGTCCTGGCCGATGTCGAAGGTCCTGCCGACCGTCTCGGGGCAGTTCAGGCAGCCGATCAGGTAGTGCAGCACGTTGCGCACGCCGATGGGCTGGCAGGGGACGTCCACCCAGCGCGGGGTGAGGATGATCGGGAGCCGCTCCACCAGGTAGCGCAGGATCTCGAAGGAGGCGCTTCCCGAGCCGATGATCATGGCGGCCCGCAGCACCGTGACGGGTACCTTGCCGCTCTTGAGGATGTCGGCCACCTCCGTCCTGGAGCTCAGGTGCTCGCTCAGTATCTCGCTCGACTCTCCCAGACCGCCCAGGTAGATGATCCGCTCCAGGCCGCAGAGTTCCGCCGCCTGCACCATGTTCCCCGCGGCGGTCCGGTCGGTGGAGACGAAGTCGACGCTGATGTGGTTCATGGAGTGGACCAGGTAATATGCCGCCCGGCACCCACGGCACGCCTCAGCCAGGGACTCAGGGTCCAGCACGTCCCCCTTCACGATCTCCAGGTTGGGGTGCGTGCTCCACGGCCTCCCCTTGATCTTGCCCGGGGCGCGGGCCAGAGCCCTGACCCGGAAACCTTCCTGCAGCAGTCGCGGTATCAGGCGCGCGCCGATGTATCCGGTGGCTCCGGTAATCAGGACTGGTCGGTGATCGGCATCTGCTGTCATGGACAGTTCCTCGCGTTAGTGACTGCTGGAATCGAAAGCTGCGCTGCCAGAGTATACCCTTAGAACCGGGGGATTAACAAGTGTCATGAGAATGATAGCCGCCGCGCCCTGAAAAAAGTCGGATTGACGCCTCGTCCCGGCCCCGCCGGCAATAATTGGCTCAAGTTCCTGCCGGCTGATTCCGAAAGGAGTAAGCGCAGTCATGAAATCGCCCGGGGAGCCGCCGCCAATCCATGCACAAAGCCAAACAGTACTTCTACCTGATCGGCTGCCTGGTCATCATCGCCGGGCTCTGGACCGCGCTGCGACTGCAACTGAAGCACGACCGCGCCCAGACCGCCCGCTCCGCCGAGCTTGCCACCGCCAACCTCGCCAGGGCCGTGGAGGAGCACTTCCTCAGCACGGTCCAGCACATCGACGGGCTGCTGCTGGAGCTGCGCGACGAGTACCTCAAGGGGCCGGAAAACTTCAGGAAGCGGATCAAATTCCACCAGGATCACAACTTCGGCGGCCTGCTGATCCAGACCAGCGTCATCGATCCCAAGGGGATCATGATCGTCAGCCCCCAGCAGCTTCCCGCGGTGCCGCTCTACCTCGGGGACCGCGAGCATTTCAGGGCTCACCTGAACACGCCGCGCGACACCCTCTTCATCAGCAAGCCGCTGCTCGGCAGGGTCTCCAAGAAGTGGAGCATACAGTTCACCCGCAAGATCGTCCGGCCCGACGGCTCCTTCGGCGGCGTCCTGGTGCTCTCCGTGACGCCGGACTATTTCTCCAACTACCTGCGGACCCTCGACCTCGGCAAGGGGGGCGCCGCCGCGCTCCTGGGCGCGGACGGCGTCATCCTGGCCCGCACCTCGCCGCGTAAGGCCGGGGTCGAACCCAACGGTCTCAACCTTCCCGGCAACCGCAGCTTCCTGGACCCCAACCAGGCGCCCGCCGGGATCATCCACCGGATCAGCGCCATCGACGGCCTGCTGCGCACCGGCGGCTACCGCAGGCTGGCCGACTATCCCCTGGTGGTGCAGATCGCCCTCGCCGACGACGAGATCTACCGCCCGGTCCGGATGCGGGAGGAGGTGCTGACCGCAACCTGCACCGTCATCAGCGCCGGGCTGCTGGTCGGGCTTTTGCTCATTTTCTGGCTGGAGCGCAAGCAGCAGCGGCTGTACCGGTGCCTCTCCGACAGCGAGGCGAAATTCCGGCTGCTTACCGACTTCACCGCGGACTGGGAATACTGGATCGACCCGGAGCTCCGTTTCGTCTACAGCTCCCCCTCCTGCCTGGCGCTCACCGGGTACCAGGCGAGCGAGTTCCTGAGGGACCCCGGGCTGCTGCTCAGGATCGTCCATCCGGAGGACAGGGAGCTGGTGCATGAGCACCTGGGCTGCAGCCACCGTCACCAGGAGGGGGGCAACGAGGCGAGCGAGCTGGAACTGCGTATCGTCACCAAGGACGGCGAGCTGCGCTGGCTGAGCCACATCTGCCGCGGGATATTCCAGCCCGGCGGTGTCTACCTCGGGCAGCGCGCCTCCAACCGGGACATCACGGTGCGCAAGCAGATACAGGACGAACTGGTCCGGGCCAAGGAGGCGGCCGAGGCGGCCAGCAAGGCCAAGAGCGCATTTCTGGCCAACATGAGCCACGAAATCCGCACCCCGATGAACGGCATCATCGGCATGACCGACCTCTGCCTGGAGGCTGCGCCCAGCAGGGAACAGGAAGCCTACCTGAACGCCGTGAAGAGCTCCGCCGACAACCTGCTCGCCATCGTCAACGACATCCTCGACTTCTCCAAGATCGAGGCGGACCGTTTCGAGCTGACGCGTGCGCCGTTCCTTTTGAGGACCAGCATGGGCGAGACGCTGCGCGCCGTCGCCGGGCGGGCCGCCGAGCGGGGGCTGGAAGTGCTCTTCGCTCCCTCCCCCGAGACGCCGGACGCCCTGGTCGGCGACCCGGGACGGCTGCGCCAGGTCGTGATCAACCTGGTCGGCAACGCCATCAAGTTCACCTCCAGCGGTGTCATCGTGGTGCGGATCTGCCTGGTCCGGGAGGACCAGGAGGGGTGCCTGCTCCGCTTCAGCGTGCAGGACCAGGGTGTCGGCATCGCGCCGGAGAAACAGAGGCTGATCTTCGACCCCTTCGAGCAGGCGGATCTCTCCACCACCAAATCGTTCGGCGGGACCGGGCTCGGCCTCTCCATCTCCAAGAGGCTGGTGGAACTGATGGAGGGCGAAATCGGCGTCGAGAGCGAGCTCGGCCGCGGCAGCACCTTCAGCTTCACGGCCCATTTCGGCCTGCAAGCCTCGGCTCCGGCCACGGCGCAGGAAGCGAACCTGGCGGGCCGGCGCGCCCTCGTGGTGGACGACATGGCGATGAACCGTCAGGTGCTGGCCGAATTCCTGGAAAGCTGGGGGGTAGGCTCGGTGCAGGCCGCAAGCGCGGGCCAGGCCGGCGAGATCCTGGCTGCGGCCAGGGAGATCGACACGTACTTCGACTTCCTGCTGATCGACGTCGAGATGCCGGAGCGCGACGGCTGGGACCTGGTGCGGGAGATCCGCGGGGAGGCCTGCTACGACGGAGCCAAGTGCGTCCTGATGCCGAACGTCGGGGTGCGCGGCGACGCGGAGCGCTGCCGGGATCTCAGGGTGGACGGCTATCTCACCAAGCCGGTGGTCCATAGCGAGCTGCGCGACCTGCTCTGCCTGTTCACGGCCCCGGCGCAGGCTCCCCACCTGGCCCCGGAGGCGGTTCCCGTCACGCGCTACACCGTGCTGGAACAGCGGGAGCGGCTCAACATCCTGGTCGCCGAGGACGTCGAAGTCAACCAGATCCTGATTCAGACGGTCCTGGCGCGGCAGGGTCATACCACGACGCTCGCCAATAACGGCGCCGAGGCGGTGGAGGCCTGGCGGCGCAGGGGAGGGGATTTCGACCTGATTCTGATGGATGTGCAGATGCCCGTGCTGGACGGACTCCAGGCGACGGCGCAGATCCGTGCCCTGGAGCGGGAATCGGGCGGACACCTGCCGATCGTCGCCATGACCGCCTATGCCATGAGCGAGGACCGGGAGATGTGCCGCTTCGCGGGGATGGACGACTACATCAGCAAGCCGTTCAAGGTGGCCGAGGTTGTCGAGATGCTGGCGCGCATGGTCCCGGGACGGGCCGGGGCCCGGCCGCGGGGAGCTGCGCCGCCACCGGCCCAGCGGCAACCGGATGCACCGGCTGAGGATGCCCGCGGGGGAAGCGACGCCGCACCCCGCGCAGGGGGCGGGGAGGGGAGCGGAGCCGGCAGCGGGGCAGCGGAGCCCGACCTGGAAGCGGGCGAGCAGATTTTCGACAGGGCCGCTTTCCTGGCCCGTCTGGGCGGCCAGGAGGGGCAGATGGCACTCTTCCTCGCACTGTTCCGCAAGACGGTCGAGGAGAACCTACCCGGGCTGTGCCAGGCGGCGGCTGCCGGCGATGCCGACCTGGTGCGCAAGGGTGCCCACCTGATCAAGGGAATCTCGGCCAACGTCGGTGCCAACCGGATGCTGAGCGTGAGCGGCGCCCTGGAGCAAAACGCCCGTCAGGGAGAGCTCTCCGGCATGGAGCCCCAGGCAGGGGAGTTGCGCCGCGCCTACGAGGCCTTCAAGGAGGTCGCCGCGTGAGGCGCGCTCCTTTGATTCCGCACGGCCTATCGCACACGTCAGCCGACCCGGTTTGTGTAACGGCTGCCTCAGCTGACAGTTTTTAGAGGGAACTATCCGGAGGTGATCGATCATGGGACTTTTTTCTGGTACTGACAAAAATGCCAGCTCTGCCGAAACCAAGAAATACCACGCCAATTACAGCACCCTGCTGGCTGATGGAGAAATAATCGAGGTCGGTTTCGTCGTTGCCAGGGATACCTTCCTCTTCACCAACAAGAGGCTGATCCTCGTTGAAATCCAGGGGATTTCCGGCAGACAGCTGGAGTATATCTCCCTGCCGTACGGCAAGATAACGAAATTCAGCGTCAAGACCGGCGGGAGCTTTGAGCTCGATGCGGAACTGAAGCTCTGGATAGGCAGCGACACGATGCCGTTGGAGAAGAAATTCAACAAGGACAACAACGTCTACGAGGTGCAAAAGGTTCTGGCAAGCCACGTGCTCAAATAGGGGCCCCCCCTCCCGCGGCGGGAGGGGGGGGTGCTGCCTAGCTGGCGATCTCCACCTCGATGCGCCGCGGTTTGGCGGCCTCCGCCTTGGGCAGGTGCAGCGTCAGCACGCCGTTATTGAATTCCGCCTTGACCCTGGCCTGGTCGATGACGTCGGGAATCTGGAACTGGCGGTAATAGGGCGCCCACTCGAACTCGCTGTAGATGGGGCGCCCCGGCATTTCCCGGGAAGCCGGCGCGTTGATGGTGAGGACCCCCTTCTCCACGTGGATGTCCAGGGTCTTCTTGCTGGCGCCGGGGAGGTCCGCGGTCAAAAGCAGCCCGGATTCGTCCTCGCTGATGCTCACTGCGGGTCTGAGAAACCTCTCGGGAGCCCGGGTCTCCTCCCTGGTCTGCGGATTAATGTCGTGGTTGCGTTCGGTTATGCTGTTAGCTGTCATGGTGCTCTCCTCCTGTTCCATGCTGGGAAATGATGCTCCGTGCCTAGGCGACTCTAACCTCGATCTTCTTCGGCTTGGCTCCCTCGGACTTTGTCATGGTGATGCGCAGCACCCCGTCCCGGTACTCGGCCGAGGTCTGGTTCGGGTCGATCTCGAACGGCAGGTCCACGGTGCGGGAAAACTTCCCCGAGCCGATTTCGTTTCGGTGCACCAGGCCTCCCCTGACCTCCGTCGCGGACTTTCTGGCCCCGGAGATGGTGATGGTCTCGCGCAGCAATGAGAGCTGCAGTTCCTTCGGGTCGACTCCCGGCAGCAGCGCGTCCAGGCAGATCTGCCCCTCGTCCTCGCTCAGGTTGATCAGCGGGAAGCGCCGCGTCGAAGAAGGCGCGAGAAAGCTCGTCGCCAGAGGCCGGGCCACCCCGGCCACCCGGAACGCATCGTCGATCTCCCGCCTCAGACTGTTCAACTCGTCAAATAATCCCCAGCTAGCCATGTGGTTTCCCTCCTTGGTTGAGATGACTTCTGAGAGGAAAATAATCATCTTTTCCGCCGTGTCAAGGGGGGGGCGGCGAGGAAAACAGGGTGGCCCGCCCGGCCTGTGCCAGCGCTGCGACTATAGCTCATGCTAACAAATGTCCACGAGGATTCCTGGCATCTGTCTGATCCGGGGTGATTTGCCCGGGCTGTGCCTGGCTGCTCAAGGTGCAATAATAGCTTGCAAAGTATAGAAAATTGATTAAAATAGGCTTAATGACTTTTGCGGAACAAGGATGTGGCAGAGCTTTTTTCCCGATTGAGTCGTAGGGGCGGATTATGATTGGGAATTCCGGAAACTACCAGCGAGGCACCTTTTTGGCACCCCGAAATGGTAGCCACGATCATGCTATGAGAGTGCCGGCCGGATTGCCCTGGAACAAGGGGCACGCCTCCACCCTGTCCAAGGTCGTCCCGAAACTTGCCAAGACACTCACTACCCTTTCCCTGATAGACGAGGCACAGTCGGTTCCCGAAACGGTACTCCTTTCCCGCGAGCTGCTCGACTCCTCCTTCGCCCGGAAACCGCTCGCCACCGGATGGCGCAGCGACGACGGCGGCAGCTTTTCCCTGGCGGGAGGGGGCCGACTCCACCTGGAACGGCAGGGTGTCCCCGTGGCGGCGCTCTCCGATTTTCTGGCTCCCCACAACATGAAAAGGATCCAAAAGCTCGATGACGGGCTGCGGCAGCTCTTCAACGGCGTGCACGCCCAGACGGTCACCACCTTTCCCATTGCCTCGTGCGGCGTCCTTTTGGGCTTTTTTTGCCTCTTCGACTGCGAGCTTCAAGAGGGCGACCTGCTCCTGATCGAGCTGATCACCAGCCGGGTCGCCAGCAGGCTGATGCTGCTCAAGAAGGAGCAGGAGCAGGCGGTGCAGGTGGAACTCTCAAGCCGTCTGATGTCGCTCGCCGGCACCCTGCTGCGCTCGGAGAGCAAGGAGGGTTTGTACCGGGTCATCCTGGACAGCGCAACCGAGCTGCTGAGCGCCTGCCAAGGTTCGGTCATGCTGCTCGACGGCGATGGCGAGAACATGCAGGTGGTCCACGCCAAGGGGGTAGGGAGCGAAATCGCCCGCTACATGAGGGTGCAGGTAGGGATGGGGATCGCGGGGAGAGTGGCCCAAAGCGGCACCGCGCTGCTGGTCCACGACCTGGAGCTGGACCCGCGCACCGCCATGCGTAACCGTGCCCGCTTCAAATCCAAATCACTGATCTCCATCCCGCTCAAACTCAACGAGAAGGTGTTCGGGGTCCTCAACCTCTCCGACAAGGCGAACCTGTCGGCGTTTGGCGAGGCGGACCTGAAGCTTTTGACCTCGTTCTCCACCCTCGCCTCACTGATGATCGAGCGCGCCCAGATCCAGGAGGAGACCTGCCGCCTCGAAGAGCTCTCCTGCACCGACCCGCTGACCGGCACCTACAACCGCAGGTTCCTGAACTCGAGGCTGGAGGAGGAGGTGAACCGCAGCCAGCGCCAGGGGCTCGAGTTTACCCTGCTGTTCATCGACCTGGATCTTTTCAAGAGCTACAACGACCGCTTCGGCCATCTCGCCGGGGATGAAGCGCTCAAGGTGATCGCCGAGGTCATCAAGGGGAACCTGCGCGACATGGATATCGTGGCGCGCTTTGGCGGCGAGGAGTTCTGCGTGCTGCTCCCGGGGACCTGCTGCCGTCTGGGAGAACTCGTGGCGGAGCGGATTCGGCAGGGGATCGAGCGGCGTACCTCGCCGGAAGGGGGGGGCGCCGCGCTGCTGACCGCGAGCCTGGGTGTCGCCTGCTTCCCGAGGGACGGGTCGAGTGCGGCGGCGCTGCTCGACGCCTCCGACGCCGCCCTGTACCAGGCGAAGGCGAGTGGCAGGAATCGGGTTGTCACCGCCCAGCCCGGTTTCGGGCCGGCGGCGGCCGGCAACAAAGCGGCCGGCGCCCTCAATCCGGCGCAGAGCCCGGGCCGCATCATTTGAAGCGGCATCCCGGGGCTTTTGACCGCAAGGCCGGCACAGCCCCCCCCCCCGGGTCTTCCCCCCAGCCCCCCCCGCGGGGCGCCGAGGTCATATTTTGCACTACCTCCTGACCCCGCCTTGAACAATGCGCCGGCATCCAGCGCCCCCATTCCCCGTGATTCCGTTTCGTTAGGGTTGGCACGAAGTTAGCTCATGAGAGGTGAGCAGCCAGCTGCGACAACAACAAGCGGGGCGGGACAGGGGAGCTTCCCCTGCACCCCGCGCGCGCGGGAGACGGTTATGCATGTGTATCACCTGACTGAAATAGGCGAGATCTTTCCTCCGGCGATCACTCCTCTTTACTATGGGCGTTATATGGCAACGGTGCAGCAGGACCGCACCGTGCTCTGCGACAACCGCAAGTTCGCCATCGATAACAGCGAGCCGCTGCACCCCGGCGCCAAGGTCATGATTTGGTGCAGCCACGACTACTTCTGCTGCGAGACCGCCGAGTACGAACTGAGCCACGGCGGGGTGGTGCACTGAGACAGGGGGGGCTGGTGTCCTTGACGGGGCTGTGTTTGGCGGGTACATTTGTGACAGGATCCAGAACCGGTCCGTACCACCGGTCAGTCACAAGGAGATCGCCATGAGCCACTATCGCATCGCCCTCGTCATCGGCAGTCTGCGCCGTGAATCGATCAACCGCAAGCTGGCCGGCGCGCTGGTGAAGTTGGCGCCGCCGGAGTTCTCCTTCACGCCACTGGAGATCGGCGACCTGCCGCTTTACAGCGAGGATAACGACGCCAATCCGCCCGCGCCGGTGACCAGGATGAAGTCGGAAATCGCGGCCGCCTCCGGTCTGCTCTTCGTCACCCCCGAATACAACCGCTCCATTCCCGGGGTGCTCAAGAACGCGCTCGACAACGCCTCCCGTCCCTATGGTCAAAACGCCTGGGCGGGCAAGCCCGCCGGCATCATCGGCGCTTCGCCAGGCACCATCGGCACCGCCATGGCCCAGCAGCATTTGCGCAACGTGCTCGCCTACCTGGATGTGCCGACCCTTTGCCAGCCGGAAGCGTTCCTCCAGATACGGGAGGGCTTTTTCGACCCGGCAGGGGAGCTTGCCAACGCCACGACCAGGAAATTCCTGCAAGGGTGGATGGACCGTTACGTCGCCTGGGTGAAGCGGCACGCCGACTGACCGCCGGCGGGCGCCGCCGGCAGGAAATCTCCCGGCGAACCCTTTTAAAAAGAGGGGCCCAGACGCAAAAAGGCCGCCCATCCTTGCCGGATGGGCGGCCTTCTCAGTGTGCGCCGGGCCTGGCGCGTGGCGACCAGCCGGCGTGCCAACCGGCAAGGGGCGCAAGCGCTACAGTTCCTCCGGCTTGCAGATGTGGTCTTCCTTCCTGGCCGCGCGCCCGCACTTGCGGCAGACATAGTTCGGCTCTGAGACAATCTTCTTCAGCTCCTTGAGATTGTCCTTAATCTCGTCCTTGTTCCACTTGCAAAGCGGCTTGCTATCCTTAGCCATGAGAACCCTCCCCTTACCCCCGCTATGACTGCGAACGACGGTGAATGACCGCTGTCTGAGTATACCACGAATCCCTTTTCCTGGCGGGCGGTTTTCGGGGGTGAGGGGCTTGAAATGGGGGGGATCTGCGTTAAACTTGGCTAGCTTTTCAATCAATGGGGATTGAACGAACTTTTCAGGGGAGGAGAAAATTATGTCGATGTTCTGTCGTCAGTGCGAACAGGCCGCCAAGGAAACCGGGTGCGAGGTGATCGGGGTGTGCGGCAAGAATCCCGAAGTGGCTGCGTTGCTGGACCTGATGCTGTTCGGCCTGAAGGGGCTTGCCATCTATGCCGAGAAGGCACGCGCGCTGGACACGCGCTATGAAGTCGCCGACATGTTCCTCATCGAGGGGCTCTTCACCTCGGTGACCAACGTCGACTTCGACCCGGTCCAGCTCGCCGGCAAGCTGAGGAAATGCTTCGACCTGAAGGAGAAGGTGAAGTCCCTCTACGAGACCGCCTACCGCGAGAAACAGGGAGGGCACGCCCCGCAGATCACGGACGGCCCGGCCGCCTGGGTGATCGCCGGCGACCTGGAGGGGCTGGTCGCGCAGGGGCGCGAGCACGGCGTGAAGAGCCAGCACAGCGACCCGGACACCCTCTCCGCCATCGAGATCGTGGTCTACGGCCTGAAGGGGATGGCCGCCTACGCCGAGCACGCCTTCATCCTGGGCAAGACCGACGAGGGGGTGTTCGCCTTCTTCCACCGCGCGCTCGCCGCCACCTGCGACCCGGCCAAGGGGCTGATGGACTTCGTCGGGCTCGCCATGGAATGCGGCGAGATGAACATCAAGGTGATGGGGATGCTGAACGAGGGGCATGTGGGGCGCTACGGGCACCCGGTGCCGACCAAGGTGCAACTCGGCACCCGGAAGAACAAGGGTATCCTGGTCTCCGGCCACGACCTGCGCATGCTGGAGGAGTTGCTGCAGCAGACGCTAGGGAAGGGGATCGACGTCTACACCCACGGCGAGATGCTCCCGGCCCACGGCTATCCGGGGCTCAAGAAGTTCGAGCACCTCTACGCCAACTTCGGCGGCGCCTGGCAGGACCAGCACAAGGAGTTTCCCGGCTTCCCCGGCGCCATCATCTTCAACACCAACTGCATCCAGCGCCCCGCCGACAGCTACCAGGACCGCCTGTTCACCTGGGGCGAGGTGGGGTGGCCTGGCGTCAAGCACCTGACCGGCTGGCACTTCGACGAGGTGATCAACAAGGCCCTGGAATGCCCGGACCTCCCCGACGCTCCCGGCAAGGAGATCCTGGTCGGCTTCGGCCACAACGCGGTGCTGGGTGTGGCGGACAAGGTCATCGAGGCGGTAAAGGGGGGGGCTGTCAAGCACTTCTTCCTGATCGGCGGCTGCGACGGCGCCAAGCCCGGACGCAACTACTTCACCGAGTTCGCCGAAAAGGTGCCCAAGGACTGCGTCATCCTGACCCTGGCCTGCGGCAAGTACCGCTTCAACAAGGAGGAGTTCGGCGACATCGGCGGCATCCCGCGCCTTTTGGACGTGGGGCAGTGCAACGACGCCTATTCGGCGGTGCAGATCGCCCTGGCGCTCGCGGGCGCCTTCAACTGCGGGGTGAACGACCTGCCGCTCTCCTTCATCCTTTCCTGGTACGAGCAGAAGGCCCACGTCATCCTGCTCTCCCTGCTGCACCTGGGGATCAAGAACATCAAGCTCGGCCCGGCGCTGCCGGCCTACCTCTCCCCGAACGTGCTGCAGTTCCTGGTGGACAACTTCAACGTCGGTCGCATCGGCGACGTCGATGCCGACCTGAAGGCGGCCATGGGGCAGTAGCTTGAGGAGAGCTGTCGCAGCATGACCAGAAAGGGCGCTAAAGCCACGACTTTAGCGCCCTTTTTCAGCTTGGCGCCCGAAGGGGGGGGCCCTGGGACGCGCCGCCGGCTACCCGGCGGCGCGGCGAAAAAGCGAGCGGCCCCTCCGCGCGGGCGCCGGCGGCAAATTAGAAAATGCCCGATCGCGCCGCAAGCGTGCTATAACGGCTACCCGCCAACTTCCCCCAGCTCTGCGACCCGGACTACCTTTCGAGTTTCGAACAGGAAGAGCTATGAGCAAAATTCAGGATGCCCTGGAGAAAGCAGACAACCTGCGGCAATTGAGACCTGCCGAGGTGAGGGAGCCGGAGCCCGTCGCTGCCGCCCCATCCAGGCTCCCGGCGCGGGAGCCGGGGCTCGAGGCTGCAGCCTCATCGAGGGAGCGCCGAGGGAGCGGATACCTGCGCCTCGGAGCCGGCCTCTGCCTGCTTTTGCTCGCCGGGCTGGGCGGCTATCACTACGCTGAAAACATCCCGGCTCAGGTGCGCCCCGCGCCTCGGGCGGCGGAGCTGCCGGGGACCCCGCAACGCGACCCGCGGCGGCCGGTGGTTGCCAAACCGTTCGCGCAGCCCCACCGCTTGCCGAGCTGCATCCCGCTCAACGCTCCGAATGCGGGGTACGCCTCCGCCCACCCCGGGTGGCAGAGCTACCAAACGCGGGCGCAGGAGTTCCGGGTATTCCGGCGGGGGGGGGCGGTCCAGGCCATTCAGGTCTTCTCTTTGCGCGGGGGGGGGATCACGGGGGAATTTTTCGGGGCGTTTCTGGGCGAGGTTGCCGGCAAAGAGCCGCTCCGGGTGAGCTCCCGCGAGGAGGAAGGCGGCTACCTGGTCGAGCGGGGCGTGCTCGGTGCCGCGGCGCAGCTGACCGTCTACCGGAAAAAAGCATCGGGAGAGATCAGAGCATTCGTCGTGGCCTATCGGTAGCCGCGCGACCAACCCGCCAGGTTGGAACTTCTCGATGCAGCCCTCGATCTTTGCCACCCTTTTTTGCGCTATTCGTGCTCCCGGGTCGCAACTCTGCACCGGAGGGGACAAAGCGAGACCGCTGCAACAACTCCCCAAAAAAGCGCGACAACGACGACAACGATTCCCATAGGTTCCTCCTTCCCTTTCGGACCTTCGGTGTGGTGCTGGGGGCGCCGCGGCGCCACGCCCGGCAGGCCGCAAGCGCCGCAGCGTGTAGCTTCTAAAGCTCCGCCGCCTTCGGGAAGAGGATGTTGTTCTCCAGGTGCACGTGTTTGTGCAGATCGTCCTCGAACTCCTGCAGTTTCCGGTAGGTCAGCATGAAGGTGTTGCAGACGCCGGCGGGCACCTCGTACTCCTTGGCGAGATGGCGGATGGCGTGGATCGCGGCGCCGATCGCGTCGTGCTCGTGCCCCAGCGTCTCCAGGGATCTCCTGAGCGCCTCCAGGTCGGCGGCGTCCCCCGCGCTTCCCGCCTTGACCAGCGCGTCGAGCTTCCTGATGGCCGGAAAGAGCACTTCCTCCTCCTCGCGCAGGTGCAGGGTCAGATCGGCCGCGATGGTGTCGAAGATGACCGCGATTTCCAGCACCTCGGGGTGATGGGCGCCGTGGACCTCGGCGACCTTGTGGGCGTAGGCGGCGATCGTGCCGGTCTGCTCTTTGAGATAGGCGTGGTGCGTGTTGACGATGTAGTCGGCAAGAAACGGCAGCTCCCAAGCCGCGTAGTTCTGGCTGCGGTCGACCGGCTGGGCCGCCGCCTGCTCCAGTTCCCGAAGCAGCTGAGCGCTGTCGATCCCCCGCTCCCGGCAGGCCGCCGAGAGTGCGACCTTCCCGCCGCAGCAAAAATCGATACCGTATCTTTCAAAGACCCCGGCGGCCCGATAGTCCCGCGCCACCAGGTCTCCGATGGTCCGCTCTGCCATGGTTCCCGAACTCTGCTCTGTCTTTTTCATCTCCTGCCTCCTTGGGGCCGGTAGGCCTGGTGCGCCGGGACGGCCGAGCCGCTGCCCGGGCCGAAGCGGCGCCGGCTGCCCGCCGGGACCGTCCTTTGTGCTGTAGCTCCATCCTAGCACCTTTGGCCGGTGACAGTATGACCCACGTCAAGAAACGCCAGATGCCCTGCCTGTCAGGGGTGCCAAAAGGACGGCGAGCCGGCGGTGTCACGACCGCCGGGCCTCGGGCAGGCGCGGGGCGCCACTGTCAGCAAATATGTGCAATGTTCAATGAAATGCGCTCCGGATACCTTTCAATTCCCTGCATAATTGGTTTGCTTTAAGATGTAAATTGATTTAGATTGTCACAGTGTGCGGAATGATCACCTGCTGGGTGTGAGGAGCATCGACCGAAATACAATTGTCCGTACCAGGTCCAGTTCCCCCTTTATGTGGAGAGAAATGGCATGTCGGAACCTAATGCAGACACCAGACCGCTGATCCTGATCGTCGATGACGACCAGTTCATGCGGGTGATATTCAGAGACACCCTGGAAAAGGGGGGCTTCCGGACCGCCACGGCGTGCGACGGCGTCGAGGCGCTCGCCAAGTTCACCGAACTGCAGCCCGAACTGGTGCTGCTCGACCTGATCATGCCCAGGCGCGACGGCTTCGAGACCTGCCGGGAGATCCGCTCCCTGGCGCAGGGGAGGCACACCCCCGTGCTGATGGTGACCGGCCTGGACGACGGCGAGCTGGTGCACCGCGCCTTCGAGGCCGGGGCCACCGATTTCATCGCCAAGTCGGGCAACCCCGAGCTCCTGGTGTACCGGGCGCGCTGCCTGCTGCGTAACGGCAGCCTGCTGAAAAACCTGCAGCACAGCGAGGACCGCCTGGCCCGGGTGCAGCAGATCGCCCGCCTGGGGGACTGGGAGTGGAACCCGGAAAGCGGCAGGTTCTGGAAGTCTCAGGAGATGTTCAGCATCCTCGGCACCTCGCAGGAGTGCGATTGCGCCTCCCTGCAGGGCTTTCTCCAGATGGTCTCGCCGCGGGAACGTGACCTGGTGCGCGACAGCCTCACCCAGGCGCTGGCCACCCCCTCCGGCTGCGACTTCGAGTGCCGCATCGTGCGCGGCGACGGCAGCGAGCGCCTGGTATGGGTCTACGGGCGCCTGGAGGCCGCCGACTGGGCCCGCCCCGCGCGCCTGGTCGGCACCCTGCAGGACGTCACCGAGGTCAAGCGGGCGGAGGACCGCAGCCGCATGCTGAAGGAGGCGGTGGACAGCCTGCAGGTCGGCATCACCTTCTCCGACGCAAGCGGCAGGATCGTCTACCTGAACCCTTCCGAGGCGCGCATGCACGGCTACGAGGTGGAGGAGCTGATCGGCCGCGAGGCCCGGGCCTTCGCCTCCAACCAGCACCGGCGCCAGAGCCCCCCCGGCAACCTCAAGGACGGCGTCGCCTGGCGCAGGGAGAGCGTCAACCTGAGGCGCACCGGCGAGGAGTTCCCGGTGCTGCTCAATTCCATCCCGGTCCGGGACCGCGACCAGCGCTATCTCGGCATCGTCACCACCTGCGAGGACATCTCGGAGCAGAAAGAGGCCGAGCAGAAGATCAACCGGCTCGCCTACTTCGACAACCTGACCGGGCTCCCCAACCGCGGCATGTTCCTGGAGCGGCTGCACCAGTCCCTGGCGCTCGCGGCGCGCGACGGCGAGATGCTCAGCCTGGTCTTCCTGGACCTGGACAACTTCAAGGACGTGAACGACACCCTGGGGCACCCCGCCGGGGACCGGCTGCTGTGCGACGTGGCCGCCCGGCTTTCCGGCTGCATCCGGGACTCCGACATCCTGGCCCGGCTGGGTGGCGACGAGTTCGTGGTGCTGCTCACCTCCGTCGCCTGCCAGGAGCGCGTCGCGGCGGCCGTCCAGCGCATGCAGGACATCTTCAGCGTCCCCTTCCAGCTGGACGGGCGCACCATCTACTCGAGCGCCAGCATCGGCATCGCGCTCTACCCGGAGGACAGCCACGACGCCTCCGGCCTGTTCCGCTCCGCGGACACCGCGATGTACCACGCGAAAAACGAGGGGAGGGCCCAGTTCCGCTTCTTCTCCGCCGAGATGAACCAGAAGATCATGCGCCGGGTGGCGCTGGAAAACAGCCTGCGCCGGGGGCTGGAGCGGGACGAGTTCTTCCTGGTCTACCAGCCGCAGTGGGACCTGAGGACCAACAGGATGGTGGGCGCGGAGGTGCTGTTGCGCTGGCAGAGCGAGGACTTCGGCCTCATGCTTCCCTCCGAGTTCATCTCGCTCACGGAGGATTCCGGCCTCATCTTCAGCATCGGCGAGTGGGTGCTCAAATGCGCCTGCCAGCAGGCCAGGAGCTGGGCCGAGGCGGGTCATCCCGAGTTCAAGGTGGCGGTCAACATCTCCGGAAAGCAGCTCAAACAGGCCGATTTCGTCGCGATGCTGACCGGGATCATCCGGGAGACCGGGGTCGATCCCCGCAGCCTGGAGCTGGAGTTCACCGAAAGCATCATCATGGAGAACACCGAGAAGACCATCGCGACCCTTGCCGCGCTGAAGCGGATGGGGGTGCAGATTTCCATCGACGATTTCGGCACCGGCTACTCGTCGCTCAACTACCTGAAGCACTTCCCGGTGGACCGCATCAAGATCGACCGCTCCTTCGTGGCCGACGTGAACCGCAGCAACGAGGACGCGGCCATCGTCGAGGCGATCATCACCATGGCGCAGAGCCTGAGCCTCAAGGTGCTGGCGGAGGGGGTGGAGAACTCCGACCAGCTGCACCACCTGACCGAGTTGGGCTGCGACGAGGTGCAGGGGTTCTACCTCGCCATGCCGATGCCGGCGGACGACCTGGCCGGGAGCCTGGGCGCGGTGCACGGCAGGAGGCCCGGCAAGCTCTCCTTCACCGAGTGGTTCGACGGCCGCGCCGTCCCGACCCCTTGGCCCGGGACCCAGGCGGAGCAGAATAATTCCTCGGACGACGTTTGCGCATTGCGGGAATCCGGCTAGAATCCTACCAGGCGCACGAAGCACTGCAACCCGTTAGGGGCGCGGCACAGCAAAAAGGGGGCGACGGCATGACCAAGAAACCGCATGACTATTATCTGCAACTAAAGGAGCGTCACGGTGATCTGATCGACGCAGTGGAGGCGCTGGGGACGGCGGCGCGCAAGGCAGGGCCGCTGGACGAAAAGACCATCCACCTGATCCAGCTCGCGGCTGCCGCCGCCATCGGGTCGCACGGCTCGACGCGCAGCCACGCCAAGCGGGCGCTGGAGGCGGGGGCGACCCCCGAGGAGGTCCGCCACGCCGTGCTGGTCCTCACCAGCACCGTCGGTTTCCCGACGGTCGCCGCGGGCCTTGCCTGGGTGGAAGACGAGATAGAGAAGGGGGAGTAGAGAGGAGCGCGCGGCCGGCTTTCCCGACGATTCACCCGACCCCTGGCAGTTCCGGAAACGGCTGCCAGGGGTTTTTTTGTGGAGCCCGGGCGGCGCAGGTCTGGGGAGCAGAGCGCGAGCCAAAAGCTGTTCCGCGCGGTATACTTGACGTGGCACCAGTCATTTTAATAAGAGGAGGAACATCCATGGACCTGCAGCTCGCCGGCAAACTCGCCCTGGTCTCCGGCTCCACCAAGGGGATTGGCTACGCCATCGCCAAGCTCCTGGCGCGGGAAGGCGCCCGCGTGATCGTGAACGGCCGCTCCGAGGGGTCGGTGCGCCGGGCCCTGGAGGAAATCCGGGCGGAGCTCCCCGGCGCCGGCCTGGAGGGGTTCGCCGGCGACCTCGCCGAGGCCTGCGGCGCCGCGCAACTGGTGCGGCGCTTCCCGCAGGTCGACATCCTGGTCAACAACCTCGGCATCTACCAGCCCCAGCCGTTCGAGGAGATCCCCGACGAGCAGTGGCGGCGCTTTTTCGAGGTGAACGTGCTGAGCGCCGTCCGCCTCTCCCGGCTCTACCTCCCGGCGATGCGGGCCAGGGACTGGGGGCGCATCGTCTTCATCAGCTCGGAGAGCGGCATCCAGATACCGGTCGAGATGATCCACTACGGCATGACCAAGACGGCTCTCTTGGCGGTGTCGCGCGGCATAGCGGAGAGCTGCGCAGGGAGCGGGGTGACCAGCAACGCGGTGCTCCCGGGGCCGACGCTTTCCCAAGGCGTCGGGGAGTTCGCCGCCAGGCTGAGCGGCGGCCGCCCCCTGGAGGAGTTCGAGCAGGAGTTCTTCCGCAACGTGCGGCCGAGTTCCCTGCTCAAGCGCTTTGCCAGCTGCGACGAGGTGGCGAGCCTGGTCGCCTTCGTCTGCAGCCCGCTCTCCCTCGCCACCAACGGCGCGGCGCTGCGCGTCGACGGCGGCGTGGTCCGGTCCTGCTTTTAACCGGGGGATAGATGAACCGTGGCTCGGTACGACGCATCTTCGGCTGGGTCGGCGGGCTGACCCCGCTGGCCCTCACCGCCATCTTCCTGTTTGGCAGCCTGTGCTGGCTCCTGGTGGCCGACCTGGTCCTTTATCGCCTGCTCGCCGGAAGGCCCGGGCTGTGGCCGGAGGCGACCGCCCTGCTGGACGGCATGGGGGTCCTCACCATGGCGGCCATCATCTACCTGCTGAGCGCCAAGATCGCCCGGCGGCACCGGATCAACGAGCAGCTGATCCGGGAGCAGGCGGCCCACGACGGCCTGACCGGCCTCTACAACCGGCAGGCCTTCGAGGAGCTGATGGTGCAGTCGCTCGAGCATGCCAAGCGCCACAAGGAGTCGCTCGCCCTGCTCTTCCTCGACCTGGACCGCTTCAAGGCGATCAACGACCGGCGCGGCCACCTGGCGGGCGACGCCGTGCTGGTCGAGACGGCGCACCGGCTGAGCCAGTGCTGCGCCCTGCGCGGCGAGGACGTCGTGGCGCGGGTGGGGGGGGACGAGTTCGCCCTGCTGCTGCGCCAGCCCGAGCTGCCCGACGGCCCGAGCGTCGTGGCTGAGCGGATACTCGAGGCCATCGCGCTCCCCTTTGCGCTGGAAGGGGTCCCGATCAAGACCAGCGCGAGCATCGGCATAGCCTTGTTCCCATCCGACGGCAGCGAGCCGAAGCAGCTTTACAAGATGGCCGATCTCGCGCTGAGCCAGGCCAAGGAGCAGGGGCGTGCCAGCATCTGCTTTTACGGCGGCGCCTGGCAGGAGGAGCGCGACGAGCGGCTGCAGCTGGAGCAGGGGCTGCTGCGCGCCCTGTCCCAAAACGAGCTCTTCCTGGTCTACCAGCCCAAGCTCGACACCAGCTGCATGCGGGTCATCGGCGTCGAGGCCCTGGTGCGCTGGAACCATCCGTTCCTCGGGGTGCTGGGAGCGGCGAGTTTCGTGCCGATCGCCGAGAAGTCGGGGCTTATCTGGCCCCTGACCGAATGGGTGCTGAAGGCGGCCTGCCGCCAGGCGGCCGACTGGTACCGCAGCGAGGGGCTGGACGTCAACGTGGCGGTCAACGTGTCGCCCACCGCCCTGGGCCACGAGGACTTCGAGCAAGTGATCCAGCGGGCGCTGCAGGCGGGAGGGCTTCCCCCGGACCGGCTCACCCTGGAGATCACCGAGGAGACGCTCATGACCTACGCCGCCCAGTCGCTGGAGGTCCTGGAGCACCTGCACCAGATGGGGATCAACGTCCAGATCGACGATTTCGGCACCGGCTACTCCTCGCTATCCTCCCTCAAACATTACCATTTCCAGGCCCTGAAGATAGACCGCTCCTTCGTAAGCGACGTGGTGACCTCCTCGGAGGACGCGGCCATCGCCACCACCATCATGTTCATGGCGAAGTGCCTCGACATGGAGGCGATCGCCGAGGGGGTGGAGTCCGAGGCGCAGAAGGACTTTCTCACCTCCATCGACTGCCGGCTCATGCAGGGGTTTTATTTCGCCCGCCCCCTGAGCGCCGAGGCGGTGAGCGCCTTCATAGCGCGATTCAATCCCAAGAAGTAGCCGGGGCGCACGGCTTGAATAGGGCGGGGCATCCGCTATACTGTGTGAAACTTCACATCCTCAGGCCCCGCACAAGGAGTTGTCCATGTCTGAACGACAGAAAACCGTGGCAGTTTTGACCGGCGGAGGCGACGTCCCGGGGCTCAACCCGGCCCTGAAGACCCTGGTGAACCGCGCCGTCGACAACGGCTATCAGGTGGTCGGCATACGGCGGGGGTGGGGCGGGCTGCTCAACTTCGACCGCGACGACCGGGATTCCCCGGAGAAGTACCTCATGCCGCTGGACCGGCAGGTCGTCCGGACGGTGGACCGCAGCGGCGGCACCTTCCTGCACACCAGCCGCACCAACCCGGCCAAGGTCAGCAACTCCGAGACGCCGGACTTCATGCGGGGCGCCGACTTCGACCCGGCTCAGCCGGGGACGCGCGATTTCACCTCCCACGTGCTCGCCAACCTGGCGCACCTCGGCATCGACGCGCTGATAGCGATCGGCGGGGACGACACCCTGAGCTACGCCGAGCGCCTGCACCGCGAGGGGTTCCCCGTGGTGGCGATTCCCAAGACCATGGACAACGACGTCTTCGGGACCGACTACTGCATCGGTTTTTCCACCGCGGTCACCCGGAGCGTGAACTTCATCCACAGCCTGAGGACCTCCGCCGGGTCGCACGAGCGGATCGCGGTCGTGGAGCTTTTCGGCCGCAACTCGGGGGAGACCTCCCTGATCTCCGCCTACCTCTCCGGGGTGGACCGCGCCCTGATCTCCGAGGTCCCCTTTGACGTGGAGAAGCTCGCGCTCCTTTTGCAGGAGGATAAGAGAGGCAACAAGAGCAACTACGCCATGGTCACCGTGTCCGAGGGGGCGACCATGATCGGCGGGCAGATCGAGGAGTACGGGCAGGAGGACGCCTACGGCCACAAGAAGCTGGGGGGGATCGGGGTCGTGGTGAGCGAGGCCGTCAAGCGCCTGACCGGCTCGCACATCATCTACCAGCAGCTCTCCTACCTGATGCGCTCTGGCGCGCCCGATTCCCTCGACCTGATGGTGGCCTTCAACTACGCCAACATGGCGATGGACCTGATCGCCGAGGGGATGTCGGGGCGCATGGTCTGCCTGCAGGGGGGGACCTACCGGCACATCCCGATCAGCTCGATCATGCAGGGGCTGAAGCGGGTGGACGTGCCCGAGCTCTACGACGTCGTCGAGTACCGCCCCAAGGTGCGCCACGTGCTCGGCAAGCCGATGTTCCTCTATTGATCCGGCTCGGTGTCAGGGTGTTTTCAACCTCCCACAGGCTCACAAGCTCCCCCTCGCCCTTGGGGTAGGGCAGGGGTGAGGGACCTGCCCTCTGCGCCGGTGCCGCCTACCCTGCAGGGGCGACCATCATGATCGAGATCGACGGCAGCCTGGGCGAAGGGGGAGGGCAGCTGCTGCGCACGGCGCTGAGCCTTGCCTGCCTCACCGGGAAACCGTTTCGGATCCGCAACATCCGCAAGAGCCGTCCCAAGGCGGGGCTGATGCGCCAGCACCTGGTTTCGGTGCAGGCCGCCGCGCGGATTGCCGCGGCCCGGGTGGACGGGGACCAGCTCGGCTCCCGTGAGCTGAGCTTCCAGCCGAGCGCCGTGGCGTCGGGCGACTACAGCTTCGAGATCGGGACTGCCGGTTCCACCTCGCTCGTGCTGCAGACCCTGATCCCGCCGCTTTTGCGTGCCGGGGGGGCGAGCCGGCTCACCCTGAGCGGCGGCACCCATGTCCCCTTCAGTCCCTCCTGGCACTATCTCGCCGAAGTCTTCGCGCCGGCACTGCTGCGCCTTGGGGCACGCATCGAGCTCACCCTCGACGCGTGCGGTTTCTACCCGAAGGGAGGCGGCAGGGTGCGCTGCCGCATCCTCCCCTGCGCCGCATTTTCCGCCCTGAACCTTCGGCACCGAGGAGAGCTGCTGCGGGTGAGCGGCAGCTCCGCGGTGGGGAACCTGCCGCGCTCCATCGCCCGTCGCCAGGCGGACTCCGCCCTGGGTCTCATCGGAGGCGCTCTCGGCGCGGGCGTCCCGCTGGAGGTGCCGAGCCGCGAGGCCGCCGCTTTCGGGCAGGGGTGCTTCATCTTCATCAAGGGGGAGTACCAGCACGCGGCTTCCGGGTGCACCGCCCTGGGAGCCCGTGGCAAGCCCGCGGAGGTCGTCGGCGCCGAGGCTGCCGAGGAATTCCTCGCCCATCACGCGACCGGCATGCCGGTCGACCCGCACCTCGCCGACCAGTTAGTGCTCTACCTCGCCCTGGCCCAAGGCCCCTCCGTCTTCGCCACCTCGCGCCTCACCGGCCACCTGGAAACCAACCTCGAAGTGACCGGATACTTTCTGGAGCTTGCGTACACCATAACCGGCAAGCGCGACGCTCCGGGAACTGTGGCTATCATGCCGCGACCCTCATATCGGCAACGACAGGGAGGTCCCGTTACGGATTCGGGAGCGCAACCTGCCCCTTCAAATTGCTGTTGAGGGGGTGTCGTGTTTAGTGTTATAGCTTTGTTCATGGCCGCTGAATGGGGAACTTTTATGGGGGGGAGACGATATATGGATTTGCAGCTGCACAACAAGGTCGCAATCATAACGGGGGCGAGCCGCGGCATCGGGCGCTCCATCGCTCAGGTACTATCGGCCGAGGGTATGCGTCTGGTCGTCGCTGCACGCTCCGCCGACTTGCTGGCAGAGCTTGCGAGGTCATGTGACTCCGAGGTCGTCCCCGTGGCAATGGATTTGCGTGTCGAGACAGAGCCGCAGCGGTTGATCGACATCGCCGTGGAGAAGTTCGGCGCCATCGACCTGCTGGTGAATAACGCCGGGGCGACTAAGCGTGGCGATTTCCTGGAATTAAGCGAATCGGACTGGCAGGACGGTTTCGCGCTCAAGTTCTTCGGCGCGGTGCGCTGCTCGCGCTCCGCCTGGCCCCATCTGCAGGCAACGAACGGCTCCATCGTGAATATCGTCGGTGTCGGCGGCCGCACCGGGAGCGCCGAATTCGCCATCGGAGGATCGGTCAACGCCGCCGTGCTGAATCTGACCAAAGTGCTGGCCGACCGCGGTGTGGCGGACGGCATCCGGGTCAACGCCATCAATCCGGGCGCCATCGCGACCGACCGGTTGCAGACCCGCATCGGGGCGTTCGCCAGTGACCGCGGGATTTCCCTTGCCGAGGCCGCCGGGCAGATGGCCGCCACGCTCGGAATTTCCCGCTTCGGCGAGCCGGAGGAGATCGCCCGTGCCGTCGCCTTCCTGGCCTCCCCGGGCTTCAGCCAGGGCGCCATACTCGATATCGATGGCGGCCAAACCAGAACCCTCTAGAATAGTCCCACGCTGCCCGCCTCCTCGGTCAGCCAGAGGCTTTCCCGTCCTCTGGCTGGCCCCCGTGCCCGCACCGTTTACCCTCGCTGCCCCGGTACCCTCCCCGAGCGCTCGACTCTTCGACGACCCATCGACCTGCCCCGTACCGTTTACTGAGGTCTCCGCTTGCCTCCCCCTTGGAGCATAGTAAAGTTAGAGACTGGTAATTATTTTGCGCGACCCCCAGCGAACCTGTGGTGACCTGACCTTCGATCGGAGAACAGGCCGTGCGAGGAGACAGGGGAGCGCACGGTGCGTTTGCCGCAGAGGGAAAGGGATGCAAAACTCCGAGATCGAGGCGCAGTCCGAGTTGCAGCTCATCGCCGACACCATGGCCGTAGGGGTGACCCGCTGCAGCAGGAGCCTCGACTACCTCTGGGTGAACCTCACCTACGCCCGCTGGCTCGGGCTCACCCCCGAAGAGATCATCGGCCGCCCCATCGCTGAGGTACTCGGCCCTGCCAGGTACCAGGTGATGCTGCCCCACTTCGAGCGGGTCCTGACCGGCCAAAGGGTCGAACACGAGATCAGGCTCGATTTCCAGGGTCCGGGACCGGTCTGGGTCAACGCCGTCTACACCCCGACCTTCGACCCCGCCGGGGAGCCGGACGGCTGGGTCGCCGCGGTCAGCGACGCGACCGGCCGCAGACGGGTGGAGCAGAAGCTGCGGGAATCCGAGGCGAAGTTTTCCAAGGCCTTCCAGGCGGCCCCCGCCCTCATCTCGATCAGCACCCTGCCCCAGGGGAGGTACCTCGACGCCAACGAGGAGTTTGCCAGGGTCCTGGGGTTCGAGCGGGACGAGATCGTCGGCCGCACCTCACTGGAGCTGGGGATCTGGGAGACCCCCGACGACCGTGAGCTGATGATCCGGATGCTGCGGGAAAACAGGAAGGTCCGGGACTTCGAAACCAGGCTCAGGGGGAAGAGCGGCGCCCTGATCACCGGTCTCCTTTCGATGGAAATCATCGAGGTCGAGTCCGAACAGTGCCTGCTGACCATCACCAGGGATATCAGCGACCTGAGAAAGGCGGAAGAGGAGCGCACCCGCCTGGCGTTCATCGTGGAGTCCTCCGACGACGCCATCATAGGCAAGACGCTGGAGGGGACCATCACGAGCTGGAACAGGGGCGCGGAGCGGATTTACGGCTTCACCGCCCCGGAGGCCAAAGGGCGGCACATCTCCATGCTGGCGCCTCCCCAGGTCCCGGACGAGATCCCGCAGATCCTGGAGCAGCTGCGGCGCGGGGAGTCCATCGAACGCCTGGAAACCGTCCGGGTCCGTAAGGACGGCAAGCTCATCCCGGTCTCGCTGACGATTTCTCCCATCAGGGACGAAAGGGACCGCATCGTCGGGGCGTCGACCATTGCCCGGGACATCAGCGAGCGCAAGCAGGCGGAACAGGAGATCGTGCGGCTCAATGCGGCACTGGCCGCGCGTGCCGCCGAGCTGGAGACCGCCAACCGCGACCTGGAGGCGTTCAACTATTCGGTCGCGCACGACCTGCGCCAGCCCTTGACGGTCATCAACAGCTACTGCCAGGCGATCGACACCGCCTGCGGCGGCCAGCTCCAGCAGGAGTGCCGGGAGTACCTGCGGGGGGTCTACGAGGGCGCCCTGCGCATGAACCGGCTCATTGAGGCCCTGCTCGAGTTCTCCCGCCTGGCCCATGCCGAGCTGCGCCGGGAGCCGGTCGACCTCTCGGCCCTGGCGCACGAAGTCGCCGACGAGCTGGCCCTGGCCGAGCCCGAGCGGCGGGTGGAGTTCAGGATCAGCGACGCCGTGCTGGCCGAGGGCGACGCGAACCTGCTGCGGGTCGTGCTGTACAACCTGCTGGGCAACGCCTGGAAGTACACCGGCCGGTGCGAGGCGGCCGTCATCGAATTCGGCCGCCAAGACGGCGACGGGGTGCCGGCATATTTCGTCCGGGACAACGGAACCGGCTTCGACGAGGCCTACGCGGACCGGCTCTTCGTGCCGTTCCAGCGGCTGCCGGGCGCCGAGGAATTCAGAGGCTTCGGCATAGGGCTGGCCGCGGTCGTGCGGATCGTCCAGCGCCACGGCGGCAGGGTCTGGGCCAAGGGGGAGCCGGGCAGGGGGGCGACCTTCTGCTTCACCCTGGCTGCGCAGCCGGCTGACGGCTGAGCCCCGGCAGGACGGCCTCTCCCGGGAGGAGGGGGCCGGGACGGGGAGGGAGGCGGTTTGCTGGGGGCGGCTTCAGGGCCGCCACATTTCGGGAGGGGAACCGATGAGGATCCTGATTGCGGAAGACGAACCCGCTTTTCGCCAGATTGTGCAAAAGATGCTCGCCGAGTGGGGCTACGAGGTGGTGGTCGCGGCAGACGGCGCCGAGGCCTGCCGGATCCTGCTGGCGGACAACGCCCCCAAGCTCGCCATCCTGGACTGGAAGATGCCGGGGATGGAGGGGGTGGAAATCTGCCGCACCTTGCGCAGGGAACTGCCGGAGCAGTATACCTACATCATACTGCTGACCTCCCAGCAGCGCGACGAGGATCTGGTCGCCGGCATGGAGGCCGGGGCGGATGACTACATGGTCAAACCGTTCAAGCACAACGAGCTGAGGGTGAGGCTGCGCGCCGGCAGGCGGATCATCGAGCTGCACGAAAAGCTCGCGGCGGCCCGCGCAGTGCTGCAGGAAAAGGCCACCCACGACTCGCTCACCGGCCTTTTGAACAGAAGCGAGATACTGCGCCTGCTCTCCCAGGAGCTGGCCAGGTATGACCGCGACGGAATCTGCTTCAGCATAATCATGGCCGACGTCGACCATTTCAAGCAGATAAACGACAGCTACGGGCATCCTGCGGGGGACACGGTGCTGCGCCTGACCGCCCGGAAGATGCAGGCGCTGATGCGGCCCTACGACGCCATCGGTCGCTACGGCGGCGAGGAGTTCCTGATCATCCTCCCCGAGTGCTGCGGCGAGTGCGCCCGGGCCTTTGCGGAGCGGCTCTGCTGCTACATCGGGAGCGAAAAGATGGACACCTCGGAGGGGATGCTACCGGTCACCGTCAGCCTCGGGGTCGCCTCGAGCGGCAGCGGGGTGCGGGAGGGGGAGCAGTTCCTGCTCAAGTCCGCCGACCAGGCCCTGTACCGGGCGAAGCAGGCCGGCCGCAACCGGGTCGAGATGGCGCCGGAGGCTGGCGCGCCGGGAGGGGGGGCGCAGTTGCGCGGCGGCGAGGCGCCGCTGCTCCGGGGAGGGGGGGCGCCGGCCCCGGCCCGCAGCGACCTAAAAACGGCAGCGGTCCCTCCGGTAGGCGCCGAGCTTGGCAGGCGGCTGGCCGCGCTCGAAATGGCGGCGCTGGAAGGCGGGCACCGGGAGATGGAACTCCAGGAGGCCCGGGATTATGCCGAGCACCTGATGGAAACCGTGCGCGAGCCGCTGCTCGTGCTGACTTCCGAGCTGAAGGTGCTGACCGCCAACCGGAGCTTCCACGACACCTTCCGGGTGAGCCCGCAGGAAACCATCGGGAACCTGATCTACGACCTCGGCGACCGGCAATGGGACATTCCCGGGCTGCGCCTGCTCCTCGAGGAGGTGCTCCCCAAGGAGACCTTCATCAGCGGCTACCGGGTCGAGCATGATTTCACCGGCACCGGAGCTACGGCCATCCTCTGCAACGCCCGCCAGGTTTTCCGCAAGGATATCGGCTCCCAGATCACGCTGCTGGCGCTGGAAGTTATCGGCGACAGGTCGCCCCGGCCGGCCTGATCGGCCTTTCCGGCCCGGGGCAAACGGCGCCGGGCCCGGAGGTCGCGGAACCGGGACCGCCCGTCTCGCACGGTTGCCCGGGCGCCGCACGGACCGGGGTGCACCCCGCAGGTCACCCCGCCGGCACCCTGTCAGCGCGGTGAATTCTCACTGGATCCGGTTCGGTACGCTTTTTAAAACTTGAAATGCTTGTTATTAAGCTGTATAAATGTACCTGTGCTGTATACGGTAGTGCGGCAAGCTGAGAAACGCGCCTGGTTGTGCCATCCTGGCAGGCAGTGCGATTGGGTAGAGGGTGTGGGGGCGGTATTTCTATGGACACTGCATTGCAATCAAAAAGGAGGTAGGACATGTCACCAACTTCACTCGTTGCATCCATCGAAAAGAGGCTTGACGCGCTGGTTGAGCTCAGCCGCAGAAACCAGCACATACACATTGTCCCCGACATGGCGCCGGCCCGGCCGACGGTCACCATCTCCCGCGAGTTCGGCTGCGAGGGGTTGCCGGTAGCTCAAAAGGTGCAGGCGCTGCTGCAGGAGAAGACCGGCACCACCTGGGGGATTCTGGACCGGGCCACCCTGGACAAACTGGCAAGTAATCGTGAACTTTCCAATGAAATTTTTAAGAACCTGGGCGGCAAAAACGCCTTTCTCGACGACATGATGTCGACCATCCTGACGGAGTGGACCAGCGACAAGGACTATTACCAGCTGCTGTGCAATCAGATCGTTCCCTTTGCCAAGAGCGGCAATGTCATCATCATCGGGGTCGGTGCCGGCATACTCACCCAGAACATGTCCAACTGCCACAAATTCCGCATCGTCGCGCCGATGGAGCACAAGATCAAGTCATTTGCCCGGCGCCACAACATGACCGAGGACGAGGCGGAAAAACTGATAGTAAAACAGCAGAAGCAGCGCACCGCCTTCATCAAGGACTTCCTGAACAGGGACGTCACGGAGGTGTCCCTGTACGATGTCATTTTCAACAGTGCCACCAATTCCTCCGACCAGATCGCGGACATGATCTGCTACCACATCCTGTCGGGGAAAAGGTGACGCCGGTCGCCTAGCGCGCCGCGCCGCCGGAGCGCGGTTTTTTGAGCCGGCAGCAAAATACGAACGCCCGTCTGCCCTGGTAACCAGGTGGCAGACGGGCGTTTTTTATGCCGGGAGTTTCGGGCTCGGATCACCCTGAGCCTGGACCAGATTCACGGTTTCCCGTTCCGTCGCGGCCCTACTCGTCGTCCTGCGCGTCCGGTTCCTGGTAGGCGCTGTAGTCGACCACGTCGTGCCAGAAGCGCTGCTGCAGCTCCTTCAACAGCGGGTCCAGGCTCTTGCGGTCCGCGGCGGCGATGCTTATCGCGGAGAACTTCCGGCTCAGCTGGCGCACCTTCATGAAGGCGAGCGGGTCGCTCTTTTTCAAGGCGGGGATCAGGTCCGCCTTGTTGAAGACCAGCAGCCTCGGCTTGCCGGCGAGCTCGAGGTCCGCGAGGATGGCGTCGACCTCGCCGATCTGCTCCTCGAAGCGCGGATTGGCGCAGTCCACCAGGTGGATCAGGATATCGGCATCCTTCAGTTCCTCCAGGGTCGCCTTGAAGGCGCCCATGAGGGATTTGGGGAGGCTCCTGATGAAGCCGACCGTGTCGGTGATGATGACCTCGCGGTCCATCGGGAAGCGCAGCCGGCGCGACGAGGTGTCGAGCGTCGCGAAGAGGAGGTCCTCGGTGAAGACCGCGCTCTTGGTGAGGGTGTTCAGCAGGGTCGATTTGCCCGCGTTGGTGTAGCCCACGATGGAGATGATCGGGATGCCGGCCTTGACCCTTTTCTGGCGCCGCTGGTAGCGGCCGTTGGAGAGTTCCTTCAGCTCCCGCTCCAGGTGGGCGATGCGGTCCCTGATGCGGCGGCGGTCCATCTCCAGCTTGGTTTCCCCCGGGCCGCGCCCGCCGATCCCCCCCATCAGGCGCGACATCTGCACCCCGCGTCCGGTGAGGCGCGGCAGCAGGTACTTCAGCTGGGCGAGTTCCACCTGCACCTTGCCGTCCTGCGTCGTGGCGCGCCGGGCGAAGATGTCGAGGATCAGCTGGCTGCGGTCGATCACCTTCATCTCGGTGAGCTCCGAGATGGAACGCATCTGGGTCGGCGAGAGCTCCTGGTCGAAGACCAGCATGGTCGCGCCGAACTGCAGCGCCTTGATCAGCACCTCGCGGATCTTCCCCTCTCCCAGCAGGTAGCGCGGGTTGAACTCCTTGGGGCGCTGGATGACCGTGTCGAGCACGCCGACTCCCGCGGTCCTGGCGAGCTCCTTGAGCTCCTCCATGGAGTCGAGCGCCTCCTCGAGCGGGCTCTTGGTGACGGAGATCAGGATGCCGCGCTCCTCCCCGGTGGCGACGACGCTCCCCTCCTTGAGTCCCCGTTCCAGGGCGTATTCGAGCGTCTCGACGAAGGAGCGGACGTTGAGTTCGAACTTGGCGAAGGGAAGCGACGGCTCCACCTGGTAGGGGAGGGTGTTCCCCTCGGGGGGGACCAGCGCGGCGGTCTGGATGGAGAAGCGGTCCGGGTTCTGGGAGAGCTGGAGCGCCGCGATCAGGTCCAGGCGCAGCAGCGAGAGGTCGGTGAGGTCGTCGTCGGAAAGCGGTTCGCCCTTGAGGTGGGTATGCACCAGGCGCAGGCCCCGCAGCAGCCTCTTGCCCATCGGGTAATCCGCCAAGGCCGGTATCAGCAGCCCCCGCTCGTCGCCGACCACCACGTAGGCGACCTCGCCGATCCGGTTCACCAGGATGCCGAGCTGGCGCCGGATTTCCAGCGAGATCTCGGCGAGTTCCCGGGCGAGTTCCAGAGAGATCACCTCGGAGGCGTTGGTGCGGCGGCGGTAGAGCCTCTCCAGTCTTTTCACCTGGTTTGGCTTGAGTCCTGTCAGGTTGCCGTGTAGCTGTTTGATGGTGGTCCTCCCACTGGATCAAAACCAAATCTTCAACGCAACGACGCAAAGACGCGAAGGCGCAAAGAAACCGGGTAACGAGGAAACTGAATAAGGATAAACAAAAGACCAAAACGGGAGGCAAACGATGACACCGTTCAGACGCGACTGCCGTCAGATAGGCAGTTATAGCCCGGTTGTAGACATTGCCGTTTTTACCCTGCTGTGGTCTTTCTTTGCGCCGTGGCGTCGTGGCGTCGTTGCGTCCCTGCGTTAAATCTGTCTGCAGTTATCCTTTGACCTTTAATCACATCCCGATGACGTTATAGCCGTTGTCGACGAAGTGGATCTCCCCGGTGACCCCGCTGGAGAGCTCGCTCGCCAGGTAGAGCGCGGCGCCGGCCACCTCCTCCTGGCTGATGTTGCGGCGCAGCGGCGCCTTTCCTGCCACGTGTCCCGCGATCTGGTTGAAGCCCCCCACACCGGCCGAGGCGAGGGTTCTCAAGGGGCCGGCCGAGATGGCGTTCACCCTGATGCCGTCCGGACCGAGCGCCTCGGCGAGGTAGCGCACGCTCGCCTCCAGGGCCGCCTTCGCGACGCCCATGACGTTGTAGTTCGGGAACACCTTCTGTGCGCCGTAATAGGTCATGGCGATGATGCTGCCGCTGCCCCCCATGAGCGGAGCCGCCTCCTTCGCCATGGCGATCAGCGAGTAGGCGCTGATGTCGAGCGCCATGGCGAACCCTTCCCTGGTCGTATTCAGGAAGTTTCCCTTCAGCTCCTCCTTGTTGGCGAAGGCGACCGAGTGGATCAGGATGTCCAGTCCCCCCCAGGCCTCCCCGACGGCGGCGAACAGTGCGGCGAGGTCGGCGTCGCTCCTGACGTCACAGGGGAGCACCAGCTGGGCGCCGATGCTCTCTCCCAGGGGGATCACCCGCTTCGCCACCGTCTCCCCGGCATAGGCGAGGGCCACCTCGGCACCTTCGCGCCGGTAGGCCTCCGCCACGGCCCAGGCGATGCTCTTTTCGTTGGCGACCCCGAATATGAGCGCTTTCTTCCCGTCAAGTAAACCCATGCAGTTGCCCTCCTGGTCGCCACCGGCAAATTAACGTTTTCTGTTTATTCGAGCCACCTAATAGCTGGAGATGATAATGAAAAATACCTGCTTTGGCAAGTGCTATGGCGCTGACGCCGGTTAGTCGGAAGGTGGGGCGGAAGGGTCGGGGAGAGGCGACTGTTGCAGCGCCGGGAACCGGCAGCGCCCTGGCAAGGCTCCCGTGGCAGCGGCGTACCTGGCGCGCAATCCGCGTCGTGACGACGCTGCTACGGGGTTTCTCCAGTTCAGATGCCGATCACAGGGAAGCCGGAGGCTCCTCGGCCTCCGCAACGTCAGCTTCCGCTGCCAGGGCCTCCGCTGCCGCGGCCTTGGGACAAGGCTCAGGCGCCCTGAGACGCAGCTCCATGGCTGCCAGCCGCTTGTCCATCTCCTCGACGAGGAAGAGCGTGCGATCCACCCTTCCCTTGATGTTGAAGATGACGAACGGCAGTATGAACCAGATCACCGTCAGGAAAAAGCCGATGATGGAGAGCATCATCATGAAACCGCCGAAGACTTCCATGCCCCCTCCGCTCAGAGCGCCGCCTGGACTGCCTGGCTCCGTTCCAGCGCGCGTGCCAGCTGATCCGGGCAGGAGGTGTCGCCCTGGCAGGGGATACCCTTCAAACGCCTGATCGCCTCGCTCACCTGCATGCCGGCCACCAGCGCGGCAACGGCCTGGGTATTGCCGGCGCAGCCGTTCACGAATTCGGTCTCGACGATGACGCCGTCTTCTATCTCTATCTCGATCCGGGTGGCACAGCTGCCGGAGGTCTCGTAACTAAGGCGCATGGGTCTGTCTCCTGGGGTTGGAATCGGTCAGAATCTGGCGCACGGGGATGCCGTGCGCCCATCAGCATATACCTGCAGTCGGGGGAAAAGTCAATCGGGCAGGCGCAGCAGCGCCTGGGCGATGGTGAGCCGCTCGGGGCCGGGGAAGCTTTGCACGAAGAGCGTGTTTATCGCGGCCAGGGTGGCGTTCAGGCGCTCCAGGTCGATTACCGCGCTCCCCGGAATGCTGGTCGCGCCGCGGAAATTCTCCGGGCAGAAGTCGACCCCGGGTGCGCCGTCGCGGTTGATCAGCAGCGGCAGGCCGTGGGTGCGGCAGATGATGGGGCGCGCCCGGTACAGCAGGCAGATGCCCCCCTGGAGCAGCGGGCAGGGAGCGTCCGGGGAGGAGGCTGCCGCCGCCCGGCGGATCAGGGCGGCCCGCTCATCGGGGAGTTCGCCCAGCGCCCGCAGCAGCGCGGCCGCCTCGACGGCGAAGATGGAGAGGTGGCGGCAGCAGGCGTCGCAGCCCGGGCGGCAGGCCAGCTGGTCCGCGAAGCGCGTGACCGTCTGGCTGCAGATCTCGTCGACGCGCAGCAGCAGGGCCCGGTAGTTCTCTAGACCCGGCATCGTCTCAGGCCGCCTCCTGCAGGGTCTTGCAAAACGCCTGCATCAGTTCCTTGTTCAGGTAGAAATAAGGTTTCTCGATGGTGCCGCTGAAGCCGAAGGCGCGGAAGTTGACCATGACCGGGTCGTCGGTCCGGCCGCTGGAGACGAAACCCTTGGCTGCCGGATCGATTTCCAGCAGGCGCTGCATCGCCTCCTCGCCCCCCATTCCCCCCGGGATGTTGAGGTCCAGGATGACCGCGACGAAGGGAGCGCCCGCCAGGCTGCGCTGCCGGTAGAGTTCCACGGCCTGCACGCCGTCACTGGCGAATTCCACCTCGAAACCGTACCTTTTCAGGGTCTCCCCTGCTACGAAGCGGACCATTTCATCGTCATCCATTACGAGCACTCTGGCCGCTGCTTCCGAACTGCCACTGACCATATGAAGGTTACCTCTTTGCGCAGTTGTGCGACGGATAAAGACGTGATATTTATCTATATCGTGGATGGAGCCTGCTGGCAAGAGGCTTTTTTCATGTGAGCCTCGGTAGGGGAGGCTCAGGCTCGCTCCCATGACGCTGGGATCCGGCAGCCCAAGTCCCCCCTCCCATCTGGGCGGGAGGGGGATGGTGTCCTAAAGGAAACAGAGAGTTCGCTGCGTGGCACCCACCCCCCGCCCCCTACCGCCAGGGGAGGTGGAGGGCCTCAACGTAACGGTATCATAAAGGAGAATCGGGATGGGGAAGGTCAAGTCGCCGGTAACGGCGGCGATCAGGGTGTTGCGCCAGGCGGCCGTCGCCTTTGGCGAGCACCCCTATAACTATGAAGAAAAAGGGGGCACCGCGGTTTCGGCACGGGAGCTCGGCGTCTCCGAGAACAGCGTGGTGAAGACGCTGATCATGGAGGATGAGCGCAAAAACCCGCTGGTGGTGCTGATGCAGGGAGATCTGCAGGTCTCCACCAAGGAGCTTGCCCGCCTCATCGGGGTCAAAACGGTCTCCCCCTGCAGTCCCGAGACCGCGCAGCGCCATTCCGGATACCTGGTCGGCGGGACCTCGCCGTTTGGCACCAAAAAGAGCATGCCGGTCTACCTGGAGCAGAGCGTGCTCTCGCTCCCCTTGGTCTACCTAAACGGCGGCAGCCGCGGCTTTCTGGTTTCGATGGAGCCCGCCGAACTGGTGCGGGTCCTGAAGCCGACCCTGGTCAAGGTGGGGATCTAAGGAGGGGGCGTGGAGCTTTCCAGGCAGTTCCAGCAGGCAGCCGAGCTGCTCGGCGCGGCGCAGGCGCTGGTGATCGGCGCGGGGGCCGGCATGGGGGTCGATTCGGGGCTCCCGGACTTTCGCGGCGACAGCGGCTTTTGGCGTGCCTATCCCCTGTACGAGAAGCTCGGGCTGAGCTTCGTGGATGCCGCCAATCCCGATCACTTCGAGCAGGACCCGCAGTTCGGCTGGGGCTTTTACGGGCATCGCAGCAACCTGTACCGGCAGACCGTCCCGCACCAGGGGTTTTCTCTGCTGCTTTCCTGGATAGAGCGCCTGCAGCTCGACGCTTTCGTGGCTACCTCCAACGTGGATGGCCAGTTTCAAAAGGCCGGGTTTCCCGAAGAGGGCGTCCTGGAGTTCCACGGCTCCATCCACCAGCTGCAGTGCACCAGGCCGTGCTGCGACAGGATTTGGGAGAACCGGGAAACCTTCCGGATAAACGAGGAAACCATGAGGGCGGACCGGGTGCCGCTTTGTTCCCGATGCGGCGCGGCGGCCCGCCCCAACATCCTCATGTTCGGCGACTACGGCTGGGTCGCGGAGCGCACCCAGCGCCAGCGGGAGCGCTTCAACAGCTTCCTGGCGCGCCAAAACGGCAAAAGGATCGTCGTGATCGAGCTGGGTGCCGGAACGGCAATCCCGACCGTGCGTGCCGCCTGCGAGCGGATCGGGGCCTTTTCCCGGGCGCGGGTCATCAGGATAAACCCGCGCGAGCCACAGATTTCCGCGCCGCACCTCTCGCTTCCCTGCGGAGCGCTGGAGGGGTTGCGCGGCATGGAGGAGAAGCTGGCCTGGGTGCGGTAGCCCACCCGCGCGTTGCGGGCTGCCAGGCTCCTTTAGCTTCCTGAACGTCACCAGACCCTGCTCCCCGTCTGTCCCCCCGTTAGTATTCCTCTCCCCCCCTCGCCGTTTGAGTCCCATGATGTCCCATGAGTCCCATGAGTCCCATGAGTCCCATGAGTCCCATGATGTCCATGATGTCCATGTCCCGTCGTGCCCGGCGTAAATCCGCGAGTTTCTATGAACCCGCGCCCTCCGCCGCGCCCCAAATAAGTCTTGCCTTTTAATCTGCGGGTTGCTAAAATGCCCATTTTTTAAGCAGAATGAAAACGGACGTCATATGCAAAAAACGGTAGCCATCGGCTCCCTTACCTTAGACAACCGGGTGTTCCTGGCGCCCATGGCAGGCATCACCAACCTTCCGATGCGGCTCATGGCGCGCGAGTGCGGCGCTGCCCTCACCTTCACCGAGATGGTGAGCGTAAACGGCCTGACCCGGGAAGGACGCAAGAGCTTCGACCTGTTGAAGAGCGTCCCCGCGGACCGGCCGATCGGCATGCAGCTCTTCGGCGACGACGCCGGGATGCTGGCCGAGGCGGCCCGCCTGGTGGAGGGGTACGGCGAGCTGATCGACATCAACATGGGGTGCCCGGTGCGCAAGGTGGTCGGGACCGGGGCCGGCAGCGCGCTCTTGAAGGAACCCCTCAAGGTCGCCGGCATCATACGGAGCGTGCGGGCGGCGACCCGGCTCCCCTTCACCGTGAAGATCCGCACCGGCTGGGTTTGCGGCGACGACTCCTTCCTGGAGATCGGCCGGATCGCCCAGGAGGAGGGGTGCGACGCGGTGACGCTGCACCCCAGGAGCCGCGCCCAGATGTTCGACGGCAAGGCGGACTGGTCCCGGATCGCTCAGCTGAAGGGTGCGCTGCGGATCCCGGTCATCGGCAGCGGCGACCTGTTCACGGCCGCCGACGTGCCCCTCATGCTGGAGCAGACCGGCTGCGACGCGGTGATGATCGCCCGAGGCGCCATGGGGAACCCCTGGATCTTCAGGGAAGCGCTGGCGCTCTTGGCCGGCGCGGCTCCCGGGGCGCCCACCCCCGCCGAGCGCTGCGCCGCCGCCCGCAGGCACCTGGAGCTCTTCAGCGAACTCGAGGGGGAGCGCACGGCCCTCCTGGAGATGCGCAAGCACCTATCCTGGTATTCCAAGGGACTCCCCGGCGCCGCCGGGTTCCGGGCCGCGGTGAACGCCATCGAAGACCCCGCCGGCCTGGTCGGGGCAATGGAGAGTTTCTTTCATGGCTGATCGGATGGAGTCCTATTACGCGAACGTGGTGGACAGCGTCGGTGACGGCGTCATCGTGCTGGACAACAGCGGCGCGGTGACCCTGCTGAACCCGGCCGCCGAGGAGATGGCCGGGGTTTCCCGGCGCCAGGCGAAGGGGGCTTCCTTCGGCGACATCTTCAAGGGGGAGGGGCCGCTCATCGACATGGTCGCCAAGACCGTCATGACCGGGATGTCGGTCTCCGACCACGAGAATATCGTGCTGCAGCGCAACGGCAAGCTGACGCCGGTCGGCGCCAGCACCTCGCCTCTGCTCAATTCGGGCGGCGAGCGGATCGGCACCATCGTTCTTTTGCGCGACCTGACCAACGTGAGGGAACTCGAGGAGGCGGTGCGCCAGGCCGACCGCCTCTCCTCCCTGGGGGCCCTGGCGGCGGGGCTTGCCCACGAGATCAAGAATCCGCTGGGGGGGATCAAGGGTGCCGCCCAGCTTCTGGAGCTTGAGTATCCCGAAAACGAGGAGCTGCGCGAGTACATACGGGTCATGCTGAAGGAAGTGCAGCGGGTGAACCTGATCGTGGAGGAGCTCTTGGCGCTCGCCTCGCCGGGGCGCCTGAAGCTCAGCAAGGTGAACCTGCACCGGGTCCTCTCGGACATCGTATTGCTGCAGCGCCGGGCGTCCGAGGACGGCCGCGGGGTTACCATCCAGCAGTTCTTCGACCCGAGCATCCCGCCGATCCTGGCCGACGAGTCGCTTTTGACCCAGCTTTTCCTGAACCTGATCAAGAACGCCCTGGAGGCGGTCGGGGAGGGGGGCGTGGTGAAGGTTACCAGCCGGGTGCTCGCCGATTACAGCATGACCCAGAAGGGGGAGCGGCGTGCCCGGATGGTCGCCATCGACGTCGCCGACAACGGTCCCGGCATACCGGCCGAGGTGCAGGAACACCTGTTCACCCCCTTTTTCACCACCAAGTCGAAGGGGACCGGGTTGGGGCTGGCCATCTGCCAGAAGATCGTCTCCGAGCACCGGGGCATGATCCGGGTCGATTCGGCGCCCGCCCGCGGCACGGTCTTCACCGTCATGCTTCCGTTGATCCAGTGATTACGGTTCTATGCCCTGCGTTTCAGGTCCAAAGTTTACCACCTGACTCTCATAGCTCACATAGTTCCCCTAGCTCACCTGAAACGCAGAACGCAGAATGCAGAACGTAGAACTGAGAACTGAGAACTGAGATTTCCCCGGAACCCAGGAGTGTATCATGCCGATCAACAACATACTTGTGGCAGATGACGAAGAGAGCATGCGCTGGGTTCTATCCAAGGCCCTGAGAAAGAAGGGGTTCAACGTCGAGCTGGCGCGCGACGGCGATGAGGCGCTGCGCCTGATCAAGGAGAACGTCTACGACCTGGCGGTGCTCGACATCAAGATGCCGGGGATCACGGGACTCGAGCTGCTGGACCGCATCAAGGAGGAGAGGAGCGATCTCTTCGTGGTGATCATGACCGCCGAGGCGAGCATGAAGAACGCGGTCGAGGCGATGAAGCGGGGCGCCTACGACTACCTGACCAAGCCCTTCGACCTGGGGGTCATCGACGCGCTGGTGGAGAAGGTGAGCCGGGCGCGCGAGATGAACTCGCAGGTGTCGCTTTTGAAAGAGGAGCTGAAGGACCGCTACCAGGTCGAGAAGACCATCATCGGAAACTCTCCGGCGATGCGGGAGATCTACAAGACCATCGGCAAGGTGGCGCCCAGCGACGTCACGGTCCTGGTGCAGGGGGAGTCCGGCACCGGCAAGGAGCTGATCGCGCGCGCCATCCACTACAACTCGAGGAGGCTCGGCAAGCCCTTCGTTCCGCTCAACTGCGCGGCCATCCCGAAGGAGCTTTTGGAGAGCGAGCTGTTCGGTTTCGAGAAGGGGGCCTTCACCGGCGCCACGGAGCGCAAGTTCGGCAAGTTCGAGCAGGCCAACGGCGGCACCATCTTTCTGGACGAGATCGGCGACATGCCCTTCGACCTGCAGGCGAAGATCCTCAGGGTGCTGCAGGAGCGCGAGATCACCAGGACCGGCGGCAACCAGAGCATCCCGGTGGACGTGAGGATCGTCGCCGCGACCAACCAGGACCTCGAGGACAGCGTGCGCAAGCGGCTCTTCCGCGAGGACCTCTACTACCGGCTGAACGTGATACCGATCCACCTGGTCCCGCTGCGCGAGAGGGCCGAGGACGTGCCGCTCTTGGTCGAGTACTTCCTCTCCAAGGTCTGCTCTGAGCTCGAAGTCCCCCACAAGCGCTGCTCGGCCGACGCCATGGCGCTCCTTACCGGTTACGGCTGGCCCGGCAACATCCGCGAGCTGGAAAACACCATCAAGAGGGGCGTGATCCTCTCCCCCGACCCGCTCCTGGTGGCGGCCGATTTCCCGGGGCTCACCAGCCGGCAGGGCGAAGGGAAGGGCGAGGAACTCTCCCTGGAGGGGATCGTGGACGTGAAGCTGCGCGGCAGCTTCACCAACATGGAGCGCATGGAGAGCGGCGACGTCTATGCCATGGTGCTGGAACAGGTGGAGAGGCCGCTGATCAGGTTCGTACTGGAGAAGACCCGCGGCAACCAGGTGCGGGCCGCCGACATCCTCGGCATCAACAGGAACACGCTCAGGAAGAAGATCACCGAGCTTGGCATAGAGCTGCGCAAGGAGTAATGGACAGGTCGAGGGTAAGGTTGAGGTCCAGCGATAACATTGCATCTGGTTCATCCGATCTGGGTGACCGGCGACCACAACCAGATTTCTCGACCTTAACCTCAACCGTAATCTGATGTTACTGGAGTTCCTATGACACTCATGGATAGATTTTTTCTGGACAGGGATAATGCGCAGCTTGTGGTGGTTGACGTGCAGGAGAAGCTCTGCCGCGCCATGGATACGAAGGTGCTGGAACAGCTGACCGGCAACGTGTCGATCCTGCTCGACGCGGCCGCCGAGCTCGGCCTGCCGGCCCTGGCGACGGAGCAGTACGTGAAGGGGCTCGGCGCGACCCTGCCGGTGCTCAGGGAAAAGCTCAGCGGGCCGAGCCTCGAGAAGATGACCTTCAGCTGCTGCGGTGGCGACGGGTTCCTGGAGGCCCTGGCGAAGTCCGGACGCCGCCAGGTGATCCTGACCGGAATGGAGACCCATGTCTGCGTGCTGCAAACGGCCCTGGAGCTGCTCTCTGCCGGCTACGTGGTGCATCTGGTGTGTGATGCCGTGATGAGCCGGCGCAAGGCCAACTGGGAAACGGCGCTGAGGACGCTGACCGCTGCGGGCGCGGTGCTCACCTCGACGGAGGCGGTGCTCTTTCAGCTGCTGAAGGTGGCGGGAACCGAGGAGTTCAAGAAGCTTTCCAAGCTGGTCAGGTGATACTCAGCTCGCCCTCGATGAAGCGGGCCAGTTCGCGGGCCGTTTCATCGGGCGTCGAGACGAACTCGACGCCGAACCCTTGAGGCAGGGACTGCATGCGAGGCTCACCCTTCGGGTTGATCCAGGCGGTGCGCCCCCTCAACTGGATGATGCCCCCGTGAGGCTCGGGGAGGGCGAAGATGAGGTCCACCACGGCGTCCTGCGCGAGGTCGTGGTCGGTAGCCAGGTAGACGCCGTTTTGGCTCAGGTTCAGGAGGTATCCGGAGAGGGTGACGCCAAAGGCCCGGTACTTCACCTTGATGTGGCAGGCGACCCTTTTCTCGCGCCGGTCGATGGCCGGCAGCAGCTTGCGCGCCGAATCCAGGAAGATGTGGCGGTCCAGCGGTTTGGTCAGGAAATCGTCGCAGCCCGAGGCGATGCAGAGCGACCGGTCCTCGTCCTTTCCCTCCGAGGTGATCAGAATCACCTTGGTGGCTTTGAGCTGCCGATCCTCCTTGAGCGCCCTGCAGCAGTCAGCGCCGCTCATGACCGGCATGTGCAGATCCATGAAGACCAGTTCGGGGCGCTCGGCCTGGCAGATCTTGAGCGCCTCCTTGCCGTCCCGAGCCGTGAGTATGCTGACCGCAGAAAGCTGCAGGTAATCCTTCTGCAGCTCGATAAACATGCTCACGTCATCCACGAGTAGGACCTTCTGTGTCATAGCAATCCTTTCTCCATCAAAACAGGCGATCATTTAGGCCTATCAAACAGAATCTCATCCCCAGAGATGGCTGATAGAAACATCTATCGGGTCCTACTTTAAAATCTGTAGCGGTTTACTCACCCAGTCTTGCCGCCACTGCATGCAGCAAAAAAGTGCCGGGATGAACCGCTATGCGTTTGGCGCCCGTGCAGGGGCGAAAACTATTCGCCCCTGCAGAAAAGGCGATCCGGCTGATCAGCATCAGGCAGCCTTTCCGCAGGGGCGAATCATCGTTGCCCGGACACTCTCGCCCTAAGCAGGGTGCCCGTAACCGAGAGTCACCTGCCGAATGAGGCAAGGCCGGCAGGGGCGCGTCAACCCTTCCTGGCGAGCCTCTTCGCTATCACGTCGTGGTTCAGCCAGTAAAGCGGCGCCTTCGGCTCCCAGGAGGAGTCGAACATCAGCGTCCCGACCCCCTGAAACACGCCCCGGGAGAGGACGGCGCAGATGATCTCCTTTTGGTCCGCATTCATGGCTATCAGCTCCGCGGAGCAGTTCAGCATGAACTCCTGCTGCTGCGGGGAGTTGTGCTGCGGCCAGCTGGCGAAGTCGCGCGTGCTGGTGACCAGCTCCGACGAGAGGTAGCCGTTGGCGCAGGCAAGCAGCGTGTCCGTGCTGACCCCCTCCCTGAGCAGTTCCCGGCACGCCTTGGGTATCTCCCCCTCCCCCTCCTGCATCAGGGAGGCGAGCAGCGGGTAGAGCGAGTTTTCCACCCCGAGGAAGAGTGCGCTCGAGTTGGTCTGGATCTCCGGGCAGTTGTACACGGTAGCCTTGATCCCTTGCTCCCAGGCCGCCAGCGCGATGTCCTCCAGGCGGATCTTCGCCCACCCCTGCAGGTAGGGGGTGTAGGACTGCCAGGTATAGGCGCCGTTGATCAGCACCTCGCAGCCGTGGTAGCCGTAGGCCGCGTAGCGCACCGAGAGCCGGTCGCGCAGACCGGCCGTCGCCTCGATCAGGTAGGAGAAGGTGTCGGCGGTCACCTCGTTGAAGCTTTCCGAACAGAGGTGCCCCATGTCGGAGTTCCAGAAGGCTTCGGAGGAGAGGAAGCGGTCACCCTGTCCCTTGAAGAGCTTGTTCAGGATCGGCATGAAGACGCGGGCGCGCGGGATGCCGCCGGCCATGGTGTGCACCGCGAGGAGGTTGCCCTGGGCGGGGAGCAGCGTTTCCAGTTCGGCGACCACGGCAGCCAGGTTGCCGCGGAACCTCTGTCTGCCGCGCTCCTTGGAGCAGGCGACTTGGGCCCGGTCCAGGCTCACCTTGGCCCATTCGTCGGGCTTCACCCCCTTGAACCGGTCCACCGGGGAGATGCCGTCGCTGCCGGGCTCCATGTCGAAGCCGGCCTCCAGCGGGATGTTGATGATTTTGCCCCCCAGGGCCGCCTCGGCGTTGGCCAGTTCCTCGTCGTTGAGTGCGCGCAGGGTGCCGTCGGAGTCGCGTCTGCCGACCGTGGAGCCGATGATCGTCATCCCTTTGGCCTTGGCCTCGTCCACGATCCCGTTGGCGTAGCCGCGGCCGAACAGCTCCCCGCACAGAAACAGCACGTCCCCTTCCTTGAATCCCGCAGTCGCGGGAACTTCGCGCATAGCATTGTAGCGTGTCATGAATGATACCCTCTCTTTTATAGTGTAGAGCTCAGAATTGAACAGTTACAGAAATGTAGGGGCGCATAATCATGCGCCCGTTCAGAGTTGCCACGCAGCCAGCCGGCATTTCAGAACCAAGCAGTCCATCCAGCCCCCAGCCCCGCCTTTAATGATCGTCCCGGGCCAGGTTCTCGAAGCGGGTGAATTCGCCGCGGAAGGCGAGATGCACCGTTCCGGTCGGTCCGGCCCTGTGCTTTCCGATGATGATTTCGGCCTTCCCCTTGAGATCCTCGTTCTCCTTCTCGTACACCTCGCCGCGGTAGACGAACATGATGATGTCCGAATCCTGCTCGATGGCGCCGGATTCCCTGAGGTCGCTCATCATGGGCCGTTTGTCCGTGCGCTGCTCCAAGCTGCGGTTTAGCTGGGAGAGCGCGATGACCGGTATGCTCAGCTCCTTGGCCAGCCCCTTGAGCGACCGCGATATCTCGGAGATTTCCTGCTGGCGCGATTCCGGGTTCGGGCCGGCCCGCATCAGCTGCAGGTAGTCGATCACGATGATGCCGATGTCGTGCTCCGCCTTCAGTCGGCGCGCCTTGGAGCGCAGTTCCATCACCGAGATGGACGGGGTGTCGTCGATGAAAATCTTCGAGTCGTGCAGCCTCCCCGCCGCCTTGAGCAGCTTGGGCCAGTCGTTTTCCCCCAGGTGGCCGGTACGCAGCCGGCTCAGGTCGACCTTCGCCAACGAGCAGAGCATCCGCTCCACCAGCTGCTCCTTGGGCATCTCCAGGGAGAAGATGGCGGCCCCGAACGGCTTGCTCGCCTCGATGGCCGCATACTCGGCGACGTTGATGGCGAAGGTGGTTTTCCCCATGGCGGGGCGCCCGGCGATGATGATCAGCTCGCCGCCGTGGAAACCCGCGGTGATCTTGTCCAGATCCGTGTAGCCGGAGGGGACGCCGGTGACGGCTTCCTTCTGCTCGTAGAGCAGCTCGATATTCCTGATGGTATCCTTCAGGATGTCCTTCACCTGGTAGTAGGCGGGGCGGATCTTGTTCTCCGAAATGTCGAAGATGACCTTCTGCGCCGCGTCGAGCAGTTCCTCGACGTCCACCTTGTCCTCGAACCCCTTGCTGACGATGTCGGTCGCCGCGGAGATAAGCTTGCGGGTGATGCACTTTTCCTTGACGATCTTGCAGTAGAAGTAGATGTTCGCCGCCATCGGGACGAAGTCCACCAGGGTGGCGAGGTAGGCGCCGCCGCCGACCTCCTCGAGCTCCCCCTTCTTCTTCAGCAGGGTCGTCATGGTGATCAGGTCGCACGGCTCGCCCTTCTCGTTCAGCTCGATCATGGCGCGCATGATCTTTCTGTGGTTCTCCCGGTACAGGTCCTCAGGGGTGAGGATTTCCAAGGCGCGGTTGATCGCCTCGTTGTCCACCAGGATGCCTCCCAGGATGGACATCTCCGCCTCGATGCTCTGGGGGGGCAATTTTCTCATGTCCGACTGATTCATGCGGGTACCTCTGAAAACGGTTGCGGGTAGAACCGGTGAATACTACCCGTATCCTGGGCGCCGGTCAACTACTTTGGCTGGAGCGGGGCTGGGTCCCCCGGGAACGCTCTCCCGGCGGAGGGGCGGGGTTCTCCGGCATCCCCCTGCCCGGCATCCCCCCTGCCCGGCAGGGGGGAAGGCTCACGGCGTTCAGCTTCCCCCCTATTCCATAGGCTCTATTAGCGATCCGTGTTGGTAGTTGCCTACGCCGGCTGAGCAGCTAAGACACTGCTTTCGTGCCCTCATCCGAAGGAGGGGACTGGCTCCGCCAGGTGCCTGTCCCCTTGGGGCTTCGGGGAAGGCGGCTGAGCAGAATGAGCGTTCCGCGAGGGGGACAGGCACTTACAGAGCCAGTCCCCTCTGCGACAGCTAAGACACTGCTTTCGTGCCCTCATCCGAAGGAGGGGACTGGCTCCGCCAGGTGCCTGTCCCCTTGGGGCTGTGAGCAGAATGAGCGTTCCGCCAGGGGGACAGGCACTTACAGAGCCAGTCCCCTCTGCGACCGGCGCTCCCTCGCCTGAAGAACAAGCGGATATACCAACACCATCCGCAAATAGAGCCATTCCATAGGGGGGATCAAATAGAGCACTACCGAAAGGGACATCCCGGACTAAGGGGAACCGAGGAGCTTCGAGAGGGGATGAGCCGCGCACCCCGCTAGTCGCCGCACTCCTTCAGGAAGATGAGCGACTTGAGCGGCCGGTCCAGGTGCTGGTCGATCGCCGGGTTCAGGAGCAGGTCGGCCTCCCTGAGCGCGGCATCCGGGAAGACGACCGAGCCGAACCTCCCGGTCTGCATGGCCCGGGCCAGCAGCTGCGCGGTCGCGCCGGAGACCCCGCTCACCTCAAGTTCGGGCTGGTAGCCGAGGATTTTCAGCAGGTTCACCGCGAAGAAACGCCGGTCGGAGGGGGAGGGGGGGGCGAGGTCGAGCCGCTCCAGGTAGCAAAAGAGCAGGCGGAACAGGCGGGGGTTCGCCTCCGCCTCGGGGGTGAGCCGCTCCACCAGTTCGCAGGCGTAGGCGGCGCAGCCGATCTTCTCCAGATCGGCCCGGATGCCGGGGAAGATGCTGGCGATGTCCGCCGAAAGCAGGGTGGGGAGCCCGGCCCCCAGCTGCAGCTGGAGCCTTAGGTGGGCAAACGACTCCAGCGCGCCGCCGAAGCGCTTGCGGGAGCGCTTCGCCCCGCGCGCGATCCCGGAGATCCGCCCCTGCTCCAGGGTGAACAGGGAGACTATGCGGTCCGCCTCGCCGTAATCGGTCAGGCGCAACACTATCGCTTCGCTGGGCGCTTTTCTCATCGCCTGAAACTAGCACCGGGGAGCGCCGCCGTCAACCGGCGAAGCGTCACCTGAGCCCGAGCCGGTGCATGACGATGCCGAGGTACTTGTTCAACGGGTGGTTCCGCGGCAGCGAGGGGATGGGGGGCGGGATCCTGGTGCCCCACCTGGTGAGCTCGTCGAGGAACTCCCGGCCGCCTCCCAGCTGCACCCCACGGCGCAGGGTCGCGAGCCCCTTTTCCTTGGAGCCGGCTATGATCTGGACCCGGCCCAGGTTGAGGTGCAGGCTCAGGTTGTCCGGATCCCCCTGGAGCGCCCGCTCGGCGAGACCCAGCGCCTGCAGGCGGTCGGAGCCGCTCTTTGCCATGCAGTAGGCGAGGTGGGAGGAGATCTCCGCGCTCTCGCCGAGGCTCAGGGCCTGCTCGAAGCAGCTCCTGGCCAGGAAGTAGAGCTTGCGCTGCAGCGCCTCCAGCCCCTTGCGGCGCAGCGCCTCCGCGTCGGAGCCCGGGTCGATCTGTTCCACGTTTTCGAAGACCAGGAAGCTCAGGGGCGGGATGGCCTCCGGGAGCTCCTCCCGGTACAGCTCCAAAAAGTCGCCCGGTATCTCCGGGAAGAGCACGTCGCCCTGGTAGCTGCCGTGCACGATGGTCAGGTAGATTCTCTGGCTGACCGGGAGGGCGTCCCGGTAGAGTTCGGCGCCGCCGCAGACGAAGAGCTCGTCGTCGCCGGACACCGACTCCAGCGCCTGCTGCAAGGAGCTGACGACCCGGCATCCCTCCAGCTCGCCGCCGGTCCTGGAGACCACGATGTTGTTGCGTCCGGCAAGCGGGTGGCCGATCCCCTCGAAGGTCCTTCTCCCCATGACCACGGTGTGTCCCATGGTGAGGGACCTGAAGCGGGCGAGGTCCGCCGGGGAGTTCCAGGGGAGCTTTCCCTCCCGTCCTATCACCCGGTCATCGGACATCGCTGCGATTATGGAGATGATCATGGGAACCTCAAAAGGCACGGGACAGTTGACGATGCATAATTGACGGTTGTTGTTACGGCACAGCTGCAGCCCGGCCAGTCCGAAAAAGCCAAAAACGTCCGGCCAGTGCCAATAGCCGGGTATTCATTGCCAGTGCCCATTGTCCAGCGTTCATTGTGCATTGTCAATCGTCAATTGTCCAATGTCGATCGTACAGGGACAATTGCCTCACCTCATGGTCACCACCGTCACGCCGTCCCCCCCCTCGAAGCGCTCGCCGACCCGGAAGGAGGCAACCAGCGGGTGCCCGTCCAGATAGGTGCGCACGCCCTTCATGAGCGCCCCGGTCCCCTTGCCGTGCACCACCCGCAGTTCCGGGACCCGGTCCAGGGAGGCGTGGTTCAGGAAGGGCTCCAGTGCGCCTATCGCCTCCTCGACCCGCATCCCGAGCAGGTTTATCGAGGAGGACGGCTCGGCGTTGGCGCGCTCCTCCTGCTGGGCGCGCTTTTGCTGGACCTTCTGCTCCTTGCCGCGCGCCTTGGAGAGGGCGGAGACCGGCACCTCCAGCTCCATGCTGCCGGCCCTGACCCGGACCCGCCCGGCGCGCCCGTCCACCGCCAGGATGCGTGCGTCGCAGTTGAGCGGCTTCACGAAGAGCAGGGCGCCGACCGCGACCCTGTCGGGGGGGAACTCCTCCTCGGGGCTCAATTCGGAGAGCACCTGCTCGATCCGGGCCTCCGCCTGGTCCAGGAGCCCCCTGGCCTCCCGGGCCTCGCGCGCCTTGTCGCGGCGCGCCTCCTCGATGATGGCGGCGACCTCGCGGCGCGCCTTGCGCACCACCTCCTGCGCCTCCAGGTACCCCTTCTCCTTGGCCCCCTTGAGGATCTGGTCCGCCTGGGCGGCCCGGGCGGCCAGGTCGCGCTCCCCGCGCGCGAGCCCCTCCTCCCGGCCGGCGAGGTCCTGCAGGGTCCGGTCCAGCCGCTCCCCCTTGTCCTTGAGGTCGCGCAGCAGGGCGTGGAAGTCCGCCTCCATGGTCCCGATCATGGAGCGGGCGAAGCGCACCACGTGGTCGGGGAGCCCGTAGCGGCTGGCGATCTCCAGCGCGTGCGACTCCCCGGGCTCGCCGACCGTCAGCCGGTACAGCGGCGCGAGCCTGGTGCGGTCGAAGGCCATCGCCGCGTTCAGCATGCCGGGCTCGCGCTGCACGAAGCCGATGATCTCGGTCAGGTGGGTGGTGGCGATCACCAGCGCCCCCTTGCCCTGGAGCTCCTTCAGGACGGCGCAGGCGATGGCCGCCCCCTGTCCCGGCTCCGTGCCGGTGCCGAGCTCGTCCAGGAGCACCAGGGTGCCCCGGTCCGCCTGGGCCATGATGGAGGAGATCTTCGAGATGTGGGCGGAGAAGGTGGAGAGGCTCTCCGCGATGGACTGCTCGTCGCCGATGTCGACCAGGATGTTGGCGACCAGCGGCAGGACCGTGCCCGGGAGGGCGGGCACCGGCATGCCGCAGAGAGCCATGACGCAGAGCAGGCCCGCGCTCTTGATGGCGATGGTCTTGCCGCCGGTGTTCGGGCCGGTCACCACCATGACCCGGTTCTCCTCGGACATCTCCAGGTCGAGCGGGATCACCTCCTTCCCCATCAGGGTGAGGATCGGGTGGCGCGCCGACTTGAGGGAGATGCGCGGGGTCTCGGAGATGACCGGCGTCTCGCAGCGCAGCTGGTCGCTCAGGCGCGCGATGCAGTTCAGGATGTCGAGCCTGACCAGCGCCTCGAACTGCTCCAGCATCGCTTCAGCGTCCTCCCGGATCCAGTCGCAGATCTGCCTGACGATCCTGATCTCCTCGGCCCGCTCGTCGGCGGCCAGGTTCTCCAGCTCGTTGGCGAGCCCGATGATCTCCAGGGGTTCCATGAAGGCGGTCTCCCCGGAGTTGGAGACGTCGTGCACCACGCCCGGCACCATCCCCTTGGAGTCCATGCGCACCGGGATGACCCAGCGGCCCGACCTCTGGGTGATGAAGTCGTCCTGCAGGAAGATGGCGGTGTGCCGCTCGCGCACGATCTCCTCGAGCCGGCGCTTGATCCGGGCGGTAAGCCCCTTCTTGCGGCCGCGCAGGTCCGCCAGCAGCCGGGACGCCGTGTCTAGGATCTCCCCCTCCTCGTTCACCGTGTGTTCCAGAGGGTTCAGGAGGTCCGGGAAGCCGGTGATGGAGCCCGCGTGGGCTTCGAGCAGCGGGGAGTCGGTGCGAAAGCCGAGTTGCGCCGAGACGGCGGACATGACGCGCAGGGTCGGGATGAAGCGTTGCAGTTCCAGCGGGGCCAGCACCGCGCCGGCCGGGCGCACCGCGCGGATCTGGCGGCTGATGTCCTCGAAGAGGGCGAGCTTCAGGGCGATGCCGAGGCGGGAGAGTTTCCTGATTTCCTCCACGAGGCCCAGGCGCAGTTCCATCTCCGGCCTGCCGGGCAAGGGAGCGATGTCGAGGGAGCCTTCGTGTGAAGCCTCGCAGTGTGCGAACCCGGCGACCGTTTCCAGGATCCGGTCGAACTCCAGGCGTTTGCGTGTTTCCTTGCTGATCATTGATACCCCATGCTGCAGTTGAGTCGTTGAGTCGTCGAGTCGTCGAGTCGTCGAGTCGTTAAGTCGTTGAGTCGTTGAGTCGTCCTAGCGTTCCAGCGCGGGAATGCACTCCAGGGGCGCTCCTGCGTCCAGAGGTTTGAATGATTATTTCACAGCATTCCGCCCACTTAGCCAAGCTCCCCCTCGCCCTCCGGGAGAGGGTAGGGGTGAGGGAGCCGCCAACTGCTAAAATCCAGGCCCATCAGGAAACCAGCCAGCCCGATTCCGCAGGGCACTTCCGGTTCCCCGTGGCGCCTCCCTCACCCGGCCTTCGGCCACCCTCTCCCAGGGGGCGAGGGTTTGAGGGGGGGCAGCTTCCCACTGAACGACTCGACAGGTTTCCCCGCTCAACCGCCTCACAAAAACCAGCTGACCGGGGTGAAGAGCCGCTCCAGGAGCCGGACCGACCAGCCGCGCCTCTCGTGCTCGCCGAGGACGATGCGGCGCGCGCCCAGCAGGTCCGTGTCGAGCATCTCGCCCACCTGGGCCCCGAAGTCCGGGCTGTCCACCACGACGTTCAGCTCGTAGTTCCTGTGGAAGCTGCGCTGGTCCAGGTTGGCGGAGCCGACCATGGTCCAGCTCCCGTCGATCAACAGCACCTTGGCGTGCAGCACCGCGCTGTCCAGCTCGAAAATCTCGATGCCGCTTCTCAGAAGCTGTGCGTAGCAGGTCCTGCTCACCAGGCGCACCAGCGGCACGTCGCTCTTGTGGGGGAGCAGCAGCCGCACCTGCACGCCGCGCCCCACCGCGCGCAGCAGGGAGCGGATCACCCGGGGGCCGGGGATGAAGTAGGGGCTCGCGATGGTGACGGACTCGGAGGCGCCGGCGATGGCGAGCCGGAAGGCGCTGCGTATGTAGGAGCGCTTGTGGTGCGGGCCGCCGTTGATGACCATGACCTTGGCGTCGCCCGCGACCTCCGGGGCCGGGCAGGGGACGCACCCCTCGGGGAACTCGCCGCACTCCTCCTGCCAGAAGACGCAGAAGAGCCGCAGCAGCTCCAAAACGGCGGCACCCTCCAGCCTGATGCCGACGTCGCGCCAGCGCACCGGATCCTTGCCGAAGCCCGAGTAGACGTCCGCGATGTTGAGCCCGCCGGTGAAGGCGCAGGAGCCGTCGATGATGGCGACCTTGCGGTGGTCCCTCTTGTCGAACCAGGCGAGCCCCCTGCTGAAGGGAGGAGGGTTGAACGCGCAACAGGCGACCCCCCCCTTGATCAGTCTCTTGAAGAAGGCGGCCGAGGTGTCGAAACAGCCAATGTAGTCGTAGAGCAGGAAGACCCGCACCCCGCGCCCCGCCGCGGCTACCAGGGCGTCGGCGACGATTTGGCCGGTCTCGTCGTCGCACACCGTGTAGAACTCCAGGCAGACGCTGGAGTTCGCCTGGGAGATCGCCTCCAAGAGCGGCGGGAAAAACTCCGAGCCGTAGCGGTAGAGCGTGGTGCGGTTGCCCAGAAAGGAGGCCGCCTCGGTGTTCCTGCGGAAGAAGTCGAAGAACCTCGCCGTCTGGAGCAGCAACTGCTTTCTTTTTCGGCGCACGCTAGTCATGGTCGGCTCGTATCGAAGCGGGGCGCTTTCGGTGCAAAAGGCGCCGGCCTAAAGCGAGGAAGCGCGGAAATAACGTCGCAATAGGCATTACCTCCGCGCTTCACACAGAGAGCGCTACAGATATAACTGGGGCAGTCTAGGCAGCGATGACTTCCTTGACGCCCGGTACCTTGTCCTTCAGAGTTCTTTCTATTCCCATCTTGAGCGTCATGGTGGACATGGGGCAGTGGCCGCAGGCGCCCACGAGTCGCACCTTCACCACACCTTCATCGCTCACCTCGACAAGTTCCACGTCGCCGCCGTCCGCCTGCAGCGCGGGCCGAATCTGCTCCAATACAGTTTTTACCTCTTCTACCATGGTGTCCTCCAGGTTGGGTGGTCTATGACAGCTTCAATTTTACCCTAAATGCGGCAAAAGGTGAAAGGTGAAAGGTGCCGCCCCGACTCGACGACTCAATGACTCGACGACTCGACGACTCGACGACTCGACGACTCAACGACTCAACGACTCAACGACTATACGCCTTTCCCATGCACCCCGGGGGTGGTGAGCGGGAAGGGGGCAAGCACCTCGTCGAGCGCCTGCGCGCTCAGGATGCCGCGCTCCAGGACGACCTCGCGTATGCTCTTGCCGCTTTGCGCCGACTCCTTGGCGACCTCGGCGGCCGCCGCGTACCCGATGCTCGGGGCGAGCACCGTGGCAAGCCCCACCGACTGGTCCAGGTAACCCCGGCAGCGCGCCTCGGAGGCGCCGATCCCCGCCACGCAGAGCCCGGTGAACTGGTGCAGGCAGTTCTTCAGGATCTCCAGCGCGAAGAGGGTGTTGTAGGCGATCACCGGCATCATGACGTTCAGCTCCAGCTGCCCCGCCTGCGCCGCCAGGGTGACGGCAAGTTCCGCCCCGATCACCTGGAAGCAGACCATGTCGGTCACCTCGGCCATGACCGGGTTCACCTTCCCCGGCATGATGGACGAGCCGGGCTGCATGGCGGGGAGGGTGATCTCGGCCAGGCCCGTCCTCGGCCCGGAGGAGAGCAGCCGCAGGTCGTTGGCGATCCGGATCAGGTTGACCGCGGTCCCCTTGAGGCTGCCGCAGAGCGCCACGAAGGGGTCCATGTTCTGCATGCGCTCGATCAGGTCCCTCCCCCGGGTCAGCTGCTGGCCGGTCTCGCGGGCGAGCCCCAGCACGATGGCGTCGATGAAGGCCTCCTCCGCGTTCAGCCCGGTGCCGACCGCGGTGCCGCCGATGCCGAGCTCGCGCAGCCCCGGCAGCGCGCGCCCCAGCCCCGCGAGGTTCTCGTCTAGCGCCTTGGCGTAGGCCGCGAACTCCTGGCCCAGCCGGATCGGCACCGCGTCCTGCAGGTGGGTGCGCCCCGACTTGAGGATGCCGTCGAACTCGACCGCCTTGCCCCGCAGCGCCCCGGAGAGCCCGCCCAGCTCGGCCGCCACCAGGTCGGCCAGCTCCAGGGCGGCCAGCCGCATGGCGGTCGGGAACACGTCGTTGGTGGACTGGGCCATGTTGACGTGGTCGTTCGGGTTCACCCTGGAGTAGACCCCGAGCTCCCCGCCCAGGATCTCGTTGGCGCGGTTGGCCAGCACCTCGTTCACGTTCATGTTGTGGGAGGTGCCGGCGCCCGCCTGGAAGGGGTCGACCAGGAACTGGTCCTGGAACTCCCCGGCGAGCGCCTGGTCCGCTGCCGTGACGATCGCCGCGCCCAGCTCTGGGTTCAGCCTCCCGGTCGCCATGTTGGCCTGGGCCGCGCACTTCTTGATCCTGATGGTGGCGCGCACCAGCGCGGGGTGCGGCTTCAGCCCCGAAATCGGGAAGTTAGCGATGGCCCGCTGGGTCTGGGCGCCGTAGTACGCGCCGGCCGGCACCTGAACCGTTCCCATGGTGTCCTTCTCGTGACGCGTTGCCATAGTAGCTCCTTTTTCCTTCGCCCCGCAACTCAAACCAGCTCCCCGAGTTCCAGCAGCTCCTCGACGCTCTTCACTTCATGCACCGCGCACCCCAGGGACGCGGGGAGCTCCAGGTCGACCTCGTAGCGGTCCCCGACGAAGAGCGTCTCGCCCGGCTCCCTGCCGATGGCGTCCAGGATCCCCAGCAGCTCGGGGCGGTCCGGCTTGGGGCGCCAGGAGTCCTCGACCGTGAACACCCTGGTGAAGAACCCGCCGACGCCGAGCTGCGCCATGATCCGGCCGGAGAGCGCCCGGTTGTTGTTGGTGTAGAGGATCAGATCGTAGCGCCCGGCCAGCTGCCCCAGCATCCGGGTGACCCGCGGGTCGGGCCGCAGGAGTCCTTCCGGGTGGACTTCCTCGTTGAACCTCCGGTGCAGCTCCTTCAGGTCGCCGCTCAGGGCGACGGTCGCCCGGCTCAGCGTCCCCGCGCCGCCGGCGGTGCAGGAGCGCGCCTCCCTCAAGAGCCCCTCGGCCTCCCCTGCGCTTACCCCCCGCAGCGAGGCGACATAGCGGCAGGCGCTTTGATGCACCTCCTCGCCCAGCAGCTCGTCATGGTACAGCGTCCCGTCCAGGTCGAAGACGATCGCCCGCAGCGACTCCTTGAGGGGAGCGAGCCCCGTCACAGCCCCATGCCCCATTTTCTCATGCAGAGAAGCTGGGGGTTCGCCACCCCCTTGGACTGGATCAGCACCTTGAAGGTGTCGCCCATCCCCCCCTCCGGGAGCATCAGCTTCTTGAGGGCGAGCCGGTGCTTGAGCCGCTCCTGCTCCGTCGTCGCCAGCGCCTCCAGCCGGACCAGCTCCTCCATGAGCCCGGTTCCCAGGAGGAAGCGGTACTGCTCGCCGTACCAGGCGGTGGCGAGCCCCGCGTCCTCGCCGGCGGCCATCAGCGCGGAGAAGTTGATGTGGGTCGTGATGTCCTGCTCCCCGACCAGCAGGTAGGGGTTCTCGCCGGTGGTGTGCCGGTGGTAGCAAAGCAGCGTGCCGTCCCTGCGCTGCGGGGCGTAGAGCTCCTCGGCCAGGTAGCCGTAATCGACCGTGAGCACGAAGCCGCGCTCCAGCGCGTCGGCGGCCTGGGCGATCCAGGCGGACGCCGCCAGGTTGATCTCGGCGCGCTGTCCGGGGACCAGGTTCACCCGGAACCTCTCCAGGTAGGCGGCCAGCTCCGGGGTTGAGGGGGCGCGCAGCCGCTCGACGAACCCGTCGCCGTCGCTGCCGACGAAGAGCTCCTTGAGCCCCTCGTTGGTCAGCTCCACGATCTGGACCGGCATGGCGTCGAAGAGCTCGTTGGAGATGAGGCAGCCGGTGAGGCGCAGCTCCCCGGCGGCGAGCTCCTCGGGGGAGCTCCAGGAGAGCCGCTCCCCGTGGCGTGCCAGGAAGGCCGCCTGGGCCTCCCGCAGGCTCGGCTCCTTCTCGATGAGCCGGTAGCAGAGCGCGCCGTAAAGCGGAGGGTTCAGCTCGCAGACCGCGTCCAGGATGTCGAGGGCGAGCTGTCCGCCCCCGGCGCCCGCCTCGGCGACCGTGAAGGGGGCGGGGGAGTCCAGCAGTTCCCAGAAGCGGCAGATCTCCTTGGCGATCATGCGGCCGAAGGCGCCGTGCACGTTCATGCTGGTGTAGAAATCCCCCTCGGCGCCCACCTTGCGGCCGGCGGAGGTATAGTACCCCAGTCCCGGCTCGTAGAGTGCCGCCTCCATGAACGCGGCGAAGCTCAGCTCGCCCTGCGCTGCGATGCGGTCCAGAAGGACCCGGGCCAGTTCAGTTTTTGCGCCTTCTTGTGCCATTCAAAGCCCTCCGAAGAGTTACATATAAGGTATGGTTGCGGTTTTGTCAACGGAACAGGGCTTGCGGGAGGGGGCTTCGAGCTTGAGGAACCGTGGCACGAGGGATGCCCAACGGAGGCGACAGGAGAGTTGATGTGCAAGGACTCGGACCAACCGGGGGATATCCCCCCTGCGCAGCAGGGGGGAAGGCTCGCGCAGCGAGACAGGGGGGTCTTTCTCCTTGCGGGAACACCCCCCTGCTTCACTTCGTTCCGCTTCCCCCCCCTTTCATAGGGGGGACAGGGCGGTGGGACGGCACTGCCAACTGCTACGAGCCCGGCTGGTACAGCCCGGCCGCCTCGCGCGCCAGGTGCCCGAGCTCCTCGCGCAGCTCCGAGGGCTCCAGGAGCTCCGCGTGCGCCCCGTAGGAGAGGAGCCAGGAGAGGATCTCCATCCTGCCGCCGGCCCGGAAACTGAGCAGCACCCCGCCGTCCTCAAGCTCCTCGACGCTCTGCGAGCGGTGCCAGACCCGGTCCCTGATGGCGTGCGCGATGCCCCGGGAGAAGCGGACCTTCACCTGCATGGGGGGCTCCGCCACGATCCCGAAGGCCCCCTCCAGCGCCCCCCCGGCGCGGAACCCCTCGGGGATCTCGAAGCGCTCCTGGCCCGGCTCCACGGATTGGATGCGCTCCAGCGCGAAGGTGCGCAGCGCCTGGCGGTTCTGGGCGTAGCCGAGCAGGTAGATCCCCCCTTTCTGGAACAGCAGCGTGTACGGGTCGACCCGGTAGCTCTCCGGCTCGCCGCGCCCGGTGGAGCGGTAGGATAGCGAGATGCTTCGCTGGTGCAGCAGGGCGTGGCGGATGACGGCGAGCGCCTCGGCCGATTTGCTGTAGTCGCGTTTGCCCTGCAAAAGAGGGTGGGCGACCTCGGCGATCCGCTCCATGTGGGCGGCGAGGCGCGGCGGCAGGACGGAGTTCACCTTCCGGAAGACACTTTTCATGTCCTCCTGGAAGGGGGTTCCGTTCAAAAGGTCGAGCTGGGAGCGCAAGAGCGACAGGGTCATCAGCTCCTGCAGGGTGAAGCTGATCGGGGGGACGTCCTTGAAGCGGGTCAGGAAGCGGTACAGCCTCGCACCGTTTTGCTGCTCGAAGGTGAGCGGGTAGCCCGCCTCGCAGATGGCGTCCAGGTCGCGCCGGATGGTGCGCGTGCCGACGCCGGTCTCCTCGGCGAGCTCGGCGATGGTGACGCCGTGACGCGCCTCGATCAGGCGGATCACGTCGTGCACCCTGCCGGCCTGGGAGTACTTCTTGCCGGGTCGGCCCTGGCCCATCAGGGCTTCTTCGGCCTCGGCGCCCGGGTCGGCCGGTGGTCGCCCACGCGTCCCGCGCCCCCCGGTTTCGGCCGGTCGCCGGGCCTGCCGGGGCCCCTGCCGAAGGTCTTCAGCTCGGGGCGCGGCGGGCGCTTGGTCCTCTTGTAGTCGTTCACGAACAGGTCGTCCTCGGCCCACTGGGTCGGGATCTTCTGCTTGATGAACTCCTCGATCGCCTCCAGGTAGAAGGCGCCGTCCTCGTCGGCGAAGGAGATCGCCATCCCCTCGGCGCCGGCGCGGGCGGTCCTGCCGATGCGGTGCACGTAGTCCTCGCAGTCCTGCGGCAGGTCGTAGTTGATGACGTGGGTCACCCCGTCGATGTGGATGCCGCGCGAGGCGACGTCCGTGGCGATCATGATCGGCAGGGTGCCGTCCTTGAAGTCCGCCAGGATCTTCATGCGCTTTCTCTGCTCCACGTCGCCGGAGATCACCTTGCAGGGGAACTCGTTGGCGCACAGGCGGTCCTGCAGGAACTCGGCCTCGCGCTTGGTGTTCACGAAGATCATGGTGCGGTCCATGCCGACCTTCTTCAAGAGGCCCAGGAGCAGCGGGAACTTCTCCTTGCGCGAGGCGTGGTAGAGCACCTGCTCCACCTTCTCGGCGGTCATCTGCTTCGGGGTCACCGAGACCTTCTCCGGCATGTTCATGAACTCGTAGGCGAGCTCCATGACCCGGGGGTTCAGCGTCGCGGAGAACAGCATGTTCTGGCGCTTGTCGTAGTTGGGGAGCTTCCTCAGGATGAAGCGCAGGTCGGCGATGAACCCCATGTCGAACATGCGGTCCGCCTCGTCGATGACCAGCGCCTCCACGTCCTTGAGCGAGTAGACCTTCTGCTTCAGGTAGTCGATCAGGCGCCCGGGGGTGCCGATGACGATGTCCGCCCCCGCCTTCAGCGCGTCGCGCTGCTTCATGTAGTCGACGCCGCCGTAGATCGCCTGGATGTTGAAGCCGGCGTACTTGCCGAGCAGCTGCGCGTCCTTCTCGATCTGCACCACCAGTTCCCTGGTGGGGGCCAAGATCAGCGCCCTGGGGTGGTGCTCGCCGCCGCTTTTCTTCTGGTTCAAAAGCCGCGTGAAGAGCGAGACCAGGAAGGCTGCGGTCTTGCCGGTGCCGGTCTGGGCCTGCCCCGCCACGTCTTTGCCGGCGAGCGCCAGCGGGAGCGCCTTCTCCTGGATCGGGGTGCATTCGGTGAATCCGGTCTCCTCGATGCCCTTGAGCACCTCGGCCGGAATCTGTAAATCGGTGAATTTCATGGTGTCGGATTTCCTCATTTGTCGTTATTTCAAGAGGATATAATTAGCACATTGTGCTGAAAATGGCAATGGAAAGCGTGTGCAAGCTGTGCTATCTTCACGGGCGAGAAAAATAAGGGACGAGGGGCAGATGACGCAATCATTCATACACATCGAATCACCCAACTATCTGAGGCTGGAGGACCTGCCGGTCCCGCCGGACTGGGGGGCGGTTTTCGGCAACGACCGGCCGCTGGCGCTGGAGATCGGCTGCGGCGTGGGGGACTTCATGCTGCAGACCGCGCTGGACCAGCCCGAGACCAACTTCATCGCCATCGATTTCTACAACAAGGGGTGCTACAAGAGCTGCCGGCGCCTGGACAGGCACGGAGTCGGCAACGTGCGGGTGCTGCGGGACGAGGCGCGGCTCTTCCTCACCGACCGGATCGTCAAGGGGAGCCTGGCGGCGGTCTACATCAACTGCCCGGACCCCTGGCCCAAGAAGCGCCACCGCAAGCGGCGCCTGGTGAACCGGGAGTTCGTCGAGTTCCTGCTGGACTTCATGGCCCCCGGAGGCGACCTCTACTTCGCCACCGACTTCGACGACTACGGTCTGGACGTGGCGCAGTTGCTCCCCGAGGTGTCCCGGCTGGAGAACCGGTTCGCGCCGGACCAGTACCGGCACGAGTTCCCCGGGTACCATCTTTCCAAGTACATGCGCAAGTTCATGGCCGAAGGGAAGCGGATTTACTTCCTCCATTACCGGGTGAAGCAGGCCGGCTGCGCGGCCGAGGCGGACCTGGGGGGCGCCGGGACCGAGGCGGCCGCCTGAAGCTGCGGAGCGGAGCTCTGCCAGGATGCCAGCGAGGGGGGCCGCAGATCGCGGTCCCCCTTTTTTTACGGGGCTAGGGGGACATGACGTTGCTGCATTCCCTGCAGCGGTAGACATACCTCTGGGAGCGCAGCGCCCAGTAGAGGCCGAGGCAGGACAGCATCACCCCGTCCATCAGGCCGACGGCCGGGCCGAAAAACCACCCCGTCAACCCCGCCACGACGAAGCTGGCGAGGATCAGGGAACAGCCGTTCTTCCTGCGGTCGACCAGCCTGGCGTCCTCGCCGCAAAAGGTGCAACTCTTCACCGGTGGCAGATCCGCCATGAAACTTCCTCCAACCTGAGGTAACGCCCTCCCGCCCCCCTCAGACCGGCGGGAAGTTGCGCAGCAGGTGCCCCTTGATGGTCGACTCGAAGTCCGCCTCGCGGTCGCCCCGGTAGACCAGCGAGGAGCCGATCTCCGCCGCGAGAATGGCGAAGAGGTACTTGGGCGGCAGGTTCTTGACCCGGCGCGCGTACTTGGGCTCCTCCCGGAGCATGCGGGGGAGGTGGGAGAGGATCGCCCTGCGGTAGATCGGCTGCAGGCAGAGTTGCGGCCGGTTCTGGAAAAAGCGGAAGATCGTCGCGTAATGCTCGTTGATCTCGGAGCTCAGCGCGTCGGAGATCTCCGTGCAGATCAGCGTGGGGTTGTCGCGGCGCCGCTTCAGGATCAGCCTCGCCTCGTCCGCCGCCCGCTTCTCCAGGATCTCCAGGACGTCCCTCACGTAGCGCTCCTTCTGGGCCAGGAACTCCCCCTCGGTCAGCAGCAGGTTGGCGATGATCTCGTAGGACGAGGAGATGACGCCGCACTTGTTGGCGGAGGCGTCGCGCATGATGATCACCCCGCGCCTTTGCAGCTGGACGCGCGCCTCCGGGGTGATGAAGGAGTTGGCCCCCTCCACGATCGCCGGCGCCGACGGGGTCCCGTCCGGCAGGAAGTAGCTCCCCCAGTTGTCCTTGTCGACCGTCTCGGGGCGCCCCCCCGCCGGGATGAAGAGGTCGGCCTGCACCGTGAAGGGGAGGCCCGCGTACTCCCGGGAGAACTCGTCCGTGGAGATCCATTCCTCCACCACCCCGTCCGGGGTGCGGCTCACCTTGCGGAACAGCTCGCGCAGCCCCTCCCGGCGGCTGCCGCTGCGAAAGATCATGAAGCCGCCGGGGTGCAGCGCCTGCGGGTCGAAGCCGTCCAGGTCGGTCTTCAGCACGATCCGGGAGAGCTCCCGCGCGTCGGCCCCCGCAGGGTCGTACAGGGCCGCGGTGCCGTCCAGGATCAGGCGGATGGCGGCCCCGGGGGAGCGCTCCAGCAGGATGCGCATGGCGTTGCCCGCCACGTCCCCGTTGGTGCCGCCGGTGAACTTGACGCTGAAGGGGTCGCGGTAGATGTCGATGCCGAGCTCAGCCATGGTGATGGCGGCGAACTTCACCACCCCCGCCGAGGTGACCCCGTACTCCTTGTGGTTGATGCCGACCTCCTTGGAGGACATGATGCCGATGCCGAGAATGTAGCCGCGCCGCTTGGAGATGCGGGCGATGTTCTCGATCATGGAGTCGTGCATGTTCTCGTCGGGGCCGAGCTCGATCGGTTCGTCCTCCCGGTAGTAGTCGACGACCCCCGGGAGCTTGGCGACCCCGTTCGCCGTGACGAAGATGTCCAGGAACGCGTTGGTGACGCCGTGCTGCAGCTTGTAGAGGCGCCAGTTCTCCATCTCGCGCTCCCCGCTTCTCTGCATGTCCGCGGCGTCCAGGATCAGCACGAGCTTGCTCCCCCCCTCGTAGATGTCCTTGTTCTTCAGGTGCTGGGTATGGGCCAGCACGAAGTTCTCCCGGAAGATCGTGTTGGAGTTGGTTATGAAGTCGTCCGAGTTGCGGGCGATGACGGTGCGCCAGCCGCCCCGGGCGATGTCGGAGAACCCGATGTGGTAGCCAAAGCCGAAGCGGCTGAAGAAGAAGGTGACCCGGAAGGGGGTGACCTGGGGGAGGTCCGAGGTGGAGTCGGGGCCCAGCTGCTTCAGGTAGCCGGGGTCGAGGCGGAAGGCGAGCGCCTGTTTTTCCAGCACGAAGAAATTGGTCTTCAGGGTGTGGGTGATGAAGATCAGGCAGCAGCGGTAGATGGAGCGGCGCACCTCGTCCAGGTAGCGGTGCCCCGTGTTGTACCCCGCCACCGCGTCCGAGGTCTCATCGAGGACCGCCTGGTAGACCGTGTGGCGCTCGATGAGGGCCGGGTCGAAGCGGGCCCGGAACAGCTTCACCAGCTGCAGCGCCATCTCCGGGTGGGCGTGGAAGGCGCCCTGCACGTCCTCCAGGCCGAAGCGGTCCGGCTGGTTGTGGGCGAGGTTCGTGTGGCAAAAGGCGATGAAGGCGTTGGTGAGCGAGGCCTCCTCGCCGGTCATCACCCCGGCGGTGACGAACTCCCGGTAGGTGTAGCTCTTGGTCGCGACGATCTGGGAGTTGTAGAGCTCCTGCTGCAGCCTGGAGAAGAGCTCGGAGCCGGCCTCCAGGATCTCGCCCGAGCGCCTCCTGACGTAGAAGGTGCCGAGGAAATAGGGGTGCACCCCGTTGGTGATGGTGAGGCAGTAGGCCCGGTTCACCCCCAGGTCGAGGCGGTTGAAGACCTCCATCAGCTGCAGCAGGAACTCCTTTTGGGGCGGGTTGCCGACCGCGAAGTGGACCCGGGTCTCCTTGGGGTTGGGAGTCTGCTCCACGTACAGGTAGATGCCGCCACTCCTGCCGGCCTTTTGCTGCAGGTGGAGCACCTGGGCCACCCTGAGCGGCGAGGAGACCCTGACGTAGTTTTCGTTGTTGAGCCAGAGGATGCGCAGCAGCCGGTCGAACTCCTTCATGTCGAATTCGGGGTAGCTTTTCCTCACCTCGGCCGCGATCCTGCGGGTGAGTTCCGGCGGCAGTTCGACCTCCTTCCAGGCGAGCACGGCCGCGTTGGGTTTTCTGTTGAACTCGAAGCGCTGGATTTCCAGCGAGCGTTCCATGCCGGGGATGGTCCCTTCCGAGTGGGCGATCATGGCGTAGGAGATCTCGCGGTCCTGGAAGTTGCGCAGCGTGTCGTAGAGCGAGCCCGGAGCGTTGACGCGGGCGAGGATCAGCGTCTTGTCCCGGTCGGCGAGGATGAGGCGCCGGTTTTTGTGCAGGGTGCCCAGTTCCCGCTCCAGGATAGTCAGAGCTTCCGGTTCGTCCCGCATGGCGGTGAAGAAGTACGGGTTGATTTGTTCCTTGAGCCATCTCCGGTTTTGCGCGATCTCAACAGACGTGCTTCTGGTCTTTGCCGCCGTGCTGCCCATGTTCTGCACCCCTTTTGCTCGTTGAGTTAAGCCGTCCTGCGCGATAGTATAACAACTGATTCGGCATTTTCTTAGTGATTATTGGGGGAAAGCCGAAAAAAGTTTGTTACGGGCAAACAAGAGATTCTCTGTGCTCTCTCACGGCTCTCCTCCAGGTCCTGCTCTCTAACACTACTCAAGCCCACTCAGTCGGCTCCTTTGTGTCCTTGTTGTCCCTGATGTCCTTTGTGTCCTTTAAGCCAAGGATCTGCCGCCGGCCCTGCCAGTCAGCCGTCAGGCGCGGTCGCCGGCAGTAAACTGTTGAAGAAGTATCCCGTAGCGGGTATGATGCGGCCCAGACGAGCAGAGCCACCCAGGGAGGCGCATTGCAAAGATATCTGACCGAGGGGATTCCCGGTATAGGCGGCAGCATCAAGGGGAGCCCCGAAGACTTTCTGGTCGAGGAAATCGCGGCCTATCAGCCGAGCGGGCAGGGCGAGCATTGCTACGCCCAGATCGAGAAGCGCGGCATTACGACCCTTGAGGCGCTGCGCCGCATCTCCAAGGCGCTCGGCGTCCAGGAGCGCGACCTGGGGTATGCCGGGATGAAGGACGCGGTCGGGGTGACCCGGCAGACCGTCTCCATCCCGCGTGTCGCGCCAGAAAAGGTCCTCGACCTGCAGATACCCGGTATCAGCGTCCTCTCCGCCGTCCTGCATGGCAACAAGCTGAGGCTCGGCCACCTGAAAGGAAACCGCTTCCAGATCCGGGTGCGCGGCGTGGCCCCCGGAGCGGCAGTCCTGGCCCGGGAGGCGATCGCGGTCCTGGAAAAGCGAGGGGTGCCCAACCGGTTCGGCTCCCAGCGCTACGGAGTGCAGGGGAACTCGCACCGCATCGGGGCCGCCCTTTTGCGCGGCGACTTCCGGGAGGCAGTCGATGCCCTGATCGGCGACCCGTCCGCAGTCAGCGACGAGCGCTGGCGCCGGGCCATCGAAGCCTACCGAAGCGGCGACCTCGCCGGGAGCCTGGCCCTTTTCCCCGGACACTTCAGGGTCGAGCGCGACCTGCTGACCCGGCTGGTGCAGAAGCCCGAGGCCTTCGACAAGGCCTTCAACTCCGTGCAGCCGCGGCTCAAGAGATTGTACCTTTCCGCCTTCCAGTCCAGCCTGTTCGACCAGGTGCTGGAGGCTCGGCTGGACAGCCTGGAAGAGGTAGGCGAGGGCGACATCGCCTTCAAGCACGAAAACGGCGCCTGTTTCCTGGTGCAGGACGCGGCGCCCGAGGCCGGCCGCGCCCGGGCCTTCGAGATCTCCGCCACCGGCCCCATGTTCGGCTGCACCATGATGGAGCCCGCGGGCGCCCAGCAGGAGCTGGAGCACTCCGTGCTGGCGGCGGAGCAGTTGACCCTCGCGAGCTTCGAACTCCCCGGGGCGCTCCGCATGGAAGGCGAGCGGCGCCCGCTGCGGGTGCCGCTGGGCGGAGCCGAGGTGGCAGAGGAGGAGGGCGGGGACCTTCTGGTGAGTTTCTCCCTGCCGCGCGGCTCCTACGCCACCTGCGTCCTGAGCGAGATCATGAAGACCGGCCTGTAGGGGACCCCCGCGAGGCGATCAGGCCCAGACCCCGTAGGGGCGCAGCATCATGCGCCCGGGCTCTCCGGGCTACCACCCCGCTCAACACCCCTATCTCCGTATAGGGAATAGCACGGTAAACAGGTGTGCATGTGGCAGTTTTCCCGGACGAGTCCATCAGCGATGCGGAGCTTATGCAAGGGGTCAGGAAGGGGCTCTACGACCGGAGTCGTTTGCTCTCTCCCGATGCGACGCTGGCGGCGATCCAGGATCTGAAGCAGTGGGTGGACCAGGAGCTCGCCTTCGAGGAGGGCGCCTCCGCCTCCTTCGGCAGAGTCCTCTCCGAACTGTGGCACGCCGAGTACCTGGACCAGCTCCCCCCGCTGTTGAACAGGTTCGAGCGGCTGGTCTCCGCCTACTTCGTGCGCCGCGGCTCGGTGACCGCCTTCCACGGCTTCTGCAACGCCTGGCGGGAGGGGCTCTTGCAGCGGATCCTGCAGTTCGCCGAGGAGGGGCCGGATCTCAACGACCAGGGGCACGCGCCGGCCCCTTACGCGCTTTTGGCATCGGGGAGCACGGGGCGCCGCGAGCAGACCCTGGAGGAGGCCGACCGCTATTTCCTGGTCTGGAGGGGGGAGGATGCGGGGTACTTCAAACCGTTCGCCTACCGGGTCATTGCGATCCTCGACCAATGCGGCCTGATCGGCAAGGACGGACCCGCCTCGCTAAGCAAGGCGCTGTGGCACGGCTCCCTGGACGACTGGAGTAGCTACCTGGGCGAGGAGACTCTGCAACCGGAGGGGGCGGACCATCTTGCGACCATTGCCGACCTGCGCCACCTTACCGGGGACCCGGGAATCGGCGGCGAGGCGACCCGGCGGGCACGCTCGGGGCTGGAGTGCATGCGCGGCGAGGGAGCATTCCTGGATCAGGCGCGGAGCATCGTCGAGGCCCCCGTTGCGCTCGGCCTATTGGGCGGCATCCGGGTGGAAAAGACCGGAGAGCATGCCGGCTGCTGCAATCCCGAGCGGGCAGGACTGCAGCCCCTGGTGAGCGCGGTACGGCTACTGGCGGCGCAGCACCATCTCGAGCCCGGCCCGACCCTGGAGCGGCTGGGTGCCCTGGGAAGCCTCGGAGCGCTGGAAGCAGAACGGGTAGAGCGGCTGACGGCCTCCTACCATCAGCTGGCCGGCCTCAAGCTGCGCAGGGAGATCGCCCTGGAGTCCCCCTGGCTCGACCCGGCCCGGCTGAGCGAGTGCGAGAGGGAGAGGCTCAAGGAGGCCCTCGATTCGGTGCGTCAGTTGCAGCGCCTGGTCCGTTGCGTTTTCCTCGGCAAGGACCTGAAGGGGAGAGGATAACGCCTGTACCTGGAAAGGTTGCCTGGTCTATCCGTGAAAATCCGCCCAGTCCGCGTCATCCGCGTTCCATGCTTTTGACTCGGGATTTCTCCCTGTCTACGACGCCAACCACGTATTGGTTATTAAATAGGAATAAATGGAGTGTGAACCCGTGAAAAAACTGCAACTAAAGGCGCCCGCCAAGGTGAATTACCGGCTCGACGTCCTGCGCAAGAGGGCGGACGGCTACCACGACCTCAGGATGATCATGCAGAGGGTGGACCTGTGCGACGAGATAGAAATCACGCTGAGCGAGCGCCCCGGCGTGCGGGTCACCTGCGGCAGGGCGGGGGTGCCCGACGGCCCCGGGAACATCGCCTGGCGTGCCGCCGATGCGCTGGTTAAGCTCTGCGGCCGCGAGGTCGGCATCGACATAGCGATCACCAAGAAGATACCGGTCGCCGCCGGACTGGGGGGGGGGAGCAGCGATGCCGCCACCGTCCTCATGGGCGTCAACGAGCTGCTGGAACTGAGCCTCAGCCAGGAGCGGCTCATGGAGATCGGCGTCAAGCTCGGCGCCGACGTCCCCTTTTTCATCTTCCAGAAGACGGCGCTGGCCGAGGGGATCGGCGACCAGCTCACCGCGCTGGACCAGGTACCCGCACTGTGGGTCGTACTGGTGAATCCCGGTATCCACTGCTCCACGGCGTGGGTCTACCAAAATTTGCAATTGACAAGGAAAGAGGATGTCGCTATAGTTTCGCGTTCCTACGGCAGCCTCGACGATGTCTGCGCCGTGCTCTCCAACGACCTCGAGCCCGTCACCTTCTCACGTTTCCCGGCCGTGCGGGATTTGAAGGAGATGTTGATAGCCGCGGGAGCGCGCGGGTCACTGATGTCGGGCAGCGGTTCCACAGTGTTCGGCCTTTTTGCCGATGAGAGTGCCGCCCGGCAGGCGGCGGATGAGATAGCAAGGAGCCGCGGCTGGTTCTCGGTCGCAGTCAGGACACTGTAAGGATAGAAAGCGGAATTAAGTAAGTACAGGGGCGTCGCCAAGCGGTAAGGCACCGGATTTTGATTCCGGCATTCACAGGTTCGATCCCTGTCGCCCCTGCCAAAATAGAGAAAAAGGGTCAGCTCACAAGGCTGGCCCTTTTTCATTTTCTGGTGCAGGAGCCCGAAGGCTGGCCACAAGAATAATAGTGTGAAATAAGCGAAAGTTCATGTTATAAACGGTTGTAATCTGATGGCTCAGGCTGGAGGAAATGATGGTACTGAACACTGATCATTACGCACGTTGCATCCGTACTCTGGAACTCACCTTAGTGCAGTTGGAAAAGTCGGCCCCTGAGAGCATAGAGTTTGAAATCTTCCGCAATGCCGCCGTGAAAGGGTTTGAGCTGACGCTGGAGACTGCGGGGAAACTGCTGCGCAAGGCGCTGAAGGCGTACACCGGCCGACCGCGTGACGTCGATGCCTTAACCTACAAGGATGTGCTGCGCCATGCCGCAAAGCACGGCCTGTTGTCGACCGGGGACGTGGAACGGTGGTTCGCCTATCGAGACAATCGCAACAGTACTGCCCATGACTATGGGGTCGGCTTTGCCGAGGAGACCCTGAAGCTGCTGCCTTCCTTTGTCAGCGACGCGCAGGCGTTGGAGGTCGTGCTGCGTGATAAGTTGGGGCAAAGCGATGCTTGACCTGCGACCAGAATGGCTAAATATAGTGCGCAGCCTGATCGGGGAGCACCTTCCCGAAGCCGAGGTGCTGGCCTACGGGAGTCGGGTTCAGGGGACCTCACACGACGGAAGCGACCTCGATCTGGTAGTGCGGGATCCGGACGGTGCAGCGGTGCCGTCGATGGCGCTCGAGGAGTTCCGCGAGGCGGTGTCGGAGAGTAATCTGCCGATCCTGGTGGACCTCCTCGACTGGGCGCGCATCCCCGACAGTTTCCGGAAGGAGATTGAACGCGGAGGGGTCGTGGTCGTGTACGGCCGGGAAAAGGAGCGGTAGCAGGAAATGCACTCACTTCTTAAAGGCATGTTTTCCCGAGTGAAAAGGGGCCTGTAAACCCTTATTTATGTCCTTTAAATGTATTTTATCGTTTAATCTAACGCAGTTAGCGTGGTCCGACCGTACGCAGTAACAGTTGAATGTCTAACGGGTTCAAGTCCCGTCCGGGGAGTTATCCGTTCGCCCTGGTAGCTCAAGGGAGCGGCGTCTGAGTAATCAGGGGTCGTAAGTTCCCAATTGGCAAAGCAGCAGGCCGTAACGCAAGTGAACCTACAGGTAGCCTCGTGACTAGATATGAAGATGCCTACCCTGTGGTCGGATGGGGAAGGCCGCTGCACCTTGGCCCGGATAACGGAATCGGCCAGAGTGATCTTCCGGGGGAGTTCGGAGTTCGGGGGAGTTCGTGAGTTCGGGAGTTCGGGGGACATAATACCGATAAAACCACGACACATGCGAATGCGGCGATTCATAGTTTTATGGGGAGTTCGGGGGACATAATACCGATAAAACCACGACACATGCGAATGCGGCGATTCATAGTTTTATGTGATGCAAAATTATAGGGATTATGTCCCCCGAGTAGGTCCCCCCGGACACGGACCTCGCCGGCATTCAGGTGGCACGAGCGGTGGCGCTCTTGAGAACTTCCCGCATCTGGTGGAAGGTATATGGTTTGCTGAGCAGTCCGGCCACCGGCTCGCCAGCCATCCGCTCAGCGATGTTGCTGTCTCCAAAACCGCTGCTGATGATGACCGGCAGCCCAGGGTCGGCCTCCTTCAACTTGTGGTACAACTCGAATCCGTCCATGACGGGCATGCCTAAATCGGTCAGGACCAGACCGATGGCTTCCGAGTCCCTCCGGTAGGTATCCAGCGCCTCGCTGCCGTTCGCCGCTTCGATCACCTCGAACCCGAGTGACAGCAGCATGCGCCTGGCGATCCCCCTGACCTGATCGTCATCCTCGACCAGAAGTACCGTACCGCTCCCCCGCCAGGGTGCCGGGGCTGCCTGCTGCGGTTCGTGGACGGCTGGTTCGCCTGCCTCGACGGGCAGGTAGATCCTGAAGGTAGTGCCCTGACCCGGCTGGCTGAATACCTGCAGCGCGCCGCCGTGCGAGTTGATGATGCCAAGGGTTGCGGACAGCCCGAGACCGCGGCCGGTGAACTTGGTGGTGAAAAAGGGGTCGAAGATGCGCCGCATGGTCTCAGCAGCCATGCCGCAGCCGGAGTCAGACACCTCCAGGGAGGCATACGCGCCGGGCGGGATGAGCCTCCCCTGATGGTCTTTAGCCTGCCCCTCCCCGATCCGGGTCCGGGCCAGCGATACCTGAATCCTCCCCTGGTCAGCGCCGATGGCCTCCGCCGCGTTGAGGATCAGATTCGTGACGACCTGCCGCAACTGACCGGGATCCCCCATGACGACCGCGGCATCGGGCGAAACCTCCAGGCTGACGCTGGCGGTTTGCTGTATGCCGGCCCGCAGCAGCTGCACCATCTCGTTCAGCAACGCCCTCAAATCGACCTCCCTGGGGAAGGATTTGGACTTGCCGGCATAGGCAAGCATCTGGCGGCAGAGTTCAGCGGCGCGCTCGGAGGCTTTTTCTATCTCGCTGAGGCTGTTTTGCACGAAGCTGGCATCGACCTTGGCCAGGGAACAGTGGCCGATGACGATCATCAACAGGTTGTTGAAGTCGTGCGCTATCCCCCCGGCCAGCACACCGAGGCTCTCCAGTTTCTGGGCGTCCTGGTACTGCTGCTGGAGGGCGAGCTTCTCATCTTCAAGCCGCTTGCGCATCAGTACGGCGGCGATGTAGGTTGAGATCTCCTCCAGGCGTTCGACCATGTCCAGGGTGAAACGGCCCGTGCGGTGGTCATTGAACTGGATCAGGCCGACAATCTTGCCGCCGTCCCTGATGGGCACCAGGGCGACGGATGCGTACCCCTGGTGGATGCATTCGTTGTGCGGATTAGTGCGCGGCTCGTCCTCGGCCGGAATGTCGAGCAGGGGGAAAGAGTCGTTGGTCCAGAAACTGCCGCCGGCAGTGAAGAACTGTGGTGCCAATGCGCCCATGTCGGAAATCACCAGACCGCAGGTGCACTCCAGGCAGACCTTGCCATTCTCGTCCCGACAGAGCCCGCCGTCCACCAGGCGCGCGACCAGCGAGTTCTCTGCCAGCAAAAAATCCTGGGAGAAACCTTCCTGAGCGAAGAAGGGGAAGTCGTCGCCACTTTGCAGGCGCATACCGACTGCATCGAACCCGGTCCGCGCCTTCAGTGCGGAAAGAACCTGCGGGATCAGGGTGTCCAGGTTTCCCGGCTGATTGAGAATCTGCAGGGCTTCGCGGGCCATATCCCGGAAGGCCTCGGACAACTTGCGCTCGGTGACGTCCTGGATGAAACCGTAGATCCGGTGATTTCCCGGGTCGGACTTCCCGATGACGTGCACGCTGCGCAGATTGCCCTTACCTGTGACGAGGTCCAGCACCTCTTCAAATGGCTCGCCGTTCTCGGTGATCCGGTGCAAGGCTCGTTCAATAACCGGACGCGACGCGGGAGTGTAAAAATTGATCCCGTTTTGTACCGTGGGCTCAAAGGAGCGATCGACTTCGAGGAGGACGTATATCTCGTCGGTCCAGGTCTGTTTGCCGGTTTTGATATCGAACTCCCAGCCGCCGACCCTGCTTATTTTTTCTGTCTCAGCTAGCAGGCCCTGACTCTTTTTCAGTGCCTGGTCACTCACTTCCGCCTGGTGCCGCCGCTCGGCCTCCAATTCATCCCGGGTCCGCCGCAGCTCTTCGTTCTGCAACTCGAGCTCAATCAGGCTGACCCTCAATCGGTGCAGCAGTCTTTCGGAGCTAAGTGCGACTTCTTCCGCTGTGACAGCTCTGGTGCGCGCGATTTCCTCGGCCCGAAGCTGTAAAACCTTCCCTTCCGGTGATGGAGCGATCATTGGGCACCTCCTCACAGCCAAAAAACGAAAAAAACCCGCCTTCGTGGAAAAGGCAGGCTAGTTGAGATGTTCGATTATGCGCACCTCGAACCCCTTCGGTAACCCCTCTTCCCGTTCTGGGCAGGTGGCTTTGCGTCGTCCGGTCCCCCGGAGTTTGCCTTTTCGTTGATAAACACAAATTATTCACTCCAGAATGATCTGACTGACCGCGTATGTCAATCGGAAATATGTACAGAGCCAATTTTCAAGGAACCCGGTGACCGGCGCTGACTGGTGCCGGGAATCGATCTCAAGATCTCCCCCCGACTGGCGAACAAAACGTTTGCACAGGGGATGAAAATCTGCTACCTGTTTCATGGCGTCCAGTGCCACCGATCAGCGCCGGTTTCACGTCGCATCATCGTTCTAAGGACCGATCTATGCCGGGAAAAGTTTTGCTTCTCGCGGTCACTCTTCTCCTGCTGGCTCTTTGCCTGGACCAGTCTGTCGATGCCGCGACTCCGATCGGCCTGCGCATCAATACCAGCCACGGACTCGATAATGCCATGGGCGCGGTGCTCGACGCCGGACAGAAACTGTTCTCGGAGGTGCGTGTCACACCGTCGTCGCTCGGGAATCGAGGCTTCCTTCCACCCGACCGCTTCATCGAGGACGCCAAGAAGGCCGGCGCCACCATACTCTCCTCCAGTTTCAGCGGCTGGCAATCGCTCTACGATGCGGCCCTGTACCAAAAGCTCACCGAAAACGGCATGACGCACGTTTATGCCTATGAGCCGCGCACGCCGCAACCGGAGAACGCCCCGCCCCCGGCCGCCTTCACCACGGTGAACCGGATCGGAGGGATGACCGGTCACGGCATCGAGTTCGGCGTCCCTGTGGCGTACATGCACGGCAGGGGGCAGGGGACCACCCCGTCGGCGGTAACCGCCCAGCTGGCGGGCCTGATGGCGTGCCTCAAGTTCGGGCACCCCGACTGGAACTGGTTCGACGTGAAGGCTGCGCTGAGATCCACCGCGGCCAACTTCCCCGCCGGCTACAACCCGGCCAACTACGGGTACGGCGCCATCGACTATCCTGCGGCGAACGCGCTGCGCGACCCCAAGAGCCTCCCCCTGTTCCCCCCGGCCGCCATGCTCCACCCGCAAAAGGGGGGATTGCTTCCCTTCTCTGTAAATCCTTTCCAGCAGTCCAGGCGGGTGGCGGACGCACTCTTCAGGTTCAGGTCAAAGCCTCTCCCTCACCCCGGCGAACTCAGTCTCGCCGAGATCGTGGCCCTCGGCGGGCAGTTGATCTTTCTCGGAGACCTCACCAGGTCCGGCAACATGGTGAGCTACCGGTTGACCGGAGAGGATGCGGCCTATTTCATTTGGTTCACCAAGGACGCCACCAGCAGGTTTTCCAGGATCGAGCCCTATTCCATCCTGGGGCCGGTGCATCCGGAGCCGCAGCCGTCCTACGGCCCCCGGCTCAAGCCCGGCCAGGGGGCGAACTCCAGGAAGTAACAACCTCGATGGACACCGCCGCCTCAGGGTGACCGTTGCCGGGTCTTGAAATGCCGCGCGGGACCTTTCAGCAAAGCACTGTCTCTCAACTCCAGCCGAATTGCCGAATGGTCGACATTTTTGCCGTCATCCCGGGTATTTTCGGAGGAAGCATGCCAGACCACTCTGCTCGACCGGTCAGCGCCGTTCAGCGGACAAGCGTCGAGGCCAGCCGCACAAGGTAAGCAGGCAGACTCCAGAGTTCGTTCAGCGACTCCGGGATATACCGTTCCCGAAACTCGGGTTCCCTACCGCCTCGGCGGTGCGGCTGCGGCGAATTTGATTGTAAATGACCTTCTAAAGCATTAAGATTTCCAGAACCTTCCCCTGCCTAACTGCGGGTCGCACAACGGGGTCTTTTCATGGACGTCGCAGGCAACGCACATCATGCGCCGGAACCGACCGACCTCCCTCCCGCCCCCTTGCCGGGCCTGCCTCAGCTGCGCCCGTTGCTGGTCGCCTTTCTTGCCTGGTTGATACTCGCGACGCTCGGCTGCCTGGCGGGCGGCCGCTGGTACCAGGGATACCTGGTCGGCAAGCAGCGCCTGTTGACCCTGAATCTCCTGAGCAGCAAGGCCACGGCGCTCTCGGCCTCCATCAACCGCAGGTTCGCGCTCCTGGAGGGGCTGCACACCTTCTCGGAGGCGAACGCTTCCGCACCCGATTTCCGGCGGCGTTTTGCCGTCTATGCCGCGGGGCTCCACGCGGGGGCGAGGGACGTGCGCATCTTCGCGATCGCGCCCGGCGGGGTGATCCGCTACCTCTACCCGCTGGCCGGTAACGAGCGGGCGCTCGGGCTCGACCTGTTCCGCGACCCTCACACCCGGGAAGACGCCCTGCGGACCCTGAAGAGCCGGGGCGTTACCCTGAGCGCCCCCTATGAACTGCGGCAGGCCGGCCTCGGGATGGTGGCGCGCCAGGCCGTGTACGACAGGGGGAAATTCTGGGGCCTGGCGACCATGGGCCTCGACGTTCCCTCGGTGCTTGACGAGGCCGGCCTGGACAGCGAGAGCCGCTTCGTCATGGCCCTCAGGGACCGGACCGGCAAGGTCTTTCACGGGGATCCGGCCATCTTCGCCGCCCAACCGGTGCAGCTTGCCATAGACATCCCGGATGGTCACTGGGAACTCGCGGCGCTCCCCAAAGGGGGGTGGGAGGCGTCAACCGGCAGGGACCTCCTCCTGTTCTACACGGGAACCCTCTGCACCGCTCTCAGCCTCGCCTGCATCATCTTCCTGGCCTGCGACCGGGAGCGCCGCCTGCGCCGTGCGGTGGCCGAACGCACCCAGGCGCTCAGGAGCGAACACCGCTTCGCCATGGGGCTCATCGACAGCCTCCCCGGGGTCTTCTATCTCTACGACCGGAACCTGAAGTTCCTCAGGTGGAACAGGAACCTGGAGCAGGTCCTGGGGTATTCGCACCAGGAAATCGCGGCGCTCAGTCCGCTCGACCTTTTCGCGGGTGGCCATAGGGAGCTGCTCCAGGCCAGGATAGAGGAGGTCTTTGCCAGGGGCGCCTCGCAGGTCGAGGCCGAGTTCCGCTGCAAGAGCGGCGCGAGCATCCCGTACTTCTTCACCGGGCTTAGGACGGAGATCGACCGGCAGAGCTGCCTGATCGAGATCGGCATCGACATCTCCGCCCGCAAGGCTTTGGAGCGGGAGCTGACCGAGATGAACGCCACCCTGGAGACGCGGGTGACGGAGCGGACCCGCGAACTGCAGGAAAGCAGGCTCGAACTGGAACAGCTGGTGCGGGACCTGAACCTGAAGGGGGTCGAACTGAGCGCCGCCAACGAGAAGCTGCAGGAAGTCGACCGCCTGAAGTCGATGTTCATCGCCTCGATGAGTCACGAATTGCGGACACCGCTCAATTCTGTGATAGGCTACTCAAGCATCATCATGAACGAGTGGCTGGGGCCGCTGCTGCCGCTGCAGAAGGAGAACCTGGCCATCGTGCTTCGGGCCGGCAAGCACCTGCTCTCCCTGATCAACGACGTGATCGACGTATCCAAGGTCGAGGCGGGACAGATCGAGGTGCGCCCCGAGGAGTTCGACCTCTTCGACCTGGTGATCGAGGCGACGCAGCAACTGGAGCCGGAGATCCGGCGCAAGGGGCTGGAGTTGCGCGTCAGCAACCTGCACCTCGCCGCCCGGACCGACCGGCGGCGCCTGCTGCAGGCGACCCTGAACCTCCTCAGCAACGCCACGAAATACACGGAATCGGGATCGATCGAACTCGAGGTCAAGCCCGACGGGGGGGGGGTCGAGATCGCCGTGACCGACACCGGGATCGGCATAGAGGAAAAGGACGCCAAGCTGATCTTCCGGCCCTTCCAGCGCCTGGACTCGGCGCTGCGCGGCACGGTTTCGGGGACCGGACTCGGGCTCTACCTGACCTCCAGGCTCGCGACCGAGATCCTCGGCGGAACCGTAGCCTTTACCAGCCAGCCCGGGAAGGGCTCCACCTTCACCCTGCGCGTGCCGCTGCGGGCCGGCGGGCAGCCTCCCCAGGGAGCGGGCTGATCCGCGGCCACCCGAGCTTCGGCACGTCCATCCTTCAGGATCCGGCAAAAGGAGGACCCCATGAAACAGGCGCTGGTCATAGAGGACAACCGCGACAATCTCGGCCTGATCAGGTTTGCCCTGGAACGTGCCGGCTACCGCGTCGAAGCGGCCGAGACCGGAGCCGTCGGCGTCAGCCGCGCCCTGGAGGCGCCACCCGACCTGGTCATCGTCGACATCAACCTGCCCGACTTCGACGGCTACGAGGTGACGCGCCGGATCAGGCAGTCGCTGCCCGACCGGGACCTGCCGATTGTCGCCATCACCTCCCACGCCATGCTGGGCGACCGCGAGAAGACCCTGGCGGCGGGCTGCACCGCCTACTTCGAAAAGCCCATCGACCCCATCACCATCGTGGAGGAGATGGAGCGCGCCATCGCCCGTTTCCGCGCCGCCCGCCCCGCAGGGGATGCCCCGTGAAGGCCCTGATCGTCGACGACCGCGAGGAAGACCGCAGGCTTTTGAGGTACAACCTGGAGTGGCACGGCTACCAGGTGGCCGAGGCCGGCAACGGGGAGGTGGCCCTGGAGCTGGCCCGCCGGGACCCGCCGGACCTGGTGATCGCCGACGCCCTGATGCCGGTGATGGACGGTTTCCAGCTGCTGCGCGAGATCAGGAAGGATCCGTCCCTGGACCGGGTCCCCTTCATCTTCTACTCCAGCGTCTACACGAGCGAGCGCGAGGAGGAGCTGGCGCTCTCCCTGGGCGCCCAGGCCTACATCACCAAGCCCAAGGATGCCGACCAGATCTGGGACGAGATCGCCCGCATCACGGCTGCCGGGCTCCCCTCCCCGGCCGCCCCGCCCGCATTGGCAAACCCCGACGACGAGGCCTTCCTCACCCAGTACAGCAAGATCGTGGCCACCAAGCTGGAGGAAAAGGTGCGGGAGCTGGAAGCAGCCAACGGCAGCCTCACCCTCTCGGAGCGGCGCTACCGCAACCTCTTCGCCTGTCTGCGCGACGCCGTCGTCATCTCGGACCTGTCCCGGATCGTCGTCGACGTGAACCAGCCCGCGCTCTTCGACATCTTCGGCTATCAGAACCACGAGGTGCTGGGACAGAGCACGGCCCTCTTCTACGCCGACCCGGACGACTTCACGAGGCTCGGCCGCGAGGTCTTCAGCCAGGCGACCCAGTCGGACCGGCTCTTCGAGCTCAAGTTGCGGCGCAAGTCCGGCGAGGTCTTCGACGCCGAGACCTTCGCCCTCAGGATGCTGGGGGACGACGGCAGGCAGACCGGCAACATCGGGGTGATCCGGGACATCACCGAACGCAAGCGGTCGGCCGAGCTGCTCGCCCGGAGGGAGGCCGAATTCAAGCGCGTCTCGCAGGAGTTCCACGTCCTTTTGGACGCGATCCCGGACAGCCTGATGCTGATCGACCGGCAGTTCCGTGTCGTCTGGGCCAACGAGGCGGCGGCCAGGGTGGCCGACGCCCCCCTGGAGGCGCTTGCCGGCCGGTACTGCTACGCGCTGGGAACGGACCGCAGTGCCCCCTGCGAGGACTGCCCGGCGCAGAAGACCTTCGCCTCGGGCAAGCCGGTGAGCGAATCCGCGACCGGGAAGGACGGCCTGGTCTGGGACATCCAGACGGCTCCCCTGCTGAACGAATCGGGGTCGGTCAGCTGCGTGATCGAGGTCAAGCGCGACGTCACCGAGCACAAAAAGCTGGAAGCGCAATACCTGCAGGCCCAGAAGATGGAGTCGGTCGGCACCCTGGCGGGCGGCGTGGCGCACGACTTCAACAACATCCTGACCGCCATCATCGGGCACGGCCAGTTGGCGCGGATGAAGCTGGAGACCGACCATCCGCTGCGGCACAACGTCGACGGGATTCTCGAGGCGGCGGACCGGGCGGCGCAACTCACCAAGGACCTGCTGCTCTTCAGCAGAAAGCAGGTCAACGAGCGCAAGGCGATCGACCTGAACGAGGTCGTTGCCAAGTCGGGGACCTTCCTGCAGAGGATCATCAGGGATGACGTCATGCTGAAGTGCGTGCTGATCGGCGGCGCGCTGCCGGTGCTGGCCGACCGGCACCAGCTGGGGCAGGTCCTCATGAACCTTGCGGTGAACGCCTGCGACGCCATGCCGCAGGGGGGGGAGTTCGTCCTGCAGACGGAGCGGGCGGCGCTCGACGAGGATGCGATCCAGGCCCAGGGGCTCGGAGAGCCCGGACCCTATGCGCTTTTGACCGTCTCGGACACCGGCGAGGGATTCGACGCCGCGACGCAGCAGCACATCTTCGAGCCCTTTTTCACCACCAAGGAGGTGGGAAGGGGTACCGGGCTCGGGCTGGCGGTGGTGTACGGCATCGTCAAACAGCACGACGGCTTCATCAGCGCGCGCAGCGTGCCGGGCAGGGGGACCAGCTTCAGCATCTACCTCCCCCTGATAACCGAGGCTTCGCAGGAGGGGGCCGCGGCCATCCAGGACGACGCCCTGGACCGGGGGAGCGAGACGATCCTTTTGGCCGAGGATGACGCGTTGGTGAGGAGCCTGGTGGCAAATGTGCTGGCAGAGGCAGGCTACAGGGTGCTGGAGGCGGTCGACGGCGGCGATGCCGTGCGGAAGTTCCGGGAGCATCCCGATGACATCGACCTTTTGCTTTTCGACCTCGTCATGCCGCGCATGAGCGGCAAGGAGGCGTACGATGTGATTGCCGGGGAGCGGCCCGGAACCAAGATCATCTTCGCAAGCGGCTATGCTCCCGACCTGGCCCGGCAGAAGGCGTCCTTCGGCGACGGCATTCACCTGATACACAAGCCGGTGTCGCCCGGGGAACTGTTGAAGGCGGTGCGCAGGGTGCTGGATGAGGGGTGAGCTTTGCCGCCGGCCCCTCACCGCAGGCCGGATCAAGCAGTTTCGAACGGTCGGACCGAGGTGCCGAGGCTGTCCGGGAGCGCCGCGTGCAGCGAAGCGGGGTCCGCGGAAACCTGGCGGCCACCGTTTTCCGGGCCCCCTGGGAGGTAATGGTGCGCGCCGTGCCGCGTGCCAGGAACCTGGGCAGCCTCTGTTTACCGCCCATATCCGGGCAAGGAAAAGGAGGACTGCTGTCTTGACGCGTCCTCTTCCTGTTTCTTCTTCGCTTCGATTTCTTGCTGCTTCTTTTGGGCGTCTTCCAGCTTCTTCTTTGCCTCGGCATCCTGCTGCCTTTTCTGGAGTTCAGCTTCCCTCTGCCTGGCCCCGGCCTCAGCCTCCCGGACGCGTCTCTCCAGCTCGGCATTCTCTTTCGCAAGCCGCTCCCTCTCGACCTCCCTCGCCTTGGACTCGGCAAGCTCCTTTGCCTGTCGAGCGTCCAATTCGGCCTGACGGACCCGGCGCTCGAGTTCGGCGTTCTCCTTGGTAAGGCGGGCACGCTCGGCGGCCTCCTGCACCTTGCTCTCAAGGGCGGCCTTCTCCTTCTCGTAGCGGGCTCGTTCGGCCTTGAAGGTGTCCTGGGACGGCTGCTCCAGACGGCCGCGGGCAAGATCGACGAAGTCTCCCGAGGGGAATTTCTTGAGGTAAGCCTGGTAGGCGGAGGGGGTGCCTGCCTTCTCGGCACTTTCCCAATAGCGCAACTCCAACTGCTTGGCGTCGACTGCGCCCGCGGAAGAGGCGGGCTCGGGAGGCTTCTGCTCCAACGGGGCACGGAAATAGAATTTGGAGGAGAGGACCCCGTCGAAAACGGGGTGCTGGAGGCCGTTGGTGTCACGGGCCACGTTGATGGCCACCTCGCGCATCACATCAACCAATTCCAGGCCGTCCTTCTGGATGAATTCAATCAGGCGACTGGTGAAGACGCCGTTGGTGCCGCCCGCGCCGTCGGATGCGGTGTTGCCTGGGTCCGTGGAATAGAGAATCGAGGTGGTCGCGGGGGTGACGACCTTTGCCAAGCCGCGAGACGCACTCCTGCTCAGTCTGGAGAGAAACGGGTTGTCACGGCAGGCATCAAGGATGATGATGTTGTTGGTCGAGGACTCGCGCATCCGATCCATGAGCTCGTTCAGCGGGAACGCGCTGTAGCGAAGATCGTCGGCATCCTGGAGCTCGTTCCCGATCAGGTCCGAAGGTACCAGGTAGTTGGCGCTGTCGACCTGGACACCGTGGCCGGCGAAGTAGAAGAGCGCGACCTCGCTCTTCTTAAGTTTCTTTCCGAATTCCTTGACGGAGGCAAACATCCTGCGCCGGTCGATGTTTTTGAGCAAGGTGACCTCGAATCCGTTGTCGCGCAGGACACGGGCCATGGCTTCGGCGTCGTGGACAGGGTTCTTGAGGGGGGCATCCTGGTAGGCGCCGATGCCGATAACGAGCGCTACCCGGCGCTCACCAACGCTCGGCGTCCCGCGCAGGGCGATAGAACGGCTGGAGTCCTCCGACTGGATCGAGGCGGCAGGGGCTTTCAAGGGAGATAGGCACTGGCAGAGTGACAGTAAAAACAAGGCATATCCGAGAAGGCGCATGGATCATATCCTCCAAAGTGCTGCTGTAGCTCCTGCCTCACTTCGGTAACTCGGGGACTTATTGAGTCATGGACGTGATTTCTCTCTCATAGCACATCCCGTTTCATTTTCTCAACTATTTAATTCGCCGCCCTTTTGGTCCAGGGGAGTGCTGACCGGTAGAGGGTGACCGGCGCCGGGTCTTTGGAATGCCACATTTAACTTCATCAGTCTAAAGAAAGTGGTTTTTCAAGACCTGGCACCGGGAACCCATCGCGATATACGGCTTCTCCGTCGCGATATACGGCTTCTCCATCGCGATGTACGGCTTCTCCATCGCGATGTACGGCTTCTCCATCGCGATGTACGGCTTCTCCATCGCGATGTACGGCTTCTCCATCACGATGTACGGCTTCTCCATCACGATGTACGGCTTCTCCATCACGATGTACGGCTTCTCCATCACGATGTACGGCTTCTCCATCACGATATACGGCTTCTCCACCGCGATATACGGCTTCTCCATCGCGATATACAGCTTCTCCATCGCGATGTACGGCTTCTCCATCGCGATATACGGCTTCTTCATCGCGATACACAGCTTCTCCACCGCGATATACGGCTTCTTCATCGCGATACACAGCTTCTCCACCGCGATATACGGCTTCTCCATCGCTGAGCCCGGGGGTGTAAAGAACTTTGTGTAAATGGCTTCTGTTATCCTCCGGAGGGGACGACTTGTCCGCGGATTGCAGTGGGGCTGGACCAAGCTAACATGCCGTGATGAATTAGAGGCATGCTTCAGCGAGCAAAAAGGGGCCAATAAGCTCAGCCTCGCTTTTAAAGAATTATCCACAACAGCCGATACGGGTACTGGTGAACTGCAGGGAGGAGGTTGACCGATCCCCGTCGCTCGCTCCATGGCGCGCCGGTAGGTTGCGGGCTTCCCCCGATTACTGCGGGACAGGCTCTGCCGGGGCGGTTTTCCCCTCCCAATAATGACTGTCGACCGGTTGAACGATGATCTTACTAGAGCGCCCAGGCGCTGAGAAGTGTTACCTGCTGCTCCCCCCCGGGGAGTACTGGCGGCAACTGTTGATCTTTCCGGCGGTCGGCCTCGCCCGGGACGAGGTCGAACTGTACCAGGTCGCCTCGGGCTGCCTGCTCTGGATAGAGCTGGTCAGCGGCAAGGTGTGGAACCTCGTTTCCCGGCGCTGCGGCCCCGTCCTCCCGATCAAAAAGCTGGAACTACTCGCCAGATGCCTGGAAGGCGCCCACCTGGATGAACTGCCGGCGGTGCTCTCTCATCTCGCCAACCTGCTCAACTGGCAGGAACTCGAGGGCCCCGACCCGCAAGCTCACCGTCTCATCGCCGGCGAGTTGGCGAAGGTGCAGCTGCACGCCGGCCTCAACCCTGCGGAGGAAGATCCTGCCGGCGGCCTGCTGCTACCTGACGCCTGCCGCCCCTATCTCGCCAGTTATGAGCAGGGGAGCGCGGCCTTCATCGCCGCACTGGACCGCGAGGCCCTCGCGCTGACTGATTCGGGGGCGCTGTGCAATGGCGACGACCTCCTGGTTTACAACCACTTGATGGCTCCCCTCGCGAAGATCCGGAAGTACCGACGCCAAGCCCTGCAGGCCGTCCCCCTGTTGCGCGGGCCCCTCGCCAGCGGTTCCACGGAGTTCCGGGTGCGGCGCCTGCAGCAGTGCGTGGATGCTGGCAATCTCCTGCTGCCGGTGCTGTCGGATTACTTCCGTGCCCCCTTTCCCGTGGTCGGCTTCCTGCAGGGAAAGGACTTTGCCCTCATCGGAGAGCAATGGCGGGGGGAACTCGACCTCCTGGTTGATATCCTGTGCAGGGTCAAGCCAGGGTGCTGGCCCCGGGAGACCGAGGACTGGCGGCAGTTGGCCTCCCTGGTACTGCCGGTCTGCCAGGCGCTTGACGGTCTACGCAAAGCGGAGAGCCAGGAGCGCCTGGTGCGCTGCCTCAACGACCTGGCTCGGGACGGGTTCGCCAGTCTGCCGAAACGGATCCGTCGCTACGGGGTCTCGTCAGCTGATATCATAGCGGTTCCCGATTTCGAGAGGGAATTCTGCGAGTGGGCGGTGCTGGCGGGGGTGGACCAAGGCGGGGCGTGCGAGGCCCTCTGGAGCTACTCGATCTTCAAGATCGCCATCCTGACCCGGCGCTGGCGCGAATGGCGGCAGGACGAGGGGAGAAAGGAGGCGGAGGAGCCCGAAAGCCAGCAGGCCCGGCCGCCGTGGCCGCACGACAGGGTTGAGCGGTTCCGGGAACTGCTGCACGGCTATCCGTTGCTGGAGAAACTTGCCTGATCCTGGTGCCGGTTGCCCGCGGCGTGCCAGGGAAGGGGGTGGAGGGGACGGAACCGGAGCCGACCACTTCAGCCGGCGCAGCCGGATGCCGGTACTACAAAAAGGCGGCCACTACCTTCGCTATCTCGCCTAATGCACCCAGTTCGGCTTCAGAGAACATCGGCAGCCCGTCAGCGCTGCTGCCTCTGCGGCAAAGCTGCAGTGCCCCCAGTAACTCGTCCCCCCTTAAGATCGGAACGCTCATGATCCTTTGAATCGGCGAGCTGTTAGTCTTGTTGAAGCCTTCGAACACGAACAGATGCGGTGTGGAAGCGAAACTGTTGTCGAGAAAAGCCTTCCTTTCCACGGCTGTCCTGACCAGCAGCGAGCGGCGCGCCGAAAACGGGATGGAGCCGGACTCCTTCATTTCAGGTGGCCAGAGAAAGGAAAAACATTCGAGGCCGGGATCAAACTTGAAGCAGGCCACCTCATCGGGCTGTACCCTGAACGTACTGGAGAGCGCTTTGGCGCAGGTTGCCACCTGATCATTCAGGTTCGACTGTGCCGACATGGCAGCCTGCAGTTTCTGACAAAAATCGGCTATACCCACCGTTTCCTCCCTGGCCTCGTTACTAAGCTGTGAATCGGCCGGCATGGCCATAGCCGCCCATCCACACCTGCAGTCCCACCGATGCTTCACTTGAGACGGCCAGCTATGTTAACACTTAAAGCATATGTCGTCCTACAGAAATTATACGGTCCACCCGCAGCCCCGTGTCGTCCGGTCGGGTCCCTGCCAGATCCCCTCCCAACCTCGACGGGAGGGTGGTTGGCAACTCGCCCGCAGCCTGGTTTTGCCCGGCCTGGGCGGCCCCCCGGAACGGCACGCTATCAAAAACGGCAGGCGGCCAGGGTCAGCACGCCCCTGGCGCCCGCCCCCTCGCGCACCGCGGGCTCCAGGCCCACCTCCGCCGCACCCAGGGCCTCGACCAGCGCCGAGTCCGCGCAGGTCAAATCAAAGCTCTGCCCCTGGTGCACCAGGTAATCGACCCCATCCCCCCTGGTGAGCCAGACGGTTCCCCTGAGACAGTGAAGCCTCGTCCCCTGCGACCCGCCCGTCAACCGCAACAAATCTCCCGTGCCCAGACTGCATTCCATGGTGTCACCCCCCTTTACCACGCTCTCCTGCCTGAGCCAACTGTAGCGCAGCACGGGCGATGAGTACAGACACAGAAAATTTGATTTGTAACCATGACAGTTGTGAAATATGATGACTGTACCCAGACCTAATATGCCTAATTGTGTCTGGGGCTGCGCGCGGGAATCAGGTAGCATGACGTCGTGCCGGGAGGTTTCGGGGAGGGGGTGTCATGGAAACTGCTTCAGACTCAAGGCCGCTCTACGAGCGGGTCGGCGGAGAGATCGCGGCGCTCATCGCCGCGGGGACCTACCGGGTCGGCGACCGGCTCCCCTCCATCAGGGAGCTCAGCTCCAAACTGAGCGTCAGCATCAACACCGTGATGCAGGCCTACGCGGTGCTGGAGGACCGCCGGGTGATCCAGGCGCGCCCGCAATCCGGGTATTACGTCTGCCCCCGCGCCCCGGAGATCACGGCCGCCCCGCTTTTGGGCCGGCAGCGCCTGGTGGCGACCGCGGCGACCTGCAGCGACCTCTGCCAGCAGGTGATACGCAACATGATGGACCGGGAGCTGCTCCCCTTCGGCAGCGCCATCCCCCACCCGCGTCACCTGCCGATCGACAAGCTGAACCGCGTCATGAGCTCGGTGCTGCGCCGCTTCGGCGACCAGGGGGTCACCTACATGATGCCCCTGGGCTGCGAGCGGCTGCGCACCCAGATCGCCAAACGCTCGCTCTCCTGCGGCATCGGCATCGGGCCGGACCAGGTGCTGATCACCTCCGGCTGCGTCGAGGCCGTGCAACTCGCACTGCGCGCCACCTGCCGCCCGGGCGACACCATCGCCGTGGAATCCCCCTTTTATTTCAACTTCCTGCAGCTGATAGCGGAGATGGGGCTCAAGGCCCTGGAGATCCCGTCCACCCCGCGGGAGGGGATCAGCATAGAGGCGCTCAGCTACGCCATCGAGAACAACCGGATCAGCGCCTGCCTGGTGATCCCCAACTTCAGCAACCCGCTGGGAAGTCTCATGCCCAGCGAGCGCAAGCGGGAGCTGGTGCAGCTTTTGGCGGGCCACGAGATCGCGCTCATCGAGGACGACATCTACGGCGACCTGAGCTTCGCCCCGGAGCGGCCGATGGCGGCGAAATCCTTCGACCGCCAGGGGCTGGTGATCTACTGCTCCTCGTTCTCCAAGACGCTCGCCCCCGGCTACCGGGTGGGATGGGCGATCGGCGGCCGCTTCCAGCCGGAGATGGAGCGGCTGAAGATGATGTCCAACCTGGCGACCGCCTCGCCCACCCAGCTGGCGCTGGCCGAGTTCCTGGCGACCGGCGGCTACGACCACCACCTGCGCGCCATACGGCGCGTCTATGCCCGCAACATCTCGCTTTTGGCCGACGCGGTGGCAAGATATTTCCCCCCGGGGACCCGGATGACCCATCCGGAGGGAAGTTTCATGCTCTGGGTCGAGATGCCCGAGGGGACCGACTCGGTCACGCTGTTCCACCGGGCCCTGGAGCACGGCATCGGCATCACGCCGGGGTCCATCTTCACGCTGGGTGACAAGTACCGTAACTGCGTGCGGCTCTCGTCGGCTTCCTGGGACGAGCGCTCGGAGCAGGGCGTGGCGACCCTGGGCAGGCTCGCCGCACAGGCGACGGGTCAGCTCGGCTGACCGTCCACACTCCGGCCAAGGTCGCCGGAAATGGGGTGTCCCGTGAAAAACTTTGTTCGAACCGCACTCCTCTGCATCCTGCTGGCGGCTGCCGGTGCCGTGCCGGCGGCCGCCGGGCCAAGGATTCCCGAAAAATTGACCTACCATCTCAGCTGGACCGGCATTGCGGTGGGGACGGCGGAGCAGGAGATCCTCGATCGGGGAGATGCCGTCAGGATCGTCTCCTCCGCCCGCTCCAACGGCTGGCTCTCAACCTTTTTTCCCGTGGACGACCGGACCGAAAGCATACTCGACAAGGTCGGGCCCTTTCCCGGCCGGACCAGGGGCTTCAGGATGCTCTTCAAGGAGGGACACCGGGTCCGCGACCGGGAGATCCGCTTTTACCCGCTGGGGATGAACGCCCTGTTCCTCGACCACCAAAACGGCGACCAGGCCAGGGTCGCCCTTGAGCCGGAAACCTTCGACATCTACTCCAGCTTCTACTATCTGCGCCACCAGGCGCTGCAGCCGGGCAGGTCGCTCTACGTCAACGTGCTGGACGGTAAAACTCCGCGCCGGATCGAGGTCAGGGTCCTGCGCAGGGAGAGGATCAAGGTGCCGGCGGGAGAATTCGACACCCTGGTCATCGAGCCGATGGTGCAGCCGGAGGGGGTGTTCGAAGGGAAGCGCGGTGTCTGCATCTGGCTGACCGACGACGATCGGCGCATACCGGTCAAGGCGCAGACCAAGGTGACCGTCGGGAGCGTCACAGCGGTGTTGACCGGAGGGAGCTACTGAGCCAAGGAGCCGGGGAAATAAAAAACGTAATTCTATAATATCGTACTGGTTTTACCGGTAACCCTGCCGGCAGCACATCTCATCGCTATTATTCCGTTTGACAAGGTGAAAATAAAGAGGATAATTATAACAACTTTATATTTTGTGGGGCAGTCCGCCATTCCTCATTGGACACCGGCGATTGAGCTGGGGCTCACCCAACGGCCTTCGCCCTCCTTTGGTAGACAACGATGGAGGCGCGGCGCCATTGACACTCCCGCGGATGGTAAGCCGCGGGGGGGCAAACCGCGCATCGGGGGAGGGAAAAAGCCTGAGAAACTCGGTTCACTTTTGTTGTCGACTCATGTGACGTAGCCTTACTATTTTGGTGTCGTGAATCAAGTTAATGGGCCGGATTGCCGGACATGCCTACCGTAAGGTCATGTTTCTGTAATGCGGCCTTACTGCGTTGCATCGGGATTTGCGGGAACGGTTTTCCGTCTTCAGGAAGGGAGGTGATGGCATGTAGCAGTCAGTTTCACAGGCATAACCATTGACACCTGCTGTCAACGACTGGAAACAATCATACAAGGAGAATCGCTATGCTTAAAGTGACCGAGAGTATCCTGCAACTGTTCCTGATAGTCTTCCTCGTCATAACATCATGCTTGGCTCTGCCTTGTCTGATTGTGATCTACTTGTTCAGCCCGTCAGACGAGAGGGAAACCGTCCCGGCGTCGGGTCCGTTCAAGCCGGGCCTCCTGCGAGCGGGCGGTTGGGGATTCACAACCCTGGTTTTCGGCGTGCTCTGCACGGCGTGGTTCCAAACGACCTCCGTGGTTTCCCTGGTGACAGGCATCGGCGTCGCCCTGGGGTTGTTGCCGGCCGGTCCGTTCCAGATCTTTTAGGACGGTGGCCACCGGTGCGCCACGCCTGAAAATGTAGCGTCCTCCCGGTCCTCCCGGCTTGCCGGCGCGGGTTCCCAACGACCGCAGGGTAGCCTCCTGCTACCCTGCGGTTTTTTCAAGGTCCGGGCACCCCTCCTAACCTTGAATATCCCAGATGTCGATCTCCATGGTCCCCTTTGGGGCCAGATGCACCGCGGCCAACCGGCAGATGCTTTTGCACTGTCCCGACCTACCGGCACCCTCAAACAGAAACGTGAATCCAAGTACACGTCGGCGGGACGACGCATAAACAGGCAGGATTTGATCCGGCACTGTCAAAGGGAAACGTATCGGCCGCGCCGGGCATGACGCGGTTTCAGCATAGGCGGGTCCGGCCGCCGCAAGGCGACCGACCGCTGACGGGTTTCGACATCCGGCACACCGGTCAGATAGAGAAATAGGGGCGGCTCTCACAGGGCGTCCCTTTTTTCGTTCAGCGTCCACATTCCGCATGCTTTTTGTGGTATATTTATAACGATTTATGAATTAAACTGAACTGCGTGATAAGGCGTGTGCTGGTTCTTGCTGCTGCAGTCGTGGGTCGTCACGAGTCACGCCAGATCCGGTGCACAAGCTTCCCTGGCCGTTGACTCCCGGCCCGGGAAAGGGGACGGGGATGCCGGCAAGGGGGAGGTTGGCACCGGTTGCGGCAAAAACATGGCTGGACTGTCGTTGGAATTCACAGGCTAGGCTGGAGGGGGCATGACGACTACCAAGTTTGAGTGGATGTACTGTAACCTTTGCGAACGGGCGTTTCTCGCGGATTCCAAAAAATACTGCACCTACGACTGGTGTGACGGCTGCCTCGGGGACGTCTGGAGCTGGGAGGTCGTCCGGGATTTGAACCCAAGCTATCCGAAAATCCCCCAGACCGGGGTTGAATATCCTTTGTTTGCCGACAGATCTCTGGAGAACCCCGGCCGCAGGGAAAACGGCTGGTCCCCGGTGGCCAATTCCTGACCCCGCCGGGGCCCGAAGACGCGGGCGGGGTGCCCGGAAAAAAGGTGAGGGGGCCCGAGGGCCGGCCGCTGCAGATCTGCCTGCAGCGACCGGCCCTCCGCTTTTCCGCGTTGCCCCGGCTTTGCCCGGACTTGAGGGAGGTTATGTCGATCGGGGAGCGGTACCTCACATCGGACTATCCTCGCGCCGAGCAGTGCCTGGTTGCCGCTGGCTCCCCTGCGTCGCGGGTTGCGGCACCCGGCGTGGCAGCGCAAGGTCCGCCAGCCGGAAGGTCCGCTGCGGAAACGATGGCGGCCAGGGTGATGGCGGCGAGGATGGCGAGGATGGCCAAGAGAAGGTTTCTCATGGTGAACTCCCTCAGAAGGATATGCTGCCTGCGGGCCGTGCCCCTGTGCGCCGGGCCCGCTTCCGGCCGGTGCGGACTAGGTCAGAGGTAAAAAAAGCGCCGTGACCCAAGGAGGTACCGGTCACGGCGCAAAGCATGTTGTGCCGTCGCTGAGCCTTGCTTCGGGCTGAGGGGTGCTGACGATTGCCAGGGTAGCCGGCCAAAGAGGAAGAAATACGCAGGGAATGTGGAAAGATTATGCACCGGCTCCGGACCATCCGGAGCGTCTACTTGAAGCGGAAGGAAACCGGCACCTCCACCCAGGAGGAAATCGGGTTGGCGCCGCTGCGCGCCGGTGCAAAGCGCCACTGGCGCACCGCCTCCAGCGCCGCCTGGTCCAGGACCCGGCTACCGGAGCTCTCCCTGAGGTTCACCTGCTCGGCGGTCCCGAGCGCACTCACCCACACCCTTAAAATGCTGGTCCCCTGCTGCCTGAGCCGCCTGGCGAGGGGCGGGTACTCCGGAACGGGGTTGTTCTGGTAGCTTGCCGGTGAGTAAGCGCCCGGGAGCGCCGGACCGGTTGCCCCTTCCCGGTTGGCTGCCGCAGGCGCGGGAAGGGACCCGCCGGCTTTTCCCCTCACGACTGCCGGAGCGCCGCTGCCCGGGAGCACCATGAGCGCCGGGTCGGCAGGGAGCGTCGCGACCGGAGCGAGCGGGGCCGGCGGGGCCGGCACTCCCTTGGTCTCTGCCGCTGACCTGGCTGCCACCTGCAGGGGCGCGGTGTTCCCGCGGGGAGGGGCTGCCTGCCGCGCGGGGCGAACGGCAGGATCGGGCAAGGCGAGGCCCGGCCTGAGCGCGCTGTGGCGGGGCATGGTTCGGGGCGCGTCGGGGGAGTGTGCGGCGGCCGGAGGGGATACGGGAACCACCCAGATGGCCGACTCGTGACGGGCCTCGGCAAGCCGCCCCGCGGCATCCCGCAGATAGGGCACCAGGAACAAGCCGCCCGCCAGGTGCAGGGCCAGGGACAACAGCAGTGCCTGCCTCAGATGCCGTGCGGCAACCGGAGCGCCGCCGGCGAACTGCTGTGGGACATCTACCAGATGCAGCTCCTCGATGCAATCCATGGCAGCCCTCCTTGGCATCCGCCTCCCCCTTGGGGCGAGGATCCTCAGGGGAAAAAACGGGACGCTGCGCTCGACATCGGGTCGCCGATACCTCGCAGCCCCTGACCCACGCCAGCCGTTGCGGCGCTGGAGCGGAGCGCTTCCCGCACGGTGCGCCTGAGCGGACCCGGCGCCTCAAACGGCTTCGGGCCGTTTGGTGTCGGCAGAGTTTACACACGCTGTCGGAATTCTTTACGCGGCAACCCCGATACGCCGCATCGCTTTTGGCTATCTTTCGAATTGCATTTATATATCAGAGAGTTGGATGACAGTGCCTGCCGGCTCAAAACTTGCTATCACTGGACGAAGCTGTAAAAAGGGGGTGAAAAAAACATAAATTCTGAGTCACGCCATTCGTCTATGAGCTTTCCCGCCGGGGTTTTACCAGCGAGCGCCGGCTACGATGGTAATAATCCGGGTCAAAGAAGGGCGGAAAGTCGAGTCCCCTTACGCCGAGAGTGCCCGCGTGAGGAAGCTCTGCAATTTCCTGGCCTGCTCGAAGGGAAAACGCAGCCGCCGCCGTGACCTGCAATGCGGGGGCGACCCTGCGCACCCGAACCTTGCCTGCCGGCCACCGGAGCGCTGCATCGGAGCGAACATCTTCAACGGAAAAAGGAGATACTGAAATGAGATTGTTATGGGTATTGACCGGCTGCCTTCTCATCTCTTCCGTCGCACATGCCGCAGACGCTGTCAAGTCCGAACCGGAGATCACCGTCCTGTCCCAACGGACCGAAAAGTTCCTCGATCTCCCCTACGGTCCGGACCAGCTGCAGAAGCTCGACCTGTACGCCCCGGCCCACGCCAAAAACGCCCCGACGGTCATCTTCATTCACGGCGGGGAGTGGACCAGGCACGACAAGGTGGACGTCAGCTACAAGCCGAAAGGTTTCAACGACGCGGGGATCATCTTCATCAGCATGAACTACCGTCTGGCTCCGGCGTCCCTGCACCCGGCCCAGATATCGGATGTCGCGTCAGCCATAGCCTGGGTACATGCGAACATCGCCGGGTACGGCGGGGATCCCGACAATATCTTCGTCATGGGGCACTCCGCCGGATGCCATCTGGCGACGCTGGTCGGCCTCGACCCGCGCCATCTGCAGGCGGTAGGCCTCAAACCGTCCAACCTCCGTGGCGTCATCGCCTGGAGCGGGGGCGCCTACGACCTGGTGCAAAAGGTCGCCAGCGGGGGGGGGTATGCAGGTTACATCCGCCAGAATTTCGGAGCCAGCGAGGAGGGGTGGAGGGACGCTTCGCCGATCGCGCATATCCGCGACTGCAACGCGCTGCCGGCGTTCCTGTTCGTCTCCGTGGAACGCAACGCCTCCTTCGACATCTCCAACAAGATGTCGGAGCTGATCAGCGCCACCAACGTCACCACTTCCGAGTCGGTTCTCCTGGAAGGGCGGACGCACCAGAGCGCCAACACCAGACTGGGCGCGCCGGATGACACCAGCTTCAAGCTGCTCCAGGCGTTCATCGCCAGGAACTCGGCGCAGCCCCACCTGCTGCCGGAGGTCGTGGTCACCGCGTCCAAGGGGGCCCAGTACCTCGAGGACGTGCCTCAGACCATGACGGTGGTGGAAAGGAAGGAGCTGGAGACCAGGCAGCCCTTGAACCTGAACGAGGCGCTCAGGGAGGAGCCGGGAATCTTCGCCAACCAGGCCGCACCGCAGGGAAGCCCGATCATCCGCGGCTTGAACGGCAACAAGGTGCTCTACCTGTGGAACGGGATCCCGCTCAACAACGGCACCACCCCCAGCGGTCCCAACGGCAACCTGAACCAGTTCCCGGTGGGAGCCGCCGACCGGGTCGAGGTGCTGCGGGGGCCGGGGTCGCTGCAGTACGGCTCCGGCGCCATCGGCGGGGTGATCAACATCATAGCCAAGCAGGGCTCCTTCTCGGACACCCCGGCGGCGGGCGGCGACCTCTCCCTCCGCTACGGCAGCGTCAACGACGAATTCACCGAATACACCGACCTCTGGGCCTCCGGGAAGCAGTACTCCCTGACGGGCGGCTTCACCCGCCAGGATGTCGGGAGCTACCTGGGAGGCGCCGGTTTCGACCGCCAGCAGAACACCGGGTTCAACGCGACCGGCGGCTACCTCGACCTCGCCTACCAGCCGCTCGGCAACCAGACGGTACGGCTCTCCGGCATCTTCAACAGCCGCGACGACCTGGGTTACTACGCCTCCTCCAAGATCAACCCCAGCGGCATCCCCAGGACCGTCCAGCCCTACGAGCGGAGGGGGATCTATCGTTTCGACTATGAGATCAACAACCTGGGCTTTTTGAGTGATGCGCTGAAGGCGTACGCCTACTACCAGCACTACGGCCAGCAGCGGGAAACGAACACCGAAACGGCGAGCACCCTCACGGGGAAGGAGGTCACCCAGGACCAGGACATCTTCGGCGGCGGGCTCCAGAACACGGTGGCGATTCGAGGGCACAGCCTGACCTACGGAGCCGACTACCGTTCCGAGGACCTCCGGTCCACCCCGGTGCAAAGCGCCCTGACCAAGGCGACCGGGGTCGTCGCGTCATCGGTCCCCGCCGGCAACACTCCGAACGGTAGTTACGACGTCCTGGATGCCTTCGCCATTGCCCAGCTCAATCCCCTGCGGAACCTGGCGCTCTCGGTCGGTGGCCGGATCGAACAGACCCACCTGAAGGCGAGGCCCAAGGCCTCGGACCTGATCCCCAACGCGGGGTACACCCTCCAGGACCTCCAGGTGGACAAGACCTGGTTCGCCGCCACCTGGAGCGTCGGCGCCATTTACCGGCTCATCCCGTGCTTCGACCTGAGCGGGAACGTGGCGAGCGGTTTCCGGGCCCCCAGCTACTCGGACGTGCTGAGCACCGGAACTCCGGTATTCTCCACCAAGGTGGCTTCCATCCCGAGCCCCAACGTGGGGCCGGAAAAAGCCGTCACCTACGAGGTGGGCCCGCGCTTCCACAACGACCAATGGCAGGTAAACCTCTCCGCCTACTGGACACACCTCTACGATTACATCCGCTCCAACAGTGGCGGGAGCGTGACCATTGCCGGCGTCGACTACACCGCCCAGACCAATGCGAACAGCGGAGCGGGCTACATCAGGGGGCTCGAGCTGGCCCTGAGCTTCAAGCCCGGCGACGTCAGCTTCTTTGGCAACGTGAACTACACCGAAGGGGAGGACACCACCTTCCACGAGTATCTCCGGTTCATCCCTCCCCTGTACGGCACCGTCGGTGTGCGTTACGACAGTCCCTCCAAACGATGGTGGACCGAGGCGACCGAGGTCATGGTCAACAGGCTGCTGCACCACGCGCCCAAGGACGAACAGGACTCCAGCTTCGCGAGCGATCCGGGGCTCGGTTCTCCTGGGGCGGGCAACCCTCCGCTGCGCTCGAACTTCCAGATTCCCGGGTACGCCGTCACCAACCTGCGGGCCGGCTGGACCGCCTGGAAAAGCGGGAAACGCAGCCTGGACCTCACGCTGGACCTGAGCAACATCTTCGACAAGGCCTACCGGGAAGCCTATTCCCAGCAGGAACTGGTGGCTCCGGGGATTAACTGCGTCGCAGGCGCCAAGGTCACCTTCTGACAGCTCCACCTCCCCTCACCCCGACCCTCCCCCGCAAGGGGGAGGGAGGTTTTTGAGGCAGAGCGCGGACTAAACCGGACACCACCGCCCCGGGGAGCAGCGGCGCTCGAGGCGCGCCTTCAGGCAAAGATGTCGATGGAGCTGCCGGAGTCTGCCGCCGTGCCGGCCGACGCCTGAGCGCCGGCAGCCCCGCTTACCGCCGACGCCGTTAGGGTGCCGGAGGCAGCGCCGCTGGCCGCCGCGGTCTGGGCGGTGCCGGCCGACTGGGCCTTGGGATGGTGGTGATGGCCCCCTCCTTTTTTGACCGGTTGACCCGGCGTCCCCTGGGCATTTTGCTGCGAGCCGTTCTGGGCCGTCTGCTGCGGGGGCTGGTACTGCTGAACCGTGGCGCTGCTGATTGGTTGTACCGACATGAGCTTTCTCCTTGTTGTTGGGTGTGGAATTTCAACTACAGGGGTGGTATCGGCGGCAACTGTGCACGCATGGTGCAATAAATAAGGATTCGACGGCAGCACTCCGGCAGCATCCCCGGCAACAGCCCCTCCAGCCCGCCCCGCGGAAAATGAACCGCCCCACCCTCGCAGGTCCCGTCACGGAAAATTCACGAATAATCCTTATTTTTTGCACAGTTGCCGGTGTATAATCTGCGCAAGATCCGCCGGGAGTGGTCAGCCCGGCCACCAGGGACCAGTTGCGCATACCCGGGAAGAGGAGGGGAAAACATGAGGGGAAGAATTCGTCCAAGGGTCGCAGCGCTCTGCGCGCTGTCGCTCGCCATCGTCACGGCAGGGTGTTCCGGTTCGACCAGTTCCAACCCGCAAGCCAACCCGGCCGCGGGTGTCGCGAAGGTCGCCATCACCGACGCGGCATCTCTTGATTACACGCACGTCTACCTGACGGTCACTGGCGTCGCCTTCCACACGCTGGCCGACTCCGGATTCGCCGATTACACCAGCGCGAAGAGGGCGCAATGGCAGATCACCAGGCTGGCCGCCCCGGTGACCGTCGACCTCGCCCAGCTGGTCAACGGGACGACCAGCTCCCTTTTCAGCGGCGTCACCCTTCCCAACGGCCAGTACCGCCAGATCCGGGTCTTCCTGGCCTCCACCGAGGAGGCCCTGGCCCCGTCGGCGGCCGCCCTCGGCCTCACCTACAACAACGAGGTCCAGCTAAACGGCGACGCCAACCACTACCCGCTCCGTATCCCGACTGCCAAGGAGGGGATCAGCCTGATCCCCGAGGCGCCGGTCGCGGTCACCGACGGCTCGACTGCCGACCTGGTGCTTGACTTCAACCTCAATAACGACGTGGTCGAGGTCTCCCCGAACGGGAGCACGGAATTCATCCTGAAGCCGAGGCTCGGCTATTTCGACATGTCCAGCGTCGGGGCCGTCACCGGCACGGTCTCCTTCGGGAACCTCTCCACCAGCCGCATCGTCGTGAAGGCCGAGCAGGTGAAAAGCGGCGCCAGCTACCGGATCACGCGCAGGCTCGGGGTCCCGGACAAGTCGACCGGCGCCTTCGCCCTGAACCCGCTCCCGATATTCGGGGGGGCCACGACTGCCTCCTACGACATTCTGATCCGCGGACGCCACCTGGATACCGCGGTCATCAAGGGGGTCAAGGTGCACAAGGGGGCCAGCACCAGCCTCGGCACGATCGCCCTGCAGCCGGACCAGGAGTTCACGGCGCAGGTCGGCAACGTCCTCAGGCCCACCGGGTCGTGGGTCAACTTCTACCAGACGCTCCGCAGCGACGCCATACCCTACGAGGTGCGCTATCGCCACCTCGACCCCTACAAGGGGGTATTCTTCACCCCCGAGCCGCTGTCGTCCGGTCCCGTCCAGGTGGCGAGCTATTCAGGCGCGGGGCCGCTGACCTTCGTCCCCGACGGCTCCTGCCAGGGGACCTTCACGGCGGTCGCCGAGGCGGGCGGCAACTATTCCCGGGGCGCCGTCGTCCAATTCACCGGCACGGCCAACAACCCGGTGACGCTGGATTTCACCAATGCCCTGCCGGTCCCGGCAGACCCGCGGCCGCTCAGCACCAGCTTCGACATGACCTACTTCGGCATGGGGATGGGGCACGGCATGGGCGGGGGGAGGGTGGTGGCTGCGCTTCCCAACAAGGGCGAGGTCTTTGTCACCCAGGGGGGGATGATCATCGACTCCCAGGGGACGCTGACCCAGGATGCCGGCGTGTCGAATGCCATGCGCGGGGTCGCCGATTCGGCCCTTATCAGTAACAGCCTGCCAGGCGGGGCGACCTACGGGCTCTACGCGCTCGGCTGGGGCAACGGAGTGCTGGCGGAGGGAAGCGCCCAGGGGGTCGATCTGCCGAGCAGCGGCCCGAGGGTGAACATCAACATCAAGATGAGGTAGCTGCCTTCGGGGGGGCTCCGGCGGGTCCGGGGCCCCCCTTCCTCATTCGGGCTGCTGCCCGAAGGGGTTGCCGTTGCCGCCCTGCCGGAGGCTCTGCAGCTAAAGGAGTGGTAGTTTTTCCAACGTCAACGATTTTGAAGCCACTACCCCCTCCCGGTGGGAGGGGGCTGGGATGCAGGGGCAGCGTGGGGGAGGCGCCAGCAGTGGAGATACCTCCCGGGGAGGATCAGCGGAACTGCAGCCAGCCCCCCCTGAAGAGGCACTCCGTCCCGTTGGCGCCCCCGGCTGCCGCAGCTGCCTCGCCGCTTGGCGCCGGTGCACCGGCCTGCTGGGGACCCCGCAACAGTTGAGACAGATGGCTTTCCAGGGCCTGCGAGATGTCGATCTGGCGTCGCTGCGCCTCGCGCAGGAGTTCGCTGCTTATGGAAATGCTTGTCGACATTTTTGACGCGCCTGGATCGATAACGGTTCTCATTTTGACAGCCTCCTCGCTCGCGCGACGCCCCCGCAGGTTCGTCGCGCCACCTCTCACCGGTGTCCTCGTTGGTCAAAACAGCTCTGCTCCGAAGCTCCCTCGCATCCTGATATGTCGGCAATAACGGCATGTTGCCCGGTCGTGGCCGCCGGAAACCGGGGTGGGGCGCCCGGCCTGAAGTGGATCGCCCGCACCGCCCGCCTGCCAGCCGCGGCTGCGCACATGCTCCCCTCCCGGCCGGTGCTCCGAGCGTTTCGCTGCGCCGGCACCGTCAATCCGGCCGCTCCGCACGGTGCAAATCGCGGGCATACCGCTTCTGAAAGCACGCTTCGTGCCAAGCGGTGCCGCGGGTGCAGGAGCGGAATCCGGGGGAGAGGAGGGGGGCAGCCGGCCCCCCCGCGCCGCGCTGCCTTGGTGGCGCGGCGCGGGGAGCTCAGGAAAGCTGTAGTAAGGTTTGCCGCCGGACAGGTTATCCTGACTCATAGAGTGTCAGCCGGGCTTCAGCTCTGATCTTGTGAAGTTGAATTATGGTGATAAACTGTCCGGCATTACACCATATTCTGTTACTACAATGCGGGAACCCGGATTATTCAGACGAACCGGAGCTTGGCGGTGAGAAAAATGTAATGGTCCGGTTCGACTGCCTATGAATGGAGTCGTTGGAATGGGAAAAGGCGGGGGGGTCTCATGGCAAAACTGGAGGCAATGATAGCGGACTACTTCGGCTACCTTAACCGGCTGGGGGGGAAGATAAACGCCATAATAGGGATGATCTGCTGTGTATTGCTGGGAGCTTTGGACCTGGCCGTGCCGGACGAATACGTGCTGTCCTTTTTTTACCTGCTGCCGATCTCCTTCACCATCTGGTTCGCGGGCAAGAACTCCGGCCTGATCGCTTCGGCAATGTGCACCGTGTTTTTAATCCCGAATTACGTAAAGCTCGGCACCGTCGCCGGAGCCTGGAACATCCTTTCCGCGTTCGGCATTTTCTGCATCGTCACCCTGATGCTGGCGCGCATACGCGAACTGCTGAATGTCGAGAGCACCCTCTCTCGAACCGACCCGCTTACCGGCGCGATAAACAAGAGGGCTTTCTCCGAACTGGTCGGCTACGAGATGATACGGCTGCAGCGCGAGCGCAAACCGTTCTCGCTGGTGTATCTGGACATCGACGACTTCAAACAGGTGAACGACCAGTACGGCCACACGACGGGCGACGAGGTTTTAAAAGCGGTGGTGTCGTGCCTTAGGAACAATCTGAGGAAAACGGACGTCGTCGCGCGCATGGGTGGCGACGAATTCACCATCTTTTACCCGGAAATCAACGAGACGGGCGCGAGGGTCGCGACGCAGCGGATCAAGCGGTTTCTCGGCGAATTGCTGACGGCCAACAACTGGCCCACGAGCATCAGCATGGGGGTGGTGACCAGTGAGCATATGGAGTGCAAGCTGGATGATATCGTGGCGCTGGCGGACAACCTGATGTACCAGGTAAAAAATGCGGGTAAAAACAACGTCCTGTATGCCGTCCATACGGGGGCGTGAGGTTCGACGGTTTTTCCTTGCCGGTTCTCAGCCGAGCTTGATGGCGCCGATCTGGGCCCCGGCTTCCGCCTTCTCCAGCGCCTGCTGCGCGAACTCCATCAGTTTGCCCAGGCTGATGTCCCCTTTGCTCTGGTTGCCGACAAACCCGACTACCCCGTACAGGGCGACCACCTTGAAGCTCTCCTCCTTGATGGAGACCACCAACTGGTTCATGCGCAGCTTGATCCGCTTGGCCACCGTGCAGGCGTCGCCGGCGTCGGTCTCGGGGAGCAGCACCAGGAATTGATACTCGTTCCAGCGCGCCACCCAGTCGACCTCCTGGCGTATGGACTCCCTGAGCAGGGCAGCCGTCCCCTGCAGCAGCTTCTCGGTGGCGAAAATGCCCTTTTCCTTGCGGAAGCTGTCGATCTGGCTGAACCCGATCAGCATGACGGACATCGGGCGCTGGTAGCGGTTGGTCCGCTTGATCTCCAGCGGCAGCCGCTCCTCCATGAACTTGCGGTTGTGGACGCCGGTCAGGACGTCCATCAGCGAGGCGCTGTGCACCTGCTCGAAATGGGCCTCCCGGATCGCTTCCAGCGCGATGATGCGCATGGCGGTCCTGATCCTTGCCTGCAGCTCGGGCTTGTGGACCGGTTTCACCAGGTACTCGTCCGCCCCGGCATCCAGCGCGACGATCGTGTCGTTTTTGCTGTCCTGGGAGGTGAGCATGATGATGTAGGTGTAGCCGGCATGCGCCAGCTTGCCGCCGTCCGCGCGGATCGCCTGGCAGAGCTCCAGCCCGGTCAGCTTCGGCATCACCCAGTCGGTGACGACGATGTGGAAACGCCGGGAGCGGTAGAGCTGGAGCGCCTGCTCGCCGTCTTCCGCTTCGCACACCTCGAAGTCCATCGCCTTCAGCATGTCGGCGACGATGTTGCGGATCAGTGCGTTGTCGTCGGCGACCAGGACCGCGTGTTTAGTGGTGCTGTTCAAGCGAGCCCCTCCCTATGATGACAGTTGAGCCGGCGGTTGCTCTCCGGGCGGTGCGGCCGCCCCCAGCCGCGCTCGCGGCGCTCTCCTTGCCTCTTCGGCAGGTTGCCCCCGCAGCTTTAGCCGGCTTTGTGGAGCTGCCGGCTTGGGGCGCGCGTCTCGGCTGCCCAAAGCGCCACCCTTCGTGGCGGGTTCCCGGAAACCCCGGGTCACCCCGCTCCCCGCAACCGTGCAATTCCGGCAGCCGCCCGTGCCGGCAGAGGAGATGAATTCTTGCCCGATCCTGTCACCCTCCATTACGAAGGGGCCATCTATCGTCCCCCCAGCGAAGCCCGCTCCATCATCCTGCAGGCCACGGTGGGGTGCGCCCACAACCGGTGCAGCTTCTGCACCAGCTACAAGGAGAAGCGGTTCCGGATCAAGGACCGGGCCACCGTCGAGGCGGACCTGCAGGCGGCGGCCCGCCTGTACCCCGGCGTCAAGCGGCTCTTCGTCGCGGACGGGGACGCCCTGATCATGCCGATGCGGCAGTGGCGCTGGCTCATGCCCGCCATCGGAAGGTACCTGCCCCGGGTGGAACGGGTGGGGGTCTACGCCACCGGCCTGGCCCTGCGCAAGAAGACGGCGGAGGAGCTTGGGTGGCTGCGCGACAACGGGCTTGGCATCATCTACCTGGGGGTGGAAAGCGGCGACCCGCAGACGCTCGCCTTCATCCGGAAGGACTCGAGCGCCCGGCAGCTGATCGAGGCGGGGCAGAAGGTGAAGGCGGCCGGCATCCAGCTCTCGGTGACGGTGCTGCTCGGCATCGCCCCGGCGGGGCGGGGCAGCGAGCACGCCCGGCTGACCGGCCGCCTGCTGAGCGCCATGGACCCGGATTTCGTGGGTGCTCTTTCGGTGATCCTGTGTGAGGGGACCGAGCTCGCGGAGCGGGCGGCCAGGGGGGAATACCGGGTGCCAAGCCCCCTGGAGATGCTCGGGGAACTGCAGGAGATGCTCACCCATACGGAACTGTCGCGGGGGCTCTTCATGGCGAACCACGCCTCCAACTACCTGCCGCTCAAGGTGGAGCTTCCCGGGGGCAAGGCGGAGGCCCTGGCACTGCTGCAGGAGGCGATCAGCGGCCAGGTGCGGCTGCGCCCCGAAGCGTCGCGGTTTTTATAAGCCCGGCCGGCAGCCGGCAACCGGGTCAGCGGGCGGCGGGAGGTCCGCCCTCGGCGCCGGCTTCAGTCGCAGGCGGCGCTGCCCAGTTCGTCCTTTTGGAAACGCTCCTGCTCCTCCATCACCATCTGGGTCAGTTCCTTTTGCAGGGCGACGAACTGGGGGGAATTGATGTCCCGGGGATGGGGGATGGGGACGGGGACGATCCTCTTGACACTCCCCGGCCGGTAGGTCATGACGACCACGCGGTCGGCCAGGTAGATGGACTCCTGGATGCTGTGGGTGACGAACAGGACCGTCTTCTTGAACTCCACCCAGATGCGCAGCAGCTCGTCCTGAAGGGTGCGGCGGGTCAGCGCGTCCAGCGCCCCGAACGGCTCGTCCATCAGCATGATGGGGGAGTCGAGCGCCAGCACCCGGGCGATGGCGACCCTCTGCTTCATGCCGCCGGAAAGGTCCTTGGGGAAGCGGTCCCGGAACTCGTTCAGGCCGAGCTTCTCCAGCAGGGCGTCGACCCTCTCCGCGATCTGCCGCTTGGGGAGCTTCTTGAGCTCCAGCCCGAAGGCGACGTTCCCGGCGACGGTCATCCAGGGGAACAGGGCGTACTCCTGGAACACCATGCCCCGGTCCGGCCCCGGGGAGCTCACCTCCCGGCCGTTGGCCAGAATCCTCCCCGAGGTGGGGAGGGAAAAGCCGGCGACCGCGTTGAGCAGCGTCGATTTGCCGCACCCCGACGGCCCCAGGATGCAGATGAACTCGCCGCTGCCGATCTCCAGGTCGATCTCCTTGAGGGCGACGAGCTCGGCGGCGCCGGACCTGAAGCTCTTGCCCACCCCGGCGATCTGCACCCGGGGCAGCTCCTCGTACGCGCCCGCGGCCGCGGGGTGACAGGCTTCCATGGTTCCTCCTCCCCCTGGGCGGGTTCCCGCCTACTTGCTCTCCAGCCCGCGGTGCCAGCGCAGCAGGTGGTTGTTGAGCCTGTTCATCGCCGTGTCGATGCCCAGGCCGAGCAGGCCGATGGTCAGCATGCCGGCGATGATCTTGTCGGACCAGAAGAACTCCCGGGCCTCCAGGATCCTGAACCCCAGGCCGGAGTTGACCGCGATCATCTCCGCCACGATGACGCAGATGAAGCCGACCCCGATCCCCACCCTGAGCCCGGTCAGGATCTGGGGGAGCGCCGCCGGCAGGATCACGCGCAGGAACAGGGTCGCCCCGCCCGCCCCGAGGTTCCGCGCGGCGCGCAGGTAGATGGAGTCGACGTGCCGGACCCCCGAGATGGTGTTCATCAGCACGGGGAAAAAGACCCCCAGGGCGATCAGGAAGAAGGCGGGGGGGTTGCCCAGCCCGAACCAGAGGATGGCCAGGGGGATGTAGGCGATGGGGGGGATGGGCCTCAGGATCTGGACCAGGGAGTTGCACAGCTTGTAGACCGCGTCGCTCGCCCCCATGAGGAGGCCCAGGGGGAGGGCGAGCCCGGCACCGATGAGAAAGCCGACCACGACCCGGTAGCTGGTGGCGAACAGGTCCAGGGGGAGTTCCCCGGAAAAGAGCCAGGCGACGGGCCCCAGGTGCGCTTCCCGGTAGGGGGCCAGCGGCTTGGCGTAGTCGATCCAGCGCAGCACGACCTGGGAGGGGGCCGGCAGGATCTGCGGGTTGATGAGTCGGCTTCGGGTCAGCAGCTCCCAGATGAGCAGCAGGCCGAACGGCAGCACCGTCGCGTGCAGCAGCTGTTTCGCCATTGCGGATTTCCTCCCCACGGCTGTCTCCTCCCGGCAAAGGGCGTTATTTTGCGTGCAGCGCCTTTTTCGCCTGTTCCAGCAGGTCGAGTTTGACATAGCTGGCGGCGACCGGCGGCCTGGCCAGCCTGCCGATGCCGTATTTCACCATCAGGTCGGCCGTCGCCTGGATGTGCTGCACCGTGACGTCGTAGGTGAAGGGCGAGTTCCCGATGGCGTCCTTGTAGTCCTGGCTGCTCAGCTGCCCCTTGAACAGCAGTTCCCGCACGTACTTCTCCGCGGCGCCGGGGTTGTCGATGAAGTACTTGGTCGCCTCGACGAAGCATTTCAGGAAGCGATCGGCGACATCCTTCTTGGCGTACATCGCCTCGGTCATGATCAGGGTCCGCACCGGCTCGCCCAGGGGGGTGTCGTACGGCTTGACGATCTCCACGCCGAACCTCTTGCTGATCGCCTGGGACGATTGCGGCTCGGACTGGCAGATGGCGTCGACGTTCCTGGCCATGAGCGCCTGGTTCAGGTCCGCGTAGGCCAGGTAGACGAGCTGCACGTCCTTGCCGGGCTTGTCGGAAAAGGAGAGCCGGTACTTGCCGAGTTCGGCGAGCAGCACGAGCTCCTGGGCTCCGCCGCGGGCCACGCCGACTTTCTTCCCCTTCAGGTCGGCGACCGAGCGCCATTTCAGGTCGGGGCGCCCCACGATGCGCGCCCCCCCCTTGGCGAATCCCGCCACGACGTAGACCGGGACTCCGGCCGCCCGGGCCGCGACCGCGCCGTCGGCGGCACTCGCCGCCACGTCTATCTCGCCGGCGATGATCGCGGGCACGATGTCGATCCCCTTGGGGAACATGCGCTCCTCGATCTTCAGATTGTACTTGGGGGCGATCTCCTTCATGTAGGAAACGGCCCCGTAGTGCGCGAATTTCAGGTTCCCCACCCGGACGACATCCGCGGCGCAGGCAACCGAGCTGCAGGCCAGCAAGGCCAGGACCAGAAGACAGACAACGCGCTTTCCCATCGGTACGCTCCCCCCCAAAATTGTCAACGGTTTCGCCGCCGACGCTGTCAACGTCACCGGCGACCCGAAAAATGCCACTATAGCATACAACCGGGAGCCTCAAAAGTAATTATCACAACACTGTTTTAAGGCAAAGGGCGATCCTCTTTTTTTTGTCCGTGGTTGCAGTGAATCGCTTGACACTCTTTGCCGCTGCGCTATAGTTGAGTCAGCCTGTTTCCGAAACGGTCAACTGGGAAGAAATTCCCAGGGCACAAAGCTGACGGACCCGTTATCCAAAAAATATCAGGTAGCCGAGCTTCCGAAGAGACAGGTTACATGTTTAACAAGGCCGCCCATCACCCCTGGTTGATGGACGGCCTTTTTGCGTTCCGAAAACCCCCGCGGGGAGCGGCAGATCCGCCTTTGCCGTGCCAGCTTCCTGCCGCGCCGTGCGCCGCCGGCACCGGCTTCCTGGCGCCGCTGCCTACTTGAACGACCTGAGCACCAGTTCGACCTTGCTCCCCGGCGCCGGCATCTTGCTCCAGTCGAAGCGGTAGTAATTCTTGGTCTCCTTCAGGGGGAGCGAGTTGTCGGCGATGATCCCGCCGTTGCACCCCGACGGGCAGACGATGCAGCCCGAGCCGAAGTTGATCGCCTCCGCCGTGCCGTGATACACGAAGTGGGGGGTGTAGGGCTTGATCACCTCCGCGCCGTCCACGGTGATCTTCTCCTCGATCAGGCTTTCCAGCGGCACCTGCACCGTTTTCCCGTCCTTCTTCCAGCGCACCGACACCAGAATCGGATCCCCGTCCAGGTAGTCGTCCTTCTGCGTGGTCGCCTTCAGGCCGGAGCGCTGCTTCACCTCCGTCATCGGGATCTGGCGCCGGGAGGCGATGCCGATCGACTTGATCGCCTTGTCGATGGCGGTCCGGTTCACCTCGGTGGAGAAGATGAAGAACGGGGCCATCTTCCCCTCCTTGGAGCCGAAGAAGGCCTGGAAGCGCCGCCCCCAGTCGCACACGGAGGGCTGGGAGCAGTCCTTCAGCACGGTCGTGCCGACCCGGACCTCGCGGGCCTGCGGGTCGACGGTCAGGGTGTCGGTGCCGAACCTGGCGGTCGTCACCCGGGCCGGCTTTTGCCTGGCGGCGCCGGCGGGAAAGGTGAGCGCGAGGCAGAGTAGGGCGAACAGGATGCTGCGAAGTGCCGGTTTGGTCATGGGAAACCTCCTTGTTATCGTGTTCCAAGTGAAACGAGTATGCGCACGGCAACTCCTGCCGCGCTGAACATGAGAAAACGGGTCAGCGGCAGGCGGACGGCACCGCCCCAAAGGCCGCAGGCCAAAAGCGGCAGGCCCGGGACCGCAGCCAGGACGCCGGCGCACCACCCGGTCCAGGGAGCGGGGGGGCTCAGCGGCTCCCGGCCCCGGCGCCGGTTGTAGAGCGGCAGCAGGTCGCCCAGCAGCAGGCGCCCCAATACGACGGCGCAGCCAGCCACCGCCCAGGCGGCCAGGCCCGCGTAGCAGGCGCCGGCGCGGGTGCCGAACGCCGCGGCGAAGCCGGCCGCGCCGGGGAGGGGGCTCAAGGGAAAGGCGCAGGCCTGCATCGCCTGCCAGACCAGGGCGATGCAGGCGGCGCGGGCCCCCGACATCGGCCGCAGGTACTCGATGAATCCGGCCAGGTCGGCGTCCTTCAGCCGGTGGGCGACGAAGAGCAGGTTGAACTCCACCGTGTACAGGTAGGCGTCCAGCGCCCAGAAATAGTGCAGCACCAGGGCGTAGACCCCCGCGGCGGACAGCCCCAGGGCCCCGACCAGCGCCCCCTTGCGCCTCAGGCTCCTTCCCAGGCTCCAGGGGGGGGGCGGGGGGGGGACCCGAAGCTTGCGCCCCTGGTAGAGGCGCGCCAGCTTCGGGAGCGCCGAGACCCCGGCGATCAGGGCGATCCCGAGGAAAAACTCGCCGGAGAGCTTCCCCTTCAATAGTCCCAGCAGGGAGCTCGAGAAGGTGACGAAGGCGATGGTGCCGGGGAGCATGAAGACGAAGCTCGCCAGGGCGTACTGCGGAAAGGATATCCTGGTGAGGCCGAAGGCGAAGTTGAGCAGGTTGAACGGGAAGAGCGGGATCAGCCGGGTCACGGCGACCGCCTTCCAGCCGTTTTGCGCCGTCTCGCGGTGCAGCTTGCTCCACCTCTGCCCCACCAGGCGCCGCTCCACCCAGTCCCTGGCGCCGTAGCGGGCGATCAGGAACGCCAGGCAGGCGCCCAGCGTCGCCCCGACGATGGTGTAGACCACCCCCCAGACCGGCCCGAACACGGTCGCCCCGGCCATGCTGATGGGGAGCCCCGGCAGCATGAGCGCCGGCGCGACCGTGTAAAAGGCGATGTACACCAGGGGGGCCACCACGCCGAAGCCGGCGAAGAGCGCGCGCAGCCTCTCGGGTTCCAGGTACTGGCCGGCCCCGCCGGCCCGCACCAGGACGATGACGGCGACCAGGGCGGCCAGCAAGCCCAAGGGGCGCAGCACCCCGGAGCCGGCCCCCGGGAGCTCCCGTTCCCTGGTGAGCGCGGCGGGGACCGTCTTCCGGAAGCGGGACTTGAGCCGCAGCCGGTTCAGGTAGGTGACCGGGCCCGATGCCGGTTTGGGGGTGCCGCAGACCAGGTCGAGCAGGTGGCTCACCTGCAGCCGCTTGCCGAGATGGTTGGCGCACCCGGCGCAGTAGGTGACCACCCGGCGCCCGGCGGCCTCGGCGGCGCGCCGCTCCCCCCACCCCTGCGCCAGCTCCGGCGCCAGGGCGCCGACGCTCCCCCCCTCCCCGCAGCAAAGCGCCGTGGCGCGCGTGTGCGGCATCTCCTCCACGCTGCGGCCGGAGGCCTGCAATAGCCTGCGCACCGCGTCCTGGGGGGCGGGGGCGCTCCGGATCACGCAGGGGTCGTGGACCGTCACCGGGGCGCCGGCCGGCGCCCCGGCGCCTGGCGGCGCACCAGGCTCTGGGGGAAGCTCGGCGAGGAGCTGATAGACCGTTTCGGTCCGCAACTGCGGGGCGTATTCGGAAAAGACCTGGTAGCAGTTGGGGCAGGCCACCAGGACCCGCTGTATGCCGGCCGCCTCCAGCCAGGCCGCCATCTCGCCGAAGCGCTCCAGGAAAAACTGCTGCCTCCCCAGGTCGTGGGACGGTTTGGCGCAGCAATCCAGCACCAGTCCCAGTTCGGGCATCTCCCGGGCCAGCCTCCGGTAGACCTCGAAGGTCGCCGCGGGGCGCGTCCCCGGCAGGGCGCACCCCGGGAAAAAGATCGTCGAGCACCCCTCGGGCAGGCCGTACCAGCTGAAGCGCCGCGACATGCCGGTCCGCTCGTAACCGAGGAGCCCCTTGTGTTCGGGAAAGCTGCCGCCGCCCTGCTCCACTGCCTGCCGGCGCATCTCCAGGAAGAGGGCCTTCGGGTCGAGCCCCTCGGGGCAGACCGCGGTGCAGAGCCCGCAGAGGCTGCACTCGAAGCAGGCGGCCTGCTTCCGGGGGTCGCCCGGGTGGTAGGAGAGGGCGATGGCGCCGGGGGTGCCGTAGGTTTTCAGGAACCCGCACTCGGCGACGCAGACGCCGCACCCGGTGCAGCCGCCGCCCTCCTCGGCGAGCAGCGCCGCCAGGGGCTCCCGCAGCGGCATGACTGGGACCTGCGCCGCACTCACTTTTCCGCACCCTGCAACGCCGCGGGTTTGCAGCAGTCGCAGGCGGCGTTCTTGGCAGCCGCCTCCATGCCCCCTTCCAGGACCAGGATGCGCGAGCGCGAAACGCCCCACTTCTCCAGCAGGAGCGCGGCCTTCTCCGCGTCGGCGCCGCCGTCGGTGCTCACCACGACCACCTTCCCCTGGGCCGTCGCCAGGCGGCGGGCGGTTTTTTTCAGGCGTGCCGGGTCGTTGCCGGTGGCAAGAGAACCCTCGTAATTGTGCTCGCGGAACTCGCCGGCATTCTGGATGTCGACAATGGAAAGTGCCTTGTTGGCTTTGATCCAGCTGGACAACTCGTTGTGACAGACGCTCGGTATCTGGGCCGCGAACAGGAGGGAGGGAATCAAGGAGAGAATCAGCAGCAAGACTTTTTTCACTGTAACTCCTGTGCAGATAAATTGGGAGTCACTATAACGAGGTAATGGACCGAGGTCAAATTGGTTAATACGATGAAGCGCGTAGCCTCAATGGGTATTGTCGATACTGTGCAGGGCAGGGCTTTATCACTGGCGCCGCACTGCCTTGTCGTACAGGTCCTTCAGGTTGCCACGGGGGTCGTACTTCCGCTTCAGTGCCCGGTAGCTCGCGCCGCCGTAGCGCCGCCAGAAGGTCTCCTGGTCGTAGAACACCGTGGAGTACAGGCTCTTGGCCCCCTCCAGCCGGTCGACCCACTGCTCCACCTGGCGGTTGAAGTAGCCTTCCTGCGCGCCGGCGGGAAGCGGCAGCACGTCCCAGAACCCGAAGTTGACGTACAGTTTGCCGAACTCCAGCGGGTAGGCGGGATAGCGCTCGGCCGCGGCGGGGCTGGTCGGGCAGACCCAGACCGGCCGGATCCCGATGCGCTCCTGATGCAAGGCGAGAAACTCGTGGGCGCGCTGCACCGGGATCTGCACGTCCTGGATGACCGACTCCTCCCGGCGCCGGTCCCCCCTGAGGGCGCGCAGCCTGTCGGAGAAGCCGTGCCTGCGGTTCCACCCCATGATCTTCCAGTAGGCGGTCGAGTTCAGCCAGGGGCGGGCGATGGCGCGCAGCCACGGCCGTTGCAGCCCGAAGTTCCTGCTGCACCAGAACCAGTCGGTGTCCCAGCGCCAGATGTAATCATAGGCGCTCAGGTAATCGAGCTGCTTTTTGCCGATGGATTGGTAGTAGATCTGCAGGTAGGTGTAGCTGGAGAGAAAGGGAGCAGTGTCGACGAAGCGAGCCGTGGTCAGGTACAGTGCCTCCCCGTCGAACACGGTGCCGTCCACGAAATCGAGGTCGGACCTTGCGCAGGCCGCCCCGACCGCCTCGAAGTAGCGCACGGGGTCGCAGAACTTCTGGTGCCTCAGCTCGACGTACTGCTTGGCCCGCACCAGCCGCACCGTCAGCTTCAGTGCATAGCCGAGCGTCCCGTAGCTGTTGGGGAAACCGAAGAACAGGTCCCGGTGCTCGTTGCTGCGCGTGCAGGAAAGCACGGCGCCCCCCCCGGTGAGCACCTCCATGGCGAGGACGGTTTCGTGGACCAGCCCGTACTTGAACGAGGACGACTCGATCCCGACCCCGGCCATGGCACCGCCGACGGTGATCGATTTGAGCTCGGGGACCACCGCCGGCAGCAGGCCGCGCTTGAGCGTCGCCCTGGTGAAGGCGTCGAAGCTGGTCATCCCCTCGACCTCGGCGAGCAGGTTCGCCTCGTCTATGCTGATGACGTTGTTGAAGCCGGTGACGTCGAGCAGCGCTTTGGCCGGTGCGCGGCTGCGGAACAGGTTGGACGTCTGCTTCCCCAGGCCGACCGTGGCGCCGCGGGCGAGCGCATCCCGGAACTCGGCGACCAGGCGGGCCTTCTTCTGCTCGTAGCGTCGTGCCGCGTCGCTCAGCTGATCCATGTCTGGCACCCCGAATTCGGCTGGTCGCCGCTGCCCGCGTCAGTCCCCCCTATGGCATAGGGGGGACTGAACATCGTGAGTCCCTAAAGCAGCTGCCGCACCGCCGCCAGCACTGCGTCGTAGTCGGGCTCCTGGGTGACCTCGGGGACGTGCTGGATGTAGCGGATGACGTTGCCGCCATCAACGACGAAGATCGAGCGGGCCAGCAGCTTGAGCTCGTCGATGAAGACCCCGTAGGCAAGCCCGAAGGAGCGGTCGCGGTAGTCCGAGAGGGTGACCACCCTGTCGATCCCCGCGGCTCCGCACCACCTTTTCTGGGCGAACGGGAGGTCGACGCTGACGGTGAGCAGCGCGACCTCCCCCGGCAGCCCCGCGGCCTCCTGGTTGAAGCGCCGCGTCTCGGTGTCGCAGACCGGCGTGTCGAGCGAGGGGACCGCGCTGATGACCTTGATTTTGCCCCCGTAGCTCGCCAGGTTCACGGGCGCGAGGGAGTTGTCCACCACGTTGAAATCGGGCGCTGCGTCCCCCACCTTCAGTTCCGGTCCGACGAGGGTCATGGGGTTTCCTTTGAACGTGATCTTGTGCATGCGTTCCTCCTGGAAATAAGGTTTCATCGCACTACTGTAAGGCTTTTGGCGCGGAAAGCAAGCGGGGCGGGGGAATTACGGAGGAAACGGCCCTTTTAGGTCATGGCCCGCGGTCGGGCGCCGGGCATCAGGTCCAGCCTCCCAGGTCCTTTTCCAGCCGGAATTGGAACGGCCCGGTGGTGTAAGAGAGGTACCGGGTCGATCCGCGGTAGCTCAGGAGGGCCTCGAGGCGCTCGCGCATGACCGGGTTGGTGACCATGCCGGTCGCCTCGGCGGCCGTGAACCAGCCGGCCTCCAGGCTGTCCGAACTCGCCGCGAGCTCGCCGCCCCGGTAGCGCCCCAGGAAGGTGAAGATGAGTGCGGGGGGCGCCGTCAGCTTGGACCATACGGCCGCCAGCGGGCCGATCTCGACGCTCACGCCGGACTCTTCCCGGACCTCCCGGTGCAAGGCCGCGATGAGGTCCTCCCCCTGCTCGACATGCCCCTGCGGCATCTCCCAGCCCCGCCGGTGGTGCCTGATCAGCAGCAGCTCTTCGGCCGCGTTGCTTACCAGGCAGGCGACGATGACGCTCTGCGGAACGCTGGTCATGACAATCCTCTCCTTGCTCAGTGTCGTCCGGTTACCCCATTGCAACAGGGCAAAACCTCCCGCTCCCCTTGCGGGGTCGGGGTGAGGGGGAGGGCGCCCTTTAGGACTCCGTTGGCAGCTTCACCCCTCCCCCGGCCCCCTCCCGGCACCCCCTTGCCCCGCGCCTCCGGGAGGACCCTGGCCGCGTTGTCCAGCGGCAGGTTCTGCTTCCGAGCCGGCTGGGTGCCGATGATGTCGTTCCGGTAGTCCATCAACAGTACGGCAGTTTTGCTCCAGTCGATGTTCGGCACGCGCGCCATGCTTGATTGCTCCTCGCCTGCCGGCCCAGGGTGTCTCGTCATCCAGAATACCACAGGTGGGCCGGCCGCGCAGGCGCCGCTGCTCCATCGGCGTCAGACCAGGCCGGCCAGCCCCAGCAGGGCGCCGACCCCGATCAGCCAGAGCGGGTTCAGCCGGCTGTTCAGGACGGTCAGCACGGTCGCCGCCGTGAGCGCGCGGGTCCCCCAGCTGCCGTCGGCGCCGCGCGTGATGATGCAGCCGCTCGCCAGCACGAGGCCGATCGCCAGCGGAGCGATGCCGGTCTGTATGATGCCATGCCAGCGCGTGCCCCGGATCTTGTCCCAGAAACGCATGAAGATGAAGATGAGCAGGCTCGAAGGGGCGCACATCGCCAGGGTTGCGGCCAGGGCGCCGGCAAGCCCCGCCACGTGCCAGCCGACCAGGGTGAAGATGATGGAGTTGGGCCCCGGCGTGGCCTGGGAGATGGCCACCAGGTGGGCAAAGGTGGCGTCGCTCATCCAGTGGTGGCTCTCCACCGCCAGGCGGTGCAGCTCGGGAAGCACGGTGCTGGCGCCGCCGAAGGCGAGCAGCGACAGCATGGCGAACCGGACGGTGATCTCGACGATGACGCTCATGACCCCCTCAAGTAGCGGCGCGCCGCCAGCCACATGCTGAGGGGGGCCAGCCCGGCCATCAGCGCGGGCAGCGGCCAGCCGAGGAAAACGACCCCCACCAGGATCAGGGCGCTGAAGACCAGCAGCAGCGGCCGCCTGGCCAGGTCGGCGGCCATGCGCAGCCCCATGGCGAGCATCAGTCCGGCCGCGACCGCCGCGATGCCGCGCAGCATGGCCTGGACCGCGGGAATCTCCCCGAACTCGCCGTACAGGGCCCCGAAGCAGACGATGATGAGAAACGGCACGCAGAGCAGGCCGAACAGCGAGACCAGGGCGCCCGTCGCGCCCTGAAAGCGCGCGCCGATGCAGACCGCGAGGTTGAGCGTGTTGGGCCCGGGCATGAACTGGCACAGGCCGAACAGGGAGGTGAACTCCTCCGAGGAGAGCCACCCCCTTTCCTCCACGACGGTCTGCCGGGCCCAGGACATGACCCCGCCGAATCCGGAGAGGGCGATCTTGTTGAAACCCCGGAAAAGCTCGCCGTGGCTTACTTCGTGCCGCTGTTGCACTGCCTGCTCCTGTTTGTCGTGGACTGCGCGTCATGAGCAGGGAGGGGCACGGCGACTCCATCACGTTGCACTGCCTGCTCCTGGTTACGGTGGACTGCGCGGGGGGGATCCGGTACACCCGGTCCGGCCGGGAACCCGCCTAGCTGCCGGGCGCGCCGCCGCACGGCTGCAGGGTGGCGGAGTCCCGGGCGGCGCTGCGCCGGTACAGGATCAGGGTCCCGGCCAGACCGCAGGCCGCGGCGAACATCATCCAGAGTCCCGGGGCGCCCTTGTCGCCGGTCGCCTTGATCAGCCAGGTGGAGACCGCGGGGGTGAAGCCGCCGAACAGCGCGGTCGCCAGGCTGTAGGCGAGCGAGAAACCGGCGGTCCGCACCTCCACCGGCATGACCTCGGTCAAGGCCACCACCATCGCGCCGTTGTAGCTGCCGTAGAGAAACGACAGCCAGAGTTCCACCAGCAGCATCTTCTGGAAGCTCGGCGCGGCGACCAGCCAGCCGAGCGCGGGGTAGGCGGTGACGAGGGTCAGGACCGTGAAGAACAAAAGGAGCGGCCGGCGCCCGACCCGGTCGGACAAGGCTCCCATGACCGGCAGCCAGATGAAGTTCGACATCCCGACGCAGAAGGTGACGATCAGACTGTCGGCGCTGGTCAGCTTCAGCACGCTCTTGCCGAAGGTCGGGGTGTAGACGGTGATCAGGTAGAAGGAGACGGTCGTCATGACGACCAGCATCATCCCGGCGACGACGACCCCCTTGTTGTCGACCATGGAGCGGTAGATCTCGCCCGCGTCGGGGCGGTGCTTGCGCGCCAGGAACTCGTCGGTTTCCTGGAGCGAGCGGCGGAAAAAGAAGATGAGCGGGACGATCATGCAGCCGATGAAAAACGGGATCCGCCAGCCCCAGTCGGCGATCTCGGCCGGCGCCAGCAGGAGGTTGATCCCGTAGCCCAGCCCGGCCGCGACCATGATCGCCACCTGCTGGCTGGCGGACTGCCAGCTCACGTAAAACCCCTTGTTGCCGGGGGTCGCCATCTCGGAAAGGTAGACCGATACCCCCCCCAGCTCGACGCCGGCGGAGAACCCCTGGAACAGCCGGCCGATCAGCACGATGCAGGGGGCGCAGAGCCCGATGCTCGCGTAGCCGGGCACGAAGGCGATCAGCACCGTGCCGAGCGCCATGAAGCCGAGCGTCACGATGAGCCCCTTGCGCCGTCCGACCCGGTCGATGTAGGCGCCCAGGATGATGGCGCCCAGCGGCCGCATCAGGAAGCCCGCGCCGAAGGTGCCGAAGGTCAGCATGAGCGAGGCGAATTCGCTGCTGGCGGGGAAGAAGGTCTTGGAAATGTAGGTGGCGTAGAAGCCGAAGAGAAAAAAGTCGAACATCTCCAGGAAGTTGCCGCTGGTGACGCGCAACACTGCCCCAAGTCTCGAATGCCGCGCCGCTTTTTCTGACATAGCTGCTCCTCGGTCTGAATAAAATGGTAGCCTTATATAACGTGATTCTAAAAATATTTGCCCGCCATGTAAACATTACAGCGAATGAGATCATATTATTCATATTGGCGGTTTTGGCGATATTGGCAGGACCGGGCAGGAGCGATTTATTTTGATTTTATCCCAAGTAATCACTACACTTAGGAGCCTCGGACCGGTTGGTTCCGGGGCCCGCGTCGGGACCCGAGGCTCCCTGCCGCGGCTGCAGGTTTTAGGTCGGGACTCAGTTTCACCCGGGGAGAAGCGGCGTGGCGCTCAGACAGCACAGGATGTCGTTAAAAAACAAGATCAACCTGCTGGTGTCGCTCAACCTTTTATTCGTGCTGGCCATGGTGCTTGCCACGGTCTGCTACCTGGCGGTCGACAGCGCCTTCCGGGAGGCCGGGGAGCGCGCGCTGGTGGTGGCGCGCAGCGTCGCGGCGCTCCCCCAGATCGTGCAGGGGTTCCGGGAGCGCGAACCGGCTCTGGCCATCCAGCCGCTCGCGGAGAACATCCGGCGCAGCACCGGGGCGGAGTTCATCGTGGTCAGCAACCTGGAGCTGATCCGCTACAGCCACCCCAACCCGGCCGAAATCGGCAAGCACATGGTGGGGGAGGACAACGCCGAGGTGCTGCGGGGCCGGGAGAGCATCACGCGCTCCACCGGCACCCTGGGCTATTCGGTGCGGGGCAAGGCCCCCGTCTTCGACGCCGGGCACCGGCAGATCGGCGTGGTCTCCACCGGCTTTCTGGTAACGAGCGTGCGGGGGACCGTGCGCACGGTCCTTCTCAAGCTGAGCGCCCTGGCCCTGATCGCGCTGCTGGCCGGCCTGGCCGGCGCCTACCTCCTGTCGGTGCACGTCAAGAGGGAGCTCTTCGACCTGGAGCCCCACCAGATCGCCTTCAGGGTCCAGGAGCAGTCCGCCATCCTGGAAGCGATCCGCGAGGGGATCATCGCGGTGAACGGTGACGGCAACATCGTGAGCTGCAACCGGGAGGCCAAGACGATGCTCGGCATGGAGGACGCCGAGCTGATCGGCAAGGCGCTCAGCGCCGTGCTCCCCGCCACCCGGCTCACCGAGGTGCTGAGGGACGGCGTGCCGCAGTACGACCAGCCGGTGCTGGTCGGCAACTCGCTCTTCATCGCGAGCCGGGTGCCGGTCGTCCTGGCCGGGGAGGTGATCGGCGCGGTCAGCACCTTCAGGGACAAGATGGCGCTGGACCAGGTCGACCGCCGGCTGGCCGACATCGGCCGCTACGTCGACACGCTCAGGAGCCAGCGCCATGAGTTCATGAACAAGCTGCACCTGATCTCCGGGCTGATCCAGATGTCGGACTACGACAGCGCCAAGTCGGTGATCGACCAGGTGAACGAGGAGTACCAGGGGGCGCTGGAATTCTACCTGGCGCGCATCCGGGACACGGCGATCGTGGGGATACTGGTCGGCAAGACGCACCGGGCCGGGGAGCTCGGGGTCCGGCTCTCCATCGAGGCGCACTCCCTGATACCGGAGCGCTGCCCGCACCGCGAGGTCGTGGTGGCGATCCTCGGCAACACCATCGAGAACGCCTTCGAGGCGTTCCAGTCCGGCCCCCCCCGGAAGGAGCCCCCCAGCGTCAGCGTCCTTTTGCGGGAGGAGGCCGGCGGGCTGCTGATCCAGGTCCGGGACAACGGGCCGGGGGTCGACCCCGCGGTCAGGGAGCACCTTTTCGAGGACGGCGTCAGCACCAAGGGGGAGGGGCGCGGGCTGGGGCTCGCGCTGGTCCGCCGGCTGGTCGCCAATTGCGGCGGCTCGGTCGGCTGCGACAGCTCCGGGGCGGGAACGCTGGTCAGCGTCACCCTCCCCGGGGGAGGGGGGAACACGTGAAGAAACTGAGGGTGCTGGTCGTCGACGACGACTTCATGATCGCCCGGATGCACGGCAAGTTCATCGAGCAGCAGGAGGGGTACCTGGTGGCCGGCATCGCCCACAACTGCGAGCAGGCCCTCTCCCTGGCCCGGGAGCTGCAGCCGGACCTGGTGCTGCTGGACGTCTACCTCCCCGACCGCTCCGGAATCGAGGCGCTCAGGGCCCTGCGCGGGGAGCGGGTGCCGTGCGACGTGGTCCTGATAACGGCGGCCCGGGAGGTCGGGATCATCGAGGACGCCTTCCGGCTTGGGATCTTCGACTACCTGATCAAGCCGTTCGACCTCGATCTGCTGAAGGACGCCCTGGTGCAGTACCGCCAGTTCAAGAGCCACCTGCGGCAGGCGGTGCAGCCGGACCAGAGGTTCGTGGCAGGTCTCAGGCAGCTCCGGGCCGCGCAGCCGGCGGGAGCCGGCCAGACCCAGAAGGGGATCGACGCCCGCACCCTGGAGCTTGTCAGGCATTCCCTGGCGCAGGACGGCGCGTTCCGCACCGCGGAGCAGGTCGCCCTGGCAGCCGGGGTCAGCAGGTCCACGGCGCGCGCCTATCTCGACTACCTGTTCGAAAAGGGACAGATCGAGGAACTGCTGCACTACGGCACGGTGGGACGGCCCCAGCGGCAGTTCCGGCTGAAAGGGGGCGGTTAGCCGTCTCCGGCGGCAGCCGGCGCCTCCCGGGTCCCGGCCCCCCGCCGGCGCTGCCTGGCGGCGCGGCCGGCGCGGCACGCGGCACGCAAGAGGCCCGCTCCCCCCGGGAAAACCGGGGAGAGCGGGCCTTTGTTGTTGCACCGGGGGCGCCTGCCGCAGGGACGCTATTTCTTGGCGACCGAAGCGGCAATCAGGGTGAGGTTCAGGGTCTGATTGCCGGTCACCGGGTAGGCCGGGTTGGCAAAGGGTGTGTAGCCGGTCTCGGCCGCGCCGACCGCGTAGCTCCCCGCCGGGATCCCGCTGATCGAATAGGTCCCGGCACCGTTGCTGGTCGCGCTCCTCCCCGCCACCGTGACCGTGGCCCCGGCCAGCGGCGCGCCCGTGCCGCTGCCGGAGCGCACCGTGCCGCTCAGGGTGTAGCTGACCGGCGCCAGGGCCGTGCCGAACAGCATGTTGGTGTTCACGTTGAGCGTGGCGCTCGTGTAGCTCAGGAACCCGGACTTGCTCACGCTCACCGGGTAGCTGCCGGGGAGGAGCCCAGTGATGCTGTAGCTGCCGGTGGCGCCGGTGAGCGCCGACTTGGTGCCGATGCTGACCGTCGCCCCGGCCAGCGGGGCGCCCGTGCTGCTCCCCGAGGTCACCACGCCGCTCACCTGGTAGGTGATCTGCATCAGGGGGACGCTGAGCCCCGAGACGTTGGCCGTCACCGGCACAGCCATGCTGAAGGGGGTGTAGCCGGACTTGGAGACGCTGAGGGTGTAGCTGCCGGGGGGAAGGCCGTCGAGGGAGAAGCTGCCGTCGCTGCCGGAGCTGGTGCTCTTGGAGCCGGTGGAGACGGTCGCCCCGGGGAGGACCGGGCCGGTCGTGCTGCCGGTGCGCACCGTGCCGCGCAGGGAGTAGCTGAGCGGCGCCAGGATGATGTTCAGGCTCAGGTTGCCGCTCACCCCGAGCGTCCCGGTGAACGGGGCGTAGCCGCTCACGGTGACGGTCAGGGTGCTGGTCCCCGGGGCGATCCCCGCGATGCTGAAGCCACCCGCCGCGTTGGTCGTGACGCTCTGCCCGGCGAGGTAGACGCTCGCCCCCGCGATGGCGGGGCCGGTGCTGCTCCCCGAACGGATGGTGCCGCCGACCGTGTAGGTTGCCGGGGCCAGGGCGGCCTTCATGGTCTGGTTGGAGCTGATGGCGAGGGTGCTGGTGAAGCTGGTGAATCCGCTCTTGGCGATGCTGACCGCGTAGCTGCCGGCCGCAATCCCGCCGATAGTGAAGCTGCCGGCGCTCCCGGTCGTGGCGCTGGCGACCCCGTTCAAGAAGACGACCGCGCCGGAGAGGGGCGCTCCGCCCGCGCTCCCCGAGGTGACCGTCCCGCTCAGGCTGAAGAGCTGGGGCAGGGTCACGGTGACGCTCTGGCTGGCGGTCACGCCGAGCGCGCCGTTGGCATAGCTCGCGTAGCCTGCCTTGGACACCGTGAAGGGATACCTGCCGGCTGCTATCCCGGAGATCTGGAAGGAGCCCGCGGCGTCGGTGCTGACCGTCGTGCTTCCCAGGGTGACCGTCGCCCCGGGCAGGACGCTCCCCGTGCCGCTGTTCGCCCGCACGGTCCCCGACAGGGTGAAGCTGCTGGCCGGCGCCCTTTGAGTGACCGTGTAGCTGTCGACCACGTTGGAGTAGGCGTCCACCACGCTCACCGTCGCGCTCCTGGGGGCCGTGCCGGTGTTCGCCGCCACCGCGTAGGCGATGCTGCCGTTTCCTTTCGCAGCGCTCCCGGAGAGCGCCAGCCAGGAAGCGGAGCTGCGTGCCGACCAGCTGCAGGCGGTGCTGGTGCTGACGCCGACGCTGCCGGAGCCCCCCGCGGCGTCGAGGCTCGCCCCGGTCGAGGAGATGCTGTAGCTGCAGGTCGGGACCGCGGTGTCATAGGCGAGCAGGTTCTGGGCGAATTGGGTTGTGCCGGCTGCCTCGCTGTAGGCGATCTTGAAATAGCCGCCAGGCTGGTCGCCGTACCCCTCGCCCCAGGACTGGCCCCAGCTGTTTTTCACGATGAAATAGCCGCCGCCGGGAGCCGTGGCGTCGTCGGCGTAGCCGATGATCAGGATGGCGTGGTTCCCCTCGAACGGGCCGGTGGTGTAGCTGTAGACCCCGCCGGCGTAGCTGTAAAAGTCGGAGTACACCCGCATGGAGGCGACCAGCGGGCCGTAGGTGTAGAGGGCGTTCTTGACGGTCGTGATGTTGGGGACGCTCGCGCTGTAGATCCACTCCCAGGCGGCGATTTTGGCGGTGGACGCCTGCCAGTTGGCCACCGCCTGGGCGCAGCTCCCGTTGGCGTCGAGGTAGGGATCCATGCTGTCGGTGGGGAGGCCGGTCTGCTGGATGAAGCTGGACGCCCGGTCCAGCGTGCCGCCGCTGCAGCTGCCGGCGCCGGAGCAGGAAATCATGATCTGTTCGGAGAGGTCCAGCCCCGTCCTGTAGGCGCCGTGGATCAGCGTGTACGACTCCAGCGCGGCCGTGGTCGAGAAGGCCCAGCAGCTGCCGCAGTCCTTCTGGTCCTTGACCGGGGTGACGTAATTGGTCCCGCCGAAGTTCCTCCAGTCCAGCCCGGCGGTCGGCGCCGTGAGCGGCTGGGCCAGGTAGGTCTGCGTGCCGGGGCTTGCCGCCGGCACCGCCGCCGAAAGGACCAGCGCCGCGCGCATCTTGCGCAGGCTGGGGTCCATCTGGTGCAGCGGGGTCGTTCTGGCCGTCCACCGGGCATGCTTCTGGGCGATCGCGGCTTTGATGTCGTCGATCTCCGCGGCGCGGGCGAGCTGCGCCAGCGACAGCAGTACCAGGGTGAGGAGGGAGAGAAGAACAAGGGGTTTGCTGCGCATGAGGGGCCTCCGGTGCAAGTTTGGCGCATACGGCTCGGTGCCTGCTTCCTAGCAGGGTTCGTGCCGCCACGGCCCGGCGATATCCGTAGCTTTTTCGGAGCGCCGCCCCCGGGGCGGCTGTTCACTCCTTGCATCTGTTCAACCGTTGCACAGCCCGGGCCGCCCGGCGGGGCGATCAAAAAAATCCATTTCCCGGAGAATTATGCTATAACCACTCGGGTCCGCTCTCTTTTAATCCCCCCCGGACCGGCCGGGCCGATCAGGCCGGGCTGGAACCTGGACGGGGCAGCTTCAATCGGGGCGGGGCTGGCGGGCTGCAACCCGCATCCCTCCTCCCTTCACGGAAAAAAGGAGTCAGCACGTGCCATTTGTTGAGTGGGAAGCCAGGTATCTGCTCGGCGTCGACCAGTTTGACATTCACCACAAGCATCTGGTGGATCTCCTGAACGAGGCCTACGACATATTCGTGGCGAACGAGGAAAACGAGGCCGAACTTCGGAGGATATTGGAGGAGTTGGCCGATTACTCGAACTATCATTTCAACCTGGAAGAAAACTGGATGAATCAGGTCGGCTATCCCAAGCACAAGGATCACGTGCTGGAGCACAAAAGGTTCGTTTATAAGCTGTATGAATTCAACAAGCAGTTCAAGGATGACAAGGCCAATCTGACGCTGGAGATCGTGTCGTTTCTGCGCAGGTGGCTCCTGGACCACATCCTGAACTGCGACGCCGAGTACGGCCGGTTCATCCGCAAACGACCTGCGCCGAACCCCTGAACGCCTCAAATCCGGGTCGGCCGGAGGCGCTGCGGCGCACCGCCGCGACCCGAAAAGGAGAATGTATGGCAGCAGATCCCAACGCAGCAAAGATCCAGCCCCCCCAGGCAGAGGCCCATTACTTCAGGTTCCATCTGCCGCACCTGCATCTGGGCTCCGTCTTCGGTGACGACTGGTTCTCCCTGAAGGCCGAGGCCTTCGCCCGGTTTTTCGGGACCCCCTTCTTTCTGGTCGCCCAGACGGTCATCGTGGGGATCTGGATCGGGCTGAACGTCGTCGGATTCACCAAGTTCGACGTCTACCCGTTCATCCTGCTCAACCTCGCCTTCAGCCTCCAGGCGGCCTACGCGGCCCCGCTCATCCTGCTGGCGCAGACGCGGCAGGCGGACCGCGACAAGGCGCACGCCGATGCCGATGCGCAGCACCGGGAAGCCCTCGCCCTGGCCGGCGAACAGCGCCAGCAGCTCGCCGTGCAGCAGACCGGGCAGCTCCTGGAGCTGATGCAGCAAAATACCCAGCTGACGGAACTGGTGAAGGAGCTGAGCCAGCGCATCGAGTCGCTGACCCTGGACGTGCACGGCAAGCTCATCAGGGACGCCGCCCGGCTTTAGCCTCCGCCCGGCAGGCGGGCGGGAGGCCGCAATCCGATGAACCCCCGAAACTTGGCAGGTTACCGGACTATCCACGGGGCCTGTGGACAACCTGGCCCTACCTGTGGATATGTTGCACAAATGTCATGCATTTCCCGGTAGTTTTACGACTTGCACAATTTGTGCACAATCAGGTAAGGGGCCGTAATCACTGCCGATAGTCCGACTCTCCAGGCCCGGAGTTGTCGGGGGGTGCGCCCCGGCGGGGGGGCGGACGGCGGCGGACGGCGGCCGGGCGAATGTGGATAACGCCGCAAAAACATGCGGAAATAAGCTGCGGCGGGCTTTGGCGCGCGTGGCGGGTTCCGCCGCTAGAAACCGTTGACTTCCCGCAGGGGAGCGGCGTAGAATGTAATCAGTGGAAGAGAAAACGATCTTTGAATCAACTCTGGAATTTGCTGGCGGCTCTTGGTGCACGCTCTGCCCATTAAGCGCTGCAGAAAGGCTTTCCCGGTACAGGCTCCGTGGGACATCCCTTAAAAAAGGTTGCCTACCTGCTTTCCATGGGAAAGGAACTGCAGCTACACAGTGGGAGAGGCCAATCCATCATCAGGTTGCTGGAGTTGGTGATTGGCGTTCAAGGAGACCAATCCGAGTGATTGACATCTCATCCGTCAGGCGCGTCGCAACCGCTTGAAAAAGGGGATGTGGGGTTTTCCGGAAGGCGTGGACGATGAAAGTCTCCGCGCAGTCCCGATCCCGGCAGTCATCCACCGACGGATCAGAGTAAAGTGTCCCATATTGAACGCCAATTATTTTTTTCAGGAAGGGCCCGATGCCGCGCATCGGGCCCTTTTTGTCGTGTGCGCCCGGCAGGGCGCGTGCAAGGTCATCGGGAGGAGGCTAAGGCTCGTCACCAAAGCCAAAGGAGAAGGCCCTGCAATGGTTATCTGCAGGGCCTGTTCGCTCTGGAAGGTCGCTTCCGTCTCCCGCTTGGCGGGGTTAGCCATCCGCGTGTCGTGGTCCGACGTTGCGGAGAGCGGTTATTTGGAGGTTCGTTTGCTCGCGGACTTGCGTCCCGTCGGGCGGCCTGCCGTGGCGCCGGAGGGATTTTTGGCGCTCGTCCTCCCTCTCAACTGGGAAGCGTTTTTTGCCATCACCGGCATGGAGCCGCGGACTTTTGTCGTGGCGGCAGCTTTCAGGCTGCTGCTCCTTTCTTTAGCTATTCTCAACTGCCACACCTTCTTTCCTGGGTAGGTTCCCTTTCTATCTGCTCATACAGACAGTATACCACAATTCCTTCCCGGGCTGGCAGAACGCGCCGCCCGGCCATCCCCGCTGGACCGCCTGGTCTGCCGGATTGCCGGATTGCCGGGCAGCTGCCGGGCTATTGCGGGGTGCACTCGCTTGGCTACCTTCTCGGCAGCGCGCCGCCGCCGCGGCCGCCGGAGGGTGCGCCCGTCCGGCCGGCGCCGCCAGGCGGGGCGAAGGAGGTCCTGCCCGGGCCGCCCGGCGCCGCAAGGGTCCGGGCGCCGCCGCGGTGAGGTGCCGCAAAGGTCCCCGCCGGGGCGCGGACCGCCGGGCCCAGCACCCCGCCGGCGGCGCTGGATCGGAAACTCGACCTCATCCCGGGAAGCGGCCGCATCCCCGGAGCCGCCTGGGCGCGGGGCGCGTTGAAGATGGTGCGCTGGCTTCTCGGGACTCCGGTCGAGATGAAGCCGCGGCGCCCGGTGACGCCGATGCCGGCGAAGGTCCTGCCGTTGAAGCGCGCCACCGGGTCGACCCGGAAGACCCGGTGGCGCCTGATGTCGTTGAAATGGTTGGAAACGAAGGCCACCCCGCGGTGCCCGCGCAACGAGCGGTGGAAATCGTGCAGGATGAAGTAGCCGGGAAACCAGAGGCCGGCAGACCAGAAGGGGTAGGGGATCCAGCCGTACAGGTAGTAGTAGTCGGGAGGTGGCGCGTAGTAGGTGACGATCGGGGGGCCCTCGTCCTGGTAGTAGTCGCTGATGATCGCCGGATTCGGATAATCCCGGACCGGCTCCGGCCTCGGCACCTCGCCGGCGCTGGCCGAGGTCTGGGGCTTGATGCCGAGGCCCAGCTCGGCCGATGCGGCATCCAGTCTCCTGAGGGCTTCCGCCCTCTCCAGCGGAAGCTTCCCCTGGGCCGCGGCGTCGCCCAGTGATTGCTGCAGTTCCCCGAGGATGTCCGGGGTGACCGGGTAGTCGGCGATCCACCCGTTGCGGGGGAGGATGCCCGCCCGGCCCAACCCGCTCTCGGCTTCGGCCTCGTCCTGAGCCGCCCCCAACCCGAGCGTCGAGGTCAGTTTGATGGCGAAGTCCCCCTCGCGGACCAGCTGCTGTGCGATGGGTGGCGGGCCCGGTTCCTGCTGGGCCCGGCCCGGCGCCGGGACCAGGAGCAGCACGACGGCGGCCAGGAAAACGACGCTTCCGCACCACGAGGTACCTTTCATGCTCTCCCTCCCCTCCCCCTGAACGGGGGTACCTGTCATCTCCATGATATGCCGATGGAATGCACCTGTCAAAGGGCTCCGGCGCGCCGCGGGAAGCAGGAAGGCGGGCAGGATTCCACGCCAAGCCGGCACCCTTCCCTCGCACGGCGAAATTTTCCGCTCGGCGGCGTTCAAGTTTCTCAAAAATACACCGATGACTTTGGTAAAGAATTTCGGGGAATCCGGGCGGTTAACGGATACTTATGCGGCCCGGGCCATCCGGAACAGCTGGACGCTACATCAAGGAGAGTGATTAATGACTTCGATCTGGAACTATTACCTTAATTTCACCATCAAAGCCCGCCTCGGCACTCTCTGTGTCTGCTACAGCGTCTGTATCGCCGCCATGGCCGTGACCGCCCAGTCGAGCTCCCTGCTGGTCAAGTTCGGGTCCATGCTGGTATTCGTCGTGCTGGGCGGCGTCTTTGGCTGGGTCAACATCTGGTCCATCAACCGGCCGATACAGCGGTCCATCGGCTACCTGCAGAACATGGCCCGCGGCGACCTCACCCAGGAGATACGGGCGCTCAGAAATAACGAGTTCAGCCTGATGATCACCGCCATGGCCGAGTTGCAGGATTCCATGCGGAGCATCATCTCCGGGATCAAGGGGACCGCGGACCACCTCGAGGACTCCTCCGTCCTGCTCAGCTCGACCTCGACCCAGATCGTGGCGGGGACGGAGGACGCCTCGCTGCAGTCGGAGGTGGTCACCTCATCGGTGGACGAGATGGCGTCCATCAGCTCCAGCATCGCGCAGAGCTGCCGGGAGATGTCGGGCACCGCCAACGAGACCAGCAGCGCGACCCAAAGCGGAGCCGCGACCATCGCCAAGATGAAGACCATCATGGGGGAGATCGAGTGCATGGTGGTCGGGACCATGGAGGCCGTCCAGGCGCTGGGGGCGAACTCCGAGCGGATCGGCGACATCGTGGTCGCCATCGAGGACATCGCCGACCAGACCAACCTCCTGGCGCTCAACGCCGCCATCGAGGCGGCCCGGGCCGGGGACCAGGGGCGCGGCTTCGCGGTCGTGGCGGACGAGGTGAGGAACCTGGCCGAGCGGACCACCTCCTCGACGCGGGAGATCCAGTCCATCATAGGCTCCCTGCAGGGGGACGTGAGAAACGTGGTGAGCTCCATGGAGCAAAGCGCCGGCAGCGTCCGCAGCGGCGCCACGGACGTGCGGCTCTCCAGCGAGGCGATGGGGGTCATCAAGGGGCACATCGAACCGCTTTTGCGCTACGTGTCGCAGGTTGCCGCCGCGGCGCAGCAGCAGTCGGAGACCAGTGCCGGCATCACCGGGAGCATGCGCAACATCTCCCAGGTGATCCAGGTGGCGGCCTCCGGCGCCCATAGGACGGAAGCCGCCGCGGTCGAGCTCTCCCGCTCGTCGCGGGAGCTGCAGCAGATGGTGAACCGCTTCAGGCTGGCCGGCTGACGGCGGGCGGAGCCGGCCCGGTTTTCCCGAGGGCGTCCCGCTCCGGCGCCCGGGCCCGCTGGCGCCGAAATCAGGGGGATGCCGGCCGCACCGGTGGAGGTTCGGGGGAGCAGGGCGGGAGTTTCGGCTTCATATCGGCCGCCGTTTGTGGTAGGTTCCCGGGTGCTGTCCGCCGATAATCTGCCATGGTAAGGGGTGACGATGCCGAACCGCCCGAGCGGGATGAACCTTGGCGCCTGGGCCGCGAGCGCGCTGCTGCTGGCGCTCCTGGTGGCCTTTTGCGACCGCTGTCTCGACGTCCCGCTGGCCTGCTATGTCCGGGACCATCTCTTCGTCAGCACGCAGTGGTCCCGGCTATCCTCCGAGCTTCCGGACCTGCTGCTGCTGGTCGTCCTGCTCACCAGCTTCGGCGCCCAGGTGCTCTACCGGGTGCGGGTCAGCAGGGGGCTGCGCGACGGCGCCACGCAGCTGGCGAGGCTCGTCGCCTGGGCGGCGCCCGCGTCGTATCTGGTCAAAAGCCTGCTGAAGTACGCCTTCGGCAGGGTGAACACCCGAATCTGGCTGCAGCAGCCGGACCTCTACGGCTTCCACTGGTTCCAGATGCGGGAGGGGTGCCAGGGTTTTCCCTCCGGGCACATGGTCGTCATCGTGACGCTGCTGGCCGCGCTCTGGCGCTTTTATCCGAGGTGCCGCCCCTGGTGCCTGCTGCTCGGGGTGACCCTCGGGGTGGCCCTGATCGCGACCGACTACCACTTCTTAAGCGACGTCCTGGCGGGCGCCTGGCTGGGAGTTTTGGTCGAGGCCCTGTTTTTCCGGCTGCTGGTGCCCGGGTCCCCGGCGCCCCGGTAGCCCCGCGCGCCGGGGGGGGAGGCGCCGCCCGCAAGAGTTGCCGGCGGCCAGTTTTTCCCTTGCATCTTTGGGCATTATCCCTTATATTTCAACAACAGAATTGATGCTAGATTGCACGCTTAACCAAACGATACGTACAGATGCGGGGCAGGTTGTACCCGCGTTCCGACAACGCATGGAAAGGGGTTTAGCCACAACGGTTAAACCCTTTTTTTTCTTTGAGCACAAGGTCAGGGAGGCCCTATGGAAAGAGTCAAAACGGCAGGAGATTCGGTCGAGTCGCAGTGCACGCGCTGCAAGGCACTGTTGAACCACACCATCATCGCGCTGGTGGCGGGGCAGGTGGCACGGGTCAAGTGCAACACCTGCGGCAGCGAGCACAACCACCGTCCGGTGAAAGCGCCCAAGACCGCCGTTGTGAAGGGGGCCAAGCCCGAGAAGGTCGCCAAGGTGCCGCGCGCCAAGGCCGTCAAGGCGCCGGCGGTTTCGGACGAGGCGATCTGGGAGGAGATGATCCGGCCCCTCGATCCGGACCTCGCCGTCCCCTACAGCATGGAAGGGAAGTTCCGGGCCAACAGCCTGCTGACGCATCCGACCTTCGGCATCGGCATGATCTCCTCCTGCCAGGCCGGCAAGATCGAGGTGGTCTTCAAGGCGGGACGCAAACTGCTGCGCAGCGCCTGCTGAAAAAGGCGCTACCGGTCGAAAAAAGGGGATGGATCGCGCTGTGCGGTCCATCCCCTTTTTGCATTATACGACTCAAACGACTCAAACGACTCAAACGACTCGACGACTCGACCACTCGACCACTCGACCACCTACGACTTTTTCACCCGGAAGCCCGCCTTCTCCCAGCTCGGCTTCTCGGCGGGGGGCGCCTTTTGCCTCTGCTCGGGCGGAGCCCCCTTGACCGCGCTCCCCCTGGTCGCGCGCTCCGGCTCGGCCTGCTTGATGGAGAGCGAGATCCTCTTGCGCTCCGGGTCCGCCGAGAGCACCTTCACCTTGACGATCTGGCCGACCTGCACCGCCTCGTTGGGATCCTTCAGGTAGCGCTGCGAGAGCTGGCTTACGTGGACCAGCCCGTCCTGGTGCACCCCGACGTCCACGAAGGCGCCGAAGGCCGCCACGTTGGTCACCACCCCCTGCAGGATCATCCCCTCCTTGAGGTCGGCGATGCTGGTGACGTCCTCGCGAAAGCTCGCGCTTTTGAACTGCTCCCGCGGGTCGCGCCCGGGCTTCTTCAGCTCCTTCAGGATGTCCCTGAGGGTCGGCAGGCCGACCGTCTCGGTCAGGTAGCGCTCCATCTTGATCCCCTCGGAGAGCCCCGGGTCCGCCACCAGCTCCGCCACGCTCCTGCCGAGGTCGGCCGCCATGCTCTGCACGACCGCGTAGTTCTCCGGGTGCACCGCGGTGTTGTCCAGCGGGTTCTCCCCCCCCCGGATCCTCAGGAAGCCGGCGGCCTGCTCGAACGCCTTGGGACCGAAGCGCGGGGCCTTGAGCAGGGCCTGGCGGGTCGGGAAGGCGCCGTTGTCGTCCCGAAACCGCACGATGGCGCGCCCCTGGTGCTCCGAGACCCCCGCCACGTAGGAGAGGAGCGCCCAGGAGGCGGAGTTCAGGTCGACGCCGACAAAGTTGACGCAGGACTCGACGACCGCGTCGAGCGCCTTCTTGAGCGCGGCCTGGTTCACGTCGTGCTGGTACTGCCCCACCCCGATGCTCTTGGGGTCGATCTTCACCAGCTCGGCCAGCGGGTCCTGGAGCCGGCGTCCGATGGAGATGGCGCCGCGTATGGTGAGGTCGAGTTCCGGGAACTCCTCGCGGGCGATGTCGGAGGCGGAGTAGATGCTCGCCCCCGCCTCGTTCACCATGACGGTCTCCCCCTGCACCCCGGCGCTCCGTAGCGCCTCGCGCACGAAGAGCTCCGTCTCGCGCCCTCCGGTGCCATTGCCTATGGCGATCAGCCTCAGGTCGTGCAGCTCCACGAGCCGCACCAGCTCGGCGCCGGCCTCCCTCGCCTTGGGCCCGCCGGTGTGCGGGTAGACCGTGGCGTGCGCCAGGAAACGCCCGGTCTGGTCCAGCGCGGCGAGCTTGCAGCCGGTCCGCAGCCCCGGGTCGACGCCGAGCACGCGCCGGCCGCCGGCGGGCGGGAGCAGCAGCAGGTTCCTAAGGTTCTGGGCGAACACCGCGATGGCCGCCTCGTCGGCGCGGTTCTTCGCCTCCAGCCGCAGCTCCACCTCTATGGAGGGGGCGATCAGCCGCTTGTAGGCGTCCGCCGCGACCGCCTCCAGGGTCGCCCGGAAGATGCTCTCCCGCTTGACCAGCCGCAGCTGCAGCCTCCCGAGGATCTCCTGCTCCGGGGCGAGCAGCAGCAGCCTCAGTACCGCCTCCTTCTCGCCGCGCCGCATGGCGAGCATGCGGTGCGAGGCGACCGACTTCATCGGCTCGCAGTAGTCGTAGTACATCTTGAACTTCCCCTCGCGGTCCACCCCCTCGGAGAGCAGGGAGGCGGCGAAGACCCCCTGGTCCCGGGTCAGTTCGCGCACCAGGGCGCGCGTGTCGGCGTCCTCGCTGAGCCGCTCGGCCAGGATGTGGGACGCCCCCTCCAGCGCCGCGTCGGCGTCCGGCACCCCCAGCTCCGGGTTGACGAAGGGGAGGGCGAGCTCCCGGGGGGAGCCGCCGACGAGCTCCTGGGCGGCGATCAGGTCGGCGAGCGGCTCCAGCCCGCGCTCGCGCGCGATCGTCGCCTTGGTCCGGCGCTTGGGCTTGTAGGGTAGGTAGAGGTCCTCCAGCTCGGTCTTCTTGCGGCAGGAGGCGATGCGGGCGGCGAGCTCGGGGGTGAGCTTCCCCTGCTCCTCGATGCTCTTGAGCACCGTCGTCCTGCGCTCGGCGAGCTCCCGGTGGTAGGCGAGCAGGTCCTCGATCTGCCGGATCTGCACCTCGTCCAGTTCGCCGGTCTGCTCCTTGCGGTAGCGCGCGATGAACGGGACCGTGCCCCCCTCGTTCAAAAGGGCCACGGTCTGCAGCACGCCGGCCCGCGGCAGGCCGCTTTCTTCGATGATGACCGCAAGCAGTTGCGGGGTGTCTGGCAGCGTCATGGTTTGTCGTCTCCTTGAAAAAAGCATTATTACCTACACCCATTGGGCGCTGCGGGCAAGCTAATTTAGCGAGGTGGCGCGGGCACCCCGTGCCGGGCCCGAACCAGGCCGCTTTCGGAATTTTAAGATTTGACCGGACCTCGCTAATGGGCTATCCTGACCGAATTTCACACATGAGGACCGAATTATGACACGTCCCAGCTGGGATGAGTATTTCATCGAAATCACGCGCCTGGTGGCGAAGCGCTCCACCTGCCTCAGGCGCCAGGTGGGCGCGGTGATCGTGAAGGACAAGAACATCCTCGCCACCGGCTACAACGGGGCACCCGCGGGGACCGCCCACTGCCTGGACATCGGCTGTCTGAGGGAGAAGCTCGGCATCCCGTCCGGGGAGCGGCACGAGCTCTGCCGCGGCCTGCACGCGGAGCAAAACGCCATCATCCAGGCGGCGAAGCACGGCACCCCCATCGAGGGCTCCACCCTGTACTGCAACACCATGCCCTGCATCATCTGCTCCAAGATGGTCATCAACGCCGGCATCAAGCGGGTGGTGTACCTTGCCGGCTACCCGGACCAGCTCGCCGAGGAGATGATCCGGGAGTCCGGCGTTCTCGTCGAGAAATACCAGGGGGAGGCGACATGAAGTGCCCCTACTGCGCCTTTGCCGATTCCAAGGTGGTCGATTCCCGCCCCGACAAGGGTGGCGCCACCATCCGGCGCCGGCGCGAGTGCGAGTCGTGCGGCAAGCGCTTCACCACGCACGAGCGGGTGGAGGAGGTGCTCCCCCTGGTCACCAAGCGTGACGGCCGGCGCGAGCCGTTCGACCGGATGAAGCTGATTGCCGGCATCCAGAAGGCGTGCGAGAAACGGCCGGTCTCCGTCGAGACCATCGAAAAGCTGGTGGACCGGCTCGAGATCAGGATGCAGGAGAGCGGCGAGAAGGAAGTCGGCACCACGACGCTCGGCGAGTGGGTGATGTCGGAGCTGCACGGCGTCGACCAGGTGGCCTACGTCCGCTTCGCCTCCGTGTACCGCTCCTTCAAGGATATCAGCGAGTTCATGGTGGAGTTGCAGGACCTGCTCAAGAAGTGACGGCAGGAATCCGGCCGCAATCGCTGCGTGGCGGCTCCCTCACCCCTGCCCCTCTCCCGGAGGGCGAGGGGGCCTTGTCGCCCCGGTGCTGGTTTCTGGAGTTTTTTTACACACTTTTGCCCCGCCTCCGATCAGCTCCCCCCCGCCCTCCGGGAGTGCCTGGACCGGGGTGAGCGATGCTTTCTGCCGCACATGAGGGAGAGAGGTAGCGTCATGCCCGAGCAGCACCTGAAATACATGCGCGCGGCGCTGGCCCTGGCCCGGCGCGGCCAGGGGAAGACCGCTCCGAACCCCGCGGTCGGCTGCCTGATCGTCGCCGGGGGCGCGGTCGTCGGCCGCGGCTGGCACCGGAAGGCCGGCACCCCGCACGCCGAGGTCCATGCCCTGAACCAGGCGGGCGGACTCGCCGCGGGCGCCGACGTCTACGTGACGCTGGAGCCCTGCGCCCACTTCGGCAAGACCCCCCCCTGCGCGCGGGCGCTGGTCGCGGCGCGGGTGGCCCGGGTCTTCGTCGCCATCGTCGACCCCAACCCGCTGGTGGCGGGGAAGGGGCTCGAGATCCTCAGGGAGGCCGGGATAGAGGTGCGGGTGGGGCTGCTGGAAGGTGCGGCCCGCGAGCTGAACCTTCCCTTCATCAAGTGGATCCAGACCGGTCGCCCCTTCGTGACACTGAAGAGCGCGCTCACCATGGACGGCAAGAGCGCCACCGCCAATGGCGACTCGCGCTGGATCACGGGGGACCGCTCGCGGCGCGAGGTGCACCGGCTGCGCGGCGTGGCCGACGCCATCATGGTCGGGGTCGGCACCGTCGTGCAGGACGACCCGCTCCTGACCTGCCGGGTGCCGGGGGGGAAGGACCCGGTCCGGGTCGTGGTCGACTCCACCCTGAGGGTCCCGCTGCACGCGGCGGTCTTCAACCCGCACTCGGCGGCCCGGACGCTCGTCGCCACCTGCAGCTCCGATGCGGCCCGCCTGGCGGCGGTCGCAGCACACGGCGGCGAGATTCTCCGCTGCGCCGAGCGGGAGGGGAGGGTCGACCTGGAGGACCTGTTCCGGCGGCTCGGGGCGCTCGGGGTGCAGTCCGTCCTCCTGGAGGGGGGCAGCCACCTGGCGGGCGCGGCGCTGCGGGCCGGGCTCATCGACCGGTGCCTGATCTTCCTGGCTCCCAAGCTGGTCGGTGGCGCGGGCCTGGGGCTTTTCGCCGGCGAGGGGGTCGCGATGATGGGGGACGCCCTGCGGCTGGAGGGGATGACCGTGCAGCGGATCGGCGACGATCTCCTGGTGCGGGGGACGCCTAAAGGCAGGGGCTAGGGACTGGGGACTGGTAACGGCAACAACTAACAAAAACAGGTGTTTAAGGCAGGGGTAGGGCTGGGCAAGATTTCAAACAACGGCAGGAAAATGGCGGTTCAGGACGCGGACGGCGGCGGTCTTGCCTTTCACTAGCCCCTAGCCCCCAGTCCCTAGCCCCTGCTTCTCCCTAGCCCCTGCTTCTAAGAGGTACCACATGTTCACAGGTCTGATAGAATCGGTCGGCGAGTTGGTCGGCATCGAGAGAAGGGGCGCCTCGGGGAGCCTGACGGTGAAGACGGACCTCCCCGCCGGGGAGATCGCCATCGGCGCCTCCGTCGCGGTGAACGGCGCCTGCCTGACGGTGGTCCGCAAGGGGGGGGGCACGCTCACCTTCGACGTCTCCCCGGAGACCATCGACCGCACCTCCTTCCGGGGGCTGAAGGGGGGCTCGCCCCTCAACCTTGAGCGGGCCATGCGCCTTTCCGACCGCCTGGACGGGCACCTGGTCTCCGGACACGTGGACTGCGTCGCCACGGTGGCCGAACGGCGCGAGAGCTCCGGCAACATCGTCTTTTCCTTCCGGTTTCCCGCGCCCTATGCCAAATACATCGCCGCCAAGGGGTCGGTGGCGATCGACGGCATCAGCCTGACGGTCAACACGGTCGGCCCGGACAACTTCAGCGTCAACGTCATTCCGCACACCGCGGCCAAGACCACCCTGGTCAACAAGAGGGTGGGCGACGAGGTGAACATCGAGACAGACCTCATCTGCCGCTATCTGGAGCGCCTGCTCTCTGGCAGGGACCCCAAAGAGGGGGGCGTGTCATTGGAACTGCTTGCCAAAAACGGGTTTATGTGAGATTATGTGACAGAAAGACCTAGCCCTCCATGGACAGTTACCCCATGGGGGGCTTTGTAATTATTACAGCTGTAATACTGCCAATATAGCCCATCTCATCACCCAAGCGCAGTTGCCATCGTTGACAGCATTTTTACCATAGCTTACTATCACGAGCGAACCCATAGCGAACCCCGCCGAAAAGAGGCTTTATGCCGATCCTGAAACTTACCAAGAGCAGCGTTGAAAAGCTGGAGTTTTCCGGTACCCGGGTTGACTACTACGATACCGATCTCAAGGGATTCGGGCTACGAGTCGGTGCGAGCTCTAAATCTTTTTTCGCACGCAAAGAGATCAACGGGGAGCCGGCGCGTCAGACCATCGGGAAGTACGGAGTCTGGACGGCGGAGCAGGCCCGTGAGAAGGCCAGGAAGCTCTTGCACCAGATGGACGAGGGCATTGACCCGCGTCTGCTGAAAAAGCAGTCTGAGGACGAATCTCGGACGGTGGACGAGTGGTTCGCGCATTACTTTACCCACAAGAAGCTCAAGCCGACCACGATCCGGACCTACGGCTTCGCGCGGAACCTATATCTTGTCTCCTGGAAGGATCGACCTCTCTACGGCATTACCCGAGCTGACGTGCTCAAGCTGCACCGTGAGATCTCGGCTGCAGCTGGTGGGCCTGCCGCGTCTCTGGCGATGATCGCCTTTCGCGCTCTCTGGAATTACGCTCATCTCCACCTGGAGGACCCGCCGAGTTCTCCGACTCGCGTTCTTACCGCGGCTGACGAGTGGGCGCCGAAGCGCCGCAGATCCGACAGGCTCTTACCGGCCCAGATCCCTGAGTTCGTCCAGGCGATCAAGTTCCTCAGGTCGGCCCAGGAGGACGCCTTCTCGATGGTGCTGCATACCGGCATGCGGTCAGAGGAAGTCGCGGGTCTGTTGCGGAAGAACGTCTACCTGGACAGGAAGTTTTACGTGATCCCGGATACGAAGAACGGTACCGACCTGGTGTTGCCGATGTCGACTCCGATCTATGACATGCTTAAGAGGCGGATCGAGGCCCAGGACGGATCAGAGTTCGCATTCAAGGGACAAGGGAAGGGAGGGAATATCAAGCTGCAGGCGTCGACACTGAAGCGACTGGGGTTCGAGGTGACGGTCCATGGTCTCCGGAGAACCTTCCGGTCACTCTGTGAAAGTCTCCACTTCCCAACCGCCACAATCAAGGCTCTGATGAATCATAGCCTGGAGGCCGATATCACCGACAGCTATCTGGACATGCCGGTTGAGATCCTACGACCGTACGCGGAGCAGATCAGTGCTGAGATTGCGCGGCTAGTTGCTGGTTAATTCACTCCTGTTAGTATGACTGATCGACTTTTAGCTTTTGAAATCCTAATACAAATAATAACGGATGAGATTAGTCCTAATGTCACAGAGAAGGCACCCAGATCTTGGCGTGTCGAAAGTTCAGATTTCATCCCAGATATCCAAACTACTAAAAATACCCAAAACCACCAGTTACTTTTAGAACTTACATAAAGTTGGCCCCATGCTGGCATAGCAATACATAAGAGAGTTCCTACCCAGTACCGATTTGGATATTTGCTACGTATCCCTAACCCTACCATAAGCAGTATTCCGTTCAAAATGACCAAGCCGACCAAGCTAACGGTACTCATATCTCCTCCTTTCGTAACTTACTGACTTCCCGTACTATGGACGTATTCTGTCACATCAGCCCTAAATCTGGTTGTTCATTAAAGCCCCACGGAGTACTTTCAGTTTCGCAAGTTGCTTGTAAGTGCCATGGAGGGCCGTATGGAAGACAGTCAAAAAATTGAACGAATTATCTGCATTTTACTAGAGGGGCTTCCCGACCGAGACGCGATTGATCTTATCGCCCAGACCCTTCTTAACCCCGCCTCTTCGACGATTCTCTTAACTGCTCTGCAAGAAGCTCGTGCTGCCTTGCCCTGATCTCATCTCTCCTACCTTCATCTAGTTCCCTTAACATCTTAACAAATTCCCACTCCCCAGTAGTCATCTTTGCCTTTTCGATTTCATCGTTGAGGCTTTGTAATGCCTGATTATCTGTCCCCGTAGATAAAAACATTTCCCCTTCACCAGTTTCCCACCATGTTGGGTTAATCCTATAACGCTCCATCATCAGCATAACAACCGCATCAGACGGGGAGCTCTTCCCTTTTTCAATAGCGGACATGTGAGATTTTTTCACGCCGATTGGGCCCCCGAATTCGGTGGCGCTTAATTTTAAAGCCTTCCGAATCACATAGATTTTCTCACCCAATGTCATAGCCCCTCCCATGTACGTACGATTAGCGAACTATAATTCCATATAACGTACTTTTGTCTTGAAAAAGTACGTTAAACAAACTATAAGAACCTATCGTATAACAACAGCACACACCGCATACCACATAAAGGAGGTGATTACAAGTGAAAGCTAATAATTGCGCACTCAGTGTGTTCCAAGTAGCTGAGAAGTACTCGGTCCACCCAAACACGGTGCGCAACATGATTAAGGATGGACGGCTGAGAGCAGGGGGAGCTGGAAGAGTAATCCGCATCTCCTCTGAGGAATGCGACCGGGTTTTCCTGGGGATCGAAACCAAGGCAAAGGAGGAAGCAGCATGAGGCTGAGCCTAGCCAAAGGGGCAAGAACGGGAGCCAAGTATCCCGTAGAGAAGGGTATACCGATGCCCGCAAATCTGCGGGGCAGGGCGTCAGTTTACCCCTTCCCGCAGATGGAAATCGGCGACAGTTTCGCCTTCGAGCCTGACAGGTATAACACAGTCCGGCGTGCGGCGACCTACTGGGGCGGAGACCACGGCGTTAAGTTCTCCGTCTCCTCAGTCCATAACAGGTGCTGGAGGAGGTCATGATAATGCGCGACTTCTTAACAGAGAAGGAAACATCAGAGTACCTGGCCGAGCGGGGATGGCCCCAGGCAGTCAGCACCTTGCAGAACAAGCGGGTGGTCGGCGGCGGGATTCCTTTCGTCAAGCGGGGCAACATGATCCGGTACCGGCTGATCGATGTCGATGCCTGGCTCGGAGACCTCCAAACCATCAAATCAACCAGCGAACTCGGGAGGTAACCGGTGCCGGACTGGATGACCGAATTCAAACGGCAGCAAAGGCGTGACGACTTGGTGCAAGGTTTAGCCCTGGTAGGTTTCTCCGCGCTGCTCTACTTCGCAACACACTAGGAGGTTGCAATGCTCAAAAGGAGGCAAGGGGAGACGTACAGGGAGTGGGAAGAGCGCAAGGTCTTCTACGTTGTAGTGGCGGTTACCGGGACACTCGCGCTGATCGCCCTGGGCTACATCATCCACGCCTGGTCGCTGCCGAAGGACCTAGAGGGGCTAGCGACCTCGCACAAGCTGCTGTCGTGGTTGGAGGTGAGCAATGGTCAAATGTAACTGCGCCGGCAAGCACCCGAGCTGCGCGCTCTGTGACGCAGCGACACCTCACGAAGAAACCGACCAGTGCGCCCTTGGGTGCTGTCACGTGTGCGTCTCCGCGGATTGCGTGGAGGTGGCGGCGTGAACTGCAAATGCGGTGGCTGGCAATTCTACACGGTTCGCGACGGGAAGTTAGCGGTTCAGTGCATAGCGTGTAAGGCCGTCACTGACCCGCCAAAGTTGACCGTCTCCGACAAGCTCCGCCACATGGGATTCGCACCATAAGAAAAGCCACCGCGGGAACGGTGGCCTCTCAACAACAACTACAAGGAGATTAGAGAATGCCACAAGAAGAAGCAAAAAACAAGGAGCACGCAATGTCGAAGGACCTGCAGCCGATCAACAGCCA
>Ga0316217_10000038_pt1 | contig 194371 bp, 160 predicted proteins | sample 1anoAmetaG_FD_203633 | JGI IMG/M metagenome (GOLD analysis project Ga0316217, IMG submission 203633) | Freshwater microbial communities from Trout Bog Lake, Wisconsin, USA - 1anoA | ecosystem: Environmental > Aquatic > Freshwater > Lake > Hypolimnion/Profundal zone | place: USA: Wisconsin... | reverse complement strand
GGTCAGCATCTCCTTTTTTTCCTCCCTCCGGTTTGATCCGGACAGGATGAAGGAAGTGCTGGGGTGGGTCAATTTTGGACGCCTATTACCCCCCAAAGTGGGTCATTATTGCACGCCGATTTACAGCTGTGCGGAGCTTTGACCCGCCAGCGCATGTAGAGGAATCGTTTTGCCGCTTCCAGCAACCTGTAATTACATTGATGGGTTAGCAGAGACCCGTTGCCAAGTTCAATGTCGAAGATGATGGCGATCCCCCGGGTATTAAGGGTGGCGATATAGGGGGACAAGTCCCACCGGGAGTCGCCATACCTTGAAAGGATCGCCTGGTGGCCACCTTCTTCTATCTGGCTGATAACCACTTCATTGATTGTTTGGATGGGAAGTGTACTTATATCAACGAGATGGCCAGCATGCTTAGGCATAAGCTCCTCCCAAAAGGGCGCGGTCTCGCCACATGGGGTGCGGATTAGCCCTTGCCACGTCCCTAGCGTCCTTTACTGACTGGGGGCTGAATTTCGAGCAGACATCGCCGTCTATCTCTCTAAGGACCCAACCATAGACACGCTTCCATTTTGTCCGGTCCATGAAGTTCCGCTCTTTGATAATGAGCCAGTAAAAACTGAATAGTCGGTATAAATCGGCCTCCATGACTACCTGGTTCGGGCATCTGAAGCAGTAAAGAAAGCTGGTACAAGCGTTTTTGCCATCTTTCGGCGCATATTCCCCGAAGAAAGGCGATGTGCACCTGCCAACGCCCGTGTTGTTCTTGCCGTTCAATATCCGGACGACTTCCTCCTCGGGCACCTTCATTTCAGAGGCGATGGTCGATATTGTCACCGCGTCGTGTTCAAGCCCTCTAAGGGTGGCTTCAAGGCAATGCCCGACAAATTTGTGCTGACGTTCCATCTCGGGGGTAACCTCAAGGTAATGCATGTCGGAGATACTTGGAGTGTTTCCAAGTGCCTGTGCGGTCTTGATAAGATCGCCGCCAGAGAGTTGCCACATTCTGGTAGCGAATGTCTTCCGAAGTCGCATTGTGGTTAGTTGGAAGGCCGCCTTTTCCACCCTTCCCGATTCGAGGGCATCCGACTTCAGGTCATGTCTTTTGACCAAGCGTTTACCAGCGTTGTGGAGAATGCCTCCGTCCATCACTGCAATCAGCCCTCGGTGTTGGTTCGCAGCCTCTCGCCGGCAAAGCCATAGTCTGTTTCGGTGATTTGCTGGCACTTGTGGGACATAGATCTCCGTAATTTTGAGCACTTCACTAAAAAGGGTTGCTACGTCTGACTGCACGGTCGCTATCCCTTCAACGTCGCAACTCTTCCTGAAGGACTGTAGGCTGACGTTGTTGCCGCGTTTCTTGTACAGGACTAGGAGGGCCTTGGTTTTCGGGTTTAAGGGGTGAGGCCGTAGGGCGTTCCTTTCCGCTTCGAGCAAGGGGGTGGGGTTGCGTCCCGTACGTGCAGCTATCAGAAAAAAATAAACTGCGAGCCTGTCGCTCTCAGTACCTGAGAAAGAGCCACCGCGTATATTGAGAAGGTCCGTGGAAAGGGCTTTCATTAGCCTGACCATTTCGTCCCTGGAGTAGGACTTGTAACTCTGCTTCGCTCGGTTGCTATTGGGAAAAGGATTTTTTGGGAAGATGCCCCTTTGCAGCAGGCCCACATTCACGCACTCCGAAAGGACGGATTTTGTCTGTGAGTATGTACTCTTGGCGCTGGAATACGAGAGTCGTTTTGTAGCCGTGTCTGCCGATCTGAACCTCAGCCATTTGATGTATTCTTCGATCAGTGCTGTGGTTATGTCAGCCATTCCCAATATAGGGACACCGGATTCGTACTTGCAGTCGAGGAAACCGAACCAGGTGCTGATACCGGAAGCACAGAGGGTTCTTATGGTTTTGTCGGAAAATGAGGGTCCTAGCCTCCACACTGCATTTCGGAGAGCGATGACAATGTCATCACGGAGGATTCGGATCTGGGACGCATCGGCGGTCCCGACAGACATTTTTGGCCTGCCCAAGAACAGCCAGCGTTTGAAATCGAATGTTCCGCCGGCGGTCTTTATTTCCCACGGAATGCTCGCCTTAGGCGAGAAGTCGAAGACTTTGTCGGCTTGTAATGAATAGTCTTTCCTTTTCGCCACCTGCTAACCACCTCCGATTATTTCATCGATTTCTTTCTGGTAAATATTCAGCTCCGACTCTTCCATCAGGTCGAGGCAGTGAACGTAAATCGTTGTGGTTGCGATAGACTTATGTCCAAGCCGATCGCGTACCCAGGCAAGCGCGTTGCCGAGGTTGGTCCTCTTGCTCTCGGCGAAGAGCTCAAAGGTCGCGAAGGTGTGCCGCAACATATGGGGCGTAACCCTGAACGATAACACCGGAGGCTTGTCGTCTTCGCGCACCCATAGTTTCCGGTAGGCGTTGTTAAGACCCTTCACGCTCCAGCATTCGCCGTCATTGATCAGGAATGCTCTTTGTGGCTTTTCTTTATGGGTTTTTCTGAACCTGGTGGCCCGCTCTGCACCTTCCCCGAAATTGAGGTAGTCGAAAAGTTCTTTCATCAGATGCCACGTCACATAGATTCTTCGTGATTTGTCACCCTTTAGAGACATCTCCGACGGGGAGAGGTTCAAGGGAATCCGTTTGGAGTTTGGCAGCCGGGATGGGTCGAAAATGTATATTCGGGGGAAGGTTCGGCACTCTTCGTTCCTCAACCCGGTTTGTAGCATGAGCCTAGTCATTAACCGCAGAGTTTTGGTTCCGCAGGCATTTATGAGGTCTTTGCATTGGCTGATGGTGAGGAGGGGAAGGGCTTTTCTGACAGCCTTGGGCCTGAGGTTATCCCTCGTTATTACCCGTCCAGCACGGGTATGCCGGTACATGGATGGATGGGGGACCTCAATGATTCTGAAATCGGTTTCCCAAGGAAGAAAGTTAACTCTCCCCCGGCGCTCCGCCCATCGGTAGAATGACATAAGGTGGGTGAGTCTCTTCCTGATGGTGCTATGCTGCATCCTGGTCTGGCCTGTCTCCGGGTTCTTCAGGCTCAGCGACCAGTTCCGGTATATCGCAACGTTGGTGATTTCCTCGCCGCTGCGTCCTTTGAAAGGTGCTACGTTCCACACAAAGCCGTTGGTACCCAGCCATGAGAAGTAGTCGTAAAGAGACTCGGCGTGGCATTTCCAGGTGGCTGGGCTCGAAGTATGGGAGTTCTCAAGCGATAGCCAAAGGAGGTAGTCGTTTGCGTCATTTGCAAACGTCATATCGTCTTCGCAGAGGAACGGCACAAATGGGGCGGGATGACCCTTGTAGATGAAATCTTCAGTGGTGTAGAAAAGCCGCACGGTAAGCTCCTGATAAAAATGCCTGTCTCAGATAGCATATCCGTGTAACAGTTTCAAGGTTACAGTTCATCTCAACATCGTGGTGAGCGATCTCGATGAGGCTACCAGGTTCTTTCGGCTCCTGGGATTCACCGAAGGTATCAGGTCTGAGCTCGACGCCGACTTCCTGGGAAAGGTGACGGGAATCCGCGGCGCCAGCGGTCGTTTCGTCGCCCTGCATCACCCCGGCTCGGAGCTCTCCATCGAGCTTTTGAAATTCGAAGGTGGCCCGTCCGACGCCGGCGGCACCGGCAGGGCCGATCGCATCGGGTTACGCCACCTAGCCTTCGCGGTGACCGATATCGAGTCCGAGGTGCGCAGGCTGCAGGACCTGGGTGTGGAGTTCATCGGTACGGTCCAGACCTGGGAGAAAACCGGCAAGAAGCTGATCTACTTCCACGGCCCGGACGGGATTCTGCTGGAATTCGCCCAATATCCGAAGGCGCAGGAGGGGTGAGGCGTCTCCAGGGAGCCTGTCTATCGACTGTCTCTGAGAGGGCGCCGAGGCTCCGCAGACGGCGAACCGGGCCGCTCATTTTAACAATTGTTTAGATCCGGCTGAGAGCAGAGGTCAGGTTTGACAAGGAAGGGGGGGCTGGCGGGACTCATCCTTGTCCCAGCGGGTCCGCCACTCCTGCGCCGAAGTAGGTGGACCCTTCCATGACAGAGCGCACCGCCATCTCGATCTCATCATCCACCGAGTCCTTGAGCAGGTAGCCCGAGGCGCCGGAACTCATGGCCCGGGCGCAGTTTTCGTTCGAAGCGTAGAGGGTGAGCATGAGGACCTTGACCTGCGGCAACCGCTCGCGGATGGTGCGCGTGGCCTCGATCCCGTCCATTCCCGGCATGGAAACGTCCATGATAACCAGGTCCGGGAGCAGAGACTCGGCTTTGGCAATCCCCTCCAGGGCGTCCTCGGCCTCTCCCACCACGGTGAAGTCTTCCTGCATTTCAAGGTGCCGCTTGAGAAGCCTCCGCAGCATTGAGTGGTCGTCCACGATCAGTATGCTGATTGCCATTATTCCCCCTCCAGTTCGATGACGACCGAAGTCCCCATCCCTGGTGCCGAGGAGATCCGGAATCGGCCATCGGCCAGCGCCGTCCTCTCCCGCATGATGGTGAGCCCGTACCCGGACCCGGGCGGTCGGGGCGTCGCCTTGGGCACCAAGCCATTGCCGTTGTCGGTGATGGTGAGGCGGGGCGAGTTGCCGTCACTGTCCAGCACGACCGTCACCTTGGTCGCGGCCGCGTGTTTTACCACGTTGTTCAGCGCCTCCTGGGAAATGCGGAAGAGGGCCGTCTCCTTCCTGGAGCCGAGCCTCGGAAAGCCAGGAGCGGCCTGCAGGGTGACGGCGATGCCGGTACGCTGCGCAAACTGCTCCGTATAGGTGCGCAGCGCCGAAACCAGGCCGTACTCGTCGAGCTGAGTGGGGCGCAGCGCGTTCATCAGGCCCCGTACCGTGCTGTTTACCCTTTTCGCCAGAACCCGCGCTTCGTCAAGAACCGGCCGCAGGTCCGTCTCCGCTTCCTTGCCGAGGTGCTTGGCGATAAAGGCCAGGTTAAGGCTGAGCGCGGTGATCTCCTGGCCGACGTCGTCGTGCAGCTCCGTGGCGATTTTTTTACGCAGGTCTTCCTCCAGCGTGATCAGCCGCTTGGCGTATCTCTTGGTGGAATCCTGCGCCTCCTTGAGGCCGGTAATATCCTGGGCCGTACCGCGCAGCCCCTCGATCGCGCCGCTTGCATTACGTACCGCCTCGCCTCTGGCCTGAATCCACCTTTTCGGCCCGGTCACGACGCTGCGCTCCAACTCGATTATGTACGGCTCTCCAGTCTGCCAGGCCTTTTGCACAGCGGCGGCCAAGCGCGCGGCACTTTCGGGGGTGTAATTTTTCTGGGCTTCCTCGAAGGAGGGCGCTGAACCCGGAGCCTTCTCATAGATCCTGCACAGTTCATCGGACCACCAGATTTCGTCCGTGTTGGCGTCCCAGCGCCAATTCCCTATATGCGCGACTCGCTGCGCTTCCGTTAACGCGCTCTCGCTCTGCAAGAGCGCCAGGTTGCTGGCTCGCTGGGCGTCTTCGGCCGCCCGGTTGCGCTGCCAGGCCAGGTAGATGCAGCGGGAGGTCACCGTGGAGACCAGGGCGAAGAGGACGAGGTACAGGGCCGTCCCAAACACCTCCTTGCGCCATTCCGCCAGCAATTCGTTCCGGTCCAAGCCGACAAAGATAAAGTAGCGCTGGTCGGCGAACTTGCGGAATCCCCAGGCGCGCATGCGCCGGTCCAGACCAGAGGGGGCGTCGTAGGTCCCCGCCGTAACTCCCTTTTTCTGGAGCTCGAGGAACTCGTTCGACATTTTCGTTTGTCCGATGGCGCTGCCGGTCCCCTCCGGTTCCGGGTAGCGCGCCACCAGCGCCAGATCGCGGCCGTCCCGCAAGGCGAAGGCCCCATGTTTGCCGGCATCGATGGAGGTGAAGAGCCGATCCATCCGGTCCAGCGCGAAGGCCCCAAAGGCTACCCCGGCAAAGGAGCCGTCCGGACGGCTGATGCGGCGCGCCAGGATGATGATCCATTTCCCGGTGATGCGCCCCTTGACGGGGCGGGAGACCACGAGCCCCTCGCCGGGGTTGTCCCGCAACTGTTTGAAGTAGTCCCGGTCGCCGCAGCTATAGGGGCCCCCGGAGGGCGAATCCAGGCCATAGCGGACCCTTCCTCGCTCATCGGCCACCCGCAGCCCCTCCAGTTCAGGGAGCAGGCTCTGGGCCTGGGCCATGTAGCGGGCAAGCTTCCTCCCATCGACCCCTCCCGAGGCGATTTGTCGCGCCACCTCTTGGGCCAGGGCGAAGATCCCCACATCGGCCTTGTTAATGACCCCGGTAATATTCTGTTCCAGCACCTGCGTCAGGTTCTGGGTGGCGACCGCAACGTTTTTGGCATCTAGTTGCCTGCTCTTTACCAGGAATATGCAGGAAAGGGATACTGTCAGGAGGTTGAGCCCCAGAGTGAGGGCAACGAGGAACAGTACGAATCGATTTCCGGTCAGCTTAGATGTCAATGAATTCGCCAATCTTCACCATCCGATTGCATGGAAAACTTGTAATTAATAGCTATCCATATGGCATGATAGAGACTTTATAATACAAAAATTACGGACAAACCGCCATGATTTTCGGTTCTAACCTCACGTAATGTCCATCATAACTTGATTATATTCCGAACGTTTAGATTCGGGCTTTCCTGACCCGAGCCCATTGCGGGGGGGGATGACTGCAGCGGGGCGCTCCGGAGACGCCACCGGCGCGGTTCGCGGACCCTACAGCCCGTGGATGTCGTGGGGTTTGGGAAGCAGCGCGGCGAGGAGGGCGGCGACGAGGGTCAAGAGGGCCGAGATCAGGAAGGTGGAGGTGAAGCTGCCGGTCACCCCGGCGATCATCCCCGCCGCGCCAGGACCGATGGTCTGGCCGACCGCGAAGACGATGGTGATCAGCACGAAGGCGTTGGCCGCGCCCGAGACCCCCAGGTAATCTCCCACCGCCGCCGCCATGATGGCGGGAATCGCGAAGATGGCGCTGCCGTAGAGCACGACCGAGAGCGCCAGCGCGGCGCCCCCCAGGTGGCAGCCTGCCAGCAGGTAGGCTGCGCTTTGCACCAGGAAGACCAGCGCGAGCCCCCAGTTGCGGCCCAGCCGGTCGGAGAGCGTCCCGAAGCCCACCCCGGAGAACATGCTGAAGAGGCCGACCCAGGACCAGTAGAGGCCGGCCTTCGCCTCCGTGAAGCCGTACTCCTTCACCATGGTCGCCACGATGAAGGTCCCGTACACCATGAAGGTGACGCCGAAAAGCCCGTAGAGCAGCCCCAGGTGCAGCAGGATCCTCCCCTTCCCCTTCTCGTCGCGGGGTATCAGCCGGTCGGGGTTGAGCGGTGCCGCGGCGCCCATCGGCTCGAGCCCCTTTTCGGCAGGCGAGTTGCGCAGGAAAAGCGCGACGCAGGCGGCGATCGCCAGGGAGAGGCAGCTGAAGATGAGCCAGCCGCTGCGCCACCCCTGCGCCCCGATGTTGCGGCTCAAAAACGGGATCAGAACGCCGGCGAAGACGATCCCCAGGCCGCTGCCGCCGCAGATGATCCCGGCGGCCGTGCCGCGCTTCTGGGTGCGGAACCAGTGCGGCAACAGGACCATGGTGGAGACGTTGGCGAAGCCGCCGCCCATCCCCACCAGGATGTACAGCACCGCGATGGCGGCAAAGCTCGAGGAGCGGCTGATGCCGAACATGGAGAGGCCGATCAGGGTCAGTCCGACGGTAATGGAGGCGCGGTGCTGCAGGCGGCGGATCAGGAAGGGGGTGAAGATGACGGCGAAGAGGTATCCCGCGAAGTTGCTGGTGCCGATGAAGCCGAGCTGCTGGTAGCTCAGGCCGAGCCCGTTGTGCATCCCCGGCAAAAAGACGGCATAGGAGAAGCGGGCCATCCCGAGGGCGACGAAGATGGTCAGGAACCCGAGGGCGATGATGACCCAGCCATAATGAAAGCCCGGCTTGTCCGGCAGCGTTTGCAAAGCTCCTCCGGGGATCGACAAACGGGTCGCGGCCCGCAACAGTAGCCGGATAGTGAGGCAACCGCGCCCGCTTTGTCAACTTTACTTTCTTTTCACCAGAGCAAACATGCCGTCGCTTTTGGGGAAGCTGGTCCAAGTCGGCAACACCCTCACCCGGCCTTCGGCCACCCTCTCCCGGGGGGCGAGGGTATGGTGTTCCCTTTCCCCCAGGATGGCCTCCTGGTTCAATGCGACATCAAAACCGGCACCGTCAGGTGCCGCAGCACGTGGTCCGCCACCGGGCTCAGGGCGAGGGTCCCGCGCCGGGTCGGCGCGCAGGCCCCCATGACCAAAAGGTCCGCGGTGTGCTCGCAGGCGAGGTTCAGTATGAGGTCCCCCACCAGCCGATTGCCGGTACAGATCTGCTCGGTCCGCACTGTCACGGCGTGCTGTGAGAGATAGCCCCGCACACTCTTAAAATCGCCGTCACTGTCAGAGGGGACCGCCTCCTGGCCGACTCCCACGACGAAGACGTTGTGGGACCTCTCCAGGTGCGGCATGGCGTCGTTCAGGCTCCGGACCGACTCCCGCCCCGCCTTCCAGGCGACCATGACCCGGTCACCGGCGCTCTGGAACAGCCCGGTGTAGGGAACCACCAGCACGGAGCGCCCGCACGCCTTCACCAGACTCTCGGGGAGGTCGGTGGGCGCGCCCGGGCTCGGCACCCGGTAGTTGGTCTGTCCCACGACCACCAGGTCCGAGTAGTAGGCATGGCTGGTCACCAGCTCGCAGACGCCGACCCCGATGACGGAGGAATCCAGGAAGACCCATTCGGAGGGGATTCCGGCCGCGGCGGTCTTCTCCAGGAAGAGCGCCTCGATCCGCTGCCGGCTGGAGCGCTCGCTGATGTCGCGGGGCTCGTAGTAGGCATGGGCGATCGGATAGAGCCCCCGCAGCCGCGCCCCGTGCTTGCGGGCGTAGAGAATGGCCAGATCCAGCCTCCCCTCGACGGCGGCCGAATCGTCGAGATGCACCAATATGTCCTTGATTCCCACTAGATGGCTCCTTGGCCCAGGGGCTCGCCGCCGCCTGGCTGCAGGTTATCGTCCAGAATTTCCCGCTCCGCACCCTTGTCCTTCCCGAGGTAGGCCCGCTTCACGTCGGCGTTCTCCATCAGATCGCCCGCCGCCCCCTCGATGATGACCTTGCCGGTCTCCAGCACGTAGCCGCGGTCCGCCAGCTTCAGGGCGGCCTTGGCGTTTTGCTCCACCAGGAGGATGGTGGTGCCGCTCTCCTGCCGGAGCCGCTCCAGCACCCGGAAGATTTCCTGCACCACCAGCGGCGCGAGCCCCATGGAGGGCTCGTCCAAAAGCAGCAGCTTCGGGTTGGCCATCATGGCCCGGCCGATGGCGAGCATCTGCTGCTCGCCTCCGGACATGGTGCCGGCCAGCTGCCTGCGGCGCTCCTCCAGGCGGGGGAACAGCTTGAAGACCCGCTCCATGTCGCGGCGGATGACGGCACCCTTCTCGGAACTGCGGTAGCGCAGGTAGGCCCCCATCTCCAGGTTGTCCTCCACCGAGAGCGGCTTGAAGACCTGGCGCCCCTCGGGCACCTGCGAGATGCCGAGCTTGACGATCCGGTCCGGCGCCAGCGAGGCCACGGCCTCGCCGCGGAAGCTGATGCTGCCGCTTGCCGCCGGCGTCACCCCGGAGATGGTGTTCAAAATGGTCGTCTTCCCCGCGCCGTTGGCGCCGATCAGGGTGACGATCTCGCCCTCCCCCAGATGCAGGGAGACCTCCTTCAGGGCGTGCACCTTGCCGTAGTACGTATTGACACCGGTAATACGGAGCATGGCTATTCGTCCTCCCCGAGGTAGGCTGCAATGACTTCCTGGTTGTCCTGGATCTCGCGCGGCGTCCCTTCCGCCAGCTTCTTGCCGAGGTTCAGCACGACGATCTTGTCGCAGATGTCCATGACCAGCTCCATGTCGTGTTCGACCAGTACGACCGTTATGCCGGTCGCCCTGATCTTCTGGATCAGCTGCGCCAGGGCGAGGGTCTCCTGGTTGTTGAGCCCAGCCGCCGGCTCGTCCATCAGGATGATCTGCGGCTCGACCGCCAGGGCGCGCGCGATCTCCAGCAGGCGCCCCTTGCCGAAGGGGAGGTTGCCGGCGGTCACCTGGGCCAGGTCGCTGATCCCGGTGAATTCCATCCACTTGTGGCAGTTGTCCCGGATGCGCCGCTCCTCCCTGATCGTCCAGGGCATCTTGAGGGCGCAGGCCAACAGCCCGCTGGAGCTCTTGGTGTGCATCCCGACCATGACGTTCTCGTGCACCGTCATGCCGCCGAAGAGCTCGATGTTCTGGAAGGTGCGCACCATGCCGAGCCGCGCCAGGCGCTCGGGGGGGAGCCCGGAGACGTCCGTGCCTCCCAGCGCCACCTTGCCGGCGGTCTGGGTGTAGATGCCGGTGATGATGTTGAAGAGCGTGGTCTTGCCGGCCCCGTTGGGGCCGATCACGCCGGTTATGTCACCCTTCCTGATCGGGAAGGAGACGCGGTCCAGGGCGGTCACCCCGCCGAAAACCTGGCTGATGCCGGATACCTCAAGCATGGTCGACACCCCCTTTCAAGCGCAAAACCTTGCGGTACAGGTCGGGTATGCCGCGCACCAGTCCTCCCGACATGAACATGACCATGAGCACCAGCAGGGCGCCGTAGATGACGATGTCGTAGTCGTTGGCGCCGCGCAGGATCTCCGGCAAGAGCGTCAGCAGCGCCGCTCCCAGGAAGGGGCCGTACACGCTCCCCAGCCCCCCGATCACCACCATGGTCAGCAGCTCCACCGAGAAGTTGAAGCCGAAGGAGGCCGGCGCGATGAAGGTCATGGTGTGGGCGTACAGGCCGCCGGCCAGGGAGCAGATGACCGCCGAGAGAGCGAAGATCTGCACCTTGAGAATCCGGGCGTTGACCCCCACCACGCGCGCCGCCACCTCGGAGTCGTGGATGGCGCGCAGGGCCCGGCCGACCCGGGAGTTGGCCAGGTTCAGCGAGAAGAGGACCGTCAGCAGGGCGAAGACCCAGATCAGGTAGTAGTTCTTGAAGTCGGAATCGAAGCAGACGCTCCCCAGGCAAAGGTTGGGGATGCCGGAGAGCCCGGACGGCCCGCCGGTCAGATCGACCGTCTCGTTGAAGACGATGTAGATGATGATTCCCAGGCCGAGCGTCGCCATGGCGAGGTAGTGCCCCTTCAGCTTCAGGATCGGGAAGCCGACCAGCCCGGCCAGGCAGCCGACGATGGCCGCGCCCGCCGGCAGGGCCGCCCAGGGGTTCCAGCCGTACTTGGTGGTCAGGATGGCCGAGAGGTAGGCCCCCAGCCCGAAAAACCCGGCGTGCCCGAGCGAGATCTGGCCGGCGTAGCCCAAAAGGAGGTTGAGCGCCACCGCCAGCATGGTGTTGATGCCGACGAAGATCAGCACGTTCACCAGGTAGCCGCCCCGGAAGGGGAGCGGCAGCAGCAGCATGAAGAGGGCGAAGGCGAGGAATTTGAGGAGTTCACGTTTCATGGGTCACACCCTCTCGCTTTCTGGTTTGCCGAAAAGCCCCTGCGGGCGCAGGAACAGCAGCAGCAGCAGGATGATGAAGGCGATGGCGTCCTTGTAGCCCGAGGAGATCAGGCCGGCGCCCAGCGACTCCAGCACCCCCAGGAGCAGCCCGCCGATCACGGTCGGGATGCCGGAGCTCATGCCGCCGATGATGGCGGCGCAGAACCCCTTGAGCCCGAGCATGACCCCCACGTCGTAGGCGACCATGGTGAGCGGCGCGGCGATGATCCCCGCGGCCGCCCCCATGGCGGAGCTGATCATGAAGGAGAAGAGCACCATGCGCCTGACGTCGATGCCGACCAGGCTCGCGGCGCGGCGGTTGTAGGCGCAGGCGCGCATCGCCTTGCCGGAGATGGTGTGGTAGAAGTAGAACTTGTTGATGGAGATGATCAGCAAGGTGACGCCGAGGATCCAGAGGTGCTGCGGCAGGATGGTGGCGCCGGCGATGACGATCGGGTCGTCGCCGGAGAACGAGGCGATGCCGTGGGTGTCCTTGCCCCAGACCAGCATCGCCAGGCCGCGCATCAGGATGGAACCGCCGATGGTGATGATGACCAGGTTGATGGGCGTCGGGTTGCGCAAGGGGCGGATGGCGAGGCGCTCGAACAGCACGCCGACCAGCGTCGAGGCCGCGACCGCGCAGGGTACCGCGGCAAGAATCGGCAGGTGCAGCAGCTCCAGGCAGGATAGCGTCAGGAGCCCCCCCACCATGACGAACTCGCCCTGCGCGAAGTTGATGATCCCGGTCGCGTTGTAGATGATCGAGAAGCCGATCCCGATCAGGGCGTAGATCGCCCCGGTCGACAGACCCGACAGCGAAAACTGGATTATTTGATCAAACTGCATGGTGACCTCTTTGGGACGAAGGACAGCTGGTACGGGTTGCACACCCCATCCCTCCCCCCGAAGGGGAGGGAGAGTTTCTGACAACGGAAGCTTGGCGCCGTTCAAGTCACCTTATTTGATCAGGGACCAGTCACCCTTGACGATCTTGACCATCTCGAAGGCCGAGAGGTCGAGGCCGTTGTGGTCCTTGGGTGAAATGGTGAAGATCCCCGAGATGCTGACCAGCTTCTGGCTCTGCTCGATGCCGTTACGCAGCTGCTCCGGCGTGACGGCGCCCTTCTTGATGGCGCCGGCTATCAGCAGGTAGGCGTCGTAGGCATAGCCGCCGAAGGTGGAGGCTTCCACGCCGTAGTACTTCTTGTAGGACTGGTCGTACCCCTTGAGCAGCTTGAACTGCGGATCGTTTTTGGCAAGCGCGTCGTAGACGGCAAGCTTGCCGGTAGGGAGCATGACCCCTTCGGAGGCTCCTCCTGCCAGTTCGATGAACTTTTTGGAGGCGACGCCGTGGCTCATGTAGAGCGGGATCTTGATGCCGAGCTGCCTCACGTTCCTGGTGAGTACCGCCGGCCCCGGGTTGGTGCCCCAGCAGATGATGGCGTCGGGCTTGATGCCGCGGATCTTGGCGAGCTGCGGCGTCATGTCGGTGTCCTTGGGGCCGTAGACCTCGTCGGCCACGATGTTGAACCCCTTCTGCTTCGCCAGGACCTTGATCTGCTCGCGGCCGGAGGCGCCGAAGCCGTCGGTAACGGTCAAAAGGGCGAAGTTCTTCTGGTGCAGCGACCCCATGTAGTTAAGGATCTTCTCGGCGGCCACGTGGTCGTTGGCCGGCGTCTTGAACACCCAGTGCTTGACCGGGTCGGTGATCTTGATCCCCGCGGCGCAGGAGATCAGCGGGATTTTTTCCTTCTCCATGACCGGGATCAGGGCCATCGACTCGCCGGTCGTGCTGGGACCGATGATGACCGAGACCTTGTCGTTCTTGATCAGCTTGTTGGCGAGCTGCACCGCCTTGGTGGCGTCGCCGCCGGTGTCATAGATGACCGCCTCAAGCTTGGTGCCGTTGATGCCGCCGGCGGCGTTGGCCTCCTTGACCAGCATTTCCAGGGTGTTTTTTTCCGGTTCCCCCAGGAAGGCGGCCGGCCCGGTGACCGAGAACAGGCCGCCGATCTTGATGGTGCCGGCGGCAAAGGTAACGCTTGCATAAACGAGGCTCCAACACGCGATGCTGCAGACTACCAGGATTTTTTTCATGTGACCCTCCACTTGGGTTGTTAGGGTTGCCGGTCCTGCCCGATGCCTTGGGAGCCGGATCTGCTGCCATGATTTCCACTGCCGTAGTGCCCATCCTTTCCGTCTGTCTGCCGAGAAATTCCGGCTGGAACCGAAGCCCCGAAAACCAGCGCCTTCCCAGACGCCTCAACCCACACTGGTCCGGATTCAATATACCGTTTTGTTTGTAATAAGCAACAAATTTAGACTGTTATGTTTATTCACACACTCTTTATCTTTACTAGCAAAAAACTGTTCTACTAATAATTCTTGGCGCGGCAGTTCACGGCGTCCCCCCTCCCCCGCCTCCCGGAGCAGGAGCAAGAGTTCCGCCGCAGCCCCTTCCAGCCCTCTCCCCTATTTGGGTTCCAGCGCCTTCACCAGGCCGCGGATCATGTTGTTGTACGGTGTCGGTATCGCCGACTGGTGGCCGTACTCGATGATCTTGCCGTTGATGAAGTCGATTTCGGTGCGCCTTCCCGCCTCGATGTCCTGCAGCATGGAGGGCTTATGGTTGCCGGCCCCCTTGATGTAGTTTATGCAGTACCGGTAGAAATCGTACCCCAGCGCAACCTCGTTGGCCCGGGCGACGGCCACCCCCTCCTTGATCAGGGCGTCCACCAGGTTGAAGAGGACCGGGTCGAGGATGAGTTCGACCATGGTCCTGCCGGTGACGGCGCAGAGCGGGTTCATGCTGGAGTTCATCAGGGTCTTGCGCCAGACCATGTTGGTGATCTGGTCGGTGTGGCGGGTATCCAGGCCGCATTCGGTGAAGACCCGGCAGATGCCGAGCGCGGCCTCCCTGGATTCCGGATCGAGCTCCTGGAGGTAATGGGGGCGGTGATGGAAGGCGATCCTGATGTGCCCAGGGCCCAGCGGCACGCAGCCGAGGTTGACGACCCCCCGCAGCACCGATTTGGCTCCCAGGTGCTCCGCCAGTACCAGCTCCGTGTCTATGCCGTTTTGCCAGCTGACGACGTAGCGCCCCTCCCCGACGAAACCCTCCAGGGTGGAGGCGATCAGCGGCAGAGCGGTGGCCTTCACCGTCAGCACGATGACGTCCGGAGGGTCAGCCAAAAGGTCGTCGACGTGGGTCGTTATGCGCGTGACCTTGGCCTGCAGGTTATCGGTCCCCTCGATGATGATGCCCGGGTTCAGCGCGGGCTCCAGCAGCGCCGGGACGATGTCGCAGAGCGTCACCTCGTAGCCTCCCCTGGCCAGGAAGGCGGCGACGATGCCCCCCACCGGGCCGGCTCCGATCACGGCGAATCTCTTCGGTTTGTAGCTGCTTGCTTGCTGCATCGCCGCCTCCTTCAGGCAACCGGGAAACCCGGTCACCTGACGTTGTCGATAATCCCGAAATCCCTGGCATCCAGCAGCTTGATGCCGTTGGCCTGCAGTATCTCGATGGCCCGGTCGTTGTCGCTGAAGCGAAAGACCATGACCGCCCTGTCGGAAGAACCGCCGGTTCCGGCCAGGGCGTACATGTACTCGATGTTCACCTGCGACTCCCTGAAGAAGCCGAGGATGCTCGCCAGGCTGCCGGGCACGTCGTCGATCTGCACCGCGACGACGTCGTCCACGCGAGCCGGGAGCTGCTTTTCCATGATGACCCGGCGGGCCTGGGCCACGTCCGACACCAGGATGCGCAGTACGCCGAAATCCATGGTGTCGCAGATGGAGAGGGACCTGAGGTTGATCCCGGCGGCGCCGAGAGCATAGGTGGCCTCGTAGAGGCGACCCGGGGCGTTTTCCAGAAAAACCGACAGCTGTTTCAGCTTCATGACGGGCTCCCTTTTTTTAAGGCTGTTCTACGTTATAAGTTCTACGTTCTACGTTCTACGTTCTATGTGCTATGTATTTAACATTCGAGCATTTGCTGTTTTTTTTACAACTGCAACTGCTGATTCAGTAACGAAAACAACGTAGAACCTAGAACGTAGCACATATAACGGCCGTTAAGGTTCCAGTGCCTTCACCAGGCTGCGCAAGGTCGTGTTGAACGGGGTGGCCACGCCGGCCCGGACGCCGTATTCGATGATCTTGCCGTTGATGAAGTCTATTTCGGTGCGTCTCTTCGCCTCGATGTCCTGGAGCATGGACGGCTTGTGGTGCCCCGCATCCTGAATGTAACTCACGCAGTCCGGATAGAAGTCGGGGCCCAGAATGAACTCGTTGGCGCGCGCCACCGCGACCCCTTCTTTCAGAACGGACTCCACCAGGTTGAACAAAATCGGGTCGTTGATGACGTCGAACATGGTCTTGCCGGTCACGGCGCAGATCGGATTCATGCTGGAATTGTTGACGGCCTTGCTCCAGACCATGTTGCGGATCTGGTCGGTGCGCTTGGTGTCCAGTCCGCACCCGGTCAGGGCGCTGCAGATCCCGGCGGCGGCGTCCGCCGCGTCGGGATGCAGCTCCTGCAGATAGTGGGGGCGCTGATGGAAGGCCTCCTGAATGTGTCCCGGCCCGATCATGACGCAGCCGAAGTTGACCACGGCACGCATGACATGCCGAGCCCCCAGCGCCTTGGAGAGCACCAGTTCGGTATCGATGCCGTTTTGCCAGCTGACGACATACCGCCCGTCCCCGACGAAACCCTCCAGGGCGGAGGCGATCATCGGCAGCGCGGTGGCCTTGACGGTGACGATGACGACGTCGGGCGGGTCATTGGCGAGGTCGTCCACCCGGGTGGTGATCCTGGATACCTTGGCCTGAAAATTGTCGCACCCCTCGATGAGGATGCCGGGATCCAGGGCCGGTTCGAGCAGGGCCGGGACGACGTCGCACAGGGTGACCTGGTAGCCGCCCCTGGCAAGGAAGGCCGCGACGATGCACCCGACCGGTCCCGCTCCGATCACGGCGAACTTCTTCGGGTTGTAGTTGGCTTTTCTTTTCATGCAGTGCCCCTTTGAAGGCTTGCGGCAGTCGCCTCGCAAGCTGTTGGCGCTTTCGGCAGCCTGGCCGTCACCAGGCTAGGGCTGAGCCTCCAGCATGCCGAAGGCGGCCGCGTCAAGCAGCGGCACCCCGTTTTGCTGCAGGATCTCGATGGCCAGGTCGTTGTCGTTGAAGCGGAAGACCATCACCGCCCTGCCGTGGGTCGCGCCCGCCACGGCATACATGTACTCGACGTTCACCTTGGTCCCCAGAAACAGCTTGAGCAGGCGGGAGAGGCTGCCGGGGCTGTCGTCGATCTCAGCGGCGATGACGTCGTCGGCCCGGGCGGGGAAGTACTTGTCCATGATGACCCCCCGGGCGGTGGCGAGGTCGGACACCAGGAAGCGCAGCACCCCGAAGTCGTGGGTGGTGTCCGAGATGCAGTGCGCCCTGAGGTTGATGCCGGCATCCCCGAGCGCCTGGGTGACCTCGAAGAGGCGGCCGGGCGAATTCTCCAGAAAGATGGAAAGTTGTACGAGCTTCATAGGGCTCCCCTGGTCAGAATGTTGGTCCTTCTGTACGGCAGTAACGAATTCCTCCCCCTGGCGGGCAAGGCTTGGCGCGGCTCACGCCGCGGCGCCACCCGCCAGGGCCCTCAGGTTGACCTCGACCCCCTTGTCCCTGGAGATCTCCCGCACCACGTTTTCTACGATCCCGGCGTCGAGCGGCAGGTTCTTCACCACCGCACCCACCATGACCATGTTGACCGCCTTGGCGTTGCCGGCCTCCTGGGCGATGGCGAGCGCGTCGATCCCCTGGGCGCCCGGGCAGGACCGGGCGATCTGCTCCTCGACGTCGGAGGGGTACTTGGCGAGCCCCGCGGCGACCGTGCTCGGGTTGATGGTGACCCTGTTGTAGACCAGCTTGCCGCCCGGCTTCAGGTAGTGCAGGTACCGCAGCGCCTCCAGAGGCTCGAAGGAGATCAGGATGTCGGCGCTCCCCGGCACCACGACCGGGGAGAAGACCTCCGCCCCGATGCGCACGAAGGAGATGACGGAGCCGCCGCGCTGTGCCATGCCGTGCACCTCGTTCTGCTTGACGTCCATGCCGCCCGCCAGGGCGCTCTCGGCGAGCACCTTGGAGGCGAGCAGGACGCCCTGGCCGCCGACTCCGGCAATTACGATATTGAATATGCTCATTGTGGTCTCCGTTACTTGGCTTCTGACATCGCGTCGAATTTGCACAGCTGCGTGCAGACGCCGCATCCGTTGCAGATATTGGGGTCGACCTGGACCTTCGGCTTGGCGGAGTTGTCCGCCAGCCCCAGCGCGACGCAGGCGGCCTTCAGGCAGGCGCGGCAGCCGGTGCACTTATCCGGGTCGACGACGACCGTCGGCTGCTTGACCCGGTAGCGCAGGATGCAGGGGTTCTTGTCGATCAGCACGTAAGGCCCGGGGGTCTCCATCCCTTTCTTGATGGCGGCCTCGGTCTCCTCCAGGTTGTAGGCGTTGATGGTGACCACGTTGTCGATGCCGAGCACCCGGACCAGCGCCTCGATGTCGACCTCCTTGGCCGGCTGCCCCATCAGGACGCGCCCGGAACCCGGGTTTTCCTGGCCTCCCGTCATGCCGGTGGTGCGGTTGTCCATGATGACCACCAGGGCGTTGCCGTTGTTGTAGGAGAGGCTCAAGAGGCCCGTGATCCCGGAGTGGAAGAAGGTGGAGTCGCCGATGACGGCGACCGGCTTCTCCCTCCCCCCGGCCATGTCGTTCACCTTCGCGATGCCGTGGGCGGCCGAGATGCTGGCCCCCATGTCGATGCAGGCGTGCATGGCGTTCATGGGGGGGAGCGCTCCCAGCGTGTAGCAGCCGATGTCGCCGGAGACGAAGACCTTGTGCTTGCTGAGGAGCGAGAAGAGGCCGCGGTGGGCGCAGCCCGGGCAGAAGGTCGGTGGGCGCTGCGGCAGGTCGGCCACCGGCGCCATCCCCGCGAAGACCTGGTCGCCGCCGGCCGTGCGGATGATGTCGGCGTTCACCTCGCCGCAAAGCGGCACCCGGTTTTTGCCGATGTCGACCCGGATCCCCATGGCGCGGATCTGCTCCTCGAAGATGGCGTCCAATTCCTCCACGATCATGAAGCGCTTGACGCGGCCGGCGAACTCGCGGATCTTTTGCTCCGGAAGCGGGTGCACCAGGCCGAGCTTCAGCACCGAGGCGTTGGGATAGGCCTCCTTGACGTGCTGGTAGGAAACACCGGAGGTGAGGATGCCGAGTTCGGTGTCGTTCATCTCCACCCGGTTCAAGGGGGTCGTCTCGGCGAACTCCTGCAGGGCCAAAAGGCGCGCCTCCACCGCGACGTGCCTGATCTTGGCGAAGTTGGGGAGCATGACGTACTTCGGGACGTCCCTGGCCAGCGCCTTGATCTGGGGCGGGATCTTCTCCTTCGGCTCCACGATCCCCTTGGCGTGGGAGATGCGGGTCGTGGTGCGCAGCATGAGCGGCGTGTCGAACTGCTCGGAGATTTCGAAGCCGTACCGGACGAAGTCGTAGGCCTCCTGAGAGTTGGCGGGGTCGAGCATCGGGATCTTGGCGAACTTGGCGAAGTTGCGGGAGTCCTGCTCGTTTTGCGAGGAGTGCATCCCGGGGTCGTCCGATACCATGAGGATGAGCCCCGCGTTGACGCCGGTGTAGGTGAAGGTCATCAGCGGGTCGGCTGCCACGTTCACGCCGACGTGCTTCATGGTGGCGAGCGCCCTGCCGCCCGCGATGGAGGCGCCGATGGCCGATTCCAGCGCGACCTTCTCGTTGGGCGCCCATTCGCAGTAGACCCCGCCCAGGCGGGCCACCTCTTCCAGCGTCTCGGTGCTGGGGGTGCCCGGGTAGCCGGAGGCGAACACCCCGCCCGAATCGCCAAAGCTGAGCGCTATCGCTTCATTTCCGGAAATAATCTTTTTCATGTACACCGTCCTTTTATCTGAACATTGATTCGGATGTTCTTGGTTAGTAACCTTTCCTCATCGGCTTCCCTCACCCCTGCCCTCTCCCAGAGGGCGAGGGAGAGTTGCACCGAGTGGTTCCAAAGTTGGGCAACTGCTACCGGCCAAACCTGCCTCCCGGAACCCCTCTCCCTCCGGGAGAGGGGCAGGGGTGAGGGATGCGCCACGGAGAAACCCGGATATTATTTGGGCCGGTTGTCGATGTACCTCTTGGCCTTCCCCTCGCTGCGCGGGATGCTCCCCGGCGGCATCAGGACGACACTGACCGTGATGCCGACGATGTTCTTGATGTCGCGCTCCAGACCCTTGGTGATCTCGCGGGTCGCCAGCTCGTCGCGCACCTTCTGGTGGTCGCTGACGATGAACGCCTCGCCGATCGGCTTGGCCGCGTACTGCTCGGTGACCTCGATCCTCACCTCCACCTCGTCCAGGGCCCCCTTGCGGTCGACCACGACCAGGTAATGGGGGGTGACCCCCTTGTGCTTCAGGATGATCGACTCGATCTGCGACGGGAAGAAGTTGACTCCCCGGATGATCAATAGGTCGTCGGTGCGGCCGGTCAGCTTCTTCATTTTGATCAGGGTGCGCCCGCAGGCGCAGGGCTCCAGCGTCAGCCGGGTGATGTCCCGGGTGCGGTAGCGCAAAAGCGGCTGCCCCTCGTTGGCGATGGTGGTGAAGACCAGCTCCCCCTCGTCGCCTATCGGGAGCACCTCGCCGCTGACCGGGTTGATGATCTCGGGATAGAAGTAGTCCTCGTTGACGTGCAGGCCGTCGCGGGCCTCGTGGCACTCGCAGGAGACCCCCGGGCCGATGATCTCGGAGAGGCCGTAGATGTCGCAGGCCTTCAGGCCGAAACATTCCTGGATCTTTTCGCGCATCGACTCGGTCCAGAATTCGGCCCCCAGCACGGCGGTGCGCAGCTTGAGCGACCGGAAATCCACCCCCATCTCGACCCCCACCTCGTGGATGTGCATCAGGAAGGAGGGTGTCACCGTGATGGCGGTGGTGCCGAAGTCCTGCATCAGCATGATCTGCTTCTGGGTGTTGCCGCCGGAGATCGGGATCACGGAGGCGCCGACCCGGATTCCTCCGTAGTGCGCCCCCAGGCCGCCGGTGAAAAGTCCGTAGCCGTAGATGTTCTGCAGCACGTCGTTCTTGGTGATGCCGGAGGAGGTCAGGGCCCGGGCCATGACTTCGGACCAGGTCTCGATGTCGTTACGGGTGTAGCCGACCACAATCGGTTTACCGGTGGTGCCGGAGGTGGCGTGGTACTCGACGACATCCTCCTGCGCCGCGGTGAAGAGGTTGAAGGGATAGTTGTCGCGCAGGTCGTCCTTGACGGTGAAGGGGAGCCTTCTCACGTCGTCCAGCGACTTGAAGTCCGACGGCTTCACCTTCGCGTCGTCGAGCCTCTTCTTGTAGACCGGGTTTCTGTCGTAGACATAGCCGACGGTTTTCTGAAACTTGCCGAGTTGGATGCTCTGCATCTCGCTGCGACTGCAGGTCTCAATTTTGTTCCAAATCATGGCCGCACCTCATTTTCCTAGGCTGATGTCGTCATTTGCGAAAGTTTGCACCATCCCCCTATGGAAGAGGGGGGAAGCTGAACGTAGTGAAGCAGGGGGGTCTTGCCTCGGGGAAGGACCCCCCTGTCCCGCTGCGCGAGCCTTCCCCCCTGCCCTGCAGGGGGGATGCTGCCGTTACAGGTAGTTGAGCAGCTTCGCCCTTTCGGTTATGTCGTCCCGAAAGCGGGGATCGGCTATGTCGATCAGCGCCTGGGTGCGCTGGCGGATCGACTTGCCGTACAACCGCGCCACGCCGAACTCGGTGACCACGAAGTGGACGTGGTTGCGGGTGGTGACCACGCCGGCGCCCAGCTTCAGCTTCGGCACGATCTTGCTGATGGTGGTGCCGTCCCGCAGGAGCGAGGTGCTCGGCATGGCGATGATCGGGACCCCCCCCTTGGAGCGGGCCGCGCCGTAGATGAAGTCCAGCTGCCCCCCGACGGCGGAGTACATCCTGGGGCCGATGCTGTCGGCGCAGACCTGGCCGGTGAGGTCCACCTCGAGGGCCGAGTTGATCGCCACCATCCGGTCGTTCTGCGCCACCACGAAGGGGTCGTTGACGTACTCGGTGCGGCGCAGGTCGATGAGCGGGTTGTTGTCGGCCCACTGGTACAGGCGCTTGGTGCCGAGCAGGAAGCCGGCCACGATCTTGCCGGCGTGGATGCTCTTGCGCGCGTTGGTCAGCACGCCGGCCTCCACCAGGTCGATGACCCCGTCCGAGATCAGTTCGGAGTGGACCCCCAGGTCCTTCTTGTCGTAGAGGTACTTGAGCACCGCGTTGGGGATGGCGCCGATGCCGAGCTGCATGGTGGCGCCGTCCGGGATCAGTCCGGCGATGTGCCCCGCGATCTTCTCGACGACGGCCGCGTTGTCCTCCACGTCCATGGAGTGCTCGCTGATGGTGCAGTCGACCTCGACGATGCGGTGCATGCGGTCCACGTGCATCCAGGTGTCGCCCATGGTGCGCGGCATCTGCTTGTTGACCTGCGCGATGACGGTCTTGGCGACCTCCGCCGCGGTTATGGTGAGGCCCGATTCGGCGCCCAGCGAGCAGTAGCCGTGCGCGTCGGGCGGCGAGACGTGGATGAAGGCGACGTCCAGCGGCAGGTGCCCGTTCTTGAAGAGCAGCGGGAACTCGGAGAGCATGACCGGCGTGAAGTCGGCGCGCCCCTCGTTCACCGCCTTGCGGACGTTGGCGCTGATGAACATCGTGTTGACCCGCAGGTGCCCTTCCATCTCGTGGGAGACGTAGTCCGAGGGGCAGATCGCCAGCGGATGGCAGATCTCGACCCCTTCCAGCGCCGGCGCGCGCCGCACCAGCGCGGCCAGCAGCTCCAGCGGCACCGAGGCGTTGCCCGTCAGGAACAGTCGATCACCGGACTTCACCGCCCGCACCGCCTCGTCGGCTGTCGTTACTTTGGACCGGTACCTCTCTTGCCAGCTCGCCATGGTTTTCACCTGTTCCTGAATGTTCGTTGTCTGAGTCCCACCTATGAAATAGGGGGGAAGCTGAGCGTCGTGAAGCAGGGGGGTCTTTCGCCCAGGGGAAGCACCCCCCTGTCTTGCTGCGCGAGCCTTCCCCCCTCCCCTGCAGGGGGGACGCTGCCTTTAATCCCCCCTATGAAATAGGGGGGAAGCTGAACGTAGTGAAGCAGGGGGGTCTTTCCGCCGGGGAAGCACCCCCTGTCTCGCTGCGCAAGCCTTCCCCCCTCCCCTGCAGGGGGGACGCTGCCACCGCCTACTTCTTCTCGCCGTAGTCGTAGAAACCCTTGCCGCTCTTTCTTCCCAGGTAGCCCGCCTTGATCATGTTCCGCAGCAGCCCGGGAGGGGCGAAGCGCGCCTCCTTCATGTACTCGTAGAAGATGTTCCCGACGTGGTAGCCGATGTCGGCGCCGGCAAAATCCTGGAACTCCAGCGGACCCATCGGCATGCCGCAGCCAAGCTTCATGGCGGTGTCGATGTCCTCGGCGGAGGCCACCCCCTCCTCCAGAAGCCGCACGGCGTCGAGGATGTAGGGGACGAAGAGACGGTTCACCACGAAGCCCGGGGTGTCCTTGCAGGTGATGGCGGTCTTGCCGATCTTCTTGGCCATCTCCAGCGCCAGCTCCTTGACGGCCGGGTTGGTCTGCAGGGCCGGGATCACCTCCACCAGCTTCATCATCGGGACCGGGTTGAAGAAGTGCATGCCGACGAAGTTGGCAGGGTTTTTCACCAGGGCGGCCATCTCGGTGATGGCGATGGACGAGGTGTTGGAGGCGTAGATCGTCTCCGCGCCGCAGACCGCGTCCAGCTTGGCGAAGAGCTCCTTCTTGACGTTCAGGTCCTCGAACACCGCCTCGAAGATGAAGGGGACGCCGGCGAGGCTCGCGACGTCGGTGGAGAAGCTGATCCTGCCGAGGATCTCCCCCATCTCCGCTTCGGTGAGGGTCCCCTTCTTGACGATGCGCTCCAGGCTCTTGCGGATGGTCGCCTCGGCGCGCCCCCAGACCGCTTCGCTGACATCGACCACCTTGACCTGATAGCCCGCCGTCGCCGCCACCTGGGCGATGCCGGCTCCCATGCTGCCCGCGCCCGCCATGCCAACTACCTTGATATCGTCGAAATTCATGAATCGTTCTCCTTTAGAAATGGGCTACGTCAGCGTAATTATACGTTTTGCAGCATTACTCCGTGGCAGATCCCTCACCCCTGCCCCTTTCCCGGAGGGCGAGGGGTTCTACAAGCCCTCCTAGAGGGTGAGGGGTTCTACAAGCTCTCCTCGCGGGCGAGGGGTGTTACCAGCTCTCCTCAGGGTGCCCATCCCACGTTAAGGCATCCAGTTTTTTTGGCCCACTTTTACCCACTCCCACCGGCTCCCCTCGCCCTCCGGGGGAGGGCCGGGGTGAGGGAGGCTTTTAGGTTCCTGCCCTTGCATCAGGCACTTATGAAATTCGCCTTGCGCTTCTCGGCGAAGGCCGTGATTCCTTCCAGGGCGTCCTGGCACTGGAAATTCACCCGGGCATGCTTGCGCTCGACGGCCAGGGCCTCGACCATGGGGAGCTCGATCCCCTCGTAGACCGCGGCCTTGATGGCGCCCATCGCCTTGCCGGCCCCCGCTGCGAGCTTGTTGGCGAACGCCATGACCTCTGCCATGAAGTTCTCCGGCTCGATGACCCGGTTCACCAGGCCGATGGAAAGCGCCTCCTCCGGGCCGATCACCTTCCCCTGCAGCATCATCTCCAGCGCCTTGGCGACCCCCACCAGCCTCGGCAGCCGCTGGGTTCCGCCGGCCCCGGGAATCAGCCCCAACCCCACCTCGGGGAGCCCGATCAGCCCTTTCCCCGCGGCCATGAAGCGGAAATCGCAGGCCATGGCGAGTTCGCAGCCGCCCCCAAGGGCGTGACCGTTGATCGCCGCGATCACCACCTTCTGCATCCCCGAGAGCAGGTTGTTGGCGTCCTGCAGGAGCCTTGAGAAAGCGTCCATCTCGTCGCCGCTCTTGGCGGCCATCTCCTTGATGTCCGCGCCGGCGATGAATGCCTTCTCCAGCGCACTGGTGATCACCACGACGGTTATGCCGTCCATCTTTCCCGCCTCCGTGAATGCGGCGCAGAGTTCCTGCCCGAACTCGCTGTTGAGCGGGTTGGTGGGCGGCCGGTTCAGGCTTATGGTCAGGACGCGTCCTTCCGTTGTCATCGTTACGAACTGGTATGCCATGGGTAACTCCTCCCTGGTGCTGCCGGCCGGCTAGCCGACCTTGATGACGATGGATGCGGCGGTGTCGCCGGCGGCGCACCCCGAGAAGAGGAGGTGCCCGCCTCCCTTCAGGGCCAGTTCCTCGATCCCCTCGATGATGAGGCGGGCGCCGGTGGGGGCCTGGGGATGGCCGTAGATGAGCGAGGAGCCGAAGTTGTTCATGCTGTTCGCGTCGATTCCCAGGACCTTCGCCATGGCGAGGTCGTTGGCGGCGAAGGGGTTGTGGGTCTTGATGGCGCCCAGGTCGGAGGCCTTGATGCCGGCCCGGTCCAGGGCCATCTGCGCCGAGGGCGCCACGGCCGCGGCCATGTAGGCCTTCTTGGTGCGGGCGTAGCCGTAGGAGAGGATCTGCACCGGGATGCTGGCGTCGGCGCTCAGCTCGCGTGCCTTGTCGCGGGTGGTGACGCAGAGGCCGCAGTTTCCGTCGGCGGGAAAGGTCTGGCTGCCGAAGGTATGCACGCCCTCCGGGAGCACCGGTCTGAGGCCGGCGAGCCCCTCCGCGGTCGTCGGGGTGACCCCTTCGTCCGCCTCCAGGGTGAAGGTCTTTTTCTTGGAGATCTGCACCTCGACCGGGAACATGTAGCGCTTCTGGAAGGCGCGGTCGTTGGCGAGCGCGTCCTGGTACTGCTCGTAGCGCCGGACCGTCAGGGCGTCGCACGCCTCGCGGGAAATGCCGTATTCCTTGCTTACGTTCTCGGCGGTCTGGATCATGGCGCCGCCGGCCCAGGGGTCCTTGTTGACGTTGTCCATGAACCAGTCCTCGGCCAGCACCTTGCCGCCGGGTCCGCCCGGGTTGGGCCAGATGGCATGGGGGCCGTTGGAGCAGCGGTCGGCCAGAAGGCACCAGCTGTTGTCGAACATCCCGGTCTCGACCCCCATGGCGGCCTGGTAGATGGAGAAGGCCGAGGTGGAGCAGGCCTGGGTGATCAGCACGCCGGGGACCTTTTCGGCCCCCATCATGGCGGCGGCCCAGGGGCCCGAGTAGAACCACTGCTGCTGGTACACGGTGGAACCGACCATGACGTATTCGATCAGGGCGGGGTCCCACCCCTTGGCGGCGAAGAAGCGCTTGGAGGTGGCGGCGCCCAGGACGATGGAGTGTTCGTTGGAAAGGCTCCCCTGCCAGCGCGCGAAGGGGGTGCTGTAATAACCACGGTACGGGATGAATGCCTTGCTCAGCATGGATAAGCCTCCTGATATTTAAGGTTTCTGTCCACTAATCAGTGCCATTGTGCGCTCTGTCTGTCCCCCCTCTGAAATAGGGGGGAAGCTGAACGAAGTGAAGCAGGGGTGCGTTTTTTCGCCGGCAGAAGACCCCCTGTCTCGCTGCGCGAGCCTTCCCCCCTACTTCGCAGGGGGGACACAGCGAGAACCCCTCGTTAACCGGTATTCTCTAAATCCTGATCCTTCCGTCCACCGCGTAGACCGCGTCGGCAAACGCCAGGACCGGGTTCAGATCCATCTCCTGGATCATCGGCAGGTCGACCAGCAGCTGGGAGACGCGCTGGATCAACGCGATCACCCCGTCCTTGTCGATGCCCGCCTCGCCCCGGATGCCGTCCAAAAGGGCCGCGGTCTTCAGCGAGCCGAGCATCTCCCTCGCCTCCACCGCGGTGACCGGGGCGATCTTGAAGGCCACGTCCTTCAGCACCTCGACGTAGATCCCTCCCAGGCCGACCATCACCAGGTGCCCCAGTGCCCGCTCGGCGCTGGCACCGATGATCAGCTCGCGCCCGCCGGGAAGGAACTTCTGCACCAGGAAGCTCAGCGCCCCGAACCTCCCCAGGCGCGCCTGCATCTCTGCCACGGCGCCCTGCACCGCGGCGGCATCCTTCAGGTTGATCGCCACGCCGCCCAGGTCGCTCTTGTGGTCGATCTGGGCGCAGTCGACCTTCACCACCACCGGGTAGCCGATCCGGTCCGCGGCGCAGGAGGCCTGCAGCGCGCTCTGGGCCACCTGCCAGCCGGCGACCGGTATGCCGTACGCCTCGAAGATGGAATAGACTTCGGTGGCGGAGAGCACCGTGTGGCCCGCCTGCTGGGCCGCGTCGACGATCGCGCGGGCCCGGGGTGCGTCGACGTCTGCGAAGCTGACCGGCTGGCCGATCTCGCGGTGCTGGTTGCGTCCGTAGCTGGTGAGCGCGCCGAGCGCCTTGGCGGCGTCGCTCGGGTTAGCGTAGCTCGGGACCTTCCCGTCCTTGAGAATCTGCGCGGTCCTCTGGAAACGCTCCAGGCTCAGGTTGGTCATGAAGTTGCAGACCAGGGGCTTCTTCTGCAGCGCGCTGACCGCCACGATCTCCCGTGCCACGGCGTCGGTGTCGGTGAAGGGAGCGGTCACGAAGTTGATGAAGATGCTGTCGATCTGGTCGTCGGCCAACAGCACGTCCAGGGCGGCGCGGAACTGGGGGCCGCCGGCGGTCGCCACCACGTCGATGGGATTCTCGACGGCGGCCTCGGGGAACTGGGTCTCCCTGAGCCGTGCGATGGATGCCTCGGAGAGCTTCGCCACCTCCAGGCCGCAGCCGACCAGCACGTCGGTGGCGATGACCGCAGGTCCCCCGGTGTTGGTGATGATCCCGACCCGGTTGCCGGCCGGGATCGGCTGGGAGGAGAACGCCATGGCCGCGCGCACCATCTCCCCCTCGTCGGTGAAGGAGAGGATGCCGATCTTCTCGAAGATCAGCTCGGTGGCGATGTCCACCCCGGCCAGGGAACCGGTGTGCGAGGAGGCAGCCTTGGCCCCCTGCAGGGTGCGGCCCGCCTTCATGGCCAGCACCGGCTTCTTGGCAGCGACCTCGCGGGCCACCTGCAGGAACTCGCCGGGATTGGCGAACCCCTCGGTGTAGAGGATGATGGCCCGGGTCTGCTCGTCGTTGCCGAAGTAGCGCACGATCTCGGAGATGGAGACGTCGCAGGCGTTGCCGTTGGAGGCGTAGAAGCGCTGCCCGATGCCGAGATCGGCCAGGGCCTGCATGATCAGCGCGCCCACCCCGCCGCTCAGGGCGACCACCGAGACGTGGCCGGGCTCAGGGTAGGTGAAGGTGAAGTTGCAGTAGGCCTTCAGATTCGGGTCGGAGTTGATGATCCCCTGGCAGTTGGGGCCGAAGAGCCGCACCCCGTACTCTTTCGCGTTGGCCAGGAACTCCTGCTGCAGCTTGTCCCCCTCCGCCCCCATCTCGCTGAAACCGGCCGAGTTGATGATGACCGCCTTGATCCCCTTCCTGCCGCAGTCGATGATCGCCTGGGGCACCATGGGAGCTGGGATGATGACGTGGGCCAGGTCGACCTCGCCGGGGACCTGGTCCAGCGACGGGTAGGCCTGGATGCCCCGGACCTCGGGGGCCGTCGGGTTGATCGGGTAGATCGGCCCGGTGTAGCCGTAGCTCTGCAGGTTCTTGATGATCACGTTGCCGATGGAGAGCTCTTTGGTCGAGGCGCCGATGATCGCTATCGCCCTGGGCTTAAAAAGACAATCGAGCATGCTATTTCCCCTCCTCAAGCTGTTCGATGAAGGCCTCTATGTTGGTCTTGGTCTGCTCGTCGGAGACGCAGCGCAGGTCGTTCAGGTCGCCGGAGATCACCAGGCTCGGGATGCCGGTGGCGGCCTCGATCCTCTGGGGCAGGCCGTAGCGGCTGTTGGAGTTGCAGGGGCAGGTCTTCGCGTCGTGATAGATGATGCCGTCCACCCGGAACTTCTTCAGCATCCGGGTCAGGTAGGCCTCCTTGTAGTCGTCCGAGCGTACGATGAAGAGCTCCAGGTAGGCCCGCGCCATGGAGCGGATCGGGTCGTTCTCGTCGAAGGCGGTGAAGATCCAGCTGCTGCAGTAGGTGGAGGCGAGCACGGCGGTCTTGAAGCCGGCGAAGAGCTCCGAGTGCTGCCGCAGCCTTCCCCAGACCGGCATGCCGTCCCAGTAGATGCGCAGGGCCTCCTCGTCGACCGCGCCCACCCCGTCCGCCACGCGCTGCTTCAGCTCGGCGAGCAGCAGCTTGTAGTAGTCGACCGCCTGCTGGGTGCCGCGCAGCACGACGGCGGGCCCCATGTGGATGGTGCCGTCGAAGAAGGTGAGCGGCGCGGGGGAGGCGGTGGAGGTCTCCAGGACCTCCTTCCAGAGCTCGGTACACTCGCGCGACAGGGCGACGATGCCCCGGAGCCGGTCCATGTCCAGCTTGGCGCCGGAGATCTCTTCCAGCGTCGGAATCAGGGCCTCGGTCTGGCGGGTGACGTCGTCGACGTGGGCCTCGGTTATCTCGCCGATGTTCTTGGGGGAAGCGATGCCGATGCAGGGGACCTTCAGTTCCCTGGCGTACCAGGCGAACCAGTCCTGGACGTCGCGGCACTGGTTGGTGTTGAACACCAGCACGTCCGGCTTCGGGATGCTGTCGATGCCGGCGAACGCCTTGGAGAGCGGCGTCACCCCCTTGAGGTAGGCGCCGATGTCGGAGCTCAGGTAGGAGCAGATGTCCGGGGAGTAGCCGATGGCGCTCGCCGCCGGGATCAGCTCGGTGGACATGCGCGTGGCGCCCAGCATGGCGGCGTGGTTTTCCGGGAAGTGGACGGCGAACCCCAGGGCCCGCAGCAGTTCCGCCGGGCCCACGCTGGTGCACCAGGCGACCTTCTGCCTGCCGGTGGTAGCCGCCTCGTTCACCCCGTAGAAATAGTCGGCCATGATCTTGTTCATCTGGTCGGTTGCCTGGATCTTCTTACGCTTATCGTGCGCCACGGGATTCTCCTTACTGCGTAGTGTCTTCCGGTCTTTCGCCCAGGGGAAGCACCCCCCTGTCTCGCTGCGCGAGCCCTCCCCCCTGCCCTGCAGGGGGGAAGCTACCTTTAATCCCCCCTATGAAATAGGGGGGAAGCTGAACGTAGTGAAGCAGGGGGGTCTTTCGCCCAAGGGAAGCACCCCCCTGTCTCGCTGCGCGAGCCTTCCCCCCTGCCCTGCAGGGGGGACGCTGCCTTTAATCCCCCCTGTGAAATAGGGGGGAAGCTGAACGTAGTGAAGCAGGGGGGTCTTTCGCCCAGGGGATGCACCCCCCTGTCTCGCTGCGCGAGCCTTCCCCCCTGCCCTGCAGGGGGGACGCTACCTTTAATCCCCCCTGTGAAACAGGGGGGAAGCTGAACGTAGTGAAGCAGGGGGGTCTTTCGCCCAAGGGAAGCACCCCCCCCTGTCTCGTTGCGCGAGCCTTTCCCCCTGCCCTGCAGGGGGGACGCTGCCTTTAATCCCCCCTGTGAAACAGGGGGGAAGCTGAACGTAGTGAAGCAGGGGGGTCTTTCGCCCAGGGGGAGCCCCCCTGTCTCGCTGCGCGAGCCTTCCCCCCCGGGGGATACAGCTGACGTCCCTCGTTGACTGCCGACTAATCAACTTCTTCCTCCACCGATCCCTTTCCTTCCAGCGCATACAGGGCGGCGCCGATCGCTCCGGCCAACTGCGGGAACCGGGGAATCAGCACCGGCCGCCCGATCATCTCCTGCGTCATCTCGACGATGTAGGGGTTGTGCGCCACCACCCCGCCGGTCATGACCACCCGGTCGGTGAGCGAGTCCATCTCCAGCACCCTCTTGATGACCGAATAGAAGATTCCCTTGACGATGTCGGAAACCTGCTTTCCCTGGCGGATGTTCTCCAGCACCTCGGTGGCCGAGAACACGGTGCAGTAACTGCCGAGTTTGATGATGTTTTCCGAGCGGCTGGCGAGGGCGTTCATCTCTTCGAGGGATATGTCGAGTCGGAAGGCCATCTCCTCCAGAAAGGAGCCGGTACCGGCCGCGCACTTGCGGTTCATCTTGAAGCTGCTGCGGCTCCCGGAGTCGTTCAGCTTGACGATCTTGTTGTCCTGCCCGCCGATGTCGATGATGGTGATGGCCCCGGGGAAATAGTGGTGGCACCCCTTGGCGAGGCAGCCGATCTCCGACTTGCTCTTGTCGGTGACGAAACCGACATTGCTCCTGCCGTAACCGGTGGAAAGCGCGCCCGCGATGTCGTCACGGGTGGCGCCGGCCATGGCGAGCGCGGCATCCAGGCAGGCCGCGGCGGTGGCGCCGAAGTCGGTGCCGGACTTCTTGGTGCCGTGGCCGACCAGCTCTCCCGCGGCGTCGATGACCGCCACCTTGGTCCGCGATGCCCCCATGTCGAGTCCCACATACACCGGCTTTCCCATACCTCATTGCTCCTTTTTTCTGCCCCGCCCTGGTGCGCGAGCTCCCGGCACCGGCGGCGGCGCAAAATCAAAATACTGTTCTGCAGTTTGCATGCCGGCACATATTCAATAGTGTAAAATTGCTTATGTCTTTGTATTATATGCTTATTTGCAAAAGAATAGCATTTTAAACGCAGGCGCAAGAAATGGAGTGCGACGATATTTCGTCGGGAGGTGGGACATTCTACGAGTCAAGGTGCGGTGGATTACTTAGAAAGGGGCCAAATATTCATGAGGTAGGCGCGCCGGCGGGATAAACCTCGCATAGCGGCGTCGACGATATTTCGCCGCTGCGACGATATTTCGTCACGTACGAAAAACGGAGGATAATAGGAATGGCAGAAAGGAGTGGATTAACCTTTAAACGCCACATTTTACGACGTGCGATGTGGTTCGGAGATAGCAAGGATGACGACTAAAATAATTCGCGTTGGCATCTCTCGGGGTGTATTCATCCCGGAATACCTTTCAGAGAGGAGCGGCATTGGCCCAGAAGCGGAACTAGCACTGGAGAACAAGGGGATCGTGATCCGTCCGGCAACTGGCCAGCGTCCCGGCGGTCACCCCCGAGAAGGATGGGGCGAGAAATTCCGCCAGGTGTCTGAGAAGGACGGGAACCGAGGCAACGGGAATCCGAAAGGACAAACGGATTGGGACCATGATGAATGGGAATGGTGACCCTACTCAGTTTTCCGTTTGATCCCCAGCTTTTTCATCCTCGAATTGAGCGTGGTCGGTTTCAGGCCGAGGATTTCGGCGGCGCCGTTTTTGCCCCGGATGCGCCAGCCGGTTTTCTCCAGCACGGAGTTGATGTGCACCCGCTCCATCCCCTCGATGCTCATAGGCTGGCCGGCGAGGGCCGCCGAGCCGTCCGGCACGTCGATCACCAGCGACTGGCCGTTGTTCAGGATCATGGCCCGCTCCACCAGGTTGCGCAGTTCCCTCACGTTCCCCGGCCACCCGTAGCGCTCCATCGCCTCCATGTTCTTCTTGGGGATGCGCTCGATGCTCTTGCCGAAGACCGTGCAGAACTCCTCCACCATGGCCCAGACCAGCAGCGGGATATCCTCCCTGCGCTCGCGAAGCGGCGGCACCGGGATGGGGAACACGTTCAGGCGGTAGTAGAGGTCCTCCCGGAACTTGCCGTCCCGAACGGCCTGGACCAGGTTCTTGTTGGTCGCGGCGATGACCCGCACGTCGACCTCGACGAGTTTCGGGCTCCCCAACCGCTCGAACTGCCCTTCCTGCAGCACCCGCAGGAGCTTCGACTGCAATTCCAGTGGTATTTCCCCGATCTCGTCCAGGAAAATGGTGGAGCCGTTGGCAGCCTCGAAGCGGCCGATCTGGCTGGTCTGCGCCCCGGTGTAGGCCCCCTTCTCGTGCCCGAAGAGCTCCGCCTCGATGAGCCCCGCCGGCAGCGCCGCGCAGTTCACCTTGATCATGGCGCGCGCCTTGCGCCCGCTTAGGTTGTGGATGGCCCGCGCGATCAGCTCCTTGCCGGTGCCGGTCTCGCCGAGGATCAGCACGTTCGAGTCGGTGGCCGCCACCATCTTCACCTGGATCAGGGTCTTCTGGATCCCCTCGGACTTGCCGATGATCTCGTCGTGCTTGTACTCGATGTCGATCTGGTCGCGCAGGTAGATGTTCTCCGCCTCCAGGCGGTCCTTCAGGCGCTTGATCTCGGCGAGGGCATCCTGGATTTTCTGGTCGGTCCGCTTGCGCTCCAGGGCGTTGGTGAAAATCCCCCAGAGCAGCTGCAGCCGCTGAATCAGCTCGTCGGGCCACTCCATTTTCGCCCGGTACGACACGAAGGTCATGCCGCCGATGACGGTTCCGCCGACACTGGCCGGCAGGAACATGATCGACTTGATGCCGCCGCTGTCCTTGCAGTACTTCTTCTCCAGCCAGCAACTGTCGGGCATCTCGTCGACGTCGGAAACCTTGAAGATCTCCCCTTTCAAAAGCATGCTGTACCAGACCGGTATCAGCCCGATGATGACGGCCGGCGGCGGCGTGATCCCCGGCACGGCGTAGGAATAGGCGAGCACCAGCCTCTCGTTGTCGTGAGACACGTGCCAGATGGAGCAGCGATCGACCCCCAGGAGCTCGACGACCCTTTGCAGCCCCTGCTCGATCTTGGCATCCACCTCGCTCACCGGCACGTTGATGAAGGCGGTCGAGAGGTCGGAGAGCAGCGCCTCGATCTTCAGCCGCTCGCTCTGCACGTCCTCTTTGATCTTCTGCTCGGTGGCGTCCTTCACGATCAGCGTGCACCCCAGCACCGCTCCGCTTCTGTCCTTGAGCGGGAAACAGTAGATGCGCCAGAACCTGTTCCGGGAGAATTGGTCCCTGAGCGGTCTGATGACGATGGTTTCGTATTCGACGAAGGAGCGCCCTTCCCTGACAGTGCGGGAAACCACCGGCTCGAGAGCCAGGGCAATCTGCTGATCGAGTTCGATGAGAGACTTGGAGATATGCTGTTGGGCGGGGATGTCGTCAATGACAGCCATCCGGTCATTGGCGTGGATATAGCGGAGATCCCGGTCCAAAACGGCAATGCCGAACTGGACCTGGTCGAAGAGTTGCTCGAGCCGGCTGAATTTCAGCTGGAAGTACTTTGCGCTGTCGAATGTCGGGTCACAGGTCAGTGCCATAAGCTACCTTAGCCATGGATGTCGAAAAATGTCACGACATCCTAGCACTAACAGGCATTACATGGCAACGCATTACCATTAAAGGGGAATTCGCAGAGAGCGGGATTCATCACGCCCTTTTTCCGCAGTGGATCGACAAGGACGAGAAATCTGCCGGCCCTACCTTTTCCAGTGCGAGCGAACCCTTTCCGTACTCCACCCGGAAACGGGCGGCGTTCCGTTCCCGTGCCGCTTCGCTTAAACGCTCCAGCGCCCCCCGGGTGAGGCCCACGCCCCCGCTGGCAAGGCATATTTCGCTGAGGCGGCCAGGGGCACGGGCCAGGCCACGAAGGATTCCGTGCAGCGGCGCAGCATCATGCGCCCAGCCGAAGATGCCACGAAGTGATAAAACAGCACTGGCACGTATAGTTTTCATAAGGTCACTGCCTCTTAAATTGATTCCCACACCGGAAGGTCCCAGAGAGCCACGCGGATTGCACCGGTGTACCGTTCCCAAGCCCGCTCCTCGGCGGGCGTCCGCGGCTTAACGCCATACATGTATATTGGTACCACAATACCATTTTAAGCGCAATGGTTTATTTCCAGCCCGCCCCCTCCCCCGGGATCTGGGCCGGACCGGGCCCCCTCTGGATCTTCACCTCGTTGCCCGCCGCTGCTTTTCTATGGACTTTGACGCGCACTAGAACGTATAGTTGCATCTCTTTCATTTTGACTGTGCGCGATTCAAGCATGCACTCACAGGAGCAGGGTTGTGACTGTTAAACAAGCTTCGTTACAGGATCGGGCGACCCCGGCGACCGACTTCACGGGCCACGCCGAAAGTGAACAGCACTACCGGGACCTGACGGAAAACACCAGTGACTGGATCTGGGAGGTGGATGAAAACATCCGCTATGTCTACGCCAGCCCGAAGGTGACGGACCTGCTAGGATACTTGCCCGAAGAGGTGCTGGGAAAGACCCCTTACGATTTCATGCCCGCCGAAGAAGCCGTCCGGATACGCGCCGGCATCGATGAACTCCTCAAAGCCCCCCACCCCTTCCAGGCGCTGGAGAACACCAACATCCACAAGGACGGCTCGCTGCGGGTGCTCGAGACGAGCGGAGTTCCCATTTATGACGCCACCGGGCGCTTTGCGGGCCTGCGGGGCATCGACCGCGACATCACCGAGCGCAAGAGGGACGAAGAAGTCGTCCGCGCGCTCAACGAGAGAAGCCAGCAGCAGGCCCTGGCTCTGCTGGCCACCAACCGCGAACTGAGAGCCTTCAGCTACTCCCTCTCCCACGACCTGCGCTCCCCGCTGACCCGGATTTTCACCGCCGCACAGGCCATCGTCGACCTGTATGGAGACCGGTTCGACGCAACGGGCAGGACCCTGCTGCAGGCCATCCACACCGGATGCACGGAAATGGAGGAATTCATCGAGGCGATGCTGGTCCTTTTCAGGGTGACGCAGGGAGAGATTGACTGCCGTGAGGTCGACCTGTCGTCCCTGGCCGAGGAGATCCTGGCCCAGTTGCGCCTGCCGCAGCCTGGAAGGCGCGTTGAGCAGGCCGTCACCCCTGGCCTGGTCGCGTGGTGCGATCCGCACCTGATGCGGATACTCATGGAGAATCTGCTCGGCAACGCTTTAAAATACAGCTCCAAGACCGACTGTGCCCGCCTGGAGTTCGGCACCTGCCAAGCCGACGGGGAAAGCATATATTTCGTGCGCGACAACGGGGCCGGTTTCGACATGGCGAAGGCGGATCATCTGTTCCAGCCGTTCCAGCGGCTGCACCCTTCCAGCGAGTTCCCCGGCACCGGCGTCGGACTCGCGACCGTCCAGCGCATCGTCGAGCGCCAAGGTGGGCGGGTGTGGTGCGAAGGGGCCGTCAATGCCGGGGCCACCTTCTACTTCACCCTGAACTGCCGCCGGTCTCCGGTTTAACCTTCAGACCTCTGCTCATCCGCATCCAGGCGCAAGCCGGAAGCCTGAGCCGCCACTGGAGGACGGCACGAGACTCCAGGGCTCGACGTCGTGGCTGGTAAATCACGCAGCTACCCGCGCAAACGGTGCTGACACCTGAAGAGCTGCTTGTCCCTGCAGCCCGGGCGTCCAGGGTTCCAGGCTGGGGTGATGCGTGCGGGGGCGTGCCCGATGGCGCCGCCCCCGCGTGTCTCCGCCTGATTGGTTCCTGCCGGTGCTCCCGGGTTACTGCTCGCGGCGGCGCCTTGCCAGAGTCAGACCCGCCAGGCCGACACCCAGCAGGAGAATGGTCGACGGCTCGGGCACCGGATCCGGGCTGAGTTTCCCGCCGTTTTCCAGCTCGTAGGTGAGCCCGCGCAGGGCCTGATCCGCATTCGCGTCATAGTAGATGTTGAAACCGTTGCCGATGATGTTCCTGACCGTCGAGCCTGAGATATCCAATCCCGTGATATTGCGCACGTACAGTGCCCCGCCGGGGGTGGCGTTGCCGTCGGAAAGCGACAGGGTCTGCCCGTAGATGTCCAGGGAGTTCCAGGCATAGTTGTTGATGAACCCTGACGGGTCCCCGCCCTGGTCCGCCCCGGCAAGGGCGAAGTTGTGGCTGGTCGAGCTCCCGTTGGAGATGAAGTCCAGGGTCGCCTGCGCCGTATCCCAGAGGGTGTTCTGGGTGCTGCCGTTGATGAAATCCCCCTTGTCCCGGAAAACGTCGCCCTTGCCGCCGGCAAGGTACCCCCCTCCCCCCACATTCAAGGCGTTGAAGGTCTGAGCCGACGGGTCGCTGACATAGGCTCCGTTGTTGGTGAAGTTCCCCCAGTTGGCAGCGGAGCCGGTGAGGTGCACCGTGCCGTTGTTGGTGACCGTCCCGCCCGAGTTGTTGTTCAGCTGGGCGTTGTTCAGGGTCAGGGTGCCGTTGTTGGTCAGGGAGCCATGGAAGGCCCCGAAGCTGTCCAGGGTCAGGTTGCCTCCCGACAGGATGTTGAACTGCTGGCCGGAGTTGATCCCGAGGGCCGCCTGGGAGTTCACGTTGCCGCTCATGGTGCTGGTCTTCGTCACGTTGACGCTGCCGCCCCTCATGGTTATCTGGCCGTTGAGGGTGGCGCCGTTGAGGTTCACGGTGCCGCCGTTGGGGTTGATGTACCCTCCGGCGCCCCCGCTAATGACGGATTGCAGGTCCAGCGTCGCGCCGGTGCTGCTCAGCAGGTTGCCGTTGTTGAGGTTGACGTTCCCCTTGACGGACAGGGTCTTCCCGCTGCCGCTCGCCTGGGTCACGGCGCCGGAGCCTGACGGCGTCAGTTGCGCCGAGATGGTGCCGTAGCCGTTGATGTTGCCGCCCTGGAAGCCGCCGCCTCCGGTAGAGGTGATGGCACCGCCGGCCAGGGTGATCGGGCTGATCGCACCGATGGTGACGTTGCTGGCTGCGGCGTTGTTCAGGGTCCCGCTGCCCACGACGATGGAGGACGGTCCGCCGGTCACGCCGCCCAGGCTGACCCCGGAGAGGTTGAGGGTGTGCCCGTTAACAGAAATCGGGACATAGTTGTTGATGGTGATGGCGCCGTTCAACGTGCTGTCGCCCGTCAACTTGATGGCGCCGGGGGTGGCACCGGTGTAGTTGCTGGCGTTGAAGGTGACGCCGGTCAGGCTGGCGCCGTTCAGGAGAATCTCGCCGATGGCACCCGAGCCGACCGTACCGCCGAGGATGGCGCCCTCCAGGGAAAGGACCGAAGGGTTGGAGCCGCTGACCGTGCTGTTCAGGAGGCCGCCGCTGTTGTTGACGCTGCCGGTGAGCCGCATGGTCTGGCCGGCGCTGTTGGCGATTATGCTGCCGTTGTTGGTCAGGGCCGCGGCGACGTTCCCGTAGCCGTTGATGGTGCCGGAGTTGACGAAGGAGCCGCCGGCCGAGCCCAGGGTGCCCCCCGTATTGGTGGTGATGCCGGTGAGGGTCAGGGGGGTGCCGGCATTGTTGGCGTTCAGGGTGCCGGTGTTGGTCAGCTTCTGGATGGTGCCGCTGCCGCCCCAGGTCCCGGCGTTGCTGTATCCCTGGGCGCCGTTCAGGGTGCCGCCCAAAAGGACGAACTGGCTCAGGGCCTGGAGCGCGCCGGAGTTGTTGGTAACGGTACCGCTCACGTTGGCGGCGTTGCCGCTCAGGCTGCCGCCGCTGCCCAGGGTCATGGTCCCGCCGCCGGCGACGTTCGTGGTGCCGTTGTTGGTCAGGGCGGAGGTCAGGGTCAGGTTCCCGCCGGAAGCGGCGGTCAGGGTGCCCGTAGCCGAATTGGTGAAGGTCCCGGAGAGGGTCAGGGCGTTGGCACTGTTGGCGGTGACGGCGCTATTGTTGGTCACCGGCCCCACGATGGAGCCGTAGCCGCTGACCGCCTGGTTGAAATTCCAGCTGCTGCCGCCCGGGGAGCTGATGGTCCCTCCGGCCAGGGCAACGCTTCCGGTGCCGCCGAGGGAATGGGCGACAGAGTCGTCGTTGTGCAGGGCGCCGCCGGTGTTGACGGTGATGGTCTTGGCGTTGGAGATGTCACCCTTCATCCCCAGGGTGCCGCCCGAGTTGAGGGTCAGGGAGTTGGCGGAAGCGCCGACCGTAAGGGAGGTGGCGGCGCCGCCCAGGGTCACCGCGGCACCGAGGGTCACCGACCCGTTGCTGGCGGAATTTATCGTGGCCTGATCGGTGTAGCCGGTATGGACTTGCCCCGGGTAACGGCCGTTGCCGGCGCTGTTCGGCGTCCAGTTATAGGGGCTCGTGGTGTCGGTCCAGACGCCGGCATTGGCGCCGGTGCCGGATCCGGTCCAGGTGAAGCTGGTCGCCCGCGCAGTCAGGGGCAGCAATGCCAGGGCCAGCATCACAACTGCTACATTGAAATTTTTCCGTTTAATCGTCATTCCTGGTCCTCCTTCCTCGTTATTTTTTCGTCTTCGATTCCTGGATCAGTTGCGCCACCTTCGAACCCGGTGTCACGGACTCGACGAGAAGAATGTGACTGGCATTGATATTCATGGCATCCGGCCCATGAAGTTCGTTCCCCCTTTTCGTGAGCACGGTGCTAACCTGCCTGGTTGCCGGGTCCTCCTGGTTCTGGATGTAATACACCTCTTTCAACAGGGGGTATCTGGAGCCGGCATTTTCCAGCTTTCCAAAAAAGACCTGACCATTGTCGAGGAATACGGCCTGATACTCTGTGTTTGCTTTCAGTGCGTCGCCTGACTCCGCGTTTACTATGGACGTCCCGACTTTCGAGCAGCCATTAGCAGCGAAGGAACAGAGCACCATCATAAGAAAGTAAAAATTCAGTCGTGCAGCACTGCCATGTCTCATTTCGTACTCCTCCGATATCAAGTATTTTTGTACACTGGCCGCGCATCGGATACCCGTTGCCAATGTCATGAGGTGGAGGCCTGCAGCAGAACTGACCTGGCGGCCAATCCCGAGCGTGCAGGTGCAGTAGTGAACGATTTCGCCCTTTCATGACTACCTCCCTCCTTAAGAAAATCAAACCACTTAGCCCAGATGCACAGCGCAGAGCAAAAGCCAGACCAACGGCATAACATGCTGTTTTTCATAGCGAAGGTCATCATGACGCTTACCCGCGCGGGACAACTGTAAAAAAAGGTGGAGAGACAGCCCTCCGCAATTGTGCAAACAATGTGCACGCACAGCAAGTCGAGCCGATATTTGCCTGCTGTGCATTGACAGATCGCACTCAATATCAGCAATTTTTAGAATTTATGTACAGAATACCTTACACATTGTGTACACTTGTAAATTTTTCCGACACATGATATATGGCGTGTTAATTTTTTCGACAATATGCACCAGTTTGTAATGTTTTACTTACACGCTGATGCTCTTTGTAGTAATTTTCTTACAGACTAATAAGTGTATATTATTTTTAAATGCCAGTCACATCAGTTGTAGTGAAAACCTGACACACGTTTTTACGCGTTGTAGCTTGGCATTGATAGTGTGTGGGTTGGCGTAGAGAGATCAAACGGCATGTGGCATATCCCCTCCACACCCGACACACAGACAGCGAGCATATGGCCGGTCGGTTTGGCGCACGATGACTGGCAGGGTGGAGAAAGTGCGGGTCGGAAAGGGGGCGAAGGCGAGGTAACGGTTGAGGAAAACAGGAAAATATTCCTGGTCAAAGTAGTATAATTACTCCCAGGAGGAGGAACCGCCGCAGGAGCCGTTTTGCATGTACAGTGCAAACGTAAGGTGCACCAGGGTTATGGTATCTGCGAAAACCATAACATCAGGGCGTATCGGAGCTGCCTGCTGGCCCAGAGACGAAATACCATGAATGATGACAGCAAACGGTCGGCGGTTTTTAAAAAACTGCGCAGTGAGGCAGAAAAGGCTGTCGCTGAAAACCCTGCGGACGATGCAACATTGAGAGAGCTGGACGCAAGGAGGCTGCTTCACGAGTTGCAGGTGCATCAGATAGAGCTTGAGATGCAGCACGCTGAGCTCGTGCATTCGCGTCAAACACTGGACCTGCTGCAGGACCAGTTCACGACTCTGTATGACTTTGCTCCGGTCGGCTACATGACCCTGAACCGTGATGGCTACGTACTCAAATGCAACCTTGCCGCCGCAGGACTTGTCGGCTTGACACGATCGGAGATCGGCAAACGGCTGTTTTCGAGGCTGGTCGCCGAAGCGGACCGGCCCCTGTTCGGCAGTTTCCTGAAGCAGGTTTTCGATGACCGCCCCCTGGAAACGAACTGCCAGTTGAGACTTCTCAAAAGGGGACAGGCTGATATCAGCGTCCAGGTGAAAGCGCAGACCGGCAGGTCAGATCGAGAGTGTCTGCTTGCGATTGTTGCCGCCGTCGAGGGCAACCACACCCTTTCCCCCGCGCGGGTTCCCATCAGTGCGTTGAGCCGGCGTGAGCGGGAAACCCTGAGATTTGTGGTCGAGGGAAAAACAAACTCCGCCATCTCCGAATTGATGAACATCTCCCCCAAAAGCGTAGAAACCTACCGGCATAGGATGATGAAGAAGCTTGGGGTCAGCAACATTCCCGACCTGGTCAGGTTTGCACTCCTGTTCGGCATCATCTCTCTTTAGTCTGCTGTCGTTTAAGTTACGGTTTTCCCCCTGTGGAACCGCGGTTTTGCCCCCCCTAGGTACCAGGGGGGAAACTGAACGCAGTGCAGCAGCGGGGTACCTGCACCGACAGCAAGCCACCCCAGTCTCCCGGCGCGAGCCTTCCCCCCTGCTGCGCAGGGGATACAGCTAAAGTCCCGTCGCTTAATGGCAGTGGGGCCAGGTTATTCTACCGGGCCTGTTCCCCCATGCCGTTACCGCTGGGACCGCCCAGGGGAGCCGTGCCGTAATTGGGACCGGTTCCGTTAAAGTCGTAGGAACCTGAGTGGCTTCCGGTATCCGTCGATCCTCCGGTGCCGGAGCCGGAACCGGTGCTGTTCTCGCCGGGATTTTCCTTGTTTTCGTTGCTGTAGCTCGAATCGTTGCTGTAGCTCGAACCGGTATCAGACGTTCCGGTGTCCGATCCACCGGCACCCGAGCCGGTGGTCCCTTGATAATCCTGCCCGCCAGATCCGGTACCCGCATAAGCGCTGCCCGTCACCGCCGAACCGGCTATCGATAGCCCCGTAAACGCGACAATCGCGATTGTCCTTATGACCATTTTTTTATTTTCTCGCATGGTATTCACCTCGTAGCAAACCTAGGTACCTCAGCTTCAATTATAAGGTAATTTATATTTGGCATCAACAGATAGTATTAGTTTAATTATAAATACTACTAGTATATTAATACTACTGCGAACTACTTAGTTTCAATTTGGCAGAAAGAGTTGATGCCAATTTAAGATGACATCGCTCGTCTCTAGGTATCTCATGGTGTAACGAAGGCACTGCCCGCTCCCCGCAGGCGCATTTTTCCCTTTGACAAGAACCAAGGGTGAGGCATTATGGAGATGCTTCTTCTCTGTCGTCTGCCCCGCAACTGATCTCTTGCCGCTCGAGGAGTTATCGTATGAAATACCTGACGCTTGGTAGTACTGGTTTGACCGTCTCCGAATTGGGTTTCGGGTGCATCCCCATCATCCGGTTTCCCAAGGAAGATTCGGTCAGGGTGCTGCGGCACGCCTTTGAAAGGGGCATCACCTTCTATGACACGGCGAACGCGTACCGTGACAGTGAGGAGAAGATCGGGATCGCCTTTTCCGGCATGCGGGACAAGGTGGTGCTGGCGACCAAGACCCTGATGCGCAGCGCGCAGGATGCGACGGCGCATCTGGACAACAGCCTGCGGATGCTGAAAACCGATTACCTCGATCTCTACCAGCTGCATCAGATCGCCCAGGAGCAGGACTGGCTGCAGGTGACCGGACCCGGGGGCGCGCTGGAGGCGGTCCTGAAGGCCAAGGCTGCCGGCAAAATCCGGCACATCGGCGTCACGTCGCACAATCTCCAGATGGCCATCAAAATGGCGCGCAGCGGGCTGTTCGAGACCATCCAGTTCCCCTTCAACCTCATCGAGGAGGGGGCCAGGGAGCTCCTGGGAGTAAGCCGGGAGTTGGGGATGGGTTTTATCTGCATGAAGCCTTTCGGGGGGGGGGGTGATTGACAACGCAGCGGTCGCCTTCAAGTATCTGCGCAACCACCAGGATGTGCTGCCGATCCCCGGATTTGAAACCTGCCAGCAGGTGGACGAGGTGCTCTCCTTCTATGCGACGGCCAATGTCGTCACCGACCAGGATCTGGGAGTCATGGAGAGGTATCGCACTGAACTGGGGAGCAGGTTCTGTCGCCGCTGTGAGTACTGCCAGCCTTGCCCGCAGGGGGTGATGATAACGTCGGCCATGGGCTACCCGATCGTAGCCTCGCGGATGTCGCCTGCGGTCGCGGTGGAATTCCTGGAAAAAGCGATGGCGAGCGTGCCGCTTTGCAACGAGTGCGGCGCCTGCCTCGCTCGCTGCCCTTACGAGCTGAAGATTACTGACACCTTGAAGAAACATTACGCACTTTACACACGGCACCGGAAAGAAAAACAAGACGCTGCGGGGAAGTGAGTCATGGGGGGAGAGGGCCTAAACTTGAAGTCTGACACAGCGCCCACCCTCAAAGTGGCCTCTATTCAATACCGGGCTCTCCCTTCAAACAAGGCTGATAACCTGCACTCTCTTGCCGAGCTAGTCGGTGAGGCCGCGGCGAACGGCGCCAGGATCGTTGTTCTGCCCGAGATGTGCACGACCGGCTTGAATTTCCGGAATAAAGCCGTGGCCGAAGCTCTCGCTGAGACCATCCCCGGTCCTGCAGCCGATGCCTTCGCCCAGATGGCACTTCGTTACAAGATCCATCTCGTTGCGGGCCTGGCTGAATTCGACCGTGACACCGGGCAGTTTTACAATTCACAGATACTGCTCGACCCGGACGGGCTGATCGTCGGCAAGTACCGCAAGGTGCACCTGTTCGGACCCGACCTCAATTGGGCGGAGATTGGGGACCTGGGGTACCAGGCTGTCGATACCGAATGGGGCAGGATCGGGCTGGGGATTTGCTGCGACATCAACTACTGGGAGTTGATGCATTTCATTTCCGGGACGCTGGTGGATATCTTTGCCTACTCCACCAATTGGGTGGGAGACGAACTCCCCTTTGGCTATTGGTCGGAGATGCTGGCGGGCTGCAATTGCTATTTCGTCGCCGCAAACAACTGGGGGGATGAGGACGAACTCCGTTTCACCGGGGGGAGCACGATACTCGCTCCGGATTTGTCCGTGCTGTCACAGGTTCACCTTCCAGCAAACAGTATCATTTATGGGGATATGGATCTGCGGCACAGGGTGTGCCTGAGCCCTTCCGTTCCGTAACTGTCCCGTCCCCTCCTGCCGGCCAAAGCATCTTCTTTTTCCACCACCCTCAGGTTTACCGTTTATGCCATCCCTGCCGAGGCCGATTTTGATTTCCATGGCGAGGAGTCGGGCGAATGATGATGCGCCCCCGCAACGGCGCGCCGTTGCGGGGGAGGCTTCGCTCAGCTGGAATCCTCAGGCAGACTCTCCTGCTGCAGCAGTCGGCGGTAGTCCTCTTCCGTGTCGACGTCGAACAGGATGTCGGAGGTCGGCACCGGCAGTGCGAGCAGGCGCTCGGCATACTCGTCGAAAAGCGGCCTGGCACCGCAATCCCCGCCGAGCCTCCCGATGCTGGGAAAGGTCTCCCGGCTGAAAAGCGCCGGGTTGCCGCGCCTCCCCGCACAGACCGGGACCACGACGGGACTGCGCGAAGCTTGATAGGCGGCTATGACCCGGTCTATGGTCTGCGGGGTGACCAGCGGCTGGTCGCCAAGGAGAAAGAGGGCCGCCTCGCTCTCGTCGGTCAGGGCCTGCAGGCCGGCCTTGAGGGAGGAACTCTGCCCGGAGGGAAAATGGTGGTTGACGACGACCGTGACCGCCCTCCCCCGCAGCAAAGGCTCCAGGAGGTCGGCCTGGTGGCCGACGACCACGATGACCCGGTGCAGCGAGGAAGCGAGCGCGCTGTCGACGACGCACTCCAGGATGGTTCGGCCCCGGAAAGGGAGCAGTTGCTTGGTCTGTCCCATGCGGGCGCCCTTTCCTGCCGCGAGAACGATGCCGGCGACCTTGGGTACGCCGCTCACCGTGCCACACCCAGGCGCTGCTCGCAGTGGATGACCATCCCCTCCAGTGCCTGGCCGACCAGCACCGCGTCCGCCACGGGGTGCGGCTGGCGCCGCAGCAACTCGGCGACCTCGCAGCCGGCGGCCCTGCGCTCGGGCGTGTCGGCCTTGTTGAGGAAGACGATGCGCCGGGCGCCGGGAGGCGCACCCTTGAAGGCGCCGGCCGGGTGGGCGAGCAGGCGCGCCAGGGCCTGGGTCGTGATGGTTTCTCCCTCTGCGAGCCCCATGATCGGTCCGGCAAGATGTGACCTGAATACCAGATCCTCTGAGAAGGGAGCGCCGATGGTCTCAAGCCCCGCCACGGCGACCAGCACGGTCGTTTCGGGGGCGAGCGCCGGTTCGTGCGCGGCGGGCGCCTTGAGGGGGCGCCGGGCCGAGCCGTCGGCCTCGATGATGATACAGTCGAAGAGTCCCGACTCCCGGAAGCTGCGGATCGCCGAGGGGTCAAAACCCTGGAGCTTTCCGGCATCGGGCAGCTGGGCCGCGGCGGCGGTCAGGTGGGGGCTGGCAGATTGGCAGCTGGAGGCTTGCAGCAGGACCGCTTCGGGGTCGGCGGCGACGATGAGCTGTTGTGACTGTGCGGCTGTCGGGACCCGGATCTTGGTCGTGGTCGTGGTCAGCACCCGTTTCCCGGTGCCGGAAAGAATCCGGGCCAGCAGGAACATGAGGCTCGTCTTGCCGCCCCCACCGACCAGGCTCAGCACTCCTCCCGATTCCAGGCCGAATATCTCTTCGATGCTTCTCATGGCCTCGCACCCGACTCGAACTGCGACGACAGCCTCACCGGTTGAAGGCCGCCAGCACCGCTTCCAGGACGGCTCCACCGAGCGCCCGGGCCTTCTCCGAGACCGTGCCGCAGTAGCCGGCGTCGCCCCGGGGGTCGATGTCGCCGATCTTGAGCCCCCTGCCGACAGTGGAGCCCGGCCGGATCAGCCCGCGCAGCACGCCGCCGATCTCGGCGACCACCTCGTCCTCCCCTACCCGCCCGACGATGTCCCCCTTGCCGATCGGGTCGCCGATCTGGCGCTCGGTCGTGAAAACGCCTGCCGCGGGCGCCCGCAACACCCGCTCGCGGGTGTAGCCGGCGATGTCGCCCGGAATGCCGGTGTTCGCCTGCGCCCTCCCCTCCCGGATCAGCCGCCCCAGGTCGTGGCCGCGGTTGGTCTCGACCACGACGTGGCAATCGCCCCCGGCAAGGAAGCCGGGCCCCAGGGCGATCACCAGCGGGGCGTCCGAGATGGAGGTGCCCAGGTTTCGCTTGGCGATGATGGCGTCGATGCAGACGTCCGCCTTGCAGCGCGCGATGCTCGCGCCGGGGGGATCGACCTGGACGGCGATCTTCCCCGCGGCCCAGGCGTGCTCGGTTTCGGCCTGAGTGCTGACCCTCACGGCCTCGATCCCTTCCACGGTCATGCCGCCGTCGTGGACCGCCTCGCAGAAGGAGACCCGGCGCCTGACGGCGAGCGGCGCAGCCGTCTCCAGCATGAGTATGCGCCTGAAATTGGCCCGGTGGAGCCGGCAGGCGATGCCGGTGGCCATCTCGCCGGCCCCCTTGATGGCGATGACGCGCTCGCAAAGCGGGATGGCCGTGTCGTTCTCGTCTCTGCCGGTGGGCACTGCGCCAAGCTCCTCGATGCTGACGATGCGCTCTGTCAACGGGATGTTCATGTCATTCCCGGCCGTAATAGTGCGCGAGCAGTTGGCTCGCGATGCTGATGGCGATCTCCTGGGGGGAACCGCCGCCGTTGTCGTGCCCCACCGGGCAGCGCACCTTGGCGAGGTCAAGCCCCTTGCCGTCCAGGTTCTTCTGGACGCCGGCCCATTTTGACTTGCTGCCGATCATGCCGACGAAGCGCGCCGGGTGGGGCAGCACCTCCTCGAGCACCTGCTGGTCCACCGTTCCGCTGAAGGTGAGGATGGTTACGAAGCTGCGCTGGTCGCACCAAGCGGCCTTTTCGATGAACTCGCTCCAGCGGCACTGGTGCCGCATCACGGAGCTCGGAATCCCCGGCGCGTTGATCCATTCCTCCCGTTCGTCGATCAGGTGGATGCGGAAGGGGGTCCCTTCCAGCACCTTGCAGAGCGACTGGCCGATGTGGCCGGCTCCGAACAGGTACAGGCTGGGGTTGTTGTTGACCAGTTCCAGGTACAGTTCCATGGTCCCTCCGCAGGCCGGGAACTCGCCGCGCTGTTGCAGCGGGATCTTCGAGGTGGAGCTTTGCGTCTGGGCGAAGCAGGTGCGGGCGTCCTCCAGGGCGTAGTACTCGGGGGCGCCGCCGCCGATCGTGCCGAAGAAGGTCCCGTCCGGCAGCACGATCATCTTGGCGCCGTGCTTGCGCGGGGTCGAGCCGGTGCTCTTGGTGACCGTCACCAGCACGGCCAGCTGGTTCTGGCGCCGCAGTTCGTCGAGTTTGCCGATCCAGTCCCACATGGTAAACCTCGCTGAATCAAAACATGGGAACAAATTGCCACAAAAAAGCACAAAATGCACAATAAAAGCTAAAAGCTAACGGCCTTGAACCGCAAAGACGCAAAGTCGCAAAGAAATTCAGGGCAGGTAGTATCGGAACCAGGTTCATAAAATGGGTTGCCTTTCCGTTTGTGTCTTTTGCGCCTTTTGATTCTGGACGTTGTAAGGTGTTTTGCCTTTCCTTTGCGACCTTTGCGCCTTTGCGGTGAAATGGTTTTTGGTGGTGAGGTCCGTTTTTGTGCATTTTGTGGCTGATGGTTGTCAGGGTTTTGCCGCTTCCCGCTCCCTTTTCTCCTTCAGGGCGCGCCACACCTTCTCGTAGCTGAGCGGCAGGGAGTTCACCCGCACCCCCATGGCGTCGAAGATGGCGTTGGAGAACATCCCCAGGGTCGGGTTGGTGGCCCCCTCGCCGATCTCCTTCACCCCCCAGGGGCCGCTCGGCTCGTAGCTGTCGACCACCTCGGAAAACACCGGCGGCATGTCCACCGCGGTCAGCACCCGGTAGTTGGCAAGCTCGGCGTTCTTGATGCGCCCCTTGTCGTCGAAGAGGACCTCCTCCCAGCACGCCTCCCCCATCCCCATGTAGAGCGCGCCGTGCACCTGGCCGTGCAAAAGGCGCGGGTTGATCACCTTGCCGCAGTCGTGCACGTCCCAGATGCCGACCACCGTGACCTCGCCGGTCTCCTCGTCGATGGAGACCTCCCCCACCTGGGCGCCGAAGCTGTAGGCCGGCGAGGTGCCGACCGCCGCCCCCTTGAATTTCCCCCCGAGCCTCGGCGGGGTGTAGGACCCCTTGCCGAGCAGCGGCCCCTTGAGCACGAAGTGGCGGCGCGCCACCTCCTCGAAGCTGAGGGTCTTCTCCGAGCGGGACTTGGAGAATACGATCCCGTCGGCGCAGTCGAGGTCGTCGACCGGCAGGGAGAGCATGGAGGAGGCCATCTCCAAAAGCTGCTTCAGGACCTCCTCGCCCGCCTGCTTGACGGCGGCGCCGGACATGTAGGTCTGGCGGCTCGCGTAGGCGCCGAAGTCGAGCGGGGTGATCTCGGTGTCCGCCGCGACGATCTTCATCTGCTCGTAGCGGTACCCCATCGCCTCGGCCGCCATCTGGCAGAGCACCGTGTCGGACCCCTGCCCCAGGTCGACGGAGCCGGTGTACAGGGTGGCCGCGGTGCCGTCCTCGTGGACCTTGATGAAGGCGGCCGCGTGCGGCAGGTCGGTGCGGTAGATGGGAAAGCCCGCCCCGGTCACGAAGCTGCCGGTGGCGACCCCGATCCCCTTGCCGTGGGGGAGGTTTTTCTTCTTCTGGTCCCAGTCCGACATGACCCGCGCCCGCTCCAGGCACTCGCGCATCTTGCAGGAGTTCACCTTGAAGTCGTTGGGGGTGACGGTGTCGGGCCTGCGGGCGTTGATGATCCTGATGTCCATCGGGTCGATCCCCAGGTCGGCGGCGACGTTGTCCAGGTGGCTCTCGAAGGCGTACTTGGGCTGGGGGGCGCCGTGGCCGCGCTGGGCGCCGCAGGCCGGCAGGTTGGTGTAGACCCGGAACATGTCGAACTGGTAGTGCTCGAACTCGTAGGTCATGGGGAGCAGCGCGCCGGCGTAGTAGGCGCTGGCGATCCCGAGGCTCGTGTAGGCGCCGCCGTCCATGACGAAGTTGGCCTTGACGGCGAGGATCCTGCCGTCCTTGTCGGTCCCGGTGGTGATCTCCATGTGCTGGGCGTGGCGGCCGCGGTTGTGGGCGAACATCTCGGCCCGGTCGTAGAAGGTGCGCACCGGACGGCTGGTGAGCTTCGCCATGACGGCGCCGGCGAACTCGAGCCCGGTCGGCTCCAGCTTGCCGCCGAAGCCGCCACCCAGGTAGGGCTTGATGATCCGGACGTCCCCCATCGGCATGCCGAACTCCCGGGCGATGTAGTACTGGAAGTAGTGAGGCGACTGGGTGGAGGCGTAGATGGTCAGCTTCTCCCCCTCCCACATGGAGATGGAGGAGTGCGGCTCTATGGGGGACTGGTAGGAGCGCTGCCCGACGAAGGTGTCGGTGCGCACGTGGTGGGCGCCGGAAAGCGCCAGCTCCACGTCGCCGAAGGCCTGGTGGATCTCCGTGTTGATGTTGGAGGGGTACTCCTCGTGCACCTGCGGCTGCCCCTCGTCCATGGCGTGCATGAAGTCGAGCACCGCCGGCAGCTCCTCGTACTCCACCTTGATCAGCTTCAGCGCCTTGTAGCAGGTCTCCTCGTCCAGGCAGGCGACCGCGGCGACCTTGTCCCCCACGAAGCGCACCTTGTCCGAGCAGAAGATGCTCTCGTCCCAGCGCGCCGGGGAGAGGCCGTACTTCAGGGTCGGCACGTCCTTGTGGGTGATGACGCACTTCACCCCCGGAAGCTTTTCCGCCTCGGAGGTGTCGATGGAGATGATCCTCGCGTGGGCCAGCGGGCTGGTCAGGATCTTGCCGTAGAGCATGTTGGGAAATTTCAGGTCGCCGGTGTACTTGGCCGCGCCGGTCACCTTTTCCGGGCCGTCGATGCGGGGTACGCTGCGGCCGATGACGCTGTAGTTGTCGCTCATCTTTGGATTCTCCTAAAAGTAACCGCTAGTGGCCGGCCGGGGTGCTTTCCCCGCGGGAGGCTGCCAGCACGGCCTCGACGATGTGGACGTACCCGGTGCAGCGGCAGAGGTTGCCGGCGATCGCCTCGCGCACCTCCGGCTCGCTCGGGTGCGGGTTGCGGGTCAGCAGGGCCTTGGCGGAGAGCACCATGCCGGGGGTGCAGTAGCCGCACTGCACCGCGGCGTGGTTGATCATCGACTCCTGGATGAGGTCGAGCCTGCCGTTGGCGGCGACCCCCTCGATGGTGGTGATCTCCCGCCCGTCGACCTCCACGGCCAGCATCATGCAGGAGTCCACCGGCTTGCCGTCCAAAAGCACCGTGCAGGAGCCGCAGTCGCCGAGCTCGCACCCCTTCTTGGTGCCGGTCAGGTTCAGCTCCTCGCGCAGCACGTTGACCAGTACCGCGTTCCCCTTCACCAGTACCGTGTGGCTGTCGCCGTTCACCGTCAGGGTGATCAGATAGCGCTTCACACCGTTCTTGTCCGTTATCACCTGAGACATATCCCCTCCCCCTTACACGTGCCCTTCGTCGATGGACTTCCTCAGGGCGCGTTTGGTCAGCACCCCCACCAGGTTCCTGCGGTATTCGGCGGAGCCGCGGATGGAGTCCCGGGGACGGCTCGCAGCCGCGGCCAGCTCCCCGGCCTCGGCCAGGAGCTCGTCGCTGATCTTCTTGCCGCGCAGGAACTCCTCCGCCGCGCGCGCCCGCATCACGGTCGGCGCCGCCGAGGCGAGCACGATCCGGGCCTCCCTGAGGGTGTCCCCCTCGACCGTCACCGACACCGCGACGCCGGTGACCGCCAGCGCCCCCGAGCGGCGCAGGCCGAACTTCAGGTAGGTGCTGCCGGTGGTCTCCTGGTCGGGGATGGTGATGTCGGCCAGGATCTCGCCCGGGGCGATCACCGTCTCGGCCGCGCCGCAGAAGAAGTCCTCCAGCGCCATGCTCCGCTCGCCCCGGGTCGACACCAGGCGGATGCTGGCGTCCAGCGCGATCAGGATCGGGGGGAGGTCGGCCGAGGGGACGCCGTTCACGATGTTCCCCCCGAGGGTCCCCATGTTGCAGATCTGGTTCGACGCCATGGTGTGCGCCGCCATCGGGAGCGACAGGTAGCGCTGCTGCAAAAGCGCCGAGGTGTAGATGGAGTTGTGGCTGGTGGTGGCCCCCAGGACGACCCCCCGCCCCTGCTGGTAGCGGATCTCCCTGATCTCGTCCAGATGCTTGAGCGACACCAGGTGTTCGGGGGAGAGCTTCCCCACCTTCATCTTGTGCAGGACATCCGTCCCCCCGGCCAGCACCGTGGCCTTCCCCCCGAGCTCGGCCAGCAGCGTGCAGGCCTCCGCCAGGGTCTTCGGGGCGTGATACTCGAAATCGGGCATGTACATGGTCCGTCTCCCTTGCTGTTGTTGGATACTCTTGGCGGCCTCGCCGCCGGCCAAATATCTTGCATACAAGACTTATAGCTCAAAAAAAAGAGCCGGCGCGGGGTCCGCCCTTGAGCCGGTCAGTCCTTGACGTCCCTCAGGAAGCGTTTGAAGAGGAGCTTTTCCTCCAGGGCGAAATTGCCCAGCAGTTCGTTGTTCGCCCGCTCTATGGCGGCCGCCATGTCGGTCATGGCATCCTGCGCCTTCTTGGACAGGTAGACCCGCCCCACCCTTCCGTCGTCCGGATCGGTCTCGCGCCTCACCCAGCCCGCGGTCACCATGCGATCCAGCACCCCCGCCAGGGTGGCGGTGTCCAGGGCGATACGCCGGCCGATCTCGCCGACGGAAAGCCCGTCCTCTTCCCAGAGGGTCTCCATGAACAGGCACTGCATCGGGGTCAGCCCGAAAGCCTGGAGGTTCGCCTTCAAGGCTCCCTGTGCCCGCTGGTGGGCCTTGGCGAGCAGAAAAACAATATTTTCGCGGTACGATATCATCACGCATTATTACCTTGCATACAAGATAATAGCGCGATGCCTAAATGTCAACAGTAAATTGACTGGTCGGCGACCGCCCCCCGGGGACCACCCGGTATCGGATGAGCCGGATGAGCCGCTTGGCAAACCAGCCCCGCACGCCTCTCCCGTTGCCCCATCCCAACCCCGGCCCCCACTGCCGTTAAGTTACCCCCCCTCCCCCGAGTCCCCCCTCCCGCAAGGAGAGGGGGGACTCGGGCTGCCGGTTTCTTTGACCGGTGCGGCTTAAGGAAACTTCGCGGCTCCCCTCCCGCTAGAAGGGGAAGTGCCGCCGCCCCATCTGCACCGTTATCCACTTCACTTCGGTCATCTCGTCCATCGAGTAGCGCCCCCCCTCGCGACCGACCCCGCTGTCCTTGACCCCGCCGAAGGGGACGTGAGGCTCGTCCATGACGCTGCAGTCGTTGACATGCACCATCCCGGTCTCCAGGCGGATGGAGAGGTCGAAGGCCTTTTGCAGGTCGTTGGTGATCAACCCCGCGGAGAGCCCGAAGCAGGAGTCGTTGGCAACCGCCAGGGCTTCCTCGCTGTCGGCCACCTTGATGACGCAGACCACCGGGCCGAAGCTCTCCTCCCCGAAGATGCGCATCTCCTTGGTGACATCCGCGACGATGGTCGCCTGGTAGAAGCCGGCTTCGGACTTCCCTCCGCAGAGGACCCGTCCCCCCTTGGCGATGGCGTCCTTCAGCTGGGCGTCGATGAAACCGCACTGTTTGCCGTCGACCAGCGGTCCGATGACGGTGTCGGGCTGGCGCGGATCCCCGACCTTCAGCCCCTTGGCTTTGGCGGCGAGCTTCTCGCAGAACCGGTCGTACACCCCCGCCTCCACGATCAGGCGTGAGTTGGCCATGCAGACCTGCCCCTGGTGCAGAAAGATGCCGAAGGCGGCGGCGTCCACCGCGTAGTCGAGGTCGGCGTCCTGCAGCACGATGAGCGGGCTCTTCCCCCCCATCTCCAGGGTGATCTTCTTCTGGTGGCGGCCGGCGACCTCCGCGAGTTGCTTGCCGACCTCGGTGGAACCGGTGAAGGTGACCATCCGGACCCGCGGATCTTCCACCAGGGTGTCTCCAAGGGTGCTCCCCTTGACGGGGATGACGTTCAGCACCCCCTTGGGAAGGCCGGCCGCCTCAAAGAGTTCCCCGATTTTAAGCCCGATGACCGGGGTGGGCGACGCCGGCTTCAGCACGAAGGTGTTGCCGGCGGCAAGCGCCAGGGCGACCTTCTTGATGGCCAGGAGGAAGGGAAAGTTGAAGGGGGCGATGCCGGCGATGACCCCCAGGGGGCGGCGGATGCTCATGGAGAAGACGCCGGGGAGGTCGGAGGGCATGGTCTCCCCGCAGATGCGTCGGCATTCCCCTGCGGCGCTGCGCAGCAGGTTGACCACGAAGCTCGTCTCGAACATCGCCTTGCCGAAGGTGGACCCGCCTTCATCGATGAGCACATCGGCGAACTCGGTGATCCGCTCTTCGAGAAGGGCGGCGGCCTTGATCAGGATGGCCTCCCGCTGTGCCGGCACGGTCGCCCCCCAGGCGTCCTTGGCTGCGTAGGCTGCGCCGATCGCCCGGTCGATGTCCTCGCGGCTTGCCTGATGCACCCTGGCATAGATCTTCCCCGTGGCCGGGTTGAGGTCGTCGGCCGTGGTCCCGGTCGAGGAGGGGACCCACTCCCCATTGATAAAGAGCTGGTATTCTTTCATATGATTCGTCCTCTCTGTATTTTGTGTGGGAGCTGCTGTGCGCCGGCTACCCGGCGGTTGGTACGGGAGTAAAGGGCCGGATGAACTCCGGCCCTCCCTCCCCTGGCGGGAGGGGGGACTTGGGCCGCCGGCATCGTAACGTGATGGCTGTGCCCCGCCCCCCTCCCGTCAAGGGAGGGGGAGGTTCTTTGCGAGGCGATTGCTTCCCTAGTGAAACGACAGCCCGCCGTCATGGACGATCATCTGGCCGGTGATGAACGCGCTGTCGTCGGTGGAGAGGAACAGCGCCAGGCCGATGAGATCCTCCGGCACCGCCTCCCTCTTGATGCAGCGGGCCTGCAGCTGCAATTCCTCCAGCGGCGGGAGGTCCAGCTGCTTGATCTTGTCGAAGTTGTTGCCGCCGTCCGAGTGGGTGAACCCCGGGGCGATGGTGTTGACGTTTATCTTGTAATCCCCCATCTCCCGGGCCATGGAGCGGGTCAGTGCCATGATGGCCCCCTTGGACGCCACGTAGTGGGGCATCCCCGGGACCCCCTCGTTGATGGAGGAGGAGCCGATGTTGATGATCTTCCCCCCCTTCCCCTTCATGTAGGGGAAGACCGCCTTCATGCAGTTGAACTGCCCCAGCACGTTGATCTCCAGCACCTTCATGAATTCTTCGGCGCTGCACTCCATGAAGGGCTTCAGGACGATGGAGCCGAATATGGCGGCGTTGTTGAGCAGGATGTCGATGGCGCCGAACTTCTCGACGGCCGCCTTCGCCAGGGCGTCGCACTGCTCCTGCTTGCTGACGTCGGTCTTGACGAAGATCGCCTCGCTGCCGGCGTTCCTGACGGCGTCCACCGCCTTCTGGCCGTCCAGCAGGTCGGCGATGACGATCCTGGCCCCCTCCTTTGCCAACCCGACCGCGTACGCCGCGCCGATACCCTGTGCAGCCCCGGTTATGATCGCTACCTTTCCCGTGAGTCGTCCCATGCGAGTCTCTCCTTTTATTGAAGCAGGTTTGGGTTCAAGCCGTTTTCGCCGTCATCCCCGGCTGGTTGCGTCCCTTGCGGCAGCGCCCTCCTCCCCGCCGCCGTAGACCGACAATTCCTCCTCGTTGTTGAAGTAGCGCAGCGCCGCATCCGCCAGCGCTTCCATCTCGTTCTCGCCCGGGTTCAGGTACACGGGGGCGATGAAGGAAATCTTCCCCTTCAGGCTCTCCAAAAGCCGCCGGGAGTAGACCAGGCTCCCGGTCAGCGCGATGGCATCCACCTTCCCCTCCAGCACCGCCGCGCAGGCCCCGATCTCCTTGGCGACCTGGTAGATCATGGCTTCGAAGACTTCCGCCGCCTTCTGGTCGTCGGCCTCGATCCGTTTCTCGACCTCCAGCACATTGGTGGTCCCCAGGTAGGCGAACAGCCCCCCGTTGCCGGTCAAAAGCTTGAGCACCTCGCTCTGGCTGAAATCGCCGCTGAAGCAGAGCTTGACCAGGTCTCCCGCCGGCAGGGACCCCGCGCGCTCGGGGGAGAAGGGGCCGTCCCCGTCCAGGGCGTTGTTGACGTCGATGATTTTCCCCCTCCGGTGGGCCCCCACGGAGATCCCGCCCCCCAGGTGGGTCACTATCAGGTTCACCTCATGGTACTTTTTCCCGAGCGCCGCAGCTATCTTGCGGGCGGTCGCCTTCTGGTTCAGCGCGTGGAAGGAGCTGCACCTGGTGATCTGGGGGATGCCGGAATACCGGGCCGAGGGGCAGAGCTCGTCGGTCATCGGGGGATCCGCGGTCAGGACCGGGATGTTGAACTGGTTTCCCAGATCGTAGGCGACCAGCCCCCCCACGTTGATCGGGTGCCCGCCGTAGGCGCCGCTCTTCATGTCCGCGATCATCCTGGCGCAGACCCGGTAGATTCCCCCGGGAAGCGGCTTGACATTGCCGCCCCGGCAGGCGATGGCGTCCATTTCCCCCATGGAAAGCTGGTTTTTCTGCAGGACCTGGAAGATCGCCTCCCTCCTGAAATCGTACTGGTCCCAGATGGTCGGGAACTTCCTGAGCTCCGCGTCGTCGTGCTTGACCGAGACGTTTACCCGCAGCTCCCCGTCGAAAAACACGCCGATCTTGGTTGAAGTGGAGCCGGGGTTGATGATCAGGATTTTCTTGCCGTGGTCCATGATTGCCTCCGCTCCGGGTCCGGGAGAACCGTCGTTGCGCCGCGTTAGCCGGCCGTGGGTAGCACTATCCGGTCCGGGGTCTGGTCCGGGTCGACGGCGAGCCCCGCCACCGTCTCCACCGCGTCCACGTTCACGTTCCTGAGCAGAAAGTGGGAGAGCGCCGGAATCAGGATCAGGGCGCCGAACATGTTCCAGAGAAACATGAAGGTCAAAAGGATTCCCATGTCGGCCTGGAACTTGATCGGCGACATGGACCAGGTGACGACCCCGCCGGCCAGGGTGATGCCGACCAGCCCCACGACCTTGCCGGTGAACTGGACCGCCTTCTGGTAGGCGATCCCGAGCGGCAGCCCCTCCCTCTGGTACTTGAGCTGCATGCTCAGCAGGTACAGCGCGTAATCGATGCCGATCCCCACCCCCAGGGCGATGACCGGCAGGGTCGCCACCTTGACGCCGATGCCGAGCAGCACCATGAGCGCCTCGCACAGGATCGAGGTGAGGACCAGCGGCAGCACCGCCACCAGCACGGCGCGCCAGCTGCGGAAGGTGACGAAGCAGAGGATGATCACCGCCCCGTACACGTACAGGAGCATGGTGCGGTTGGCCGCCTTCACCACGATGTTGGTGGCGGCCTCGATCCCCGAGCTGCCGGCCGCCAGCAGGAACTGCCGGTCCTTGGTGCTGTGCTTCCTGACGAACTCCTCGGCGACCGTCAGCACCCGGTCCAGCGTCTCCGCCTTGTGGTCGGTGAGGTAGGCGATGACCGGCGTCACCGAGATGGTGGAGTTGATCAGCTCCGGGTTGTCGAAGCAGGACTGCTGGCCGGAGTAGTTGAGCACCTCCTGGCTGCGGTTCAGGGTGTACCATTTCGGGTTGCCGTCGTAGGTCCCGGCCGTGATCATCCGGATGGCGTCGGACATGGTGACCGTCGTCTGCACCCCCGGCACCTGCTGCAGCGCGAGGGCGAGCCGGTCCGCCTCGATGAGCGGCTCGTACTTGATCGCCCCCTCCACGGGGGTCTTCAGGATCACCGCGAACTGGTCGCTGGAGAGCGAATAGTTCGAGGTGATGTAGTTGTTGTCCTTGTTGTAGCGCGAGCCCGGCCTCAGCTCTGGCGCGCCCGGGTCGAGGTCGCCGATCTTCAGGTTGAGACTCACCATGAAGCCGACGACGGCGAGCGCGGCGGAGACCACCACGGCCCGGGTCGCCCAGCGCCGCTCGGTGAAATGGTCCAGCAGGCTCCAGAGCCTGCCGACCCCCTTGCCGCGGCTCTCCTCGTTTTCCTCCTGCAGGCTCCTCTTGGCGGCGGACAGGCTCACCCCGGTGAAGGAGAGGAACACCGGCAGCAGCAGCAGGTTGGTGATCACCAGCCCGGCCACCCCGATGCTGGCGGTCAGCGCCAGGTCCTTGATGACCGGGATGTCGATCATCATCAGCACCCCGAAGCCGACCGCGTCGGCCATCAGCGCGGTGAGCCCGGCCAGGAAGAGGCGGCGGAAGGTGTAGCGCGCTGCCACCAGTTTGTGGGTGCCGCGCCCGACGTCCTGCATGATGCCGTTCATCTTCTGCACCCCGTGGGACACCCCGATGGCGAACACCAGGAACGGGACCAGGATGGAGTAGGGATCCAGCTCGAACCCCAGGGTCGCCACCAGCCCGAGCTGCCAGATGACCGCCACGACGGAGCAGAGGATCACCAGCGAGGTGCTCCTGATGCAGCGGGTGTAGAGGAAGATGACGATCGCGGCGATCAGGGCGGCGACGCCGAAGTAGGTCATCACCTGCATGAGTCCCGCGATCAGGTCCCCCACCAGCTTGGCGAAGCCGACGATGTGGATCTTGATCTTGCCGTCTCCTGCCCCGTACTTCTGCCGGATGCTCCCCTCGATCTGCTTGGAAAAAACGTTGTAGTCCAGGCGCTTGCCGGTCGTGGGGTCCTTGTCCAGCAGCGGGACGAAGATCATGGCCGACTTGAAGTTGGTGGCCAAAAGGCTCCCGACGATGCCGGAGCGGGTGATGTTCTGCTTGAGTTTCGCCACCTTGGCTTCCGAGCCGTCGAAGTTGTCCGGCATGACCGGTCCACCCTGGAACCCCTCCTCGGTGACCTCGTTCCAGCGCACCGCCGGCGTCCAGATCGACTTGACCCAGGCGCGGTCCACCCCGGGGGTGAGCACCAGGTCGTCGTTGATCTGCCTCAGCGTGTCCAGGAACTGGGGGTCGAAGATGTCCCCCCTGGTGTTTTCCACCACCACCCGGATGGAGTTGCCCAGCCCCGGCAGGTCCTTCTTGTTGGCCAGGTAGTTCTTGATGTAGGGGTGGCTTTGGGGGAGCATCTTCTCGAAGCTCGCGTTGAAGTCGATCTTGGTCGCCTGGTAGGCGAGCAGCAAGGTGACCACCACGCAGGCAGCCATCACCGCCAGGCGGTTGTTGAAGATCAGCCGCTCCAACAGGTTGCCGGAATTCTGGTCGAAATCCTTCAGTTCCTTGACGACCGGCATTTCCTCTGTTTTTCCTGTTCCAACTGCCATGACATTTCTCCCTCTGGCAAGACGGTCCCCGGTGCCCCCGGACCGGCTTGGCGGTTACCTGATAGACTGAACCTTCACGCCCTGCTGGCCGACCAGCGCAAGGGTGTTGTTGTCGAGGGCCGCCACGGAGGCGACGGGGCTCGGACGATCGACCTTCACCTGGCTGAAGCTGGCGCCACCGTCGCTGCTCACCAGGACGTTCCCTCCCTGGCTCACCAGGACGATCTTACCGTCCCCGGTCATGGTACCCCCCAAAAGCCCGCTCCCGACCCCCGTCTCCACCTTCTGCCAGCTGGCGCCGCCGTCAGGGCTCTTGAAGACGTTGCCGCGCATGCCGAAGGCGACCAGCGCCCCGGGCTTGCCGGTGATGCCGAAGAAGGTGCCGGTGTAGGGGGTCTTGATCGCCTTGAAGCGCGCCTCCCTGTGATCGAGCTTGAACACGGTCCCCTGCTCGGCGGTGATGAACAGCTCCCCGCCGACCGGGCGGATGGCGTAGAGGTGGTAGTGTTTCGGGTTGTCGACGCGGTCGTACCAGGGCGTCCAGCTCTTGCCGCCGTCGACGGTGCGGAATATCAGGTTGAAGGCGCCGACGATGAAGCCGCTCGTCTCGCTCTCGAACCAGACGTCCAGGAACGGCTTGTCGGGCCCCTGATCGACGAATTTCTTGATCTCCCCCATCATTTCCGCGGCGGCGCTCCCGCCCGGCTTCCCGGTCGGCGCGTCCATCTGGGCGTGGCAGGAGCCGCAGGTATTGCTCCCCATGTAATGGCTCGCCATGACCTGGGAGGCGGCGCGTCCGTCGAACTGCTTGACCCAGTTGGCCCCGCCGTCCGCACTGTGCAGCACCACCCCGTCGTGGCCGACCGCCCAGCCGTTCGCGGCCGAGGGGAAGTGCACCGCCAGGAGGTCGGAGCTGACCGGGACTATCGCCTGGGTCCAGCTCTTTCCCCCGTCATCCGAGTAGACGACATGGCCATGCTGACCGACGCCGACCACCCGTGTCCCCGCCAGCGCCACCGCCGTCAGGAGGGTCGCGGTGGCGTGCCTGCTCCTGGCCGCGGGGGTGTCGAGGACATCCTGAAAGGGCGCGTCGGCGACGAGCTTCTCCGCTTTCTGGTCGCCCGGTTTCGGCTTGTCGCCGGCCAGGCCCCAGAAATCGAAGGCGAAGGCGAAAGAGACCGGCACGATGACGGCTGTCAGCAGCACTGCGAGCATGGTTTTCTTTTTCATGACCTCTCCCGGCGTTTGGGCGGCTGGTTGGTAAATTCTCCCCCCCGCGAGGGGGAAAACCCCCCTCCCGTCCGGGGAGGGGGAGTCTGGAGCAAGGAGCACCCGCTAGCGGACGCCGCCGCTGGCCAGCGAGTCGGCGGTCCAGTCCTTGCCGGGGAACGGCTTGGTGTGATAGAGAATCCCCTTTTGCCCCCTGGTCGGAATGGCGTTTATCGCGTAGGAGTTGGTCACCAGGTCGGTAATGGAAAACGAATCCGGGAACGGGCACGGGACATCGTACTGCTGGGTGATGTAGTTCATCCCGACCCGGTAGAGCTGGCCGCGGCCGTCGTACTTGTCTGCCAGGGAGGCCGCCCAGGTGTCCTCATCCAGGTAGAAGACCTGCTTGTTGTAGAGGTGCCGCTTGCCGGTCTTCAGGGTCCCCTCGACCACCCAGACCCGGTGCAGCTCCCAGCGCACCACGTCGGGGTTGAGATGGTTCGCCTTCAGCATCTCCTTCTCGGGGTCTGCCCAGTAGAGCATCTTGTATTCGTTGTACGGTATGTACATCTCCTTCTTGCCGACGATCTTGAAGTTGTAGCGCTCCAGCGACCCGCTGAACAGGAACAGGTCGTCCCAGGTGGTCTGGCCGCCGAACAGCGAGCTCGGGGTGTCGAAGCTCAGTTCCGGGGCGAGCTTCACCCGGCGCTGGCCGGGGAGGTACTGCCACCCCTTGCGGTCCTCCTTGGTGTAGTCGATAGGATCGATGATCAGCACCGCCTCGCCGACCCGCCGGGCAGGCCCCACGAACATGTCCTTGAGGGCATAGAAGTCCTTGGTGTCGGGCTTGGCCGGATCGTAATACGGGTATTCCTGGGTGACGTTGCCGTCCGCCTGCATGGTGATCCGCCCCGTGGAGTCGACCGTGTACGCCTTGTACCTGATCTCGAAGGAGAGGCCGTTGAAATGCAGCAGGTGGTTCCACATCGCCTCGTAGCCGTCGTTGGGGATGGGGAACGGCAGCCCCGCGTGGGCGCCGGTGAAGGAGAGCCCGCCGCCGGTCGTCTTGGCCGCGGTCGCGGCCTTCACCGTGTTGTCCAGCACGTACTTCGGGTAGGCCGCGGTCCGGTGGGTCTTGTAGACATCCAGGCGGAAGGTCGGGTACTTCTTCAGCATCGCCTTGATCCCCTCGGAGAGCTTGCCGCTGTACTGGGCCATGTTCCTGGCGTTGATGGTGAACAGCGGCTTCTCGTCCGCGAAGGGGTCGGGGCGCCACCCCTTCCTGGTATAATTGGCCGGCGCCTTGGAGAGGCCGCCGGTATACTCGGGAATGGTCCCCTCCTTGTTCCCCGCCTTTTCGGCCCCGACCAGGGTCAGGTTCTTGCCGAGCTGTGCCGCCTTTTCCGCGGAGGCCGCCCCCAGGGCGATCCCGGTCCATGCCAGTGTCAGTCCGCCTGCCAGTAAAACTTTGCGTATCAGCATAACGTTTCTCCTTTGGTTAGAATGATGCCTTCAGGGTTAAGGAAAGCAGGTCGCGGTCCCGCAGCAGCGCGATCGCGTCCGCCGCGCCCTGGCCGGGGCCGGCGACCCCCGGCGGGTTCACCTGGCCGTTGGTCGGGTCCGGGTGGACATTGCCGAAGAAACTGGCGTAGGTCAGGTCGACCTTGTATTTGGCGAAGACGTCGAAGGAGAGTCCGGCGCTGTAGCTGCCGACCCCCTGGGCGCCGCCGCCGGCCACTGCGGAGTTGCCGTGCATCCCGACGGAGAAGTTGAGCGGCAGCGCCAGATCCACCCCGGGAAACACCTGTTTCCATTCCGGGACCAGGTTGACGGTGACGTTGGAGTTGTCGCGCGTGGCGTGGTCGAGCCCCACGTTGGTCGGCTGCCCCACGAAGTTGGTCCCGGCGGTGCCGGTGAAGGCCTCGGCGTGCGAGCCGACGCGGGTCCAGCGGCCGTAGGAGAACTCCAAAATGCCGGTGCCGGTGTCGAACAGCGGGGTCTTCGGCAGCAGCGTCAGGAAGTTCAGCACGGCGTGCACGGTGTCGCCGCGCGCCCCCTCGGGCGAGAACCAGGCGCTGTTGAGCGGCGTGTTATGGCGGTAGGAGAACTCCGAACCGACGCTGATCCCCATGATCTGCTTGGCGAAGCTGAGGCCGAACAGGTCGATGTCGGACTTGTAATCAAGCGCGTAGCTGCTCGGCAGGAACACGCCGGGAGCCGGGTTGATGTTGAAGTTGGTCCCGATGACCTGCGGCATCTTGTCCGAATAGTTGCGGTAGTAGAAGCCGAAGGTCGCGTTGAGCGCCTCCGGGCTGTAGGCCACCTTGATGCCCCAGTCGCGCGCCTGTCTCGGCGTGCGGTCCCCGCTGTTGAATATCGGCCCGTAGGGGAGCAGGAAGGATTCGCCGCTGTTGAGCAGGCCGTCCACCATCCCGAGGTAGCTCCCCCCCTCCGGGAAGATGTTCGATTCCCACTGCAGGTAGTATTGCGCGGCGATGGTGAGCTCCTTGGTCGGCTGGATCTGCGCCGAGATCTGGTTGAGCGGCCGGAAGATCTCCTTCAGCTCGACCCCCGGCATGGCGAGCGCCTTGGCGATGTCGATCGGCGACTGGCTGTAGGAGATGCCGTTGTTGCCGGCCGCCGGGAAAAACGCCTCGCCCCAGTAGATCGTGTGGCGCCCGACGCGGACGCTGAGCGGCACGTCGCCCAGGTCGAGCTTGCCGAAGAGGAAAGCGTCGAGCAGTTCGGCGTCGGGCCCGCCGAACCGGTTCTTGGTGTACCTGTTGAGGCCGAAGGACTGCTGGCCGTTGACGAAGTGGTTGGAGCTGGCGACGGAGTTGTTGTCCAGGCCCGCCCGGTACCTCGGGTCGTACCAGGCTGCGGCGGAGGCCCGGATCCCGTAGTTTTTCCTGAAGACCAGGTCCGCCTCGGTGAGGAGGTCCAGCCGGCTCGACACGATCCCCACGTCGAAATTGCGGTCGCCGTCATCGTTGTTGGCGGAGCTGATGATGTTCTTGTCCCGCCCCTTGACGCGGTCAGCCAGGGTGTATCTCAGGGTGTTGTCCCAGTGGACTTCCAGGTCCTCGTTTCCCGTGGGAATCTCGAACGCCTGAGCGCTGCCGCACACCCCCAAAACCGCCAGCGCCGCGACCGTTACACAGCCCTGACCGATGAGCTGCAGCCTCCTTGCCAGTTGCTCCCTCGTACATCGCATCGTCATCTCATACCCCCTGGGTCTTTCTTTGCTGCGAACCTGCGAAGGTTCGTCGTCCCCCTACCTGGCAGCCGCCCGTTCGCGCTGCCCACTCCGTTTTCCTGAAACGCCCTCCCCTGCCGTCAGTCCAGACTGACCCCCGACTTGCCCGGCGCCAGGATGTTGTTGGGATCCAGCGCCAGCTTGATGGTGCGGTTGAGCCTCCCCATGGCGGGGCCGTAGGAATCGGCCACCTTGTTCATGAAGCCGCTGTTGGAGCGGTTGACCGCCCAGCCATGCCTGGCGAAGGTGCCGATCAGCTCGTCGAGGCAGTGGTGCGCCCGCTTCACCTCCTCGGGCCTCCCCTTGTCGAAGCGCAGGTCGACGACGTGGCGCGCGTCGCGCCAGAAGAAGATGAACTCGCTCAGGTAGTCGAAACCGTGCCGGTTCACGATTTCCGCGGCGAGCCTCGCCTGCTGCAGGCACTCGGCCGGGCGGGCCGCGGCCGTCGGAGAGAAGCGCATGGAGCCGCCCCCGGCGCGCCAGCGGTCCAGCGGGCTTTCCCGGGTGACTCCGCCCATCATCAGCTGCTTTCGGTACTCGAAAGCCGGGTCCCCCTTGGCCTGTTTTTCGGTCATGATCCTGACCTTCTTGCCGAAGGCGTTCTTGAAGGTCCCCTCGACGTACATCCAGTTGAGGGCCACCTGCTCGGGGGTGCCGTAGACGGCCCCGTAGAGGTTCCAGGCCCCCGCGTCCCAGGTTTGCGCCAGCTTCTTGGCCGGCACGATCCCCGCCCCCTTGCTGAGGAAGGCGCCGCCGTTCTTCGGGTCGCCCGCGAAGCTGGTGGCCGCCTGCCACCCCGCGTTCACCAGGGCGCAGGCGTTGGGGACGATCTGGGTCTGGCGCAGGAACATGAGCGGCTTGACGAGGTCGGCGATCATCTCGACCTTGGGGAATTTGATGCAAAAGGGGAGGTATCCCCCCGGCGGCGGCGCGCCCATCAGCCAGGCGCCCAGCTTGGTGACGATGCCGTTGTTGGCCTGGGAAAAGAGCCCGTCGACGTACGGCCCGAACCCCCACTTGAAGACCTGCCAGCTGGTGGAGTTGGGGATGCCCCCCATGCCGGTCTTGAGCAGGCTCCCGTCGGCCAGCACGACCTCCATGCCGCAGGAGAAGAGGAAGTTCTCGCTGTACGGGGTGTAGCCGCTGCCGCGCTCCAGGATGTTCCCGACCACGCTGATGTTGGCCGAGGGGGCCGGGGCGTCCAGCCAGAGGTTGATCTTGTTCTTCACCAGGTGCTGCTGCAGCTCGGCGTAGGTGACCCCGGGCTCCACCAGGCAATAGCCCAGCTCCTGATCGACCTCGATGATCTTCTTCATGTTCCTCAGATCGAGCACGATCTGTCCCCTGCTGGCCGGCGAGGTGCCGAATCCCTGGTTCTCCGCGTTGCACACCGTCCAAAGCGGCGTCCTGTAACGGTTGGCGATGCCGACGATCGCCTGGACCTCCGCGGTCGACGCCGGGAAGAGCACCGCACCCGGGACCTGCGAGGCCTCCCGCTCGGCGGTCGTGGTCGGGAGGTAGGGGTGCAGGGAAGCCTGGTCGGTGCGCACCCGGGCCTCGCCCAGGAGGGTGCGGTACTCCCTGATGGCTTTGGCGAAATTTTCTTCTGACACGCCCTTGGGAAGGGCAAGGAAACCGCTCATCGTCGTACCTCCTCGGCCCTCGGTTACAGAGGGATATCCAGGTTGATGCCCGACTTGCCGGGGGCCAGGATGTTGTTGGGATCCAGCGCCCGCTTCAGGGTGTAGTGGATCTTGCGCATTTCGGGTCCGTAGGAATGGGACACCTTGTCCATGAAGGCGATGTTGGTGCGGTAGGTCCCCCAGCCATTCTTGGTGAACACCCTCAAAAGCTCGTCGAAGCACTGGTAGGCCTTAGCCATCTCGTCGGGCTGGTTGCGGTCGTAGAGCAGGTCGATGATGTGGTGCATGTCGCGCCAGCCGACGATGAACTCGGAGACGTAGTCGAAGCCGAACTTGTTCAGGATCTCCGTGGCGAGCCTCATCTGCTTGTCGCACTCGGAGGGCCTGGCAGCTGCCACCGGGGCGAACCACATGGAACCGCCCCCCCCGCGCCAGTTGTAGAGCCCGAACTCCTGCAGGGTGGAGCCCCCCATCATCAGCTGCTTCCGGTACTCGAAGATCGGGTCGTCCTTGGCCTCCTTCTCGGTGATGATCTCCACGCTCTTGCCGAACTTGGCCCGGAAGGCTCCGGAGACGTACTTCCAGTTCAGCGCGACCTGTTCCGGGGAGCCGTAGAGCGCGGCGTAGAAGTTCCAGGCGCCGACGGAGTACTTGTCCATGATCTGCTGGAACACCTTGGGCGGCAGGCTCCCCTTCCCCTTGTAGAAGTTGTCCCGGTTGGTCCCCTTGCCGTTCTTGTCGTAGGTGAAGTGGCCGGCCGCCTCCCAGCCGGCGTTGACCACGACGCAGGCGTTGGGGATGATGGTCGCCAGGCGCAGCGGCATGAAGGTCTTGATGATGTCGGCCAGCATCTCCACCTTGGGGAACTTCATCAGGAACGGGAAGTATCCCCCCGGGGGGGGACCTTTCATGAGCCAGACGCCGAGCTTGGTGAGGATGCCGAAGTTCGACTGGGTGAAGATGCCGTCCACGTACGACCCGTGCCCCCATTTGTACGCCTGCCAGCTGGTGGAGTCCTGCACCCCGCCGGTCCCGGTGCGGATCACGTCGCCGTTGGCCAGCACGAGCTCCATGCCGCAGGAAAAGAGGAAGTGTTCGCCGTAGGGGGAGTACCCCACCCCCCGGTCCATGGTGTTGCCGACCGGGCTCGCCATGGACGAGGGGGCCGGGACATCGACCCAGAGGTTCATCTTGTGCTTCTTGAAGTACTGCTGCAGGTCGTAGTAGGTAACACCCGGCTCCACCAGGCAATAACCGAGCTCCTCGTCGACGTGGACGATCTTCTTCATGGTCTTCAGGTCGAGCACGATCTGCCCCCGGGTGGCCGGGGCGGCGGAACCGTACCCCATGTTCTTGCCGGTGCTGACGGTCCAAAGAGGGGTCTTGTACTTGTTGGCGATGGCGACGATGGCCTGGATCTCCGCCACCGTCCTCGGGTACATGGCCGCCGACGGCTTATGCAGCTCCGCAGTTTCCGGGATCATGATTTTCAGATAGGACTGCAGGGAAGCCGGATCGGTGCGGACCCTGTCCTCGCCCAGCAGAGCACGGTATTCCCTGATCGCCTTGGCGAAGTCTTCTTCCTTCACTCCCTTGGGAAGTGCAATGAAACTGCTCATGTTCAAGCCTCCTCGCTTACAGCTGTGCGGAAAAAGTCACCCGGTTGCGGTCTTCGTAGCGTATGTAGTGGAAGGAGCCGCAGCAATCGGCTATCGCCTCGTGAACGACCGCGAAGGTCGCCGGGTCCACCACGCCGACGAAGGTGTTGGCGTCGCCCCGCGCCTGCTCGTAGAGGGTCCTGGTGGTGAAGTAATGGTCGCTGAGCGATCCGGAAAGCGCGTGCACCGTCCAGGAGCCGGGGGCGTTGGCGTTCATCATCTCGACGAACTCGCTCGCCTTGCCGAGGCTCGGGACGAACAGGCAGACCCCCCTGATCCCCCCGGAAACGGCGGCCTCCGCCTGCTGGGGGAGGGCTGCGCCCACTCCGGTTGCGGCCAGGGTGGCGCCGGCCACGAACAGCTGCTTGAAAAAGCCCCTTCTTCCCGATTCGATCATTTCTTGCCCCCTTCTTCCCTGGCCGGCTCCGGCTGGTAGCCGGGGTTGGCCTTGCGGTACGCGGCGAGGGCCTTCAGATAGGCGACCATGGCGTCCAGCTCCCTGGGGCTTACCTCCGACAGCCTGAAGGCCGGCATTGCGTTAAAACCGAAGCGCACGTTGTTGCGGATGTACTGTTCGTGCAGCGGGTTGCCGCTCTTTGACACCATGTCGAAGATCCCGGCAGGTCCGATCTGCACGCCGACCTTGTGACACATCAGGCAGTACATGGCGAAGACGTAGGGCATTTTGGGCGCTGCCGGGGCCTGGGCGCCCGACGGGGTGACCGGGCCGAGCAGCATCCCGAAGAGGAGCGCCGCCGCCGCTATTGACAAGGTTTTCCGGTTCATACTCTCACTCCTTGACTGGTAAGGTTTCCCGGGCACCCGGGGCATACCCGGCTACAACCGCTGCTCGCCGGCCGCAGCATCCTCTGCGGCGCCGGACAATTCTGCTTCGGGGGTGATGCCGTCCACCTTGGGCAGCACAAAGCCGGGTCGCACCTTGGGGGTGTACTGCCGCGGCAGGTTGCGCTGACTCAGGCTCAACACATAGTTGGCCAGGTTCAGGATCTGATCCTCGTTCATCGCGGGGAGGTGCATCGGCGAGCCGGGGCTCACCTTTTTGGGGTCCCTGAAGTGCTCGATGACCCAGTTCTGCACGGAGTGTTCGCCGGCGACATTGGCAAACGAGAAGCTGCCGGGGTCCTTGTCGGCAAACGCGCTCAAATCCGGGCCCACGGCGCCCCCCTGGCGCTCGATCTGGTGGCAGCCGGCGCAGTGCATCTCCTGGAAGAGTGCGCGCCCCTTGATCAGCTTGTCCGCGCCTATGGCCTCGAAGTCCTTGTGGCAGATGCCGCAGCGCGACTGCATCAGGCTCTTGGCCACCACCGGGACCGGCCAGTGCGGGATCGCCTCGTGGGCGGCCCCGGCGTAGGTGGTGGCAAAGCCCTGGCCGCCGTGGCAGATCGTGCAGCCGAACTTCTCCACCGGGTGGTGCTTCAGCAGCTGCGCATCGGGATGCAGTTTCAGGGGGAGCTTGTTCTCCGCGAAATACGGGTCCTCGATCCCCATGTGGCAGGTCATGCAGCGGTCGACCGTCTTCCACTCGTCTATGACGACCTGCTTGATCTCGGGCTGCATCCCCGCGATCCTGTCGTAGAGCGCCGGATTGCTGGCTCGGGTGAACTTCTTCAAAAGCAGCTCGTTGTAGCGAACCTGGTACTGCTTCCACTCCCTTTTCCCGTCCCGAAGCGCCATGACCCCCATAAGGACGACCCCGGCCAGTCCGCAGCCGACACAGAGCAGGGTGAGCTTGCGCACGACTTCTCTTTCCATCTCCCTATCCTCCCCGGGGGCCCGAAGGCTCCCCTCAGCGTCACACGACAAGCTTGGTCCGTTTATGGTTCACCTTGGAGGCGTCCACCACGAGTGTCCCGGTCTGGTCCAGGTAGATCTCGTGCCAGGGGAGGTCCCGGGGGGCCGGCCCGCCCAGGACCTCGCCCCGGGGAGCGAAGGTGGAGCCGTGGCAGGGGCAGGCATAGCCGACCGCCGAGTCGTTCTCCACCGGCTTCACCAGGCACCCCAGGTGCGTGCAGGACAGGGAGATGGCGTGGATGCCGTCCTTCTCCCGGACGATCTCGACCCCCCGCCCTTCGATGACGGTGCGGGAGCCGAAGGGGAACTTCTCCAACTCGCCGACCTTGAAGACACGCGACGCCTCGTACAGGACATTGGGCTTCAGAAAACGGCCGCACTCAAGGGCAGCCCCGGCGACCCCCAGGACCAGGGTCGTTAGCGAGAGTTTTTTGACAAAGCCCCTGCGGTCCTGGTCGGGCGCCCCGCCGGCGGCCGGCGGGGTCGATATTGCGGCGCTGTTTTTGGCATCCATGTGTTTTCTCCTTTGCGATCTAATCCGGGAACCTTCCCTCGCCCCGGCCCGCTCCCTTTCCTTACGACCAGGGCCAGTTCAAGACCCAGTTAGGTCCCCTGACGAACTGCCCGATCAGGATGAGCACGACCATGGCGACGACAAAAACGGTGAACAGCAGGGTGGCGACCCTGCGATCCTTGGAAAACCAGACTCCCGTCCCTTTGGGGTTGCGATCCAGGTAGGGGAGAAACAGCAGGGAAAGCACCATGAGGGCCGGTATCACGATGCCGCCCAGGAAGGCCGAATAGCTGACCAGTTCCTGGATCCCGACGAAGTACCAGGGAGCCTTGGCCGGGTTGGTGGAGTGCAGCGGGTTGGCCGCCTCTTCCAGCGGCGCGTTAAAGACCAGGGACACGCAGAGGATCACCAGGCAGACCGCCAGCAAGAGCAGCAGTTCGCGCACCATCAGGTGCGGCCAGCTCTGCAGCGTGTTGTCGGGTCCTTTTTCGACCTGGAAGGTCTCCCCCTCCACGATCGCCATCAGCGAATAGGTCTTGTCCGGATCCCTCGGGAAGATCGCCTCGTTTCCTGCAAGCTCAACTGCGGATACCTTCTGTTTGGCTAGCTGCATGGCTGGTCCTCCTCGGTTTTTCCGGCTGCATCGTCCATGGGCCGCGAGAGGCCTCCGTCCTTGCGGATCCTCCAGAAATGGACCCCCAGAAGGGCGCACGCAGCCAGGGGAAGCAGCGCCACGTGAAGCACGTAGAAGCGCAGCAGAGCCATCTGGCCGACCTCGTTCCCTCCCAGCATCAGGAAGCGGAGGTAATCCCCGATCACGGGCATGTAGGCGGCTATGTTCGATCCGACGGTGACGGCCCAGAAGGCGAGCTGATCCCAGGGGAGCAGGTAGCCGGTAAAGCTCAGGAAGAGCGTCAGGATCAGCAGGCACACGCCGACCACCCAGTTGAATTCCCGCGGAGCCTTGTAGGAGCCGGTGTAGAAGACCCGGCACATGTGCAGGAAGGCGAAGGCGACCATGGCGTGGGCCGACCAGCGGTGCACGTTGCGCAGCACCACCCCGAAGGAGACCACAAACTCCAGGTCCTTCATGCTCCGGTAGGCGAGTTCCGTGGAAGGGTTGTAATAGAACATCACCAGGATGCCGGAGACGACCAGGATCAGGAACAGGAAGAAGGAGATCAGTCCCAGCCCGAAGGTGTACCCCGCCCGCAGGGAGTTCGTGTGGACCCGCACCGGGTGCATGTGCAGGAAGAGGTTGCCGAATACGGCCGCGGCCTGTTTCTGCTCGACGGTTCCGCCTTCGCGCCGGAACACGGATCCCTTGATGTTGCCGAGCAGATGGGTGACCGACTCTTTGAAGCTGTAGGTAGTTTCACTCATGATAATCTCCAGGTAGATGCTTGGGGTCCCGTTGCGAGTTATCTATTCCCAATCCTCTTGGCTGTAAAATTCCGCCATGGTTATTGCGCCTCCCGGACAGCGGCGGGCGCACATCCCGCAGCTGACGCAGCGGCCCTCGTCCTTTATGATCGCCGTCCTCCCCTTTTTGCCGGGCGACCTCTGCTCCAGCGCCTCGGTCAGCCTGCCGACATCCTCGCCACCCTGGATATCCGCCAGCCGGACCAGCTTCAGGGCGCCGTACACGCAGGTGTCCGCGCAGGTCCCGCACAAAAGGCAGCGCGAGCTGTCGAACACGGTCTGTATGCTGCACTGCCGGCAGCGGGCGGCCTGCTGGCGGGCCTGCTCCTCGGCGAAACCGATGGTGATCTCCTCGCCGCTGGCGAGTCGTTCGCGGACCGACCTTTTGGGGATCGGCACCGGTTCTATGGTTTCGCAGTCGTTGTTCTCGAACTGCGGCGCCAGGGTCCTCATGTACCCTTTCTTGCGCAGCTTGAGCGACGTGCCGCGCAGGTAGCCGTGGATGGCGCGAGCGGCCCGCTGCCCGTCGGCGATGGCGTCGGTCGCGTTGCGGGCGAAGCGCCAGCGCACATCCCCGCCGGCGAAGACTCCGGGGAGGTTGGTGGACATGTCCTCTCCCGCCCGGATCAGTCCGTTGGGGGTCATCTCCAGCCCCACCATCCCGGAGAGGTTCGGGATGGTGGAGGACTGCCCGACCGCGAGAACCACCGTATCGGCCTCCAGCATGGACGCGGAGCCAGGGACGAAGCTCGGGCTGAACCTCCCCTCGGCGTCGAACACCGAGCTCACGGCGAGGAACTCCACCCCGGTCAGGCGCCCGTCCCGGCCGACGACCCGCTGCGGGCCGAGGGAGGGATGAAAGGTGATCCCCTCCTCCATGGCGTCCTCTTTTTCCGACCGGCTCGCGGGCATCTCCTCCCAGGACTCCAGGCAGGCGATCATCACCTTTTCGGCCCCCTGGCGCACGGCATGCTGGGCGCAGTCGATGGCCACCCCGCCCCCCCCTATGACCAGGCAGCTCTTCCCGAGCGGAATCTTTTCGTGGTCCCGCACGTAGTCGATGCCGGTGTAGACCCCGGCAAGCTCGGTCCCCGGCAGGTCGATGTTCATCGGGTCCTGCAGGCCGATGGTGATGAATACCGCCTGGAACCCCTGCTCGCGCAGGTCGTCCAGGGTGATCTCCCCCCCGATCGGGCTGTTCAGCTTCAGTTCCACCCCGAGTGCCAGGATCGCATCGATCTCCTTTTGGACGATATCCTTGGGGAGGCGAAAACCGGGAATCCCGGTCCGCAGCTGCCCGCCCGGCAGGGGGGCCGCCTCGAAGATGGTCACCCGGTAGCCGAGCAGGGCCAGGTCGTGGGCGGCGGTCAAACCGGTGGGACCGGAGCCGACCACCGCGACGGTTGCGGAGGGTTTTTGCCCTTCCTTTGCCTTGCGGCGCAGTCTTGACAGGGTCAGGATATGGTTGCCCCCACGGTCGCTCAGCAGGTCATCACCTTGGGATAACTCTTCGAGCCTTTTTGCGACGGCCTGGGGTGAGGCCACTCCGTGCCGGTCGCAGGCAAACCGCTTCAGGGCGCGGATGTCCACCGGGCTCCCCTCGCCGATCTTGCGGCAGGACTTCTCGCAGGGGGCGGTGCAGACCCTGCTGCAGACGGAGACCAGGGGGTTCGACTGCCTGGCGATCAGGTAGGCCTTCTCGTAATCCCCGTCGGCCACCGCCTTCACGTAGCGCTTGGTGTCGGTCACCAGGGGGCAGGCGCTCTGGCACGCCACCAGGGCCTGATAGTCCTCGATCCCCAGGATCTTCACCCGATATTTGCCCTTGCGGTCTCCCATGCTCTTCTCCTTGGTCGGGTAGCTCAAACAGTTGTACGGCACGGCTTGCCCCGGGACCCTTCCCATCGGTCCCATCGGCCGGATCGGCCGAATCCGACTGGCAGGAGCATCCGGCAGGGGCCGGAGTCCCCGCCAGGGCCCCGCTACTCCGGCGCAGGGGGCGGGCCGCTCGGTGCCAGGGGCGCCCGCAGGAAGTAGAAGTTGTGCACCAGCGTGAGCAAGGCGATGAAGTGCAGGGTGTACAGCACGGAGACCACGTTGACGTCAAAGGGGAGGCCCGCGGCCCGCACCTTGGCGACTATCGGCTGCATCAGGACCCGGGTCACCGCGATCCAGACGAATGCCAGGGCGGTTTCGGTCGCGAAGTTGCAGATCCCGCGCCTGGGCTGCTTGAACTTGAGGAAAGGGTAATAGCCGAAGATCGCCCCGTGAAAGTTCTGCATGCCGATGATGGACCCGGCTACGGCGGCAAAGGAGAAGGTCGGGGTCAGGAACCTGAGGCTCGCGGTCCAGCAGAGCCATCCCAGCACGACGCAGGTCAGGGTGTTGGCGATCTCTCCCCAGGGCTGGCCCAGCTTGTAAAAGGGCCACTGCTGGAAGGTGAGCACGTTGGAGAAGGCCTGGATCCAGACGATGATCCAGACCAGCAGTCCGAAAAACCATTCGGCCTGGAACGGACCGCGCGGGTCGTAGGCGGCGGCCGCGAAGGGGGTCCCGCCCAGGTTGACCAGCTGCCAGAGTGCCGCAGTGATCCCCAGGATGACCAGCCCGCCGCCGATCCCGCGCAGAGCCGGGGAGCAGTGCTGATTCAGGGGCCAGCCGTTCCAGACGAAGGCGTACCAGAGGGTGACCGTGAAGAGGATGATGCCCCACCAAAAACCGACCGGAAACAGCGGGATCCTCGGATAGAGCGCTCCGGTGCAGAGCGGACCGGCGCAGCAGACGGCAAGGATCAGGGCCGTTGTCCCCAGCCCCGACTTCCAGACCCCCTGGCCGGGTCTCCAGCTGCCGGTGGGCGGCGCAAAAGGCCAGCCTCCCGACACCAGCGGGCAGAAGACCACCAGGCTGTAGAGTGCGTAAAACGAGGCGGGCAGCACGACGGTAAAGAGCACGCCGGTCGGGATGAAATACATCAGCGCCCAACTGACTCCCATGAAGAACAGCAGGTACAGTCCCATGACTCCAACCGTCGGGGCAGAGGCCGCGGCGGCATCCGACGGAGCCTCGATACCCGCCGCCAACCCTTCCATGGCCACTCCGTTTTGCCCCTCGTCCCCTAAACCCATGACGAACTCCCGTTCCCGCTTGGCTGCGGCGAGGACTCTGACCCGGTCGCGCCAGGCCGGAGCCCTACAGCCCCCTTAGTATAAAACCATGTTGTTTGACTTATTATTCGAATTCAGGTAATCTGCCCATCAATTCGTTGAGTACGTAATTCCATTAGCATTGTGCGTGCCAAACAGTGTTGTATTTTTACAACACGCCCGGGCGACCCGGCTTCGAGGCCGGTGACATCAGGGTTCGCCGGGCATCAGGCAGGTTTTCGGCAGACGCTGGACGGACCACCGCAGGTTGCTGAGCCGCTGGCGTCATTTCATCATTTGGTGAAATTTGTCTGGTTAGTGGCGGTCAATCTGATCATTTGATGAAAAGGTACCCAGCCTGACGGGGGACTCCTCGCTACGACGCTGCCAAATTTATCCAGGGCAGGCATAGTGTTGGGGCGGATGGCATCTTTTTCGCTAGCAAAACGGCGTTAGCCAGAGGCAATGTTGCCGAGCCAAGGCCGGCGGCCCGCCTTGACAGGAGCCTGCGTTGCAACGGATTGAGGTTGTCAGTGCTCACTGACCGCTTCGAGGTGGAAAATCTCCTAAGGTGAGAACAACCCGAAGTTTCGTTTGGGATAACGGGAGTGTCATGGACAAGTTAAGCAGCAGCACCGGACCGGCCGACGACACGATCCATGCCATGGACAAGTTCAGCAGCAAAACCAGGCCGGTCAGCGACACCAGCGATCGGGATCTGCGGGCGCGCCTGAGATTTTGCGCGGAAAGCGGCCAGATCTGGCTGCACGAGCACCGCATGCTCCTGATCCACGCCCAGGCGCAGGCATCGCTGCGCAAAGAGTTGATTGACACCCTCGGCATGGATCGCGCGCGCGGCCTGCTCACCCGCATGGGGTATTCGGCGGGATTGTGCGACTTTGAGCTCGCGCGCACCCGAACCAAGGGGGGGAGCAACATGGAAGCCTTCATGGCCGGGCCTCAGCTCCACATGCTGGAAGGGGTCGCCAAGGTGATCCCGATCGCGCTCGAATACGACCAGGGCGAAGGAAAATTCTACAGCGAGTTTCTCTGGGAAAACTCTTGGGAAAGCGAATGGCACAAGCACTATTACGGCTCCTATTTCGAGCCGGTGTGCTGGAGCCAGATCGGCTACGCCTGCGCCTACGCCTCCGCCTTCATGGGAAAGCCCGTGCTGTACAAAGAAGTGGAGTGTTCCGGCAAGGGGGACGGCCACTGCCGCATCATCGGCAAACCGCTCGAGGAGTGGGAGGATGCCGCCGAGTACGCCCGCTTCTTCGTCCAGGAATCCATTGCCGACCAGCTCATCGACCTGCAGACCCAGGTGGTGCAGCTGCGCTCGGCCATCAGCGAGAAGGAAAAACTCCCCTCCGACATCGTGGGCAACTCGCCTGCCTTCCGTGCCGCCTATGAACTGCTCAAGCAGGCGGCGGGGAGCCAGATCACGGTGCTACTGCAGGGAGAGACCGGCGTCGGCAAGGAGGTCTTCGCCCGTTCCCTGCACGACCGGGGTCCCCGTCGCAACGAATCCTTCATCGCGATAAACTGCGCGGCCATTCCCCACGACCTGGTGGAAAGCGAGCTGTTCGGGGTCGAAAAGGGGGCCTACACCGGCGCCCTGACCACCCGCCCGGGACGCTTCGAGCGGGCCAGCGGCGGCACGCTGTTTCTGGACGAAATCGGGGACCTCCCGCTTTCGGCCCAGGCCAAGCTTTTGCGCGTGCTGCAGGAAGGGGAGATCGAGCGCCTCGGCGACCACAAAACCCGCAAGGTCAACGTGCGCCTGGTGGCGGCGAGCAACGTGGACCTGCGGATTCTGATCAAGGAAGGGAAGTTCCGCTCCGACCTCTATTACCGGCTCAACGCCTTCCAGATCTACATCCCCCCGCTCAGGGAGCGCAAGGACGATGTCCCCCTGCTCGCCGAGCGCTTTTTGGAGAAGTACTCCGCGATCCACGGCAAGAAGCTGCGCGGCTTCACCGACAAGGCGATGCGGGTGCTGCTTGCCTATCCCTGGCCGGGCAACATCAGGGAGATGCTGAACATGGTGGAGCGCGGCGTGATCCTGGCACCCAACGGCACCCGCATCGAACTGGAGCAGATGTTCCCGGCCAGCGGCAACGGCCCAGCCCTGGAATTCGGGCTCGACAGCGACGGGGGACTCGGCATCGAGCGGGTGGAGACCGAAGACAACCTCTGCAAGGAGGTGCTAAGCGGCGCCCTGACCCTGGACCAGTGCGAGGCGAAGCTGATCCGGGCCGCGGTGGACCGGGCGGAGGGGAACCTTTCCTCGGCGGCGCGGATGCTCGGCCTGACCCGGCCGCAGCTCGCCTACCGGCTCGGGCGACTGGAGGAGGGGAGCCCCCGGGCCGCGGCGCCCGCGGGTCACCTGCAGCAGCTCCAGAGATAGGACGCGGCCAGATCTGGACGGCTCCTCCGCAACCGGCCGGTACGCGCTCGCGCTCAGGGGGGATTTCCACCGACAGGCAGAGCCCCCTCTCCCACCTCCCACAGGCCGGTACCCGAGAAAATAGGTAGGAAAAGTACTGGCACTATCGAATCGATCATGGTATGGTTGTACCACTTTACTTAATGAGGAGACGGTTCTCCCTCGACGGGGCACGGACAGGAGTGCAAGTTTCGGTGGAACTGCCGTCTATAACTGGCAGACGGCTCCCTTCTCAGGGCGGGGCTGCAACAGGATCAGGCATGAAAAGGTTGTTTTCCATCCGCAGGGCCGTAGCAGGCGATCTCGACGCTGTCATCGCCTTGGACAGACTCAGTACCGGAGCTCCGAAGCCGGATTACTGGCAGGGTGTTTTCTCGCTGTACGTGACCTCGGGGAGGAACAACCGGGTGTTCCTGGTTGCGGAGGCCGACGGCGCCCTGGCCGGTTACATCGTGGGAGAGATCCGCGCCTGGGAATTCGGGTCGCCGCCCTGCGGCTGGGTGACCGCCCTGACCGTCTCGCCGCAGGCGCGCGAGATGGGGATCGGCAAAGAGATGTTCGAGGAAATCACCCTGCTGCTGAAGCAGGAAGGTGCCGCGACGGTGCGCACCATGGTCGATCGCGACGACAAACTGACCTTGTCCTTTTTCCGCAGCCTGGGGATGCGGACCGGCAGGTATATCGAACTGGAGCTGGAGCTCGATTAGCCCGCCGGCACGACCCCGGGACGGACTATCAAAGTGGGGAATTATGAAGTTAAACAAAGCGAGCCTGTTCGCCCTTTTCGCCGTGCTGGAGCTGGCCAGCGATCCCGAGCGCCAGCTTTCCACCTCGGACATAGCCGACAAATACGGCATATCCACCCACCATCTCGCCAAGATCATGCGCAACCTGGTCCAGGAAGGGATGGTGCGCGCGATGCGCGGGGCCGGCGGCGGGTACCGCTTTGCCGGGAACATCAACAGGACCACCCTGTTGGACGTGATCCAGCTCTTCGAAAGGCTGGAAAGCGACCTCGACATGCCGCAACTCGGGGATCACGCGAGCGACCCGATCGTGGCGGAGTTGCAGAGCGTCAGCTCCGAGATCGACGACCTCACCAAGGCCGTGCTGGACACCATCACCCTGGCAACCGCCCTGAAAAGCTCGCGCCTGCGCGCCGAGGCCGCAGCCCAGAACAAGAACCCCTGACCCTCCCCCCCGGGATTCGGAACCACCCCCTTCACTTCCTTCAGCGTCCCCCCTAGCCACGGGGGGAGTGCGGAGTTGCCATGGAAGACAACCAAGCGCTCCAGCGGGTCCGAGGCTATCTGCGGGACCATCGCGTCGCGACCCTGGCCAGCTGCGGCGACCAGGGGCCGTGGGCCGCTGCGGTCTTCTACGCCAACCGGGGGAGCACCCTCTATTTCCTGTCGGCGCCCAAGAGCCGGCACTGCCTGAACCTGGCGCACAACCCGCAGGTCGCCGTCACCATCCAGGAGGATTACAGCGACTGGCTGGAGATCAAGGGGATCCAGTTCGAGGGGGTGGCCCTGGAGATCTCCGGCGCGGAGGAGGCCCTGGCCCGCAGGCTCTACGGCCAGAAGTTCCCCGTGGTCGGCCTGCTGGCCCAGGCGCCGGCGGCCATCGTCAAGGCCCTGGCCAAGGTGCGCTGGTACCGGATCGACCCGACCCGGCTTTATTTCGTCGACAATTCGCTCGGGCTCGGGAGCCGCGAGGAGATCGGGCTCCCCTTCTCCGACCTGGAGGATTGAATGCCGGAGCTCAAGCTGCGCATCCTGGAAATCCTGCGGCCGCCCCAGCTGGCCAGTTTCGCGACCGTCACCGGGGGGGGGAAGCCCTGGGTGCGCTACGTCTTTTGCCAGGCGGACGACGAGCTGACCATCCGCTTCGCCAGCTTCCGGGACTCCCGCAAGGTCGTCCAGATTCTTGGCGACCCCGAGGTGCACCTGACCTGCGGCGCCGGTTCTCCGGGTCAGCCGCGCTACCTGCAGGTCCAGGGGCGCGCCGAGTTCTGCACCGACAGCGCCGAGCGGCATGGCTTTTGGAAGGGGTCCCTGGAGCAGTACTTCAGCGGGCCCGACGACCCGAACTACGGCGTCGTCGTGGTGCGCCCCTACCGGATCGAGCTCTGCACGCCGGGCTCGCCGCAGCCCGAGGTGTGGGACAAGGAGGGGGGGCCATGACCGTCATCGAGGGAGAGCTGGTGCGCGGCCTGGGACTGGCCGGCGACCTGACGCAGATCGATTGGGTGCGGCGCCGGCTCATCGACCTGGTCGGCATCGACCCGCACCCCGGCACGCTCAACCTGGTCCCCTGCGGCGAGCTCGACCGGGAGCGCTGGCGCGCCTGGTGCCGGCTGCCGGGCGAAACCCTGCAACCGGAAGCCCCGGGCTTCTGCGCCGCACGCTGTTATCCGGTGCGCCTGGAGGGGTGGCTGCCGGCCGCGGCGCTGGTGCCGGAGAGCGCGGATTATCCCGGGGACAAGATGGAGCTGGTCGCCGCGCTGCCGGTGCGCAGGGAGCTTGGCCTGGAGGACGGCGCGCGGGTCAGGGTGGAGCTGTGCCAGCCGCTCGCCGCCCGGGCCGTGCTGTTCGATCTCGACGGCACCCTGGTCGATTCGATCGGCGCCTACCACGAGGTGGGACGCCTCGCCGCGGAGCCGTACGGGTTCGAGTTCAGCCGCGAGTACGTGCGCCTCTGCATGGCGACCGGGATCAGCTTCTGGAGGGGGGTGATCCCGCCGGAACGGGCTGACGGTGCCGCGCTGGCTAAGGAGATGTCCGCCCACGCCGCGCGCGAATGGACGCGGGTACTGCGCGAGTCCGGCACCCTGTTCGAGGGGGTGGCCCAGACGCTGGACGCGCTCAGGTCCATGGGGATGCGGCTCGGCATCGTGAGCGGCGCCAGGCCGGAAGTCATGGAACTGCTGGAGGCACAGGGGCTCCTGGACCGTTTCGACACGGTCGTTCTGGGCGGCGACGTCTCGAAGGCGAAGCCCGACCCGGAGGGGATCTGCAGGGCCCTGAGCGCGCTGAAGGTGGCGCCGGAGGCCGCACTCTACGTCGGCGACACCCCGATCGACATCCAGGCGAGCCGCTCGGCCGGCGTGCGCGCTGTGTGCGTCCTCACCGGAGCCGCCGACAGCGCCCTCCTCTCCGCCCACGGTCCGGACCGGATTATCTCTTCGCACGCGCGGCTCCCCGCGCTGGTGACCCCCCTGCCCCCTCCCCCCCACACCAGGCCTCCCACACCACGCTGAAGGAGCAGACAAGCCATGCCCTTTCCCGCCGACGAGCCCTATGATATCCACACCATCCTGGACGAAATGCGCGACGAGTACTGGCAGGGGCTGGAGCAGGCGGAATCCGGGGCCAAGGAGCTCCTGGAATGCCTGGTCTTCGTCCTGGGCGGAGAGCGCTTCGCCTTTGAGACGCAGTTCGCCTCCGGGGTGGTCCGTATTCCCAGGCTGGTCCGGGTGCCGGCAGTTCAGGAACTCATCGTCGGCATCTTCAACCTGCACGGCGAGCTTACCGCAGCGATGGACATCCGCCCCATGCTGGGCCTGCCGCAGCCGGAGCTCACCAAGACAGGAAGGATTCTCGTGGTGAAATCCGAGAATTTCTCAACCGGCATCCTCGCCGAGGCGGCCCTCGGGATTCAGGAACTCTCCCGGGAGGACTTTCACCCCGTGCCCGACGGGGTCGACGGGGGGCGCAGGTTCGTCAAGGGACGGTTCAGCGGGGAAGCCGGTCCGATCATCCTGATGGATCTGGAGGCCCTGCTCGCCTCACCGGAGATACTAGTGGGGGCGCCATAAACGACTCAACGACTCAACGACTCGACGACTCGACGACCCAACGACTCAACGACCCAACGACTCGACGACTCGACGACTTAACGACTCAACGACCCAACGACCCAACGACCCAACGACCCAACGACTCAACGACAGAACGAGGCCCCTATGTCGAAGAAACTCTCCGTGAAAATCGTCTGCATCCTCATCATGGTAATGATCGTCATCGGAACCGCGTTCTCGGTGTACTTCATCCACGCGCGCAGTGCCAGCATGGAGGAGGAACTGCTCTCAAAGGGGAGAATCCTGGCACAGACCGGAGCCAAGTCGATGGAGCGGATCCTCACCGAGACGGAGCGGGGCGGCCAGCTGACCCGGGACCAGCTCTTCGACGAGCACTACGTCCCGATACCGGACACGGAGCCTCAAAAGTACCACAGCCAGTTCGACGCGTTTACCGACAGCGCGGTGCGGCCGCTGGAGGACGAGTTCCTCAAGGACGACCAGGTGGTGTTCGCCGTGCTGGTGGATAAAAACGGCTACCTGCCGACCCACAACACCAAGTACGCTGCGCCCCTTACCGGCGACCGGGGAAAGGACAGGACCGGCAACCGCTCCAAGCGGATGTTCAACGACGAGGTGGGACTCGCCGCGGCGCGCAACACCACTCCCTTCCTGAAGCAGGTATACCAGCGCGACACGGGCGAGACCATGTGGGACCTCTCGGCCCCGGTGTTCGTGGACGGCAAGCACTGGGGCGGTTTCCGCGTCGGCTTCTCCATGCAGAAGACGGAGCAAAAGATCGCCCAGCTCAGGAACCAGATCATCGTCTCCATGCTGCTCATGCTGGCCATCTCCAGCCTCACCATCCTGCTCGTGGTGAGCCGCGCCGTCCGGCCCCTGCTCACCCTCACCGACGCGGCCCACCGGATCAGCAGAGGGAACCTGGACGAGACCATCGCCGTCGAGAGCGACGACGAGATCGGGGCGCTCGCCGAGGCGTTCAACCTCATGACGACGGTCATCGTCAGGGACCTGAAAGAGGAGATCGGCAGGAGCGGACGCCTGCTCGCCTCCGTGAAGCAGGCGGTGATCCAGCTCTCAGGCGCCGCCCACGGGATGATGGCGATCAGCGCCCAGCAGTCCTGCGGCGCCGCCCAGCAGGCGTGCGCGGTGCAGGAGGTCACCACCACCTCCGAGGAGATCGCCGTCAGCGCCAAGCTGATCACGGCCAACGCCCGGTCCGTCGAGGGGGTCGCCGAGGACACGGCCCTCAACTGCAACTTCGGGCGGGGCGACGTGGTCAACGCCATCGAGGGGATGGCCCTGGTGCGCAGCCAGGTGGAGAGCATCGCCAGGAGCATGCTGCAACTGGGCGAGAACTCGCAGAAGATCGGGGGGATCGTCGAGATCATCGACGAGATCAGCGACCAGACCAACCTGCTGGCGCTCAACGCCGCGATCGAGGCCGCAGGGGCCGGCGAGGCAGGCAAGCGCTTCGCCGTCGTCGCCAAGGAGGTCAAAAGGCTCGCGGACCGGACGGTGGAGGCGACCCGGCAGATCAAGGGGCTGATCGGCGAGATTCAGCGGGCGACCAACAACACCATCATGGTGACGGAGGAAGGGACCAAGGCGGTGGACTCCGCCTCCAGCCTGGTGGACAAGGTGAAGGTCTCCTTCTCCAGCATCATGGGATCGGTGCAGGAGACCTCCCGGACCGCGAAGGAGATCACCCTCTCCACCCAGCAGCAGACCTCCGCCTGCGAGCAGATGGCCCAGACCATGTCCGGGGTGCGCGACGTGGCTCAGCAGGTGGCGCTCTACGCAAGCGAGACGGAGCGCTCCATCACGGAGATCCTGGAACTCGCCCAGCGGCTCAAGGACATCACCGAAAAAGAGGCCTGACGAGTGTCCAAGTACCTGAAGATATTCTGCCGGGAGGCCGGGGAGCACCTCGCCTCGCTGCAAAGCGGGCTCCTGGTGCTGGAGAAGCAGCCGGGGAGCGCCGGCCTGCTGCACGAGCTGTTGCGTAACGCCCACACCCTGAAGGGATCGGCCCGCATGGTGGGCCTCTCTGACATCAGCGCCATCACCCACCTGATGGAGGAGCGGCTGAAGGGGATGGACCAGGGGAGCTCCCCGGTCGACGCCAGGGGGATCGACCTGCTGCTCAAGGGAGCCGACGCGGTCGCCCTGCTCACCGACGCGCTCTCCCGGGGGGAGGCGCCGGGGTTCGACATCGAACGCTTCGTGGAGGCTCTGGAGCGCGGCGACCTGGAGCGGGCGACCCTGGAGGGGGCCGCGGCGCGGGCCGGGCGGGAGGCGAGCGCGCCGCAGGCGCCCGGGGCGCCGGACGACACGGTCCGGGCCAGCGTCAAGACGCTGGACTCCCTGGTCAACCTGGCCGGTGAGATGATCATCAGCAGGAGGCGGCTGGAGGCCAGGCTGCCGCGGCTGCGGGAGATCGCGGGCGCCCTGGACCCCGCCCAGGCGGCCCCCCTGATGGAGTTCCAGCGCGAGCTCGAGGAGGACGTCCTGCATCAGGACCGCCTGATCGCCGAGCTGCACGAAAAGGCGATGGGGCTCAGGATGCTCCCGCTTAGGAGCATCTCGGACGGGTTCCAGAGGCTGGTGCGCGACCTCTCCCACAAGCTCGGCAAGGAGGTGAGGCTGGAGCTGGTCGGGGGCTCCATTGAGATGGACCGGGTGCTCCTGGAGGGGCTCAAGCCGATGCTGCTCCATCTGCTGACCAACGCGGTCTGCCACGGCATCGAGTCCCCCGAGGAGCGCGGCGCCGCCGGCAAGGACCCTGAAGGGGTGCTGAGCATAGCGGCAAGCCACCAGGGGGAAAGCGTCAGGATTGCGATCCGGGACGACGGCAGGGGGATGGACCCGGCGCGCATCAAGGCGAAGGCCCTGGCCCGGGGCGTGATCGACGAGCGCGAGGCGCAGGGGCTCAAGGACGAGGATGCGCTCTACCTGACCTTGCGTCCCGGATTCTCGACCTCCGATATCGTCACGGAGATCTCGGGCCGCGGTTTCGGCATGGACGTGGTACAGAGGAACCTGGAGCGGGTCAAGGGGAACCTCACCCTGAAAAGCGAGCTCGGCCGCTTTTCCGAGATCGTGCTGCAGCTCCCGCTCACCCTCTCGGTGCTCGGGGCGCTGGTCCTGCAAAGCGGCGGCGAGACCTTCGCGGTCCCGCTCGATTACGTGCAGGAGATTTTCAAGCTGCGCGAGGAGGAAATCACCAGGACCGGCGCCGGGGAGGAGGTCACGCTGCGCGGCCAGGCCACGGCGCTCTTTTCCCTGGCGGCCCTGCTCGGCCTGCCGGAGCGGACGGCGCCGGGCGGCGCGGCCGCCGGGTCGGCCCTGGTCCTCAAGCTCTGCGACCAGCGTATCGCCTGCAGGGTCGACGCCCTTTTCGGCAGCTCCGAGCTGGTGGTCAAGGGGCTCGGCAGGCAGTTCCGCAACGTGAGGTTCCTGCTCGGGGCCACCATCCTGGAAGACGGCTACCCGGCGCTGATACTGAACGTCCCGGACCTGTTCGCGGCCTGCGACGCCCCCGCCCCGCCCCTCCCCCGCCGGAACCCCGCCGCCCCCCCCCCCGCGCCGCGCCCCCGGCGGGTCCTCGTGGTGGACGACTCCATAACGACCAGGACCATGGAGCAGAGCATCCTGGCCACCCGCGGCTACCAGGTGCAGGTTGCGGTCTGCGGGGAGGACGCCCTGGAACGGGCGCTCGCCGGCCGGTTCGACCTGGTCATCTCGGACCTGGAGATGCCGGGAATCGACGGCTTCCAGCTGACCCGGGCGCTGCGCGCCCTGGACGCGTACCGCGACACGCCGATCATCATCGTCTCGTCCCTGTCGCGGGACGAGGAAAAGCGGCGGGCGCTGGAGGCGGGCGCCCAGGCCTATATCGTCAAGGGGAGCTTCGACCAGGAGGAGCTCCTGGAAACGGTGCAGCTGCTGATCGGTGGCGCGGCGCCCGGGAGGGCTTGAACTCCGCCGTCCCCTCTTTGGGCGCCCCCGCCAGCACCGATCACCGATGCCCCCGGCTGCCCCCTGATTCCCAGCGTGCCCGAAGCGGCCGGTCCCGCTACCTTTGCGGCATCATCTTGACGGCCAGCTGCCGACCGGTCTCCGTTAGGAACCAGCGGTCGATCTGGGCGGCTATCCATTGCAGATACCACACCCTGTCCTGGCGCAGGCGCTCGATATCGATGGCGAGCCCCCGCGCCGTGAAACGGAACAGCTTGTCGGCATCCTTTACTATCTTGTCGCTATCCGAGATCCCTTCGACACGGGAATCGTGACCGTCGACGATATCCAGGATCTCCGCCGTTTTGATCGGGTCGTAGTTCACCTGGAGCAGTATCTCCCGGGCGAGGCGTACCCCTTCGACCTCGTGAATCCTGCGCAGGTCCGGGTCGAAGGTCGGCCCGAACGCCTTGAGCTGCAGCTCCTCGGTGAGCATGATCCACCCCAGGTCATGGCAGAGGATCGCCGGGATCACCACCTCCGGGTCGCCCGGCTCATCCTCGAGCAGCCGGCAGGCGAAATGATAGGAATGCTCCACATGGACGTCGTTTTGCCGGGTATTCAGGTGAGGCTTGGCGAGGGCATAGATCTTCTCGTAAACTGCCTGCATTCTTGACCTCCGGTCCCGGGGCGCCGGGGCGACAGCCGGGGTAGCTGCCCGGGGGTAGCTTCCCCGGTCCGCTGGGCAGGCTTCCTCGGGCACGGCGCAGCGCCGGCGCAGGCAACAGGCCTGCGGCCGGCGAAAAACAGGGACAGGCCGGAGCCTGTCCCTGGCAGGTCGGGAAGAAGGTGAGACAACCGGCCCGGCGGGCACTGCCGACCAGCCTCAGTCGCCCAGGAACTCGCGGACGCTGGCGACGATCTCGGTAGCGGTGAACGGCTTACTGATGAAGCCGTTCACCCCCGCCTCTGCGGTGAGCCTCGTCAACTCCTCCGGACTCTTCGAGGACATGAACACGATGGGAATCTGCCTGCCGACCTCCTTCTCTCTCAATAGCTTGGCCTTTTTGTCTCCGTCGAGAAAGGGGAGCATGATATCGAAGATGATCAGATCCAACTTGTTCCGGGAAAAGATGTAGTCGTTGGCCTCGACTCCGTCGGAGGCGGTGAAGACGGCGTAGCCGGCCTCTTCCAGGGCGTCCCGGGCCATTTCCAAGACCAGATCGCTGTCGTCGACAATCAAAACCTTCTTCTTATCCATCGGGTCTGCCTCCATCGTCATTAATTTACCGCGGGTCCGGCGCAGCTGCGAGCGCTTTTCCCGAAGCTGCCCCGCACGCCGGCTAGCGGACGTTGACCAGGCAGCCGCTTTGCGCCTGCACGGCGACGTCGCCGCTTTTGATGCTCCCTTCCACCACGACGCCTTCCACGTAGTATTCACCCAGATCCTTGGTGATCTTTATCTTGCCGACTTCCGTCCGGTTCACGCCGGTGTTGCCAAGGCTCGGGGTTGTTCCTTCGTAGCGGTACACCGGGACCGTCGCATTGAGGCAGAATTCCTCCCTGGCCAGCTTGCTCCCTCCGTGAAACAGAGTGACCGTGTCCCCCGTCTTGGCGAAGGCGGCATTGGTCACCTGGACCGGGACTTGAGGGGGAACCGTGGCGCAGGAAGACATCACGAGAAAGAGTGCAAGCATGGCTGAAACCATCGTTAACCTTTTCACTCTGTTCATAACTTCTCCTTTATCCTTGGTTTGTCATGGGCTACCTATCGGCGGACCGGGAATCATCCGTTACGGGGGGCTTATCGGTCCGCACCCGCAGTTTTCCCCCATCTAGAAGGCGTAGATGATCTTAAACTGGGTCTGGGGCCCGGTAGCTATGTTCTTTGCGCCGTATTCCCAGTACTGCTTGAGGGTCATGCTGAACGGTCCCTGCTTCGGCCAGTATTTGAGACCGATACCGACGCCGCCGACCTCGCTTCGGCTGTCCGCCACCGTCGTGCCGTTCACCTTGTCGTCGGTCACCTGCCAGTAATTGTAACCGACCACACCGCCGATCACCCCGTTTTTAAAGCCGTAGCCCAAGGCCCAGTCCATGTGGAACTCCTGGCCCGGGTCGGTGTCGGCGGCGTGGTTCTTGGTGTTGAGGTCGTACATCAGCTTGGCCGAAACGTCGAAACCCTCCTTGAAGTAGGAGACCGCGAGGACCGGCTCGAAGGTCCAGATGTTTTTGGAAAGGATCTGGGTTGCGGGGTTGTTCGTGTCGTAGTTGCCGGTGGGCGCCCAGGTGTCCAGGGCGAAGACGGCATGGAGTTCCGGACCGAAGTGCCAGCCGAGGATCAGCGGGCTGAAGATGATGTCGCCGACCCCCTTGTCGCTGCCGACCAGGCCGCTTGAGGTTCCGGCAGTCACGTCGGCGCTGTAGGTGGGCAGGAAGGCCTGTACCGCCCAACTGGCGCCCAGGAGCGTGAAGGGGGTGACGTAGATCAGGCGGGGCACCTCGGCAAACACGCTGGCGTCGAAATTGGGGACGACACTGTTGCCGGAGTTGTCCTTGACCGCGTGTTTTTGGACCAGCAGCATGTAGTTCACCAGGTAGGTTCCCGGAGGGGGCAAGGCGCCCACGGCAAAATCCTCCACTCCGTTCGGGTAGTGTTGACCTCCCCCCGCCCAGCTCTGGGCGGCGACCAGCAGGGGGAACATGGCGGCAAGACAGAGAGTGGACAAAATCCTGCGAAAAGCGGTTTTTTTCATTTGAAACCTCCTGTTTGCACAGCAATACAGATGGCGCCCGACGGCCGGGCGTTTGCGGCAAGCACTGCTCACACGGCGACGTGCAGCGCCTCCTTGCGCTGCCCCTTCACTTCGTGGCCGGTCCAGCGCCGGAAAAGGTCGTGTTCGATACCCACCTGGTCCAGGGCCTTGCCGATGCTTTGGTGGATCAGGTCCATGATCGACTGGGGCTTGTGGTAAAATGCCGGCATCGGCGGCAGGATCACCGCGCCGTAGTCGGCCGCGCGCGACATGAGGTCGAGGTGCCCCTTGTGCAGCGGCGTCTCGCGGACCATCAGCACCAGCTTGCGGCGCTCCTTGAGCGTCACGTCGGCGGCGCGCACCACCAGGTTGTAGGTGAACGAGTTGGCGATCGCCGAGAGCGTCTTCACCGTGCAGGGCGCCACGACCATGCCGCAGGTGCGGAACGAGCCGCTGGCGACCGCGGCGCCGATATCCTTGTTGTCGTACACCACGCTCGCCAGCCCCTTGATGTCGTCCAAGGAATAGTCGGTCTCAATGCTGAAGTTGAGCGCCGCGGCTTCGCTCACGATGAGGTGGGTTTCCTGCCCCAGCTCCTTCAGCACGCGAAGCAGCTCCGCCCCGTAGATGACGCCCGTCGCGCCGGTTATGGCAACTATCAGTGGAAGACTCATGACTCACCTCTCGTCCTTGTCTCATGAAGGTGGTGGCTGCACGCCCCCCGGCGCCGGGGGGTGCGCCGTGCGAATCAGCATCTCTCCCGCACCGGGGAGTAGCCCGCCGCTTCCAGGGCGAACACGACCTGGTTCTTGTCGGGGGCGTGGAAGCGCAGCACGACCGTTTTCTCGGGGTATCCGTCGCTCGTGCCGGTGATGTTGTGCGCCACCGGATAGACCGCCTGCACGACGGCGCCCGCCGCCTCCGCCACGCCGGTGATGGCCCCCAGCACCCCGGGGCCGAGCCTGACCGCCGGCAGGGTGACGCCGTTACCCTTCTCCCAGGCTCCCAGAAGGTGCGCGGCGATCTGGAAAATCTCGTTGGCCGAGATGATGCCGACCGCCTGGTCCCCCTCCAGCACCGGGAACTGGGCCACCATCAGCTCCTTGCCGTAGCTCAGGCAATGCGCCATGGTGTCGTCGACGTGCAGCGTGGCGGGATTGCGCACCATGATGTCCCGGACCCGCAGCCGGTTCACGAAGAAGTTCAGCTCGTCCTGGTTCTGGGTGCGTGTCGTGTAGTGCCCCATGCGCAGCATGTTGTGCCGGGTCATCAGGCCGCGCAACCGCCCCTGGTCGACCACCAGCAGCGCGTTCTGGTTGTTGTCGATGAGCAGGCGCTTGGCTTCTGAGGCGAGCAGGTCGCTCGGGATCTTGATCGGGTTGGATTGCATCCAGTTGCGCACGTACATTGCCACTCTCCTTTTGGACAGCTTTTGCATCCCGGTGTCTCGCCCGGGGCTCCCTGGTTCTGTCCACCCGCCGGCGCACAGCGATCCCCGGGCGGCATCCGGAGCGCGGGCCGGGAAACCCGGGTCGGCCCGGTTACGCCGCAGCCGGCGCCCCCTGGTACAGCCGCACGAATTCGTCGACGGCAACCCGGGCAAATTCAGGCGTGTACAGGTGCAGGTCGACCTCCTTGACGCGGGACGGATCGTCCAGCTGCTCCTTGAGGCGCGCGACAAAGGCGGCGTCCGCCGCGGGGTCGTAGATGATGCGCCCCTCCATGTCCTGCGAGGACCACCCCTTGAGCGGAACCAGGAAGCTCCAGGGCCCCCTGGCCCGGTTCAGGCGCTCGGCGATGACCTCGGCGGCCTGGCGCAGTTCCGCCGCGGAGGTGCGCACCTGGACCCGCAGCGAGTCCTGCACGTACTGCGGCCGGTCCCGGGTCCGCTCCAGCATGTCGGGGCGGCCGCCGTAGGAGAGGATGTCCAGACCGCAGGGGGCGAGCACCATCGGTATGCCGGATTCCACCGCCGCCTTGAGCCGGTCCGGTCCGGGATCGCGGTTGCCCTGGAACAGGTTTTCCATGACCCCGCCGGTGCAGATGTCCAGCACCCCGTGGAAGGCGCCGGAGCGGATCATCTCCTCCATCGCCTTGTCACCCTTCCCCTGCGCGTGGCAGACGATCGGGGTGAAGCCGGCATCCTCCAGCATGGAGAGGGCGGCCTGCACGGCCATCTCGCCGAAACCGAAGGAGGAGATCGCCACGCACGGCTTGTCGAAGGTGATGTTGGTCCCCTGGGTCATCTCGACCATGCCGCAGATGGCGCCCACCGCGTTGATGATCTGCGCCTTCAAGAGCGGGTTCATCTTCACCACGTCGAGCACCGTGTGGTGCATGGTGATGTCGCAGGTGCCGACGTACTTGCCGACGTAGACCGGGTGGGCCGCCATGGGGGAAGCCATCAGCTTGGGCATGCCGAAGGGGAGGCTCTTCATGACGGAGGTGCCGACCAGCGAGGAGGTCCCGCCGCCGACCCCGAAGACCCCCTGGACCTTGCCCTCCCGCACCAGGTCGCCGACGATGGCGGTCGCGCCGGCGATCTGGTTCTGCATGGCCCGGTCGCGGTCCGAGCGGTAGTACTCCCGCACCGCCTCGATGCTCAATCCGCCGCGCTGCGCCACCTCTTCGCAGGTGATGTCGCCGGGAAAAGGAGGCGGCTCCTCCATGCTGAAGTCGAGGAAATAGGCGTTGTGCCCGCGCCCTTCGATGAGCGTCTTGACGAAGTTGATGTCCTCGCCGCGCGTGTCCAGGTTGCAGATGATGACGATTCCCTTTTTCGGGGCCATGTTCAGTACTCCTTCTTGGCGCTAAAAGTCCCGGCAGGCAGCGGCAGGAGCGCCTGCCGGGGTTCCCGATCACTTCTTCTTGACCGTCTCGGGCCGGGTCAGCCGCGGTATCATCTCCGCCACGGGGCTCGCCCCGGAGAAGCCGTACTCGTTCCAGCGGTCGGAGACCTTCTGCAGCACCGCGCGGTCCATGAAGATCTCGTTCGGCTTGTTCTTCCACTCGAAGGGGGTGGTGGCGTCCATGATGATGCGGCTCACCACGTCGCGCGCCTCGATGGGGAGCCCCGGATCGAGCGGCGTGGAGCGGCCGCGGTTGATGATCTGGGCCGAGCGCTTCGGGTCGAAGCGGGTGGCCAGCGCCCACCAGACCCGGTCCATGTCGTCCGCCTCGATGTCATGGTCCACGATGATGATCCCCTTGACCCCGTAATGCCCGGTGGTGCTCCCCATGACCGCGTCGGCGACGTGGTTCGAGTGCCCCGGATACATGGTCTTCACCGATACGATGACCCAGAAGCGGCCGGTGGCCGCGGCCGGGAAGTAGACGCTCTGGATGCCCGGCACCTTCATGGTCTCCAGGTCGTACCAGAGCGTGGCGGTACGGTTGATGGACTGGACCATGTGGGTGTCGTTGATCGGCTTGCCGACCGTGGTGGACCAGAAGACCGGCTTGGTGCGGTGGATGATCCGGGAAACCCGTATCACCGGCTTCGGGTAGTCCTTCATCTTGTTCCCCGAGTAATACCCGGTGTACTCGCCGAAGGGCCCCTCCTCCATCAGCTCGTCCGGGTCCATCCACCCCTCGACGATGATCTCGGCGTTGGCCGGCAGGGTGAGCCCGGTCAGGTCGGACTTGAACACCTCGATCGGGCGGCCGCGCAGGGCGCCCCCCACGTCGTACTCGTCGGTCTGGGCGCTCACCAGGGTGGAGCTGGCCAGGAACAGCACCGGGTCGCCCCCCACCACGTAGGCGACGGGCATCTTCTCGCCGCGCGCCTGGTACTTCTTCATGTGGAATTCGCCGTGCTTGCCGGCGATGATCTGCGAACCGAGGATGTTCTTGCCCAGGATCTGCGAGCGGTAGGTCCCCAGGTTGGTCCAGCCGGTGTCCGGGTCCTGGGTCACCAGGTAGCCGGAGGTGCCGAAGAAACGGCCGCCGTCGTCCGGATAAAACCAGGGGGCCGGAAAGTTCTCCAGGTCGATGTCGTCCCCGGTGATGATGTTTTCCATGACCGGCGGATGCTCCACGAACCTCGGCTTGATCATCTGCTTGGTGGTGAGCTCCATCCACTTGCGGGAGAGCTGGCACATGGTGAGCGACGGGTCCTGCTCCAGGCAGATCGCGATGCGCTGGGGGGTCGTGAAGGCGCTGGTGAAGACCGGGATGGTGTGCCCCTTGACGTTCTCGTAGAGCAGCGCCGGGCCCTTCTGCTCCTCGTTCACCTTGGACACGTGGGCGAGCTCGAACTTCCAGTCCACCTCCGCCTTCACCCGGTGCAGCACCCCGTGGGCCTCCAGGGCCGCGATGTAGCTGCGGATGTCGTTGATCGGTTGTACATCCTTGGTAGGGCTCATGTTCTCCTCCTGATTGATTGGTTTATTTGACAGGGCAAAATGCCGCGGCTGCGCGTCGACTCGCTACTTCACCCGTTTTCCCTCGAGCATGCTGGCCAGGATGTAGTCCATGGCGGAGACCCCCGCCTTGGCGACGGTCTGCTGTTTCTGGCTCCAGACCGTTTCCGGGCGCGCCTGCAGGATGAAGATGTTGCCGCCGAAGGGGAGGTCCTTGTCCACCGCCCACTCCACGTCCATGGCGCGGCCGTAATGTTTTTCGATCTGTTTTCCCATCCAGGCGAGCTGGGTGATTTCGTCATCCATGAGCGACTGCACCCTCTGCCTCTCCAGCGGCACCTCTATCTTCTGGGACTCCTGGGTCTTGGAGTCCACCGTGTAGTAGATGTCCTTGTGCGAGATGGTCCGTTCGATGATGTCCAGGGTCACCTTGTTCACCACGAAGTTGTCCGGCGTCACCTCTCCGGAGACCACCGACTCCCCGAAGCCGTAGTTCGAGTCGATGACGATGACGGAGCGGTCGCCGTTGGTCGGATGCAGGGTGAACATGACCCCTGCGGTGAAGGAGTTCGCCATCTTCTGCACCCCGACGCTGATGGCGACCAGGTCGTCGGCGTACCCCTGGTTCATCCGGTAGGCCATGGCCCGCCCCGTGTACAGGCTGGAGATGCAGCGGCGCATCTGGCTCAGCACCTCGTCCGCGCCCCGCACCCAGAGATAGGTGTCCTGCTGGCCGGCGAAACTCGCGCCGGGAAGATCCTCCGCGGTGGCGGAGGAGCGCACCGCCACCGGGACCGCCGGCACGCAGCTGCGCACCGAAAGCCTGCGGTAGTTCTCGGCCACCAGGTCCTCGATCTGGGCCGAGAACGGCTGGGCCTCGATCAGTGAGCGGATCGCCGCGCTGGTCCGCTCCAGGGCGTCCATGTCCCGGGGGTCGAGGCCGACCAGGTGGGCCTGGACCTCCCGGTCGATCCCGGCGTCGGCCATGAAGCGCCGGTACCCCTCCGTGGTGAGCGCGAAACCTGGGGGGACGCGGACTCCGGCGTTGATCAGCTCGCCCAGGGAGGAGCATTTCCCCCCCACCAGGGGGACCGAGTCCCTCCTGCACTCCTCCAGCCAGCAGACCATCGGGAGCCCCGTGGCCGGCGAGATGCTCTGCATCCTGCGCTCCCGGGGGGTGCCGACGCCGGCGCTCATGCCCGCTGCATTATTCATGATCGATCTCCTTTATCCGAAGGCACCAGCCGCGCCCCGCCTCACACCGCTCCCGGCACGGCCTCCGCCGCCGCCTCGAAGAGTTCGCGGCCGCTCGCCCCGCGCTCGATGTTGATGACGCCGGTCGAGCCGTCGACGCGCAGCAGCATCCCCGTCCTGATGATCTTGGTGCCCAGGCCGGTCCCTACCACGGCGGGGAGGCCGTATTCGCGGCAGACGATCGCCGCATGGCTCATGACGCCCCCCACGTCGGTGACCGCCGCCTTGATCTTGGCGAAGGCGGGGGCCCAGGAGGGGGAGGTGGTGGGTGCCACCAGAATCTCCCCGTCCTGCAGCAGGCGGATGTCGTCCGCGGTGCGGCAGACCCGCGCCCTCCCCTCCACGACGCCGGGGCTGCCGGCGAAGCCCTTGAGGACCTGGATGCTTTCCGGGTCGGCGTTGTCCTGCACCTCGGCCCAATCGGAGATGGAGGAGTTGGTCACCCCCCAAAGCACGATGGTGAAAGGCTCCTGGATCACCTCCGGCGCGGTGCCGATGGCCGGCGGCGGGCTCCAGGCCTGGAATTTCTCCATGACGGACTTGCGCCAGGCGACCTCCTTGGGCCACACCTTGGGACCGCGCGGCTTCACCCCGGTGGCCCAGGCGGTAACCATGTCCCAGAGCCCCTGCTTGATCTCGTCGCGGCGCAGGTACCAGATGTCCTCGACGTCCTCGATCATCTGGTGCTCCACCATGATGTGGGAAACCTCGCGCATCTTTTTCCAGAACACGGTATGGAACCAGTGCTCGACGTAGAACAGGTGGTTTTCCACGTAGGGGAAGACCGTCTTGGCGGTGTTCAGCAGGTCGTCGAAGGTCTTGCGCTCCTCGTCGGTGTTGATCAGGTCGCGGTACTCGGCGATGATCCGGTCGCGCTCGGCGCTGACCTTCTCCATGGGGCGTTCGATCTCGAGCCCCTTCTTGAGATGGTCGATGTAGGTGGCGATGCCCGACATCGGGATGTTGAGGTCGTCGTTCCAGCTTTTGTCGGCGTGGGACCAGCCGGTACCGGTGGAGACGTGGAACCACGGGTAACGCGCCTCCTCCAGGGCGGCGAGCCACTTCAGACCGGCGGGCGTCCCCTGCATCTCGGCCTGGATCCCGGTCCACTCGCTGTTGTTGACCAGGACCTGGTCGACCCCCAGCTCGATCGCCTTCCTGGCCAGTTTTTTCAGCTCGTCGTCGGAGCGGTACATGATGACGTCGATGCCGGCGATCATCTGCGTCACGCGCTGCAGCGGGGCGCTGGGGAACAGCTTCTGCACGAAGTCGAGGAAGAAGACGTAGGCGGCGTACCCCAGGTTGAGGAACTCGAAGTGATACTGCCAGCACTGGATCCCCATGTTGATCAGGTCGTCGTAGGCCCTGATGAGGTGAAAGCCCTTGGACTCGCCGAGCCCCCCGGTCACCACGCTCATCTCCTCCAGGTCGGGGAGCCGCGGGATCGGCAACTCCTCGATCTGCTTGATGAGCGCCTTCATCTTCACTTCCCACTTCGCCTCGAGATCGTTCCAGTTCTGGTAGTAAAAACCGGCGCGCTCCATGAAATTGGGGACCCGGGCTCCGATCTCCGCCGGGTCCAGCACCGGTACCGGCGAGACGTAGATGTAGCCGTTGATGATGCGGTGATCGACCCCGCGCACCGGCGGGACCTGGAAGATGCGGTTGTTGAACTGGGAGAGCCCGAGGTACCAGGCCTCGTCCCAGATGGTGTCGAAGGGGTAGATCGCCTCGGGGTAGTGCAGCCCGTCGTAGAACCAGAAGGCCTTCTCCTCGTACTCCTTGCGCTCCTGGTCGTCGGTCACGAACTGATACTGGTACGGGTACATCCTCTCCCAACCTTCCGTTCCGGGAATGGCCTTGAAATCGTGCGGATTTGGAAATTTCATTTCGTCTCCTTTTTGACCCCTGGATGCCGTCATCGTGTCTGGACGCCCCTCTCATGCCGCGGCGCTGTCCCGTACGCCGCGCTCTATGGCAAAACGAAGTTATTGGATTATTTGCGGTCGCAAACCCCGGAAAGGCGGGCGTGGTCCAACTACCTTTCGCATGACGAGGTATCAGCACTACTCGTGCCAAACATTGTTTTTATTATTCACCCCTGGGACGGGCGGTCGGGGCCAAGCCTGGAAAAGCGCAGCAAACGCGCGGGGTGGTCGGGTGTGGGGGGGTCGGGCCGGCGGGAAATAAGGTCTCTGCGGGTCGAGCCGAACGGAGGCCCGGGGCAAACGGCAGTTGACGTTTTTGTTAAAAACCCTCGGGTGCAGCGGAGCGTTTTGACAATTAGGAACAGGTGCCGGTGACCCGGCCCCCCGACAGCGGCTTCAGCGTTCCGGGCGCCCGCTCCCGGCATCCAGGTGGCCGCCCAACTGCGCGAGGGAAAGGGCTGCAACGGTCATGGCGTTGTTTATCGCGCCACCCGCGACGCACCCGGGGATATCCCGGGGGTCAATTAGCACGACCTCGATATCCTCGCCCGGGTCCTGCCGCTGCCTGGCAACCGGGCGCACCTCCCGGGCCAGGTAGATCCAGACCCGGTTGGCCAGGAGCGCCGGCTGGGGATAGAGCGCGCCCAGGAGCAGGGGCTCGCTGCCGGCGCCGTAGCCGGTTTCCTCCGACAGCTCCCGCACCGCCCCCTGCTCGGGGCGGTCGCCGGCGACGTCGTGCAGGCCGCCCGGGACCTCCAGGCTCGCCCCGCGCGAGCCGTGCCGGTACTGCCTGACCATGACCAGCTGACCCTGGTCGGTGAGCGGCACCACCAGGAGCCAGTCGACCATGCGGATGACCTGGAAGTCGCGCTCCCCCCCGGTGCGGGGTGACCGGGCCCGGTCGCGGGTGACCCGGAACAGACGGTTCTCGAAGACCTGCTGTGAGGAGATCAGTTCCCAGGGGCGGATTTTCGCGCCAGCGGCCCCACTGGTGATGTCGTCTTGGTCCATGGCGCTCCCCCTCCTGTCACCCGGTGCTGTCGCGCTCAGTCCGGCCATCCGGCCGCGCTGGAGCATCTGCAGCACGACATATGCCAAACAACGTTATCTGGTTTCCGCCCCGCACGCCGGAAGCACCACAAGCGCTCCCAGAGGCCAGCCACTGCCCCGACCGTTCAGGGCTGTCTCCCCCGGGACCGGCCCGGGGGTGAGACGAGACCGCTCTCCCGGTCGGGCCCGAAAGTCGGGCGCCAGCGCTTTTTCGTGCTTGCATATTCGCGCCGGCAGCTATAGTATAACACCGGTTTAGGATTAAACATACCGTGGTAGCACTGGATGCACATGAATCAACGCGTCATTTTTTTCGGGGCGAATCATGACCAAGCCACGCAGAGTAGAATCGACCGCCTGGGACACGACTAACAGCGACCTGCGGGCCCGGCTGCATTTCTGCGCCGACACCGGCCAGATCTGGCTGCACGAGCACCGCATGCTGCTGGTGCATTCTGAGGCGCAGGCGACCCTGCGCTGGGAGCTGATCGAAACCCTCGGCATGGACCGGGCCCGTGGGTTTCTGGCGCGCATGGGGTACGCGGCCGGCACCCGTGACTTCGAACTGGCCCGCACCCGTTCCAAAAGCGGCAGCGACCTGGAGGTTTTCATGACCGGGCCCTACCTGCACATGCTGGAGGGGGGCGCCAAGGTCACCCCGATCAAGGTCCAGTTCGACCGGCTGGCCGGCAGCTACTACGGCGAGTTCCTCTGGGAGAACTCCTGGGAGAGCCAGTGGCACAAGTACCGCTACGGCGTCGGCGACGAGCCGATGTGCTGGAGCCAGCTGGGCTACGCCTGCGGCTACACCTCGGCTTTCATGGGGCGTCCGATCCTGTACAAGGAAGTGGAGTGCTCCGGCATGGGGGCCGCCAGCTGCCGCATCATCGGCAAACCGGTCGAGGAGTGGGAGGATGCCACCGACTACGACCGTTTTTCCAGCCGCGAGTCGATCGCCGAAAAGCTGATCGAGCTGCAGACCCAGGTCGTGCAGCTCCGCTCGGCCATCAACAAGGAGACGCTCCCCGCCGACATCATCGGCAACTCCCCCTCCTTCCGCGCAGCCTACGAGCTGCTCATGCAGGCAGCGGGGAGCCAGATCACCGTGCTGCTATTGGGAGAGACCGGCGTCGGCAAGGAGGTGTTCGCCCGCACCCTGCACCGGATGGGATCGCGCCGCAACGCATCGTTCATCGCCATCAACTGCGCCGCCATCCCCCACGACCTGGTGGAGGCCGAGCTGTTCGGCGTGGAAAAGGGAGCCTTCACCGGCGCGCTCACCTCGCGCTCCGGGCGCTTCGAGCGGGCCAGCGGCGGCACCCTCTTCCTGGACGAGGTGGGCGACCTCCCCCTCTCGGCCCAGGCCAAGCTTTTGCGCGTGCTGCAGGAAGGGGAGATCGAGCGGCTGGGCGACCACAAGACCCGCAAGGTCGACGTGCGCCTGGTGGCCGCGACCAACGTCAACCTGAAACTGCTGGTCAGGGAGGGGAAGTTCCGCTCGGACCTCTACTACCGGCTCAACGCCTACCAGATCGACATCCCGCCGCTTCGGGAGCGCAAGGAGGACGTGCCGCTTTTGGCCAAGAACTTCCTGGAGAAGTTCTCCGCGATCCACGGCAAGAAGCTGCGCGGCTTCACCGACAAGGCGAAGCGGACTCTGCTCGCCTATTCCTGGCAGGGGAACATCCGCGAGCTGCAGAACGTCATCGAGCGCGGCGTCATACTCGCCCCGAGCGGCACCCGCATCGAGGTGAGCCAGATGTTCTCGCCCTGCAAGGACGAGCTCCCCCCCGAGTTCGGGCTGGACAGCGAGGGGGGGCTCGGCCTCAGCAACGGCTCCGAGCGCTGGGAGACCGGCCGCGACCTGTGCGAGGCGGTATTCAACGGCTTCACGACGCTGGACCAGGTCGAGGCGATGCTGGTGCAGACGGCGGTCGACAAGGCGCGCGGCAACCTTTCCGCCGCGGCCAGGCTGCTCGGCCTTTCCCGGCGCCAGCTCTCCTACCGCCTGAACCGGCTGCACGACGACGCGCCCGCGGAGTTCGAGGACTGACCGGGCCCGCTCCTTTGAACCGGAGAGCGGCGCCGGGTCCCGAGCCGGTGCACTCCTCCTGCAGCGCTCACCCGGTGCACGGGGTAGCTGCGTCAGCACCGGAGATTATCCCTTGACGCAAAAGATGCATTATGGTACCAATTTACTCTAATGGCACGGACGGGGGAGCATCCTCAGGGCCGGAGCGTTGCGGCCGGTAAACTTCATGATCACAGATGTGTTATTATAATAATGATAAAGCCGCGGGCTCGATGCCGGCCGGTACACGGGAGGAAGAGATGGGGAACTTCATCGATTTTACGGGACGGACAGCGGTGGTGACCGGCGGGGCGCGCGGCATCGGGCTTGCCATCACCCGGGCACTGATCTGCCACGGCGCGACGGTCCATGTCTTCGACGTGGCCCCGGGCGAGGCGGGCGAGCGGTACCAGTTCCACAAGGTCAACATCGCCGATTCCGCCAGCGTGGCCGCCGCGGTCGCGGCCCTCCCCGACAAGGTGTCGCTGCTGGTCAACAACGCCGGCATCACCCGGGACAAGAGCATCGCCAAGATGACGGACGACGACTGGCAGTCGGTGCTGTCGGTCAACCTGACCGGCGCCTTCAACGTGGTGCGGGCGCTCGCTCCGGCGATGCGCGAGGCGGGCTACGGCAGGATCGTCAACATCACCTCCATCAACGGCATGCGCGGCAAGTTCGGCCAGGCCAACTACAGCGCCTCCAAGGCCGGCCTGATCGGCCTGACCAAGACCCTGGCGCGCGAACTCGGCCCCAAGGGGGTCACGGTGAACTGCGTGGCGCCCGGCATGGTGCTGACCGAGATGGCCCTGGCCCTGGACCAGGCGATCCTGGCCAAGGCCCAAAGCGAGTGCCTGCTGCCGGAGATGGCGGCTCCCGAGGACATCGCCAACGCGGTGCTCTTCCTGCTCTCCGACGCGGCGCGCATGATCACCGGCGAGGTGATCCGGGTGGACGCAGGGCAGTACATCTGAACCGGGCGAGGAACCGTCTGGATCCGCACCACAGAGGAGACAGAGGAAGACCGCAGAGTCGCACAGAGGCAATGGCAACCTCATGATGTGATTTTTCTCGGTCACCTTTGTAACCCGCGGTGCGGGCTTTGAATTTTATCTTCAAGGTTTTTGGTTTCTGCATAGGTTTTGGTTTCCTTCTGCAGAGCGGTTTTTCATCTACAGAGGTTTTGGGTTTCCTCTGTGTGGATTTTGATTTGCCTCTGTGTCCTCTGTGGTGAGGCCTGATTGTTTACCCAACGGGCGGAAAAAAAGGGGTGCTCCCAGCATGTCCGAAAATTCCAAAAAACTGCGCATCGACTTCCATGTGCATCTCGGCCTCTACACGATGCACCACCCCTGGGTGACCGAGTGGATGAAGCAGAGCATTCCCGAGGGGTACGGGGAGTACATCGCCCGCTACAACGACCCGGGCCAGTTCGAGGAACTGCTGGCGGCCGAGGGGGTCGATTACGCCTGCATCCTCGCGGAGCTGAGTCCTGTCACCACCGGCCTTTGCACCAACGAGCAGGTCCGGGAGTTCTGCACGGGGAGATCCAGGCTGATCCCCTTTTGCGACATCAACCCCAACCTGCACACCCACCTGGGGCGCGAGCTACGCCAGAAGGTCGAGGGCGAGGGTTTCCGTGGGGTGAAGCTCTATCCCACCTACCAGCATTACTACCTCAACGACCAAAGGATGTACCCGCTCTACCAGGCCGCCCAGGAGCTCGGCATCCCCGTCCTGATCCACACCGGCTCCTCCGTGTTCCAAGGGTCGCGCCTCAAGTACGGCGACCCGCTCCACCTGGACGACGTGGCGACCGACTTCCCCGAGCTGAAGCTGGTCATGGCCCACTCGGGACGGGGCTTCTGGTACGACCGGGCCTTCTTCCTCTCCAAGCTGCACCAGAACCTCTACATGGAGCTCTCCGGGCTGCCGCCCGCCAAGCTGATGGGCTATTTCCCCGAACTGGCCCGCAACACGGACAAGGTGGTCTTCGGCTCCGACTGGCCGGGGATGCCCTGGATCAGGCGCAACATGAACGCCATCGGGGCGCTCCCGATCCCCGCCGCCGGGGTGGACGACATCCTGGGCGGCAACGCGGCAAGGATACTGGGGCTTTGAGAGGCAACCCGGGCGAACGCGCGGCCGGTCCTCTCCGGAGCGGTCGGCCCGGCACTGGCACCCTATGATCAACGTATTGCGCAGGTACAAGGTATGGATCGCCCTGGTGCTGATCGTGGTCAGCGCCACCGGCGCCCTGTACTGGATCGAGCGGGCCAACAACGAGGTGCGGGCCGAGGCGCGCGCCCGCTTCTTCGAGCAGTACAACCGCCAGCAGTACCTGGTGGCGGAGATGGCCTCGCACGCACTGAACGAGCTGTTCGCCACCTTCCACCGCGACCTCGACCTGGTGGGAAGCCTCTTCGAAGGGAGGCAGGTCAACCGGGAGCGCGCCGGCCAGGTCCAGGGGAGCCTGGAGAAGATCTACGGCACCCTCGCCGGCACCCCGGTCTTCGAGCTGGTCGTCTACGACCGGAAGGGGACCGTGGTCGCCATCGAGCCCAACGACCCCTACACCCTGGGGCGCAGCTACGCCTGGCGCGACTATTTCCGCTGGGCGCGCGACAACAGGGACCCGGAACAGATGTACCTCTCCCCCTTCATGAAGATGGAGGGGGGGCTGCACCGGGGGGAGAAGGAGCTGATCGTCGCCAAGGGGATCTACGGGGAGGGGGGCGAGTTCCAGGGGGTCGCGGTCTGTTCGGTGAACTTCGACAGCCTGGCGGCAAGCCACGTGCTCCCGGTCCATATCGGCAAGCAGGGGCACGCCTGGCTGATCGACATCGACACCAGGACCATCCTGGTCGACCCCAACGGCAAGATCGCCGGGCGCAGCTTCGACGAGGCGCTGTCGCAAAAATGGCCCCGCCTGTTCCACCTGCTGGAATCCACCAGCAACGGCCAGCCCGGCAGCGGCTGGTACGACTACCTGGACCCGGACGACCCGCACCGCCAGGTGCGCAAGCTGGTGAGCTACCACCCGGTGCGCCTGGGTAACCGGCTCTGGATCCTGGGGGTCGCCACCCCGGAGCGCGAGGTGGAGGCCCTGCTCTCGCCCCTGCTGGAGCGGCAGGAGGCGATCTCGACGACGCTCTTGGTGACCATCCTGGGGGGCGCCTCCCTGCTGCTGGCGCTGCTCTTCAACTGGAACCGGGCGCTCTCCATCGAGGTGCTGCTCAACACGCGCGCCCTGGGCGAGACGCACTCGCAGCTGGAGTCGACCTTCGACGAGCTGCTGATCACCAAGAAGGTCGCCGCCGTGGGGCACCTCGCCCTGGGGCTCGCCCACGAGATCCGCAACCCGCTCTCCTCCATCCAGATGAACATGCAGATGATCCGCAAGAGGATCGCTCCCTCCGGGGTCCTGAGCGAGAACTTCTCCATCGTCGACGGCGAGATCCAGCGCCTGAACCACCTGCTGAAGGACGTGCTCGACTTCGCCCGTCCCCGCCCCCTGCGGCTGCAGCACGTCGACCTGGCGGAGATCATCAAGCGGCTGCTGCAGCTCATGTCGCAGCGCCTGGCCGAGCGGGGGGTCCGGACCGAGACCCACATCGAATTCCCCTTGAGCCTGGTCTGCGACCCGGAGCAGATCCACCAGGTGCTGCTGAACCTGGTGCTCAACGCCATCGAGGCGATGGACGGGGAGGACCGGCGCCTGGAGATAACGGCGAGCAGCACCGAGCACCAGGCCGTGGTCCGGGTCAAGGACTCCGGAGCGGGGATCCCGCAGGAAAAGCGCGAGCAGCTCTTCGACCCGTTCTACACGACCAAGACCTCCGGCGGCGGGCTCGGCCTGTCGATCCTGCAGACCATCGTCCTGCGTCACGGCGGGACGGTGACGGCTGAAAGCGAGCCCGGCCAGGGCGCGACGTTCGTCGTGGCCCTCCCCCTGACCGGGCCGGCCGACAAGGGAGCCTGACCCCATGAAGACCATCCTGATAGCCGACGACGACTTCGCCATCCGGCGCACCCTGGAGCTGCACCTGACGGAGGAGAGGTACACGGTCCTGACTGCGGCCGACGGCCGCGACGCGGTCGAGATCGCCCTGGACAGCGCCAACGACATCGACCTGGTGCTGCTCGACCTGCGGCTGGCGGGGATGGACGGCTTCGAGGTGCTGACCGCCATCAAGGAGAAGCGGCCCGAGCTGCCGGTCGTCATGATCACGGCCTACGACGACATGCAGACGGCGATCGAGGCGATCCGCCTGGGGGCCATCGACCACCTCGGCAAGCCGGTCGACCTGGACCACCTCGACGAGGTGATCGCCAAGATCTTCGAGATGAGCACCCTGTCGCGAAACGGCGTCACCTTCTGCGACACCCTGGATCCCCCCTTCGAGCAGAACATCATGGTGGGGCGCTCCCGGGCCATGAAGGAGGTGTACAAGACCATCGGCGCCGTGGCCGACTCCCGCGCCACCGTCCTGATACAGGGCGAGAGCGGCACCGGCAAGGAGATGGTCGCCCGCGCGCTGCACTTCAACTCCTCCTTCAAAAACCGCCCCTTCATAGCGGTGGCCTGCTCCTCGCTCGCCCCGACCATCCTGGAGAGCGAGCTGTTCGGCCACGAGAAGGGGGCCTTCACCGGCGCCTACCGGACCAAGCCGGGCAAGTTCGAGCTGGCCCAGGGGGGGACGCTGTTCCTGGACGAGATCTCCGAGACCGGCCCGGAGATCCAGGTGAAGCTCTTGCGCTTTCTCCAGGAGCGCGAGTTCGAGAGGGTGGGCGGCATCGAGACCCTGAAGGCCGACGTGCGCGTCATCACCGCCACCAACAAGGAGCTCTCCGCCCTGGTGGCGAGCGGGGAGTTCCGCAAGGACCTCTTTTACCGGCTCAAGGTGGTCACCATCGACCTGCCGACGCTGCGCGAGCGCAAGGACGACCTGCTGCTGCTGGTCAAGTTCTTCCTCGGCAAGGTGCGCCACGAGACCGGCAAGAGCGTGGACATCGTGCCGCAGGAGACCATGAACCTGATCCTGGAGCACTCCTGGCCGGGGAACGTGCGCGAGCTGGAGAACACCCTGCGCCGCGCCGTGCTTCTGTCCTACGGCAACGTGCTGCTCCCCGAATCGCTGCACCTGGAGGGGGGGAGGAAGAGCGAGCGGCTCGGGCTGCTGCTGAAACCGCTGCACGAGGTGGAGCGCGAGCACATCGAAAACGTCCTGATCTTCACCAACTACGAGAAGAAGCGGGCCTCCGAGATCCTCGGCATCTCCAGGCCGACCCTGGACCGCCGCCTCAAGGAGTACGGGCTGGAGGACGCCCCCGCGAAGTAGCTCGACGCGCAGAGTCGCCAGACAACCCTCAGATCGGGAAAAGCCATGAAAGTGTTTTACGACGAGCGGCAATCGGTCCCCGGCATGATCTCCTGCAGCCCCTCAGCCGGCAAGCCGGCCCAGGTGCTGGAGAGCTGGAAAAGGCTCGGCATCTCCTTTGACGAGGAGAGGTTCGCCCCGCTCTCCCCCGGCGAGTTCGCCCTGGCCCACGACCCGGGCTACGTCCAGGGGGTGCTTTCCTGCGCGCTTCCCAACGGCTACGACAACCGCGACCCGGAGCTGGCCCGGGCCCTCCCCTGGGTCGCCGGGAGCATGGTCGCCGCCGCCCTGCACGCCCTGGCCACCGGCGAGGCCTGCTTCAGCCCGACCTCGGGGGCGCACCACGCCTGCTACGGGAGCGGCGGCGACTACTGCACCTTCAACTTCCTGGTCATCGCCGCCATCAAGGCGCACCAGGCCGGCGCCGCGCGGGTCGGCATCCTGGACCTCGACTATCACTACGGAAACGGCACCGACGACATCAGGGAGCGCCTCGACCTGGCCTTCCTCAGGCATTACAGCTGCGGCGGGGACCGGGAGGCCAAAGCGGCCGCCCCGGAGCGCTGGCTCAAGCGCCTCCCCGACATCGTGAGGGATTTTGCCGATGTCGGCCTGATCATCTACAACGCCGGCGTCGACTCGCACATCGACGACCCGCTGGGGGGCAACCTCAGCACGGAGCAGCTGGCCAGGCGCGACCGGATCGTCTTCGACGTGGCCCGGGAAATCGGGGTCCCGATCTGCACCAGCCTGGCGGGCGGCTACCAGGTAGCCCGGGACGGGAGCATCGCCGCCGTGCTCAGGCTGCACGACGCGACCTTCGTGGCGGCCTGGGAGATGTTCGAGTCGTGCGGCAAGAACCACCACCGGGAGACCTGGTCCCTCTGGTGAGAGGCGAGGGGGATTCTGCTGAGAGGAGCAAGGGTGGAGTCGCCGGCGGTACCGCACCTGGCGCCTCCCCTACCCCTCCCCCGCTCCGGGAGGTTTTGGAGTCAGGCGGCAGATGCGGGCCATGTGCCACGGTCAGCCCGACCGGCTCTGGGCCGCCCGGGAAGCGAGCCGGCCAGCCGGGAGCTAGCCGGAGAAACCGCTGCTGGCCGTGCCGTTTTTGGGCGCCTCGGACGGCCTGACGGCTCCCTGCGGCCCGCCACCCGCCGGCTGGGGGAAGTGGAATTGCATGTGGTAGGTGTCGGTTTCCTGGGAATAGACCACCGAGTGTCCGAGCCTTCGGTGATAACTGAGCATCGCCTCGTTACTCGGCAGAATCTCCGAACAAAACCCCTCGATGCCCTGCTTCATGGCATGTCCCTCCAGCCGCCTCAGCAGGTAACGTCCCAGCCCCAGCCTGCGGAATTCTTCGTGGACCACGACGGCGGTTTCCGCCATGTTGCTGCGCGGGTTGACCGCGTAGCGCGCCACCGCCACGATCCTCTCGGCGTTATCCTCCTGGAGAAAGACCGCCAGCGCCATGCGGCTGCGATAGTCGACGCACACCAGCTTGGCCGCCTCGCGGTGGGTCAGCTGCAGCTTCGGGGCAAAGTACCGGTTCAAAATGGTCTCCGGTGAATGGCTGTAGAAGAACTCCTGCAGCGACCGTTCGTCCGTCGCCTTGAGCGGCCGGACCGTCATGAGCGTCCCGCCGAAATCCCGCTGCTCCTCCAGTTCCTTCGGGTAGTGGTCCAGTGCCTGCTGCCACACCTGCTCGTCCTCGTAGACGTAGTGCTTCTGCTTGACGAACTCCAGGAGCTCCGCGCGGAAGTCGGGGTGGGCGATGGAGATCAGGGCGAGGGCACGATCCCGGATGGTCTTGCCGTGCAGGTAGGCGACCCCGTACTCGGTCACCACGTAGTGGGCGTCCCCGCGGCTGGTCACCACGCCGGCGCCGTCGTCGATGCGGTGCACGATGCGGCTCAGGGTCCCGTCCTTGGCCGTGGAGCGGATGGCGACGATCGGCTTGCCGCCGCGGCTCATGGCGGCCCCGCGGGCGAAGTCGACCTGGCCTCCGATCCCGCTGTAGAACTTGTAGCCGATGCTGTCGGCGCAGATCTGCCCGGTGAGATCCACCTGGAGCGCCGAATTGATCGCCACCACCTTGTCGTTGGCCGAGATCACCCGGGGGTCGTTGACGAAATCCGAGGGGTGGAATTCGACGCAGACATTCTCGTCGACGAAGTCGTACAGCCTGCGGCTCCCCATGACGAAGCTGGTGACCGTCTTGCCGGGATAGATCTTCTTCAGGCGGTTGGTGATGTTCCCCTGCTCGATCAGGGGGATCAGGGCGTCGGAGAACATCTCGGTGTGGATGCCGAGATCGCGCTTGTCCTCCAGGAACCCCAAAACGGAGCTCGGGATGGTGCCGATCCCCATCTGCAGACAGCTGCCGTGCTCGACGAGGCGCGAGATGTGATAGCCGATCTGCAGCGTCACCTCGTCGGCTTGCTGGGCGACCGACTCGAGGATCGGCTGGTCGATCTGCACCAGGAAATCGATATCCCTCAGGTGCACCTGGGTCTCGCCGCGGGTGCGCGGCATGCGGGGGTTCACCTCCGCGATGACCAGCTTGGCGCGCTCGAGCGCCGCGCGCTGGATGTCCACGTTGATCCCCATGGAGCAGTAGCCGTGCCGGTCGGGCGGCGACACCTGCAGGAGGGCCGCATGGTTGCCGCACTGCCCGTGGCGGATCAGCTCGGGAATCTCGCTGAGAAAGATCGGCGTGTAATCGGCGCGCCCCTCGCAAACGGCCTGCCTGATGTTTTCACTGATGAAGAACGAGTTGTGGCGCAGGCGGCCGGCATTGTGCTCATTGATGTAATCGACCGGCCCAAAGGACAGCAGCTGGATCAGCTCGATGTCGTGAAACCTGTCGGAGTTTCTGGTCAGTGCGGCGACCAACTGCTGAGGTATGGCGCAGCCTGATCCCACGAAGACGCGCCAGCCGGACTGTATCTGCCTGACCGCCTCATCTGCCGTAGTCAGTTTTTTGAGATGAAGCCCATAAAAGTTATTGTTCATTGCAATCTCCAAATCATACGTTACTATATCAAGGTGGTGTGAATCTGGCTCAGGGCAAGACTCCAGGCGCGAGCTTAAGGGATGTTAATGCGAAGTCGACTCTACACCGAACGCACCGGGCATCATTGTTGTCTGCAGCGCCCTGGGCGGGAGCGGGAAACCCCATCCTCAACGTTAGCATGTTATCACAACCTGGACCGTTTTGCCTCAGCTAATTACAACGGCAGCAACCGGCACAAAGCATCAGTCCGCACCGGCACCACCTCCGCACCATCCAATCGGAATCCATTTCCGCCCCGAGAATTCGTCAAATCGTTACACCTGTTTTCATATTTTTACACGAAACGCGCTGTCCGCTGGAAACCACATAACACAGTGGCGCCAGAACCGGATTTTTTCACTCAATAATTACGGCTTGTTACGGAAGATATTTAATAATTGTTGCTTTTTCTCCCAAATGGAGTTAGTTTTGCAAAACAGTATTTTACTTATCATGAGTGTAACGCCCAGAGGGCGCCACCCGGGTGAGGAAATTCTGTCAGCGGAGGAACGACGCCATGCCCTACAATCTCAATCTCCCGGAAACCTTCAATGCTGCCGACTACTTCGTCGACCGCAATGTCCGCGAGGGACGGGGTGACAAGGTTGCGGTCCGCTGCGAAGACCGGTGTTTCACCTACCGAGAGATTCAGCAGGGGGTCAACCGCACCGGCAATGCGCTGAAGTCCCTCGATATCCGCATGGAGGAGCGCGTAGCCCTGCTGCTGCTCGACACGGAGATTTACCCCCAGGCCTTCTTCGGGGCCATCAAGATCGGCGCCGTTCCGGTCTGCCTGAACACGCTGAACCGCTCCAAGGATTTCGAGTTCTACCTGAACGACAGCCGGGCGCGGGTGCTGGTGGTCGACGCCCTGCTGCTGGACCAGATCGATCCGATCCGCGCCAACTTGCGCTTCGTGAAGCAGATCATCGTGGCCAACGGGGAGGCCCCCGCCGGCGACCTGAGCCTGAGCGAGCTGACCGGCTGCCAGCCGGACGAGCTAGAAACCGCCCCCACCTGCCGCGACGACTCCTGCTTCTGGCTCTACAGCTCCGGTTCCACCGGCTCTCCCAAGGGGACCGTGCATCTCCAGCACGACATGGTGTACGCGACCGAGACCTACGGCAAGAAGGTGCTGGGGATCCGGGAGGACGACGTCTGCTTCTCGGCGGCCAAACTCTTCTTCGCCTACGGCCTGGGCAACGGGCTCTACTTCCCCTTCGGCGTCGGGGCGACGGCGGTCCTGCTCCCCCAGCGCCCCACCCCCGAGGCGGTGTACGACACGGTCAGGCGCCAGCGCCCGACCCTGTACTTCGGGGTCCCCACCCTGTACGGCCAGATGCTGGAGGACGAGGGGAGCATGGAAGGGGTGCGGCTCTGCGTCTCCGCAGGGGAGGCGCTCCCCGGCGACTACCTGAACCGCTGGAAGACGCGCTTTGGCCTCGACATCCTGGACGGTATCGGCTCCACCGAGATGGTGCACATCTTCATCTCGAACCGGCCCGGCGACGTGCGCCCGGGGAGCTCCGGCCGGGTGGTCCCGGGTTACGAGGCCCGCATCGTGGCCGAGGACCTGAGCGACCTGCCGGCGGGCGAGATCGGGATCCTGCTGGTCAAGGGGGACTCCGCGGCCGCCCACTACTGGAACAAGCACGAGAAAAGCCGCCAGACCATGATCGGGCACTGGATCAACACCGGGGACAAGTACTTTTGCGACGCGGACGGCTATTACTACTGCGCCGGGCGCTCCGACGACATGCTGAAGGTGGGCGGCATCTGGGTGTCGCCCAACGAGGTGGAGTCCTGCCTGATCCAGCACCCCTCCGTCCTGGAGTGTGCCGTGGTCGGCGCTCCCGACGAGAACGACCTGATCAAGCCGATGGCCTTCGTGGTCCTCAACAGGCAGCAGCAGGGGTCGCCGGCCATGGAGGAGGAACTGAAGAACTTCGTCAAGGCCTCCCTGGCGCTCTACAAGTACCCGCGCTGGATCCGGTTCCTGGACGAGCTCCCGAAGACCGCCACCGGCAAGATCAAGCGCTTCGAATTGCGGATCCTCGCCAACAGCCGGGACTCCGAGTACCACCCGGCTGCCGGCTGAGCCTCCTGCTTGAGCGGGGCGGCCGCCGCCCAGACGGGCGAGGGGGCCGCAAACCGGCGACCGGGCCAAGAAGCACCACTTATTAGGCATTTACGCACCAGTTAACCAAATTGGCAGGGAGCAGACATGAATCGCAGTACCTCGGATAACGAGCAGCGCAACGGCAAACGGCTCCTGCTGCTGGGCCTGATTTTCCTGGCCGGCTGCGCAGGGGCCAACGAGTCGGTCAACAGGGAAGGCTTCATCGAGATAGCAAACCCCGCTCTGACCATGTCCCCCAACGCGCCGGAGACCATCTGGGTGCCGCGCAGCTATGTGGAGACGGGAGTCCCCCGGGGCAAGGAGCTTGCCAAGAAGGGGTACGACGCGGTGACCGGCAAGGCACCCGCCGCCGTGCAACAGGCGGCTCCGGCCGTCGCGAACGCGCAGGCAGCAGCGGCACCTGCCCCCATGGTCCCCATGGTCCCCTCGGTCCCCACGGCCCCCGGGCCGGGCGGATTCGCCGACACGGCCGGCAAGCCGGCCGCCCTGGTGCCGCATTTCGGCCTCGTGGTGGCGCAGGACGCGACCCGGGTCTACTTCAACCTGGGCCGGGAGGACGGCGTAACGCCGGGACAAACGCTCACGGTCTACCGTGGGGGGACGGTGGTCAAGGGGCTCGGACTCGCTCCAGGTGAGACAGTGGGAACAGTTGAGATACAGGGGTTTGTTGGCAGCAATGGCAGCTACGGGGTCATGAAGCAGGGAGGATCGGTGAAAATAAACGATCTGGTCGGCTTCTAGTAGCTGAGGCGATTAGGGCAACATGAACGAACCCGCGAGCTTTTCAACTGCGGGGAAAACGGGAGGTGAGGCGGCAGGGGCATAGAGAATGGTTTACCTGGTTTGCATTTAGATGGTTATTAACTCTTAGAGGAGGCAGAAAAATGATTAAAAAGGTGAGTTTATTGGCAACAGCGTTGTTATCCGTAGCAGGCATGGCCTATGCCGAAGAGTCGGCTCCGTACAACTGTGACTTTTCTCCGTCCTGCGAAGTTGCGCCGGGTGTCTACGGCGCCATGGGTTCACCGGTCATGAGCAAGTTCAACCTCTCCATCGGCGGCTATGTCAAACTTGATTACGCGCACAATACCACCCCGATCGGCCCCCTGAGCCCGGGCGCCCCCGGCGGCGGCATCCCGATCAATAACCACAAGGAAGAATCGATCTTCACCGCCAAGCAAACCCGTTTCTGGTTGAAGGTCGCCGGCCCCACCTTCCTGGGCGCCAAGACCAACGCACTCATCGAAGCCGACTTCTACGGGCAGAGCTCCCTGGCCAACGAATTCGGCAACCTGCGCATGCGTCACGCCTACGGCAGCATGGACTGGGCCACCACCCAGGTCCTGTTCGGGCAGTTCTGGGATATCTTCGGACCGGCAGCCGCTGACACCATCGACTTCCGCCAGGGCGGCACGACGGGCGCAGCCAACAATCCGCGCGTACCCCAGATCCGCTTGACCCAGAAAGTGAACTTCACCCCGGACGAGTCGCTCAAGATCGTGCTCGGCGTGCAGAACCCGGTTCAGGACTCGGCCACCCAGGCAGCTCCGGTTGCGGGCCTCAGCACCATCTATACCGCGGGCGGCGACAACTCCGCTTCGACGACCGGCGGCTACGGCTCCGTGCCTAACTTCGCTGGCCAGCTCATCTTCTCCAGCAAGGCGCTGGGGGTCACCCCGGGCTTCATGGGCCTTGGCATGAGCCCGCTCCAGGTCGGTTTCTTCGGTCTGTACGGCACCCAGAAGCTCACCACCCAGGAGAACATCGACGTCTACGGTTACGGCGCCTACGCCTACGTGCCGATCCTCAAGTCGAGTGACGGCAAGCACCGCAACATGACCCTTTCCTATGAAGGTCAGATCATGCAGGGTGCAGGCCTCAACGTCCAGGGCCTCACCGCCGTGGCAACCACCGGGGTGGCAGGCAACTTAAGCGCGGCAAGAGGTTTCGGTCTCTACAACCAGCTCAAATTCTACCCCACCCAGGACATGGGGATCACCGCCGGCTACATGAAGCGCAATGCGGATCACTATGCCGCTTACGCGGCAACCAATGCCGCTTTCGAGAAGTACAACGACAGCATGTACGGCAACGTCACCTACGACCTGAACGCCGCCGTCCGTCTGGCAACCGAGTACGCCCATAACACGACCCAGCTGGCCGCCAAAGCGGCAGCAGGTGCCAACTTCGGCCAGAACAACATCTTCCGCGTCGCCGCTTACTACTTCTTCTAAGATCGAGCCTAAGTAAAAATTTCGTTCAGCCTGTGATGGGGCACCTCTTCTCCTGGGGGAGGTGCCCATTTTTCCCGGCGGTCCGGGCTCGGCAGTAAGCAGCAGCAGAGTACCCGGCGGCCGATACGACTCTCACGAGACCGTAGCGCTATAGTTTTGTCCAACGACAGCACGGCAGTTTCCCCGGCACGGACGCATGATTCATTCAGGGAGCAGACCATGAGCAGCGATAAAACCATACTCATCATCAACCCGGGGTCAACCTCCACCAAGGTCGGCATCTTCTGCGCCGGGGACATGAAGGCGACAGTTTCGGTGCGACACTCCGACGAGGAGCTGCGCAGGTTTCCCACCATCTGGGACCAGTATGACTACCGCAAGGACGCCGTGTTGGGCGTGCTGCGGGACCAGCGTATGTCGATGCAGGACATCGACGCCATCGCCTGCCGCGGCGGCAATGTCAAGCCGCTGCCGGGCGGCATCTACCGGGTGTGCCCCAAGATGATCGCGGACATGAAGAGCGGGATCTACGGCGCGCACCCGATCAACGTGGGGGGGCTGATCGCCTTCGACCTCGGCCAGCAGTACGGCATCCCGGTGCTGACCGCCGACCCCCCCATGACGGACGAACTCTGCCCTTCCGCCCGGTACTCGGGAATCCCGCAGATATCCAGACAGAGCAGCTTCCACGCCTTGAACCAGAAGGCGACCGCGCGCAAGATCGCGGCCGGGCTCGGCAAGCGCTACGACGAGGTGAACCTGATCGTCGTGCATCTGGGTGGCGGCATCTCGGTGGGCGCCCACCGGAAGGGGCAGATCATCGACGTGAACAACGCCCTGGACGGCGACGGCCCCTTCTCTCCCGAGCGCGCCGGCTCGCTCCCCGCCGGGGACCTGGTGAAGCTCTGCTTCAGCGGCGAGTACACCAAGGAGCAGGTGCTGAAGCTTTTGACCGGCGGCGGCGGACTGTACGCCTACCTGGGGACCACCAACGCCATCGAGATCCAGCAGAGGATCGCGGCGGGCGACGAGAAGGCGGCCGAGGTGTACGAGGCGATGGCCTACCAGGTGGCCAAGGAGGTCGGCGCCTGCGCGGCGGTCCTGGAGGGGGAGATCGACGCCATCGCCCTGACCGGCAGCCTGGTCTACTCGCAGCTGCTCCTGGACAGCCTGAGGAAGAAAATCAGCTTCATCGCCCCGCTGTACCTCAATCCCGGGGAGAACGAGATGGAGGCCCTGGCAGACGCGGCCATGCGCTACTTCAACCACGAGGAGGAGCTGTCGGTCTACGACTGAGTTTGAAGAGCACCCGGCTCCCGGTGGTTCCTCGCCGGGGCCCGACGATCCGCAGATTGCTGTTTTGGCACACCCCTCGGTGTGCTTGGATTTTACCTTCCAAAAGGAGACCGAGCTATGAACGGGAAAAGACACAACCTGCTTGCCTTCGCACCTCGCGCCCTGAGCGCCGGCCTGGCGGTGGCAATCTGCACGCTGGTCGCCCTGCCCGCCGGCGCCTATGCCGCCGAGCCGATCAAGGTCGGCATGATCGTCGAGATGACGGGCGCCTTCGCCGACTTCGGCCGGCACATCGTGAACGGCGCCAAGGCGTACATGAAGGAGCATGGCGACACGGTCGCCGGGCACAAGATCGAGCTGATCATCAAGGACACCACCGGCCCCTCCCCCGAGATCGCCAAGCGGCTGGCCCAGGAGCTGATCGTCAAGGACAAGGTCGACTTCATCGCCGGGCTCGGCTTCACCCCGAACACGCTCGCCATCGCGCCGATCGTGACCGAGGCGAAGAAGCCGACCATCATCATGAACGCGGCGACCTCCATCATCACGACCAAGTCGCCCTACTTCGCCCGGGTCTCCATGACGCTGGCGCAGACCACCGTCCCGATGGCCCAGTACGCCTACAAGAAGGGGTACCGCAAGATCTACACCCTGGTCGCGGACTACGGCCCGGGGCACGACTCCGAGAACGCCTTCAAGAAGGAGTTCACCAGGCTGGGAGGCCAGGTGGTGGGCGAGTCACGGGTGCCTCTCAAGAACCCGGAGTTCGGTCCCTACGTGCAACGCATCAAGGACAGCAAGCCGCAGGCGGTCTTCGTCTTCGTGACTCCCGGCGAGATGCCGGTGGCTTTCATGAAGGCCTACCACGAGCGCGGCCTGGATAAGGCCGGCATCAAGCTGCTGTCGACCGGCGACGTCATGGACGACTCCGTGCAGGACGTGCTGGGCGCCGTAGCTCTCGGGGTGGTTTCGACCCACCAGTACTCCGTGGCCCACAAGTCGCCCGAGAACAAGGCGTTCCTCGCGGCCTACGCCAAGATCGATTCCGAGCGCCCCAACTACATGGCGGTCGGCGGCTACGACGGCATGGCCGTCATCTACAACGTGGTGAAGCAGCTCAACGGCAAGATCGACGGCGACAAGGCGATGGCCGTCATCAAGGGGATGAAGCTCAACAGCCCGCGCGGACCGATCACCATAGACCCCGCGACCCGGGACATCGTGGAGAACGTCTACGTGCGCGAGGTGAAGAAGGTGGACGGACACTTCTACAACGTGGAGTTCGAGACCTTCCCCCAGGTGAAAGACCCCGGCAAGTAAGGAGTCCTGCCGCTTCCCCCCTCCCCTGACGGGGGGACGCGGCCTCCCGCCTCACCCCAACCCTCCCGCGCGCGGGGAGGTAAGTGTGCACAAACTCGGGCCCCGCCGCCTGCGCGCCCGGGGACCAGGAAAAAAAGAGTTCGTAACAAAGAGCTAACTGGCAATTATGGTAATCAAGCACTATAATACCGGTAATTTGAAACCTTGGGAAGTCAGTAGCTGGCGAAGTTCAACCTAAGACAAGGGGATTCAGCATGAAAAACGATATGTTGCAGCTTTTCAGAACGGGAGTCGGCGTGGCGCTTGCGGCCGGTGCGCTGTCCCTGCTCGGCGCCGGCCAGGCGAGCGCCGCCGAGCCGATCAAGGTCGGCATCATCGCCGAGATGTCCGGCCCCTTCGCCGACTTCGGCAGGCACCTGGTGAACGGCGCCAAGGCCTACATGAAGCAGCACGGCGACACCGTCGCCGGCCGGAAGATAGAGCTGGTGATCAAGGACTCCACCGGCCCGGCGCCCGACGTCTCCAAGCGGCTGGCCCAGGAGCTGATCGTCAAGGACAAGGTGGACTTCATCGCGGGACTCGGGTTGACCCCCAACGCGCTCGCCATAGCGCCCATCATCACCGAGTCCAAGACGCCGACCATCATCATGAATGCGGCGACCTCCATCATCACCACCAAGTCCCCCTACTTCGCCAGGGTCTCGCTGACGCTGCCGCAGGTCACCGAGCCGATGGCGCAGTGGGCCTACAAGAAGGGGTACCGCAGGGTCTGCACCCTGGTGGCCGACTACGGCCCGGGGCACGACGCCGAGGCGTCCTTCAAGAAGGTGTTCACCAAGCTGGGAGGCCAGGTCGTGGGCGAGTCGCGGGTCCCCCTCAAGAATCCCGAGTTCGGCCCCTACGTGCAGCGCATCAAGGACACCAAGCCCCAGGCGGTCTTCGTCTTCGTGACCCCGGGCGAGATGCCGATTGCGCTCATGAAGTCGTACCACGAGCGCGGGCTCGACAAGGCGGGGATCAGGTTCCTCTCCACCGGCGACGTCATGGAGGACGGGGACCAGGACGCGCTGGGGGACAATGCTCTGGGGATGATCTCCACCCACCAGTACTCCGTGGCGCACAAGTCGCCCGAGAACACCGCCTTCCTGGCGGCCTACGCCAAGATCGACCCGCTGCGCCCCAACTTCATGTCGGTGGGCGGCTACGACGGGATGGCGGCGATCTACAACGTGGTCAAGGCCTTGAACGGCAAGATGGACGGCGACAAGGCGATGGCGGTGCTCAAGGGTATGAAGATCAACAGCCCGCGCGGCCCGATCCAGATCGACCCGGTGACCCGCGACATCGTGCAGAACGTGTACGTGCGCGAGGTGAAGAAGGTGAACGGCCACTACTACAACGTCGAGTTCGAGACCTATCCCGCGGTCAAGGATCCGGGGAAGATGTAAGACCCCGGCCGGCGCGACCTTGCCCGGGGAGCGCAACGAAGACGGTGCGGGTGAAGCCGCCGGGGCGGCGGCAGCTGGCGGCTTCACCCGCACCGCGCCCCTCCCCTTCGTCAGTCGAAGCCCCGGCGCAGGCCGGCGCCGGGGGGAGGGAGGTTTTCTCAAGTAGTCGCTGTCAGCAACGGACCACGCCGGGTGGCGACCCACCGCCCACCGGCCCTACCAAAGCAAAAAAGGTTCAACCATGCTTAGCATACTTGGAGTCATTTTCGACGGGTTGGCTTACGGTTCGCTGCTCTTCGTGATCTCGGTCGGCCTTTCCATCACCCTCGGCCTGATGGGGTTCAACAACCTGGCGCACGGCGTCTTCGCCATGGCCGGCGGCTACCTGCTGGTGACGCTGATGTCCAAGGCGGGCATCGGCTTCCTGCCGGCCCTGCCGATCGTCTTCTGCGCCGTGGCGCTCGGCAGCCTCGTCTTGGAGCGCACCCTGTACCGCCCCCTGTACAAGAGCACCCCGCTCATCCAGGTGCTGCTGTCGGTCGGCATCATCTTCGTCACGACCGCGGGGGCCAACTTCATCTTCGGGTCCGGTCAGCAGCCGGTGCAGGTCCCGGAGTGGCTGACCGGCCAGTACTCCGTGCTGGGGCTCGACCTGTCGCGCTACCGCCTGTTCCTCATGCTGGTGGTGGCGGGGATCACCCTGGGGCTCATCTTCGGGCTGGAGCGCACCCGCTTCGGCGCCAAGATCCGCGCCTCCGTCGACAACCAGCGCATGGCCGAGTCCATGGGGATCCGGGTGGAGCGGGTCTTCCAGCTGACCTTCGCCCTGGGAAGCGGCCTGGCGGGCCTGGGCGGGGCGCTGGGGGTGGACGTGCTCGGCCTGGACCCCAACTTCGCCATCAAGTACCTGGTGTACTTCCTGCTGGTCGTCGTGGTGGGCGGGCCCGGCTCCGTGCTCGGCACCCTGCTGGCGGCCCTCCTGCTGGGAGTCGCCGACGTCGCCGGGAAATACTACGTGCCCGAAATGGGCGCCTTCATCATCTACGCGGCGATGATCATCCTGCTGCTGCTCTTCCCGCACGGCCTACTGGGAAGGAGGAACGCGAAATGAGTGAAAACGCTGCCCTGGCCTCGCGCCACCTCGTCTACCTGCGCAGACTGGAGAGCTGGAAGCCGGCGGAGATCGTCTTCTGGCTGCTGCTGGTCGCGGTCTACTTCGCCTTCCCGACCAGCCTGGTGTTCGCCTCCCAGATCCTGATCACCGGGATCTTCGCCATGTCGCTCGACATCATCCTGGGGTATGCCGGCATCGTCACCTTGGGGCACGCCGCCTTCTTCGGCATCGGCGCCTACACGGCGGGGCTTTTGGCCGCGCACGGCTGGCACGACCCCTTTCTGGGCCTTTTGGCCGCGGGGGTCGCCGCGGGAATCGCCGGCTACCTGAGCTCCTTCCTGCTGTCGCGCGGCTCCGACCTGACCCGCCTGATGATCACCCTGGGGATCGGCCTGCTGCTCTTCGAGATCGCCAACTCCGCGGCCAGCATCACCGGCGGGGTGGACGGGCTGCAGGGGGTGGAGATCGGCAAGCTGTTCGGCGTCTTCAGCTTCGGTCTCTACGGCAGGACGGCGTATCTCTACGTGCTCGGCGTCGCCTTCCTGCTGTTCGCCTTCACCCGCTCCATGATGCTCTCCCCCTACGGGCTGGCCCTGCGCTCCATGCGCGAGAACAAGACCCGGGCCCTGGCGATCGGAATCCCCATCACCGCGGTCCTGACCGACATCTACACCATAGCTGCGGTCATCGCGGGGATTGCGGGCGCGCTCTTGACCCAGACCACGCAGTTTGTCGGCATCGACGTGCTGAGTTTCCAGCGCTCTGCCGACCTCATGGTCATGCTGATCATCGGGGGGACGGCGACCATGTACGGCGGCTTCATCGGCGCCGCCGCCTTCCTGCTGGTGCAAAACGCCCTGTCCGACGTCAACCCGCAGTACTGGCAGTTTTTTCTCGGCATCCTGCTCATCATCATGACACTGTACCTGCGCGGCGGGATACTGGGAGGCCTCGGGAAGCTCTCGGGTCTGGTCGGGAGCAGGCGCAATAAGGAGCGCCCATGAACCCCATCCTTCAGACCCGGGACCTCTGGAAGGCCTTCGGCGGACTCATCGTGACCAAGAACGTCAACCTCTCGCTCGCCAGGGGGGGGCGCCACGCGCTGATCGGCCCCAACGGCGCCGGCAAGACGACGCTCATCAACCAGCTGACCGGCGTGCTGCGCCCCTCCAGCGGCTCGGTCTGGCTGGACGGGGAGGACATCACCCGCACCGCGCCCAACGACCGGGTGTACCGGGGGCTGTCGCGCACCTTCCAGATCAACACCCTCTTCCCGCGGCTCACCCCGCTGGAGGCGGTGGCGAGCGCCATGTGCGTGCGCGAGCGCAAAAAGCTCAACGTCTTCAAGCGCCGCGTGCTGAAGGTCTCCCGGCGCTCCGGGCTGATCGACGAGGCGTATGCGCTTTTGGAGCTGCTCAACCTCGGCAAGGACTGCCTGGTCGAGACCCACACGCTCGCCTACGGCAAGCAGCGCCTGCTGGAGATGGCCCTGGCGCTGGCCGCCAAGCCGAAGGTGCTCCTGCTGGACGAGCCGGCGGCGGGGGTCCCGGAGGGGGAGAGCGACGAGCTGTTCGAGGTGCTGAACCACCTCCCCAAGGAGATCAGCATCCTTTTGATCGAGCACGACATGAACCTGGTGTTCAACTTCGCCGACCGCATCACGGTGCTGGTCAACGGCGAGGAGCTGGTCACCGGGACGCCGGCCGAGATAGCGGAAGACCCCAGGGTGCGCGAAGTCTACCTGGGAAAGGGGCACTGACCATGCTACATTTCGAGCAGGTATCCGCCGGATACGGCGAGGCGATTGTCATCGACGACTGCTCGCTCGGCATGCACCCGGGCGAGAGCATCGCGCTTTTGGGCAGGAACGGCGTCGGCAAGAGCTCGCTCCTGTTGACCATCATGGGGCACACCAAGCTGCACCGGGGCTCGGCGCGCTGGCAGGGGCAGGACCTGGCGAAGATCCACCCGCACGCCCGGGCGAAGGCGGGGCTCGGCTGGGTCCCGCAGGAGCGCGAGATCTTCCGCTCGCTGACCGTCGAGGAGAACCTGACGGTCACCGCGCTGCACGGCAGGTGGGACCTGAAGTCGATCTACCAGCTCTTTCCGCGCCTCAAGGAGCGCCGCAAGAACCTCGGCAACCAGCTCTCCGGCGGCGAGCAGCAGATGCTGGCGATCGGGCGTGCGCTCATGCTGAACCCGAAGCTGCTCCTGCTGGACGAGCCGCTGGAGGGGCTCGCGCCGGTCATCGCCGACGAGCTCTGCCTGTGCATCGAGCGGATGATCCGCGACGAGGGGCAGTCCCTGATCCTGGTCGAGCAGCACGTGGAGCAGGCGCTGCGCCTGACCCACCGGGCGGTCGTGCTGGAGCGCGGCCGGGTGGTGCACAACGCCCCCTGCGCGGACCTTTTGGGCGACCTCTCCGTGCTGGAGAAGTGGGTCGGCGTGAGGGTTCAGTAGGAGCGCTGCGGCGCTGCCACCCTGGGCGGCGCGCGCCGGATCGGACCGATCGGTCGGGTCCGACCGATCACGCGGATCGGACGCGCGCCGGACCAGCTTACAACATCCCGAAAACCTTGAGGTGCTCCATGAAGTTCAAAGATATCCTGGTCCATATCGACAACTCCCCCCAGTGCGCCAGCCGGCTGGAGCTCGCCCTCTCCCTCGCCCGGGATCACGGCGCACTTCTGACCGGGCTCTACGTGGTGATCCACCCCCCCTACGCCCCGCGCGCCGAACGGATGCGGGACGACGAGACCCAGGCGCAGGCCCTGTTCGCTCGGCTGACCGCGTCGTCCGGCGTCGACACCGAATGGTTCTCCGCCGACTGGGGCACCGTCGGCGTCACCATGGTGGAGGTCATCAACTATTACGCCCACACCAAGGACCTGGTCATCGTCGGGCAGACCGACCCCAGCGTGCAACCCTGGGACGTCCCGGCCGACCTCCCCCAGCAGATCGTCATGGGGGCGGGGCGCCCGGTGCTGGTGGTCCCCTACTCCGGAAGCTTCGCCAGCGTCGGCAGGCGCGCCATCGTGGCCTGGAAGCCCGGGCGCGTCTCGGCGCGGGCCGTCAACGACGCCCTCCCCTTCCTGGTCAACGGCGAGGAGACCTTCGTGCTCTCCATCAGCCCTCCCGGGGAGTTCAAAAAGGACGACACCGGCAGCACCGGCAGCATCCGGGTCAACCTCGAGCGTCACGGCATCTCCGTCAAGGAGGACAACATCGTCATGCAGACCATCCCGGTCGCCAACCTGCTCATGACCTACGCCTGGGAGAACTCCTGCGACCTGATCGTCATGGGGGTGTTCCCCCAGAAGGTCCGGGGGAGGTACGACCTGGGACCGGTGGCGAAGGACTTTTTCGAGCACATGACGCTGCCGGTGCTGATGTCCCATTGAGGCTGCTTGACTCCCGGCCCTTTTTTCCCTGAAAGGGGCCGGGGCGGAGACGGTACATGCTGGTCCACGAAATCATGCTTCCCACCACCATCCAGATGCGTCCCCACGACAGCATCCGCAGGGCGCTGGAACTCCTGAAGGGTTCCAAGTTCAACGGGGTGCCCGTGGTGGACGGGTCCGGCAAGCTGATCGGCTACTTCGGCCGCTCCAACCTGTTCGACTGCCTGCTGAGCGATGTAAGCATGAACGCGCCCATCGATGGACACTACATAAAGGACGTCGTGCACCTGCCCGAAGACCAATCCTACCCTACCCTGGAAGCGCTGACCGCCTGGCTGCAAGCGTCCCGGGTCGGTCAGACCGTCGTCGTCAACAGGCAGAGGGAGCCGATCGGGGTACTGACCCAGGCGGCCACGGTCATGAACCTGCTGGGCCGCACCGAATACCTCTACAACGAGCTCTCCAGCGTCATCGAGAAGGTCCCCGCTGGGATCGTGGCGACCGACGGCGCGGGGGTCGTCACCCTGGCCAACCAGTACGCCAAGGAGATCCTCCCGGACCTTGCGCCGGGAAGCTACATCGGGGAGTGTCTCGGCGACCTGCGGAGCGACTTTTCGGCGGTGACCGCCGGCGACTGGGTGGCGCCCCGCAAGATCGAGCACCGCTCCTTGAAGCTCATAGCGACCGCGGTCCCCGTGCAGCAGTGCGCCCGGACCCAGGGAGTCATCTTCGTCATCCAGGACCTGACGGACGTCGAGGGGATCGCACACGAGCTGAGCGCGGTCAAAGAGCTCAAGATCACGCTTGAGACAGTGCTGGAAGTCGCCTACGAGGGAGTCGCCGTACTGGACGAGGGAGGCCGGGTCACCCTCGCCAACGAGCGCTTCTGCAGGAAACTGGGGAGCTCCCGGGAAGAGGTCATCGGGCGGGAGATCGGCGAGTTCCTCCCGATGAGCGGCAACGACCCGGCGCTCCAGGTGCTGGAAATCGGCTCCAAGCCCTGCGTCATCTCCTCCCTGCCGATCACCAAGCAAGGGAGCGCCCAGGGGACCGTCATCAAGATCTACGAGGACCTGGACGAGCTCTCCGACGTGATGCAGCAGCTGAACCGGCTCACCATGCAGCTCGACTACTACAAGGACGAGCTCTACAAGGTGAACGGCACCAGCTACACCATCAGCTCCATCGTGTCCGGCGACCCTCTCATCTCCAGCATCAAATCCCAGATCCTTCAGGTGGCGCGCGGCAACTCCAACGTGCTCATCACCGGCGAAAGCGGCACCGGCAAGGAGCTGTTCGCCCACTCGATACACAACGCCTCCAGCCGGCGCAAGGAGCCCTTCATAAAGATCAACTGCTCGGCCATTCCGGCGGAACTCGCCGAAGCGGAGCTGTTCGGCTACCAGGACGGCGCCTTCACCGGCGCGCGCAAGCAGGGAAAGCCCGGCAAGTTCGAGCTGGCCGGCGGCGGCACCATCTTCCTGGACGAGATAGGCGACATGCCGCTGCTATTACAGGGGAAGCTGTTGCGGGTGATCCAGGAGAAGGAGGTGGAGCGGGTGGGGGACGTCAGGACCCGCAAGATCGACGTGCGGGTCATCGCCGCGACCAACCGGGACCTGAAGGGTCTGGTGGCCGCCGGCAAGTTCCGGGAGGATCTCTATTTCAGGATCAACGTGATCGAGTTCAGGATTCCGCCGCTGCGCGAGCGCAAGGCGGACGTTCCGGTGCTGACCGATCACTTCATCGCGAAGTACAACGCCCTGTTCTCCAAGCGCGTCACCGGCATAACCGCGGCGGCCCTCGATGCGCTGGGGCGCTACCAGTGGCCCGGGAACGTCAGGGAGCTGGAGAACACGGTCGAGCGCATGCTCAATTACGTCGAGTCGGGTCTGGTCGACCTGAAGGACGTGCCGGAGGATCTCAGGACTCAGGGGAGGCCCGCCGCGAGAGGCGGGCAGGATCTGGCCAGCATCGAGCAGGAGGCGATCCAGTCGGCGCTGCTGGAGGCCGGCGGCAACAAGTCCCGGGCCGCCAGGATACTGGGGATCAGCAGGTCGAAGCTGTACGAGAAGCTGTCACAGGGATAACGACGCAGTTATCCGAAGGAAAGGATCAGACAATGCCCCAGGAAATCATCGACGTTCACGTCCACTGCTTCACCGGCCGCGGGGACTGGCAACTGGTCAGGAGCCAGCTCGCCTCCCTGCAGCAGGCCGGCCTGCGGCGGGTCGCCGTGGTCGGCCTGGTGAACACGCGCCTCGACGCAGAGGCGGTGTGGAACCTGCTGCCGCGCTTCGACAACCTCGGCGACCCCCTTTTCCACGAGGCTGAGGATCTCCTCGCCTTGACCGCGCTGAGCGACGAGGCGCTGGTGCCGCTGGTGGACACCCGCCACCTCTGGGGCAAGGTGCCGGACGCCCTGCAGGGCTACCTGGACCGGGGCTTCCGGGGCATCAAGGGGATCTACCTGCAGGACAACGAAAACGACGTGGGAGTCGGCAACGTCCCCGACTCCTTCGGCATCACCCTGCAGCAGTACCAGCGCCGGGAGTGGGAAATCTTCGACTTCGCCCATTCCCGCGACCTCCCCCTGCTCTACCACATGGACGCCCGGCGCTTCGGCGACCTGATGCAGGCCCTTTTGGACGACTTCCCCGGGGTGCGGGTCAACTTTCCCCATTTCGGCATCAGCCGCAAGGCGTTTTGCAAGGTCCTGGACCGCTACCCGAACGTCTTCACCGACCTCTCCTCCATGCTGCCGCACATGCGGGGCAACCCGGAAAGCTACCGGGACTTCATCATGCACTATCCGGATCGGGTCTGCTTTGGATCCGACGCCATGCTCTACAGCCTCGGGACAGTGGCGGACTATATCCAGATGGTGCGCGATCTGAACCTGCCGCGCGAGGTGGAGGACCAGGTATTCTCGCTGAATCCGACGCGCTTTCTCGGCAGCGCACTGGAGCGGACGGTGATGGAATCAGCGGCCTAGCTGGGGCCGTCACGTTTGACACTCTGCTGCCAGTAGGCAGGCGCTTCCGATGATCCGAGATAGTCATTGTCAGCAATAAAAACTGTGTTGTCCGGAAAACAGACAGGTGTCTGCTTTCCGGACAAGTTCATCCTGCATATCGGGGCGTCTTCCTGGAGGGGTTGAGAGCGACGGGACTCCACAGCTTGAGATTTGGGGCGACCAGCATCCTGAGGACGTCCGTTACTGGCTGATTACAGCCTGTTTGATTGATTGGCGCAGTAATTGCTGGTTGGTACCTTGCAGGAGCAAGCACCCAGAAACCTGCCCCGCGCAGGGGCGTAACGTCAACTGCGCATTTAAGTACCTAATTGCATGTTTTGACATTTTAGCGTACAGTTACCCAACCAACGACCCTCCGCCCGCCGGAAGGTACCAATCAGTCAGCTTCACCCGCGGGGGAGCACGACCCGGAAACAAGGAGCACGTTATGGAAAGCACCAAGACACTGCTGATCATCAATCTGGGGTCCACCTCCACCAAGGTGTCAGTCAGCAAATCCGAGGAACTGCTTTTCACCGAGTCGGTGAACCATCCCGCCGAGACACTGAAGCAGTACAGTACCATCATCGACCAGTACGACCTGAGAAAGGAGACCATTCTCGGGATTTTAACTGGCAAAGGGATGTCGCTGGACGACATAGACGGGATCGCCAGCCGCGGCGGCAACATGAAACCTGTCCCCGGCGGCATCTATGAGATCTGCCTCGAGATGATCGCCGACATGAAGAGCGGGAAGTTCGGCCAGCACCCCAACATGTGCGGCGGCATCGTCGCCTACAACCTGGGCAAGGAGCGCGGCATCCCGGCGCTTACCGTGGACCCTCCGACCGTCGACGAGATGAGCCCCCTGGCGCATTATTCCGGCATCCCGCAGATCACCAGGCAGAGCAGCTTCCACGCCCTGAACCAGAAGGCGACCGCCCGCAAGATCGCGGCCCAGCTCGGCAAGCGCTACGAGGAGGTCAACCTGATCGTCGCCCACCTGGGGGGCGGTATCTCGGTCGGCGCCCACCGCAAGGGGCAGGTGATCGACGTGAACAACGCCCTGGACGGCGACGGCCCCTTTTCTCCGGAGCGGGCCGGCACCCTGCCGGCCGGCGACCTGGTGAAGCTCTGCTTCTCCGGGACCTATTCCCGGGAGCAGGTGCTCAGGTTCGTGCAGGGCGGCGGCGGGCTGGTCGCCTACCTCGGGACCACCAGCGGCCTGGAGATAGAGAAGCGGATCAGTGCTGGGGACCTCCAGGCGGCCGAGGTGTTCGAGGCCATGGCCTACCAGATCGCCAAGGAGATCGGCTCCTGCTCGGCGGTGCTCGAGGGGGAGGTCGACGCCATCGCCCTCACCGGCAGCCTCGCCTACTCCAAGCGGCTGACCGAAAGCCTGAAGCAGAAGGTGTCCTTCATAGCCGAGGTCCTGCTGGACCCGGGCGAGAACGAAATGGCGGCCCTGGCCGCCGGGGCCATGCGGTATTTTACCGGCGCGGAAAAACTAGCCGTTTACTGAAAGGAGAACTGACATGCTCAAGTCTTTCAACGAACTGATCGAGGCCGTCCAGGCAAAGCCCAAGAAGAAGATAGCCATCGTCTCCCCCGAGGGGACCACGACCATCGATTTGGTCAAGAAGGCGCTGGAGGCGAACCTCGCGGAGTTCGTGCTGGTCGGTGACGAGAAGAAGATCAAGGCCCTGTCCGAGGAGGCCGGGTTCGACTCCAACCTGATCAACATCATCAACATCCTGGACCAAAAGGAAGCCGCCGAGGAGGCGGTCCGGCTGGTCGTGGTGGGGAGCGCCAACGCCATCATGAAAGGGAATCTCCCCACCGCCACCTTCATGAGGGCCATCCTGGACAAGCAGAGGGGGCTCAACAACAACAAGGTGATCAGCGAGATCACCATCTATGAAAAGATCGTGGAAGCGCCGGGCGGCGGGTTCCGGTTCCTGACCGACTGCGCCATCAACGTGGCGCCGACCCTGGACGAGAAGCGCCAGATCATCGAGAACGCGGTCGAGCTGGCGCACAAGCTCGGCAATCCGCTCCCCAAGGTGGCGGTCATTTCGGCCGTCGAGGTGATCAACCCGGCCATGCCCGACACCCTGGAGGCGGCGGCCCTGAGCAAGATGGCGGATCGCGGCCAGATCACCGGCTGCCTGGTGGACGGCCCCCTCGCCTTCGACAACGCCATCTCCCTGGAGGCGGCGCGCTACAAGAAGCTCGGCGGAGAGGTCGCCGGACAGGCCGACATCATCCTGGCGCCCAACCTGCTCTCGGCCAACCCGCTCAGGAAGTGCCTGGTCTATTACACCGGGCAGCGCATCGCCACCGCCGTCATGGGGGCCAAGGCGCCCATCGTGCTGACCTCACGGTCGGACAGCTCCGACACCATGCTCTTGACCGTGGCCCTGGCGGCGTACATTTCCTGACAGTGGGCAGGCCCGGACGGCGGCCCTGCAGCATCCCCCCTGCGAAGTAGGGGGGATGGCTCGCGCAGCGAGACAGGGGGGTCTTCCTCCCTGCGGGAACACCCCGATGCTTCACTGGGTTCAGCTTTCCCCCTATTTCATGGCGGGGACTGAAGCGGCAAAAGGATTATCAATCAGGTTTAATCGTGGTAAATTGGCAGGACCAAACGCCAATGAGGTGAACCTATGAATCACGATGACAGCCGCATTCTGTTGATTGATCCCACGGTCCAGGCACTGCTGGATGCACGAGGCATCCGCGAGGAGAACATCCAGCAGGTCCTGAGCGTCGCGGAGGGCGACAACCTGTTTCACAGCAACAAAGAGACGGGGCACAGGCTCGCCTACCTCCCGGTGGGGAAGGTGACCTACTGGGTCGAGTATGGAGCGGAGGCGGGGGGATTCAGGATAGTGACCGCCTACTCGCACCGCATGAAGATCTGGGAGGGGTACAACCTCCCCTCCAAGAAAGAGGAGACGACCGACTGGTCCTGCGCCAAGTGCGGCGACGCCCTGGCGGTGGCGGCGGTCAAGCTGGCATACCTGGACGAGACCTTTGTGGCCGACCTTCCCTCCTGCCCGACCTGTCAAAGGGTGCTGGTCAGCGAGGAAAACGCCGTCGTCAAGATGGCCCTGGCGGAGAGAATGCTTGAGGACAAGTAGCCTTTCAGAGCTCAGCTGCGGGACCGCGGACCGCTGGAACCTGCAGGACGCCGGCGCCCTGCTGGATGCCGCGGAGGATACGCTGCGGCCCGGCGGCCTGGGGCTTACCGAGTACGCCCTGGAGTGCTGCAACTTTCCCGACGGTAGCTCCATCCTCGACGCCGGCTGCGGCACCGCCGCGACGGCGCGCCACCTGGTCAAGGGTGGCAGGCTGGCCGCGGTCGGGGTGGACCGCTCCTCCTCCCTGCTTGCGGAGGCGCGCAGGCTCTGCGCGCAGGTGCCCCTGATCTGCGCGGAACTGGAGCGCCTTCCCCTGGCGGACGCCAGTTTCGACGGGGTGGTCTGCGAATGCGTGCTGTCCCAGACCAGCGGCCACGAGGTCATCTCCGAGCTGCGCCGGGTGCTGCGGCCGGACGGCTACCTGATCCTCACCGACCTGTACCGGAAAACGGGCGGGCCGGCCGCGACCTCCCCGATGGAGCTGCTGGCGACCAGGGAGCAGACCGTCGACCTGCTGGAAGCGGCCGGCTTCGAGACGGTGCTCTGGGAGGACCGGACCGCGGAACTCAAGCAGTTGGCGCTGCGACTCATCATGGCTTCGGGACCGTCGCAGGGAAACCTCTCCGGCTGGAGCCGGCAGCTCAGATGCTCCAGCGAGCCCGCGGCGAGCGCGTGGTGGCAGGGTGTGGGATACCACCTGGTCATTTCCAGGAGAAACAGGACATGAGCCACGTCAGGGAAGCCGACATCAGCCTGGACGGCCCGTATCTGGAGATCCTGCTGCTCAACAAGAGCGGCTACTGCTGCAGCCAGATCATGGTGAAGCTGGTCCTGAAGAGCCTGGGCCGGGACAACGCCGACCTGGTCCGGTCCATGGCGGGCCTTTGCCACGGCGTCGGCTACTCCGGGGGGACCTGCGGCGTGCTGACCGGCGGTGCCTGCGCCCTGTCGCTTGCCCTCGGCACGGAGGAGTTTGCCGACCAGGCCCTCCCCTCCAGGCTGAGCGAACTGGTGCGCTGGTTCAGCGCGCTGGCGACCGACGGCTACGGCGGCATCAGGTGCGACCAGATCATGGCGGCGAGCCCCGGCAAGCGTGCCTGCTCCGCCCTGATGGTGGCGACCCTGGAGCAGGTGCTCGCCCTGGCGTCGAGCGCCGACGGCGCGCAAGGAGTCGACCATGTCCACCCCTGAACGCCGCAACCTCCCCGGGACCCAGAGCGTCTGTCCGGTCTGCCTCAAGCTGGTTCAGGCGGAGATCGTCGAGCTGGCCGGCACGGCCTTCCTGGAGAAGTCCTGCGCGGAGCACGGCTCCTGGCAGGTGCCGCTTTGGCGGGGGGCGCCGGCCTACGGGGATTGGCGCCGGCCCAAGGCGGCTTCCCACCCGGAACTCTGCTACGCTCAGGTGAAGGACGGCTGTCCCTACGACTGCGGGCTCTGCGCGGAGCACCGGCAGCACCCCTGCTCCGTGCTTCTGGAGGTGACCCAGCGCTGCACCCTGGGCTGCCCGATCTGCTTCGCCGACGTCGGGTCCACCGGCGGGAAGCCTTCCGGCGACCCCGACCTGGGAGCCATCGGGGTCTGGTACGACCGGGCCCTGGCCGCGGCCGGCTCCTGCAACATCCAGCTCTCCGGCGGCGAGCCGACGCTCAGGGACGACCTGCCGGAGATCATCGCGCTGGGGGTCAGCAAGGGGTTCTCCTTCATCCAGGTCAACAGCAACGGCCTGCGTCTCGCCAGCGAGCCCGGCTACGCCGGGACCCTGGCCCGGGCGGGGCTGTCGACCGTGTTCCTGCAGTTCGACGGCACGAAGGACCGCATCCACGGCGCGCTGCGCGGCCGGGCGCTGGCCCGCGACAAGGCGCTCGCCATAGAGCGCTGCGGCGAGGCGGGGCTGGGGGTCGTGCTGGTACCGACCCTGGTGCCGGGTGTGAACACGGACAACATCGGGTCCATCCTGCGCTTCGCCCTGAGCAAGCTGCCGGTGGTGCGCGGGGTCCACTTCCAACCCATCAGCCACTTCGGCCGCTACGCCGCTGTAGCCCCCTCCCGGGAGCGCTTCACCCTCCCGGAAGTCATGCGGGCCATCGAGGAGCAGACCGGCGGCCTCATGAAGGTGAGCGACTTCACGCCTCCCGGTGGAGAGAACGCCCGCTGCTCCTTCCACGGCTCCTTCTTCCTCCTTCCCGACGGGCGGCTGCGCCGCACCAGCCCCTCCTTCGAGAGCTGCTGCAGCGCGCAGGACGGGGAGCAGGAAGCGCCGGCCAGCTGCTGCGGCACCCAGGACGGCCAGCGGGGGCTGTTGCGCACCATCGGCTCGGTGGCGAGGCAGTGGGCGGCGCCCGCCGGCGGCGCACCGGCGGCGGGCGCGGAACCGAAGGCGGATGTGGCAGTACCCCCCCTGCCCAGCAGGGGGGAAGGCTCCTACGGCGAGACAGGGGGGTCCTCCTCCCGGCCAGAAGACCCCCCTGCTGCACTTCGCTCAGCTTCCCCCCCCGTGCAGAGGGGGGACCTGCCGGCTTCGGGGTCGGACGGCGCCATGGACCTGGACGCCTTCCTGGAGCGCGCCACCAACTACAGCCTGTCGGTCTCCTGCATGGCGTTTCAGGACGCCTGGAACCTCGACCTGGAGCGGCTGCGCGACTGCTGCATCTCCATCATGTCCCCCGAGGGGAGCCTGATACCGTTTTGCGCCTACAACCTCACCAGCGAGACCGGGGAGACGCTGTACCGCAACCGGAAGGAACCGCGCCCATGAGGGTCACGCCGCTGGAAAACTGGATCCGGGGCAAGGTGCTCCCGCCGGGCCACGGGGCGCTGACCCGGCAGGAGATCGCGGCCTACCAGCTGCACCGGGTGCAGGAGGTGGTATCCTACGCGCGCCGGCTGAGCCCCTTCTACCGCGAGCTTTTCTCCGGGGTCGACGGCCGGGGGGTCGAGGACCTGGGGGCGTTCGCCCGCCTCCCCTTCACGACCCCCGACGACCTCAGGGCGCACGGCATGAAAATGCTCTGCACCCCCCAGGACGAGATCGAGAGGATCGTCACGCTGCAGAGCTCCGGCACCACCGGGGAGCCCAAGCGGCTCTTCTTCACCGCCCAGGACCTGGAGCTGACGGTCGACTTCTTCAGGCACGGCATGGGGACCATGGTGCAGCCCGGGGGGACCGTCATCATCTTCCTGCCGGGCGAGCGCCCGGACAGCGTCGGCGACCTGCTGGCGCGGGGACTCACCCGGATGGGGGTCAAAGCGGTCCCCTGGGGACTGGTGCGGGACCTCCCCGCCGCGCGGGCCGAGATCCTGCGCCACCACTCCCCCTGCCTGGTCGGAATCCCCACCCAGATCCTCGCCCTGGCGCGCGGGGCTGGCGGGGAGGCGATCCCGAAGGGGTGGGTGGCGAGCGTGCTGCTCTCGGCGGATTACGTGCCGACGGCGATCCAGCGGGAACTGGAGCGCAGTTGGGGATGCCGGGTCTTCACCCACTACGGCCTGACGGAGACCGGGCTGGGCGGCGGGGTGGAGTGCGAGGCGGGAGACGGCTACCACCTGCGCGAGGCCGACCTCTACACGGAGATCGTTCACCCCGGAACCGGTGAGCCGGTACCGGACGGCACGACCGGCGAAGTCGTCTTCACCACCCTCACCCGGCGCGGCATGCCGCTGGTGCGCTACCGGACCGGCGACCTGGCGCGCCTGATCCCCGACCCCTGCCCCTGCGGCACGGTCTTGCGGCGGCTGGGGCGGGTGCAGGGGCGCGGCGCCGCCGCGCTGAGCCTGGAGGGAGGGTCGAGCATCAACATGCCGGCACTGGACGAGACCCTGTTCCCGATCGGCGGGGTGCTCAACTTCACCGCAGAGGTCACCGCATCGGGCGGCCGGGATCAGCTGCACCTCTGTATCCAGGCGTGCGCGGGAGAGGAAGAGCGGGTCGCCAGGGAAGCTCTCGCGGCACTGCAGCGGGCCGAGCCGGTCGCCACACTCTTCCGGCACAGGGCGCTGACAGTCGGGAGCATCACCTTCAACAAGGACGGATGGCTAACCACAGGAACCGGAAAACGGCAGATCACGGATACCAGGCAGAGGCGGATCGCTGATTGATCATCGTGCCGGGCTGTTGCAGCGGGGCACGACAACACGGAGGAACAAACCATGTCAGAAAACGGCAAGAAAACATTTTATACCGCCTGCTGCCTCTGCTACCAGAGCTGCGGCGTCGAGGTGACCGTCGAAAACGACAAGGTCGTCGCCGTGCGGGGGCAGGAGTCCCACCCGATGAACAAGGGGAAACTCTGCGCCAAGGGTTACGCCATGATCGAGCACCTGTACCACCCCGACCGGCTCAAGCACCCGCTGAAGAAGGTGGACGGGAAGTTCGTCCAGATCTCCTGGGAGCAGGCGTACTCGGAGATCGCGGCCAAGCTGAACCTCCTGAAGGACGAGTTCGGCGCCTCCGTGCTCGGATTTTTCTGCGGCTCCATCGGCGTCGAGAACCTGGAGATGGGATCGCTCACGCACCGGTTCAAGTCGGCCTTCGGCACCCCCAACTTCTTCTCGGTGGAGAGCATCTGCTTCCGGATGAGGATCCGGTCGCGCCAGATCACCTTCGGCAAATACCCGGTCGAGGAGATGGACTCCAAACTGTACGTGCTCTGGGGGCACAACCCGGCCGCGTCCGACTTTGCACTCGCCATCGCCATCCAGGAGAACCTGAAGAAGGGGGCCAAGGTCGTCGTCATCGACCCGAGAAGGATCGCCATCGCGGACCAGGCCGAGATGTACATGGCGATCCGGCCCGGCACGGACGGGGCGCTCGCCCTGGCTCTCATCAACGTGGTCATCAACGAGGACCTCTACGACCACGAGTTCGTGGAGAAGTGGACCCACGGCTTCGACAAGCTGGTGCCGCACATCCAGAAGTACACCCCCGAGTGGGCCGAGGCGATCACCGAGGTGAAGGCCGACGACATCCGCACGCTGGCGCGGCTCTTCGCGAGCACCAAGGGGGCGAGCATCTGCCACGGCACCTGCACCCAGGACCAGCAGGCCAACGGCACCCAGACCGACCGGGCCATGGCGATCCTGCAGTCCATCACCGGCAACATCAACGTCCCCGGCGGCTGGGTGATCAGCCCGAGGCTCTCGCTGTCCGACATCAGCCTCCCCTTCCCGGGCAAGCCGCTGGGCGCCGAAGAGTACCCCCTGTTCTACGAGCTCTGGGGCAGGACCAGCCCCTACGCCGTCATGAACATGGTGCCGGAGAGCGTGCCGAGCAAGCTGCGCGCCTTCATCGTGGCGGGCGGCAACCCGCTCGTCACCATGCCCGACTCGAACGCGCTGACCGAGGCCTTCAAGAAGCTCGACCTGCTGGTGGTCTACGACCTGTTCATGACCGAGACCGCCGAGCACGCCCACTACGTGCTGCCGGCCGCGAACCAGCTGGAGTTCTGGGGGCTGGGCTACAACTACAACGTCTGCCACTGCCTCCCCTACCTCATGCTGCGGCCGCCGACCGTGGGGCGCTTCCACGAGTGCAAGACCGTCCTCGAGTTCTACAAGGAGCTGGCCGAGGCGTGCGGGTTCGGCGAGAAGTTCCCCTGGAAGACCGACGAGGAGCTGGTGGCCCACGAGCTGGAGCCGTGCAGCATCTCCTTCGAGCACCTGAAGGCCAATCCCGGCGGCGACTTCTACCAGGAGAAGAGCTACGAGCTCACCGAGCGCTCCTTCGCCACGCCGACCCGGAAGATCGAAATCTACTCCGAGGCCTTCGCGAAGGTAGGGTTCAACCCGCTCCCCGACTACCTGGAGCCGGAGAAGAGCCCGCAGGGGTCGCGCTGGGAGGAGCTGGGGGGCAAGTATCCGCTGGTGCTTTCCACCGGCACGCGCTACATCCACTACAACGGCTCCCAGATGCACAACGTCGCCTCCATGCGCAAGCTCGACCCGCATCCGCGCGCCGAGATGGGTCCGGAGACGGCGGCCAAGTACGGCCTGGCGCACCACGACGACGTCATCATCGAGACCGACCGCGGCTGGGTGAAGATGAAGGCCGAGGTGAGCGACCGGACCATGGAAGGGGTCGTGCTGGTGCCCCACGGCTGGCCCAAGGACGCCAACTGCAACCGTCTGACCGACGCCCAGTGCCGCGAGCCCATCATGGGGTACCCCCAGTGGAAGGGGCTGCTCTGCAGCATCAGGAAGGCGGAGTAAACTGAGGGAAGGACCCCCCTGTCTCGCTGCGCGAGCCTTCCCCCCTACTGCGCAGGGGGGACAGACCCTCGGCGACCTGAAACGGAGCAGGCGAATCAAATCCCCCCTATGCCAATAGGGGGGAAGCTGAACGCAGTGAAGCAGGGGGGTGCTTTTCGCCCGCCGGACCGAACCATCATTGGCTAGCAGCAATCCGCCACAAGGTGATGCGACAACAACTCCCGGACGGGGGCTCGACTCAAACGGGCCCCCGCCTCCCCGAATCAAGGAGATAGCAACCATGCAAGACCACCCCTTCCACCAGTTCAGCGGCACCGACGGGTATGTCGCCTCCCGGGCGCTCCAGGACGTCGTCAACGTGGCGATCGCCCTGGAGCGGCCGCTGCTCCTGAAGGGCGAGCCCGGCACCGGCAAGACGCTGCTCGCCCACCACATCGCCCAGGCCCTCGGGATGAAGATGATCCTCTGGAACGTGAAGTCCACCACCAAGGCGCGCGACGGCCTGTACACCTACGACACGGTGCAGCGCCTGAACGACGCCCGCTTCGGCGACGGCGACGTGCGCGACATCCGCCACTACATCAAGCTGGGCCCCCTGGGGCGCGCCTTCGCCTCCCCGGAGCGGCTGGTGCTCCTGATCGACGAGGTGGACAAGGGGGACATCGAGTTCCCCAACGACCTCCTCTTCGAGCTGGACGAGATGCGCTTCCACGTGCTGGAGACCGACGAGTGGGTCTCGGCCGTGCACCGCCCGGTGGTCATCGTCACCTCGAACTCGGAGAAGGAGCTCCCGGACGCCTTCCTGCGCCGCTGCGTGTTCCACTACATCGACTTCCCCGACGAGGCGCAGATGCGCGCCATCATCGAGGTCCACTTCCCGGGACTTTCCACGGACCTCATGCAGAGCGCCTGCAAGATCTTCTACGGGCTGCGCGACGTGCCGGGGCTGCGCAAGCGCCCCTCCACCTCAGAGCTCCTGGACTGGATCCGCGCGCTGCTGGCCAGCGGGGCGACCCTCTCCCAGGAGGATACCCCGTCGCTCAAGAACGTCCCCTTCCTGGGGGCGCTGGTCAAGATGGAGGAGGACTCCGCCACCCTGACGCGCCACGCCAGCCGCCCGATCGACGCGCGCACGGCCGGGCACCGGTTCTTCCGCTGATGTTTCTCTCCCTCTTCCACTCCCTTAGGGCCCTCAAGGTTCCGGTCAGCCTCACCGAATGGCTCACCCTGCTGGAAGGGCTCTCCAAGGGGCTCCACAACGAGAGCCTGGACGATTTCTATTACCTGTCCCGAAGCGTGCTGGTGAAGGACGTCGTCTACTACGACGCCTTCGACCAGGCCTTTTGCTACTGCTTCAAGGACGCGCCGATCCCCCAGGACCTCGCCACCCGGGACAAGATCATGGAGTGGCTGCAAAGCCCGCTCGCCCCGCTGCAGCTCTCCCCGGAGGAGCTCGCCAAGCTGGAGGCGCTCAGCCTGGAGGACCTGCTCAAGGAGCTGGAGAAGATCCTCAAGGAGCAGGACGAGGCGCACCACGGCGGGAGCAAGTGGATCGGCACCGGAGGCCGGAGCCCCTTCGGCTTCAACGGCAGCCACCCGATGGGGATCTCCTTCTCACCGGAGAGGGGGAGCGGGACCGCCGCGCTGCAGGCCTTCGCGCGCCGCTACCGCAACCTGCGCAGCGACCTGACCCTCGACGTGCGCCAGATCGGCGTCGCCCTGAAGCGCCTGCGGGACCTGCGCGACACCGGCACCGAGGAGGGTCTGGACCTGGGCGCCACCATCGACAAGACCTGCAAGAACGCCGGCGAGATCGATCTGGTCTTCGCGCGGGAGCGCGAGAACAACGTCCGGGTGCTGCTGGTGATGGATTCCGGCGGCTCCATGGACCCCTTCCGGACCCTCTCGGAGCGGCTTTTTTCCGCGGCCAACAAGCTGAACCACTTCAAGGACTTCCGCGCCTTCTACTTTCACAACTGCATCTACGACAAGCTCTACACCAACCAGGAGACCGACGAGTTCGTCCCCACCGGCGAGATTCTGCACGAGTACGCCAAGAAATACCGTCTCATCGTGGTCGGCGACGCCGCCATGGCGCCCTACGAGATGTTCCACTACTCCGGGACGCCCGACTACTCCTCCGCCTCCACCAAGGGGATCGATTGGCTGCGCCAGGTCGCCGAGGCCTTTCCGCAGCGCGCCTGGATGAACCCCCTGCCGGAGGGGTCCTGGAGCGGGTTCGAGACCGTCCCTGCCGTAAGCGCGCTCTTCCCGATGTTCCCGCTCACCCTGGAAGGGCTGACCCGGGCGGTGCGGCACCTGCTGTAGACCGGTCTGGCATATCAGGAGGCACGTTGCACAAGCAGACCGGCGCACAGACCCTCTGGAGCCTCCCCTTCACACTGATCATGCTCGGGATGCTCTTCATCTTCATCCCGTACTCGCTCTATCTCCCGGTGCTCCCCGCCTACCTGCTGCAGGAGCTGCACAGCTCCATGCAGACAGCCGGGGCGATCAACGGGGTCTTTCTGGCCGCCGCCGTCCTGGTCCGTGCCCAGACCGCCCGCCTCGAGGCGCGCTTCGGGGTGCGCCGGGTGCTGCTGGCCGGCAGTTTCCTGTTCATGGCGACCAACGTGATGTACCTGGGCGCCGGATCGGTGCCCAGTTTCATGCTGATCAGGTTTTTGAGCGGCGCCTGTTTTGCCGTGGTGAACACCTCCCTCACGGCGCTGGGGAGCCGGCTGATCCCCCTGCCCCGGCAGGGGGAAGGGCTGGCGTACCTGATGACCATGGTGCTGGCAGGCGCGGCCATCGGCCCTTATTTGGGCTTGCGTCTTTCTCACGACTTCGGGTACCAGTCGGTATTCGTATTTGCGACACTGGCAACGCTGCTTGGCCTGCTGATCATCTACTTTATAGCCGTGCAAGAGGAGCGTTCGCGGGTGCGACCGGGCGCGCGTTTCCATGACCTGTACGAGATCAAGGCAGTGCCGGTATCCCTCATCGTCCTGCTGCTCGCCGTTTCCTACGGCGGGGTCCTCACCTTTGTCGTCCTCTATGCCACCAATCTCGGGCTACCGTCGGTTGCCCACTATTTCTTTGTCGTCATGGCAAGCGCCTCCGTGCTGTCCCGGCTGGTGGCCGGCCGGATGTATGACAGATTCGGGCCGAATGTGGCGATCTATTCGGCCATATTCATCCTGGCTGCAGGACTTTTGACACTGGGGGGCTTTCAGAGCACTGCGGGTATGCTGAGCGCCGCCGCGCTGATCGGTGTCGGGTACGGCGTGGCGATGCCGAGCATGCAGGCGCTCGCGGTCCAAATCTCCCCGGTACACCGGAGCTCCGCGGTGACCGCGACCTTCTTCACCTGCCTCGACGGAGGGATCGGCCTGGGCGCCTACCTTTTGGGGGGGTGCATCCACGCCTTCGGATACGGAGCTGTCTATCTGGCACTAGGGGGGCTGACACTGAGTTGCCTCTTGTTCTTTTATGCCACCTACACCAGAAGATATTGCCTGTGGCGCGGCTGACCGGGATTCCCTCGCGGGTACTGCCATTTAAGGAGAGGATCTGGACCGGGATTGTCCCCCCTGTTCCACAGGGGGGAAGGCTCGCGCAGCGAGACAGGGGGGTCTTTAGCCCAGACACAACACCCCCCTGCCTCACTGACGTTCGGCTTCCCCCCTATTCCATAGGGGGGACAAAATGCACCCTTACACCAGGTTTTCCTTACCTGACGGCAATGGGGTCGCAGTGAGGGGAAGACGCATCTGTGAATAGTTGCCCGGTACTGCTGAGACACTAAGGATTTGGACCGGGATTGTCCCCCCTGTGGAACAGGGGGGAAGGCTCGCGCAGCGAGACAGGGGGGGGGTAGCCCAGGCACACCCCCCCCTGCCTCACTGACGTTCGGCTTCCCCCCTATTCCATAGGGGGGACAATATGCACCCTTACACCAGGTTTTCCTTTCCTGACGGCAATGGGGTCCGGGGGGGGGAAAAAGGCGCAATCCATGAATAGTTGCCTGGCACTGCTGAAACGATACGGCTGGCCCTCAGGGAGGAGACAATGGAAGTAAGGAAGATGGATCACTTTTCCATAGCGGTCAGGAGCATCGATGCCGCCCGGAAGACCTGGGAGCCCATTCTCGGCAAGTCCGCGCCCGACGATTGCTACGAGGACGAGCCCGAGCAGATCCGGGTCGCCCGCTACTGGGTGGACGGCGTCGGCTTCGAGCTGATGGAATCGACCACGCCGGACGGACCGGTGGCCCAGTGGATAAAGAAAAACGGCGAGGGGATCATGCTCATCAGCTTCAACGTGGCGAACACGCGCGAGGCCGTCCGGGAACTGGAGTCCAGGGATTACCCGTTCATCCCGAGCCCCGCGCCGCTTTCCGACGATGAGTCCGGGAAGGCACGTCCCTTCAGGGAGTGCGAATACGCCTTCCTGCACCCAAAGAAGACCAACGGCGTACTGGTCGAGCTGATCGACTACAAATGGCGGGAACTGGACGTGCAGCCTGCAGAGGCGGATCATGACAGTGGTGCAGCAGGCAGGCAGTCGCCGCCACTGGATCAGGAGGTCATCCCCTGAGGTAACCCGCGTGGTCGACCTGCACCCCGGGCGCTCCTATTGCAAGTGCGGCCCGGAAATCGGCGGGGAGTGACATCTTCTGCATGGTGTGACGGTCGACGAGGACGTAGACCGTTTCGGCCACGAACAATAGCTGATCGCTCCCCGCGCGGCGCATCTCAGTCCCGAGTATGAACGACGTGTTCCCCAGGTGCTTCGCCGCCACCGACATTTCCAGGACGTCGTCGAAGCGGGCCGAAGCTTTCCATTCCGAGGTCTGCTTGACGACCTGGTATTCGAAGTCGACCTTGAGCGCACGGAGGAACTCTACGCTGGACAGGTCGAGGTAGTCGCCGTACCGGCTGTTGAAAACCACCTTCTGGGCATCGCACTCGGCGTATCGGACCCGGAGATAGTAACGGAAGGTATCACTCATAGTAATTTCCCACCCTTTTTTACCATGATTGGTCACATCAAACTGTCGGAACCTTCCCTCACCCCTGCCCTCTCCCAGAGGGAGAGGGAGATTTGGTCGACATCCCCTAGCTTTTCCCCAGCACGTGCCCGTGAGTCGGGCTTTTATGGCAAAGCATCCCCTCGCTGGCGATCGCTCCGCAGTAGATGCATTTTTGCGCGCCCGCATCGACGACGTGCCCCTTCGACGGACTATGGAGACAGGCGCCTCCCGCCGAGGTCGTCAGTCCGCAATGGATGCATTTCCCCGGGACATACACAAGATGGACACCTGTGGGACTACTGATGCACGGCTCGCCGGCACTCGCCGTGACACCGCAAAATCTGCATTCAGACATATACAGCTCCTTTATATTTTAGAGGAAATACTTGCCCGAGTCCTTCGCCGCCTCTGCCAGCAAACGCTTGGCCTCCAGCAGCCCTTGCACCGGGCAACAGGTGAGCCCGGCGATCAGCGTCTGCTGCTTGAGGGGCGACTCCTCTTGGGCCAGGTAGGCGCTCAAGCGAGATGCGGCCAACTGGAACTGCGAGGCGCGCTCGAAGCAGACCACCTTGAGGACCGCCTTGAGCAGTTCCTTCCTGTTGTCGCTGGCGAGGTCGAACACCGCGTTGCCCCGCACGACAGCGCTCTCCAGGGCGAAGATGTTGATGATCATGTCGGCGACGGCGAGCTGGACCTCCTGGGACTCCGCCCCCTTTCCGGCCGGACCCAGCAGGGTCAGGAACAGCCTTTTCAGGTTGGCGAGGGTCTGAAACTCGAAGGAGAACTTCCCGGCGCCGCCCGCTTCCGGCCAACCGCTCGCTCCGGAACCGGCGCGCGCCTCGTTCATCCCGCCGATCAGATCGAAGGACCCGGTGTCCGCCCGGCGCTTCAGCAGGGTCGGGATCAGTATCCGGTTGATCTCGTTGGTCCCCTCGAAAATGCGCTGGATGCGCTCGTCGCGGTAATAGCGCTCGGCCGGGTACTCGCTCACGTAGCCGTAGCCGCCGTGCACCTGCACCACCTCGTCGACCACCTCGGCCAGCACGTCGGTGCAAAAGACCTTGGCGATGGCGCACTCCATGGCGTATTCCTCGATCGCCTTCTGGTAGCTCTCGTAATATTCCTCCCGGGAACGGTCCAGGGTCGCCATGCGCCCGTCCAGCAGCCCGGCGACCCGGTAGACGACCGAGTCGGAGGTGAAGATGGCGGCGGCCATGTTGGCCAGTTTCTCCTGGATGGCGCCGAAGTCGCCGATGACCTTGCCGAACTGCTTGCGCTCCGTCGCGTAGCTGGCCGCCTCGCCATAGGCTCCCTTGCTCATGCCGCCCGCCGTCGAGGCGACTTTCAGGCGCCCGATGTTGAGGACGTTGAAGGCGATCTTGTGCCCCTTGCCGACCTCGCCCAGCAGGTTTTCCACCGGCACCATGACGTGGTCCAGGAAGACCTGGGCCGTGGAGGAGCCCTTGAGCCCCATCTTTTTCTCCTCGTCGCCGATGGTGAGCCCGGTGAAGCCGCGCTCGATAAGGAAGGCCGAAAAGTGCACCCCGTCCACCTTGGCGAATACGGTGAAGAGATCGGCGAAGCGCGCATTGGTGATGAACTGCTTCACGCCGTTCAGCATGTAGTGGCGCCCGTCATGGGTAAGCGTGGCCGTGGTCCGGGCGCTCAGGGGATCGCTGCCGCTGTTCGGTTCGGTCAGGGCGTAGGCCCCGATCCACTGAGCCGTGGTGAGTTTCTCCAGATAGCGCTTCTTTTGGTCGGCGGTGCCGTAATAGACCAGCGGGAGCAGGCCGATGCCGCTCTGACCGCCGTAGGTGATGGAAAAGGAGCCGGTGGGGCCCATCTTCTCGGCCAGCAGCATGCTGGTCACCTTGTCCAGCTCCATGCCGCCGTACTCCTCCGGCACGTCGACGAGAAAGAGCCCGAGGTCCGCGCAGCCCCGCAGTTTCGCCACCACCAGATCGAAATCCTGCTGCTCGATTCGGTCCAGGTCGGGAAGCACCTCCTTCCGGACAAAGGCTTCGGCAGTATCGGCAAACTGGCGCTGTTCATCGGAGAAATTTTCCGGTGAGAACGTGCCCGTCAGCGCCGCGTCGCTCAGTAAAAATGCTCCCCCTCTCGGCAGGTTGCTGCTCATCGTGATGCCTCCATGTGATTGGTGCCGTCCGGCCATCATCAACCCTTGCGGGAAGTGCCATATTACACCGTCAATGCCTGCCTGTGACTGCGAAAATGTCGTACCAGCCAGTCCGCTAGAAATTAGACCACTACATCCCCCCCGTGAAACAGGGGGGGAGCCGAAGGCAGCCGTCCCCCCTGCCCTGCAGGGGGGACGCTGCCACTGTCCTACTTCTGCTCGGAGTAATCGTAGAATCCCCTGCCGGACTTTTTGCCCAGGTAGCCGGCCTTGATCATGTTTCTCAGCAGCCCGGGAGGTGCGAAGCGCGCCTCTTTCATGTACTCGTAGAAGATGTTTCCGACGTAGTAGCCGATGTCGGCGCCGGCAAAATCCTGGAACTCCAGCGGCCCCATCGGCATGCCGCAGCCAAGCTTCATGGCGGTGTCGATGTCCTCTGCCGAGGCCACACCCTCCTCCAAAAGCCGCACTGCGTCAAGAATATAGGGGACGAAGAGGCGGTTCACCACGAAGCCCGGGGTGTCCTTGCAGGTGATGGCGGTCTTGCCGATCTTCTTGGCCATCTCCAGCGCCAGGTCCTTGACGGCCGGGTTGGTCTGCAGTGCCGGGATCACCTCCACCAGCTTCATCATGGGGACCGGGTTGAAGAAGTGCATGCCGACGAAGTTGGAGGGGTTTTTCACCAGGGCGGCCATCTCGGTGATGGCGATGGACGAGGTGTTGGAGGCGTAGATCGTCTCCGCGCCGCAGACCGCGTCCAGCTTGGCGAACAGTTCCTTCTTGACGTTCAGGTCCTCGAAAACCGCCTCGAAGATGAAGGGGACTCCGGCGAGGCTCGCGACGTCGGTGGAGAAGCTGATCCTCCCCTGGATCTCCTTCATCTCGACTTCGGTGATGGTCCCTTTTTTGACGATGCGCTCCAGGCTCTTGCGGATGGTCGCCTCGGCCCGTCCCCAGACCGCTTCGCTGACGTCGACCACCTTGACCTGCAGACCGGCCATGGCCGCCACCTGCGCGATACCTGCCCCCATGCTCCCTGCGCCTGCCATACCCACTACTTTGATGTCGTTGATAGTCATGTTTTTAATCTCCCTTGTATGTAATCTGGCTGAAGCGATCACTTGTCTGTACTCTGGCTGAAGCAATGACTTAAAAATCAGGCGCTGACAAAAACCGGTTTGCGCTTTTCCACGAAGGCGAGCAGCCCCTCTTTGGCGTCGTGAGTGGTCTTGTTTTCCGCGCTGTACTTCCGTTCCACGGCGAGCGCCTGATCCATCGGCAGGTCGATCCCCTCGTGGACTGCCGCCTTGATGTACCCGAGCGCCTTGCCGGCCCCGTTGGCGAGCCCGTTGGCGAACTTCATGACCTCCTCCATGAAGTGTTCCGGCTCGATCAGCAGGTCCACCAGTCCAATCTCCAGGGCCTCCTGGGGGCTCATGGTCCTGCCGCGCAGCAGTATGTCCATGGCCTTGTGCACGCCGATGAGACGCGGCAGCCGCTGGGTGCCGCCGGCACCCGGGATGATGCCGAGCCCGGCCTCCGGGAGGCCGATGAAGGCCTTGCCCGACGTCATCAGGCGGTAATCGCAGGCCAGGGCCAGCTCGCACCCGCCGCCCAGCGCGTGGCCGTTGATGGCTGCGATGACGATCTTCTTCATCCCGGACAGGAGGTTGTTGGCACCTTGCAGCAGCTTGGAGAAGTTTTCAGCGGCCTCGTCGCTTTGCGAGGCCATCTCCTTGATGTCCGCCCCGGCGATGAAGGCCTTTTCCAGGGCGCTGGTGATGACGACGACCGTTATCTCCTCCATTTGCGCCGCCTGGCTGAAGGCCTGGTACAGCTCCTGGCCGAACTCCCCGTTGAGCGGGTTGGTCGGCGGGCGGTTCAGACTGATGGTCAGTACCCGCTCGTGGCGGGACAGGGTGATGTATTGGTACGCCATGGTTCACTCCTTTTTTGGCTGATAACACCGGTCACTCTCTATAAAGAGCCAGCTCAGGTTATGTAGGGGCGAATCATCATTCGCCCGTTCTGTTTGAGCCAAACCCCACTGTGCTCCCTCACTCTCAAGGGAAAAGTGAGGTACTCACGTTGATCTCAACTGACCTTGATGACGATCGACGCCGCAGTGTCCCCGGCGGCGCAGCCGGAGAAGAGCAGGTAGCCGCCCCCCTTCCTGGCGACCTCCTCGATCCCCTCGATCATCAGGCGCGCTCCCGTGGGTCCCTGGGGGTGGCCGTAGATGAGCGAGGAGCCGTAGTTGTTCATGGAGTTCAGGTCGAGCCCCAGGGTCTTAGCCATGGCGATGTCGTTGGCGGCGAACGGATTGTGGGTCTTGACCGCGCAAAGGTCGCTCACCTTGATGCCGGCGTTGTCCAGCGCCATCTGAGCCGAAGGGGCGACCGCCGCGGCCATGTAGGCCTTCTTGGTGCGGGCGTAACCGAACGACACCAGCTGGACCTCGATGCTGGAGTTTGCGCTCAGCTCCTTCGCCCTGGCGCGGGTGGTGACGCAGACCCCGGCGTTGCCGTCGGCCGGGAAGGTCTGGGCTCCGAAGGTATGCACGCCGTCGGGCAGGACCGGCCTGAGAGCTGCCAGCCCCTCCCGTGTGGTCGGCATGACCCCTTCGTCGGCGTCCACGGTGAGGGTTTTCTTCTTGGAAAGCTGCACCTCCACCGGGAACAGGTAGCTTTTCTGGAACTCGCGCTCGTTCGCCAGGGCGTCCTGGTACTGCTCGTAGCGCCTGAGGGTGAGCTCGTCGCACTGCTCGCGGCTGATGCCGAACTCCTTGCTCACGTTCTCGGCGGTCTTGATCATCGCCTCCCCCGCCCACGGGTCCCTGTTGACGTTATCCATGAACCAGTCTTCGGCGATCGGTTTGCCGCCCGGGCCGGCCGGGTTGGGCCAGATGGCGTGCGGCCCGTTGGAGCAGCGGTCCGCCAGGAGGCACCAGCTGTTCTCGAACATCCCGGTCTCAACCCCCATGCCCGCCTGGTACAGGGAGAAGGCCGAGGTGGAGCAGGCCTGGGTGACCAGGACGCCGGGGGAGTTCTCCGCGCCGAGCATGGCTGCCGCCCAGGGTCCGGTGTAAAACCAGTGCTGCTGGTAGACGGTGCTTCCCACCAGGACGTACTGGATGCTCTTGGGATCCCACTCCTTGCTCTGGAAGAAGCGCTTGGAGGTGGCGGCGCCCAGGGCGATGGAGTTCTCGTTGGCCAGGGACCCCTGCCACTTGACGAAGGGGGTGCTGTAGTAGCCGCGGTAGGGTATGAATGCCTTCTGCAACATGGTAGATCTCCTTTTTCCATCAATTTTGGGACGTTTGGTTGTCATCCCCCCTATGACATAGGGGGGAAGCGAAACGTAGTGAAGCAGGGGGGTGTTTCAGCTGGAAGGAGAGACCCCCCTGTCTCGCTCCGCGAGCCGTGTCCCCCCTACTGCGTAGGGGGACACGGCTTTGCTGCCTTTGCAGGCTTGTCGTTACTCAGTGATCCCTGGCGTCGGCGATGCCGTAGCCGGTGTTCTGCCTGATGTAGAGCTCGTCGAACAGGTCCTCCTCGCGCCGGCTGCCGAACAGCAGGGTGCCGAAGATGGCGGCGAGGAATCCTACCGGCACCGAAAGGATGGCCGGGTTCTTGAGCGGGAAGAGCGGCGCGTCCAGACCCACCAGCGAGGTGCCGTCCTTGTTGCCGCTGTAGTCCGCCCGCGCCTTCTCCAGGCTCTTCAGCTCCTTCTCCTGGAGCACGGCGCCGCCGGCCTGTTTTTTCTCCAGCACCTCGACCACCTTCCTGGCGTCCGCGGCGATCTTCTTCGGATAGGTCATGGTCGGCGAGACCAGCACGACGCCGATGGCGAAGACCGCTCCGAAGCTCAGGCCGGTGACGATCCCCCCCGCGTTGAAGCGCTTCCAGAACAGGGCGAGCAGCAGTACGGGAAAGTTGCTGGAGGCGACCACGGCGAAGGCAAGCACCACCAGGTGGGCGATGTTCTGCTTCTCGCAGGCGATCCCCAGCATGATGGCGATGATGCCGACCGCGAAGGCCGCGATCTTGGCGACCTTGATCTGCTCGCGCTGGTCCGGCTTGCCGTCCTTCAGCACGTTCACGTAGAAGTCATGGGCAACCGCGGCGGAGACCGCCAGGATCAGCCCGGATACCACCGCGATGATGGTGGAGAAGGCGACCGCGCAGACGAAGGCCATGAACATGTCCCCGCCCAGGCTGCCGGCGCCCCCTCCCACGAACTGGGCGATCATGGGTGCCGCCATGTTGCCCCCCTTGTCGACGGCGGTGATCTGCTGCGGGGAGATGAAGAGCGCGGCGCCGAAACCGATGACGGTCACCATGATCATGAAGGCCCCGATCAGTATCATGGCGATCAGGACGCTCTTGCGGGCGGCCTGCGCGTTGGGGACCGTGAAGAAGCGCATCATGATGTGCGGCAGTCCCGCCGCGCCCAGCGCGAAGGCGATCCCCAGGGAGATTTGGTCCAGCGGGTCCTTGAGGATCAGGCCCGGCTCCAGGAAGCGCTGGCCGTAGTCGTAGCCATCCTGGGGGGTTACGTGCTTGAGCAGGCCGCGCACGTGGTCCTGCACCGGGGCGCTCGACGCCACCGCGTCGTAGAAGGCGACCAGGTTGAAGTTGAACTTCCAAAGCAGCAGCACGGTGATGGTGATGCCGCTCAGCATCAGGAGGAACGCCTTGACGATCTGCACCCAGGTGGTCGCCTTCATGCCGCCGAAGGTGACGTAGACGATCATGAGCACCCCCACGCCGATGACGGAGACGTTGTAGGGGATGCCGAGCAAAAGCTGCATCAGCTTCCCGGCCCCGACCATCTGCCCCAGCAGGTAAAAGATGGAGACCACGACGGCGGAGAGCGCCGCGGTGCCGCGCACCACCTTGGAGGAGCTGCGCAGCGACAGGATGTCGCCCAGGGTGTATTTCCCCGCGTTGCGGCAGGGCTCCGCGATCACCAGCAGGATGGTCACGAAGGAGAAGAAGGGGCCGACCGCGTACATGAAACCGTCGGCGCCGAACACGGAGGTGATGCCGGCGATGCCGAGAAAGGTGGCGGCGGAGAGGTAGTCGCCCGCGATGGCCCAGCCGTTTTGCAGGCCGGAGATCCCCCCGCCGGCGGTGTAGTAGTCGGCCGTGGTCTTGGTGCTGCTGGCAGCCCGCACCACGATAATCCCCGTGACGCAGAGGATCGCCAGGAACATGCTGAAGGTGATGGTCCTGTTGGTTTTCATTCCCGCCGGCGCGGCGGGAGCCTTGGCCGCAGGTGCGGCCAGCGCGGCTGGCGCGATCGCGGCTGCAGGTGCGGCCGGTGCGGCAGCGGCTGTCGGGGCTGCTGCCGGGGAGGCCGGCGCCAGCGTCGCCTGGGCGGGCGCCTCCGCGGCCGGGACGGAACAGACCAGGGGGCCTAGGCTCAGGGAAAGCGAGAGCAGTAACAGGGCAGGAATCAATCTCACGACTGCACCTCCGTGGTGGAGAGTTTGGACAGCCCCGCTTTGCCTGTCGCCTTGATCGACGCCCCTTCGGAGAACTCGATCAGCACCTCCTTGATGAGCGGATCGAAGTAGCTGTTGGATTTACGGGTGTAGTAAAAGGCGATGCCCCAGATCATGGCGAACTCGAAGAGGCAGAAGAAGTAGCAAAAATTGAGTCTGCCGAGTACCTTCACCCTCATAAGGCCGGGAGCGTAACCGGCGCAGATGGGGAGCAGGAAGAACATGACGGAACCCAGGCACCAGAGAGTGAGGAGGAACGCTTTCTTCTTGCTGTGCAGTTCGACGAATTTTGGACTCTTTGCCAGTTCCGCCCAATCTTTCCTTTTTTGTGACATGTGGTGACTCCTTCTTGTTTGGTTGATTCGGCAGTGCACGTGTAATCAACGTCGGTCGGTCGCAGCACATCCGTTTCGCGGCAACTCTGCTCCTAACTCCGTCCGCCCTCCTCCCCCTAGTCCCAGTTGGGCAGCTTCATGGTCCCTTTCTCGTCCAGGTGGCGGTGCATGTTGAAGGTCTTGTACAGCATGTGCGGCTGGTGCGCCGCGTTGGAGGCCAGACACTCCCGCAGCGAGCGGTCGAAATACTCCTTGAGGATCGGCTTGTACTCCGGATGCACGCACTTCTCGATGATGGTCACCGCCCGCTGCCGGGGCGAGAGCCCGCGCAGGTCGGCGAGCCCCTGTTCCGTCACCAGCACGTCCAGGTCGTGCTCGGTGTGGTCCACGTGGGTCACCATGGGTACCACGCAGCTGATGCCGGTCGGGTCGGTGGCCGAGGGGCGGGTCGACGGGGTGTGCATGATGGAGAGGTAGGCGTTGCGCATGAAGTCGCCCGACCCGCCGACCCCGTTCAGCAGGCGCGAGCCGTTCACGATGGAGGAGTTGACGTGGGCGTAGATGTCGAACTCGACCGGGGTGTTCATGGAGATGAGCCCCAGCCGGCGCACCGGCTCGGCGTGGTTGGTGATCTGGATGGGGCGCAGCAGGGTTCTCGAGGTGTACTTGTCCCAGTTGGCCAACAGCCGCTTGATGCCGTTTTCCGACAGGGAAAAGGAGGCGGTGGTGACGAAATCGAGCTTGCCGGAATCGAACAGGTCCAGCAGGTTGTCCTGGAACACCTCGGTCCAGACGGTGAGGTTCTCGAACGGGCTGTGCTGGATGCCGCCCACGACCGCGTTGGCGATCGACCCGACCCCCGACTGCAGCGGCAGCAGGTTCTTGGGTAGCCGGCCGTGCCGCACCTCGGACTGCAGGAATTCGATGATGTGCGAGGCGATGTGCACGGACCCCTCGTCGGGCGTCCCGAGCGGGCGGCCGACCGGATCCTTGTAGGACTCCACGATCGCCACGATCTTGGAGGGATCGCAGGGGATGCTGGTGGAGCCGATCCGGTCCCTGACGTTCAGGATGTTGTACGCCGTCTTGTTGGGCGGAATCTGGACGCCGACGCAGTCGTGCAGACCCTCCAGGGAAGGTATCTTGGTGTTGATCTCGATGATGATCTTCTCGGCCCGGGCCACGATCTCGCTGACGATCCCCACCGCCAGGGTCGGCACGATGCCGCCGCTCTCGGTGATGCAGCTCGCCTCGATGATCCCGATGTCGATCTTGCCGTCGTTGTCCATGGTGTAAAAGCCGTAGCCGAAATCCTGGGCGTACATGGAGAGATAGCGGTCGCCGAACTGGACTTCACCCGCGTTGATCGCCTTGCGGATCGCGTTGCCCTGCTGGTGCGGCCAGCGCCGGTCCAGCATGCCGAGCTTGGCCCAGCGGTCGTCCACGTCGGTGCCGATGGAGGCGCCGGTGAAGACGTTGAACTTGAGCTTCCCCTGCAGACCCTTCTTTTCCACGTAATCGGCCAGCAGCCCCGGCACCGTTTTCGGGTGCCCCTCCGCAAACCCCGAGAAACCCAGGTACATGCCGTTTTTAAAAAGAGGCAGGGTGTCCTCGGCGGCCATGACCTTCGCGTGCAGGGACGGTTGCCTGATTCTTCTCAAAAATTCGCCGTGATCTCTGCTGGTCGTCATCAGCATCTCCTGTCGTGTGCGTTGCAGCTGGGGTGGGAATCCGCTCTGACTGCCGGCGAATCCATTTATAGAATATCGTTTTGCAGTTAATGTGCCACAAGACATTATCTACCACACCCAACGACAACATACTGTTTTTACGGCACTTAACAGCTATAACCTTTTTCTAGTTTTGTGACGGATTATTCCAGGCTACGATATTTAGGAGGGTGCCGACGGCGGCAGCCGGGCGGTATCGGGCCAACCGCCCGGAATGCCGGGATAACGCGGTAAAGTGGCAGACAAACGCGGGGAAAGGGGTGCTACGATATTTCGGATTTGCTACGATATGTCGGAGGAAGGCGGGAGCTGCCGGCGAACCGCTAGGCCGGTTCCAGAGGTGCGGAGGCCTTTTTGATGCCGAGCTTCTTCATGCGCGAGTCGAGGGTCGTCGGCTTGAGCCGCAGCAGCTCGGCGGCCCCGTTTCTGCCCCGGACGCGCCAGCCGGTCCGCTCCAGCACCTGCAGGATGTGAAAGCGCTCCACGTCCTCGATCCCGAGGGTGGCGACGTTCGCGGCGGCGTGCCCCTCCGGGACGTCGATCACCAGGGTGGGGCCGTTGCTCAGGATCATCGCCCGCTCCACCATGTTGCGCAGCTCCCGGATGTTGCCCGGCCAGGGGTAGTGCGCCAGCGATTCCAGGTTCTTCTTGGGGATGCGCTCGATGGTCTTGCCGAAGGACCTGCCGAACTCCTCCACCATGCCCCAGACCAGCAGCGGGATGTCCTCCAGGCGCTCGCGCAGCGGGGGGACGTGGATCGGGAAGACGTTCAGGCGGTAATAGAGGTCCTCGCGGAAGGTCCGCTCCTTCACCTCCCGGGTCAGGTCCCGGTTGGTCGCGGCGATGACCCGCGCGTTGGCGGTGATGGGGCGGGTGCTCCCGAGCCTCTCGAACTGCCCCTCCTGGATGACCCTGAGCAGCTTGGCCTGGAGCTCCAGCGGGAGTTCCCCCACCTCGTCGAGAAAGATGGTGGAACCCTCGGCGGCCTCGAAGCGACCGATCTGCCGGGCCTGCGCCCCGGTGAAGGCCCCCTTCTCGTGCCCGAAGAGCTCGCTCTCGATGAGGGCCGCCGGCAGCGCGGCGCAGTTCACCTTGATCATGGGACGAGCGCGCCGCGGGCTCAGGTTGTGGATGGCGCGGGCGATCAGCTCCTTGCCGGTGCCGGTCTCCCCGAAGATCAGCACGGTGGAGTCGGTCGGGGCGACCTGCTCCACGCGCAGCAGCGCCTTGCGGATGCCGCCCGAGTTGCCGATGATCTCGTCGTACTCGTTGTCCAGCCTGATCTGGTCGCGCAGGTAGAAGTTTTCCGCCTCCAGGCGCTCCTTGAGGACCTGAATCTCAGCCAGCGCCTTCTGCATCTTCTGGTCGGCGCTCTTGCGCTCCAGCGCGTTGGCGAAGATGTCCCAGACCATGCGCAGGCGCTGGGTCAGGTCGTCGGGCCAGGACCTTTTCACGGAGTAGGAGACGAAGGTGATGAACCCGACCACCTCGCCCGCCACGCTCGCCGGGATGAACATGATGGAGCGGATTCCCCCCAGCTGCTTGCAGTAGACTTTCTCCCGCTGGAACTCGTCCGGCATCTCGTCGATGTCGGAGATCTTGAAGATCTCGTCCCGCTTCACCATGGCGTTCCAGACCGGCACCAGCCCGGCGGGGAGGATCGCGGGTGGCGGCTCTATGCCGGGGGCCTCGTAGGAGTGGGTGCAGACCATCGCGCCGGACTCCCGGTCCAGCCTCCAGGCGGTGGAGCGGTCGAAGCCGAGAAATTCGACGATCTTCTGCAGCCCCTGCACGATCTTGCGGTCTACCTCGCTCACCGGCAGGTTGATGAAGGTGGCCGAAAGCGTCGACAGGAGCGCCTCGAAGCGCAAGAGCTTCACCTGCGCCGCCTCCTCCCGCTTGCGCTCAGAGACGTCCTGCACCACGAGGCTCGCGCCCAGCACGGTCCCGTCCTTGCCCCTGAGCGGGTAGCAGCAGCTCTGCCAGGTCCTCCCCGGGCCCGCCTCGCCGGGACCCGGGGGGATGTCGAGCCCCCAGTCGAAGACCGGCGTTTTCTCCCTGAGGACACGCTCCAGGATCGGTTCCAGGGCGAGCGCCAGTTCCGGCGCGGCCTCACCCAGGGTCCTCCCCAGGTGCAGCTCGACCGGCAGGCCGTCGATCTGCGCCATGCGCCCGTTCACTTGGCGGCAGCGCAGCTCGGCGTCGAAGACGCAGACGCCGAAGGGCGCCGGGGCGAAGAGCCGTTCCAGGCGTTCGAATTTGTCGAGCAGGAACTCGGTATCTGGTAGGCTCCGCCGCTGCGGCATGGCTCCCCCGCGAAAAATCGTTCCGGACAACCCGGCATTGCAGTATTCTGGTATCACAATACCATTAAGGGGTCAAGGCCAATCTGAGGGGGTGCAGGAGGGAGGCAACGGGAATGCGCCGGCAGCCGATGGAGCGCAGGCCGGCGCGTCTCGCCGGGCGAAAGGTGGGGCGGGTTCAGTGCGGCACCGGCACCGTCAGCAGCATGTAGGGCGCCAGCCGGGTTCTGCACCGCCCCGGGTCAATGCGACATCAGCACCGGCACGGTCATCTGCTGGAACAGGTGCCGGGCGACCGGACCGACCCCCAGCGCGCCGCCGGAGCCCTGGGCGAAGGCGCCCATGACGATCAGGTCGCAGCCGTTCTCCCAGGCGTAGGTCATCAGGATGTCGGCGACCGGGATCGCTCCGGTTGCCAGGTGCTCCTGCACCAGAGTGATCCGGTGCCGCTCCAGGTGGGTCGCGATGTCGTCGTCGGGCAGTTCGAGGGCCGGCAGGTCCTGGGGGGTCTCGATGGTCAGGACGCGGACCTGCTTGGCGCGGCTGAGGAACGGCATGGCGTCGCCCAGGGCCCGGGCCGAGGCGCGGCCGTCCTTCCAGGCGAGGATCACCCGCTCCCCGATGGTTTTGAAGTTCCCGGCGTAGGGGACCACCAGCACCGGCCGGCCGGCCCCCTTGACGACCCTTTCCGCCAGGTCCTGGGGGATGTCGGGCTCCGCGGTCCCGGGCTCACCCTGGCCGACGACCACCAGGTCCTTCTTGTGCGCGTACAGGTTGATGATCTCCGCCATGCCGACCCCGGTCACCGGCCAGTCGACGGCGAGCCACTGGGCGCTGACTCCCGAGCCGGCGGTAAGCTCGCGGAACATCGCCTCGGCGGCCGCCAGCCTTCCCTGGCTCCCCGTGTCGGTCGAGGTGTAATGGGCGTGGGTGGTGACGTGGATTCCGGTAAGGTGGGCGTCGTGCTGCCCGGCCAGCAGCAGCGCGACCTTGAGCCGGGCCGCGCACTGCGGCGTACTGTCGATGTGAACGAGGATGTCCTTGAAATCCATCAGCATTGTCCCTTTTGAGTGGCTCTGATATGCGCAGATGTTGTTTTTTTGGGCCAGCGTGAACGCACTATCCCCTCGCCCTCCGGGAGAGGGGCAGGGGTGAGGGCGTCTCCACGAAGCAGCACCGGCGCCCAGAGCAACTCCCTCACCCCGACCTCCCCGGAGGGCGAGGGGGAGCTAGTGCACAGAATAGGAGACGAAATAAAATTACTCCGCATAACAGATCCCTTCCACGGTGGAGACCAACCTCTCGCAAGAACCGCCAGGAGAGTGACGTTATGGCACCGGAGCGCACTGGCCCGGCACCCCCTCCCCGCTTTCCCGCTCCGCCTCCCTCGACGCTGCCGCTCCCGCCGGCGCTGCCGCCCCCGCCCCCGGCGCGCCGCCGAAACCGAGGTAGCTCTCGATGACCCGAGGGTTGCTGGCCAGCTCGGCGCTCGCCCCTTCCAGGGCGACCTCGCCGTTTTCCAGCACGTAGCCGTAGTCGGAGATCTGCAGCGCCGCGCGCGCGTTCTGTTCGATCAGGAGGATGCTCACCCCGGTGTTGCGCAGCTCGGCTATGTTGAGGAGAATCTCCTTGATGATGAGCGGCGCCAGGCCGAGGCTCGGCTCGTCGAGCATCAGCAGCGCCGGCTTGCTCATCAGCGCCCGCCCCAGCGCGAGCATCTGCCGCTCGCCGCCGGAGAGGCTGCCGGCCAGCTGCTGCTGGCGCTCCTTGAGCCTCGGGAACAGGGCGTAGACCTCGGCGAGGCTTTCGCGGATCCCCTTGTCCCCCCGCCGGTACCGGGTGAAGGCCCCCAGCTCCAGGTTGTCGGCCACCGACATCTGGGAGAAGAGCTCCCGGGTCTCGGGGACCAGGCAGAGCCCCTCCCCCACCCGCTGCTCGGTGGAGTGCTTGTTGATGTTCTTCCCCAGGAACTCGACGGAGCCCCGAAACGGCAGCACCCCCATGACGGCGTTCAAAAGGGTCGACTTCCCCGCGCCGTTGGGCCCGATGATGCTGACGATGGAGCCCCGGTCCACCTGGAACGAGGCACTGTAGATCGCTTCGACCTTGCCGTAGCGGACGTTCAAATCCCGCACCGTGAGCAGGCGCTCCGACATTAGACACCCCCCAGGTAGGCGTTGAGGACTTCCGGATTGCTCCTGATCTCGTGCGGCAGCCCCTCTGCCAGCTTCTTGCCGAACTCCATGACCACGATCCGGTCCACCAGGTTCATCAGGAACTCCATGTCGTGCTCGACGATCAGCACGCTGAGCCCCTCGTCCCGCAGGCTGCCCAGAAGCCGCGCCAGCTCCTGCTTCTCCAGGTACCTGAGCCCGGCCGCCGGCTCGTCCAGGAGCAGCAGGATCGGGTCGGCGCACAGGGCCCGGGCGATCTCGACGATGCGCTGCTTGCCAAGCGACAGGCTCGCCGCCGGGAGGAACATGCTGTCGCCCAGGCCGACCCGGGCCAGCTGCCGGGCCGCCTCCGCGCTCACCTGCAGGTCCTTTTTCGCGTTCAGCCCGAGCCCCGCGGCCACCACCCCGTCGGAGGTCCTGAGATAGGCGCCCAGCATGACGTTCTCCAGCACGCTCATCCCGGGGACCAGCCTGACGTGCTGGAAGGTGCGGCTCAGGCCGCGCCGGGCAATCTGCGCCGGCCTCAGGCCGCTGATCGCGGTCCCGGCGAGCTGCACGCTCCCCTTGGTGCGCGGCAGCTCGCCGGAGATCAGGTTGAACATGGTGGACTTGCCGGCGCCGTTGGGCCCGATCAGGCCGAGAATCTCCCCGGAGTTCACCTCGAAGCTGACGTTGCTGACCGCCACCAGGCCGCCGAACTCCTTCCTGATCGCCTCCACCTTCAGAAGCGGCGTGCCGCGCGCCGGCTGAGGCCTGGCCGGGAGGTTGGACTCCCGCCCCACCGGCTTGTCGGGCCTGGGCGGCAGCAGCTGTTCGATGAACACCCAGATGCCGCCGCGCATCCACTGCAGCACGATCACGATCAGGATCCCGAAGACGATGATCTCGAAATCACCGGTCACGCTGATCAGCTTGGGGAGCACCCCCTGCAGCAGCGTCTTCAGCAGGGTGATGACCGTGGCCCCGAGCACCGCCCCCCAGACGCTGAAGGTGCCGCCGACCGTGATCATGAAGAGGAACTCGATCCCCTGCCCCAGGCCGAACGGCGAGGGGTTTACGAAGCGCTGCATGTGGGCGTAGAGCCAGCCGGCCAGGCAGGAGAGCACGGCGGAGTAGACGAAGACGACCGTCTTGAGCCGGAAGGCGCTCACCCCGAAGGCCTCCGCCATGGACACCCCACCCTTCAGGGCCCGGATGGCGCGCCCCTCGCGGGAGTCGAGCAGGCAGACCGTGACCCGCAGCGCGACGAGACAGACCGCCCAGATCAGGTAAAAGTAGAGTTTCTCGCTGGTGAGCTTGGCGCCGAACAGGGTGATCGGGGCGATGTCCGGGATGCCGGTCTGCCCCCCCAGCAGGGGGACGGTCCCGAACAGGAAGAAGAGGCTGAGCCCCCAGGCGATGGTCGCCAGGGGGAGGTAGTGCCCACCCATGCGCAGGGTGATGGCCCCCAGGAAGAGGGCGATGGCGACCGTCAGCACGACCGCGGCCGCCAGGGTCGCCCAGGGCGACCAGGCGTAGCCGGTGGAGAGCACGGCGGTCGTGTAGGCCCCCACCCCCATGAAGGCGGCCTGGCCGAAGGAGGTGAGCCCGGTCACCCCGGTCAGCAGGTAGAGCCCGATGGCGACCATGCTGTAGAGCCCGATGTAGCTCCCCATGGTCAGGTAGAACGAGGGGAGCAGCGGGACGACCGCCAGCAGCGCGAGGAAGAGGAGAAGACCGAGGCGGCGCATCATTCTTCCTCCTCGAAGTGCACGCTCCTCAGCGACATCCAGAGGAGGATCGGGATGATCATGGTGAACACCACCACGTCCTTGTAACCGCTGGCGAAAAACGACGAGAACGACTCCACCAGCCCAACCAGCAGGGCGCCGGCCGCCGCCAGCGGATAGCTCGCCAGCCCCCCCACGATGGCGCCGATGAACCCTTTCAGGCCGATCAGGAAACCGGAGTCGTAGTACATGGTGGTGATCGGGCCGATCAGGACGCCGCAGAGGCAGCCGATCGCCGAGGCGAGGGCGAAGGCGAGGGTGCCGGCGAGTCCCGGGCTGATCCCGACCAGCTTGGCGCCGTTTCGGTTAAAGGCGACCGCCCGCAGCGCCTTGCCGTACAGGGTCCGGCCGAAGAACCAGCCGAGCAGCAGGATGAAGGAGCCGCTCACCCCGTAGACCCAGAGGCTCTGGCCGGAGACCGACAGGGGGCCCAGGTCGAACTGGGCCTCGGAGAACGGCGGGGTGCGCACCCCCTCCGCGCCGAAGAAGAGCAGCCCGGAGCCTACCAGGGCGAAGTGCACCGCCACGGAGGCGATCAGCAGCACCAGCGTCGAGGCGTCCGCCAGGGGACGGAATGCGACCCGGTACACCAGGGGTCCCAGCGGGATCACCGCCAGCATGGTGAGGAGCACCTGCCAGACCAGAGCCAGTTTGAGCGGCGCGCAGTAAAAGAGCGCCGCGGCGATCGCCGCCGGCGGGAGCACGGTCCTGGCGAGCGCCCCCGGGAGCGCCCGGGCCTCGTCGCTTCTCAGCAGCCGGTAGCTCTCCATGACGGCAGCGACCGCGGTAAGGAGGAGCAGCAGCCAGACCGTCCCCGGGAGCTTTCCGTTTTGCAGGGAGGCGAGCGTCAGGGCGCCGAAGGAGACGAACTCCCCCTGCGGGATCAGGATGATGCGGGTCACGCCGAAGACGAGGATGATCGCCAGCGCCATCTGGATATAGATGGCGCTGTTGGTGAGCCCGTCCTGCGCCAGAATCAAGGAAGTCGAGAAATCCATCAGAGCCCCTGCGCCTGCATAGTTTGCTCCTCACCTGCCGTAGGGCACCCCGCCGTTTGCCAGGTAGCGGGGGGCGCTGCCATTACGTCAACAATTCTCACTCGGCTGATCTCTCCCCCTCCCCTGGCGGGAGGGGGTCGGGGGGGGAGGGTGAAGCTGCCAACGGAATCCCCAATGGCGCCTTCCCCCTCGCCCCGGCCCTCCCCCGCCAGGGGGGAGGGAGGAGTAGGAAAGGATCGAGCCAGCGGGGACGTCGCTCCCCCGCTACTTGTAATCCGCGTGGGAGTCCAGCTTCCACTTGCCGTTTTCCACCCGCACCACGCACATGCCGAGCTGGTTGATCCCGGTGTGATCGGTCGGCGACATGGAGATCACCGCGCCGGCGCCATGGAACCCCTTGGTGTGCTCGATCGCGTCACGCAGCGCGGCCCGGAACTGCTCGGTGCCCGGTTTGGCGACCTTCAGGGCCTTCGGCACGGTCGCCTCGATGAGCTTCAGGGAGTTCCAGGTCAAGGCGGCGAACATGGAACGCGGCCCGAACTTGGGCTCGTAGTTCCTCACGAAGTCCAGGGCCTCCTTCTTCCCCGGATACCCGTCGGGAAACTGCTCGGCCGACAGGACCGGAGGGGACATGATGTAGGAGCCTTCCAGCGCCTTGCCGCCCACGCGCAGGAACTCCGAGTTGGCGGAGCCGCCGGACTGGTAGATTTTCCCCTTGTAGCCGCGCTCGATGAGTGCCAGGTGGGGCATGGCCCCGGGCGTTCCCGACGCGACGATGAACACCGCATCCGGTTTTCCCTGCATGACGTGCAGCACCTGGGCGGTCGTGCTGGTGTCGGAGCGCTTGTACTTCTCGATCGCCAGGGTCTTGAGCCCCTTGCGCTCCGCCATCCTCTTGTAGGCGTTGGTGCTGTTCTCGCCGTAGGCGTCGTCCAAGGTGATCACGGCAACCGTCTTGACCCCCTTCTTCACCATGTGATCGACCAGGACGGCCGCGTAGACGTCATCGCTGGGCGGTGCGCTGAAAATCCACTTGCGTTTCGGGTCGCCGGCGGTGATGGAGACCGGGCCCGGCGCCAGCTGAATCATGGCGGTGCCGGATTCGGCGACCGCCCCGATCACCGCCATCGAGTTGGGCGCGGTCGTCGGCCCGATGATGACGTCCACCTTGTCCTCGGACGTCAGCCGCTTGATGTTCTGGACCGCCTTGGTCGTGTCGGTGGCGTCGTCATAGATGACGTAGCGCACCTTCTGGCCGGCGATGACCGAGGGTCCGAAGGAGATGGCGTTCTTCTCGCCCATCCCCAGGGAGGCAGCCGGCCCGGTGGTACTCAGGTTCACGCCGATGGTGATCTCCGCACTGGCGGCTCCGGCCGCGGCGATAACTGCAAGCATGCTCAAACTGGCAACAATTCGCTTCATATGTCCTCCTTGGTTGGGTGGAGCCTGTCGGCTCACCATGGTTCATGCTGCAGTCGTAGGTAGGGACGTGGCTAGCGGCGCAGCACCACGACCTCGGGCCCCGGGGGCTCCGCGTACAGCGCCTCCACCAGGTCCTTTCTCCGCTCCAGGGTCGCCCGCTGGTTGATGTACCCCTTGTCGGTGATCTCGCTCGCGTCGATGGAGGGTGGCTCGGTCATCAGCAGGACGCGCCTGATCGTGGTGGAGGAGCCCCCCTGGACCGCGTTGTACGCCATCATGGTCTTGCGCAGGTAGTCGTGCGTCTCCTGGCTCTGCACCAGCTCCGCCAGGGGACGGAGCTCGTCGCTGTCGCCGTTGATCTCCCGGCACCCCTGCAGGCTGGGCCAGGCGAGGATGCCGACGTAGCCCCGGTCCTGGCCCGTGACCACGGCGTCCTGCACCAGGGGGGCGGCCGCGGCGACCAGCCCCACCCGCAACCCCCCCACGTGCACCCAGGTCCCGGTGCTCAGCTTGAAATCCTCCGCCACCCGTCCGTCGAAGACCAGCCCCTTGCTCGGGTCGGCGGGGTCGGCGAAGGCGCCGGCGTCGCCGATCATGTAGTACCCTTGCGCGTCGAAGGCGGCGGCGGTCAGGTCGGGGCGGTTCAGGTAGCCCGGGGTGATGTTCGGCCCCTTGATGCGCAGCTCGAACTTTGCCGCGCTCGGCACCATCTTGACCTGGACCCCCGGCAGGGGAAGGCCGATGACGCCGGCCTTGTCGATGGGGAAATGGGCAGAGGTGATCGCGGGAGAGGTCTCGGTGGACCCCCAGGACGAGGTCATCGGGATCTTCCTCCCGGTGGCCAGGAGCGAGACCGCCTCCAGCCGCTGCCAGATGTCCTGGGAGAGGGCCGCCGCGGCGTAGAAGATGAGCTGGAGCCTCTTGAAGAAGCTGCGCCGCAGCTGCTCGTCCCGCTCCAAGTGGCTTACCAGCATGGCGAAACCGGCGGGCACGTTGAAGTAGATGGTGGGGGAAATTTCCGCCAGGTTCTGCACCGTCTGCAGCACCCGGCCCGGGACCGGCTTGCCGGCATCGATGTAGAGGGTGCCGCCCTGCTTCAGGACCATGTTGAAGTTGTGGTTCCCCCCGAAGGTGTGGTTCCAGGGGAGCCAGTCGACCAGGACCGGCGGGGTCTTTTTCATGAAGGGCCAGACCTGGGCGATCATCTGCTGGTTGGCGCAGAGCATGCCGTGGGTGTTGAGTATCCCCTTGGGCTGGCCGGTCGAACCCGAGGAGAAGAGCACCTTGGCGATGGTGTCGGGCCCCACCGCGGCGAAGGCCTGAACGACCTGCTCCGTCGGGGTCGTCTCCAGCAGGGCGGTGAAGGGGGTGCAGGGCATCCCCTCGGCCTCCCCTTCCTCTATCACCAGTTCAGCCCCGTCCAGCTCCAGGGCGTTGAGGGCCCGGGAGAACATGGTGCCGTCCTTGGTGTAGATCAGCCCCGGGCGCACCTGCGCGACGACGGCCTTGAGCTTTTCGAAGTCCTGGCTCAAGAGGGAGTAGGCCTCCGATACCGGCACCACCGGCACCCCCGCGATGAATCCTCCCAGCATGAGCAGGGCGTGGCCGATCGAGTTGCCGGAGAGGATCAGGACCGGCCGCTGCGGTCCCAGGCCGCGGTCGATGAGCCCCTGGGCGATGCAGTCGGCCAGTCGCGCGGCATAGCCGTAGCTCAGGGTGCGCCAGGCACCGTCCGGCCCCTTTTCCCCGAGGAAGAGCCGGAAGGGGTCCTCACGGGCCCAGCGGCGCAGCATCACGCCGAGGTTGGCCTCGTAGGGCTCCAGCGGCATGGGGGAGCTGAGCAGGTAGCCGCCATCGGCCGTGCGCTCCACGTTCACCCGGGCCGGCGCAAAATCGATGGCCGCAGCTTCCACCGCCTGCTGCACCGCAACCCCCTCCCCTCCGGCCGGCGGCTCCGTTCCGTACTTGGTTGACGCGACATTGGCCTGATTCATGGGTCCCACCTTTGCTATCAAGCGACCGCAACCACGTTAATGCCACATTTTAAAATAGTGTTTTGCAATATATGTGCCCCAACGCACACACCCCATGTCACAAATGTAACAATCTGTTTTTGTTATATTTTTAAAATATACACGTATTTTATATTATCCGGCAAAAGCGCATAACATCCAATATATTGGAGCAGCCGACCGCGGCGCCATCCTCCGCCTCCGGCCAGCCACGCCACCAACACGCTGTTATTGCAGGCATTATTACAAGGTATGCGGTGGGTTGACTGGGGAGGAAGATTGTCTCCAATATATTGGAGGCAGGGGTGCGCCAAGCCAGGCTGAGCCGGTAAATTCGCGAGAAACTAGCGCATTAGGGGGATCGGGGCGCCCGGCAGGGCTACGATATTTCGTAGGGCCGCCTGCCGAAGAGCGGCAATTGGGGGATGAGAGGGTGGGGTGAGGGAGTTGCCACGGGCTCCGGAGCTTGCTCTGTGGAAGCGCCCTCACCCCTGCCCACTCCCGGAGGGCGAGGGGATACGGCTCATAGGCCGGCGGTGCAGCTGCCATCGTGGTAATTGGCGCCAGAGGGGCGAAAGGAGTATGAGACGCGCGAAAAGGCGGGCTAGCCGCGCAGGATGCCCAGCTTCTTCATTTTTGCGTCCAGCGTGGTGGGTTTGATCCGCAACATTTCGGCGGCGCCGTTCGCGCCGCGCACGCGCCAGCCCGTGAGTTCCAGGGTACGCAGGATGTGCTGGCGCTCCATCTCCTGGAACGACAGGGGCGGCGCGGTTGGCGGCGCGACGCTTTCCGGCAGGTCGACCACCAGGGTCGTGCCGTTACTGAGGATCATGCCCCGCTCGACCACGTTGCGCAGCTCCCTGATGTTGCCGGGCCAGTGGTACTTCTCCAGGGCGTCCATGTTCTTCTTTGGAATCCTCTCGATCGCCTTTCCCAGCAGCTTGCCGAACTCCTGGACCATGGCGCGCACCAGCGCGGAGATGTCCTCCCTGCGCTCCCGCAGGGGGGGGACCGATATGGGGAAGACGTTCAGCCGGTAGTAGAGGTCCTCCCGGAACCTCCCCTCCTTCACCTCGCGGGCGAGATCGCGGTTGGTCGCGGCGATGACCCGGACATCCACCGTGACCGGCCGGGTGCTCCCCAGCCGCTCGAACTGGGATTCCTGGAGCACGCGCAGCAGTTTGGACTGCAGCTCCAGCGGCAGCTCCCCGATCTCGTCCAGGAATATCGTCGAGCCGTTGGCCGCCTCGAAGCGGCCGATCTGGGTCGCCACGGCGCCGGTGTAGGCCCCCTTCTCGTGCCCGAAGAGCTCAGCCTCGATCAGGGTCGCCGGCAGGGCGGCGCAGTTCAGCTTGATCATGGCGCGGGTCTTGCGGCTGCTCAGGTTGTGGATGGCGCGGGCCATCAGCTCCTTGCCGGTGCCGGTCTCGCCCAGGATGAGCACCGTGGAGTCGGTGCCGGCCACCTGCTCCACCTGCTGCAGCACCCGGCGGATCGCGGAGGAGTGGCCGATGATCTCCTCGTGCTTGTACTCGATCTCGATCTGGTCGCGCAGGTAGAGGTTTTCGGCCTCCAGGCGGTCCTTCAGCACCCGGATCTCGGCCAGCGCGTTCTGGATGGTCTGGTCGGCCCGCTTGCGCTCCAGGGCGTTGCTGAAGATGTCGTAGAAGATGCGCAGCCGCTGGATCAGCAGGTCGGGCCAGGACTTCTTCACCCGGTAGGAGGCGAAGGAGAGCAGGCCGGCGACCGTGCCGCCGACGTTGAGCGGGATGAACAGGAACGACTTGATCCCGCCGAGCTCCCGGCAGTACTGCTTCTCGCGCCAGAACTCGTCGCTTAGGTCGGCGACGTCGGAGACCTTGAACACCTCGCCGCGCAGGCTCATGCTGGTCCAGACCGGGAGCTCGTCGACGATGACCAGGGGCGGTTCCTTGATGCCGTGCAGGGCGTAGGAGTGGGTGCGGTGCAGCAGCCCGTCGGGGAAGTATTGCCAGATGGAGCTGCGGTCGAAGCCGAGGATGTCGACGATCTTCTGCAGCCCCTGCTCGATCTTGCGGTCCACCTCGGCCACCGGGAGGTTGATGAAGGCGGCCGAGAGTTCCGAGAGCAGCGCCTCGAACTTCAACAGCTCGTCCTGCGCAGCGTTCCTCAGCTTCTGCCCGCTGATGTCCCGGACGATGGCGAGCGCGCCGAGCACGTTGCCCGCCTCGCCCTTGAGCGGGTAACAGGAGGTCAGCAGGCAGCTCGCCTCCGGGGAGTCCGCCATGGAGGAGATGGAAACCTCCGTCTCCTGCTCCAGGAGGGGGTGCCCCTCCTTCAGCACCGAGCTCAGAATCGGTTCCAGGGCGAGGGTGACCAGGGGATTGATCTGTTGCAGCGTCTTGCCGGCGTGCTGTTCCACCGGTTTCCTGTTGATCGACGCCATCGCCTCGTTCACCTGCAGGTAGCGCAGGTTGCGATCGACGACGGAGATGCCGATGGGGACATCGCGGAAGATCTGGGCCAGGTTGTTGGCCTCGCCGAGGAGCTTGGCCGGAAAGGGCGCGGATTTTTTGGCGCTGAGCTTCATGGTCCCGCTCACGTCTGCCGTAGCCTGCATCTGCACCCCCTCACACGGTCCAAACGATTGTTCCTGCTGCGCCGCCCCCGATTTCCGGCATTATGCTACCGAATTACCACAAATGCAAAATTTTTCACGATCAGGGCCACACCGCGGTGCACGGTTCAGCACCGAAGGGCGCTACATCTTGGCGCCTTCCCCCCCCACCCCGCCTGGGGGGAGGGAGGTTTTGTCGCCAGTTCAAGTTTGGATTGTGCTGCCTCAATCCGGCTTTCCCAAAGACGCTTTGGCGTGATCAATTGGGGCTCTGCTGTCCCGCAGACAGCTGGCCGGTGCCGGCGGACTTGGCACCTGCCTGATGCAGGTCCCCCCCCAGCGCCTGGTAGAGCGTCACGGTGTTCTTGTAGCGGTTCAATCGGTTTTCCAGCAGCGCCTTTTCCGCGCTGCGCCGGGTTTCCTGGGCATCCAGCCAGAACTGTATGTTGGTCAGCCCCGCCCGGTAGCGGACTTCCAACAGGGCCTCCGCCGACCTGGCCAGGGCCAGGGCCTGCTCCAGCTGGACGCTCTCAGCCAGGTAGCGGTCGCGCCCGGACAGCGCGTTTTCCACCTCGCCCAGACTCGTGTAGAGCGCCTGGCGGAAATTGAGCACCGCCTCCTGGTAGTGCGTGTCGGAGATCTTCACGCTGAGCGTCATGGTGTTCCACTGCACGAAGGGGAGGGTCAACCCGGCTCCCAGGACCCCCACCGGGTCCTGCAGCACGTTCAGGAGGCTCGTGCTGCTGCTCCCCAGGCTTCCGGTCAGGGTGAAGCTCGGATAGAAGCTGGCGCGGGTGGTGTCGACGTTGGCCAGTAGCTCCCGCAGGCGCAGCTCCGCCGCGCGCAGGTCGGGCCTGCGGCCCAGGAGGCTCGCCGGCAGCCCCGCCGCGACCTCGGGAAGCACGGCGTCGGGCAAGAGCTTCGGCTCGGGGACCGCGTTTTGCGGCGCCTGGTCGAACAGGAGCGCCAGGGCGTTGCGCGCCTGGGTGCGCTGCAGCACCAGGAGCTCGGCTGCGGCCCGCTGGGAGGCGAGCGCCTGCCGGGCCTGCACCAGGTCGAGCGCCGAAGCCGCTCCGGCCCGGTACTTGACCTCGGCCAACGCCACCGTCTTCTCGGCGTACTCGATGCTCGCCTGGCTGATGGCGATGAGCTGGTTCAGGTAGCCGATCTGCCAGTAGTCGGTTGCGGTCGTGCCGATGAGAGACAGGGCGGTACTGAGCCTGTCGAACTCGGTTGCCTGCGCCTCGAAGCTGTCGGCGTCGCGGGCACTGGCAAGCTTGCCCCAAAGGTCGAGTTCATAGCTGAGCGCGGCGCTCACGTTGTGCGTCTGCGAGTGGGCGCCGGTTTTCAGGTCGCGGCTCAGACTGCTGGTCCCCCCGGCTGTGACTGTCGGCGTCAGGTTGGTGTCGGTCAGCCCCGATTGCAGCCTGGCGCGCCGGACCTTGATCGCGGCCGCGGCCAGGTCGTTGTTGCTGGTGAGCGCCCGGTCTATCAGCCCGTCCAGCACCGGATCGTTGAAGCTCTGCCACCACTTCTCCCGGCTGGCCACGGCGCTGCCGGTCAGCGCCGGCGCGCTCCACCCCGCGGGGACCGCGACCTCCGGCGCCCGGTAGACGCCCCGGGTCACCCCGGAGCAGCCGCTCAAAAGCCCCAGCGCCAGCAGCAAAAAGAACCTGCTCGTATTTCCCTTCTTCAATGATGACATGGTGTTCCTTTATTCCCTGGCGAGTGCCTGGATCGGGTCGAGGTGGGCCGCGTTGCGCGCCGGCAGGAAGCCGAACGCCACCCCGATGGCCGAGGAGCACAGAAAGGCGGAGATGACGGAGGCCACGGAGAACTTCAGGGAAAAGCTCTTCACGAAGAAGGCGAAGACCATCCCCGCGCCGTAGGAAAGCCCGATGCCGATCGCCCCTCCGATCAGGCAGACCAGCACCGACTCGATCAGGAACTGCTGCATGATGTCGCTCCTCCGGGCCCCGACGGCCATCCGGATGCCGATCTCGAAGGTGCGCTCGGTGACCGAGACCAGCATGATGTTCATGACGCCGATCCCCCCCACCACCAGCGAGATGACCGCTATGGCGGAGATCATCAGCGCCAGGGTGGCGGTGGTCTTCTGGACGGTCTTCATGATGCTGTCGGAACTGGAGGTGAAGAAGTCCTTGGTGCCGTGCCTCAGTTTCAGCAGCTTGATGATGCTCTGCTCCGCGATCTGGTTCGACACGCCGTCCTTGATGCGCACGGTCAGCGAGTTGAAGTACTGCTGCCCCAGGAGCCGGCTCATCGCCGCGCTGTAGGGTATCCAGAGCTCCAGGTTCTGGTTGTTGCCGAAGTTGTTTTCCTTGGGCTTGGTCACCCCGATGATCTCGCAGGGGAGCGTGCCGATCATCAGCACCTTGCCGATGGGATCCTCCTTGGGGAAGAATTTTTTCTTTGTATTCGGGTCGATCACCACGACCTGGGCCTGGCGCTGCACGTCCCCCGGACCGAAGAAGGTCCCCTGGGCCAGGCTCAATCCGCGGACCCGGAAGTAATCCTCGCCGACGCCGCTCAGGGAGGCGTTCGCCGTGGCGTTTCGGTAGCGCAAAAGGACGCTGCCGCTGGCGCCCGGGGTCGCGCTGTCCGTGTAGACCTGCGACTTCAGCACCTCCAGGTCGGCGGGGACCAGGGTCTGCACGTTGGCCGCCTGCTCGTCGCCGAAGTCGCTCCCCGGGTAGATGTCGATGACGTTGGTCCCCATGGAGCTGATGTCGCTGATGATCTTCTGGCGTGCCCCCTGCCCGAGCGCCACCACGCTGACCACCGAGGTGATGCCGATGATGATGCCGAGCATGGTGAGCAGGGTGCGCATCCGGTGCGAGCCCATGGCGATCAGCGCCATCTTGAAGGCCTCGGCGAAGCGCCCCCAGCAGGCCCGCAGCAGGTTGGGCGTCCCGCCGCCGGCGTGGCGCGCCAGTTCCGCGACCGGGCCGCGGGAGAGGGCCTCCGGATTGGGGAGGTCGCTGACGATCTCGCCGTCGCTGATCTCGATGATGCGCCCGGCGTTGCGGGCGACCTGCTGGTCGTGGGTGACCAGGATGACCGTGTGCCCCTGGGCGTGCAGCTCCAGCAGGATGTTCATCATCTCCTGGCCGCTCTTCTTGTCCAGCGCGCCGGTCGGCTCGTCCGCAAGGATCAGGTCGCCGCCGTTCATCAGCGCCCGGGCGATGGAGACCCGCTGCTGCTGGCCGCCGGAGAGCTGTCCCGGCAGGTGCTCGCGGCGCTCGGCAAGCCCCAGGCGGTCCAGCAGCTCCCGCGCCCGCGCCCGGCGCTCGCCCTTCGCCGTGCCCGCGTAAATGGCCGGGATCTCGGTGTTCTGCAGCGCGCTCAGGTGCGTCATCAGGTGGTAGCGCTGGAAGATGAACCCGAAGTATTCCCGGCGCAGGCGGGCCAGCTCGTCGCCCGAAAGGGTGCCGGTCTCCGCGCCGAAGACCCGGTAGCTCCCCTCGCTGGGGCGGTCCAGGCAGCCCAGGATGTTCATCAGGGTGGACTTGCCGGACCCGGAGGCGCCGACGATGGCGACCATCTCGCCGGCGTGGATGGTCAGGTTGATGTCCTTCAGCACGGCGATCTCCTGCCCGCCGGCAGGGAAGCGGCGCCACAACCCGGAGAGTTCCAGTATGGGTCGGCTCATGCCTAGCGCCTCCCGGGGGGCTGCCCCGGATGACGGACCGTCGCATCGGCCGGCACGGAGGCGCTGTCGCCGATGACCACCTTGTCCCCTTCCTTCAGCCCCTCCAGCACCTGCACCTGGACGTTGTCGCTGATGCCGACCCGTATGGAGCGGGTCTCGGGGAGGGAGCCGCGCAGCAGCCTCACCGAGGCGCGGCCGTCCTTGGAGCGCTGTTCCAGAGCGGAGACCGGGATGCAGAGCGCCTGTTTGGCGCCGTTCACCACGACCGAGACCTGCGCCGTCATGGCGACCCGCAGTTTCCGGCCGGGGTTGGGTACCTCGAAGAGACCGTTGTAATAAACGGCGGCGGTGCTACTGCCGCTACTGGCGGCGGAGTTGCTGGCGGCGGCGGTCGTGGTGGCGGTCGAGGCGGGCTCCACCGCGCGCAGCGTGCTCTGGTAGCGGGTGTCGGAGTCGCCCAGCAGGGTGAAGTAGGCCGGGAGCCCGGGGCGCACGCGCATGACGTCCGCCTCCGATATCTTGGCCTTGACGGTGATGGTGTTGAGGTCGGCCAGGGTGAGGATGGTCGTGGCGGACTGGGTGGAGACCACCGTCTGTCCCTCCTCCGTGGCGATGGTGAGCACGACGCCGTCCCTGGGCGCGACGATCTGGGTGTAGTCGAGGTTGGCCTTGGCGGTGTCCACCGCGATGGCCGACTTGCTGACCAGGGCATCGAGGGCTGCCAGGTCGGCGCGCGTGCCGTCGAGCTGCGCCTGGGCGTTCTCCAGATCGGCATGGGCGGTGGCATCCTGGGCCATCAGCTCCTTCTGGCGCTTGAAGGCCAGGACGTACTGCTGCAGCAGCGCCTGCTTGGAAAGCTTCTGGGCCCGCACGTTTTCCAGGGTCGCCTGGGCGTCCCGCAGGGCGTTTTGCTGCAGCACCGGGTCGATCTCCGCCAGCAGCTGCCCCTTCTTGACCTGGTCGCCCAGGGCCACGTGCAGTTTTTTCAACTGGCCTGAGACCTGCGCCCCGACGTCGACCGTCTTGAAGGCGTTCAGGGTGCCGGAGGCGAGCACCCTGTCCTCGATGTCCATGCGCGTGGCAGTCGCCGTTATGTAGGTGGGGGCGTCCTTGGTGAGGAAGAAATGCTGCACCAAAAACCAGCTGCTTAGTAGCAGCACGATTGCAAGCAGCGCGACGGTAAGGCGCTTTCGAGTCATTTTGATCACGGTAGTACCTAACTCCTTAAGACTTCTTCCGGGCCTGGCCCGGGGTGGTTCCGTTTTTACCCCCCCTATGAAATAGGGGGGAAGCTGAACGTAGTGAAGCAGGGGGGTGTGCCGCGCGGGGAAGGACCCCCCTGTCTCGCTGCGCGAGCCTTCCCCCCTACTTCGCAGGGGGGACACTTAAGACTTCTTCCGGGCCTGGCCCGGGGTGGATCCGTTATTGTCCCCCCTATGAAATAGGGGGGAAGCTGAACGCAGTGAAGCAGGGGGGTATTCGGCGCAGGGAAGGACCCCCCTGTCTCGCTGCGCGAGCCTTCCCCCCTACTTCGCAGGGGGGACACTTAAGACTTCTTCCGGGCCTGGCCCGGGTTGGATCCGTTATTGTCCCCCCTATGAAATAGGGGGGAAGCTGAACGCAGTGAAGCAGGGGGGTGTGCCGCGCAGGGAAGGACCCCCCTGTCTCGCTGCGCGAGCCTTCCCCCCTACTTCGCAGGGGGGATACGTAAGACTTCTTCCGGGCCTGGCCCGGGGTGGTTCCGTTTTTATCCCCCCTATGAAATAGGGGGGAAGCTGAACGTAGTGAAGCAGGGGGGTGTGCGGCGCAGGGAAGGCCCCCCCGTCTCGCTGCGCGAGCCTTCCCCCCTACTTCGCAGGGGGGACACTTAAGACTTCTTCCGGGGCTGGCCCGGGGTGGTTCCGTTTTGTCCCCCCTATGAAATAGGGGGGAAGCTGAACGTAGTGAAGCAGGGGGGTGTTCGGCGCAGGGAAGGACCCCCCTGTCTCGCTGCGCGAGCCTTCCCCCCTACTTCGCAGGGGGGATACTGCTCAATCCGGTCAACGTAATGGCCCCTATCCCAAACAGAGACGGATGTTAGCATGTCACAGCCAAAATGTCCTGTTTACAAAGTGGGCTGGAGAGGCTAAATCCACCTGTCATTCCGCACCGCCCTTTGCAGCGTCGCCCTGCCGATCTGCACCGGCAGGAGGATCGCCGCCAGGAGTGCCGCCGGCCGGGGGCTCTCCACTCGGAGGCCCGCCATTCCCTGAGGGCGACCCTCCCTCGGGGACCGCCACCAACTGGGCGCCGATCTGCCTGCAGACCGCCTTCATGGCGTCGCCCCGAGGCGTGGCCATCTCCACCGTGCGCCCTTCGCTTTGATCCTTGCAGGCGTCGATCGCCTGCTGGGGAGGTTCCGGAGGCCTGCGTTCATCGGCTCCGTAACTTGCCCGGCCGGAAGCAGGGATCAGCCCCACCAGCGCCAGGATGAATACCATCGTTTTCCAGCTCCCACTCCTCATGTCACCCTCCCGTGCAAGGTTCAGCCTCTCTCTCATAGACGCGCTCGGGGAAGCCGCTTATGAATGAGAGGTTGGTAAAACGCCAGCCGCCACTGTTCAACAGGAATATGAACATCGGGTCGTGAGGGTCGTGGCTTCTCAGGACCTTCTTCATATCCTGCAGGGACCTGATCTTGGTGCTGTTAACCTCCGCGATGATGTCTCCGCTTCTCACCCCTCCCCTGAACGCCTCGGAATCCCTTCCGGCAACGAGAACCGCAACCCCGCGCTGTGAGGACAGTTTCCGGCAGACTTCACTGTCCGGTTTCACCTCGACCAGGGTCATGCCCAGTAGGTTCATGGTGGTGTTCTGCTGATCGAAGACTACCCGGGAGTCCGCATCCGACTCCGGCGCCCCGATCCTGTTTGTCCGCGTTTGCAGCATCGAAAGTTCCATGGAATCACCTCCACCCGGGGCAGTCGTCAGGCCCGCGCCCTTCGCCAAGTCCGTGTTCTTCCCCTGGTCCGTGCCCGTGGCGCCCCTGCATTTCGGCGCCGCAGGGGGGAGCGGGCCGCTCGTCACGCTCAGCAAGCAGCCTTTCCGCCAGGGAGCGCTGGGCCGCGGTCAGCACGGTGCCGATCCGGTAATGGGTCCTGGCGCGCGCGACGATCCGCTCGGTCTCCAGCCCGGCAAGCGCGCTGGCTGCGCTTCTCACCGCCTGCTCGTCGAAGGTGGCGGCCCGCTCCGCCGCGCGCAGCTGTTTGTGCAGCTCCACTTCCTGTTCGTGCCGGCCCTTGCCCTTCCCCCTCTCCTCGTCGACGATTGACTGTATCTTCCCCTTCTGGGCCTCGCTCAGCTCGAGGATGCGCGCCAGCCCCGCCGGGAAGGGTTCCCGGCCGGCGGGCTCAGCGCACCCGGGACGCGACTGCTCACCCGGGCCAGGCATGGCCTGGCACAGGACCGTGCCGCTAAGAAGCATTGCCGATAACGCCAGTACCGCTACGTGTCTTTTCATTTTGGTCTCCTTTTGTTAGCATGCTCATACAGGTCTGCTTCAGGCAAGCCTGACAAACGCCGGCCTCGAGTCGGCAAGCGCCCTTCTGTACCTGGACCCATGCTAGGACAGAACGCGGTTAAGTTGGGTCAAGAGATGTGCAGATTTGTAAAGCACCCCGCCCTATACTCCCGACTTTCTTTACAATTCTTAACAGCATCTCCACTTGAATTGCGGTTATACTGTCAAGAAATTAGATAGACGCTTGGAAGCCGGAGCGACCAGATGCAGAAAAAAATCCTGATCATCGATGACGACACGGGGCTGTGCGAACTGCTGGGGAGCTACCTTGGCAGCGAGGGATTCGACGTGGAGGCCGCGCACGACGGGGCGCTGGGAGCCGACAAGGCGCTGGACGGAGACTATGCCCTGATCGTCCTCGACGTCATGCTCCCCACCCTGAACGGCTTCGAGGTGCTGCGCCGCATCCGCCAGAGTTCCCAGGTGCCGGTACTCATGCTGACCGCCCGCGGTGAGGACATCGACCGCATCGTCGGCCTGGAAATGGGCGCGGACGATTACCTCCCCAAGCCGTTCAACCCGCGGGAGCTGGTGGCGCGCCTGCGCGCCATACAGCGGCGCACCCTGGCGGCTCAGCCCGCGGGTGCGGTCAAGCCGGACGTCCTGGAGGTCGGCGACGTGACGCTGGACCTCGGCACCAGGAGCGTGCGCTGCGCCGGGGTTCCGGTCGACCTCACCTCCCTGGAGTTCTCCGTGTTCGAGGCGCTGCTGCGCCTGGCCGGCACGGTGATCAGCCGCGAGGAGCTGACCCGGCAGGCGCTGGGGCGCGAGTTCAGCTCTTACGACCGGAGCATCGACGTGCATGTCAGCAGCCTGCGCAAGAAGCTGGGCCCCGCGGCCGGCGGCGACGACCGCATCAAGTCGGTGCGCGGCATCGGCTACCTGTACGGCTATTCGGCAGTCGAGCGCAACCGGGCGACCTGAGGGGGCTGCATGCGGACCATGTTCATCAAACTCTTCTTCTGGTTCTGGCTGGCGACGATTCTTTCCGGCATGGTCTTCTTCTTGCTCGCCTTCAATCTCAAACTCGCGCCGATGCACGAGGACCGCCTGCGCCACTTCGATGCGGAGCGCACCCGGATTCTGAGCCAGGCGCTCGCCCTGTACGGCGCCAACGCCGCCGCCCTGCGAGAACGGGACGGGATGACGGCCCCGCTTCCCGGCGCTCAACCGGTAATCCCGGCGGGAATCGGCGTCCGCGACGACCAGCCGCCCCCCCCGGGCATCCCTCCCGGAGGGGAGCCGGGAGCGGTGGACACCTCGCCCGGCGGGCAACCGGGGGCTCCGGGCGCCATGCAGGCCTATCTTTTTGCCGGCGACGGGTCGGCGCTCTCGGAGGGGGTCGCGCCCGGGCTGCGCGACGCGGTGCGCCGGACGGTAGCTGCAGGCGGCGGGAAAGGCGCGGCAGACGGGGCCCGGGATGTCGTCGTGGTCAGGGTGCTGGGCCCCTCCGGAAAGCCGTACCTGGCCGCTTCGCAGGTCCTCCCCGGGCCGGAGCGCCATGAGCCGCTCAGGCATTTCCCCTTCCCGCCCGACTTCTGGCTGCAGATGCTGATCACCTTCGTGGTCAGCGGGCTGGTCTGCTACGGACTGTCCTGGCGCATCACCGCGCCGGTGCGCAAGCTGCGGGCGGCGGTCCAGGGGCTCTCCCACGGGGATCTCGCCAGCCGGGTGGCGGTGAGCGGCGCCGGGGCGGGCGACGAGCTGACCGACCTCGGCCGGGACTTCAACCTGATGGCCACGCGCATCGAAAAGCTGGTGATCGCCAACACGCAGCTGGTGCGCGACGTCTCGCACGAGCTGCGCTCCCCGCTCGCCAGGCTGAACGTGGCGCTGGGGATCGCCCGCAAGCAGTCGCCCGCGTCGGCGCAATCCGCGCTGGACCGCATCGAAACCGAGGGGGAGCGGCTGAACCTGCTGATCGGCGAGCTGCTGGCCTTGAGCAAGTTGGAGGGTGGCGCCACATTGGAGAAAACCGAGGTGGATCTGGCGGAGCTTTTGGACGAGGTGGCACGGGATGCCGACTTCGAGGCGGGCGGCTGCAACCGGCGCGTGCAGCTGGCGCCGGCGCCTCCCCTGGTGCTGCAGGGCAACCGGGAACTGCTGCGCCGCGCCCTGGAGAACGTGGTGCGCAACGCGGTGCGCTACACCGCGGAGGGCACCAGCGTCGAGATAAGCCTGGAGCGTGCGGCAGGCGAGGCAGTGCTGCGGGTCCGGGACTGCGGCCCCGGGGTGCCGGAGGGGCAGCTCTGCGACATATTCCGCCCCTTCTACCGGGTGGCAGAGGCGCGTGACCGGCAAAGCGGCGGCACCGGGATCGGGCTCGCCATTTCGGAGAAGACCGTCTCCCTGCACGGCGGGACGGTTAGCGCCAGGAACCTCCCGGAAGCAGGCCTCGAGGTGGAGATCAGGCTCCCGCTGCCGGTCCGGCGCTGAAAAGAACACGGCAACAGCTCAGAGTTTCAGCTCAACGTCTCTAGGTAGGGTTCCACCGACAGACTGAGCCGGCAGGCAACAGCCTCCAGCGAGCCAAGCATTGTCTCAGGATGCCGCAGCGCGTCTGAAAGACTGAGTGTGGCCTCGTGGACTGCCTCGCTGGTTTCAGCCGAGCCAGCCTCCTCCATTGCCAATTCTCGCAATAACTGCAGGCTCCTCCCGATGACGAGCGCTGACAATCCGCCTTCCACGATCGGACCCAGGTTGGAGTCGAACTTCCGGGCCGTGACCAGCATGCGCAGCACCCGGTGCTGGGTGCGTGCGCGGCTCTTGGCGAGCCCTCGCGAGTCGGCTCCGTCCATGGCTGTCAAGTCGCGCAGAATCGCTGTCAGCAGGGAGTTGAGCCGCCGGGCCGGATCGACCGGCAGCAAAAAGCGAAATGCCAGGATGGCAACCGCCACCCCGCCGAGCGCGGCGGCACCCCCCTCCAGGTAGAGGGGAGGCGCGGGCACCTGCGGCACCCCCGGCTGCATGACCAGCAGGAAAAAAAGCGTGGCGTCCATGGCTCCCAGCGCAGTCCGGCGATAGGCCTGGGCGATGATGCCGGCCATGATAACGGGAATGCAGGCGATCCCCTGCAGCAGCGGGTCGCTCACTCCGGGAAGCAGGACCAGCCGGCAGAGAAACGCCGCCGCGACTCCGACGCAAGCCCCGCAGAATACGTTGACCAACAGGACGGAGGGGCGGTCGTGGGTCGAGAAGAAACTGACCATGATCGACGCCGCCACCAGCATCAGGGGGCCTGCCCCCCACCCGGTAAGACGCCACAAGGCGCCCACGGCGGCAATGGCGCAGACGGCGCGCAAGGCGGCCCGCCCCGCCTCCCGCCAGTCGCGGTGACGGATGAAGAGGTGCACCGCCGGCCTTTCCTCGCCTGGAGCCGCCCGGTCCCAGGTGTCGACCAGCTGCTGCAGGGATGCCACCAGCAGAGTCAGCGTCCTCCCTAGCAGCGGGAGACGCGCCCGCATTTCAACAAGCACCGCCTCAAGCCGCGCCGCATCCTTGAGGGTACCCAGTTCATCGAGGTGGCGGGCAACCTGCGCCAGGTCCCCCGCCAGCGCCCCGCGCCAGGCTTCGCTCTCCGGGCTCGGAAGATTCGGGGTGTCGCCGGCCAGCTTGCCGGCTTCCAGCAGCGTCAGCAGCGAGAAGATCAGACTCCTCGCCTGGCGCTTACGATGCTTGAGATCGATAGAACCCGCCCATACCGAATCGATAGTTCCCTCCACCTCGGCTATTTCCACCATGACGTCCTGCCGCAGCCCGGCCAGGGCCTTCTCGTCCCTGCGCTGCAGCATCCAGGAGAGCCAGAGCAGACCCGACGCGCTGGCCTTGGTGAGCCGGGCCAGGGTCTCGCGTTTGGAGCGCCGGTTGGTGAAGAACAGTGTCACCGTCGTCGAAACCACGATCCCGATGATGATGCCGGCGACTCTTCCGAAGGCGAGAGCGTGCAGCTGCAGGGGATTGCCGTAGCCGGCCAGGGCGATGACTGCGCCGGTGCAGGCGGCCACCATGGCGCCGTAGGAGCGCAGGCCGTAGATGAGGTTGCCGGCGCCGACGCACCCGGCGAGCCAGAGGGCGAGCGCGGCGATGAGCATGACCGGAGAGCGGGCGAAATGGAGCATCGCTATCCCCGCCAGCGAGCCGACGCCCGTGCCGATCAGGCGGTAGAAACTCTTTTCCAGCAGGAGTCCGCGCGTGGGCTGGATGACGATGAGCGCGGTCATGGCGGCCCAGTAGGGGCATTCCAGATGCAGATGCACCGCGATGGCGAGGGCCAGGAGAGCGGCAACGGTCCCCCGTACGGCAAGCAGGACCTGGGGAGCGATAGTTGGCATTTTCATGGTGTGACGATACTCCACGAGGGACTCAGCCCCCGGAAAAATGCATGCAGCGCCGGGCGAGGCCCGGCTCTATAGTGAAGGTTAATCTGTGAAGATATCACAGGCGGGCCCGAAAATGAAGCCCAATGCGGTAGATCATGTCGAGCCCTGCCCGAGTTCAGACTGTCCGGGCCCGGGCGCAAATCCAACGCCGCGAATATCGGGTTCTTCGCTGGCAGGGGTGTAGATCTGTCATACCTGTGAAATGGGGTGGAAGTTGAATGTAAGACACAAGGGGGGTGTTTGAGTGGGGTCGCCTGCGATAGTTCAGATGATATCTGTTTGACGTTGACGGAGAGCGTCGCTGGCGCCCCAATTTAGATGTGGGATTTAGGCAAAACGTGAAGCGTCGCCAGGAGCATTTGATAAGCCGGATATCCTTCGTATCACGGATCGGCTCGCCCCTGATGGCAGAGCCCATTTGTGGCCAGTTGCTCGTGAGCAGGAGGCAGCTATTTAAATATCAACTTTAGTGGCTAAAACTGGCAATACCTTATATTCAAAAGTGCGCCGGCAGGGCCGAGAAAATGCAAAAACGCCGCAAGACCATATCTTACCAGGCTTTACTACACCTTCATGAATATAACCTTTTTAGTAAAAGTTTATATTCAGATCACGAGTTGACAACCACCTGGGTAAGAAGCGTTCAGGCGGAGTGGTATGTTACATCTTATTATTTATAATATTGGTGTCGATTGGATAAAAATATTTTGCTTTAGCCAAATCAGTAAATGCTGATATTTCAGTAACTGATACGTTATCACTGAACAAAATTCTACGTTGATATGTACTGGTTTTTACCAGAAGGTAATACCTCTTTCGGATGCCTATCCATATCAAATATATACCAAATGGCATGAAACAAATTGGGAATACTAAGAAAAACAAACCTTTTCCTAAGTGGCCAACATTAACACCTGTTCCTAAATAAATATCTGAGATCAGTTTCAAAGTTGGGATAGCTCCGACATAAACCCCTAACATTGCCGAAACTATACCTACTATTATCTGCACGGCTAGTCTTTCAGATGAAGCCCCATATTTCAGCACAATAGAAAGAATATCTTTCTTTTCGATGGATCTAATAACATGATCGCCGTCCAGTTCAGAAATTCTTTCAGGACTTATTCGAACTGATGATAAACGGAGCCCATTATCTTCTATCATATCATTCCAGTAACTTAGGGATTATACAGCAGACGTTATTGCACCGTAGCCAGGGGGGATTTTCCATATTCACCCTGGGCATTTGGGGCCTCGCAGTACAGCATCCTCAATACCACATTAAACGCCGCCTATAAAGATCCATTTGGAATATCAACTTTATTCTAAAAGTTGATATTCATGGAGACAGCGGCATCGATTGGCAGAGCGGAGCTCTTCATCAGCGAGTCGGCAACGCGAGCTTGGGTTACGCCTCGGGGGGATACAACCCGCGCACCCGTGCCTGCAGCCGCGCCAGGCCGAGCAGCGCGTCGATGTTCGGGGTGGGCTCGCCGGTCAACTGACCGATCTCGCGCACCGCGCCGACCAGCGCATCGAGCTCGACCGCCCTCCCCGCCTCCAGGTCCTGCAGCATGGAGGTCTTGAACGCCCCCAGCTTGCGCGTCACCTCGCACCTCTCCTCGCCGCTCTGGCTGATCTGGCAGCCGATCCTCCCGCCGATCCTGGCGGCCTCCGCCATGGCGTCGAGGCAGAAGCGGGCCACCAGCGGATCGTCCAGTATCCGGTCGCAGGTGGCGCCGGTGATCGCGGAGACCGGGTTCATGGTCATGTTGCCCCAGAGCTTGAACCAGATGTCGATCTGGATGGTGCGGGAGACCTCGATGGTGAGGCCCGCCTCCTCCAGCAGCTGAGCCAGCTTGCGCAGCCGCGGGGAGTCGCTGCCGTCGGGCTCCCCGATGATGAGCCGCTTGCCGAAACCGTGACGCACCAGCCCGGGCTCGGGCGTCGAGAAGCTGCCGTGCACGACGCACCCCACCACATGGCGCGACCCGATCGCCGCGGCTATCGAGCCGTCCGGGTCGACCGCGGCGAGCCTGGTCCCCGCGTACTCCCCGCCGAAGCCGTCGAAGAACCACCAGGGCACCCCGTTCATCGAGGTCAGTACGACCGTATCCGGCCCGATCAGCGGGGCGATCTCGCGCGCCACGGAGGCCAGCGAGTTCGCCTTGACCGCCACGACCACCAGGTCCTGCACGCCGAACTCGCGCGGGTCGGCGCTGGCATGCACCGCGCTGGTGCTCTGCACGCCGTCGCTTATGAGCCTCAAGCCGTGCTGCCGCAACGCCTCCAGGGTGGCGCCGCGAGCCACGGCGTTCACCTGACACCCCGCCTGCACCAGCCGCGCTCCGATGAAACCGCCGACGGCACCGACTCCATAGATGCAAATCTTCATGACGTACTCCCCTTCCCCGTTGGTGTAAAGCTGCGCGTGCCGCGCGGAGCGCCCTCAAGACGCGCCTCCCGCATCCAGTTGTTTGGAGATCACCCTTACCATGCTACAATGGTAGCCTTGGTAACGGTCGCAAGCCGCAATGAACTTGCAATCGACGGCCAATTGCTGTAGGTACCTTGGTTCTACAGTATTTTTTGTCTTCGGGCGACCAGTATTTTCAGCATGAGCCACGTCCCGACCAGGTCGCAGTGCATCGGACAGCATGAATCGAAAGGATAGATAGAGATGAGAACGTTCAGTGACTATGTGCAGACCAGCGGTGATTCCATCGTGAAGGATTCCATCTTCTGCCTGCAGATGAACCTCGGCTATGCCTGCAACCTGAGCTGCAGCCATTGCCACCTGGAAGCGGGTCCGCAGCGCACGGAAATCATGAGCAAGAAGGTCATCGATGACTGCCTGGATTTTGTCGCCCGGGCGTCCGTCAGCGTCGTCGACATCACGGGGGGGGCTCCGGAGCTGAACCCGCACCTGCGCCACCTGGTCCGTGGGGCGCGCCGGGCGAGTTCGGTGCAGCGCATCATCTTGCGCAGCAACCTGACCCTGCTGGGACGGGAAGGTTTCGAGGACCTGCCGGCTTTCCTGGCGGAAAACGACGTGGACATCGTGGCGTCGCTCCCCTGCTACCTGGAGCAGAACGTCACCGCCCAGCGCGGCTCGGGCGTCTACGCCAGGAGCATCCAGGCGCTCCAGGAGCTGAACCGGATAGGCTACGGGGCGGCGGGCCCCAAGCTGCACCTGGTGTACAATCCGGGAGGCGATTTCCTGCCCGGCCCGCAGCCGCAGCTGGAAGCGGCCTACAGGGAGAACCTGGCGGAGCGCTTCGGCATCACCTTCGACAGCCTGTACACCATAACCAACATGCCGATTGGCAGGTTCCGCTGCGACCTGGAGCAGCAGGGGCTCCTCGATGGTTACCTGAAGCTGCTGACGGACAACTTCAACACCGACAACCTGGCAAAGGTCATGTGCCGCAGCCTGGTCAACGTGGACTGGCAGGGGCAGCTGTACGACTGCGATTTCAACCATGTGCTGCGGCTGCCGATCGACGTCGCCGACAACTACATCGGGGCCGTCACCCTGGACGACCTGACGGGGGGATCGGTCAGGCTGGGACAGCACTGCTTCGCCTGCACCGCCGGCACCGGCAGCAGCTGCCAGGGGAGCTTGGGGAGTTGAGGGGGAGGTGTTCGCTGGAGGGAATCCGGGCTCTGACCTGGAAGCTACTTTAGCTGACTGTCCTTGCTGCCTCTGCGATTGTAGAGTGCAGCAGCCTGCAAACCCTTTTCAAGTTCGGATTGACATTGGACGCAACATCGAACTCCAGGCATTGCCTTGCGGCGCGCTTCGGGAATGGCAACCTCGCATTCCCGGCAGTGGGTCGAGCTTTCGCCTTTCGGCAATCGGCTTACCGCCGATTGGACTCCGGACTCCACTGTCGCATCTATTTGTTCCTGCACCGCCTCATCTCGGGACCAACCGACTGCCATACATCAGCCCTTTTCTTCCTGATGATTTATCGAGGGTTATCGTGGACCTTCCGGAAATCCGGCCGGACTTTACTGATGCCATTATACTCTCTAGGCCGATTTTCTTGGGTTTAATTCCTGCCCGGCCTGGGGAAGGTGCCTGGAGCCTGAGGGAGCGAGCCTGAGGATGCTGCTCTCGGGAGGACTTTAAACTTGACTGACCGGATGGTGCTTCCCCCATAGCGCCGATTCCGCCGTGAGCAGTTTCACGACATCCGGCTCATATTCATCGTGCCCGCGCCGTTTGCGCCCGTGCTTGCTGGTGACATCGACATTCCTGACCCCGTCGGCATGGAGATTGGGCACTCCGTTCTCTCCGATCGACCCGGCGAACTGGAACTGGCCCAAGCGGAACAAAAACTTCAGGACCAGGTCCCAGTTACTGTGAAAGACCTCCACCGAGCCGCCGGAGCCCGCTCCCCGCAAGGAAAAGTCCAGCTCGTCATGACTGATTGCGGGGGCCAGCGTTATGACATCCGGCAGGTCGATCGGTGACTGGCCCGAACTTCTTATCAACTGCTCGCGGTAATTCAAAGCGATTCTGCCGCCCAGCGAATGTCCGACGACAAGCTTGATGCCGTTATACTTTCCCTCGCTTGCCAACTCAGCCGCGAAGGCGTCCGCATTATCGACTGCCGTATCCCAGATCGCCTTTATCCGCTTGACTGTCTTGAGCTCAAGCCCGCCGCCGAAGAGTAAACCCAGTGGACCGGTCAAATGGAAAGGAGTGAGATAGGGCAGCACGCCCGACATCAGGATTCCATTGAGTTCAAGCAGGGCCTTGCCTAAATTGCTGGACGGCCAGTTGGCAAGGTACACCTCATAGGGTGAGTCCCCCACCAAAGGGCTGAATTGTCTCCCCCAAGGCAGCGTGCAATCACTGCCCACAGGATATATGCCGCGCCCCAGTCCACTTCGCTCCGTTAGAAAACCCGGGATAATGACGATCTTTTCCTTGCGAGACCGGTAATACTGCAGACTGGAGTCACCCGGACCTGCCGTGCGAAAGGTCGATTTGAATTTTGCTGTAAAGGTTCCTGCCCGAGAAACCCATTCTTCATGGTTTCAGGCGGATAGCCGGTCCAGTCTTTCGCGAATGCCATTGAGTCCCGCCTGCTTCCCTATGAGGGCATCGATTTCGTCCTTCACGCCACTGGCGGTGGCGTTGAACAGGTTGTTGAGCTCACCGTCAATTTGCGACATCCAGCAGTCGAGCTGCTCGTCCAAGCTGCGCTTCAGGTTGACGCGCAGTTCGTCGACCGCCCTGTTGGTTTGCATGACCTGCTGCCGGACCTTGTCGCGCGCCCCCTCGTCCTCCTGGTAGCCTGACCAGAGTTCCCAGAGCGCCAGCACGACCTGCACGTAGGGGAGGGACTTCCCGGCCCACCTTCCGAGCGTAGATTCCCAGCGCCCCTTAAGCCCCGGGACTTTCAATTTCCGCATGGTCAGCAACACGTCTTTGAGATGTCCCTCTTTTACCCCCTTAAGCGCATTGCGTACCTGCTCCTCGATGATGTTTTGGAAGCCCTTCCCTGCGCCGCCCTCTTGTCCGACACCGGCCAAATCGGGGCGCGCCGCCTCGATACCGCTGTGAGTTTCCAGTTCCCGTTCGATGCGCCCCTCGATGTCAGCAAGGAAAATGTCCTGCAGCGCCTGCAGCCGGTCCGTCAGCTCCTGCAGCCAGTTCTCTATCGCGCTGTTGATGGCGTTTTCACCGGACTGCGCTTCGATCAGCGCTCGCACTTTTTGACAGATTTGGTTGATTTCGCCCGCGACCAGGCTCCGGGTCCGGCTCAGGAACAGCATCTTCTGGTCGCTTATCTGGGAGCGCAGGCTTCCCACACCGGAGGCGTCGGCGGATTTGATGCAATCGTCTATGGCGGTCAGGCCTTTGATGATGACCTGGTCGATCCCCGCAACGACCGTGCGCACGCTATCCATGGCGCTGGTCTTGGCCATTTGGCGCTTGATGGCCGCTTCCAGACCGCAGAGGTTACTCTTCTCAAGCAAGAGCGACTTGTGCTCCAGTCGGGCCTTGAGAGCGGATTTCGCGTTTACGATGACCGTCGACACGATCTCTTCCAGTTTGAGACTCCCCCCGGCGTCACCGTACTTGAGCAGGTTCTGCTGCACTTTCGCCTCTATCTCGGCGAGTGCCGCGGAACCGGGTTCCAGTCCCGATTTGTTGTTGAGCACGAGGATCACGGGCTTGCCCGACCCGGCGATGCGCCCAATCTCCTGGTAAATGCTGCGCTCCTCGAACACGCCGTTGCTGCTGACCACAAACAGCACGACCTCGACCCTTTTGAGGTGATCCCTGGACACCGCCTCGTGTTCGCTCGGGGCATCGATGCCTGGCGAATCGAACACCCGGTAGCCGTTCCACAGGTACTCGGTCACGGCGCAGGTCTCCGGCTTGTCCGCGACGCTGGCGCGTTCCTCACCCAGGAGCGCGTTCAAAAGCGTGCTCTTCCCCGCATTGTACACGCCGTAAAACATGATCCCCGGTCGCAGGTCCGCGGTCTTACCGGCCACCTCGGCCAGCAGCTTCTCCAGCTCCTCCGCGGGCAGCAGTCCCCGGGAAATGACGGCGACCTCGTTGGCGGCCGACACCAGATCCGCTTGATAGTTGTTCATATGGAGGAACCCCGCTAAATGTTGAGTTGAAAGACCTTTTCCAGATCCGCCTTCAAGGCGACGGCGGAGGCCTGGGTATTCGCCGTTTGCAATTCGATGGGCCGGAAATAATTTTCCCGTATTTCATCCAGCATGCCGGCCACCCGTTGCCGCGCCAGCAGGGAACATTTCCTCTTGAGCCTCTGGCTCACCTCGAAGCTGTCGTCGCCCACCCGCACCCGGGCGGTCTCCGAGGACGACAGCGCATCTCCGGCCATGCCGCCCAGCGCAGAGCCGATCACCGAGCCGACGACGACCTGCCCTCCCAGAAAGAACCCCACCACGCCTCCCAGTATCCCGCCCAGCGCAGATCCCTTCCCGGTGTGGCTCTGTTTGATCTGGATTTCCTTGAAGGTGTCGCTCACCCGAATCTCCTCGGGGGCGAGCCCCAGCGCCAGGCGACCCACCAGGTCCGAGTTGAAGTCGGAAAGGATCGGCTCGACATGCTGTGTCACTCCCTCGGAAATCAGCTGCAGCACGCACGCCTCGATGGCCTTCCCCTTGGCGCCCGCCTCCAGAGCCGGGTCGAGGAAGATCGCCTCGATGGCGGGGTCGATGCGGCTTTCCAGCCAGTCGTTCAGCAGGCGTCCCTTGTCGTTCAGGGTTTCGATCGCCTGGCGTACCGCAACGTTTTGTTCGGCCAGCCTGCCGACGAGGGCTTTGATCGTGGGTGGCGCCGCGACCCCGCCTTGGCCGGTCCCCCCCTCGCCCACGATGCCGTCGACGAACGACCTCAGCCGCTGCAGCGGCACGTCCCTCTTGATGGCGATGGCGTCGTTGAGCAGGGTTTGCGTCATCAAGTCGTAGAAAACCGGGAGATTGCTGCCCGCCCACAGTTCCCGGTCGTCATGTTCCACGGCCTTTTCGGCAAGGAGCTTGGAAATGCAAAAAACCTCCGACAGGATGTTCTGATAGCCGCCTGCGAGGTTCCTCCTCAGTTCGGCCGCCACGTACCCTTCCTGTTCGCGGCGAGCGCTTTCCGGCTTGGGACGCAGCACCGCTACCAGCTGGTCGTCGATTTCGTCTTCACAGGTTTCGTCCGACTTGGTGAGCACCACCACGACTCTCTTCTTCTTTTCACACGCCAGACGGACCAGCTCCTCCATATCCGAATAGCGCCCCGGGCTGTCCGAAGACATGGTGTAGAGCACGAGGTCCGCCGCGTCGACGTACGCCTCGGCGAGCTTGCCGTTACGCTCCGACAGGGAATGGAGCCCGGGAGAATCGATCCAGGTCATCCCCTTGAGCAGGAATCCCTGTATCGAGGTGGTCGCCTCGGTGTCCTTGACCTCGAACCGGTCCTCCGAGAGCTCCTCCAGCTTCCCGGATTCGTTCAGGTTCCCCGCCTGGTCGAACTTGAAGAAGCTCCGGTTCCCGCCTGCATGCGTCCCCGCGATGAAGTTCCCCAACGAGCTCTTGCCCGCCTTCACCTTGCCGTAGACGAACACGAGGAAAGAATCGCTGAATTCGTCGCGCAGCTTTTGCTGGCGCTGGCTCTCCAGCGTCTTCTCCTTGAAGTTGCCGATGACCTGCGCCATCAGGTCGTTCACCTCCCGGAGGCCGGCCTCCAGGGCGGGTATCTTCCCGAGGCTCCTGTTCCCGGGCAGGTTGCGTCCGAAATTGGCGGAGAAGTCCCCGATCAACTGCGCGATTCGCTCGTTTTGCGCCGAAACACCCTTGTCGACCGCGGCGAACTGCTCCGCAAGCCCGTCAAGGGAGTCATGGAATTTCCCGATTTCCACAAATGTCATCGCAATCTCCCGTTTACACGCCCGCTTGACGGCGCTGCGAACTCAGGATTTCCCTCATTCTCTCCAACTTTTCCAGTTCGGCCTTGGCTTGGTTGGCAGCGGCAGTGCTCGCCTTGATTCCCGCCGCGTCGTGGAATTCATGCCTGATCCGGTATTCCGGGCCCGGCCCCGAGGGGCGCAGCACGCTGCCCAACTCGGCGAGCTCCCTTGTTTCGTAAAAGTTGAAGCAGGTGGGGAGGTTCGGCCCGAGGTTGTGGCTGCCGACGATGCGGCTCATTTCGGCGCCGGCATAGCTGCAGATCGCCTCGCGTTCCCTGCGCTTGTGCCTTTCCCGTTCCTTCGCCACTGCCTTGGCTTTTTCTTCCTCTGCGGAGCAGTCCGAGTGCGAGCTTAACGGCGAGGAACTGTCATCGTCGAAGAACAATTTTGCGCCTATCCCTAGTACAACCGGTGCCAAGAACCAGAACATCCCTTACCTCCTTTCGCCGGCGCTCGTGACCGTGTTCCTGATAAAATCGTCGATGGCCCCGCCCAGCCAGTCGGGCAGGGCGTTTCTCAGAGCGTCCACGCCCGGCTTGTAGCGGGCCAGCAGTTCATCGAGTTTGGGTGACCGGCACTGCATGCGAGCCAGCGCCTCGACCATGACGATGGCGTCATCCATCAGTCCGACGACGCCGTTTTCCTCGTCATCGGGAATGATGTCGTACGGCATCAGCAGGTAGTTCAACGCGGCGACGCACAAGGCGCGGTCCTCCGGAAGCCGGTCTCCGTCCTGGACAAAGGAAGCCATCTCCCCGGCCAGCTGCGGTATGATGGAGACCAGAGCCTTCATCCGCTCGATATCCGCATCGTCCGCGGTCGGCAGATAACGCTGGAGGATTGTTTCCGAGACCGGCAGCGCGGACAATTCACTGATATTCTCTTCATACACCTTGATCGCCGTGCCCAATACGTCTTTCATAGTATCCTCACAGAGTCGAATAGTGATTAAGCTTTGTCCTGATAGTCCTGCTGAACCGGCTTAAGTCCTTGTCAAGCGCCTTGAGACTGTTCTCTATGTGAACTTCAGCCTCTTTGATATCGAGCCGGGCCTTGTCCATAAGCGACAGCAGGTGCGCATCGATCGCATCATAGGCCTTGCCGGCTTTTTTCCTGCGGACACCCTGCACCTGCTCGCCGATTTTGGCGGCTTTGGCGTAGAGCACCGACTTCAGGGCAGGAATGCCACTTTTCTCGACCATGAGAGCTTTTTTCTCCAGCACCCCCTTGGCATACCTGGTCGAGGAGACGCTGACCAGATTCGGCTTGCCGCCGAAGATCGTCTCGAGTTGCTGCTGGATTTTGGCGGCGATGTGCTCCGACCCGGTGCCCTCCTTTTTGTCCAGGTTGGTGAGCACGAAAATCATGCGACGCACGAAGTCCCTTTTGCTGTCGCATTCCTTTGCCACCGACTCCAGAAATTCCCGTTCTGGCATGTCCAGTTCGCCGGTGTTCATGTTGTGCACGAAGATGATCAGGTCGCTTTGCTTGAGCGCGGCGACGGTGGCTTTGGTGTCTTCCTCCTGGCAGTCGATGCCCGGCGTGTCGACCAGCAGGAACTCCTCGAACTCGACTTGCTGGGACTGGATGGTTTTCCTGGTCACCCCGACGGCGAAGAGGTCATCGGACAAGCTTTCCGTCAGACAGTTGAACAAGGTGCTCTTTCCCGCCTTCAAAAGTCCCGTGTTGACGATGCGCAGCTTCTCGTCCTGGAGGCTGGCGAGGGCTCCGGCCAGATTCGCGACCAGTTCCTGCGGCAGGTGCTTCTCCAACAAAGGTTCCAGTTGCCCACCAATCATAAGTTTCCTCCCCGTGCTGTTTTCCTGACTCTGTTTCACGACGCTCGTGTTCAAGATCAACCGGCCGTATGCCGCCCGTCTGGGTTCGCCTTGGGCAGCGCCCGGACGGTGGCCGCTGATGATCGCGTGCTGCCTGCGGTTGTTCGGTCCGTCGCCGGCTTCCGGATGGCAGAGCCGGGGCTGCGACTCATTATCGGGGACGGTTTTTCTTCGGCGCCGGTCGCAGGGCCTGGCACGGTCGCTGCGGCAAAGCGGCTGGGACGGCGGAGAGATCAGGCAGGTCCGGGGGATGCTGCTGCGGCGGGCGGCCTCCGAAGAATCCCGGAGCCGGGAGCACGGTCGCGCATCCGGGAGCGGGCAGCGCAGGATCATCCGCGGTAAAGGCAAGCGGCGCTGGAAATTCACGACGATCCTCGCAGGCGAGACGTTACGACGGCTTTTGAAATATACTCAGTTGCCTGCAGATTACAAGATCATGAAACTTTTAAAATCTGTCACCCTTGAACCGGAAGGAAACCGGGCCGACTCGCTGCAGTCACCCCGATTCCAGGGGCCGGTGAGAAAGACCGGATCGAATCCGTTGAAGTCATTGCATCAGTTGAGAAATGTATGTTATATCCGTTCCATGCCGCTTATTGTCGCATACGCCGCCATCAGGAAACGCCCTATGAGAATACTCGTCATGATGATTGTGCTGGCCCTGACCAGCGCTGTCTCCTCTCATGCCCAGTCCGACGACCGCTCGGTCAGGCTCGCGCAACGGCCCGGCCTTGCCGAGCGCCGCCTCGCCCTCGTTATCGGCAACGGCAGCTACCGGGATGCCCCGCTGCAAAACCCCGTCAAGGACGCTGACGCGATGGCCCTCGCCCTGCGCGAGGCGGGCTTCGAGGTGATCCTCAGGAAGAACGCCGACCGGCGCGTGCTGTTCTCCGCCATCAAGGAATTCGGCCAACGGCTGAAAAGGTCCGACGTCGGGCTCTTTTACTACGCCGGCCACGGCGTCCAGATCGAAAGCAGCAACTTCCTGATACCCGTCGACCTCGACGGGAGCAACCTGCAGGACAGCGAGGACCTGCGCCACGATGCGATAGCGCTCGGCGAGCTCATGGAGCGCATGCGGGACGCCGGCACCAACAACATCATCGTCCTGGATGCCTGCCGCGACAACCCCTTTCTCTCCCAGATGAGCCGGAGTACCTCGCGGGGGCTCGCCAAGGTGGTTACCCCCGCCTCCACATCGGTTCTGTATGCCACCGACCCGGGCAACACCGCTTCGGACGGGAGGTCCGGCAACAACGGCGTTTTCACCAAACGCCTGGTGGAGGCCATCCAGCGCCCGGGGCTCGAGCTGGTGGACGTCATGCGGGAGGTGTCGGTGGCGGTGAGCCGGGATACCGACGGCACGCAGCATCCGGTTTTCGACGGGGTGCTCTCCTCGAAATTCTACTTCCGGCCCGCCGCCCCCCTCCCGAGTCCCCCCGAAGCAGCGAGCGCCGTTACCGCCCCGAAGGCGATCGAGATCCAGTACTGGGAGAGTGCCGACCGCGAGAACACCCCACCCGCGTACCGCTCCTACTTCAGGAAATATCCCGACGGCGATTTCGCCGACCTGGCCCGGGAAAAGCTGCAGCGCCTGGAGGATGCCAAGGCAGCGCAGCAGAGGGACCTGCAGGCCGAGGCCGAGAAAAGTGCCCGGGAGGCGGCCGAACGCGCGAAGTTCACCAAGGAGAAGCTGGAGCAGGAGCGTCGCTTGATCGACGTGGAGAACAAGGTCCTGCTGGCCGAAAAGCGCGCGAGGCAGGCGGAGGAGGAGGCCGCCGGGGCCCGGAAGGCCCAGGAAGATGCGGGGAAAAAGCGGCTCGCCCTCCTGGTCAAGCCGCAGCCCCCCCTGGGGACCGCGCCGGCCGGGAGCCCGGGGGGCGAAGTGCCCAGGTATCTGGTGGCAACGGATCTGACGGTCTCCGATACCAGAACGGGCCTGGTCTGGACCAAAAACGCCAAGCTGAGCGGTCACCGCTTGACGAATTATCAGGCGTCCCAGCAGGCGGAGGCCATGAACCAGGCACGCTTCGCGGGCTTCGACGACTGGAGACTCCCGTCGAGACTGCAGTTGAAGACCCTGTACGCTTCCGCAAAGGCGGAGGCGACGGGGAACAGTGTACTCGAGGTGCTCAAAAGCTATTTCAGCAACCTTCAGGAACTCTACCTGACCGGCGAAAACAGCTACAAAAACCACCTCGCGGCAATCTCTTTCGATTTCAAGGATGCTTCCGCGTGCGCGAAGAGCCTGACCAGCTCCGACTACGTCGTGCTGGTGCGTGGCACGCTCAAGGACGGCATCGACGACGGGCCGGTAGCCATAACCAACATGACTCCCGGGCTCGACCCGAATAATTTCTGAAACCGGCAGGAAGGTATCGGGCAACTCATAAGGGGCCTTTCGGTCCCGCCCGGACCTCAACCCGATTCAGCCCGCCACGGCTGCCTCGAAGACCAAGGAGAGGACTATGCTGAAAACTTCCGCCTATGCGGCAACGTCACCCACGGCGCCCCTGTCACCCTACAGCGTCGAGCGCCGCGAACCCGGCCCCCACGAAGTCCTCATCGACATTCTTTACTGCGGCGTATGCCACTCAGACATCCACCAGGTGCGCGACGAGTGGGGCAGATCGATCTTCCCGATGGTGCCGGGTCACGAGATCGTCGGCAAGGTAGCTCGGGTCGGCGACCGGGTCTCCAAGTGGCAGCTCGGGGATACCGTCGGGGTCGGCTGTTTCGTCGATTCCTGCCGGGAGTGCGCCCCCTGCCGGGACGGCGAGGAGCAGTACTGCGAGAAGGGGATGACCGTCACCTACAACGGATACGAGCGCGACGGCACGACCCTCACCTATGGCGGCTATTCGACCCGGATCACGGTGCACGAGAACTACGTGCTGCGCATTCCGGACGGCATGCCGCTGGAGCGCACCGCGCCGCTGCTTTGCGCCGGGATCACCACCTATTCGCCGCTGCGCCACTTCGGGGTGCGGGCGGGCGACCGGGTGGCCGTGGTGGGGCTGGGCGGCCTGGGGCACATGGGGGTGAAGATCGCCTGCGCCATGGGGGCGGAGGTGACCGTCCTGAGCCACTCCCCGGCCAAGGCCGAGGAGGCACTGCGCCTGGGTGCGACCGACTTCGTCGCCACCGGCGCCCCCGGAGCCTTCAAAAAGAACGCCTCGCGCTTCAGCTTCATCCTCGACACGGTCTCCGCCCAGCACGACTACAACGCCTACCTGAACCTGCTCAAGCACGACGGCACCATGGTGCTGGTGGGGATCCCGGAGCCGACCGCCATCTCCGCCGGCTCCCTGGTGATGCAGCGCCGCCGCCTGGCAGGTTCGCTGATCGGAGGTATCCGGGAGACCCAGGAGATGCTCGACTTCTGCGCGGCCCACGACGTGGCGGCGGACGTGGAGCTGATCCCCATCGAGCGGATCAACGAGGCCTACGACCGGGTGGTCCACAGCGACGTGCGCTACCGTTTCGTGATCGACATCGCTACGCTGAACCACCCCTGAGGTTCGGGTCCCCGCCGGAGACGGCCAACCCACACAACGACGAAGGAGACCTAGATGATGCAATCCCTCGGGGCGAAGACCCTGCTGTTCCCGACTCCGGTGCTGCTGGTCGGAACCTACGACCGCCAGGGCAAACCGAACCTGATGAGCGCCGCCTGGGGCGGCATCTGCAACTCCCAGCCCCCGAGCGTCGCCGTTTCGCTGCGCAAGGCGACCTACTCCCACGCGGCGATCGTGGAGCGCCAGGCCTTCACCATCGGCCTCCCCTCCCAGGCCCAGGTCGAAGCCGCCGACTACGTCGGCATCGTCTCGGGACGGGCCGGGGACAAGTTTGCCGCCACCGGACTGACCCCGGTCAGAAGCGAACTGGTGGACGCCCCCTACGCGGCCGAATTCCCCCTGGTCCTGGAGTGCCGGCTGCTCCACACCATGGAGCTCGGCCTGCACACCCAGTTCATCGGCGAGATCGTGGACGTGAAGGCGGCCCCCTCCGTGCTCGGTGCGGACGGGGTGCCGGACATCCTCAAGATACAGCCGCTCGTGTTCGACACCGGCCACCGCGGCTACTACGGCATAGGTGCCTTCCTGGGGCAGGCGTTCTCAATCGGGAAAAGGTGAGGCGGGGTGCCATCGGCCGCAGCAGTGGCAAGTTAGATCTCAATCGTGAACTCGGGCTCCACCGTCGACGTTGCGAACGGAAAGACGGCCGCCCATGTTTGTCTCGATGATGTACTTCGACAGGAATAGCCCGACGCCGGTCCCCTTTCCCAGCGTCTTGGTGGTAAAGTAGGCGTCGAAGATCTTGTCAAGGATATCCCCCCTGATGCCGCCAGCGTTGTCGGTTACGGCCACGACCGCCCTGCCGTGTTCGCTCCACGAGCGCACCGTTATGCCTCCCTCGGGCAGCTCCCGCTCGACAAAGGCGTCCTTGGCATTCATCAGCAGGTTCAAAACGACAGGGCTGAATTCATTCGGGTAGCCGACTATCTGTCCTTTGGGGCGGAAAAACCAACACTACCGGTAACGACAGGACCGAGCTGCAATATGACCAGAAATTTCATTGGAATGTCTCTGCAACACTACCTCCTCGGCTTGTTTGCTGTTGCAAACAATGTGGCGGCAATTCCGCTTTTTCTTGCCCTTACCAGAAATCTCACGTCTAAACAGCACCTGAAAATATGCAATATAGCCACATTGACATCATTTACCACAATGGTGGTTTCTCTTTTTACCGGTGTTGCGATCTTGAATTTCTTCGAAATAAGCATCCCTGCATTTCGGATTGCAGGTGGACTATTGCTTCTTAAAACTGGATTTTCAATGATGAGCGTTAGCCACGAGAGGCCCGAGTCTCCGATTGAAAGCGTCAGCTTATCAAAGGTAATTTCAACCGCCATTATTCCAATTGCCATACCACTAACGACAGGACCCGGTACCATGTCAACCATAATCCTGTTTTCATCTACAAGTACGCATGACTTCAACATGCAACTTTTGATTCTGACGGCAATAATGATAGTGACCGCGATAATATGGTTGTCATTCCTGAAAGCACCAATTATCGCTAGGGTGCTCGGGTCTACCGGCCTCGACGTGTTGACCAAAATATTCGGTCTTATCACCCTGGCACTTGGCGTCCAGTTCATCTTGACAGGGCTGTCAACCACGTTTCCCAATCTGTTGGGGTAGCGGGGACCTTATCTCCGCCGCCCCTGGGAAGCGCCGGGTGGCTCGCAGGAGATGAGGGGGAGCGAGCCTGCCAGCCCGAGGCGCCCGGCCCCTGGCGACCTCGGCGTGGACCGGTAAAACCGCGTCTGCTCCGAGCAGTTTTCCCCTGCAACGGGGCAAACGGTTGTTGACTCGGCATGCGTGCTCTTGTAGTGTATTCAGATTATTGCCTGCCAATACAACCGCCTCACCTTTGGGCTGCACGGGTGGCAGGAAAACCGGCGAGGAACCTCTCCCCACCCGCCCGGGCTCCCATTGGGCACCACGGTACGGAACAGACCTGGACCAAGTACCGGGCTTGGTTGAGACCCTTTGACCGAGTACGCCCTGGCACCGGCGGGCGGAGGGCGCAGATCTCATGAACCTTGACAGCGAAATTGACAGGGCGATTCTCGACGAAATGCCGCAAGGTTGCCAGATCATCGGATTCGACTGGCGCTACCGTTACATCAACGCTGCAGCCGAGAAGCACAACGGTCGTCCGGCTGCAGCAATGCTCGGCCGGGAGGTCATGGAATGCTGGCCCGGGATCGCCGGGACCCGGATCTTTACCCTGGGAACGTGCTGCATGCAGGAGAGGACCACCCACCGACTGGACAACGAATGCGTCTTTCCCGATGGCCAGCGAGGCTGGTACCGACTCACCATTCAGCCCATAGCGGAAGGGATCGTCATTTTCTCGGACGACATCACCGCCAGCAGGGAAGCCGAAGAGTCCCTGAGGTGGAGCAAGGACATCCTGCTGCAGGCGCAGGAGATCGCCCATCTCGGGAGTTGGGATCTGGACCTGGCCGGAAACAGGCTGACCTGGTCCGACGAGGTGTACCGGATTTTCGGCCTCCAACCCCGGGAGTTCGCCGCGACGTACGAGGCATTCCTGGATCGGGTGCATCCGGAGGACAGGGCGAAGGTGGATGCCGCGTATACCGGATCGTTACGCGAAAACCGGGACCGTTACGACATCGAGCACCGGGTCGTTCGCAAGGACAACGGCGAGGTTCGCATCGTTCACGAGCGCTGCCTGCATTTTCGCGACGCCGGCGGCAGCATCACCCGCTCCAGCGGCATGGTGCAGGACATCACCGAGCGCAGGCAAGGAGAGGACGCGCTGCGGGAGAGCGAGGAGCGGCTGAAGCTTTTAATCGATCATGCGCCGGCGGCGCTGGCGATGTTTGACCGCGACATGCGCTATCTGTACCTGAGCCATCGCTGGTGCGAGAACTTCGGATTGGAGGGGCGCAACCTGACCGGGGTGTCGCACTACGACGTTTTCCCCGAGATACCTGACAACTGGAGGGAGGCCCACCGTCGCGGTCTCGCGGGAGAGGTCGTGAGGGCGGAGGCGGATCGCTTCGAGCGGGCGGATGGCTCGGTTCAGTGGTTGCGTTGGGAGATACGACCCTGGCTCGACTCGCAGCGAGAGGTCGGTGGAATCGTCATCTTCTCTGAGGAGATCACAGCGCGCAAGGAAGCCGAAGAAAAAATCCGCCGGCTCAATGACGAACTCGAAGAGCGCGTGAAGGAACGTACCGCCGAATTGGAAGCAACGAACAAGGAACTCGAATCGTTCTGCTACTCGGTATCCCATGACCTGAGAGCACCGCTGCGCGGTTTGAGCGGTTTCGCAAGCATACTTCAGGAGGATTACGGCGAAACGTTGGATGAAGCCGCCAAGGGATACCTGAACCGGATTCAATCCTGCGCCGTCAGCATGGGGCAATTGATCGACTCCCTTCTTAATCTGTCTCGGGTGTCGCGCACCCAGATATGCCGGGAAACGGTCAATCTCAGTGAGTTGGCCGGAAAAATCACCAAAGCACTGAGCCATTATGAGCAGGAGCGCAATGTTACGAGTTTCGTCCAGGAGGGGATAACTGCCAATTGTGACCCCAATCTCATCCGGATCGTCCTGACCAACCTGCTGGGGAACGCCTGGAAATACACCAAGAATGAAGCGCACCCCAGGATCGAATTCGGGGCACGCCACCTGGACGGCGAGCCCGTTTATTTCGTGCGCGACAACGGTGCGGGCTTCGACCTGACGCACGCCTCCCAGCTATTCAAACCGTTTCACCGGCTGCACGGGATCGGCGACTTTGAAGGGAACGGCATCGGCTTGGCTACCGTGGAGCGGATAATATCCAGACATGGAGGCCGGGTGTGGGCGGAGGCGGAAGTCGGCAGGGGCGCGGCATTTTACTTCACCCTCTCTCAACGGGGCGATGCCAAGTAGCCCGAAGGTCACGACGCGAAGAGGAAAGGCCCCGGGAAATCGGGGCCTTTCCTTTTTGCCGGGCGATGCCGGCTTATTACTGGTGGCGGTCCAGCAGAGCGCGCCGGCTGGCGCCTTTGCCACCCTCCCGCCTACCGCACACCCAAGCCATCGTCGAGCGTCGGCGATGTGCGCCGCAGCAGCTGTTTTCTCCCAGTAACCTCAGATTGTCATCGGCCGTTCAAGTCTGCCGACCTCTCCCGGGCAGCGCCGGTCCCCGGACCGGCGCTGCCGAGCCAGGCGGAAAGCCCGCCCAGGCCGCCGAAGCTCCCGCCGGCGGCGTTATTGCTCCCGCCGGAGGAGGAATTGCCGGTGGCAGCGATGCGGTACGTTCCCTCTCCGGTCGAAAACTATCAGTTCTCCGTATCGGGTTGTAACCGTCTGCGGCCCGAGAAATTCGCCCCATGCCAAGATTTTCGGTGACGACGGAACTGGTTCCTGTTCAGGTTAAAGTCTTGCCTTGAGCCATTCATGCGCCTTTGGCCAGCTCTGAAGTTCAGACATGCGCAGGATGTCATCCCTGCTATCTCCCCGTTCAAGTGCTTCGGCTATTTTGAAATAATCCTGGTAGGATATGACAAGGCTTGCCAATTGAAGGGCGCGCGCCAGTTGTGCGCGTGGGTACATAATTTCCTCCCGGGGATTTGCCAAGTGACTTACAACCTTTCCCTGAGCCAGTCGCACGCCGCGGCCCAACTGGTCAGCTCGGGCATTCCGAGGATGTCATCCCGGCCGTAGCCGAATACGAGGTGGTCTGCGACCTTCCGGTAGTCGTCGTAGCTCTGAATGAGCCCGGCCATAAGGAGTTCGCAAGCCAGTCGGTTACGTCCTTCCATTGGTCCCCTCCGTGGCGGCGATATGCGTGACGATGGTCAGGGCTATCGGGTCCGCTTTTAAACCAGGCCGGCCTGCCCCGAGCCGGGTCTCAACCTATTGGTTTCTCGTGTTGTAAGCGTAATCCACCCTGTTCGGCGGTTCAACCCTTCAGAACATACGAGTTGTGACCAATTGTGATGCAGGCCGGAGGCGAGAAAGGGATTTACTTTAATATCATGGGGTTTGTACGGGTCGACCGGCAAGCGGGCTGGCGGGGACGCCGGTTCAGACCTTGGTTCTGCCGGGACCTCCGGCTGCCAAAGCGCCTGCCAGATCGGCGGTCCGGGTTTTCCGGCAGCCGACTGCCGGCTGCCGGTTGGCCGTGGTGTCCGGGGAGCGGGCGGGCGGCGTTGCAGCGAACCTGCCCGTGAGGAGGCTGCCGGAGGTGAGGTGAAAGCGGCGACTGAAGCTGGAGCGGCCGTTTGCTGAAGCGGAAGCGCCAGCGAACGCGGAGACGCAGGGGGCCCTCCACAGGCGGGGCCGGGCCGGGAAAGCGGCTCGGGATGCTGTCGAGCGGCTTTGGCCCTACATTGTAGGTGCCTATTTAGGGGCGCTGCGGGGAGCACCCCCACAGAGGTGGTAGCTGCAACAGCCAGGACGCATCTTGTCCTGGCTGCGCAGCGAGGGGGAAACTTCCCCCGGCAGCAGGCTCGACGGATCGGCTTGAAAAGGGGGGTGGTATCGCTCAACCATAACATTACAAAGCCATAAACAGACCTACTCCCCCCAATAAGGTACGACAACGTATGCGCATGCCGGGGCGGATGCCGCAGGTAGCCCTGTACGGGAGTTTCAAGGCGCGGCGATTTCCAGGAAGCAGCATCTGGCCGGAGGCGCCGAGGCGGCTGAGGCTGCTGCGGCTACGCCGGCATTGAATTCCTCCCTGACCTCCGGCGGGCCGAGGACTTCGGCCAGGGCCTCGCCTACCGCGTTCAGGCAGGTCTGCCGGCCCAGGGTGCAGATGATCCCGGAAAGGGCCTTCACAGCCTCTGCCGGGTCCATCCCTGACCTGAGGGCGTAGGACAAGAGTTTCGTCATTCCGTCGAAAATCGCGGCGCCGCAGTGGCCTGCCTTGCCGAACCTGACGAAGATCTCGAACGGCTTGCCGGTGCCGTCCATGGTGATGGTGACGTAGATCTTGCCGCACGAGGTCGGCATCCGGTAGGTGACGCTGGGCAAAGCTTCGGGGCGGGTGCGCTTGACGGGCATGTCACAACCTCCTCCCAAGCGGGCTATCTGGCCTGGACGGCGCGAGTCGTCTCTTCATCCCTTAAGGAAACAACCTCATAGACGTTTTTTTCACCTGCAGCTGCAGCCCCTTGTTGACATCGGTGGGCGCACCCACACCCGCCCCGCCCTTTGGAACCGGTCGACACGAAGTTCCCTCCAGTGGCCGCGGCGCAGGTATGGCAGGGGTGAGCTGTGGCCGGGTCCGGCGACATCACAGAATAGGTCCTCACTGAAGGTCGATGCTAACCAGGAAACCATTTACATGGCATTCGACCTCGCAGAACCCCCGACATCGGCCCCCCTGACATCCAGCTCCGGAACCTTTGGAAGGGAGAAAAAGAAGGTCGCCCCTTCACCTGGCTTGCTCTCGGCCCAGACCCTGCCGCCATGCTTGGTTATGATCTGCTCGACTATGGCTAGACCTACCCCGGTCCCCTCGTAATTCTCCGAGCGGCTCAGGCGCTGAAAGGCACCGAATATGACACGGGCATACTTCATATCGAACCCGATACCGTTGTCTTTCACAAAATAGATGTTTTCGTTTTCATCGGGAACCGTGCCCACCTCTACAACGGGTTTTGACGCAGATCCCGAGAATTTGACCGCATTTGCAAGCAGATTTTCCAGGACCTGTGTGAGCAAAACCCGGTCGCCCCCGGCCAGTGGCAATTCTGCTATCCTGAATTCAATGCGACTGCTTGGCTTCCCCGAGAAGAGCATCCCGACGACCTCTTCAGTAAGCATTGTCATGTCCACCTGCGTACGTGTCACCTTCTCCTTGCTGCTCTTGGCGAAAAGCAAAAGGTCCTTAATCAGATTGTCCATTCGTACAGTTCTGTTGATGATGGTGCTGATGATACCCTTCACCCCGAGGTCGAGGACCCCGCCGTATTCTTCGAGCAATACGTTCGCGTAGCTGTTGATACTGCGAAGCGGCGTGCGCAGGTCATGGGAGACCGAATAGAAAAAGGTCTGCAGATCCCGCACCATGGACTGCAGCTCTCTGGTCTGCTCGGCCACACGATGCTCGATCTGGTCATTGAGCTCATTTAGCTCCCCGCTCAACCACTTTCTTTGGGCGATCTCATCCGCAAGGACTTTTTCCCTCTCTCTCGCCTGCATCTCCTGGTGAATCCGGAGCGCCTTCAGGTTCTCTTCTTCCTCTTTGCGGCGGGTAATATCGATGACCGCAATGTTGCACTCCTGCCCCGTTGCGCTGGCAACGGCGGCGATATGCGCAAAGAACGGCGAACTCGCGATCGGCACCAGCACCAGTTCCAGCGTCTTTCTTTCCCGTCGTTCGAGTACCTCCCCGATAAAGGAGGTAATAGTTAGCTGGTCCTTGGGGGCGACAAAAGAAGGGAAGCTGCGACCGAGCAACCGGGAGCGTTCCAGCCCGAGGAGAGCTGCTCCCGGGAGATTCGCTGCATGGATTACTCCGCCGGAGCTGAGGGTGAATTGGCCCACCGGGGAGCAATCGAAAAGTCGAGTGAGCTTAACCAGTGCCTCGTCCGTAGTCTGCCGGGTCCGGAGCATTTCCTCATTCTGCAGTTCAACCTTCACCTGGTGTACGTCAAGCTTATGGTGCAGCATCCGCGTCACACCCGCGCCCTGTGCCAGTCGCTCAGCCTTCGCAGCTAGCAATAAAGCATCTGCGCACCCCTTCAGATCAACGTACCGCTTCTTATTCTTAGCCCCTTTGGTAAAGGCCGATAACGATTTACCAAGGTGGCTGCGCAGCTGGATGGTTCCCTTTGACTGGCTGATAGGCCTATCCATTGGAGTCTCCCCTAACAATCGACCCAGCGATGGTGAGCGGCATTGAGGGTAAAGAACTTAGGTCTGGCAGGGCATCGCACAACAACCACGCCACAGTAGATTTCTGTCATGCAAAGATGCGACACCGTGTAAACATAGACAGATAATTATTATTTGTCAATTATTTTATTTTCATACTACGGGACGAAGGCAGTGCCGGTCTCCCCCCCAAGGAGTGCACGGACACCTGGTTCAAGTCAAAGGGGAATAGCCATTCCTTAGGAGCCAGACGCCCCTTCCTTCCAGTACGCAACGTGTCTTTTGCGAACTCTCTGCCTGATACCTATCCGTCGTTTCTTCTGCCTGCTCTGGTTTGTGCCAAGGGCACACACCTCATGAGAAAAATGGCATTTCCTAAAATTTCCAATGAAAGCATCTCTTCCCCCTTCTTTCAGTCGCATCCTCGTGTACCGAGTCGCAACCACTTCCACCATCTGCAGTTTGGGAAGTGCGGAGGCCCAAAATTGTAGACATTGACTGGTTATCAGGTGATACCCCCTCATCATGCCAATATTCCGCACGGTTCATACGTGAAGAGAAAGAGAAGGTCGCCGTTGTCTGCGAGCCGGACAGGGTCAGGCCGGTCTGGTTCGAGGTCTTGGGGAAGAAGAGGGGGCAGTTCGGGGCGACCTGCGGCGTCTGCGATCACAACCAGGGGGTTGGGAAGATCATCAATTACGAGGTCTGGGACGGGCGGGAGAGGTGCCAGCTGGTGTAAACACCCGGGAACTATCCAGGAGCGTCGAAGTGACGGTCATAGGATAAGAGAACCATGTGCAGTTTGAGGTGAGATCTCAAACAGGGATTGACCTCCTAACTGGCTATAACATTCTGTTTCCTGACCAAACGCCCCCTCCCCGCCGGCCTTCAATGGTTTTGAGGGAGGGGGATTCTCAGCTTCTTGCCTTGCTTTCATAAGGCGTGGCAGAAATAATCTGACGCCAATCCAGCCTGAGATATAAAGGACCCTATTGAAGGCTGGACATGCACATGAAAGTTAGGAACGAATTTATCACTTCTTCTTGATGCAGGTTTCTGTCGCTGCAATGCAGTTCAAGGCTGAAATCAACATCCGCACCGAATGTCTTGCAGTAACCGACACTGCTGGTTGGGGCCTGCCATGACAACCTGGACCAGTTAGGTATGAACGTTTCAATGTCTGCAGCTTTGACTTCTTTTTGATCGTATTCGAAGAAAGGATCAAAACGTTCTCCGGCGTTGCTTTTTATGGAGATGTACCACGGCTGGTCATTGACTTCGATGAATACACTTTTTCCGGTCATTGTAGTGTAACACTTCGTTTGCATACGGTCTCCTTTCATTAACAATAATACTGCGCGTCGTTAATATTCAATTGTTGACTGCGTACTATACCCATGGAAAAAATCTACGCTTCTGGTCTCAAAGGACAAGACCTTCCGTTATGATGCAGAGAGCCTAGACACAGCAAAATGCATGCCGCTTAAATAATATGTTTTAACTATACAGATTTATTACAGGGCGACTAGGTTGGCGAAAAATTCTGGTTTTTTGGCGTCATCAAGGTAGCGATTTAACCATAATGTACTTTTTTACAAAAGCACCTGTCCCTACAGTAACGAAGAACAACATGCCCTCTACCTCACGCAGGGGCCCGCGAAGGTCATCAATTCCGACGTCTGGGATGGGCGGGAATGGTGCCAACTGGTGTACTACACCGAAGGGAGTTGAGTTGGAGAGGAACTCTTAGCTGTTTTCAGCCCGACGCTGGGGCAGGGTTTCTCCGGCAGAAAGGCTGGTATCAGGGGTGCCGTCGTCTTCGAGTGGGACAAGATCAGGCCGGTCTGGTTCGAGGTGCTGGGGAAGGAGAGGGTCCAGGTGGGCGAGATCTGCGGCGTCTGGTACCACACGCAGGGGGCGCGAAAAAAGCGACCCGGCATTCGCAAGGTTGAAGGATAGCCCCTTCGGACCGTTCATTCCGAGGAAGGGAAACGTTTTCAGGTCCTGATGGGCTACCTGCCTCTATCCCGACATCCACTATTTACACATTCGGATTAATGAGGTAAATTAAAGCGGCAGCGAGACTCGGATGAAAACGGAGCGCCGCATGAAGAACCCTCCCCCCAACAAGCCTCATTGGGACGCCGCAAAAATCGTTGGCGTTTACTGCATGGTAAGCCTTGCCTGGATCTACCTTTCCGACAGCCTGGTCGTGCTGGCCGTGCGCGATCCCGACCTGATCGCCCGCATTTCAATCTACAAGGGCTCCGTCTTTGTCTTGATCACCGCCTTGCTGCTCTTCAAACTCATCACCGGATACGCCCGCAGCTTGTTTGCCTCGTACCAGGACCTAAGGACCAGTGAAGAGCGTTTCCGCAGCATCATGTCGCTTTCTCCGGACGTCATCAGCATCATCAGCGAGAAGGGTGCCCTGGTTTACAATTCTCCCGCTGCTTTCGCCATACACGGATACACCGATTCGGAAATGGCGGGAAGAAACACCTTTGAGCTGATCCACCCTGAGGACCAGCCCGGCGTCAGTGCAGCTTTTGACAGGCTCCTTAAAAATCCCGGCGAGAGCCTCTCTGCCCAGTATAGATACCTCAACAAGGAAGGGACCTACGTTTGGATGGAGGCGGTGGCCTGCAATCAGTTGGGAAACCCTCTTATCGATGGGATTGTCTCCATTTCTCGAAGCATCGTGGACCGGAAGGAATTGGAGGAAAAACGTCTTCAGGCGGAGCGTAACCTCTCCTATTCCCAGAAACTTGAAAGTCTCGGGGTGCTGGCAGGAGGCATCGCACACGACTTTAACAACATCCTGACCGCAGTCATGGGAAATATTTCTTTCGCCAAGAAGCTTATCCAAACCTCCCGGGACCCCAATGAAGCGCTGGAGCGTGCGGAGAAGGCGTCCCTGAGAGCCGCCGCGCTGGCCAGGCGGCTGGTGGTATTCGCCAAGGGTGGCAACCCGGTAAAAAGCACGGTCTGCCTGGAAAAGGTCCTGGAGGAGACAGGAGCGCTGGTCCTGAGCGGCACCAACGTCAAAAGCACCGTCGACATCCCCAGGCCGCTGCATGCGGTCCAGGCCGATGAGGGCCAGATCGCCCAGTCTTTCCACAACATCATCATCAATGCGGTTCAATCCATGCCAGGCTGTCAATCGGCTTGCAAAATTGACCCACCATAGGCGTCCAAAATTGACCCACCCCAGCGAGTGTTTTTAACCCTTTTTTCTCGTCTTAATTCTCCAGCTATCGTTCCCCGTTTCGAGGATCTCGC